>ENA-OSEO01000278-OSEO01000278.1-sediment-metagenome-genome-assembly--contig:-NODE-278-length-143249-cov-8.561919_pt1 | contig 143249 bp, 113 predicted proteins | sample MGYA00237883_ERZ534232 | MGnify/ENA metagenome assembly ERZ534232
CTCGCTTCCGCGAAAGCCTTTTCCTTGACTTCTCCTTTGGTGAAGAAGGCATGGTCGAAAAGGCTTCCCACCTCCATCTCGGGGCCGAACATCATTCCCCCCACCAGGCCTGCGAATTCATCCTCAGGCTCCACGTGGTTGAGAATGGCCCAGGCCAGAGTCCAGCACCTCGAGGTCCGATAGAGGTCGTAGCCTCCTCCGCCCAGGGCTAAGACTTTGCGGCAGATGGGCATGATCCCTCGCAGCGCTTTCTGGTAGCCGTTGTTGGTGAGCTTCAGGTGGGTGAGCGGATCGGAAATCAACGTGTCCGCTCCTGCTTCCGCGACAATGAAATCCGGAGAAAAGGCTTTGAGGACCGGAAACACCGCATGATCGAGGATAAAGGCATAGACCTCGTCGTCCGTACCGGGCTCCAGGGGGACGTTGACCGTGTATCCCTTCCCTGCGCCTTTGCCCGTTTCCGTTTCGCTTCCGGACCACGGGTAGAGCGTCCTTCCCGTCTCGTGCGCGGAAACGAAGAGCACTCTTGGGTCTTCATAAAAGGCATCCTGCACACCATTTCCATGATGGGCGTCGAAATCCACGTAGGCGATCTTGAGATGAGGATTGTCCCGCAGGGCGGCCTTCAGGGCAATGACAATGTCATTGATGTAGCAGAAACCCTCCGCGTTTCCCGGCCTGGCATGATGAAATCCGCCCAGGGGATTGAAGGCCGCCTGAACGCGGCCGGCGAGGATGTCTTTTACGGCGGAATAAGTCCCCCCTGCAGCCCTCAAGGACCAGTCGTAGATTCCTTTGGTGATGGGGGTGTCAGCCGTGCCGAGACCTCGTTCGAGCATCTCGATGGTCACCTTGCCCTGACTTGCTTCCTTGAGCAGGCTGAGATACCGGGGTTCGTGAAAAAGGGTGAGAAGATGTTCATCGATCTTTTGAGGCTCCACCACCCGCATCCACGGATAGTTGAGGACCCCGTAGCGGATGCAAAGATCAAAAGTCTTGGTCGCCCTCTCCGGCTTGAACGGGTGATCAGGACCGAACTCAAAGCGACCCATCTCATCGGAGTAAACGAAATGCGCAGGCAACCTGTCTGGGGATGTTTTCATAACAGTTATTAATGGTTTGATAATAGTATTGACATTCATTGCCTCCCCGCTCTTGTAGGAGCAAGCTCCTGCTTGCGACAGGATCGCGACCGGGAGGTCGCTCCTACAGGGATGTGAGATGACGAGAAAAACGAAGCGTCAATACTATTTCGAGACGGTTCATAACGGATAACTTCTTCCGATGCAAATTGGGCAAAAATCCTACCAGAGACCCAAAAAGAGGGTCAAGCCGTTTCTTTTGACATGCCCTGCGAAATCGGTTAATGGAAACGTGAAGGCTTCGTAAACATAGCCGATCTGTCGGCCGCTCCCGGGCATGAATCCGCCCGAGGCGCACCAGAATGTAGGGTCGTCATTCCCCGGCTTGACCGGGGAATCCAGGAATATCAAAGACGCCGGATTTGCCATTGTTCCATCGTTCCATGATTCCATTATTCCTTCTTGCATGCCCATGTCCAGCATTCGGAGACTGAACAGCCTTTACCGCCTCGAAAAGGAAGGGATCTACAGGATTCTCATCCCGCCCGTCCTCTACCGGCGATACCGGGTCGACCCTGTTTCACTGTGCAACGAGAGAGGGGAGAGAGTCATCCGGTTTTTTTGTCCTCCGGGAGACCGGACCTGTCTTGTCGAGATGAAGTTTCCGGAGATGGACGATCCCGTCTATTCCCTGCAACTCACCGATTCGGCGGATATCACCCAAATCGAATTGGATTTCGTTGTAGTGAATGATCCCCTGTCTCCCAAGTTCAACACCCATATCGACGATCAGGGGAAAGACACCCTGTTCGGATGGGCGTCGAGGAATCTCATAGAAGAGGAAAAAGCCATGGAGGCAGGGCTTTTTCCCGGGCAGGTGCGCAAAGGTTTGGGCCTCACGAGGGAAGTGATCCGGCTCCTCGAGTTCTTCTGCAAAATGATGGATCTGAAATCCATCCGGCTGGAGGCCCTTTTCTATCATAATGCCGTCACCTACGAGAGGCACGGGTTCAGTTACTTCAGCAGCTACCAGATGATGAAGCGGATCCACGAGGGGTTTCGGCCGGGCGGCAAGCTCTTCGAAAAGCTGGACAACAGCACACCCTTCCGCAAGCCCGAGTTCGCCGGCACCGTGAGAGGCCGCAGTTGGGCCATCCACGACGGCATTCTGCTCGAGGTGGCCGATGAGGTCCTCGAAGAGGGGTGGAGTTCCCCGGTCATGTACCGCATGGTAGACGATCCCAGGAGCATGGTCACCTTTCCCGACCCGGTGTATTAGATCCGCTGCGCGGCGCAGGGAGCAAGGAGCAGGGAGCAGGGAGCACGGAGCAGGGAGCACGGAGCAGGGAGCAGGGAGCAAGGAGCAGGGAGCAGGGAGCAAGGAGCAGGGAGCGTGGAGCAGGGAGCAGGGAGCAGGGAGCATAGAGCAAAGGACAGGGCGACCCACCTGTAGGAGGAAGCTCCCGCTTCCGATATTCGGCGTCACAGCCGTGTAGCCCTGTAGGAGGAAGCTCCTGCTTCCGATCTCCGGACCGGCCTTCGCCGTCCAAATCCTTGCTCCGTGCTCCCTGCTTCCTCACTAACTCTTTACTGCCCTGCGATCCTGTGCTTTAATACGCATACGGTTAACTCGCCCTACGATATATGGAGCAACGAACGACATGCTCATCCCGTCTTTCAGGAATTTGAGAATCCGGGCCAAACTGGTCAGCGTCACCCTGTTCCTCGTCCTGGTTCCGCTCCTCTGTGTGTCCTACCTCGCTCTGGAACGGTTCGGCGAGGCATTGAGGAGCGCCGCCGAGGAAGATCTGGAGCACCTCGTGAGCAACATCTACAGCATGTGCAAAGTGCAGCAGGAGATGGTGCAGAACAAGGTGGTTTCAGACCTGAAGGTGGCCTGGGAGGTCCTCCACCGCAGCGGCAAGGAAATCATCGCCGTTCCGCAAAAGGAGATCTCCTTTGACGCCGTGAACCAGTTCACCGGTGAAGTCATTCCCGTCACGGTGCCCTTCTGGAAGGTGGGGGATGTGCCGCTCACGCTCAACAACACCTTCGTCGACGAGGTTCAAAGCCTGGTGGGAGGGACATGCACAATCTTCCAGAGAATCCAGGGTGACGGTCTCCTTCGGATTTCCACCAATGTCATCGGGAAGGACGGGAAAAGGGGTACGGGAACCTTTATCCCCGCGAACAGCCCCGTGACCCAGGCGATTCTGGCCGGGAAGCCTTACCGGGGCAGGGCGTTTGTTGTGGACGACTGGTACATCACGGCCTACGAACCGATTTGGGGAAAAGAGAAAAACATCATCGGCGCTATTTACGTAGGGGTGAAGGAGCAGAGCGCCTACTCGCTCAAAGGGGAGATCAAAAGCATCAAAGTCGGCGAAACCGGTTATGTCTACATCATGGACAGCAAGGGAAACCTGAAGATCCATCCCGCCCGGGAAGGGGGGAACATCATCGATTCCAAAGACTCTTCGGGCTTCGAGTACATCCGCGCCATGATCAAGGATGCCCTCGCGCTGAAAGAAGGCGAGCTGGGTACCATTCGCTATCCCTGGATCAACCCGGAACTGGGCGAGACGAAACCGCGACCCAAGATGCTCAAGTTTACCTACTTCGAACCCTGGGACTGGATCATCGCCGCCGGCACCTATGAGGATGAGATCTTCGAGTCCCTGAATACGACCCAGCGATTTGTTCTGGTCATGGTCGTCGTGGCGCTCGGCCTCAGCTTTTTCCTCACCGTGACCCTCTCCATGGTCCTCACCAAGCCCATCCAGGAACTCACCCAGGTGACGACCAAGATGGTGAGCGGCGATCTGTCCCAGAGGGTCAAGGTTCACGGCGCGGACGAGATCGGCATACTCGGCACCTCCTTCAACAGGATGATCGGCCAGATCCAGAATTACACCTCCAACCTGGAAAAAATGGTGGAGGCACGGACCCAGGAACTCAAGGAATCGAGAGAAAAATACCGGGAGCTGTCCCGGTTTCTCAACAGTGTTCTGGACAGCGCGACCGAGTATGCCATCATTGCCCTCGACTTCCACGGCAAAATCATTGAATTCAACAAAGGGGCGGAGAGGCTTTTTGGATACAGGAAAGAGGACGTGGTCGACCGGGAGAATATCGGGATCACGATCCTTCCCGAGGACCGGCAGAGCGGCATCCAGGAGGTGATGTCGAAGAGGACCCGGGCCGAAGGGGTGTGCGAGCTGGAAATGACCCGGGTGAGAAAAACCGGGGACCGGTTCCCTGCCCTGACAACGGTCACGTCCATCATGGATCCTTCTTCCGGGAAAGCCGTGGGCTTCGTGGAGATCATCCGCGACATCACGGTGAGGAGAAAGCTCGAAAGAGAGCTTCGGGAAACCAAGGAGTTCCTGGAAAACATCATGGAAAGCTCCGTGGACGGGATCCTGACCACGGACCTCAAAGGAAAGCTCACTTACACGAACCGGGCCATGGAAGAAATGCTCCAGGCCCGGAGAGACGAGGTCCTGGGAACGCACATCTCCAGCTTTTACGTGAAAGGGATCCAGCAGGCCAGGGAGATCATGGCCCTTCTTCAAGCCGCGGAAAGAGCGGACAACTATGTCATGGAAGTCCGGAGAACGGACGGGAAGCATCTGACCATTCTCACGTCCCTTTTTCTGCTCAGAAACGAGGACAACGTGCTGATCGGCACGGCCGGGATCTTCAAAGACATTACCGAGCAGAAGCAACTGGAAGCCAAGCTCAAGGCAGCCCAGGCGCGCCTTGTCGAGGCTTCCAAGATGCGGGCCCTGGGAGAGCTGGTGGCCGGCGTGGCCCACGAGCTCAACAATCCCCTCATGGCCTCCCAGACGATTCTCCACGTGATCATGAGGAATGTTCCCCAGGATTGGCCGGAGCGGGAGCGCCTGGAGCTCATCCGCAAGTGTAACGAAAGAATCGGGAAAATCGTGGACCATCTGAGGGAATTTTCCAGGCAGACCAAGACCGAATTCCAGGCGTTGGACATCAACCAGCCCATAGAGAACGCCTTGATGATTACCGGGCAACAGTTGCTCAACCATGGGATCTCCCTCGTGCGAAAACTGACGCCGAATCTGCCCAGGATCATGGGCGATGCCAATCAACTCGAGCAGGTCTTCCTGAACCTCATCGCCAATTCCAGGGACGCCATTGAGGAGACGGATGGGAAGAAAAAAGAATTGACCATCACCACCGGATTGTCGGAAGATGAAGGGGCGCCGGCGATCCTTGTCTCCATCAGGGACAGCGGTGCCGGGATCCCTTCCGAGAACATGGAAAAAATCTTCGAACCTTTCTTCAGCACCAAACCGGTGGGAAAAGGTACAGGGCTCGGGTTGTCCCTCTGTTACGGAATCGTGGAGGCCCACGGGGGCAGAATTGACATCAAGAGCCGTGTCGGTGAAGGGACGGAAGTGAGAATATCCTTGCCGGCAAAAGAAACGGGAAAGGAGTGACCGAATGGGGAAACGGATTCTCGTGGTCGATGACGATGAAATGGTTCTCATGGCTCTGGACGAGCTCCTCAAACCGGAGGGGTATGAGATTCATACGGTTTCCAGCGGTACGGAAGCTTTGCAGAAACTGGATGAAAACCCTTACGATCTGCTCATGCTCGACGTCATCATGCCGGAAATGGATGGATTCGAGTTATGCAAGCGGATACGCAAGAAGGAGAAGTACAAGGAAACGCCGATCGTCTTTCTCACGGCCAAAAGCAGGGATGAGGACCGGATTCGAGGACTGGAGGCTGGGGCCAACCTGTTTCTCTCAAAGCCCATCTCTCCGGACAAACTTCTCGGGATCGTCGGGGACGCCCTGAAGTAGGGCTCGAGTCCCCTGCGAAATCGGACCCCGCGGGATTCTTCTACGCCCCCGGTTTGTTTACGCCCGGACTCACCAGAGACCTCCCTCCCGGTCGGAAGAATCCAAATTGCAAGAAGGTCAATGTTGACGATCTTGTAAAAAGTCCGAAAACCCGTCTTTTCGTCATTCCGGCGAAAGCCGGAATCCAGTATTTCAGGGGACTTATAAAATACCTGGACCCCGTTTTTCAACGGGGTGACGACTTTTTACCGTGAAAATACACTTTGCCTTGCCGGACGTAGGGCAGGTCGAAGATCCCGGCGACGGGGCGACCCCGCCTGCCAGGTCGGCACGGTGGCCGACCCTACATTTTCATGCGCGAGGGCGGCCAATACGTCGGCCATGAGCGTTTACGAATCCATCAAATTTCAATGACTTCGCAAAGTGACAGGGTCCTGGAACAGCGAAACTGACAAAATTTGTCAATTCGCGGCACAAAAGGTGCGGAGAGGGCCCATAACGCACTGTTAATGCAAGTAAAAAAAAAGACAGTGGGCCGGTAAGGGCCTATTGGCTTGATCTCGCCAACCCATCGGGTATAAAATTGTACCGGGATTTTCAGCAGCGAGGAGGTTCTCATGAAAAAAATCTTTGTGCTTTTCCTGGTTCTTTGTTTTGCCATGGCAACGGCAGGTTGCGCCGAATGGACCCGCATGCAAAAAGGGGCGGCCATTGGTGCCGGTACCGGCGGCGCCGTGGGCGGCTTGATCGGTCATGCAGCCGGAAATACGGCTGTGGGTGTGCTCCTGGGCGCGGTCGTCGGGGGTGCGGCAGGCGCTTTTATCGGCAACTACATGGACAAACAGGCTGCCGAAATCGAGAGAGACATTGCGGGCGCCCGCGTGGAAAGAGTGGGCGAGGGGATCAAGATCACCTTTACCTCGGGAATCATGTTCGACACGGACAAAGCGGTGCTCAAGGACGCTTACAAGGGAGAACTGAGCGAGCTTGCAGGGATTCTGAAAAAGTACGAGGATACGAACATCCTGCTCGGCGGCCACACGGACTCGACAGGATCGGAGGAATACAACCTGGAGCTTTCGCGCAGGAGAGCCCAGGCCGTCGGCGACTACCTGGCCGTGCAAAACGTGAGTTCCTCCCGGTTCACCATAACGGGCCATGGCGAGTCTCAACCTATCGCGACCAATGATACGATCGAGGGTCGGGCGCAGAACCGTCGTGTCGAAGTGGCCATTTACGCCAACGAGAAACTCAAGAAAGCGGCCATGGAAAAGGCCGGATGAAGGGCCACGGAATAAGCCCCTTTCTTCCCGGGCGTGAATAGAGATTGCGCTATGATCCTTATCCATCCTCCGGTTGCGAAGCCTTCTGAGCCTCCGTCAGGGGTCGCCAGGCTTGCGGGAGCCCTGAAGCAACACGGTGTGCCGTACCGCATCGTGGACGCCAACCTGGAAGGGATCCTGAACCTTCTTGGTCATCCTCCAGGGGCATCCGACACATGGACCTCCCGGGCCTGCCGCCACTTGCCCGATCATCTCCGGTCTTTGAGAATTCCGGAGGGATACGCCAACGCGGATCGTTACGGGAGAGCCGTGCTCGACCTGAACCGGGTTCTCGAGAAATCGAACCACGGGAGTTCGGTGCGTGTCAGCCTCACCAACTACTCGGACAGCGCCCTGTCGCCTCTCAGGAGCGGGGATCTCCTTCGATCTGCCGAGAGTCCTGAGCAGAGCCCCTTTTGCGGGTATTTCAGAGAGAAAATCAAAAGACTGCTCAAGGAAGAAGATGCGCGAGCCGTAGGCTTTTCATTGAACTACCTGAACCAGGCTCTGCCTGTTTTTTCCATGATCGGTCTTATGAGGCAGGAACACCCCAAGGCCAGGATCATGCTCGGAGGCGGGCTCGTGACGTCATGGGTGGGTCGGCCGGGCTGGAAAAACCCTTTCGGCGGACTCGTGGATGACCTGGTTGCCGGTCCCGGGGAGAGTCGTCTTCTTTCCCTCTTCGGCAAGGATGAACAAGGCTTGGGATATACACCCGACTACGAGTCCCTGGCCGGGCAGGCGTATTTTGCGCCCGGATTCATCCTTCCCTTCAGCGCGTCTTCAGGATGCTACTGGCACCGATGCTCCTTTTGCCCTGAAAGAGCCGAAGGCAATCGCTACATCCCTCTGCCGGCCGACGAGGCGGTGCGGGAGGTAAGAAACCTGGTCAAGACGTTGAAGCCGGTGCTCATTCACTTCCTGGACAATGCCATGAGCCCTGCGCTTCTAAGGGAGATCACAAGACGCGGCCTCGACACCCCGTGGTATGGTTTCGCGCGAATCACCCGTCACCTCGCGGACCCTGACTTCTGCCACGCCCTGAAGCGATCCGGTTGTGTCATGCTCAAACTCGGCCTGGAATCAGGAGATCAGGACGTCCTGGATCAGCTTCAGAAGGGGATCGATCTTGACACGGCATCCCAGGCCCTGAAAAGTCTGCAAAAGGCGGGGATCGGAACCTATGTTTATCTCCTTTTCGGAACCCCTGCGGAGACGGCCGAAAGAGCAAGGCGCACCCTCGAATTCACGGTGAAACACGGATCGTGTATCGACTTCCTGAACCTGGCCGTCTTCAATATGCCTGCCTGCGGACCGGAGTCTGAAAAGTTCGATGTGAGGCCCTTTTACCAAGGGGACCTCTCCCTTTACACGGATTTTGTCCACCCCCGGGGGTGGAACAGGGCGCCGGTCAGGAGCTTTCTCGACAAGGAGTTCAAGAGACACCCTGTGGTCGCAGCCATCCTGAGAAGAGATCCTCCCCTGTTCACTTCCAACCATGCCCCTTTTTTTGTCAGAAACGAAGTGCCTAAATTGCCCGAAACGCCCCTTCGACTGAGCTCAAGGACTTCCTCTAAAGTGCCTAAAACGCCTTCCTCTCACATCGCAAATCAAGAATCGCAAATTCTTTAAGGATGTCTGAATAAGTCATCCGGGTGTATCACTTTTCATATAGGCAGGCACCCCCGAATGGGAGGCCTCTTCTTCGGGAAGCTCCATAAGTTTCTGAAATTTCGTCCAAATATCGAATTGACAGACCTGGAACATCCTTTGCAAAGAACCCCTTTCGGAGGGATTAGGCTGTTGCTTTGCGCAGGGCGGCAGGGCAGAGGTGTCCTGCCCGCGAAGTCATGGGAGCCGCGGTGGTCCAGTGGCCATCGTGGAACAGGAGGTGGGAAATGAAGCGAAGAATGAAAATCGGGATGATGGGGATCATTTTTTCTTTAACGCTTTTGACGGCTCTTGGCGCGGCGTTTGCGGACGATTACCTCACCGCGGACGGAGGGTCCGGGCTGGAACTCGATTTCGGCTCTGCGCCGATCGATTCTTCGAAAACCATGGACCTGGATGTCACGAACCAAACGGGCCAGGAGATGAAGCTGATCATGACTCTGAGCCACAACACGTGCTGCGTCTATTCGACAAACTGCCCGGCCATTACCTATTTGGGCGGCGGACAAACCATGATCGTGGAGGTGACCTATCAAGCCTCGAATGTGGGTGTGTGCGAAGGATCCCTGTACATCCTGTACAGCGGCTCTTCTTCGGGTACGGTCGTTGTGGGTTTGAAGGGCGCAGGTGTCGAGGCCGAAGCAGCGCCGCCGGAGCAGGAAAAGACCGTCATGGACACCGGCGACACCGTTACAGAGGATCCCGACCCACGCTGCAAAGACCGTTTGCTCCGGGAAAGGATCTGCAAATGCAGGAAAGGGAAGAGAAACCACGGAGAATTCGTGCACGGTGTCAGCAGGCAAGCCAATGCGCTGAAAAGAGAACGCATGCTTTCAGGACATCAAAAGGGAGCATTGCAACGACGGGTAGATCGCTCAAGATTTCGGTAGAGCCTGCAGCGGATCAAGGAAAGGCTTGAAAAAGTCCCTGATATTGGCTAAACCTCGATGAGGTTCAACCAGTAGGGGATAATGAACAACACGCATCACGCCGAAGAAAAACCGACCGTCCCTGCCGCCAATGAGCTCGGAACATTCGGCGGTGTCTTCACGCCCTCCATCCTGACCATCCTCGGCGTGATCATGTTCATGCGAGCCGGGTTTGTCGTCGGCCAGGCCGGTATCCTGCAAGCCCTGCTCATTCTCCTGCTTGCGAAAAGCATCAGTCTCACCACGTCGCTTTCCATCGCCGCGGTTTCCACAAATACACCCGTTGCCGGAGGAGGCGCCTATTTCCTGATTTCCCGCGCCCTGGGGCCGGAGTTCGGCGGGGCCATCGGCCTGGCTTTGTTCCTGGCCCAAGCCGTGTCGGTTCCCTTCTACATCCTCGGCTTCACCGAATCTCTGGTACGCAGCTTTCCGGAGATGACCGCTCATTTCAGAAACATCGCGCTGGTGACGACAGCGGCTCTTTTTGTCATCGCCTACGTGGGAGCGAGGTGGGCCGTCAAGACCCAGTATCTGATCATGGCCATCCTGGGGCTTTCGATCTTCGCCTTCCTGGGCGGGGCCGCTTACCACGTCGAGACCGTGACGTTCCTGGACAATTGGAGCGCAGAGTACAGCGGGCCGGGCATGTCGTTCTGGGTCGTTTTTGCCATCTATTTCCCGGCTGTCACTGGAATCATGGCGGGCGTGAACATGTCCGGTGATTTGAAGGATCCTGGGCGCTCCATCCCCCAGGGCACGCTGGCTGCCGTGGCAGTGGGTTTCCTGATTTATGGAATACAAATCTTTGTTTTCGGCGGATCGCAAACTCGAGCCGAGCTCGCAGGATCATCTTTTGAAACCATGTGCGATCAGGCCCTCTTCGGTGCAGGGTTCCTGGTTGTGGCAGGGGTTTTCGCCGCCACCCTCTCCAGTGCCATCGGGTCGTTCCTGGGGGCGCCGAGGGTGCTGCAGGCTGTGGCGCGGGACCAGGTGATTTCTCAACTGCGGCCTTTTGCTCGAGGATCTGCAGGAAGAGATGAACCGCGTCGAGCCTTGTGGCTGACCCTAGGAATTGCAGTGTCTGTCATTCTGTGGGCAGGGGGGGATTCGGAAGGCGGTGCGTTCAACGTTCTCGCATCCGTGGTCACCATGTTCTTCCTCTACACCTATGGCATGGTCAACCTGGCCGCCTTTGTGGAAAGCTTTTCAGGGAACCCTTCCTTCAGACCTCGGTTCAGGTTCTACCACTGGGTTCCGGCCATGCTCGGGGCTTTGGCCTGCGCTGCCACCGCATTCCTGATCGATTCCCCGGCCGCCGCGTGTGCCGCGGTGTTTGTCGCCCTGTTTTACTTCTACCTCCGCCGCAGGATGCTCAAGGTAAGCTTTGGCGATGCCCGGTGGGGATTCGCCTTCACCAGGCTCAGAAACAACTTGCTGCGCCTGGCCAGGATGCCGGTACACCCCAAGAACTGGCGACCGATCCTCCTGGTCTTGACCGGCAACCCGCTGGAAAGACCCACCCTGGCGACCTGCGCTTTGTGGATCGGCTCGGAGCGAGGGCTGGTGACCCTGGCAAGAGTGCTGGTCGGTGACCCGGATGAGATAAGCCGCCTGCAAAAACCCGCTGCGGAGCAGCTTCGCCGCTTCCTGGACGGAGGCGGTTTTCAGGCCCTGACAAGCGTTGTGGTGTCTGAAAATCTCGATGCAGGAATGACGGTGCTTCTGGAGGGGCATCCATTCAGTCCTTTGCGACCGAACACGGTCTTGATGGGGTGGTCTTCGGATCCGGAGCGAGCCTCCTTTTTCGTAGAGCATCTGCGAACGGCGCGCCGTTTGGGAATGAGCCTGGTGCTTGTCAACGACAAGGGTTTACCTCAGGGCAGCTTTGATCGGCGCATCGACGTCTGGTGGAGAGGGCAGGAGAACGGCTCTCTCATGATTTTGATCGCTCATCTCCTCACCTTGAACTGGGAATGGTCGCGAGCCAGGGTGCGAGTGCTCCGCCTGATCCAGGACGAAGCGGGCCGGCAACCTTCCAAGGAAGCACTGGAGGAACTGGTCAACCAAGCGCGGCTGGATGCAGAGGTAGACCTGATTGTTTCCGAAGATCCTTTCCCCAAGGTTCTGGAACGTCATTCCTCCGATGCCTCCGTCGTCATCCTGGGATTCAAGATCCCCGAAGAGAGGGAAGAGGAAGCCTTCAGGTTCCAGATGTATTTCGAGAGGATGATCTCGCCACTGCCAACCACCCTCCTGGTGAGTTCCTCAGGCGAAGCAGACGTGTTCGTGTGAAAAATCTCCAGCCCTCTCCGTCCTTTGCCAGCTCTGCGAGACATGCACTGCGAACCGATTTCCCGTTAGCGGAGAATCGTTCATCATAATCCGGCTGTTCGGTCCACAGGTTTTTGATTCGCGGATACCGGATAACGATTCACGCTCCCGGCAATGTGGAACTATTCCCACACAAAGTGTGGTTTAAATACAACAGCCAGGCGGAGGAACTGATTGAATGAGTGGTGTTAATTATTTGAAATCACGTTTAAATAATTTTTATATCAATGTGGTATAATTATTGCTAAAGTAACGTCTCAGTGTTTTTATTGTGGTCTTGTCATTTCGACCCCTGTGAAAACAGGGGGAGAAATCTTGACTACCAAGGATCATTATGATCTCTCCCCGAGTTTTCGCTGAACTTGTCGAAGGAGTCGAAATGACAAACCATTCGTGCTATTCGTGCGGCAATCTACCAGCAGAAAAAGCGTCCGCGGGATAGGCCGATTTTTTCCCAGGAAGGAGAAAGCCATGCTCGAAGGAGTTCTCAACGAAAGCTGCTGTGCTATTACCACGTTCGTCATAGGGATCGCGCTTTTTCTCTACTATCTGCCGTTCTAGGCCTGCTGAGAGGCTTTAGCGGTTCAGGCCGTAAAAGCGGGAGCCAGAAGTCGGCGGCCTTGACATTCCCTCCATGATGCTAAGGTTAATACTGCGGTAAGGCGTAATGCCTCCTTTCATTAACCCCTCTCTCCCCCTGCATGCTGAAGTCTGGCATGCAGGGGCTTTTTTTTTGGAGCATTGAAGTGACGGAGTGTTAAAGTCATAGCCAAACGACCCTGCTATGCTACCGCACCATGAACACAAACATCACGAATTTACTCCTAAGAAACTCGCTGTCCCAACCATCGAAAATCCCCTCTGTCTCCCCTTTACAAAGGGGAGGACTTCCAGCGGCTTTCCCCCTTTGGAAAAGGGGGAGTAAGGGGGATTTGAGCGAAGCGTCGGGGTACTAATGCTGATCACTGATCACTGCTTACTGACTTTCGCTCCCTGCTCCTTGCTCCGCGCTCCCTGCTAAAAAGGGGTGTAGACTTTTCAGGATTTTTCTGCTAGGGTAACAAATGTAATCGATCACTCACTTTAATGGATTGAGATGTCCCGATTTTCTGCAATCATCGCCATTTTCTTCGTGGTCCTCTTGAACAGCCCGGGCCCTGCCATGGGAGAGGACCTTTCCCTGGACTTCGAAGGAGAGACCTTCTCCGCCCGCGTGGAAGATTCTCCTCTCAAAACCGTGGCCGAGGAGATCGAGAACGAGACAGGGATCTGGTTCAAAGCAGGAGAAAGCTTGCTTCAGGAAAAGGTCTCCGTGGTTTTTAACGGATTGCCTTTCGAAGAAGGCCTGGAAAGAATCCTTTCAAAGACAAGCTACAGCCTCGTTTTCGACGACGATGACGAGATCGTGGGAGTCTTTCTTTTCCCAAGCCTTGACGCCAGGCAAATGCAAGTGATCAAAAGGGCACAGGCCCGGACCCGGCGGATTACCCCGCGACCCGTGCCTAGGCGACGCACGATCCCCACAAGACGGCCCCAGCCTTTCCGGAAGTAAAAATCTCTGGAGAAGCGTTTGGTTGCAGCCATAGGTCTGCAACAGGACTTCCCTCCTGAATTTTTCCCTCATCCTGCCGGTTTGACATTTCATGAAGGCGAGTGGTATGTGTTGAAGGCAAATCACTACAGGAGAATGATGAGATGCGGCTGATCAGAGAAAGAACGGAGATTGTCCGCTTCGGGAAAAAACTGCTGACCTCCGGTCTCACAGTGGCCACAGGGGGAAATCTGAGTGTAGCCGTTCGGCGTGAAGGATTGATTGCCATCAGCCCCAGCGGGACGGATTATTTCGAGATGAAGCCGTCTCAGGTCACGGTTGTTACCATGGAAGGAGATAAGGTCGAAGGTCGGGGAAAGCCGTCCTCGGAACTGCCTCTTCACCTGGCGCTTTACCGGAGGCGGAAAGAGGTGAAGGCTGTGGTTCACACCCACTCCCTTTATGCGACAACTTTGGCCTGCCTGGGATGGGAGATCCCTGCCTTCCACTACCTGGTCGGCTTCTCGGGTAAAAAAGTGCCTCTCGCCCCTTACGCCACCTTTGGTTCCGATGAACTGGCTCACCATGTGGCTGAGGCGCTGAAGGAGTTCAATGCCGTGCTCATGGCCGGCCATGGGATGATCGCTGTGGGGGACAGCCTGGCCGGCGCTTTTGCGGTGGCCGAGATTGTGGAATACCTGGCCCGCGTCTACTGTCAGGTAAAAGCCCTGGGAGACCCGGCCCTTCTGCCTGACGACGAAATGGTCAAGGTCATGGACAAATTCAGGCAGTATGGGCAGGGGGCTAGATAGCATAATGTGCACAGGTGCCCAGCAAGTTGTGCAACGAGATCTCGCACACAGGAGCGCTCCTTGCGGCGTTACCAGGGAGCACTCTTGGCGTTTGTCGGTTCAATTCTGGAAATTCCACGATTCTAGAGGCTTCGCGAGAGGCAAGGGTTTCCCGCGAGCGCGGATGAGCACGATGGATGGATGGCATGGAATTTGAATTCGATGATTTCCAGGTTGCCCCCTCCGAAAAACAAATGACAAAACTTCTCAACTTTGGCGGTTCCAGCGTCTGATGTCATAGAATGCTGGATCCATGAAATCGTCTCCTTTCCCCCTTTCTTCCCTATGTCGAAGGAAGGTCGAAACAAGGTATCCCTGTAAACGGAGAAACCAAACCTTTTCGGCGGCCACGGACTCACCGATCTTCTCACTTAAATCTAACTTGACTTCTACCAAGCTAGATATAACTATCAGCCCAAGAGATGGTTTCCGCGCGTTCTTCAACCCCCTGCCACCACCTTTTGAATAGAGAGGTGAAATATGCGTAATAAGCAAATTATGATTGCCAGGGAAGGCGAAGTGCCTCGGGAAGATCTCAGGGACCAGCTTCTTCGCCTCGAATATGATGTGACGCTTTTACCCACGCACTCCCATCCCGTTTCTTTCATTCACCGAAAAAACCCGGACCTCATTATCATCGGCTCGAAAGGCCGCCATCCCTTCGAGAAATTGAAGTTGGTCAAAGAGATCAGATCTATTGATCAAAAGGTCCCGCTCATCCTGATTACGGACCAAAGTTCGGAAGACCTGGCTGTTGCGGCTCTCCGTTCAGGCGTGAATGATTATTTCAAAGTGCCTTTTTGCTTCCAGGACCTTCTCACCAGCATCGAATCCAGGGTTTTGCGAAGCGAAATCAACGGTGCCGCCACCCAGGGTTATCAGAAGATGATCGGTGAGAGCAGACCCATGCGGGAAATTGCTATCTTTGTCTCACGGGTTGCAGCCACGGACAGCACGGTCCTGATCACGGGAGAGACGGGTACAGGCAAAGAACTCGTCGCATCCCTCATCCACGAGAAAAGCCGGAGGAGGGCGAAGCCTTTTGTCTGCGTGAATTGCGCCGCCATGCCCGATACCCTGGTGGAGAGCGAGATGTTCGGCTATGAGCGTGGCGCTTTCACAGGCGCCGTGAGCAACCATCCGGGTAAATTTGAAGTGGCAAATGGGGGAACGGTTTTCCTGGACGAGATTTCCGACATGACACCCTTTGCCCAGGCCAAATTGCTTAGAACGGTCGAACGCAAAGAAATCTATCGTCTGGGCAGCGGGAAAGTCATCCCTCTGGATGTGAGAGTGACGGCAGCGACGAACAAGGATCCTGAAACACTCATCTCGGAGGGCAAGTTCAGGGAAGATCTCTACTACCGGCTGAACATTGCCAGAATCCATCTTCCTCCGCTGAGGGAAAGGAAAGAAGACATCCAGCGCTTCGTCGCGCATGGCATAGAAAAATTGAACCGCAAATACAGGCGAAACATTCAGGGGTTAAGTGACGAAGCCACGCTCTCTTTGATGCGCTACGATTGGCCGGGCAATGTGAGGGAGCTGATGAACCTCCTGGAGGCGACCTTTATCAATCTCCCTCACAAACGGATTGCCTTTGCGGACCTTCCGAAGCCTTTTCAGCAGAAGCTGAAAGAAACCGAAAACGTTCCGCAACACGAACGAAAGCGGATTTTGTCGGCCTTGCTCGATACGAAATGGAACAAGACTGAAGCAGCCAGAAAACTCCATTGGTCGAGAATGACACTCTACCGGAAAATAACCAAGTACAACATCGTCGAGCAAGAACAAGCGGCGGGCCAGGCTGATCATCAACCTGTCGCCAAAGAAACTCGTAACCCATAAGTCACTTTCTTCCGAACAACGCAGGGGAGACGCAAGATCTGTCTCTGCGCAATGGTTGCTTTTTCGGCTGATTCTATACTGTCGCATGTCACAGGCTGTTGTAACATGTCCTTGTTACACTGCAGGAATGATGCTTTCCCTAGAAAGTTATCAGCGGTAAGTGAACGCTTTCTGCAGTCTTTTCTCTCCCCCACCGAAATGATTCACCCCTTGATCAACTCCGCCATGGAGTGCGTGACGTGTAACAAAGGTGTCTGTCCCGAAAACCTGCCGTCATGATCTTCCACATCGCGGGAAAGAAAGATTTCACGCAAAATCCGGGAGTTAACATCTCACACCAGCGACAAGTTGAGTTTTGGCGCTGATCTTGCGAGACCTGATGAATAAGGCCTTTATTATCCCTACCCAAGCGGAGTGTGCGTGAAATGAGGCTGATGGACTTATGAGAATAAGCAATAACCGGAGTGCAGACGGCAGCAAGATCAGCGGACGTTACGCCAATTACTTCAAGGTCGGCCACAACGCCTTCGAATTTCTCTTCGACTTCGGCCAGGCGCAAGGCGAATCAGGGGACGTATCCTTTCACACCAGAATTGTTACGGCGCCGGTTTATGCGAAGACGTTCATGCAAACGCTCAGGGAGAGCATTGTGCAGTACGAAAGGGAGTTTGGGGATATTAAAACCGACTAGGCAGGAAGAGCGCTCGTCCTGGCAAAATAGGTCTGAAGGTTACAAAGCCGAGGAGCACTCAAGTCCGCCACCTTGTTAAAGATTCGTATTCTGATTCAAATGGCTCATAAGCTTTGCTGAGGCGCGTTAATGGCTAATCATCGGGCGATCATGGCGGTATGCAAAGCGGTGATCAGGTTGCTGGAGACAACCTACAAGTCTGAGCAGAGGTCTCCGTTATTTGCCTTCGGTTTGAATTTACCGAAGCACTCTTCACAAAGCCCTCCCGCCCAGAACACGGTCTTTTTGTCCCTTTACCGCATTTGCCCGAACACCAGCCATCGGATACCAAGCGGCCGCATCCTGCCGGATGGGAAACGACAGAAAACTCAACTGCCGATCGATCTTCATTTTCTGTTAACCGTCTGGTGTGACGACGCCCATACACAGCAGGCAACCGTAGGTTGGATGATGCGGGTCCTGGAGGACATGCCCATTCTTCCGGCCGGTCACTTGAACGGTGAAGATGGTCATGTGTTTTGGCCTGATGAAACCATAGAGGTTGGCCTGAGTGAGCTATCAATCCAAGACATGAAGCAGTTATGGGAAGCCATGACGGACAGCAAATACTACCTCTCCATACCCTATGTGGCGCGAAATTTAAGGATTGAATCAGAACTGACCGTTGCAGAGGGCAAGCCGGTTCGGGAGAGGGTACTGAAAGGAGAATGGGCTGCTGATGAGCGCACAGGTGCTCAAGAGCAGTAGGCTGTTTGGGCAATGCGAAGCCTGCCTGCCGATTGAAGAAACGAGAATGGTCTCTCTTCTCGGTATTCGTTTTTGGGATCTGGTTCAGAACGTCCAGGTCGGCGATGACGACCTGGCTGTTACGGCCTGGCGCGAAGACGGTCATGGTCATCCGATCAAGGCTTTTCGGACGCCGTCAGGCATCTATGCATTCCGCGGTCTGCCCGGGCTGCATGGGTTTGAATATCCGGTGCCAAAACACTCCGAGGGAGGACAGAACCCGAAACATTTCGTCGTTAAGGCAGAAGATCACCAACACCGTTTTGTCCCAGTGGTTTTTTCTGTGGAGGTGCCGACCCCCAAAGGAGCCTTCTTGGACCGGAAACTTGGATTAGGCTCTTCAAGCCCCCCGTCCTTTATCAGACCCCCAGGGCTCTTGTTTTCAGAACCCGCGCGCCGGGTTCCACCAGGAATCGGTGTTATTCGTGCTCAACTCAAAGAATACCCCACCGGCGCATACCCCAAAGGGCGTGATGCCGCCCATGCCGTTATGGAGGTTCAGATCAAGGGACGGGATTGGTACGGAATCGCAAACGATAAAGGCGCAATCGCCGTTCTCTTCCCATATCCCACCCCGGAGGAGTCTTCACCGCCCCCATCGACACTCGTTCCCTTGTCGAAGCAGAAATGGAAAGTGACCATTCGAATGTATTACGAACCCGCAAAGATCGCGTATCTATCGGACGAAGAACTTCGGCGCAGGGGATCTATGGATAAAAAGTTGCCGGAATTGAAGAGTCTCTTCAATCAATCTCCAGCGAGAATCTGGACCTGGCTGCCTGGATCACCGATCGCTGAGCCGTCCGTTTCGGATTTTTCCGAGGAGCTGACCTACGGGAAGGAATTGGTCTTGAAAACGGGAGTGGCGGGAAGTCCACCCCAAATTATGTCCGAACTTTATATCGACACAAAGTAGAGCCATTCGAAAAAGGAGGTTTGCTATGCCAGAATACTTAGCACCTGGAGTTTATGTCGAAGAGACTTCGTTTCGTTCAAAATCAATCGAAGGCGTCAGCACCACGACAACCGGTTTTGTCGGGCCCACCCGATACGGTCCCGTAGACATTGAGCCGGATATCATCACGAGTCTTGGTGAGTTTGAGAGGGTCTATGGGGACGGACAGCAGCTTAGATTCACCGGCAAGGACGGAAGCTTCGAGGAGATGCACAATTACATGTGGCATGCGGTGCGGTCCTTCTTCGAAGAGGGTGGAAAAAGGCTCTACATCTCCCGGATATTCACTCCGATCTACGAAAGAGACAACGAGGGCAAAAGAACAAGAATCAAGGAGGAGGGTTACGCTCATAGCTGGATGAGGTCTTCCAACAGCGCACAGGATGCGGACTCGATCAGGGTTCGGGCACGCTTTCCCGGAAAACTGGGGGAGATGCGCGTGCGGCTCACGCTGAAAAAGGGGCAGAACATCGTGGGCAGCGCCGCTAAAACGCTGTCCGAGGGAGACGTTGTCTGGATCGAGCGCTGGGCGTGCGCCTCTCCGCCGGCCTCCCCACTCGAAGAATACGGGGCTTTCTATATCGCCGAATCGTATGCGGACGCAGCCACAAAGGAAACAAAATGGCGATTCAAGGCTTACTATGATGGCGTTTTGAGCCCTCCGGGCCAGGTGGAGCTGTCGGCGTTGTCCGACGTTGACCCGAGGTGCGCCGACAAGCTCTGTGTGGTTACCGCGACCGTCGCCGTCATGGGCGGCGAAGACTTCCAGCCCGTCGTGTACGAGGGGCTTCCGCTTCATCCTGGGCACAAAAGCCGGGCGGGCGAGCCGGACTCCTTGTTTGACAGGTTCGCGTCAAGGCCCGCAAGCCTTGATCTGGAGCGCAGGCTGCCGGTTGTTATTGAACTCGGGAGGGATGAAAATACCGGCAAAAGCAACATCCAGGACGGCATCGGTGTGTTGAGCCTCCTCGATGCATATTCGAAAGCCGCCGCTCCCCTCGCTTCTCCTCCGTATCCGGGTATATGTGCGAAACTTTCCGACGACAAGTCCGCCGATCCCGACCGGTCCATCGAACTGATCCTTGAAGGCGGCTGTGATGGGGAGAGACCGTCGGCCGCCGAATACGAGGGTACGGTGGATGTTAAGGACAGAAAAACGGGCTTGAAGGCCTTTGAGGACATAGAGGACATATCCATCGTGGCAGCCCCCGGCTCAACCTTTAAATACGAGAATGGTTACGGTTCCGATGCTGCCGCTATTATCGGCAAGCTCATTTCACATGCTGAGAACATGCGCTACAGGATAGCGGTCCTGGATTCTGCCGATGATCAGACGATCTCTGGAGTGAGGGCAATGAGAGCGCGCTACGACTCCAGGCACGCGGCGCTTTATTACCCGTGGGTAAGGGTGAACGACCCCGTCACACGGACTGAAATCTGCCTCCCGCCAAGCGGCTTCGTCGCAGGCATCTACGCCCGAAACGACATAGAGCGCGCTGTCTACAAGGCGCCCGCCAACGAGGTGGTGCGCGGGGCGATAGGATTCGAGACGACGCTCAACAAAAGCCAGCAGGAAGTGCTCAATCCTGAAGGCATCAATTGTTTCCGCTTCTTCGAGGGGCGGGGTTACAGGCTCTGGGGAGCCAGGACGATCAGCTCGGACCCTGAGTGGAAATACGTCAATATCCGCAGATATTTTGCTTATCTCGAAAGGTCCATAGACAAGGGGACGCAATGGGCCGTCTTCGAGCCCAACGGTGAGGCGCTGTGGGCGAATGTCAAACGGACTATTGAGGATTTTCTCTTCAACGAATATCAGATGGGCGCTCTGCTCGGCGACAAGCCCGATAAAGCCTATTTTGTGAAGTGCGACCGCTCTACCATGACACAGAATGATCTGGATAACGGCAGGCTTGTGTGCCTGATCGGCGTAGCTCCACTCAGACCTGCCGAGTTCGTGATTTTCCGCATCGGCCAGTGGACTGCGGATCGGAAAAGTTAACATCAGAATAAGGAGGAGACCATGGCAATTTTGCGCGACCGGCCTTACGTCCAATTCAACTTCCTGGTGAACCTGGGAGACGGCAACACGGACGGACCCGAAGCCGGATTCCAGGAGTGCAGCGGCATCGGGATGGAGGTGACTGTTGCCGAATATCGCAATGGAAACGAGAAGGAGAACAGCGTCAGGAAGATCACAGGATTGAACAAGTCCACGGATGTCACCCTCAAGAGGGGAGTCATCGGCTCACTCAACCTTTACAAATGGCTGGACCAGATCCGCAACGGGGATCAGAAAGATGCGTTGCGGAACGTAGTCATCCAGTTGCAGAACGAAGATCATTCCGCCGTGGTTCAGGAATGGACGTTGAAAAGGGCCCGCATTATCAAACATACCAGCGGCCCCCTGAATGCGAAGGGTACGGATGTCGCCATGGAGGAACTGGTCCTGGCCTACGAAAGGCTCGAAATGGCCTAAATATGACTGTGCATGGTCTATCACCCCGTTTGCCGGGTGTTCGGTTCGAGGTGCAGCCGCCACTTCTGACGGAGCTCTTGCCACGCATGGATGTGGCCGTTTTTGTCGGGTTCGCGGCTTCCGGGCCTCTTCATCTGCCGGTCATGGTCGAGGACCCTTCCCAGTTCAGGGATGTCTTTGGTGACGACCTGCCCCTCGTGTGGGATGAAAGGCAGAGTGAAAGAGTCAATGCGCACCTTGCACCTGCCGTACGTGCCTTTTTTGCCAATGGAGGCCGGCGTTGCTGGGTCATAAGGGTGGCGGCGTGGCGTGACAGAAGCAATCAAATATGGCCAAGCAAAGGGGACTACCTACCGGCAACCGCGAACCGTTTTCCCATCCCGGGACTGGTACTGCTGTCCGCGTCCGATTCGTCACCAGGACATTTCCTGCCTTCTCAAGCCTACGCCGATGCGCGTTCCGAAGGAAGCTGGTCCGACGGTTTACGAGTGGGCACAACCCTGTTGAGGCAACCTCTGGGGGCTGCCCGGATCTGGATGGACGAGGATAAGAAGTGCGTCATCGCCCTGTCCTCTGCGTTTGTCGTTGTTCCGGGCGACCTCTTGCGTTTCACTTTCACGGGGGCCAACGACCTCGCTTTCTACCTCCCGGTGCAAGAAGTCAAAACTTCACGGAACGCCCCATCCGGCTCTCCACCGACACTCCCCGGTCTGAAGGCCGGAGAAGTCTGGGCAATTGGGACGGTTGGACTCGGCTTCACAGCCCAACGGCCGAAGAGTGCCGTGCCGTTTGAACCGGGAAGTCCGCCGGGTGCCTCAATCAACGTGGTTGCATGGTCACAGGGTATTTATCGTTTAGACGCTGAGCTGAGGCGGTTATCCATGGCGGATTCCGATCATATCGTGATGGTGCTCGCCGTATGCTCGGCCGATGCGCTCAACCCCGGCTCTTTTATGCGACTCGATTTAGGCGGATCCATGGGTCAGGAGTTGTGGTTGAACATCAGGGAGGTGAGGCCGGTTGAGCGGAGCCCCATCGCTTCGTCCCCTCCCGGTGTTGAGATCGAGATCACCGGATCCGGTTTGTGGAGATCCAGGAGCCCACAGGGTGTGAGCAGTCCCCCGGCCTCGGAGGCGGGATTTGTCGAACGCCTAACCTTTGAGATTATCGTCCAAGGCGCTCCCACGGGACATCAATCCAATGTTGAACAATCCTGGAAGGCTTCGGATCTGTCCTTTGTACCGGGCAGTGAGCGGTACTGGGCTGATTTGCCGTCGGATGAGCGGTTGTTCGCCCGGGAACTCGATTCCGAACTCCGCAAAAAACCGCAATTGAGGGGTCTTTGGGCCGATGTTCGTCATCCCCGGTTTCCTGTCAGCGGTCCTTGGGCGGGAGAAGCAACGATCCCAACGGATACAATATTCTTTATCCCCTTGGGCATGAGCGATGCCTTCCCGAAACGGGAGGAATTATGCCCTGCTCTTCCATCATCGCGCAGCCGTCTTCAAAGGGACGGGCTGGCCAGATTCTCGGGGGACCTCTTCCTGGACCCCGCCTTGTCCGGGACGCGTACCGATAGGGTCATGGCAACGGCCGACTTTTTGCGCTACGAATCACATGCTCCCCGCAGACTGACCGGTATTCACGCCGCCTTGGAGATCGATGAGGCGACCCTGATTGCCGTACCTGATGCTGTGCAACGCACCTGGCAGCCGGGCACAGGGAAGTCACCACCTCTTCCCAAGCCTGAGTGCCCAAAGGAGCCGACCGAGATCTGCCGTCCGCCTCGTCCTGAAGGGGTGAAGGGACAATTCAAAGATTTAAACCGGCCTGCTTCGCCCGTTCTGGAAATCAGCGCCCCTGATGAGCGCGGCGGCTATGTGGTGATGTGGAAAGAATCGCCGGAAAGTGCAGTGCCGAAGGCTGGCCTGTACCGACTCGAGGAGGCGATGGAACCGGATTTTAGCGATGCGGTGGAGGTCTACGCGGGGAGCCTGAACGAGAAAGCCTTCACCCGAGGTGAAGGCATCTATTTCTACAGGGTCCGGGGCGAGTCAAGCGGGGGAACTGGTCCATGGTCTGAAGGACAAGCCGTGCGCGTTTCGCAGGTCCTTGCCTGGCAGCTTGCGCCCACCACGGGAGATACAGAGGTGCCGGAGGGGCAAAGGGTGCACCAGGCACTGCTCCGGCTGTGTGCGGCCCGGGGCGACCTGTTCGCCGTTCTCTCCCTGCCGGTGCACTACCGTGAAGACGAGGCCTTGGCGTATGTGAGCCGTCTGAACAGGGAATTTGGTAATGAGGCCGACCGGACCTTGAGCTTCGGAGCCTTGTACCATCCATGGCTGGTGGAGCGCGGGGCCACGGAAACCATCACGCTCCGGAGCCTGCCGCCGGAGGGCGCCGTGTGCGGAATGATTGCGCGCCGCGCCTTGCTTCGCGGAGCCTGGATCGCCCCTGCCAACGAGCCCTATGAGGGCCCCGCGGCGATGACCCCGAGGCTGTGCCCGGAAAGGCTTCTGGAACTGCAGGAAGGCCGCATCAACATTATTCGAAATGAACCTCGTGGGTTTTTGTCGCTCAGTGCCGTTACTCTGTCGAAGGATCCTCTTATGCGGCCGATTCACGTGCGGCGCCTTCTTATCCTGCTGCGACGTCTGGCCGTGCGCGAGGGTGCACGCTATGTCTTTGAGCCGAATGATGATGCGTTCCGTCGGATGGTCCAGCGCGGCTTCGAATCCCTTCTCGACGGCCTATTCATGAAGGGCGCCTTTGCTGGCGCAACGCCTCAAAGCTCATATCAGGTCGATACGGGGCCGACGATCAACACCCCTCAGAGCCTTGACCTTGACAGGTTTATCGTGGAGTTGAGGGTGGCGCCTGCCCGGGCTCTGCAGTTCATAACCATTCGTTTGATCCAGACCGGTGCGAGCGGTTTGAAGATTCTGGAAGGATAGGGCATGACGAACCCGGCCTTTGAAAACACCCCGTATCACCCTTTCTCAGCGTTTAAGTTCGCTGTTGAGATCGAGGTGGAAGGTGTCTCAAATCAGATCTGCAGCGCGGCCTTCTCCGAGTGTGACGGTCTGGAAATGACCATGGAGGTGAAGACCATTCGTGAAGGCGGCAACAACGGCGAACAGCTCCGCCTGGCCGGACCTCTTGGCTATGGCCAGTTGACTCTAAAACGGGGCATGACGCCCAATTTTGACCTGTGGGACTGGTTCACACGAATGGTGCAGCCGGGACAAGTGAGTCTGCGCGCCAGAAGCGCTGAAGTGGTCCTTTTAGCACCGGACGGGAAAACCGAGAGGGTGCGTTTTGTGCTCAAGCGGTGCCTTCCCGTTAAGCTGAAAGCGCCGGCCCTCAATGCCAAGGACGGCATTGTGGCGATCGAGGAATTACAGCTCGCTTATGAATCACTGACCCTGAAGCGGCCCTGAGGATAGGAGGTCATAGAGAAACAGATGCCGAATTCCGTCATACTGACCAAAGCCGAATTGCAGGAATTGGACGAGAGCGGCCAGCCAACGGCCGACAGGAGCAACTGGTCCAAGGTGCAGTTCAATCCAGAGACCTTGAAGGTCAGCTTTTCCAATCAGGTTGTGGCCCCGGAAAATGCCAAAGGGGACTCCAAACCCCGGCCGGGCGACCAGCGCGGCAACGCGGCCATCCAATACGTAGGCAAAGGAGTCACCAAGCTCAGTGTCCAGCTTTGGTTCGATGTGAGTGCGGAGACGGGCCAAAGCGAGCGGGATGTGCAGCAGTTGACCAGCAAGGTCGCCTATTTCATCACCCCCAAACCAAGCCAGTTAGACAAGAACACGTTCCTCCCCCCCTCGGTTCGGTTTGCCTGGGGCACGTTCCAATTCGACGGCATCATGGAATCCATGGAGGAGTCTCTGGAGTATTTCTCTGCCGAAGGGGTCCCTCTCAGGGCCGGGGTGACGATTAGCCTGGTCAAACAGGAGATTCAATCGACCATAAACCCGAATGTCTCCCCTACGGGCGGTCCCCTCAGCCCGGGCAGCCGGCCGCTTTCCCAGGCAAGCGCAGGCACCAGTCTTCAAATGATGGTGGCGAACAGTGGCAAGGGCGGCGACTGGCAGGCCATTGCCGAGGCCAACCATATTGAGAACCCGCGACTCCTGAACCCTGGACAACTCGTTGACTTGAACATAACGAGGATCTGAGGGGTTCGGGGAGTGATGAAGGAGAGAGCGCATGGGGGTGATCATTAATGAATTTGAGGTGGTTCCTGAAGCGTCGGCTCCGGAGCCCGAATCCGCCTCCGGGGCTGCTTCAGGTCAGACAGAATCCCTTGGGCCGGAGGACGTGGTCCAAATGCTGAAACGTCGGATGGAACGAGCGGCCCGGGTCCGGGCTGACTGAGAGGGCCTATGGCCGATCGTGGTAATCAGAGGACCGTCTTCGCCGCCAGACCAATCGTTCAGATTGCAGGTCAGGATCAACCCGACCTGACCGATGGGCTGTTGAGTTTGCTGGTCTCCGAAACGAATCAGGGATTATATCAGTGCGAGGCACGGATCGGCAATTGGGGCGAGAAAAAGGGGAGCATAGGTTTTCTCTATTTTGACCGATCCCTGCTCGATTTCGGAAAGCCATGGAAAGTGCTGATCGGCTCCGGTCCCACAAAAGCTCCCATCTTCGACGGTCGCATCACTTGCCTTGAAGCAGAATTTCCACGCGATCGGGCGCCGCAAATTACGGTGTTGGCGGAAGACAGATTTCAGGATCTGCGCATGACCCGTCGCACCAGGAGCTTTGGGCAGGTGAAGGATGCACAGGTGATCACCCAGATTGCAAACGAACATGGTCTAACCCCATCGGTCAATGTGAGCGGTCCGGCCTACACGGTGTTGGCTCAAGTCAACCAGAGTGATCTCGCCTTCCTGCGCGAGCGGGCGCGTTCCATCGACGCCGAGCTGTGGGTCGATGGAACCACCCTTTATGCCGAATCACGCTCCAGGCGTAATGGGGGCTCTGTGACCATGGATTACCCCGGCACCCTTCGCGAATTTTCTGTTTCCGCCGATCTGGCCCATCAACGAACCAGCCTGTCGGTGAGCGGCTGGGACGTGGACGGGAAGGAGGCCATAGGGCATGAAGCAAGGGATTCAATCCTGGGCAGCGAGCTTCAGGGCGGGAGCAGCGGCGCCAGCATCCTGCAAAGCACCTTAGGGAGCCGCAAGGATGCTGTCGTCCATACGGTGCCCCTGTCTCGTGATGAAGCCCAGGCCACTGCGGAGGCCTATTTTAAACGTTTCGCCCGTCGCTTTATCGTCGGCCGGGGCGTGGCAGAGCCCGATGCCCGTCTGCGGGTCGGCAGTTATGTGGAATTGAGGGAGCTGGGTCCCCTATTCAGCGGCAAGTATTACGTGTCGGCTGTGCAACATGTTTTTGACGGACTGAGGGGTCTGCGGACTGAATTTGTCGCTGAAAGACCGGGCCTGGGAAGGTGATCCGATGATAGACGTGCTGGCGATGGAAGCTCTCTCGAACCCGCGTCTTCCGATCGGCGCGGGGGGCCTGTTTTACGGCGTCTATACGGCGTTGGTCAGTGACATCAAGGATCCGGCCGGGCAGGGACGCGTAAAGGTCAAGCTCCCCTGGTCGCCCGACCCGGGAGGCGCGGCATACGAAACGTGGGCTCGAATGGCGACCCTGATGGGTGGGGCCAATCGCGGCACCTGGTTTATCCCGGATGTCAATGACGAAGTGTTAATCCTCTTTGAGGGCGGCGACCCGAGACGACCTTATGTGATCGGAGGACTTTGGAACGGAAAGGACTCGCCACCGGAAACCATGGACGGCACCGGAAACAATGATCACAAGGTCATCCGCTCACGCAATGGGGTAAAGGTGACCCTGGACGACCACAATGGCCAAGAGCAACTGATCCTGGAGACACCGGCCGGACAGAAAGTCACCATGAAGGACGGTCCCGGTTCGATTGACATCTCCGACAGCAACGGAAACTCTGTAAAGCTGGAGACCGGCGGCATTACCGTCACCGCTTCGGCCAAGGTGACGATCAACGCCAGTACCGTTGAGGTTTCAGCGGGCATGGTCACCGTGAATGCGGGGATGTCCAAATTCAGCGGGGTGGTGCAGGCCGATACGGTCATTTCCCAGTCCGTCATCAGCGCCTCTTACACACCGGGTGCAGGGAACATATGGTGATCCCATGAAGGCCCACAACGTTGCATGGATGCCACCGTCTCCCCTTTGGCTCGCACAGCGGGTTTCCGATGAAGGCATGCGCCCTGAAATGAAGCGTCCTGCCTTACTGCGGTTTGCCACGGATTCGTTCATGGACGAGTTTTTCGCAATGCTCGAGAGAAACCCTTTGGAGATGACTACGATCCTTGCTCGGCCGGAGACATGGCGGAACCCGATCCCTCGGCCGCAGGGGGCTTCGGTTCAACCTCAGTTGCCCCGGTCCAAGGCGGAACGGAAAATGGATCGGCTGCGTCTCATCCGAGAGTGGATAAGAACGGGAAAGCTATCCTCTCTGCCTGAGCCCGAGACGCCCGGAGAAGCTCCCTTGAAACTCTATCACCCCGCTCACCAGCGATATTACCTGGTCAGCGCCTGCCTTATCTGCAAGCCCACAATCCTCGGAGATCATAAACTCAATACCGAGTTGCAGGAACGGGTGGGATTTGTCGTACGCCGGCTGCTTCCGGCGGAAACGTCCCAGCCCGGTAAAAACGCGCCCGATGATTCATGGGATGAATATGCCTTTGTCGCCGCGCCGGAGGGCAGGGCATGGGAAAGGATTGTCCCTGAGGCTCAGTCCGTCCCTCCGACCCTTGTCCCGGGAGAAGAGCGTTTGTCGTTGTTTCCGGCAACTTTTGAAGAGGACGAGGGAAGGAGACGAAGACTCTTCACAGGAGTGGTGCCCGTGACAAAGCGGGAGGAGTATCTGGGAGCTTCTCTCCGCGTTCAGACAAAGGAATCTCAGGGGCCGCCGGGGGGCAATTCCGCTGAAACAGAAGACCCTCGCATGATTCTTGCCCGAACCCTGATCTTGGAGCCCTGGAAAGGGGTGATTGAATTTGCAGAGAACGCAAGGGCCATGGAGTTCGACAATCCGGTCAACGCTTCCGATGACAAGAAACCCTCACCGGCTCAACTGATCGAATCCCTCAAGGGTTCACGAGAGCAGATCCAGACTGCTTCGTGGTACATCCTCCTCGATTTTGCCAAGTTTCTGGAGGATCATCTCCATGGGGTGTGGCAAGCCGTGAAGACGGGCGCCGAGCCTGCCAACGATAAGGAGAGGGACCTTTTTGAAGCACTGCAGCGCATCAGGATCGAGGAGACGCTGATCAATGAGCTCACCAATGGGTATTACGCCAAAGGGATGATCATTCCGTCACTTTCGAAGGCGCTGGCGGCCATATGGGAAGGGAGTTCGCAAGATCCCTCGGCCAATCAGATCGAAAGGGACCTGGAAAGCGTAACGGGTTCCTACGACCGCGCCGCCCCTGATGCAAAGTGGCCGACCTTTATCTTCCCGCTGGCCGATCCGGAGTACTTCGACCAGCCGGTGTTCGATTTCGGGCAGGCGGCCGCGGTCAAAAAGAGGAAAAAGGAAGACCCGCGACTGGAGCGTCGGCAGGCGGCCTTTGAGCGTATCGAGAGAGTGGGCAACCTGATTCAAGCGGCCCTGCCCGAAAGACCGGCCAAAGAGGCGCCGCCGCTCCCTGAAGCGGCCCGGGTGCCTCTGAGGACCGGGGAGGCATGGTTCGTGATCCGGTGTGTCTTTGAAAGGCCCGAGTGCGGGTATGACTTTCAGCCCGCTGTGCTTAGCGAGCGGACGGTTCCGTTTCAGTTGGCCGGTTTTTTCGATCCTGACGCCCCTGCGCGCCCTATCCGCATCGGGTTGCCTCTTGATACGACCCCTGCGGGACTGCGCAAGTTCGACAAGAACACGGCGTTCATGATGTCGGACATCCTGTGCGGCCAAATTCAACGGGTCAAGGGACTTGGTTTGGGCGATCTGATTCGCTCGGTTCTGCCCTGGCCGCTGCACAAGGATCTGTCGGTGCCCGACCAGGGTCCTTGCAGCGACAGCAGCGGCGCGACCGCCGGAACGATCTGTTCTCTCTCCATTCCCATCATTACGATCTGTGCCCTCATCGTGTTGATGGTCTTTGTCAGTTTGCTCGATATGATTTTTCGGTGGCTTCCCTATTTTATGATCTGTTTTCCTTTGCCGGGCTTTAAAGGAAAGAAGAACCCATGAGCCAGCCAGCGCGCATATTCGGGCGAGGCATCAGCTTCCCGCCGCGTGTCGGGGCAGACGGAAGGATCGTTTGGTCCGAAGGTGAGCAGAATGTGCGAGAAGCCATCCGGGTCATCCTTATGACGAACCTTCGCGAGCGCATTCTGCTCCCGGAATTCGGGGCGAGCCTGGGTCGCTACCTGTTCGAGCCCAACACGGTCACGACCCGGCACGCGATCTCGGATTGCATTGCCAATGCGCTGGCGGTATGGGAGCCGAGGGTACGCGTGGAATCGGTCGTCGTGGACGCGGACCCTGACGATCCGCGAGCCGCCGTTGCGACCATCACCTATCAACTGGTGGCCACCCGGGCACGAGAGCGGGTGAGCCTGACCCTGATCTTGGCCGGATAGGAGCAAGTCATGCCCTTACCCATTCCCACCCTATCGGATCGGAAATACCAGGACCTGGTGGATGAAGCCCTGGCCCGCATCGCCGTTCACACACCGGAGTGGACCAATTGGAATGACAGCGATCCGGGTGTGACGCTCATCCAGCTCTTTGCGTTTCTCACGGAGAGCCTGCTCTACCGAAGCAACCAGATTCCGGAACGGAACCGCCGCAAATTTCTCACCTTGTTGGGGGTTCCTCTGCAACCCTCCACACCCGCACAGGGACTCGTAACGTTTCGCAATGAGCGAGGGCCGTTTGAGACCATTTTGCTTGACCGGAGTCTCGAGGTGCGGGCGGGCGAAGTCCCTTTCCTTACCCAGTCTGCTCTGGATGTGCTTCCCGTGGACTGGCAAGTCTTTATCAAACAACCCGTGGTGGTTTCCGACCAGAAGATCATTGAGGCTTACAGAAAACTCTACACCCCCTATCAAAGCCAAGGCATCGTCCCTGATCTGGCGACCTATCGAGCGGTTCCCCTCACGTCTCCCGGCGCTGCGTCTCGCCAGGGTGGGGTTACCTTGGCGACCCAGACCATGGACGGGGCATTGTGGATTGCCTTGCTGAAGCGCCCGGCAGATCAGAGTTATTCTCTTCGCGACGTATGCCGCAAGATCGGCGGAAAGACCATCAGCCTGGGACTCGTTCCCGGTCTCACTGCAGACGATGAATATCACGCTCGCTTGTCGCGCAAGGCCGCCGGCAGGTCGGAGAGCGCCCTAACTCTGCTTCGTTTCGATATCCCTGCAGGGGGCAAACTGGGAGATGATCCTGGCCGCGAACCCAAGTATCGCACACTGGAACCGATCACGACCGACAACATCCTGACTGAGCCTGGCATCATCCAGCTCACCCTCCCCGAAGAGGACAAACTGAGGATGTGGGACGACATCGATCCCCTGGAGGCAGGGGTAGGCAACATGCCCCCCGCCTTGGACGACACGGAATTGAACGACCGGCTGATCACCTGGATCAGGGTGAGTCTCGCCTCTTCGACCGAAGCAGCGGGTCAGGCGGCTTTCAAAGTGCTTTGGGTTGGGTTAAACACCGCGCGCGTGAGTCAGAAGGCTCACATCAGCGCGGAGGAGTTGTCCCCCGGTACCGGTAAACCCGACCAGACGGTCAGGCTGTCACGCTTCCCGGTCATTCGCGGTTCAGTCTCGGTGATGGTTTCGAGAAAGAGTGGTTCTGAACAATGGAACGAGATCGACGATCTTTTCGCTGCGGGTCCAGAGGTGCCTGTGCCGGATCCACGTCTTTCCCCGGGTGCTGTTCCCCGGAAACCAGGCCCCTCAAAGGTTTTTGTTCTCATTCCGGAAAGCGGTGAGATCATGTTCGGGGACGGCTTGCGAGGAGAGCGGCCGGCTTTGGGCGCCAGGCTCCTTGCGGAATATGACCATTGTCTTGGTCGGAGGGGAAACGTCGGGGTGGGCGCCGTGAATGGGGGGCCGATGCTCCCTGCTGGGTTCAAAGTGTCCAACGAGGTGCCGACATGGGGAGGAGCGGATGCAGAGTCGGTGGAGAAAGGGGAAAAGCAAATTTCCCGCTACCTGCAACATCAAGACCGTCTTGTGACGGTCGAGGATTTTCGGACCATTGCCGGCCGAACGCCGGGCATCGAACTGGGAAGGGTGGAAGTGTTGTCTGCTTACAATCCCTTGCTGACGCCTAACGAGCCGGGGGATGCGCCCGGGGCGGTGACCCTGATGGTGGTTCCGAAATACGATCCGGTGCAGCCCGACGCGCCGGAGCCCGACCGTCTTTTTCTCAATGCCCTTTGTCAGCACCTGGATCCCAAGCGGCTGGTCACCACAGAGATCTACCTGGTTGGGCCGGAGTACGTGAACGTCTGGATCTCCGTAGGGATCAAGGTTGAGCCGGGTGCGAGCGCGGCATCGGTTCGCGAGGCGGTGAAGGCCGGACTGCGAGCTTTCCTCTCACCGCTGCCGCAAGATCCAAACTCGGAGAAGACATCGACAACCGGGACCCCTCTTTTCGGTCAGACCAACGGCTGGCCGTTGAGTACCTCACTCCTGAGCCAGCAGTTGATCGCCGTCGTGGATCGTGTACCGGGTGTATCCCTGGTCAATCAGCTCTACCTGGCCAAGGGGCCGTCGACCGAGGATGAGGAAAAGAACGCGACTCTTACACAAACGGATGCTATCGCGATGAAAGGCCTTCAACTCCCGAGGATTCGAGGACTTTCTGTGGCTTCAGGCGATGCCCTTCCTCTTAACGACTTGAGGAAACAATCGCTTGGGCTCGCGATTACTTCAGAAACAGGTGCAGGGGTGGGGCCTGCAGGTCGAAAACCCGTGCTTCCTCTGCCCGTGCCGGTTATTCCTGAAGAGTGCCAATGAAATGGACACAAACGGAACACGATTCCACATGCTATTAGGCAAGGCCGATTGGGGGGCCTGCACGGTCTCCAGGAACACGGGAGACGTAAGGCTCACTGACGACTGGGGCAGGGAAGAAAACGAGGAGGTTCTTCGAACCCTCGGATGGGATGAAGGACGAGCAGAGCTCATCCTTCCGGCTAAAGGGTATCAATTTCCCAGGGCACCCAAAGACGAGGCCCCCCATCTTGAGAACCGCCGGGGTGCAGGCAAGGATAGCTACGGCAACTGGTATTGGATTGACGATGCGCAAGAAGCTGTTCTGGTCCGGTCATGCGGCTCAGGGGCCACGACTTTATTCTGGCAGCCCGCCGACGGGGTTCAATGCGACTCATCCGCAGGCAAGGAGGCCTTCAAACCCCTGGTGTCCACCCCTCCACGGGTCACCCGACTACGGGGCCTTGCGGTCACCAGTGAGCATTATTTGGTCGTCGGCGTCATGGACCCCTCAGGTCTCCTCATTTTCGACCTCCATGCAGGTGGACCGCCGCAGCAGCTCCTGTGGCCCAAAAGTTTTTCCCCCTTCGACATGGCGCCGGCGACCCCCGGTGGAGTGTGGATCCTGGATCGAGCCTCCGGCAGACCCGCCCGTCTGTGGGCCCTGGACCGGCGCATGAAGATTGTCTGCCTGGGCCGCAAACCAGATGCCGGCACCGTGACCTTACCGATCTTCCGGCCGCTGGTTCCTGTTCCAGGGGCGAAGAACCCTGATGTTCCGAGGCGGGTCGCCGAAATCTCCTCTGAAGCTTCCATCGAGCTCAAGGGAGACACAGTCGCAGTTGAAGGGCTCCCGGACGGCTCGGCACTGCTCCTCGAGAACGGATCCGAGATCGGTGGCTCCTCGTTTTCCAGAGTGTGGCGTTACACGTTCGACAAGGGGCTTGAAGGACCCTACGAGACCACAGGGCTCAAGGACAAGCTGGAGGAGAAGATTAAGCCGTCTTTTTGGCTAAAGGGGCACGATTTTGCATTTGTCCCTGATGCCGGCGAAGGGGATAACGAAACAGGGAAAGGGATTGGCCTGGAACCTCCCATAGAACGACCGAGGAGGCCGGTCAGCGGCCTCCTCCTTATCGTTTCCCAGGACGGAAATCAGGCCTATGCGTTTGCGACTGGTATAAGCGATGGAGGCGCCATGGTTCTGGACCGGGACGGCGAGAGTCTCAAGGCCCTTGCCCAGTTCTGGCCCATGCGCCTTTTCGGGGGCAAAGGTCTCGTCGCTTCCGGAGACGGCGCCTATTATGACAGCCTGGGGGAATGGGTTCCTCTGGTTGAGCAGAAGCATCCGAGGTATGACACGGAGCGCACCATCATCACCCCGGCGGGAGCGAAAACAGAAAGCCAGGATTCCGGATATATCGCGACGAAAACAGCGGCGGAGGGCCGAGAAGAAACGCCAGGAGCCTTTGACGGCGGTGATCCGGACTGCGTGTGGCATCGTCTGTTTCTCGACGGCTCTATCCCGGCGGAGACAAAGGTGGAGGTGTGGAGCAGGGCGGCCAATACTGAGATCGATCTTCAGTTCCAGCCGTGGCGGATCGAACCGGCTCCCTACCGCCGCAGCGATGGCCCGGAACTGCCCTTTCATGGGGTCGGGCAGGGGCTGGACAGTGGAACATGGGAGACGCTCTTCCAGTCGGCTCGCGGCCGTTTTCTCCAGTTGAGACTTGTCCTGAGAGGTAACGGCAGGAGCACGCCGAGTCTGAGATCCCTCAGAATCTATTATCCCCGTTTTTCATACCTGAACCGTTATCTGCCGGCCGTCTATCGCGAAGAAGCCGGGCCCGCCAGCTTTCTTGAGCGTTTCCTGGCCAATTTTGAAGGCCTGTACACAGCACTTGAAGACCGGATCGCATCGGTCCAGGCCCTGTTCGATAGCCGTGCGGTACCGGCCGAGTATCTCGACTGGTTGGCGGGATGGTTCGATGCGGTCCTTGACCCTCACTGGGAAGAGGTTCGCAAGAGACTGTTCATCCAGTATGCTCGCCAGTTATTCAGGGAGCGTGGAACAGAGAGTGGCCTCATCAAGGCCGTCCGCCTGGCTACCGATCCGTGCCCGGACGAGACTATATTCGATGAGGACTCCGCACCCACGCGCTCGAGTCCGCGTCCGTTCTCGATCCGCATTGTCGAGCGGTATCAGACTCGAATTGCCCCGGGGGTGGTCTTTGGCGACCCCGAGGAAACGGAAGGACCTGGGGTGACGACCGAGGCATTGCAGTGGAGTCCTGCCCAGGGGCCGGGTCCGCTTCACGATCGTTACCGGGCGTATTTGCGGCTGCATTACAAAACGGTTGAAGATCTTGAAAAAGCCTGGGGCAGACCGATAGAGACCTTCGACAGGGTCTCGATGCCGCCGGTGAGGCCGTCAGGCGACGTTGAGGCAAACGACTGGGAACGCTTTCTTCGTGTCGATCTGGGCTTCACCTATGCTGCAGTCATTGCCGATGACATTGAGAGTTACAGGGACTTCCTGGCGCGCCGCTATGGTCGGATCGGCAAATGGAAGGATAGGCACGACCCGCAGGGGAAGGCGGGGATTACCCGTTTCGATGAGATCCCGCTTCCCGATCGGATGCCTGAAGAAAGGACTCAGCTTCGCGACTGGATTCAATTCGTTTCCATTGTCTTGCCGACCGTGAGGAATGCCCATCAATTTAAGGTGCTCGTGCCGGTTACTGTCGGCGCGCACGCTGATGAGCGGGGCGCGATGATCGAGCGCGTAAGGCGGGTCGTCGAGAAAGAGAAACCCGCGCATACCCTTTTTGAGGTCCAGGGATACTGGGCCGCTTTCCGCGTGGGAGAGGCCCGCTTGGGTTATGACTCCCTCATCGATAAGAGCAGCCGGTTGACGGCGATAGCGCTCGGTTCGAGTTATCTTGCGGGTGGATATCTCAGTCAGCCTCATCCCTGGGGACTCGCGAGGCGGCTGGTCGTGGGGCGGGACCGGGTCGAAGAGACAAGGCCGATTTAGACGGCTTTTCGAAAACGGAGAGGAGATGAGCCATGGATGATTGCATAACGATGGCAACGCGCCAAACAGGACTCCATCCCGACAAGCGCGTGAACTACCCTGTGGGAATGGTGCTGGGCGCAGACGAGTTTGAGCAGGAACACTTCTTTCTGGAGGAGAGAGACAGACAGCACAGCCGTGCCTTGCATGGATACGGAACGTTGTGCGGCTTGCGGGTTCACATGAACGCATCCATGGTCGTGGTAGAGCCGGGATTGGCCGTCAGCCCGCAAGGCAAAATCATCCGAATCCGGCAGTCTCAATGTGCAAATCTTGACGAGTGGCTGAGTGATGACAAAAACCGGGAAGCCCTGAAAAAGAAGTACAACGATTTTTCTCCTGCAAGCCCGCCGGGTGACTACTCCCTTTACGTGGTCCTGTGCTACCGTGAATGCGATACGGACCCGGTACCCGTACCCGGCCCTCCTTGCAGAAGCGAGAAGGATACCTTGGCTCCTTCCCGGGTGACCGAAGGCTTCGAGCTCAAATTGAGCGTCGAACCGTCTGCGGCCGAGGAGGAAAGGGGGGTGCGGGACTTCGGCGACCTCCTGAGGCGAATGGTGATTGCCTCGCCGGCCAGTCCCGTCACTTCCTTGACCGAACAGGGCATGATCGACTTGGTCCGAGCCCTGAACCCGGCCTCTTCTTCGCCAGGGGCTTCAGCGCCAGCAGGTTCTCCGCCTTACACCGGGCCGCTGTCCGTGGATCCAAGGGATGCAGAAGCCATCCTGCGCGCCGGCTTCCGCACCTGGGTCACCGAGGTGCGCCCCGCTCTGCTGAAAGACTGCAGCCATGATGTTGGGCCACAGCAAAACAAGAGCGAGTCTTACTCGAAAGACGAGCCGGAAAATGACTCAGATTGTGTGCTGCTGGCGAAGCTGACCTTCACACTGACTGAAGGCGGGAAACTGGCCCCTTCTGAAAACCCTGTTGTGGGAGTGGACGATGGCGATCGCCCCTACCTGATCCACACGCGGCTCCTTCAGGAGTTGTGCGTGAGCGGCATAGGAATCGGAGATCTCACCGGAACTGCCCCAACCGCAGGACCCCAGGGACCGGCTGGAAAGGACGGGGCTCAAGGTCCTCCGGGAAAGGACGGGTTACAGGGACCCAAGGGCGACAAGGGTGATGCCGGGATACAGGGCGTCAAAGGCGACAAGGGAGATCCCGGTGCTCAGGGCGCAAAAGGAGATCCAGGACCCAAGGGAGACCAGGGACCCAAAGGGGATCCGGGCCCGCAGGGCATCCCAGGGATTCCGGGAAAAGACGGGGTTCAAGGGCCGAAGGGCGATAAAGGCGACAAGGGAGATCCGGGCCCGCAGGGCATCCAAGGGCCGAAGGGAGATAAAGGCGATAAGGGTGATTTGGGCCCGCAGGGTATCCAAGGGCCGAAGGGAGATCAGGGGCCTCCCGGTCCAGCGACCGATCCCCAACAGCCGTTTATCAGGAAAGTGACCTGGCAGGAAGGGGTCAAGCTCAAGGTGAACGAAGCAAAGGCCCAGCTCAGCGCCCTGCGCTGCGATTTTTCCGCTCCTTTTCACCAACGTTTGGTGGAACCTCTGCCCGAGGTTATCCAGGTTTGGTTTGAGCCGGGCGGACAGCGGCCCATGGGTATCCTTACCCTGCACGGCACATTGGGCTCGAGCGCGGATCGGCAGTCCCTGAGCTGGAAATTAACCGATCCTGATGCCGCCCTTGATGAGCTGCTCAAGCAGAAAGGCAGGATCCTGATCCGCATCCATTGCGGGCATCTCTATGATGAGAAAGAGCGCGTCTTTTCTGCCGCTCTGGACACGGTCATTAGAATTGCCACGCCGCATTTGCCCGGCGGCGTTTTTGAAAGCTGGTTTTTCGTTCAATGATTCAGGGAGACATGTGCTCATGAGCATAAAACCGTGTGAACCGATTCTAGACAAAGGCATTCACCATACCCATTTCTTCAACGGCAGGCTTCTGACGGCTCAGGACCTGGAGACGGAGAAATCGGCCCAGACCGAGTCTCTTGCGCAAGTGGGACGGGCTGTCGGGGCAGGTGTGGCGGCCGGACTCGAGGTGCGCGTCAAGGAAGGCGCGGACGGCGCCGAGGGGCAGGACGCGGTTTTGACCATCACCGGCGGGCTCGCCGTCTCGGCCTCGGGGCAGGCTCTGTGCTTGCATGACTCACAGGATCTGCTCTTTGCGTCCCAATCTGCGGTGCAACCGCAAGAGGACGGCGCGTTCGGCAACTGTGCACCGGAGTCAGCGAAAGGGACGGACGGCTTTTTACTTCACCTCTTGTCGGTCGGCCCTGCCTCAGGGTTCGACCAGTATGCGCCCATGACCGGTTTAGGCGCTGAGGGAAAGATCACGGGCTGCGGCAGACGTTACGAAATTGAAGGGGTTCAGTTCCGTCTCCTCAGGCTGGACCCGCAACGAGCGCCCGGTGCTACCGATAAGAGCCTCGTGCAAGCAAAGGCACTCCTCCAGGACGTGGCAACTTCGGCCCCTTCCGTTTCTGCACAAACGGCCAAGCTCTCCCTGTTGAGGAGTTATCTGGCCCATTGGTGTTTCGGCACTGATCTGCTCGCAGATCTTGCGGTCATGCCCTTTGTTGCCGGGTCTGGAGATCCTCCAGGGTCCCTTTACCGTGACTACGGTTTCCTGAACACCATGCTGGCAAGCTGGGTGAGCGCCAGCAACAGCAGGATGTGCCTGTCAGATGCTGAAGTACCTCTTGCCCTCGTATGCGCCGTTAACGGGAATCTTCTGTTTGTTGATATGTGGTCGGTGCGCCGGAGAACGACGCCCAGGTGGGAGAGCGGCTACGGAGGGACGTTCGTGACCGAAAGGCGCATTCGTGAGGGGGAGGCCGTGTTTCTTCAATTCCAGGAGCAACTCCGCTGGCTCCTCGCAAAGGAGAGCCAACTGAAGGCGGTGAAGTCAACGGAGTATTTTCGCTACCTCCCTGCAGCGGGGATTTTGCCCGTCGGGGGCCGGAGTGCTCCGCTTGGATTCAGCCCCGGTGCGTTCTTCACCGGGATAACCCTTCGTGATCCGGCATTTATGAAAGGCTCCGCCGTCCCTGCGCTGTTACGGCAATCCTTTTCGTATCCGGCCATAGACCCTTCTTCAAAGGAGATGGTCTATCTTTATCGGGTCGACGACAACGAGCACGCTTTTATCGACCAGACCTTGCCCGATACGGTTTCTTACCGCGTTTTCGCAAGGGGGAGCATGCCTTTCAAGGGAGAGGCTCGCTTTGACGTGAGCTGCTGGAACTACAGCACGTATGCATGATTCAGACCGAGATTAAAAGGAGGGCCGACCAATGGCTGACAAGCTGAACTCTGTAAAACCTGGAGACATCATCACGGCCAGTTTCATGAACTCTATTCTGGCGAAGATGGCCCTGCTCGAAGAGGCCATAGCCCAGGTGCCGATGGATGAATTAGTCGTCGTTCCCACCATCGTGGGAAAACTCTTCGGACAGGCGGCCGAGATTCTGAAGAAGCAGGGATTGATCGTAGGAAGGGCCTATGATTTTAAAGGCAGGCCGATGGACCTGAAAAGCGACGCCAAAAGTATGGTGCTGGGCCAGTCACCGGCGGCGGGTTCAAAGGTCGGCCTCGGCACCGCCGTCGACGTCGTTCTCGCCTCTGCGGAAGAACAACCCAAGAAACCTGTGATCCATTCCTTCAAACCCGACCCGGCGAAATCCAATGCGTTAGTCCAGATATTGGGTGAGAATTTCTACAGCATTCTCGGGCTGAATACAGTGAAAATCGTGAAGATCAACGGCGCGGCGGTTCCGGAAGGCCAGGGAGATCTGAGGGTGGGGTCAGACAGCAGGCCGCCCACTGTTTTAAAGGTCAGGGTGCCCAGGGCGCTTGAGGAACGACTCCCTTCCGGATGGACCGAGGTTGTGGTGACGGTGGCCGTCCACACGCCGGATGGCGAATCCTCGAAAGACCTTCACGTGCAATCCAGCGAAAAGGGCAAGGTCCAAACTCCTGAGATTCACGTGGTTGAACCGGAGAAAAAAATTCCTCATCCCGGCGAGTGGGTTACCATTAAGGGACGCTATCCTTCCTATGACCCTGGAGACTTCGAAGTCTTTTTCGAGGACATACGCGTAGTCCCTCAATATGTTTCAGAGGATACCATCGTCGTGCGGGTGCCGGAAGAGCTCACGCCCACGGTGAGCGCAAAGCACGGGGACACCGTCTCCATTTCCGTGGCAGTGAAGGGAGAACGTTCAGACGCAAAGGCCGTATATGTAGCGGAAGCCACCCCCGCGATGGTCGCAGGAAAGGCCATGGCGGCTGAAAAGGCAAGAGCATACCGGTAGACTCACACGGGCACGTGATGACTCATGCTTTCTATGTGTTCCAATTCTGCCGCCGTTGTAGGTCGCGTCAGGCTTTGTGTCTCTCAAGGAGAAGGGAGGCGGTACGATCTGCGGGTCAAGGGTATGCTGGAACGCGTGCATTTCCAGCCTTCCTCTTTGCCGGCCTCCGCAGTCCTGTGCATCCGCTGTCTCCGTGACCCGAAGCCGGGCTCTATTCCTTTGCGGTATGGCGCTTCAGCACCGGCCGGGTGGGTGAAGGCGGTAAGCGCGGCGATTGATGAAATGGGTGTACGGGCCTGCAGGCCTTTGGACGGCCTTGTTCCGGCCAACAGTGAAGCCGTCCTTTTTCTCGACAAATCAGAGCTTCTGGCATGCCTTGCCTCGGATTGGAGCGACGGCGTTGCCGCTTCCCGGTGGTGGTGGAAGAGCCTTTTTAGGACCATGGATGTTTCGCGAGCGGTCTTGCGTGCCTGGCTTGAAGCGCCAGAATATGTCCCTGCAGCGCTTGAACACCTGGCAGAACAAAGAACCATCGTCCCATTTATCCAAAGGCTCAGCCTGGTCGAGTCGAAAAAGCTGTTGAACAGCATTATTCATCGATTTGCGCTTTATGCCGTTGAGCCTGAAATCGGTGTCTTTTTGGCGAGCGGCGGTGATGATATCGGAGTGATGGGATCGGCGACAGACCGTTCACCAAAAGCCGGATCAGAAGCAGGGAAATATCCTGAAAAGCCCTTTGAATTCACGAGGGCTGAGGAACCTCCTTGGTACGCGTGGGTCCCGGAGGGCGGCGGTAAAGGGTTGGATTTTGTGCAGCAATGCCTCGTCGGCATCGGCCTTATGCTTACCCGGGCTCCTGCTGTTGCGCGCTTAGACTCTTTTGCTCGTGCAGTTGGCGAATGGCTGAGTGCCCGTGTGCTTGACAGAGACCGCACGCGGGAGTTCAGCACTCTTACACCTTCTGTGCCGAGGCTCCCCGTCACACGGGAAACAGCAAGAGAAAAGGTGAGCGTGACGCAGAGAAGCCGGTCTCAAGAGGGCATTTCTCAGGGTGCTTCAGACCAAGGACTGGGCGATATGCATTCGAAAGGCGGCAAATCCCTGCTGCCGGAACCGCTGGAAGCCCCTTTGGTGAGCGACGAGCAGGCTGGTTCAAACATCGAAAAACCTGCAAAGGCGGATTCCACGACCGAAGAGTCACCATCGTTTGCAAATGCGGTGCCCGAAGAAGGTTTGACGGACGTTGCGAGTGCAGGACCCCTCTTTGAGGAGACCATCGACAGCGACTATGGGGGAGTCTTTTACTTGATCAATCTCGGGATCTTTCTCGGTCTTTACGGCGACTTCACAGCCCCCCGCAATCCAGGCATCGCTCTTTCGATCTGGGATTTTGTCGCCCTTGTCGGTAAGCAGATCGTCGGGGAGGAGATAAAGAGCGACTCTGTGTGGTCGCTCCTGTCGCGCCTCGCCGTAAGGAACCAAGGCCAGGAACCGGGAGAAGATTTCATCCCACCCGAGCAATGGAGACTGCCGGTTGAATGGCTCGGAGCGTTTCCCGAAGGAAGCATCTGGAAATGGAATGCGCACGGGGGGCGGCTCATGGTGAAGCATCATGACGGATTTCCGGTACTTGATCTGGAAGCCGAAGAAGATCCCACCGCACAAGTGAAGAAGGCGACGGAAGACTATCGAACATTGGGTGCCTTTGAGCTCAGCCGGGACAGGTCAGCGGGCTTTGTCGAACACGACTCGGCCCTTGACCGCTGGAAGGGATGGATCATGCCATATATCCAAGCGCGTTTAGTAAAGGCTTTGGGGCTGAGAAAATCTGACGACATAACGAAGGTGTTGTTCAAGAGTCACGCGCAAGTGGCCGTTACGTTAACCCATCTCGGTGTTTTCTTTTCGCTGAGCGAGCTGCCGATAGAAGTCAGACTTTCGGGCCTGGACCGCAACCCGGGCTGGGTGCCGGCGGCAGGGCGATACGTAGAGTTTCATTTCACCTAGTTCATGGACGTGAAGGATATGAACAAGATTCCTTTTGCAGATCTGGCTCACACACCGGAAGGGCACTTCAAGTTGTATTTCTACGGAGCCGTGCTTGGCCTGATCGAGATGATATCGGGCATGCGTGATTCCTATGAGGCTATTTTTGAAGAATTCCCTTTCCTTGCCGGGTACAACAACGAGCTTGCAGCGCATGGGCTTGAAGGTATGGCAAGAGATGATGCTGCAGAATGGTGGTGCACGTCCGTGCAGGCGTGGGAGGCAAGAACCGATGTGCAACTGCCGCTTCGGGACCTGGGTGAGGCGGCCGGCCTCGATCATCGAGCCCTCCTGTCGCTTGTCAGCTTAGGCCTGGTAGAAGAAGACCCTCGTTTTGGGTTTGTGTTTGATGCCTTGCAGGGGGGGGCAGGCTGCAGGCGGCCGACCATCGGTCTTCTGTGCTCAGGGTGGGGTGATGCAAACGGCAACAGCGAGGCCCGAACCGCGATCAGGCGGTTGCAGGAACAGGGGCTCATGACGATTGTCAATCCTGATTCGCCGTATATCGAGCAAATGGTCCGGATACCGGGAATTCTCTGGGAAGCTTTCTCGGGCGGCACGCATGAGAAGCTTGCCACAGGGGTAAGACATACTCCTTCCGGTCAATTGCCGAACTTCGATGACCTGATCATCCAGAAGGCGCTCAAAGAAAAGCTCGAAAAGATGCCTGACCTGCTCGGCTCCGGAGCGATCAGGATGCTGGTCGTTCGCGGTCCCCGTCACAACAGCAGGCGGACCATCGTAAATGGCCTTGCCCGCAGACTGGGCCGAGGAGTTCTTCATATCGAGCTGCCGACCAAACTTGATTTTGACCAGTGGAAGATTATCGGTCCGCTCGCCACGTTGCTTCATGCTATTCCCGTGATCTCCTGTGAGCTTTCTCCAGGAGAAACATTGGATCTGCCCGAGCTTCATTGTTATTGCGGCCCTTCGGTGATCGTATTGGGAAGGCACGGGGGGATCAGCGGATATGGCGCAGGGCATGCCGTTACATTCACCATCGATATGCCGGAGGAGGATGAACGGATGCTCCATTGGAAAGCGGGGCTGGGCTCTCATCCGGTCAGCGGACTCGAAGGCATCGGCGGCATGTTGCGATTGACCTCGGGCAATATTCGGCGGATTGCGAAACTTGCCTCTTCCTATGCGGCATTAGACGGTATGACTGAAATCAGGCCGTCGCATGTGCGGTTGGCGGGCCGGTCGCTGAATCGTCAGTCCCTTGATACCCTGGCCACACAGATCGAGTGTTCCGGCGACTGGCGCCATCTCGCAGTCTCGGCAGATACGCTGAGCGAGTTGCGCGGTGTTGAAAGCCGCTGCCGCTATCGCGAGCGGCTACAGGGGCTGTTCGGAGCAAACCGGAGCATGCAGCGGAATGCTGGCGTTCGAGCCCTGTTTTCAGGCCCGAGCGGTACGGGGAAGTCGCTTGCGGCTAAACTGCTCGCCTCAGTTCTTGAGAAGGATATGTACCGGGTGGATCTGTCTTCGGTCGTGAACAAATACATCGGCGAGACGGAGAAGAACCTTAACCAACTCTTTTCGCGGGCTGAGGAGCTCGACGTGATCTTGTTGCTTGATGAAGGAGACGCGCTTCTGACCCAGAGGACGAGTGTGCAGAGCTCCAATGATCGCTATGCCAACCTGGAAACCAATTTCCTTTTGCAGCGGATAGAATCCTTCGAAGGGATCCTTATCGTAACGACCAATGCAGGCAACCGGATCGACAGCGCCTTTCAACGGCGGATGGACGTGGTCGTCGAGTTCCGTCAACCCGAACCTGTCGAACGATATGCCATATGGCAGATGCATTTGCCCGAAGAACATTGTATTGAATCAGGACTGCTGAGCAACATATCCGGAGCCTGCGGGCTCAACGGCGGGCAGATCCGCAATGCCGTACTTCATGCCTCCCTGCTGGCGCTCAGCAATGGAGGGAGGCTCACTTCCTCGCATCTCATGTCCGCGATACAACGTGAATATCGCAAGATAGGCGCTGCCTGCCCGCTCCAGCGGACAACAGGCCCGTCAATACATCCGGAGTGAAATCTGATGGCTGCTCCAGCATTGGCTAAGAAACCGGAAGCAACCTCCAAAGCAAGAACCAAGCCTGTGCCTAAGCCTCCGGTAACCATGCGCAAGGCTGTCCCGGGGCCGGCAGCAGCCTCAGTCCCCTCAGGGCCTGCCGTCAAGCTGAGCGATCCCAAGCCATCGAAAGATCCTCGGTTTACGAGGGTCATCGACAAGCTCGAAAAAAGTGCTCAGGCTGCAAAGAAACATCCTCCCGCCTCGAAGAAGGCCGAGGAAGCGCAGGCAGCAGCAGTGCCCCCTGAGAATGAAAAACTTGCCGGAGCCCAGGCAGGCAGAGTGGAAAGCATGGGCGCGGCTCCCACAGGAAAACCCGAGGCCTCGAGCTTTCTCGCCATGCTGCGGGCCGAAATTCAGAAGGTCATGCCCAAGAAGACCAAGGATGCGGGAGATTTCATGAAGGGCGAGGACCGGAAGCAACTCAAAGGGGCCATGACCGGCAATGTAGCGCAGCAGAAGTCCGAAGCCACGGCCGGGATCAGGACGGCATCCGAAAGCCCACCTGACCCCTCGACCGTCGAGGGAAAGCAGGTCACCCCCCTGCCGGCCGGGCAGGCGCCCGGCCGAGCGCCCGCCGTGGGCGGGGCGGATGCCATGCCGGCACCAAAACCACCGGAAGAGATATCGCTGGCGCAGGGCAGGCAGGACACCCAGAAGTTGCTCACTGATGCCGAGGTCTCGACACCGCAGCTCCAGAAGGCGAACGATCCGCGCTTCACGGCGGTGGTCACGGCCAAGGCGAAGGCGGATCAATTTGCCGATTCGGGGCCGAAGCAGTATCGAAAGCAGGAGGAGGGCATCCTGTCGAAAGCCGGAGCCGAGGCCAAGGCGGATGAAAAGAAAGGCCTGCTGGGATTTCTTGCCGGCGGAATCAAGGCGGTCCGGGGGGTGCAGGCGAAGCAGCTCACGGCAAAGGAAAAGGATGAAGCCGAGCGCAAGAAAGTAACCGACCATATTCAGAGGATCTTCGAAAAGACCAAGGAGACCGTCGACAAGAAGCTTGCCGCACTCGACGAGGAGGTCTCTACCCTCTTTGATCAGGGAGCGGACGCGGCGGTTGCGAAGATGAAAGACTATGTCGAGAAACGCTTCGACGACCGTTACAGCGGGATCAGCGGAAAAGCGCTCTGGCTCAAAGACAAGCTGCTGCCTCTACCCTCCGCGGTCAAGGCCTGGTTCGATCAGGCCCACAAGGTGTTTCTCCAGGAATTGGACGCCCTGGTAGTGCGCGTGGCCAACCTTGTGGAGAAGAGACTCAAGGAGGCCAAGGACGAGATCGCCAAAGGCCAAAAGGAGATCAGCGAGTACGTCCAGTCCCTGCCGGTCAACCTGAAGGCTGTGGGCGCGGCAGCGGAAAAGGAAATGGCAGGCAAGTTCGATGAACTGCGCCAGGGCGTGGACGAAAAGAAGAACGATCTGGCCCAGAAGCTGGCCCAGCGTTACAAGGACGCCACAGAAAAGGGAGCCAAGGCGCTGCAAGAGATGAAGGATGCGCACAAGAGCCTCTATGAAAAGGTGCGCGACGCCATCGCGGAGGTCATCAAGGTCCTGCGGGAATTCAAGAACCGCATCATGGGTATGCTCCGGAAGAGCAAAGCCGCAATCGACCTCATCGTCTCGGACCCCATCGGCTTTCTCAAGAACCTGCTCTCGGCCGTGGCCAAAGGCATCAGCCAGTTCGTCGACAATATATGGACCCACCTGAAAGAGGGCTTCATGGCCTGGCTTTTCGGTTCCCTGGCAGAGTCGGGCGTTGAGATGCCAAAGGACATGTCCGTACCGTCGCTGCTCAAGCTGGTGCTGCAGGTGCTGGGATTGACCTATGACCGCATCCGGGCCAAGGCGGTCAAGCTCCTGGGCGAGCGCGCGGTCTCGGTGATCGAGCACGTCGCCACGGTCATCAAGGAGCTCATTACAGGAGGACCCGCCAGGCTCTGGGAAATGATAAAGGAGTACCTGGGCAATCTCAAGGAGATGGTCATCGACGCCATTCAAAACTGGGTGGTCACGACGGTCATTAAGGCGGCGGTCACCAAGCTCATTTCCATGTTCAATCCGGTGGGTGCGATCATCCAGGCCATTATCACCATCTACAACGTGGTGATGTTCTTCATCGAGCGCATCAGGCAGATCATGGCGTTCGTGGAGTCGATCATCAATTCGGTTTACGAGATCGCGACGGGCGCCATCGGCGCGGCAGCGAATTGGATCGAGAAGGCCCTTGCCAGGACCGTTCCGCTCATCATCGCGTTCCTGGCGCGGCTCCTGGGCATTACGGGCATTACCGAAAGGATCGTCGGCATCATCAAAAAGATTCAGTCCAAGGTTGATCGGGCGATCGACAAGGTGATCGGCAAGATCGCCGCCGGGATCGGGAAGCTGGTGGGAGCGGGAAAGGCAGCGGTTGGCAAGGTAACCGGATGGTTGTTCCCCAAGAAATCACTCAAGGCGGGAAGCAGAACCCACACGATGGAGGTGGCGCAAGAGGACGGTCAGTACGAGATCCTCGTGCGCAGCGCGCCAAGAAGGATACCCGAGATCATAGCGGATGCAAAGAGTGCCAAGGTGGACACCAATCTGATCGCCCCGTTGGATAAGGCCTACAAGGAATGGCGCAGCATGCCCAAGCCGGATCCTGACAAGGCGAAGGATGCGGACGCCTATAAGAAGCGCAGCGCGAAGTTTCAGCAGGCCTACGAGTTGACAAAACCAGTGCTTGAGGAACTGGAAGGGGCCGAGGCAGTATCGAGTATTGAATGGCAGGGTCTTGACGCGGAAGGACGGGCAAAGGGCCTCAAAGCTGATCCGTTGACCCGGCAACACCCAAAAGGAAGCACGCCGGGGGAGAAGATTCCCGGCTGGGATACCGACCTGGAATACAGCGGCGAGAGGGTCGCTTATATCCGGGCGCATCTTCTTCACCACGAATTAGGAGGACCAGGTCGCTCGTTCAACATGGCTCCGACTTCGAACTCCTACAATCGGCGCATCTATCACGCGGTGGAAGAGCCGACTCTGACCTCGCTAAAAGGGAAGGGCAGCCCTCAGTTCATCTACACCGTCAATGTCGTCTACGCTCCTGAGCCGGGGAAGGCGGAACTCGCGAAAGTAAAACCCGCTGGCAAAAGGGACAAGCTCGGCTATGTGGCACGTAAAATCAACATTACGGTGGAGAAGAAGAAACCAGGCGGAAAGAAGGAAATGTTTAAAAAATTCTGGAACGAAACCAATTACGGGTAGAGCCGAGCGGACAGACGGACAGGCGTGGGATATCCAGAGTGAGCAGAAGTTGACCCGCACGGTTTAAAGCCATTCTTTTACGCCAAAGGTTATCCATGGAAGATCTCGTCTCCTGCATCATGCCGACCTACAATCGACGGCGGTTCGTCGCGCAGGCGATCAAGTATTTCCTGCGGCAGGACTATGAAGCGAAGGAACTCATCGTGGTTGACGACGGTACGGATGAAGTTGGAGATCTTATCCCGGCGGATGACCGAATGAGCTACATTCGACTTCAACAAAGGCTGACGATCGGCGCAAAGCGCAACCTCGCCTGTGAGCAGGCGCGGGGCGAAATCATCGCTCACTGGGATGATGACGACTGGATGGCATCATACCGGCTCCGTTACCAGGTCGAATCGCTTTTGCGTGAAGGCACGGACCTGTGCGGGATCAACAAGCTTCTCTATTACGATATCAAGACAGGACGCGCTTGGCAATATCGATACCCTGCCGACCAGAGAAACTGGCTGTCTGGAAACGCATTGTGTTACAGACGCGCCTTCTGGGAGAAAAATCGTTTTGAGGAAATCGACATTGGCGAGGACACTCGCTTTGTTTGGAGTGCCCGTCCGGACCGAATGACTGCGTTGGCGGACATCACCTACCATGTCGGCATCATTCATTCGCAAAACGTCAGCCCAAAACATACACAAGGATCGTATTGGGGGGCGTATCCTGTAGAAGAGATAAAGCGGTTGTTAGGAGCGGATTGGGACTTCTACCAGCCTGAGAGCAATCAGATGCCTGATGGCTCGCGACTTGCGAGCGACGGGAACCTCGAGGCGGAGCGGAGGGAGATAGGCATGATCACGACGGCAAAAGCAGATGATCTCGCGCTGCCGGAATATGCTGCATTTAATCACGGGCAATCCCTTCCGTGGATGCGGCGCTGGGAGTTGCCCTTTGTGCTGTTTCAATCGAGGCTTTCGAATACGGCTTCCGTGTTGGACTGCACAATCAATCCTGTCAACTTCTCCGTGCTGCTTGCCAGGTTGTATCCTCATGTCCTCTATCGGCACTGGAGTCCCATTCAGCAAGGCCGGTTCGTTCTGCCGCTTGGAGTTCCGGACGAGGCGTTTGATCGAGTGATCTGTGTGAATACGCTGGAGCACCTTCTCAAACCACAGAGAGAGGCCCTCATCCGAGAGATGGCGCGCAAACTGAAGCCCGGCGGATGGTTGGCTTTAACCTCCGACTACTATTTTGATTCCTTTTGGGAGCAACCAGCCTTCCTGAAGGCCGGTGTCATGCGTGCAGACCGGCAGGAAATCTTCAACGGCTATAACAAGGTGACCCCGCAGGAATGGCTCGATCTCTGCCAACGGTACGACTTGCATCCACTGAGCGGAACGATGGAAGAACCCCTTGAGGATGACCCGACGCTCTATCGAAATCAAGGGATACATCCACACGCTTGTATGGCGGGCGTTTTCCACAAGTCGCACCATGAAGATCTGAACGCTTCGAAGAAGATCGTCCTTGCGCTGCTGGTCTGGAACACGCGTGAAGTGAGCATCGATTCGGTGCGCGCAATTCTGAGAGAAGCGAGGATGCTTAGGCGGTTAGGGCAACTCCCCTTCATCTGCGTATGCGATAACGGCTCTACCGATGGTACGCCTGAGGCATTACGCGCCGTTGAATCGCTGATCGATGTGCCGTACAAGGTCATTTACAATCGTGAGAATCTGGGCAATTCCATCGCCCGCAATCAGATCATCGACTACATGCTGGAGTGCGGTGCTGATTATCTGCTCTTGATGGACGGGGATATTGAAATGGTCCCTTTCTCCGGTTTCGCGATGTTGCGTTACATGGAGAACTGCGGGCACAGGCTGGGCTGCATCGGCGCCGACTCTGCGGGTCAGACACCCTTCAGAGAGCGCACGAGCCCATACCTCTACAGTCTGGATGGTCACCGCATCGAATCAATCAACCTGGTGGCTTGGACGCAGTATGGCATGTTCCGCAGGGCTGTATTCGAGGACGGTGTTCGCTTCGACGAGAGTGGACCATTCGACGGGGTCGGTTGGGGTTTTGAGGATAACGATCTGTCTTTCCAGATGGAAATGAAAGGTTACCTGAACCAGCGCTTTTTCGGAATGACCTATCTCCACCGCAATGCCCGATCGTCCATTCGCATCATGCATGAGCGCGGTATCGACGCCTATTCCCTGTACACGCGGCGCAGGCAGTATGTCATCGATAAATGGGCGGCTGTGCCACACATTAATAACGGCCCATTATCTGAGGTGCGGCGAGCGTCTATTCGCATGTAATGGAACGAGTCTCCGCATGGCACATTGCACGATCCCGTGATCCGGGAAGCGAATGTCTGAAAGGGTAAGGAGCGTTGAATGCTAAGAGTGTTATCCATCGTGGGTACCCGTCCTGAAGCGATCAAGATGGCGCCGGTGATCAAAGAACTGAAGAGACACCCAACGCAGATATCAAGCCTGTTGTGCGTGACAGGGCAGCATCGTGAAATGCTTGATTCGGTTCTGGAACTTTTCGAAATGGTGCCGGACTATGATCTTAATCTCATGGAAGAAGGCCGGTCCCCTGTTCAGGTGGGTGCTGCAATGCTCTCGAAGCTCGAACCTGTATTGGAAAAGGAACGTCCGGACTGGGTCATCGTTCAGGGTGACACGACCACTGCCATGATAGCCTCGGTTGGAGGGTATTATGCCGGCATGAAGATAGCCCATGTCGAGGGTGGTTTGCGAACCTATGATAAAATGCAACCTTTTCCCGAAGAGGTGAACCGCCGAATTGTCGGGGCAGTGGCGGAACTTCATTTCACCCCAACGCGGCAGGCGAGTAAAAATCTGCTTTGTGAGAACGTTCCTGCCAATCAAATCATCCTGACCGGGAATACCGTCATTGATGCACTCCATGCCGTATTGAAGCTGCCGTGCCCGTTGGGTTCGGGGGCACTCAAGCATGTCCCGTGGACAAAAAGAATCGTTTTAGTCACGGTTCATCGTCGCGAAAATTTCGGGAAACCCCTCGAATCGATTTGTAAGGCACTAAAAGATATCGCCCGTTATTATAAAAACGATGTGGAGATTATTTATCCGGTCCATATGAATCCCAATATATCGAAACCGGTTCATCTGTTTCTGGACGGGATTCCGGGAATCACTCTGATTCCACCATTGGACTATCTGTCCTTTGCACACCTTTTCAAGCGAAGCTATCTTGTATTAACCGACTCCGGGGGACTGCAAGAAGAGGCTCCAAGTCTCGGAAAACCTGTGCTGGTTTTGAGAAGCGTAACTGAGCGCCCGGAAGCGGTCAGCGCCGGAACATCGCGCCTTGTAGGAACGGAATCGTCGGACATTGTTGAGGCTTTCATCGAGCTGTTTGAGAATCGTTCAGCATATCATCGAATGAGTGGAGTGCTCGACCTGTACGGGGATGGAAAATCTTCTCAACGCATCGTAAACGCATTGTTGGGTAAAAAAGTCGATGAATTCGCTGGTCCGGAAATCCATTCAGGGGCATTTTTCAGATTCCACGTGCCAAAGGAAAGGGAAACCGGACAGAGCAGCAGCCTGATCACCGTGGGATAAAATGCTCGTTTCTGCCCAAGAAAGGAGTGGGGAGTTGAGGAAACATGGAGAGCGCGTTTTGGAATTTGTTAACCGGTTCAGGCCGGAGTCGGAACGTCTGATCGACGAGGGGTGTTATATCGTGGAAATGCGAAACCTCGAGGAGGATTGGGATTGCTCCATTGCGCGAGCGCGGGTGCGACCTGGTGTGAGAACGAAGCGGCATCGCCTTCGGGAAACGGTGGAACGCTACGTGATCCTGGAAGGCGCCGGCGAAGTTGAAATCGGAGACATGCCTCCCGCGCCTGTCGCACCCTTGGACGTGGTACACATCCCGGCCGGGGTGTCTCAGTGCATCCGGAACGTGGACTCAGGAGATCTGCTCTTCCTTTGCATCTGTACGCCGCGGTTCGTTCCGGAGAACTATGAAGGGTTGGAGGACTGAATGAAATAATCAGAGATGCTGGAGAAGATTCTTAACTCCTTCATGAGCAGTGCTGCGGATCAAGTAATTTTTAGGCATGCTCGGGAATGGGGATGGGAGGATAAACCAGCATCTTGACAACCTAACGGATTTGCTCTATTTTCCGTGGGAAGGGAAATCATTGATCATGAGTGGTTCTGGTGGCAAAGGCGTTTCACCTCCTGAACAGAGGCGGGGGATGAATGAGTGTGACAGAGCCTGGCGTACTTTCAGTAGGGTCAGGCTTTTTTTTGGGGCTGCGGAAGGGGATGACTGTGGATGAGGCTAAGCGAGAGGATGCTCAGGATGATTCAGCCGGGGAAAGCTGGCGGAACAAATTGCTTCCTGTGATGCGGGGAGGTCTGGTCGCCCTGGCGGTGTTTTTCTTTGCGGCGAGCCTGGTTCAGTACCATCTGCTGTACCGTGACCTTCGCGCTATGGGTCCGAGAACCCAGGCGGCCCTCGAGGCGCTTGAAACCACCATCCCTCAAACACAGAAGGCAAGCGTTGATTTCATGCAATGGAAAACCCTCGTTCTCCTGGAGCAGGACGCCATGAGCATGCGCTATCAGCAGATCAATGCGACCCTGTTGCTCCGGACGTGGACCCGTTATACAGGATTTCTTGTGGGCATGGTGCTCGCCCTGGTGGGAGCCTTTTTCATCCTGGGCAGGCTACGGGAAGAAACGAGCCAGCTATCGGGAGAGTCGGGAGGGTTCAAGTTCGCCCTCGTAACCAGTTCCCCCGGTGTGATCCTGGCCGTGCTCGGGACGATTCTCATGGTCGTGACGCTGGTCGTCAAGTTTGACTTTTCAGTCCAGGACCGGCCCGTGTACCTGCCGCTTCACCTGATGAAGGGACAGGTCAGGACGGTCGACACCCTCCCTGTGCCTGGCACTTTCCCTCCGGGCGGGGAAGGGCGGCCCATCGGTAACGGCGATATCCCGAAACCCCCCGGGAAGTGAAGGGGAGAAAATGGGGCAAAGGTCTGAGTCCGTAGAAAGGAAAGAAGAACATGAGGAGCAAAGTGCAAGGGTTGAGACTCGTGCTTGTTTTTTGTTGTTTGGCCGGGGCTGCGGCGGCAATTCCTTCGACCGCCACCGCGAATGACGATTATGCGATCGGCGAGCAATGCTGGAAAGAGGGAAAGTACCGCGACGCCTACACTCACCTGTGGCGGTACCGGGAAACGCCCTACGGCCGTTCGGCCTACGTGGATTACATGCTCGGCACCAGCGGATGCCGGCTGGAGGATTTGCGGGAGTGGGGTTGTGACGTGCTTGAATGGATGCTGAACCGTTACGCCCTGTCGGAACAGGGGCGGGCGGTGGTCAGGGAGGAGCTTTCGATTTGCAGGTCCGGCAGTCCCTCCATGACTATTTCAGCCGACTCGGCCACCATGATCGCGAGCCTGATCGGCGCGTCGGCCCGCGCCAGCGGAAAAACCTACTACTGGATGGATAAAGACGAGCACTTCAATTCCTATCCCGCCTACCGCGTGAAGGAGATCCCTAAGCAGGACATGGAGGCCAGGCTCATACCCCTGGGCGCACGGGATCGGGCCATTCGTGAAACTCAAGAGAGAGCACCGGGGTTCAACGTGGTGGTTTATGAGCGCTTCGTTCTGGCCAGCCGTTCGGGGCACACCCTTGACTTGATGGACAAGATGGCCGGGTACCTCGAAAAATACCTCCGGTTTCTTGAGCGTGAATATGGCGTGGTTCTTCCTGAAACCTACGTGACGGTTTACATGGTTCCGACGTCGGACGATTTGATCAAGCATGCGAAGCGCCTTCACGGCATCCAGGTCAGCCGCGCTACTTTCGGCTATTCTTTTCGCGACGACCTGTCCGTCGTGGTGGCCATCCCCAATCAGTTCCTGATCGGGACCATCATGCATGAATTCTTTCACCTTGCCGTGAGGAGCCATTTCGGAGACATCCCGCAGTGGCTGGACGAGGGGATGGCCGGACTTTACGAGGTCTCGAAGTTTCAGGGCGACGACGTGCTCGGGATGCGCAACTGGCGCGGAAAAGTCCTGACCAAGCTCATGCATCGCCGGCCGACCGTCAGTCAACTGCTGGTGAGCGACTGGTTTGCCTTTGAGCAGGTGGAGTTTGCCAAGGAATTGCAGAAGAACGCCGAGTGGGAGACGCCCCCCGCAGAGCAGATGGCCGCCATGCTCGCCACGGCTCGCTACTTTTCCTTCTACCTGCAGGAAAAAGGAAAGCTCAAGTCCGTTTTTCAGGATCTGCAGAAACTCACCCCCGGGAGCGGCTCCGGGGAGCCGGCAAAGGACAGCATCAGGATCATCGAAGATCGTCTCGGAAAAAGCATAGACCGTGTTGACGGCGATTTCCTGGCGTGGTTCAAGAGCGTGGAAAAGTGAGAAACCGGCGGCTCTGTGAAAACAACGACAGCAGGCCGGTTCGAAACAACCTGTCTTATAGGGGGTTAAAAATGAAGAAACTGTCTCTGGTTGTCGCTGTGGTGCTGTTGGTCGGTGTTTGTTTTTACTTTGCCGGAGAGGTCCTTTCTCAGACCCCTCAGGCGTCCACGCAGGCAACAGGCCCCCCGGCCGGCTCTTCCATAGCGGAGAGCGGCAGCATGGACAAAGTGGGCAGGGTGTTGTTCGTCTTTCTCGTTTTGTCCGTGGTGTTCGAAGTAGCCTTGACCCCAATCTTCAACTGGAGGGTCTTCATGGCCCACTTCGATGAAAAGGGGTTGAAGACGCCCATCATCGTGGCCCTCGCGTTTGTCGTTTTTTGGGGTTATGACCTGGACATCATCAGCGATCTGTTAACCGCCCTCGGCAAACCCACAGGGATAAGCCTAGGAGGGCAAATCCTGACCGCTCTGCTGATCGCGGGCGGAAGTTCAGGCGTGTTTCAGATTTTTACAAAGATCGGGATCCGGATGAATCCGGAGGACAGGAAGAAAAAGGCCGAGGAGGCCAGGGAAGAGATCCTGGACAAGAAGGGACCCGAGCAAAAGGCGGACAAGAAAACGAAAGAGAAAGATTAGGGGGACCGGAGATGGTCACAACGGGGGACATCATCGTTTTCGGAATCGTCTCGGGACTCAGGCTCCTGGAAGCGGGAAGGAGAGCCTACGTGGAATCGACGATAAGCCGGGACCTGGTTTTGCCGCTTCCCAATTTCAACCCTGACATGACCGTTGGAACGGCAACAGACTATTTCCGTGGCGCCGGGGCCCCTTTCTTGGAGGATCAACCCCGGTTGAGAGATTGGTGTGACAGAGTAGATGGCGGGGTGCCACTGAGTCCTGAGGAGAAGAAAGATCTCCTCATCGCGTACAAGGAAATCAAGCTCTTGAAAGCCCTTGAATCGGGCGAAGTGAGCGGCAGAGAAATATCGCTCAATCCTGAAGCCCTGTCGGCCCTGATCAGGGTGCGGCAATTCGCTCGAAATCAAAGCCCTTTCCCGACCGCCTTCCAGAGAGTGGCCGGGAGCCTGATTCAAATAGGCATCGATTATTTTGCCAACATGCCGGGAGTAGTGGACGAAAGGTCGGCATCCGGGAAAGCCCTGAGAGGTTTCCTTCAGTCCATTGATGAGCTGAACTTCGCGGATGGGAGGGTGGACGAATTGGCGAAGAGCCTCTTCATTGCAGCCCTTGAAACCATCGGGAATACCCCTTCGCTTCTGGCCGGGGATGATAAGGTGGAAAAACTGGTTGAAGTGGTTTCGAGGGGCTTGGCCAAGGACATCCGGACCCGTGTCGACAAGCTCGCCCAGAAGGACCTCTCAAGAAAGGAAAAAGCAGAGCAGTGGGGCCAGCTTGTTCTGCGGAGCATGCTCGGCAGCGCGGGAGCATTCGTATTGTCGAATCCCGCGAGCTACCTGGATACGCGTGGACCCGGTGAAGAGGCGCTGGTCAGCTCTGTCGGGACCTGCCTCCTCGATCTCATCCTCGAAGAAGATGCGGTCGATCTGTCGCGCCTTTTTACCAGGGAAAGCCTGGATAGGCTCGTTCGCACCAGTCTGCGTACCCTTGGGGATCACCCCGACCTGCTCGGCACGCAACGCCGGGGCCTTAAACTGGTGCTGGCTCAAGCAGCCAAAGATCTATCCCAGGCGTCCGATATCCTTTGTGCGGACATCCTTCCCGAGATGATGCGGTTGATCCTTGAAAAATCCGCCGCCAACATGGAACTCCTGTGGCCCGAGGGGTTCAGAGATGAGCCGAAGAAACACCTGCTGATCACGGCTTCAAGAGAACTGCTGGCCTGCCTCTCCGAGCAGGCGGAACCGCTGAAGCCTTGGAAACCGGCCTTTAGCAGGGATCATATTCTGGGAGTGGCCGAGGTCGTGCTTGATGAGGTGGTGCAGAATCCTGACTGGGTCATCAGGGAGGCAGGAGGAAAAAACTCCGTTTTGTCTCAGGCGGTGGAGGGCGCTCTTGAGGCACTGAAAAGGGCTCCCGCTGGCCGGATTCATCCGGGGACGGTGACGGAAGTCCTTAAAGCGGCCGTTAAAGCCGTGGCCTTGCGAAAGGATTTGCTTGAGCGCATATCGATGGATGGCCAAAATACCATGGCCCTCAAGGCCGCTCTTGAAACCGTTGTTGACGCCATGTTGTCGGACTCGCTGGACCCGAAGGCAAGATGGACGCTTGCAAGAGAAGAAGTTTTCACCGCTTCTGCCTGTGTAGCCCTCGCAAAACTTGCCGAAGCCGGCGCCTCTGAATCCAACATCCACACGGTGCGGAGCATCCTCGACCTTGCCGCGAATGACATCCGGTCCGGCCGGCCGTGGAGCCTGGAAGGACTGATCGGAAAACTCAAAAATCTGAAAAACTGAGGGGGATTCTATGAGAAGAGCAGGGGACGTGGTGAAGGGTCGCTGTCTGTGGGCTCTCCTTCTCCTTTTGCTCCTGAGCGGATGCATATCCCACGTGCAGCAATTGAGGGAAGCTCAGGACGAATTCAACCGCGCAGCGACCTTGGAAAATGAAATCAGGCTGGACCCGAGAAAAGCGGACGCTGCCACCCTGGGCAACGTGACAGCCTCCTACCGGCTTGCCCTGAGTGATCTCACCGATCTAATGGAAAAGAATAGAGATGAACTCGAGAAAGACAAGCTGATCGGAGTGGCTTACACGCTGAAGGCTCTGACGGAATGGCGTCTCGGTGACTACGCCGCCACCATGGACACCGTAAACGCAGCCAGGGGTTACCCCGAGGGGACCCTTTATCATCGAGACCGGCTGCTGCTCATGGCCCTGCGGGGCCTGGTGAAGAACGACCAGGCGTTCAGACTCATGGCAGACAAAAAAGGTTCCTACGAACAAATCAAGACCCTCCTGAGCGAAGCTCTCCAGGATATGGGTGAGTTGATGCCCGCTCTGTCTTCCGGCGACAATCTGCGAGTTTATCTGACCATGGCCAGACTGGGCGTCCTGAAGAACTGGCAGGATTTGAGATCGAGTCCTGACATCCCCAGGCCGCCTTCGTTCAGTGCTGAAATGGAGAGAAAAGCGTGGTGTCACCATCTCAAGGCATCATGGGGCGATTTTGAGAAGGAGATGAACGGGCTTTCTACCAGGGAGGCCGAAGATTTGAAGGCCTGGTGGGGAGCCCTGTTGAACCCTAAAGAGCTTTGTCCAAACGAGTAGGTACGGGGAGAGGCGTAAAACGACAAATATTTCGTTATGAGAGAATCGCTGATCGCAGTTGGGCTTTGCGCTACGACGCCTTTCGATTGACAGATAACGACCAACGACCGAAGGAGGTCCTGTTATGGAAATCGACAAAGTCATCATCACGAACATGGGTGCTTTGAGGGAAAAGTACGGCAAGAACATGCCCCGCATCGAGGGGGCTCTCGTGCGTCTCGTCGCAGCGGACAGGAAGCGCGGGCTCGAGACCAAGGTCGTGGCCGTGGATTCGGCCGCCGACATGGAGGCGGCAGGAGGCCGGGCGGTCTCGGACAAGAACGACCAGAAACAGGCAAAAACGGCTCTGGATGGCGTTTTCCAGGCATACCGGCCGGACTACGTCATGATCCTGGGGGCGCCCGACATTTTCCCCCACCAGGACCTTCGAAACCCTGTCTATGATCCGCAGGGTGACGACGACAAGGTGGTCCCCAGCGATGTGCCGTACGCGTGCGAGACGCCCTACAGCAAGGATCCGCGCAAGTTCGTCGGACCGACCCGGGTGGTGGGTCGCCTGCCCGACTTGCTGGGCGTGGGGGATGCAGCCTACCTGGTTTCTCTCCTGGGCACCGCGGCGCGTTACAAGACAAGGTCACGGTCGGACTACCAGAAGTACTTCAGCGTGAGTGCCGAAGTGTGGAAGGATTCCACGGCCCTCAGCCTGAGCAAGCTTTTCGGCTCCAGCAGCGCCATGGCTACTTCGCCGCCCAAGGGTCCGGCATGGACTCCCGGGCAGCTTGCGCCCAGAGTTCATTTCATCAACTGCCACGGCGCACCCAGCGACCCCAAGTTCTACGGGCAGCGCGGCAGCAGTTACCCGGTTGCCCACTCGGCGGAGCGGCTCGTGAAAAGAATCATGAACGGGACGGTGATCGCCGCGGAGTGCTGCTACGGCGGCGAGCTTTACGACCCTGCCGACAGCGGGATGCAGGCGGGCATTTGCAGCACCTACCTGCGTGACGGCGCCTATGGGTACTTCGGCAGTTCCACCATCGCCTACGGCCCCAGCGAGGGGAACGGCCAGGCTGACCTGATCTGCCAGTATTTTCTGAACGAGGTGCTGGAGGGCGCTTCTCTCGGGGATGCGACTCTGCGGGCCAGGCACCGGTTTGCCCAGGCTTACACCCATCTCGACCCGGTGGACCTCAAGACGCTTGTCCAGTTTCAGCTTCTCGGGGATCCCTCGATTCATGCCGTCTCCTACGTTTCCCATGCCATGGCGCGGGCCAGGACCTTCAAAAAGGCCTTCCAGGCCCGGCAGAACGTGAAGGGAACGAGAATGCTGCGCAGAGAGAAGTCGGCCCGCACCGGCACCAACCTGCAGCGAGGTCTGGGCGCGGTGAAAAGAACGGCTGCGGCTGTCCCTCCCGATGTGGCGGGGATCCTCGAGGCTGTGGCAAAGGAGTCCGCTATCGCCGGTTTCGGGAAACGGGCATTTGACGTCGCTTTTCCGGCAGAGGCGACAAAGGGCAAGATGTCGCGTTTTTCGGAGCTCAGGAAGGAGCGGGCCGTGCACATGCTCGTGGGCAAGAAGGATCTGCCTCCGGGCACCCCGGGCCGCGTCGTGGCCGTGGTGGCGACCGTGCAGGACGGGCAGTTGATTCATATGCGGCGCCTGCACAGCCGATGAACTCTAAGAGTGCCTAAAATGCCTAAAGTGTCTAAAGTGCCTAGAATGCCTGAATGCCCCGGTGTAGGGTAGGTCGAGAATCCCGGTGACGGGGCCACTCTGCCTGCAGAGCCAGTAATATGGGTTAAGCGGAGCGAAACCCATACCCAGAGACCAATGAATCAGCAAAAGAGTAGTCCATGTGTTCATGAGTTATTGAGTACATGAGCGAAGCGAAGAGCAGAGAGCCTTCTCCTGCGCTCAAGCTTCGGAGGACAGGTGGTGGAGGGAGCAAAAATGCTCTTAAGAGCGTGTCGGTAAATCGCTATCCGCGACGCGGGGCAGGCGCGTGCGCTGTGCGTCGAGTGGGTAGAGGGATTTTGGTTTGTCGGACAGCCTCGTGGGGGATTTCTGGTCTTCGATGAACGGATAACAAATAACGATTTACGCCTGGGTTTTAATTTTAGGCATTTTAGGCACTTTAGCGCACTTTAGGCACTTCTCTTATGAAACTTCGAGGACAGGTAACCAGGAAACTCCTTTTCAAGGGCACCAAGAGCGAGCACGAGGGGCTCGTGCTCGTGAGTCCTGAAGGGGAATTCAAGCTCCGGCGCCAGGGAGGCAACCCTTTCCGGGATGAGACCCTGGCTTCGCTGGAAGGCAGGGAGATCGAAGGGGAGGGAATTGTGCGAAAGGGGCAGTTTATCATGTCCAGATGGAGAACTCTGGAGTGAGGGCCGAGTCCGTGCCCAGTAAAAAAGGGTTGAGCAGAAATCACCCAACCCTTCACAGGTACTCCATTGAACTTAGCAACAGCAGGGATCGACATAACACCCGCAGGGATCCACGTAACACCCGCAGGGATCCGTCACATGACAACAGCAGCGGGAGCCGGTCTCCGAACTCGTCCCTTCCGTTTCCTTTTTTTCCTCTTTTTTGGTGTCTTCGTCGGTTGCCATAAAGATCACCTCCCTTTGTTCGGGCATTACAGGGACTCATTGAAATCCCTACCCGAATTTATATCAACGGGCGCCAAATGGATCAGCACGGTTTTTCGTTCCTTGATCCAAAATCGTGTTCACCTTCGAACTTCCGGCGCCGTTCAAAAAATAAGTCCGAGGCCCGATCATGTCAAATGCCGCATTCAATGATGCCAACCGCGATACCGGCCATAGGGCCGATGCCCATAGTACCCACGGTAATATGGCCGCCCGTAGTGGAAGGAAAAACTTGGCCACCCCCACCATCCGTAGTAGTACACCGGAGGGGGCGGCGGAGCAGGATAATGGTACCTGACAACCGGAGGAAGGGTGCTGCAAACTTCCTCAACGGTCTCCTGTACCAGCTTTCCATTCTCCCAAACTCTTTTGCGCACTGTCTGACAGTTGGGATTACTGCTACCCTCAGGAACGGCCTCGACGGCGCGGCCGTTCTCATCATAGTAGATCACGGGCTTGCCATAGGCGGCGGCATCCCGGGCCGCCTGGTTCTGTTGATCTACCGCATTGCCGACCAAGGCGCCGATAATCGTCCCTGCAGCCAACCCGGCCAAGGTGCTTCCCGTGTTGCCTCCTATGGCCTGACCGATAAGCGCGCCTGTTCCGGCGCCTACGGCAGCCCCTATCTGGGTGTTGTATCGGGCAGGGGGGTAGTATGCGCACGAGGCGAGCAGGAAAGATAAACTGAGCATGAGAACAGCCGCTTGATATTTTTTCATTTTTTTTCTCCGCAGAACCAAGTTCTCTATCTGGAACTCAGCCGGACTCCCCATGTCTTCCATAAGTGCTCAAAATGACGATCATTCTTCTGTAGTAAAGGAAGCCATGAGCCGGCTGTTTGCTCCGTCATTTGTCCTGTTAGACGCTCAAGAGCGAAAACCGTTTACCTCCCATGTAAAACGATGGGCGAGCCTTATCGACTATTGACTTTTGGGTTACCGGCCCTTATTGTGAAAACGGTCACGTAACTTCAACAGGACCAATTTAACCACGCGACGGCTCAAAGCTTCGGGCTATGAGCCTCCAAAGGTTACCATTAAGCAAAGGGAGTTTTATACGTGACCCCCACAGGGTATCTCGGATGTTCGCGCAGCGGCACCTCGGGAACCCACCCAAAATCTCAAGGCAGGGTATTTCATCCCTGCCTTTTTGATCGGCGAGGCCCTTTAGGGGCTTCCCTGTGGGCAGGTTTTCCCGGATTCCTTCGCCTTTCTCGCCTTTCCCGTTTTTCCCGCATTCAACGCACCTTCGTCTCACAAACGGGAGCCTGTTCCAATCAAGACTGAAATCAAAAGTCAAGAATTGATGAACTCGTAAAAAATCGCAAAACGCCTTATTTCGTCATTCCGGCGAAAGCCGGAATCCAGTATTTTTATTCAGTTACGAAATGCCTGGACCCCGTTTTTCAACGGGGTGACGACTTTTTACGAAGCCGTCAAAATCGGATATCCCCCATTTCTTATCCGGAGGCAATGTGATATGTAAAAGTAAACAATTGCTTACAACCTGGGGGGATCGCACATGAGCAATCTCGTCATTGTTTCGAATCGAGGGCCTTTCAGTTTTTTCGGGGATTTCCTTTCCAAAGCCGAGGAGTGCTTGAGACAAGGCGTAGCTCCCGAACCACCCAAATTCGGTGAGGGAGGACTGGTGCAGGCCATGGCAGGCCTTCTGAAGCCGGGAAAATGGAATCCCACGTGGATCGGCGCTTCCATGGGGGACAGGGATTTTGACGTGGCGCGGGGACACTATGAGGATCTTTTTGAAAGGATGGCAAAGGAAAGACATTCCCCGGAGAATTTCCCCCATATCGAAATCGATCCGGAGCGCAGAATGCGCTTTCGATACAGGGATTACGATTTTTATATGCGATTCGTGTTCTTTGATCCCATGCACATGCACAGCTATTACAGCAAGTTTGCCAATGGGTTTCTCTGGCCGATCATGCACCTCACAAGGTCTCCCCTGTTCTACCAGAAGACCAAGGCCTTTCCAAGACCCGCCTTCGAGAAGAACGATTTTATCCAGTACACGAGCAGCGCGGTGACCTTTGCCAACACCATCTCCGACGAAATCCGGCGCGGCATGGGCAGGGAAGGGGATTTCGTCGTGTGGAACCAGGACTACCACCTTATGCAGATTGCCGAACTGTACAAGGCCCTGCTCATCGAGGAGGGATCCTGCGACTCCGAAAGGAAAAGGATTCATGTGGGGCAATTCATGCACACGCCTTTCTTCAACATCCACGAAATCCAGGGGCTGATCCGGCAGGACAAGAGGAGGAGGGTGCAGTCTTCGATCTACGACCCTTTCGCGGAGAGCATGGAGAGCGTGCTCCAAAAGATCACCTGGGGGATGCTCGCCAACGACTTTATCGGATTTCACACCAAGGAGTATTGCGACAATTTCCTGGAGGCTCTGGAGGAGTGGTTCCCTGTGAGCATCCGCATCGTGGACAGTTGCTATGAGATAAGTTACCAGGAGGGTGTGACCACCATCGGTGCATTTCCTATCGGCCTGGATGTGGACAGGATTCTCAGCGAAGTCTCGGAAGGCAAAAAGCTTGAGTATTCCGTCGAAGGTGAGAGCCTTTACGAAAAGCTTTTTTCCGACCGAAAAGCGGGGTGTATCATTTTCGGTGGCCTGGAGCGATGCGACTACACCAAAGGTCTCCTGGAAAGGCTGGAGATTTTTTCCAGGGCCCTGGGCGGGATAAAAGAAAACGGCAAATCAGCGCGTTTTTACCAGGTGACGGCACCAAGCAGGGTGGGCAATCCGGACTATCAAACCCTGCAGAATCTACTGGATGACGAGGTCGAAAAAATGAACCGCGGCCTCGGGGGAGAAGCGATCGTGTACCTGAACCAGGGTGTCCCGGCGCCGCAGAATTATCGCTTCATGAAAGAGGTAGACGTCATGATGGTAACGCCCCTGGAGGATGGGATGAATCTCGTCGCTTTCGAGTACATCCTCTCTCAGAAATACCGCAGTCCCAAAGAACGGGGACTGCTTGTGCTCAGTTCAAGCGGGGCCTCGCGGGTTCTCAGGTCAAAGGGGTTCGGGGAAAAGGACGGGGTGGTCTACGTCAATCCCATGAGACCCAAAGATGCCGGGGCAAAAGCGCTGGAGGCCCTGGAAAAAGGGGTCCGCTTGTCCGAGAAACTGATCAACTATGTCGAAAAAGAACGCAGGGTGGATGTCTGGGCAGCGCAGAACATCGAGGCGATTCTGAACAGCCGGCGAAGCCAGTAAAAAGCAGGGAGCAGGGAGCAAAGAGCATGGAGCGAGAACAAATGGCATAAGGCTAAGCGGGCCTGAGTTTACCAGCACTCCATGACTCCAACACTCGATTCCTTCATGGCCCCAGGTTCTTCATTTTAGGCACTTTAGGCATTTTGGGCAATTTAGGCACTTCGCTTGATCACTTTTTCTTTTGATGGCACCCGTAGCATGTCTTATAGGGCGCGTCTTCTGATCCGGATTCCCTGTGACAGTTCTTGCAGTTTCTGTGAAAGGCGAGCTGGAGCTTTTTCACGTCCCCTTTGCTTTCCTTTGGATCATGGCAGGTTGTGCACTTCTGGACCTCGTCACCTTCCTCCCACACATTCTTGCCGCTCTCGTAAACGTGATGGCATTCATCGCAGGACAGGCCGTAATCCTCCGCGTGGGTCTGATGGCTGAACGGAACCGGTCCCTTCCTGTCCGACTTGTAGCCTTCGTTGTCGATCATCATTTCCTCAGGCATTTCGCTGCCCGAGAAACCGAAAACAGGAACAATCATAAAAGCGGCAAGGATAGCTAGAAAAAACCAGTTCCTTTTCTTTTGCATGACAGACCTCCTTAGATGATGTTGTCGACGCCGCGCCCTTGTATGATTATTCCATATCATTTTCCTCGGGAGATGTCACCCCAAAAAACCAGAGCCACAGAACCTCAGAACCTCAGAGCCACAGCGAGAACCACTAATCAGTAAACAGTGAACGATAGTTCATGAGCTATTGAGTTAGTGAGTTCGTGACTCCGTGACCAGACCAAGTTATCTGTTATCCGGAAAATCGTTAATCGAAATCCGGCCTTCCGTCCACACGGTTTTCGATTCATAGATAACGGTTAACGATCTTTACCATGGCTCCAACCTGTCCGCCGTAGCCCTGAACTCATCGAAGGGGCGAAGGAGGATACTTCATTCCTCTTATTCCATCATTCCACCGTTCCTTTCTTCGAAAAAATACATGATCTTATGACCACGAATACATGCTCGAATCCATTTATCTATAAGGTCCTTAGGGTGAAAATCGGGAAGATGCAATGAAACCTGTTTTATCTTCCTATACTTTGGCGTGCGTGCTATACCTTATGCGGCTGCTCGAAAACGTCGCTTCCACTGAAGACTTCCGGCATGGAAAACGTATTTCCCACATTCCTTTCTCTCCCCGACACCCTGCATCCGCTGACTTACGTAGGGATGCTTCTTCTCCTGAGTTATGCGGGGGGGCACCTTGCCAATCTCCTGAAGGCACCCCGCGTGATCGGATACCTTGTCATGGGGATCCTGCTGAGCCCGTCGGTGACAGGAATTCTCCACGAGCGTCTCGTGTGGGAGGAGTTGAGCGCCGTCACCCACATTGCTCTGGCGGTGATCGCCTTTTCCATCGGGGGGTCGCTGGAATGGGAAAAGCTCGGGAGGCTCGGAAAGCAGATCCTGTGGATCACACTCACCCAGGGCTTCGGCGCCTTCGCTTTGGCGACGCTCGCGCTTTCCGTTTTCTTCGTCTTCTTCAGGTGCGGAGGCGAAGTCTCTCACGGTTTCTGGGCATTCTTTTTCCCCATGGCCCTGGTCATCGGCGCCATCTGTGCAGCCACGGCGCCGGCCGCCACACTGGCGATCGTTCACGAGTACCGGGCTCAAGGAGCCTTGACCAGTACGCTTCTCGGGGTGGTCGCCCTTGACGACGCCCTGACCATCCTGCTTTATGCCGTCAGCGTCGGCATCGCCCAGAGTTTCGTGAACTCCGGGGCCCCGAGCCTTGTGCAGCATCTCCTCAGGCCGGGCGTGTCGGTGCTCATTTCCCTTGCCCTGGGTGCCGCCATGGGGGGCCTGGTCGGCTTTGCGGGCAGGCGGGTGGCCGGCCGCGATGCCATGCTGGGGATCACGATGGGCGCCATCCTGGTCACGGGCGGACTGGCAACGAGCCTTGAGGTGCATCCCCTGCTCGCCAACATGACGACCGGGTTCGTGGTTGCCAATTTCGTGAGGCATCACGAGGATCTTTTTGCCGTGGTCGAAGGGATCGAGGAGCCCATATTCGGGATGTTTTTCGCCCTGGCAGGAGCACACCTGGATCTGAAGCTGGTAGAGAGCGCAGGCCTTCTTGCACTGGTGATCACCGTCGGCCGGTTTGCCGGAAAACTTCTGGGAAGCCGCGTAGGCGCGGAGATTTCTGATGCACCGCGGGTGGTCAAGAAATATCTGGGCTATGCCCTCCTGCCGACCGCGGGTGTGACGGTCGGCCTGGTGCTGGAGGCCCAGGATACCTTCGGGTCCGGGGAATTCACCCGGATCATGGTGAGCGGTGTTCTCGGCTCCGTGATGATCAATGAACTGCTGACGCCTTTCCTGGTCCGCTTTTCCCTGTTCAGGGCGGAGGAAGCCGGACCGGGCCTATTGGAGAAGTGATGACGGCGGTGAGCAAGGATTGGTGCACCCATGCTTCTTGACGGTACGAGCGCAAAGAGAAAAATCGAAGAAGTGGCTGCAAATCTGCAGGATCGGCGGCTTCCGGTGATCCACGAGAATGCAGAGGTGAAAGAGATCGTAGAGGGGATGATCAGATTCGGCCACAGCCGCATTCTCTACGTGGTGGATGACGAGGGAAGACTCCTCGGCACCATTTCTCTGGGAGCCCTGGTGAGGCATGTGTTTTCCAGGAGCCACGAGCCCAGGATTCATCCCAGGCGGCTGATCTCCGCCATCACCATGGAGAAGGCGAGACACATGATGCAGAAGCACCCTGTCTTCGCCAGGAAAGGAGAGGAGATCAAGATCGTGCTGGAGAGGATGATTCAATCCAACGTGAAAGAGATTGCGATCATCGACGACGGGAGAAGAATCGTCGGTGACGTCACCATGCTGGACCTGCTGGAGTTCCTTCTGACGGAGAAGGGAAACCAGTAATCAGTGATCAGTAATCAGTGATCAGTGATCAGTCGAAGCAGAGGACAGACGACAGAAGACAGAGGACAGTCGCCTTCGCCAAGGCTATGGCGGCCAGGGATGGCAGAAGGCAGCAGTAGGGCAGGCCACCGTGCCTGCCGAGGTCGGCAGAGTCGCCGACCCTACGAACTGCGGTCGGCACAGAACGGTAGGATGGGTTGAGCTTGCGAAACCCATGCGGAGAGCTGAAAGAGGTAGGGACCGAACATGTACACGAAGATTCTTGTAGCCCTGGACGGATCCACCCATTCCTTTGCCGGCGCCCGGGTCGCTCTCGCCCTGGCGGGGAAATGCGAGGCTTCTCTCGTGACGGCTCACGTTTATGACGCGGGGCTCCACAGCCGAAGGCTCGTGGAAATGGAACCCTTTCTTCCCGCACGGTACCAGGAAGAGGGGGCATTGACTCACATCCGCATCTCCCACAGGGAGTTGATTCCCGGAGGATTCGAGTCCCTGTCCGAAGGCTACATGGAGCGATTTGTCGAAGAGGCCCGACGTGCAGGGGTTCCTGTGGAGAAAATCCGGCGGCAAGGCCGCAACTACGTCGGAATCCTTGAGATGATCAGGGAACTCGGCGTTGACCTCGTCGTGCTCGGGGCCCACGGCCTGGGCGAGGTGGGAGACGGTTTCCTGGGAAGCACGGCGGTGCGCATCATGAGGTTTGCAGGGTGCGATGTTTTCCTGGCCCGCCACGAAGGGAAAAGGGGAAAGGTCCTTGCCGGCATCGACGGAAGCCCTGAGGCGCTCGATGCGCTCCGAAAAGCGGCGTCGTGGGCGACGGCTGTTGAAGAACCTCTTGAAACGGTCGCAGTTTACGATCCCCATTTCCACTACCAGGTCTTCAATGCCATGGCCACCGCCTTGACCCCTGAACGGCAGGAGGAGATGGGTTTCACGAATCAAAAGGCCCTCCACGAAGAACTCATCGACACGGCGTTGGGAAGACTCTACCAGGGTTTCCTGAACCAGGCCGGTGCCGCTTGCAGGGAAGGAGGGATCGAAGCCGAACCGGTGCTTCTGAAAGGGAAAGCCTACAGGGAACTGTTGGATTACGGGGAAAGAGCAGGTGCGAGCCTGATCGTTTTGGGCCGATACGGGCATCATCGCGGAAAGGTCGCGGACATGGGTTCGAACAGCGAAGCCGTGGCGCGCCTGGCAAAGACAAATGTGCTGGTCGTGGGGCCGAAGGGGCCGTTGTCCGATGCCGTGGCGGCTATGGAATGGGAAAATCCGGCTCTGGAACGCCTCGATCGGATCCCGTCCTTTGCCAGAGCCATGGCCAGGCAGGGCATCGAGAGCCACGTGAGATCCAAAGGAAAAGACCGTGTAACCCTGGAGGACTTCGAAGAAGTTTCGAAACAGCTCGGCATGGGAAGAAGCAGGACATCGCACGATGAATGAGTTTCCCGCTGCGCAGGAGGTCACCCTTCGGAAACTGAAGCCTCTGGCTCCGTTTTTTCACAGGCACATTGCCAGGAGCAGGCTCATGGGAAAAATCTGTGCCGTGGGCGACCGGATCGTGGTTTACGAAGTGGTGAGCATCCAGCCGCCCGGAAGGGTGGTTGTGACTGAGCGGACCCTGTTCCGCTTCCTGGATGAGTAGGGTCCGCCATTTACCCGCCTCTGGAGGGCCGTGCCGACCGCTGCAGACGTAAGGATCATCTCACACAGAGCACACAGGGCTCACAGAGAAAAGAACAATTCAATACTCCTCTGTGTTCCCTGTGATCTCTGTGAGAGAAAATCTTTGAGCTGACGCCGATATGCCGACTCGCCCTGCGCGTGGTTTTCAGGCACTTTAGGCACCTTAGGCATTTTGGGCATTTTAGGCACTGAGGGCAGCTCTGTGTTCCCTGTGATCTCTGTGAGAGAATATCTTTGAGGGCCGAGCCGGCAAAATCCCCCATCGAGCCCTGTAGGAGCGACCTCCTGGTCGCGATATGGTCGGCGGGGTCGCCGACCATATCCTACGGAATGCCCGGTAACGACGTAGGGTCGGCCACCGTGCCGACCTGAGGCGGGCGCGGCTGAACGCGGCAGGCAGAGTCGCCTGCCCTACGAGAGACTCTGCGTTTGGCGGTGAGGAACAGATGACCATGAATGCCATTGAGGCCCATGACCTGGTCCGGGAACACAAACAGGGCAGGGGCGTGTGCGGCGTCACGCTGGCGGTGGCGCGAGGCGAGTGCTTCGCCCTGCTGGGAAGAAACGGTTCCGGAAAGACAACCCTTACACGGTTGCTCCTGGGAATGGAAAGGCCCGCGGCGGGTACCCTTTTTGTGTCCGGCGAAAGAATTGAGAAGGGGTCACGGAAGCATCTGGGCAACACAGGCGCCTCCCTTGACACCAGCATTCACTGGGAGCAGCTCTCGGGATGGCAAAACGCCTATTTCGCGGCCAGAAGTTACGGGCTTGCGCGGAGTGCTGTCGAGAGTCGCCTGGAGGAACTCTTTGTCCTGGCCGATCTCCGCCGGTGCGCGCACGATCCTGTGAGAACGTACTCCTTCGGCATGCGTCGCAAGCTCAGCCACATTCAGGCCCTGTGCCACGACCCCGAACTCCTGGTTCTCGATGAGCCCACCGGCGGCGTGGATGCCCACTTCTGCACGAAGCTCGCCGGGCTGGTGAGTCAACGAACGCGGCAGGGGAGGACCACCTGGATCGCAGGCAATGATCCGGATTGGATCTCGGGGGTAGCCACCAGGGTCGGTTTCATGGATTCGGGGAAGATCTGCGCCGAAGGAACGCCGGAAGCCCTTGTGCGGGAGGTGGCTCCTTTCCAGGAGGTGCGGGTCGTGATGGAGAAAGCCCCTCCTCTGCCTTTCCCGCCGATCCCGGGTATTCGCTCCCTGGTCCAGAACGGAAATGAAGCGACCGCTCTCATGCAGAGGGACCCGCATCTGGTTCCCGGCCTGGTGACCTGGATCGCCTCCCATGGGGGTGTGATTAAAGCGCTCGACGTGCAAAGGGCAACGCTGAGGGACGCCTTTCTGCTCAAGACGGGACGGGAGCTGAAGCCGTGAAGCCGGAGAATGTGTTTCAACTCGAGATCGCCGGTGTCCTGAGCGACAAGCTCTCCTTATTCCTGAGATTCGGGTTTACCTGGCTTGTGGCCCTTCCCCTGACGATTCTGCCTGTCAGCCCGGGTATGAGCATCTCCGGCCTCATGATGCTTTTTCTCCTCACAACCTTCTTCGGCGCGGTCATTGCAACGGCGCGGAGAAGGAGCGAAGGCCTGTTCAGCCGCCTCAGGCTTCTCCCCCTGTCTCGCGCACAGATCGGAGGAGACTATCTTCTGGCAGGAACGCTGTTGGGCGTGGTTCGCTTGACACCGGTCCTGATCCTGTTCGCTCTTGTGCGGGGAGAAAAGATCTCCGCAAGCCTATTGCTTCACGTTGCGGGCCTGCTCGTGGTGACGGTTTTCGTTCTCCACGGGGCAGGAATGCTTGTGGGCATGGTGAGGAAAAGCAACCAGGAGGCCCATCTTCTCGGCGCCTTGGCAACGGGGCTGATTGCGTTGGTCTCGGACGTGCTCCCGGTCCACGCGGGGATGCAAGGATTTGCCAGAGCGTGGAATCCTCTTTCTATGCTGGCAGGCAGCCTCGAGAGAGTGTTTCACGGAGCAGGGTCCTCAGAGGCAAGCCAGGCCTTGGCTTGCGGGCTTGTGCTCGTCGCCGCGTTGGTGGTCTTTGTCTGGCGCGGCCTGGCTGGAAAATTTGCGGGAAATCCCACCTTGCCCCTATTTAGCAAAGGGGGGTTGGGGGGATTTGGGAAAGGTACAGGGCAGGGCGAAGATCCCGGCGACGGGAAGACCGCGCCCAGGGAATGAAGGAAAGGAAAGAAAACGCATGAATCCTGAAACAAAAACCTATGTGTCCCTCGGGCTCGTGTTCCTGGCGATTTTTGAGTTCTGGGCCGCCATGCAGATTTTCGGCAGGACAGGGAATCCTTCTCCCCACGCCAGGCTCATCCTGCGTCTTCATCGGATTTTCGGCTACGTGTTCCTGGTCTATTTTGCGTGGATATCGTGGGTTTGCCTGGATCTCATGGAGCGGCTTGCGGAGGCGGGGAAACCCCTGGACGCCCGAGGTTTCTTTCACGGTTTCCTTGCCATGTCCCTCTTCGTGCTTTTCCTCCTGAAACTCAGCTTTGTCCGGTTGTACCGGAAGTACCGGCCCTATGTGCCCCTCCTCGGGTTCATTCTATCCTCAGGCACCCTGGTTCTCTGGGGCATCGCGGGACTGATGTTCCTTTTTCTGGTGTGAAGCGAGCAGGGAGCGTAGAGCAGGGAGCAGGGAGCAAAAAGCCAGTGATCAGTAATCAGTGAGTCAGTAAAACCAGAACCACAGAGCCCCTGTAGGAGCGAGCTCTCCTTCGACATTGCTCAGGACCCTGAGGCTCTCGAAGGGCCGCTCGCGATGTGAGATGTGGGATGTGAGATGTCCGAAAGAGAAGAGTTCGATGAACAGCCGTAGGATGGGTTGAACGGAGTGAAACCCATGCCGCATGGCTTTTCGTAGGGCGGCCCACGCACCGCTGCCGTATCGGCTTCCGACTTTCCATCCTCCGTAGCAGTGCTACTGCGGAGGACGGGCGCTAAAGCTACGACGGACGAGTCGGCGCGAAGGAGGCTGTGGCCGCCAAGGTCGGCAGAGTCGCCGACCCTACGAAATCCGGGGCATAGGGCAAAAGGTGCCAGGATTATCTCACACAGAGCACACAGGGCGCACAGAGAGAAAAAACAACTCAATACCTGCTCTGTGTTCCCTGTGATCTCTGTGAGAGAAAAGTCCTTCGTGCCAAGGTCGGCAAAGTCGCCGACCCTACTTCGGTCCTCGGGCACTTTAGGCATTCTTAGCATTTTAGGCAAATCAAAACTTTCTTCCTCCTCGCCTCTTGCCGTCATTGCGAGCGACCGGAGGGAGCGTGGCAATCCGACTCGCAAGCGAGTCGTCCTGAGGCCGCCGCAGGCGGATCGAAGGATCTTTTCGCGCTGCCAAGAGATCCCGCGCTTTGCTCGGGACAGTGCGCTGCACTGGATTGCGTCGGTCGTTTCACTCCCTCGCAATGACCGTTGTGAGGTGAGTAGGGAAGGTTGTCGGACAGCCTCTCGGGGGGAATTTGGCAAAATGGGGAAAGCCCGGCCGCGATGCTTCGGCAAGGCGGGGTCGCAAGCAGGAGCTTGCTCCTACTGGGGCTTACTCCACGTCTTTGTGATACACAAAGTCGGTCACTGTGCCGACCGTGGCAGATGTATAAGGATCGTTTCACACAGAGCACACAGGGCTCACAGAGAAAAGACAAATCAATCCTCCTCTGTGTTCCCTGTGGTCTCTGTGTGAGACACATGAGTTTCATAGCGTTATGAGGATTTCGATCGGTAGAGGAAAAACACATAGAACATGACGAACCAGAGCAGGCTTCCGAAAGCCAATGCCCCCACCTGCCAGCCGTTGATCCGGGGAACGTCGTCGAGGGCCAGAAAGAAAGCGTCCTCCGGGATCGTGACCTGGAATTTCTCCTGATAGATGTCCCTTATCCTGTAGTGAAAGGGCTGCCGCCTGAAGGGCCGGAGCTTGCCCAGGAACCTCTCCAGGGCCTTCCACTCGTCCGTGACGCGGCTGTGGGTCCTGACGATGAGGCGCAAACCGTAAGGCTGAAGCGTGAAATAGGTGTAGGAGAGACCGTAGCGGCGGTAGATGAACGCATTCCTAAAATCGGGCTTGCCGCTGACGGACACGAAGGTCGCGGAGGGGAAACGCTTCGTGGAGAGGTCCTCGGGGTTTCCAATAGGAAACGGGCGGTCAGGGCCCAGGTCATACATGAGCTCTGGGACCTGCACCGCGATCATGGCGCTCACAAAGACGAGAACCCCGAGTTTGAGCAAGGTGAACCAGAATTTTCTGCTTCGTAGGAACAAGATAGTTTCTTGGAAAAGGTACGTTCACCCCCTTCGACAAGCTCAGGACAGGCTTCGATACCTCAGGGTGAACGGTACATATTAATCGTCTCGAAATAGTATTGACGCTTCTTCCTGTAGGAGCGACCTCCCGGTCGCGATCCTGTCGTCCCGCCCTGGGGCGGGGCTCCTACACGGAGGTGACAGGTCGGCCAAAACGAATCGTCAATATTCTTTGGAAAATGTTAATATCTCCGACGTAGTTTGCGTTCATGGTGAGTCCTTCGACGTTGCCCTTCGAGATCCTCAGGGTCTTGAGCGAAGTCGAAAGACTCAGGACCGTGAGCGTGTCGAACGGGTATCGAACCATGAACGCAGGGATCGCCGACTTTGCACGAGAGCCTCAAAAGACTAATCGTAAATGGCACCCAGAACGAGCAGCGTGAGAATAAAAACAAGGGATGCGATTGCCACCCCCACCCAGATCCAAACCGTTCGAACAGCCCACCGCGGGTCCTCGGTCGCTCCTCTCAGGGGGTACACGTCAAGCTCAGGCTCCCAGGATGGCCCCCCCGGTTCGGCGGCTTTTTCTTCAGGCTCTTTTTCCTTCTCGTTCATGGGTCGCAACGTCCTCAATAGGGTTTGCCGGCTTTGAGGTGGGCCACGATGATTTCCCTTTCCTCGTCGCTCAACTTAAGCCCGTAGACCGCCATCTGGCGCACCACGGTATCCCAATTCTCTTTTGAATACGTGCGCACCCTGTCCAGGGTGTGGCAACCGATGCACCGCTTCCGGATAAGTTCCTCGGGGCCCTCAGGCTTGGGGAGGGCGGCTGTCTTGGGAATGTCCTCGGGCTTGATGTCAAGCATGAGGTAGGGCTGGCGCTCCTCGGGCACGAAGATGTTGTCGTAGTGCGAAATGCGGTCCACGAACCGGGGGCGTGACGCTTCCCTGGCATACCCTCCGAGCATGACGGTCAGAAAAGAGGCAAGCCCGACCACGAGGTAAACGGCCCTGCCGGAGCCCTTGTGGTAGTTCAAGAGGTGCAGGGAGAGGACCGCACCTCCCAGGCCGAAAGCGAGCATGAACCAGAAAAAGGTCCAGGTCATGACCATGCCCATGGCGAGATAAAAGAGCAGATACAGGAGCGCGATGCTGTAGGTCATGATTCCCGGGATCTGCAGGGGCTGCTGAACTCCCGAGGTTTTCCGGAAATAGGTGATGCACATGCCAAGGGTGCCGGCCACGACAATGTGTTTCAGCCACCACCAGTCCACGCCGCCTGCGACGATGTCGCCTTTCCCCCACATGAGATTGATGTAAGCCTCGTTGGCGTGCCCCTTGAGCACGTGGGCATAGAAGTAGCCAACCACGGGCAGGGACAAAAAGGCGATGAACCCCAGGCTGAAGGCCAGCCTCCCGCCGTCCTCGTAGAACTGGCGGATCCTCGGCCGCGAGTGGAGATAGAGAAGAATGCCGCACACGGCGGCGACGCCGAAAGATCCATAGGCGACATTGGCCAGGGTCCGGTGCACCTGGAGCATGAGAAAAGAGGGATTGTAGAATCCAAGCTTGTCCCACCCGATGATTCCGATCTGGATGGAATGCTCTGCTTCTCCGAACCCCGGTGTGAGCATGAACCCTCCGAGCCCGTTGATGATGTAGAACTGCAGGAAAAACAAAGGGGTCAGGAGGCTTCCCAGGAAGATGTGGAGTTTCTTGTGCCCCCACAGGCGGTCCCAGAAAAAATAGTGAAAGGTCAGGGTGGTGGCAAGGAGGAAGAAAAGAAACTCCTCCACGATGAGGGTCCAGTAGAACTGGACGAAGATCTGGCTCCAGAACTGGGGAAATAGGCCGGACAGGGCGAAAACCAGGCCGATGGCGTTGATGGTCCCGATGTTGTAGATGCAGACGTGGATCAGTTGAATGCGCTTGGCGAGCAGGTCATAGCTCCGCTCCCGCCGCCGGTAAGCGATGATCTGGGCGACGGTCACGAAGAAGGCGAAGCCGATGCCCAGGGAGGCCACTGCGGTGTGAAAAAGAGCAATGAACCCGATGACCCACTTGGCGCCCAGGACAGGGAACTCGATCATCGGTAGTTCTCCTTGAGAAACCTTACGATCCGCTCCGCCTCCTGGTCGGAAATCTCCACACCCGGCCGTTTTCGCTCCTCCCGCACAATCCTCTCCCAGTCCTTGCTTTCTGAGCGAGCCAGGTCATTTGGGCTTTGGTGGTGACACCCCACGCACTTCTTGTAAGTGAGCCAGCGGTCCGTTTCGAGGGCGGTGGCTTCCACCTTGACCAGTTGGTCATACACATTGTAGGGCTGCCTCGACCGCTCCCGCACGAAGCCGCCGAGGGCGAAGACGAAAACCGCGGCAAGGCCGGAAGAGAAAAGGGCCCATTTCCACCTTTCTGCGGACACGCTCACCCGGCCCCGCAGGGACCACAGGAACACGACGAAAGCGACAATGAGGACCGTGTAGAAGACGCGCCACACGAGGGCTCCCCCTGGGAGCCAGTGGATGGCGGGGTGCCAGTGGAGGATCAGGTAGGTGCCGGCCATGCCGGCGGTGATGCATCCCAGCAGGAATCTTCGCTTGTGCCTTGCAAAGAGATAAGCGCCCCCGAGCAGGAGAAAGAATGCGATCAGGCACATCTTGACGATGAAATAGGTCGACGCGTGGCCTCCCATCACGGCGTGGAAAGCCACCGGGGCATGCTGCTGCATGATTTTGGCGAAACCCCACCCGATGAAGGGCATGAAGAAAAAGGTCAGGAACCCGATCGTGAAGGTGAGATCCGCCACGAAGCCGAAATAGGCTTTTTCCTTCTCGTCTTTCTGGCGCCAGTGCTTGAGAGCGAAGATGCCCCCGGTCAGGAGCATGGTGTAGCTGATATTGGCGAAGAAGCGGTGAAAGAAGAGGTAAGGGTAACTGGGGTTGAAAAACGCCTGGGCCGACCAACCCACGGGCTCGTTCACTGCGGGCAAGGCGGCGCTGGGAGTTGTCATGTAGGCTCCCAGGCCGTCCCACACAGCCTGGATGAGGAGGCCGAAAATCGCGGTCATGACGCCGAAAAAAATGTGCAGCCGCTTCCGGTTCTGCAGACGGTCCCACATCAGGTAGTAGAAGAAAAAGAGGAAGAAAACATCCATCAGGAAGAACATGAACTGTACCATGAGGGGCCAGAAGAAAAGATTGGACCACCGGGACCAGAATTCCGGCCACAGGCCGATGATGAACATGGGGATTCCCGTTCCGAGAGCCGCACCGGGAGAGTAGAGAATCATGACGAAGAAGACCATGCTCTTGGCCAGCCTGTCATACCTGAGATCTTTTTTGCGGTAGCCGACGTATTCGAAGATGGGCGCAAGAACAAGGAAGGCGGTGATGAGGGTGGCGATGGGGATGTGGGAATAGGTCACCTCTTCCATCCACACCCAGCGCGGTGCAACCGGCGTTTCGATCACAGGAAGATCCATAAACCCTCTCTGCTTGGAGCAAAATCCGGAGAATAGACGGCAGGAATAGAGGATACCGCGAAATTAGGCCGTCTCCGGCCCTGTGTCAATACAAAACAATTGCGATGACCTGCACCGGTTGGAAATACAGGATTAACCTTATGCCCTGCGCGGAATTTTTACTGGATCTAAGCAGAGTTTTAGAATAATTAAAGAGCCGGCAAAAGCAGTTGAGCACTCACCTCGTGACCGCGATCCGGAATCCAGGAACTCACTTGCAATCCGTGCTTTTTGAGCAGCACCAGGGATACAAACCAGGGAAAACTCAAGACCGGCAAGGACGTCCAATGAAAACCAAAACGAAGAAGGAACTGCAGGCTGAAGTGGGAGAGCTGCGAATGCGTCTCCGTGAAGCCGAGGAGGGCTCGCAGGCCATCACGGACATGAGTAAGGCTCAGGATGCACTGCGCAAAAGCGAGGAGCGTTACCGGACGCTCTTCACGAGCATGATGGAGGGGTTTGCCCTGGGTGAGGCTATCCTTAATGAAACCGGCACCCCGGTTGATTTTCGGTTTCTGGAAATCAACGCCGCCTTCGAGCAGGAGACAGGGTTGAAGCGGGATATCCTCCAAAAGCCGATGACCGAGGTTCTTCCCAACCTGGAAAAACATTGGATCGACGCGTACTGCAAGGTTGCCCTGACCGGAAAACCCGTCAGGTTCGACAACTACAATAAAGACACCAAAAGGCATTATGACGTGTATTGCTACAGCCCGGCAAAAGGGCAGTTTGCCATCCTGTTCCGGGATATTACGAAACAAAAACAGGATGAAAGAGTCCTTATCGAGCGAACTGCGGAACTGGAGAGGGCGCGTATCGAGGCTGAAAATCAAAAGCTTCGGCTGGAGGCTGTGATGGAAGCCCTGCCGGTAGGAGTGGCTATTACGGATATATCCGGAGGACATATCAGAGGCAACAGGGCTTATGAAGAAGTGTGGGGCAGCCCGCGCCCGCCGGCGGATTCAATCGAAGACTACGGTGCCTATAAAGCCTGGTGGGTGGTAGGGACAGGGCGGCCCATTGAGCCTAGGGAGTGGGCTTCGGCGGTGGCGGTAGAGAAGGGCGAGACCGTCACGGGGCAGATCCTGGAAATTCAGCGATTTGACGGAGGCCGGGCTTTTGTGATCAACAGTGCTGCGCCAGTAAGAGACGCTTCGGGAAATGTGGTCGGGAGTGCGGTAGCCATCCAGGACATTACAGAACTGCGAAAGGCCGAAGAGGCCCTGGTGGAGAGCGAGGCGCGATTTCGAACCCTGGCCGAGTCCATGCCGAACCTGGTGTGGACTTGCACTCCGGAGGGGGACTGCGACTTTTTGAGCAGGCAGTGGGTCGATTACACCGGCGTGCCGGAATCCGAGCAGTTGGGCTTCGGGTGGCTGAACCAAGTCCATTCCGACGACCGGGAAACATTGATGGCGGAGTGGCAAAAGGCGGTTGAAACGGGTGAGACTTTCGATGTCGAGTTCCGCATCAGGCGCCACAACGGCGAGTGGCGGTGGTTCAAGACGCGCGCCATCCCGGCCCGCGACGAGCAGGGGCACATCATCAGATGGTACGGCTCGAACACGGACATTGAGGATCTCAAACGGAGTGAGCGGGCCTCGCGTGACAGCGAAGCCCGTTTCAAGCTGCTTTCGGACACGGCGAGCCTGCTTTTGAGATCGTCGGATCCCCAGGGGATCGTCAACAACGTGTGCAGGGAGGTCATGGAACACCTGCAATGCCACGTTTTCTTCAATTTCGTGGCGAACGATCAAGTCGGCAAGCTTTATCTAAACGCGTTTGCCGGCATTCCGGAAGATGAGGCGAAGAAGATCGAATGGCTGGACTACGGTGTGGCCGTCTGCGGTTGCGTGGCCCGTGACGGAACCCGCATCGTGGCGGAGGATATTTTCGACACCCCCGACGTCCGGACGGAACTGGTCAAGTCCTACGGCGTCCAGGCTTATGCCTGCCATCCTCTCGTGGCCCAGGGGCGCCTGATAGGGACCCTTTCTTTCGGAACGAAGACACGGAGCCGCTTCACTGAAGCGGATCTGGCTCTCATGAAAACAGTGACCGACGAGGTCGCTGTTGCCATGGAACGAGTGAGACTTATGGAACAGCTCCGGCGGTCGAGAGACGAGCTCGAAATGCGGGTGATTGAGCGGACGGCGGAGTTGGAGAGGAGAAACCAGGAACTCCAGGATTTTGCCTTTGTCGCGTCCCATGATCTCCAGGAGCCGCTCCGAAAGATTCGAACCTTTGGAGAAATGCTGGGGAAAAAATCCATGCCCGCGCTGGGGGCCGAAGGTCGGGATTACATCCAGCGGATGCAGAAAGCGGCGGCGAGAATGCAGAAGCTGCTTGAATCCCTCTTGTCCTATTCCCGGGTGACGACAAAAGCCGAACCCTTCACAGAGACGGACCTGAGGAAGTCCGCGCAAGGGGCCCTGTCTAATCTGGAAATCCTGATCAGAGAAAAAGGAGCTGTCATAAGACTGGACGCTTTGCCGAGTGTCGAAGCGGACAGATCCCAGATGATCCAGCTTTTTCAGAATCTCATCGGGAATGCCCTGAAATTCCAAATGAAGAATGAAATACCCCGTGTGAGCATTTACTCGGGCAAGGGCAGCAGCACCAAAGTGCGTGAAATCTGCGTGGAGGACAACGGAATCGGCTTTGACGAGAAGTACCTCGATAAAATCTTCCTGCCCTTTCAGCGGCTGCATGGCCGAAGCGATTCCTACGAAGGTGTGGGCATGGGCCTTGCGATCTGCAAAAAGATCGTGGAGAGGCACGGCGGAGATATCACGGCCAGAAGCGAACCGGGCAAGGGTTCCACGTTCATCGTAACGCTGCCCGCGAAAAGAGCGAGAGAAACCGGTAATCAGTGATCAGTGAACAGTGAGGCAGTAAAACCAGTGATCAGTAATCAGTAAACAGTGAGTCAGTCAAAACCAGCAGGGAGCATCCTCCTACGCCGAGGCTAAGGAGGACAGGTGGAGCAGGGGCAAGAGAAGTCAGAGCCACAGAACCACAGAGAATCAGAGGTCGGAGATCAGAGATCGGAGGTTGGAGGGCCGTAGGATGGATTGAACGGAGTGAAACCCATGCCGCATGGCGGGTCACGCACCGCCGCCGGTCGTCACAGTGGCCGACCCTGCGTTCTCGAATTCAGAGTAACGCTTCACTGTAGGAGCGGCCTCTCCATCCTCCGTAGCAGTCGCTACTGCGGAGGACGGGCCGGCCGCGATGTGGTCAGCCGTGACACTGGGAGGGCAGGCCACCGTGCCTGCCGAGGTCGGCAGAGTCGCCGACCCTACGAAACACTGGTGATCGGCGAAAAGGTGCCAGGATCATCTCACACAGAGTACACGGGGATCACAGAGAAAAGACAAATTACACTGCTCTGTGTTCCCTGTGATCTCTGTGAGAGGCACATCTTCGGGTCCGGAGGCGGCGAAATCTCCACTTGCCCCTTTTTGGGCAAAGGGGGGTCAGGGGGGGGATTAAAGGGCATAACCAGTACTCCAGTTCTCCGTTCTGTCCTCCATAGATTCTTGACCACCATAGCTTTAGCGGCGGCGGTCAGCGAAGTCGGAAGCCCAGGCCCAGGAGGATATTCCATTATTCCTGTATTCTTGGGCGTAATGCTTATATTGTGTCTAGTATTAGACTCCTTGATGTGCAAAAAGGAGGTGCGAAAATGAAATCAATGCTCATAGCGCTTTTTATTTTTTTTATCGCTTTTTCAGGCCAGGCATCGGCTTCAGACACTTTCAGGTGTGGCCCCGAGGTCATTACAAGAGGGGACAGCACTGTCGAAACACTGATTTCCTGCGGGGAGCCCTCCTACAGGGAGGTTCTCAACCCGGGATTCGAAGGTCCACGGGTGGAAAACTGGTTTTACGATTGCGGGTTCGGCGGTTTTCTCCATGTCCTGAGATTCGTGGAGGGAAGACTGATGGACGTGAAAAACGAAGGCTACGGCCACGGAGAGTCGGAATGCACCGGCGCGCTGCAGCGCCCTAGGACCAGTAGCCAGTGAAAACCAGTGATCAGTGATCAGTAATCAGTAATCAGCCGCCAGGCCCTGCCTGTCCTGAGGTCCTCGAAGGGAGCGAAGTCGAAGGGTGAGCAGTGATCAGTGAAAGAGCGTTCATGAGAGAAGCAGGGAGCATCCTCCTACGCCCCTTCGACGAGCTCAGGGCTTCGGAGGACAGGGGGAGCAGGGGGATTTCCGGTTTTCGATTCTCGGATAACGGATAAGGATCTTGACCATTACTCCAGCCTGTCCGCCGTAGCCCTGAGCTCGTCGCGGCGGAGGAGGACACTCCGTTACTCCAGTGCTCCACTCTTTCTACGTGAGGCTATCCGGTTATGACTCAGTTCAGCAACATCATGGAGTATGGGGGTTTGGCCGTAGATTTTGCCGGCGTGCTTGTAATCATCGTCGGTGGAATCCTTTCCACCTACCGTTTCCTGTTCAAAAAATATGAAAATGCTTACACCGGATACCGACAGGATCTCGGGCGATCCATTCTGCTCGGCCTTGAGTTCCTCATTGCCGGCGACATCATCCGGACGGTTGTGGTGGCGCCGACCCTCGACAATGTCATCGTCCTCGGGATTATCGTTCTGATAAGGACCTTCTTGAGCGTCGCGCTTCACATGGAAATTGAAGGCCGCTGGCCCTGGCAGAATGCCAGTGAAAACCAGTAATCAGTAATCAGGGGTCAGTTGACACCTGGCCGGTGGTTTTGCCAACTGAACACGAACCGTTATCCGTGAAGCGAAAACGGCTGAAGTATGGAGTAAGGAGCGTTCTCACAGAGTTCGCAAAGCGCAAAGAGAGGCACGGAGAGGCATTTCGCCTACGGCGAAATGCCTCTTGTAATGTCGTGCTCGGTGCTCTCTGTGAGAAACACTTTCATTTGGTTTTTCGTTTCGCCGCGATGGTCCTGACAAGTTCTTGTATTTCATCGTCCCCAACCGATTCCTTGGAGAGAAAAAAATCCGCTCCATTTGAAAATGCGGCTTCACGGTATTCCGAACTGTCCAGGTTCGTGAGAACCACGATGACAATGCGCTTGTTTCGCTGCTTGATCTCCTTTGTGAGAACGAGCCCGCTCTTTCCGGGCATCCGAATGTCCATGAAAATCAAATCAGGCTCCTTTTCCCGGATTTTGTGAAGCGCGCCGGCGCCTTCCGGTGCCACGGATATCCGAGCAGAAGGCATGCCCGATTGCAGCGTTGCCCTCAGCATGTCCCGAAATTCCGCGTTGTCTTCAACGATTAAAATCTCTAGCATGGGCTTGCGCGATTTCTTTTCTGTTTTGCTATTCCCTGTTTACCGCACGAAAATCATGTGGTATATGGGGTTAATCATGTATTCGAGCATGCTCTTTGACTTATTCGCCTGAAAAGGTCGACTCTTGGTTGAGAATTGAGCTTGCCGGCAAAAGAGCGAAAATCCATGAGGTACCCAGAAAAGCAGACGCGTGAAAAAGGAGGGTTTGCCATGGCGGAAAAGCATCGCATCGTCATCGCAGAGGACCACAAAATACTCAGAGAGGGGTTGAAAGCCCTGGTGAAATCGAATGAGGATTTCGAAATCGTAGCCGAGGCCGGAGACGGCCTCGAGGCTATCCGGGCGGTGGAGAAGCATCACCCCGACCTCCTGCTGCTGGATCTCTCCATGCCGCGAATGAGCGGGATCTCCGTGATCAAGGACCTCAAGAGCCGCTTTCCGGAAACGAAAATCCTGGCCCTCACGATCCACGAGTCCGAGGATTACATCCTGGAATCTTTCCACTCAGGACTGGACGGCTACTGTCTCAAAGACGCGAACTATTCCGAACTTCTCGGGGCCATCAACCGCGTCCTGGAAGGGAAGACTTACCTCAGCCCGGGCATCTCTGATAAAGTCCTGGTGGGCTTCCTGGACAAGCAGAAGGCGCTCAAGTCAGGTACATCGTGGGACACAGTCACCCAGAGGGAGAGAGAGGTGCTGAAACTGGTTGGGGAAGGGTACAAGAACAAGGAGATCGCGGACTATCTGTGCATCAGCGTGAAGACCGTGGAGAAGCACAGGAGCAACATCATGAGAAAGCTCGATGTCCATACCTCCTCCGGCCTCACCGCCATTGCCATCGACAAAGGGCTGGTCACCAAGACGGTGGCGGGGAACCCCTGAAAACCAGTGATCAGTAACGCGTGATCAGTAATCAGTGATCAGTGATCAGTGATGTGCGGTGCGAGATCTGCGATGCGCGAAGAAAGACATTCTCACACAGAGCACACAGGGCGCGAAAAACCAGAACCACAGAGCCTCAGAACAACAGAACCTCAGAGGGCGGAGGTCGGTAGGATGGGTTGAAAGTAGTGAAACCCATGCCGGAGCCTGGATCATTTTATCCGTTATCAGAAAAGCGTTAATCGTAGTAAGGGCATTAGGTCGAATGGTTTTCGATTATTAACCGTCTCGAAATAGTATTGACACTTTGCTTTTGCCGACATGTCACCTCCGTGTAGGAGCGACCTCCCGGTCGCGATCCTGTCGTCCCGCCCTGGGGCGGGGCTCCTACAAAAACGGAGAGGCAATCTTGCATCGCATATTCCGCATCGCATATCGCGCATCACTTTGTTGGCACTTCTCTTTATGCATCGCACATCGCAAATCTCCCATCACACATCGCATTTCGGTTTCAGGCCAGCAAGCGATGCCCCTGGGGCGCGATTTCCGGACCCTTGTCGCCCGGGAAAACGAGATCGGCCCTCCTGGTGTTAAAATCTTTCAGATTCCTGTGAAACACCGCTTTTCCGAAGGGATGAATCTCTTTGAGTCCATTGGTATGGATGAAGACTTTATTTATTTTGTTTCCGCTTTCCCCCAGCATGCAGAGAAGTTGGTGAGCAGAGCTCCCGTCGAAGTCGCCCTCGAGGCGCAGATGCAGGCTGTCGCTGTTCCTGTGAACCACAACTCTGAAATTCCCGGCCATTGCAGGACCTCCTTTCCTGTTCCATAAACATACATGGGCTCATCCGAGCGCGAAGTTTCGTAATGGTAAAGATCGTCATCCGTTATCCGACAATCGAAAACGGGATATGTCTCTCACAGAGGCCACAGGGAACACAGAGCAGGTATTGCATGCCCTGTAGTGCCTAAAATGCCCAAAATGCCTAAAGTGCCTGAAAACCAGGCACAGGCCGAGTCGGCCTATCGGAATCAGGTCGCTCCTTCCGTGCTTCAATTATCACTGCTTTTTCTGTGGCTCTGATCTCTGCGGCTCCGAGCTCTATGGCTCTGCGGCTCTGTGGTTCTGGTTTCCCGCGCCCTGTGTGCTCTGTGTGAGATGATCCCCATAGCTCCATGGCCATACGCCGGCCGACGGCGGCCACTGTGGCCCCGTCGCCGGGATCTTCGAGTTGCCCTACTTTTCCCGCTCTCAGATGGGTTTCGCAGGCTCAACCCATCCTACCCTCTGCGTGCCGCACTGCTTTATTCACCGCAGAACCACGCAGAGCTTTCGCTCGGCCGTCCCGGCCGAGCGAAAGAATCAGGGACGATAACCGATGACCTCCTCTGTTTCCAATGTCCCACATCGCGACCAGCCCTTCGAGAGCCTCCCTTCGAGAACCTCAGGGCCTTCGACAGGGTCCTGAGCAATGTCTAAGGAGAGGTCGCTCCTACATGGGGCTTTCTCGCATTTCGCGCTTTTCTCGCCTATGCGCGCATCCTACATCGTACATCGCAAATCACTGTTTACTGTTCACTGATTACTGGTTTCTCTGTGGTTCTGGTTTCACTGACTTACTGATCACTGATTTACTGGTTTCACTGTTTTCCGCCTTTCCAAAGGAAGCTCGTCTGCGTCTTCGGTAATTCAGGTTTTCGCTTCTTTTCCTTCAGGCCCCCGGACAGGACGGAATTGACTTTGCTCCTTAGGAGCTTGAGGTTGCGGGTCTTCCTCACGAAGTTTTCCGGGGGAATGGCCCATTTCCTCGGTTTAGGCCTCAAGCCGGATGTATAAAGAATAGGCGGCACCATGGGAAGATGGTTCGCGATTTCCCGATAGAAGCCTTCGCCCGCATAGAGGACCATTTGCGTATCGATCAGAATGAGGTCCGGTTGCTCCGCCATGATAGCGTTCATGAGCTTTGAAGGATCGCTGCAATTCGTCACCATGTAACCGTCCTCCTCGAGTTCCTCGGCGTAGACGGCAGCGAGCACTTCGTCAGGGTCGGCGATCAGTATTTTTTTCATCGGGGATTCCCCTGAAACGCCGAGGCGTGTACGTCCTGCCTCGGAAGAAGACGTGCTTCGAATTTACGTGCGGCTTATCTATGCGGGCAGAGAAAAAGCAAGTAAATGGGTGGAATCATGTATTTTGAAGAGGCATCAGAACGGGGAATACAATCACGGGGACAAATGCTTTCTGCCCTTGCTTGTCATGCCGGCTGAGGCCATACGGCCTTCAGCGTGGTGCCCTTGACTTTGCTCGAAATAATGGAAAAGGAGCCGCCAGACCTCTCCACGCGCTCCCTCATGCTCTCCAAACCGAGGCCGGCCCTGTTCTTCTCAGCGGAAAGGGCCTCCCTTAAATCAAATCCGCATCCGTTGTCACGAATGACCAGGGTGACGGCCTTTTCGCTGTTGATCAAGGACAGCTCCACGGCAGTGGCCTTGCTGTGCTTCGAGATATTGTTGAGGGCCTCCTGACACACCCGGTAGATGACGATTTTCAGGGGTTCGGGGATTTCCGCCTCTTCAACCGCAAAGGTCTGCTCGAATTTGACCTGAGGCTGGACTTCGGAGAACTGCCGGATGAGAGATCGGATCGCAGGAAGGACGCCGAGATCATCCAGAATGAGGGGTCGAAGATTCCCATAAATCGTTTTTAGATCCTTGATTGTCGTTTCGACGATCTCGACAAGCTGCCTGATGAGACCATTGTCAAGCTGCGCACTTCCCGATTGAGCCCGGCGCAGTTCTCTCTCCAGGCCGAACTTTACCGCAGTGAGACTGGAGCCGATGCTGTCATGAAGCTCGTGGGCGAGGCGCTTCCTCTCGTTTTCCTGGGCCTCCATGATCTTCGATGAGAGAGCCTTGAGCTGCCTTTCCGATTGGCGCAAGGCCTCGAGAGTGTTTGCCCGTTCGATGGCGTATCGGATCGAGCGCTCCAGGATATGGGAGTTGACCTGGCTTTTCTCGAGGTAGTCTGCCGCCCCGTCCTGCATGGCCCTCAAATCGACTTCGTGGTCTCCTTTTCCCGTCAGCACAATGACCGGCGCCGAGACCCCGTTTTTCTGAAGCTCGTGCATCAGGTCGAGACCGTTGCCTCGATCGAGGCGATAGTCCATCAGGCACAGATCATGAAGCCCGGGTTTGATTGTCCGGAGTGCGTCTTCATAGGTCGAAGCCCACTCCAGGTTCACTTTCCAGTGATCGATGCCGGAGAGCATCTCCCGCATGAGCACGAAATCGTCTTCGTCGTCATCCACGAGCATGATCCTGATCGTTCCATCCTTCAATCGCATGAAACCCCCATTCAATCGCAGGCGCAGGCTTCCCGCTCCATGAACAGGCAGGAGGGGGGAAGCTCCACCGTTTCCAGCCAATATTTTCCGACGGTCTTGAGCACATCCACAAGGGCATTGAAGCCGTTGGGCTTGGTAACGTAAGAGCTTGCGCCCATCTCGTAGCACCTTTGGATGTCCACCTCTTCCCTGGAGGTCGTGAGAACCACTACGGGAATTTGCTTCAGGATCGGGTGGGCCTTGATTTCCGCAAGCACCTCCCTTCCGTCTTTCCTGGGCATGTTGAGGTCCAGCAGAATCAGGCTTGGTTCAGGGAAGAGATAGGAATCCTCGTACTTGTTGCGGCGGAAAAGATACTCCACGAGCTCCTCGCCGTCCGGCACCGAGCGGAGCTCGATCGAGATCCCGGCCGCAGCAAAGGCGTCCTTTACAAGGAGAAGATCATCCTCGTCGTCATCAGCCATGAGAACAACCCTTATACCATGCTGCGCTGGCATCTCCGTTTCTCCTTAAGCGAGGTTTATAAAAAGGTGAAACAAAAAAGGGGTTCAGCCGCACATAATGCCCGATTCCTTTGAGGCACCCTGCCCATAAAGCCCCAGGACCTCGTTGATTTTTTCCTTCAGCCTGCCGGTGTCGAAATCCTTTATAACATATCCCTGGGCGTGGCTGAGCCTTGGGTCGTCCGAAAAGGAGTCATAAGCCGTCAGGATGATGACGGGAATCCGTCCGTCGTACCTCTTGATCCTGTCCAGAAGCCCCCAGCCCTCGAAACCGTCGATGTACAGGTCGAGAAGAATCAGGTCAGGGCCGGTTTCTTCGATCTCGATGATCAGGGTATCCCCGTCGTTGATCCATCTGAGGGTGTGGCCCATGTCGGAGAGTTCTTCGGCCAGAAATTCTCCCATGTAAGGCTGATCGTCGACAAGCAGGATATTCGCCATAATTAAAGCTCCTTTCAAGGGCAGCTCTTCCGGAGGGAAGAGAATCGGCAGCTTCGATTCGAAATTACAAAGGTATAAACTTTATGTCTATCAGGAAACCCCTGCTTTTTTCTAGGAAATATCTCAGAATACGGAACAGGCCACAGGTGCGGATGTCGAGGGGGGGGGGGTGACTGTAAGGCTCTGAAATTTAACGCTAAATTCACATCATGGGATTCCTGATACAAGATCGTGTAGACCGCCGCCGACAGGATACCAGGTGTAGGGCATGTTGGCGATATGCGATGTGAGATAAGAGGAATTTGTGAATTTTGAATTGGGATTTTTGGTCGGCACGGCACGCGGCGCAAGCGGCTGCGCTGCGCGTGGCCGACCCTACGAAATTCGGGGCATGGGGCAAAAGGTGTCAGTATCATCTCACACAGAGCACACAGGGCGCGGGAAACCAGAACCACAGAGCCTCAGAGCCGCAGAGATCAGAGCCACAGAGATCAGAGCCACAGAAAAAGCAGTGATAATTGAAGCACGGAAGGAGCGACCTGATTCCGATAGGCCGACTCGGCCTGTGCATGGTTTTCAGGCACTTTAGGCATTTTGGGCATTTTAGGCACTACAGGGCATGCAATATCTGCTCTGTGTTCCCTGTGATCTCTGTGAGAGAAAATATTCGAGTGCCGAGCCGGCAAAACCCCCCATCGCTTCTGTAGAAGCGGCCTCCTGGCCGCGCCCTCCATCCCAATCTCACATCATATACAACGCCGGAGTACTGGAGCATTGGAGTGTTGGAGTGCTGGTGAAGATCGTTATCGATCAATCTAAATGCCAAAAGTGCCTGAATACCAGGTGGCCGGGATTTTAGCTCCCTGCTCCCTGCTCTATGCTCCTTGCTTCTCACATCCCACATCGAGAGCGCGAACTCCCCGATCACAGCAAGATCAGCCTCTTCTTCAAGGCGATTTTAGTCAGATCTGCCATTGATTCGACGCCGAGCTTTTCCATAATGTTGTACTTGTGGGTCTCCACGGTCTTGGGGCTGATGCAGAGCCTTTCCGCGATCTCCCTGATGCTCTTTCCGTCCGCGAGGAGTGGGAACACTTCTTTCTCGCGGATGCTGAGCAGCGCTATACCGTCTTGAACTTCCCTGGCGCTTTTGTCCCCGCCCAGTTCAAGATGTTCCATGTGCTCTCTGATCGATTCGTTGACTACGGCGCTGAAGTAAGTGCCTCCTTCGCTGACAGCCTTCAGTGCCACCAGAAGATCCGAAATAGGCTCGCCTTTCAGGACATAGGCGGACACACCCTGTCTGAAAAGATTGACTGCATGGGCTGAGTCTGTATACATCGTGAAAATGATCACGCCGATTCGGTCATTCCACTTCTTGATTTCCTGGGTAGCCTGGATCCCGTCGAGGTTGGGCATGGCAATATCCATGATCACAATGTCCGGTTTCAACGACTTGGTTTTGCGGACAGCCTCCAGACCGTCGGACGCAGTTCCGACCACTTCGAAATCAGGCTGCTCCGAAACCAGTCTCTTTACGCCCTCAACGACGATCATGTGGTCGTCCACGATGAGAACTCTGGTCTTCTTTGAGGAGCTTTTGCCGTCCTCTTGATGGGTGTTCATACGGTAACCTCCGGTAGAGCATGATGTGCGATGAAAAAGCAGGGAGCAGGGAGCAGGGAGCATGGAGCAAATCCCCCCAACGCCCCCGCCGCGACGGGCGACCCACCGTGGTCGCCGTCTTTGGTCGGCAGAGTCGCCGACCGTACTGATACACTGATCACCCTTCGACTTCGCTCCCTTCGGGAACCTCAGGACAGGCAGGGCCCGGCGGCTGATTACTGATCACTGATTACTGATTACTGATTTAAACGGTTACCTCCGCGATCACCTGGGTTCCCTTGCCGGGATGAGACTCGACCTTGAGTCCACCTTCCACGAGCGCAAGGCGTTCCTGGAGGATGCCTATTCCGAGACCACCGCCAGGGGAAGCCGATGTCTTTTCGTAATCGAAACCCTTTCCATCGTCATCGACGGTGAGCAGAACGCTGCTGTTCTTTGCGATCAGGTTGACAAAAATGTTCTCGGCAGAGGCATGTTTTAAGGCGTTCATGATTCCCTCCTGGGCGACGCGATAGAGAACAAGCTCTTTATCCTTTCCAAGGCCCGCAGGAAGAGGACGGCTGAAAAAGGTAATGGAGACGTTCTTGAATGATCTTCGCAGCTCTTGAATCAAGAGCTCCAGGGCTGGAATCAGGCCCAGGGTATCCAGGGCAGCAGGGCGGAGTTGGTTGATCGCATCCCTGCTGAACCGGAGTGCCTGCATGCTTTTCTGTTCAGCCTGGTCGATCAAAGCTTTTGCTTTTTCCCCCTTTGCATTCGAAATCATTTCCAGGTCCATCTTGAGTGTGGTCAAAAGCTGACCCAGGTGATCGTGGAGCGCCATGGCGGTGTCCCTTCGATCTTTTTCCAGCAGTTCAACCAGCCTCGCGGAGAGCATGCGGCGCTTGTTCGCTTCCCGGATGACCTTTTCGGCAGATGCTCTCAACGCTTTTTCGAATGTCTGTCTCTTCCTGATCTCCTCGACTAGCTTCCGGTTGGCTTGTTCGAGGTCGGCTGTCCGTTCGCGTACCTTGTTCTCGAGATCTTTCTGGATTTCCTTTATAGCTGTGATGTCCCTGGCGACAACAGGAATCGATTGTTTTTCAGGTCTTTTGGCCGCCCGCTTTTTTTGGGTAGGGGTCTTCTTCGCTGCGGGCTTTTTCTCCGGCTTCGCTTTTGCCTTTGCCCCGGGCTTGGTTTCGCTCTTTTTGTCCGGCATGCGCGTCCCCTTAAAATCAGTGATCAGTGAAGCAGTAATCAGTGACCAGTAACCAGTGACCAGTAATCAGTAGCCAGTAAACAGTGATCAGTAACCAGTATGCAGTGATCAATAACCAGTAATCAGTGATCAGTAGCCAGTGATCAGTAATCAGTAACCATGCCTGTCCAAAATCCAGTTATCACCACAGAGGCACAGAGGACACGGAGAAGGGTTTTTGTTTGTCCCGGTCAGATGACCGGGGCAAACAAAAAGGTTCTGCCACCATGCGCTAAACGTGATGCACACATGGCACAGGGATTTCAGATCTCGGGCAATCCATCAAGAACGGTGCATCAGGAACTTGATCATTGAGAGGTTCTTTTCCTCTATCGGTATCTCCCGATAGAGGAAAACTGAATACTCCCCTCTGTGACCTCAGTGCCTCTGTGGTGAACCTAGTTTTTCGAAGCGCCATGATTGTGCGAAAAGCGTAATGATATCAAACAAGCTCGGAACAATCATACTTTATCTTGGACAGCAATGGGTACAGATAATGTATCGGAAGCGAAAATGGCGAATCGGGTGCAAAAGGGCGATTGCATCCTTTCGCCGTGTGATGTTGCGGATTCCAACTGACCCGCGTTCGCAGGAAGCCGGGGTCTCCCGGCGCGGATGTACGATATGGGAAAGGTGACACGCCATGGTGAAATTCAGGTAGTGGGACAAGATGGTTGCCTTTTTTGCTTGACTTGTCAGGGGATTTCAGCGAACGTTCTTAATTATCCTGATACCTTACCTTCTACTGCTCTCAAATTCTCTGCCACTTTCTGTGATCAGGCCGGCGTCGCTGTTCAGGGTTAGGGACTGAAGGGGATGCTCATTTTCAGCTTTTTGTCCGCGTCGTCAGGTCACTTTCCGAAGCCACCGTGTAGAGCCATTTTCCAACAAGAGATCCTAATCCTTTAGCCGCACAATGGAAGTCCTGGACTGAGGCTTGATCTGATTCACTGAGTCAACCTTCACCGAGTGCTATCGGAGGGGCTCAGGAATGAGAGCTGAGTTCTTTGTGCATTTTCGCATAGATTGTTGGGCCGCAGGATTGGCATGGGCCTCCTTGGGGTGTTCATAACCTCTTGGAGGCTTTTTGTGTTGTAGGAAGAGTCATTAATCGCGTCGAAATAGAGTGAGAAGTTCGTTCCCCCCTCACTCCAACCCTCTCCCCCGACCGCGGGGGAGAGGGCAGGGTGAGGGGGCGCAAGTCAGCCGCGCAAAAGTTCCATGGAGCCAAAGGGAAGGAGAGAGGGGGTCATGAAGATGAGAAGAAAAGAAAACGTGGCAGGGACCGGGTTGGGGGTTCTGCTTCTCCTGATTGTGATTCCATGCATGGCTCTAGCCGTTCCCCAGGAGATCAATTACCAGGGCTACCTCACCGATGCAGGAGGTAACCCGCTTAATGGCAGTGTGGCGATGACCTTCCGCATGTACAATGCGCCGACCGGCGGGACTTTACTCTGGTGGGAGGGCCCCTCTGCCGTGACGGTGACGGAAGGGGTTTTCAATGTCGTGTTGGGGTCATTGGTGCCCATCACTTCGGACATACTGGACGGAGATCGCTACCTGGGGATGACGGTTGGCACGGACCCGGAGATGAGCCCCCGGCTGCGCATGACCTCTTCCCCCTTTGCCATCAAGGCAGCCGATGCCGACGCCCTGGGGGGTCTGACCTCATCGGAGTTTGCGCCAAGCGCCCATGGGCACACCTGGGGGGAGATTTCAAATATCCCTGCCGACTTTGCCGACGGGGTTGACAACACGGGCATCACGGTTGAGAGCGACCCCACCGTGCCCTCCTCGGTAAAAGACGGCGTATCATGGGACGAGATTGCGGGCCGGCCGTCAGGGCTCGACGACGGCGATGATGTGGGCATCACGGTTGAGAGCGACCCCACGGTGCCCGTCTGGATAAAAGACGGCGTATCCTGGGGGGAGCTTTCCGGCATTCCCGCCGGCTTTTCCGACGGCACAGACAATACGGGCATAACGGACGAAGACGACCCCCAGGTTGGCAGCAATACGGTCAATTATATTCCAAAATGGAACGGCACCGCCCTGGTAAAAGGCACGATGTATGATAACGGCAACGTAGGCATCGGCACAGCGAACCCGCAGGCACCTTTAGATATTGCATCTGACCCGCATGGCGCATCGCTGATTGTCCAAGGATCGACCCAATTCAACAGTAATATTCATGGCGGAAACAACGATCTGTTAAGTCTGATATCGACCCTTCCGGGCGAGGCGAATGCGTCATACATCACCTTCACAACCGGTGATGGCTCCGGGCAAACCGAACGGATGCGAATTACTCCAGAAGGGAATATCGGCATAGGGACGACGAGTCCACAAGCGAAGCTCAGCCTGCAAGATTCTGGAGATGCGCCCGGCATATTATTGGAAGGGACTGGTTCTATGGAGGAAGGGGAAGTCTGGGCACCTATAGATCTTAGACAAGGGAACGAAATTAAAGGGCGACTCTATTGGGAAGGACATGAAAATGGGATGCCTGATTTTGTCATCCAGTTGTCCGAAGGCCAAGGCAACACAAAGGCATTAACTGTCCTCGGCGACAACGGCCACATTGGAATCGGTACGACGACTCCTGATACTCAATTAACGATACAGACTCCAGTTTACGGTGAATTGGCCCTGAATGTAGGAGGGACAAGTAACGCCAAGATGAGAGTTCGCCATATCGATGGAAAAAGCGATGTAAGTTCGGATACCGAACATCTTTTCCTGCAATACGATGTTGACCATAACACATTTATAAATGCAAACAGCGCGGGTAGTGTCGGCATCGGTACAACTAGTCCTGAGAGTGGATATAAGCTAGATGTAGAGGGAAAAGTTCAGGCGACTTCATTCGATACGGGTGATATTACATTCCGGAAAGATGGAGAGATTCTATGGAGGATGTTTGAGGAAGATGACGGATTATACCTCGAGAATGTCAAGACGGGTAAGACTTACCGGCTTGTTATGCGAGAGCTTGAAGAGGCATCTATTTCTATGGCGCAGATTCAATTGAAGAGCCAGGAGTTAGAAAAAAGACTAGCAAGATTGGAAGCCTTGATCAACAAAGAGCAATAGAATCCGAGCAGGCACTTTTAGGGGTGCCATCGTTCATTTGAGTCTCTGTAGAATAGCAGGCAAATTGTTGGAGCACGGAAGTGCTGTTATATTGAGCATATCTAGAGAATAGGAAAGCCTTTGCGATGCAACTGATTCACTGACAGAATCCACCGCACAGAACGCATCCCATTAAGGATAGGGAGAGGTGATAGCAATTTAATGGTAGCTGCTGACCCGGGGCGGAGGGATAATCTAATGCTTGATATGCATCGAAACATGGTTCAGGCTGAGGAATCGTCCCGTTCATTATGAGCGGGCGATCCTCCGGAACAAGGGTAGAGTCAAAACAACACTGGACGGGATTTGGCCCGGGCCGTGGCGATGCAGGGGAGGGGACAGAAATGCGGCATAAAGCATTGCATGGCTTCCTGGTTGCAGCCTTTGTCTTAGGCTCTGCAATGTCTTGCATGGCCGGTATGGAAAGCGAGAACTACCGGATTCCAAGGTCTGTCCAATGGGGAGGCGGGGCCTTCATGGTTTCGGAGAATTTTCGCACAGGTGCCACTCTCGGTCAGAGCTCTGGAGTCGGCCCTTTATCGAGTGCTTTTTATGATCTCCAAGCGGGGTTTTGGATTTACATCCTGACCAAGGGAGACTTGAATGGGGATGGAGAGGTTGACTTAGCCGATCTCGTTCTCTCCCTTCGAGTGCTCGTGGGGATAAGCGCTCCGGATGTGAACAGAGGAGCGGATGTCGACGGAGATGGTCGCATCGGTGTCGCGGAAGCCATCTACATCCTGGGTAAAACATCAGGGCTGAGAAACTAGTACCGCGTCTCAAAAGGTTAGGACAGGAAGCCAGAAGTGTCCGTGAGCCAGCTTTGCTTAACCCAATGCTCTTTTTACTCTTTTATGGATATAGCGTTTTTCCTTCCACCCATTAATCTCCCGTTAGGAGGTGCCTCATGGAGAAGCCTCTCAAAATGTGCCCTCGTCGCGCTCCTTTCAGAACAGGACCTGTTCTCTAAGGAGCCGGATGGAACTTGTCGACGAACCCAAACATTCAACCCTCATGAATCAGGAGAAGATTATCCTGCCGGCAAGGCAGGAGCCGGCCGATCAAAGGCGGATTCGATTCCCGCCCAAGAGAAAATCTCCTGCACGTTTTATGGAGAGGAGGCGTGGTATGGAAGCGTTGAAAAAAGGATGGCAGGTGAAGGGAACGTACAACGAAGCCTGTGCCGCCGAGGGACACTGTCCCTACTACTTCGGCAGGGACAAAGAAGGAGGGTGCAGGTATTTCATGGTTTTCAGAATTAGGGAAGGTGAGGCGAACGGCGTGAACCTGGCGGGGACTTCGATCGTCTATGTCGGTGATCTGCCCCATGCGAAATTTGAAGAGGTCATAACCAAAGGTTCCGAGGGAGGGATTTACGTCGACAAGAACGCGAGCCCGGAACAGCGAAAGGTCCTCGACACACTGGTTGTCAACAGCCTTGGTGCTGCGTTGATGAAAAAGAACTTCGGCGTGAAGTACGTAGACATGGACATCGAAGATAAGGGGGGCACCCTTCATGTCAAGATGCCTTTTGGGGAAATGGAACAGCAATTGACGAGGGGACCGGACGGTAACCCGGTGCGCATCGAAAATCAAACCCTTCCATTTCTCAGCAACGTGAAGGCTTGTCACACTCCCTTCTGGAACTTCGAGGACCATGGAAGGCATTTCGATTACAAGAATCGCTGCGGCACCTGGGCGGACTTCACGATGGCGGGATAAGGTTTACAGGAGGAGCTTAGGGAAGAACCCATTCAGCACTGTCGGATCACGTTCAGAGCAGTTCTGTGTGCCGTTTCCATGCGAGATAGGGAACGCCCTGAAAGGAGGAGACAACCATGGCAAAAAAAGCATCAGCCGTACCCACGGAGTTAGACTATGAAAAGCTTCTTGAGGAGATCGCCTTAGAACGTTTCGTAAGAGTACTTTCGTGGAGTGGCCGTTATGAGTACTCATCATGGCAGATCTCGTATAAGCAGGCCGTCGAGATGGAAAAATATTTATCTGCGAGACGGCGCATCCAGGTGAATCCCAGCTACAAATTACTGCGACCCAACAAGAGAACGGCGGACATATCGCAAATTCTGTCCACTTCATTCACGACGATTCGGCTGCACATCGATATTGATGCTACGGACCCGCTGAATGTTGTCAGCGGGTCCGTGAAACGGTGGCCTCGCTTCGTGATCTCCCCCTCAAGCGCACATTTCATTGGACGCGTCACGTCGAATACTGCTGTTACGGGCGGTCGCGAACTCGTTGTGGAAGACCTCGGCTTCGATTGGCCACGCACGAGCAAGGAAGTCGACCGTCTGGAGATCACTCTTTCCGACATCCTTCATCCGGTTGCGAGGGCAACCTTCTTTTGCACTTCCGAGGGCACCTCCTACGGCCCCTATCAGATACGTCGAACCTCTCGGTACTTTCGTAAAGTCGAGTTCGAGATTGACCGTGAAGACAATGCCCGCACGGTAGAGCCGTATAACACTCACACCCACCCCGACCGGCCGGCCGACCTGCCGGAGCAAAGTCTCACAATCAAGACTGCCTATGCAAGAGCGGGTGTGAAGGTCGACTATTCGGATGAAGTAAACGTTATCGCGACGGCTGGCGCGGGGGAAGGCGGGTGGACAAATGCAGAACTTCACCAGGCCATGGAAGATCACTGGAGCGCCTTTGCAAATGAGCCGCAATGGAAGCTGTGGGTTTTCCTTGCAGAACATCACGCCAACGACAGTTACGCGGGAATCATGTTCGACAGCGAAACACTGGAACTCGGCGACGTGACCCGTCAGGGAACGGCAGTCTTTACCGAGGCCGACTGGCTCTTCGGCGCAACAGGGGATTTTGCCTCAGATAACACCTCTCCGGCCCAGGCGGTTGAACGGGAGCTGTTTTTCACGACCGTGCACGAGATCGGGCATGCATTTAATTTGGCCCACAGTTGGCAAAAAACGCTTGCGGCTCCTTATGGTTACCCTTGGACGCCGCCATCTTGGGCTCCGGCAATGGCGGATGACGACCAAGGACTCTCCTGGATGAACTACCCATGGCGTGCCGACACCGATCCGGTGGATACCTATTGTGCGAAGTGGTTCTATGACCGGTTCACCTTCCGCTTCGATGACGCGGAGAACCTCTTTCTCCGCCATGCACAAGAAGAATATGTGCAAATGGGCAATGAAACTTGGTTTGAAAACCACGGGCTTGCAGACGAAGGCAGGATCAATCGCGCCCTGTCTCTGCAAATACGCTCCAGTCGCGATCCCCTTGAACTGGGCGAAGCCGTATTCGTTGAACTCCGACTCCGAAACGTCTCGCAAAAAGCCGTACAAACCCATGGGTTGCTCGATCCTGCAGCAGGCTTCACGCAAATCGCGATTACTTGTCCCGACGGGAAAAAACTGCCCTTACTTCCACCGATCCACATCGACCAACGCTGCCCACCGAAAACGCTTGAACCAGGCGCTTCAATCTACGAATCGGTGCAGCTCACGGCTGGAAAAATGGGGTTTCACTTCAAAAAGCCCGGTCCCTACCGTATCGAAGCGTGCTACACAAGCCAGGATGGAACCCAGGCGGCAGCGGTGAGTCAACTTTGGGTGCGCCCCGCCGATTTTGACGACCAACGCGTTATTTCCACCCTCTATGAAGGAAGGATTGCCCGCGCCTTATATTTCGGCGGCGCCCGCAAGATGGAGGACGTGAATGAAAAGCTTGAGTGGATCCTGTCAAGGCTCTCAGCGCAACACCCGACACGGGTTTATATTGCGAACTGCCTGGCAGCACCATTTGCAATTGACTGGAAAAGCATCAATCTCACCGCCAGGAAAATTGAATTGCTCAGAGCCGATCATTCAAGAGTAGAAAACAGGCTGGCCCCTGTGATGAAAGACCTCGAGCTACTGGCTGACACTCTGGGACACATTAAGGCTAAAGAGGTTACCGATACATACGTTAACAGTGCCGTCAAGGTGCGTAAGATCAGCCAAGCTCGCGCTGTAAGAAAAGACATGCTCGCCATTTTCAAGAAGCGAAAAGTGATCGAACCTGTCTTAAAGGAGATGGATGATGATCTGAAGCGATTGAAGTGAGAACTGCGTCTTCCGGACCTCCTCCGCAATGGGAGGGCCTAACTTGCTTCCCGAGCCCAATTGAGTCTCATGTTCCAGGTGCGAGTTCCAGGACGGTTCATCCAATTCGCAGATAGAGTCCCGGCATGCCGGTTGGATGAGAAATGGCTATGCCGGTAGTTCGTGAAGAGACCACTGGTCGGGAGCGAAATTGAGGCAACCGGAATGTCAAGGATTACGTTGTCCCCGATTCCGAATCTGCTGGAAGTCAGAAGCGTCACCAAGCTGGTTTTTCTTGACATCCTGACATTTTTTCCATTTTATGGATAAAGTATTTCGCCTCAATCCGTTAACCTCCAGCCAGGAGGCGCCCCATGGAGTACCCCCTCAAAATGTGTCTACCTCGCTCCGGGCAGGATGGATATCGTTCTGCCGGGAGGCTCAAAATTCGGAACAGGTAAACCCATTGAAAGTGTGGGACGGAAGTTTACGGGTTCTCAAGTGCAAAGGAGGGATTTCTCGTCAACTCAAACTCGTGTGAGCTCTATCACGGGTTTCCTTCATTTATTTGCCATCAGGGGATCAGGTGGGCTGAAAACTCACCCCTTGCTAGGGTGGTCTCTTAAAAGGTCGTGCAAGGGACCCACCGCAGGTTCCGGATGGACCACAATCAAATACATATCTCCATTTCTGGTTGCCGCAGCACATCTTCCTTTTCCTGTTGAGTTTGCAAGCACTTCGTCGAAAAGATGGAGAACATGGCCTTGTTTCTCACAAATCGGGCTTGAACGAAGATGATGTTTTGAAGGCCACTTTAAATGCAAATGAATCGACAAGGAGTCAAGAAAGGGGTGCATCATGATTCAAAAAGCGCGAAACTCAACCAAGAAAACAACGATTAAGGTGAGCTATGCCAAGCCGCCCGAATTCAAGGGCAAGGTGGCGGCGTTTGCGTTTGATGCCGCCGGCAACCTCATGGATCGCGCCGAGGTTAAGGATAACAAGGCGATTCTGGCGCTATCCGAAGAACAACTCGGTTGTGGTCGGCTATTTCTGGCGCCTGTTCTCGACAACATGGAGGACTTTCGGCCGACCATTTCAATGATGCAACGGCTGGAGGCGTATGAAGCGACGGTGCGCCGAAAAGGGCAATTGATCGATACGGTGCGCATCCCGGATATCGTCATTGACCGCTGGTTGATCTGCTTTTGCCTGGTACGGGGCAGGGTGGTCAAGGGCGATAGCGCACGGCCCATTTGCGGTGCCAAGGTGCATATTTGCGAGGTGGACAAGGTATGGCGCTGGATTATCCGGCTGCCTGACCCCGATATCTTTCGGTTGCGCGACGACCTCTTGAAGGAGGTGGAACTGCCTGAACTGCGCCGGCCTCCTTTCCCCGAACCGCCGCCCTTCGATGTGTCTCGGATCAGTTTTTCCAAAGTAGGTGCCATCACCATCAATCCCCAGCCTGAACCCCCGGCGAGCCGTAACCTGCCCTCCGTATCCCGTGGCGAAACCATACGCCCTCTCTCAGTGCAGCTCGCACCCGAGGTGCGGGCGGCTCTCAATTCCACCTCAGCCCAGGTCGTGCGCCAGGCACTGATTGACAATGTGAAGTTGATCATGCCTTATTTGTGTCTTTGGCCTTACTGGTGGCGGTTGAGTTGTGATGAGATCAAGGTGGTGGAGACTGACGCATCCGGGCGCTTCGAAACCATCGTCTGGTATCTGTGCAGCGGCGACAAGCCCGATCTCTATTTCTGGGTGGAGTATGAAATCGACGGTACCCTGGAAACCGTCTATCGTCCTCCCATGGCCTGCCATACGTATTGGAACTATGCCTGCGGCACCGAAGTGACCCTGCACGTCTGGGACGAGCGTGTGCCGGCCTGCGATGACGAGCCGGATCTGGCCGGATGTATTGTCCAGATTCTTTCCATCGGACGCACGGTAAGCATGTCGGAGATCCAGGGCAACGGTGCGCCGGTGGCCGATGAGGGCTTGACCACAGACGGTCGGCCCTTTGGAGGCAAGCTGGAGCCCCGGGTGTGGTTTTCGCGCACCGAACTGCGCGACGGCAAGAATATCAAATACTACCGATGGTCGTATCGCCGTTTGACCCAGGGTGACGGTATGCCCCTGGCCGTGCCTGGTCCGTGGATAGCCTTAACGCGGACCGTAGTGCGGCACTTCGCCAAGGCATCCCCTGGCGGGGTGACCCATGAACCATACCCTTTGGGGCCGACATCAGCAGGGACTGAACCCAATGTGTTTGAAATCAAGCCGACCAGCTTGCCTGCCGGCGGGATTGAATGGACCGTTGTGGATGAGCGCGAGGATCTGGCCTCCGGCCACTTTGAAACCCAGAAGCTGGGTACAGGCCCCGACGCTTGTGCCAAGGCCTTAAGCTCTGCCGGCAAGTATGAACTCAAACTGGAGCTGTTCAAGGGCGATGGGGCCTTGGTGGATTGGACCGCCGAAGGCATTGACTTGCAGATCACCGATGTGCCTGCGCCCTTCGGCACCGGCGCGGTGACGGCCGTGACAGCCCCCGCTTACAACCGGATTTTCAATGGTGCCGGTCACACGGTGGCGTTCCGGATGGTGCTGCGGGTGGATAACAACTGTTGCGAGGCCAAGGTGCAACCGGTCGTCGGGCCCGGGCTGGCCTTGAAACCGTGCGGTTTCATAGAGTTCGCCCCAGGGGCGGCTGCCACGTTGACCTTCAAGGCCTATCATCCTAACAACTTTGCCACCTTCAACTTCAGCGTAAAGCACGGTGTGTCGGACCCTGTAGATGAGGCCAGCGCCATGGGCCGAGCGGGAGCTGTTTCAGTGGTGACCAACGATCCGGCGCCGCCGGCCCACGCCTATACCTTGGGCGCACCGGGCACTTATTTCGAGACCTTTGCTGTAGTCACCCTTTTGGAGGGTTGCACCCGGGCGGCTTTTTCCGAAGCCCTCCACGTCTGGACCATGGCCATTGATGGGTACAACCGGTTGTCAAGCCTCGACAGCTTTGACCACGATGCCTTTGCGTTGACACCCGCTCCCTAGGTGGCTTGCTCAAAGGCACCGCCAGGGAAACGCCCGTGAGTATCCGCCTCACGGGCGTCGCGCCCTTATAGGGCTGCTCAAGCCCCCGGCTATGCCGGTGGTGCCGGCGTTGCAAATGTCATCGACACGGATGAGAGAGGCCTGATTGCGAGGCGCTCACCGGGTCGATATTCTCAAGTTCGAGACGTTTCCGGTTTCCCGATCGGCGATACCCAAAAGAAGCCGTCCTGAAAGAAAAGGCACATCACGGATCAGGGGTTGCGGCGGATCTGTTCTCCGCATGCTGAGCAGGTGCGGGCGAACCAATACTGGGTCGTTCCACATGCGGGGCATCGCCCGGCGACTTCTTGTTTACGGATCCATTTCTCGATTCCCTCTGCTTTCATTTCAGAAAGGAACTCGACGAGATGCTCATGGTGGGAGATGCCGTCCACCACATGAACATCTCGAAATTTCTCAAGCCGTTCGCAGGGAAATTCATCGCACTGAAAGCACCAGGTCACCCCATGGTTGAACGCGCATTCACGAAAACCGTAGCGGCAGCCTTGGCAATGAGGAGCGATCCGGTTTGACAGGCAACCGTTGCACTGCAGATCTTCAATCGGCAGCTTGTAATCCTCAGCCAATTTGGCCATCATGGCCGTATCGTTCAGGTGAAACGCGAGAAAAGAAGGGCAGGTGCCGCAGTAAATCCCGCAAATGCCGACGAGCTGCTTTTCTTCCGTCATCGATCTTTCCTCCACACTGCCGCAGCGCTCTCCGGAACCATTCTCCTGCCGTTTCTTGGAACACGTTGTCATATCCATCCCTTCGGCAGGCCCTTCGACTTCGCATAGGGCCATGAGCACGGTCGAATGGCTCAGGGCCGACTCCGGGAGACATCTTCCGATTGTGCTGAACGCCGAGATTTCTCACTTCGTTCGAAATGACATCATGATCATGGTGCTCTTGAGCCACGACACTAGTGGTGGGTGACTTCAATCAGGTTCCCTTCGGGATCCTTGCAGAAGAGGTAGTCGGAACCGTCCACCCGTTTCCCGGGACCGTCGAGAATCTTGATGCCCTTTGCTCCCAGGTGCTCGATCGTCTTCGGGAAATCTTCCACTTCGATCGCGAAGTGGCGCATGGTTTCCGGATTCTTTTCGTCCATGACCATGAGGTGAAGCTGCCGGGTTTCTCCGACCTTGAACCAGTGGCCGGGGAAGTTGAAGGCCGGGCGCTCGAGGCTTTCCAGTCCCAAAACGTCGGAGTAGAAACGCACGCATTTCTCGAGGTCTCTCACGACAATCGCCATGTGGTGGTAGTCTTTCACGTGAATCATGATTCATTTCCTCCTGAAGGGCAATGAAACGGCCGCTTGATCAGAAGTCAGAGCCGCGGCCGATTCGCCGGAACTCACGTCGGCCAGGCGGATTTCATCGGAGACCGTTTCTCCGCGGGCGGCCCGCGCCACGGTAAGCTCTCGGGCGTATCTTCTTTTGAGGTCGTCCACGTCCTGTGGCGGCTCCACGACCTGTGGACGGCTTCTGAGGGTGAGCGATCCGGTGGGGCACTTGTAAGCGCACACGCCGCACCCGACGCACAAGCCCGGGATGCTCACACTGACCTTCCCCGTCTTGTTTTTGGCTGCAGGATGTGCTTCCAGTCCCAGCGCACCCATGGGGCATCGCTTCACACAAAGGCCGCAGCCCCGGCACGTTTCGGGATTGGTGTGGATTTCGTAGGCCGATGAGTTCATGGCGCTGTTGTGCTTGAGCACATGGAATCCCTGAAAATAGGTGCAGCAGCACCGGCAGCAGTTGCAGATTGTATCCACGTCGCTTTGCCAATTCGAAACGGCATGAACCAGGCCTGCTTCCGCACACCTGCCGAGGATCGCCTCGGACTCCTCTCTCGTGATCTCACGCCCCAAATTGTTCTTGATGATGTAATCTGCAAGCTTGCCGAAATGGAGGCAGGTTTCCGCTTCATGCGGGCACGGTATTGCTGAAACGTCCATGTTTGCGCGATGCCTGCACGCGCAATGGGCCACGGCAAAGCGTTCCTGCTGCAAAAGCAATTCCCGCACATCCTCATAAGGCAGGATGCGCCGGGGGTCGTCGACGGTCCGCCCAATAGGAACCACCCGCAATCCCTTTGTGTGCACATCCTTCCAGTGATCTCCGAGGCCGTCACGGTAGTACCGGGAAACGTGGGTGGCTACGCTCCGGGTGTATTCATCCTTCCTACCGGGCCAGAAGAAACTCCGGATAAAGACAAACCTCAGGGAGTTCAACCGGTACCGGGTTTTCCCTCCCTCATCGGATTTGTATACCAGGCCTCGCCCGGCCAGATCATCCAGGACAGGCGCAAGATCCCGAACATCGGCATGTTTGAGGGCGGCAAGGTCTTCCACATCGATGGAGGTGAAGGGCATTCCTGTCAGAAGGCGGGCTTCTTCGGGCCGGTAGCAAGCCTTGACCAGGGGCAAGAGTTCTTCGGATGCGGGCACGTAGGCGCCGGAGCTTCTGCACCACTCGACGAACCGGTCATAGACTTCATCGTTTTCCACGACGTCTCCTTCCATCCCTTGAGGCCATGTTGCCGGGCCTGATCGAATCGCAGTGTGCCCTTGTCATCGCAGGCAGGAGCCTGCTCCTACATGGGGATTGGCACTCGCGATGGGCACGCTTACGGTCGCAGGCAGGAGCCTGCTCCTACAGGCCGGCTTGTCGCCCGATAATGTGCGTAAAAGAGTAGGGTACCGATGGCTGCGAGTCAAGAGCAAAGGTGGAGCAGGGGAGGGGCGCCGGGTTTCAACAGGGAGGAAGTATTGATTAGCTTGTAGAAACTGTGCTAATTTCTCGAAAGAGGAATCCCGGTGGAGTCGGGGAGCGGAGTCGAGGGCCTCGGACAGACTGGCCTGAGGCGCGGAGGAGGAGATGGAAAGCATAAATCGAAGCGACATCGTTCCCGTTCCCCTGGGCAGGGCGAACGCCTATTTCGTCATCCGTGAGCAAGAGGTCGTGCTCGTCGATACGGGGACAAAGGGCAATGCACGGAAGATTGTCCAGGCTCTTTTAACCCGTGGCTTGTCTCCCCGCCACATCCGGCTGATCGTGATCACCCACACGCACTATGACCACTGCGGGAGTTTGAAAGCCCTCAAAGATCTGACGGGCGCAAAAACTCTGGTGCATGAAAGCGAGGCGACGCGTTTGAGGGAAGGGTACGGGGGATTTCCAAGGGGCACCACGGCCTTGACGCAAGTCATTTCTTTTCTCGGCAGAACCATAGGTAAGCGCGTGGGCGGATACGACCCGGTTTCACCGGATATTATCATGAAAGATCGCTTCAGTCTGGAAGCGTACGGCCTTGACGGGTATGTTTTGGCGACCCCGGGACACACGATCGGGTCCGTGAGTGTGATTCTCGACAACGAGCATGCCATGGTAGGAGACACGCTCTTCAACATTTTCAGGAAGAGTCTGTTTCCGCCTTTTGCCGACGACCCGGATGAATTGCTGAAAAGCTGGACAAAGCTCTATGAAACCGGGTGCAGGCAATTCTATCCGGGCCATGGCAAGCCTTTCGGTAGAGACAAGTTGAGGCAAAACCTGGAAGCAAGAATGATGCATTGATTTCACCCATGGCAGGAAGGAGGGTTCTGTATGGTCGGTTTGAAATGCGCAAACTGCGGGTTCAGGGCGAGGTATGACAGAAATCCTGGGTCGCTCCTGGGGCGCCTGTGGAGATGGCACGCCGGGTGGTGCCCGGGGTGGAAAAGGTACATGGAATCTCTTCCCGGGGACGAAAGAACCCGGCTGTCCGAGAAATACGGGCTGGAGAAATTCAGAAGGCCGTGAGAATGCCCTAACCGTCTATCCCTGCGGTGTTTCGCGCGGCAGATATTAATGGTCTCATAATAGTATTGACATTGATTGCCTCCCCGCTCTTGTAGGAGTCCCGCCAGGGGCGGGACGACAGGCTCGCGACCGGGAGGTCGCTCCTACAGGGAGCTGAGATGGCGAGAAAAATGAAGCGTCAATACTATTTCGAGACGTTGCATAAGTCTGTTGACATGGGCACGTTTGTTGGTAGTATCTGTAACTGCGCGTGAAATTCTCGGTGGATCTTTGACGGTAAAGACCACAATGTTTTATTCAGGAGGTGGATTCGATGAGGACCAGGAAATATATCTTTTCAGGCTTTGCTCTTTTGCTGATTCTTTCGCTGCTGTTCTTCACGGGCGCTTGTTCCCAGAAGAAAAGTCGAGTCGATACCTCGGGGGTGACAGCGCCCTCCGGGACCCAGACATCTGCGGCTGAAGAGGAAGAAGCCAGGAGGAGGGCCGAGGCCGAACGCCAGGCGGCGCAGGCAAAAGCGGCCGGTTCGGCGGGGACTCAAGGGGCCCAGAAGGTCATGGACGAGTTCCAGATCTTTGAGTCGGAAGCCATTTACTTTGAATTTGACCGCTCCGAGATTAAGCCTGAGTATCGCCCTGTGCTGGAGAGGAAGGCGGCCTGGCTGAAAGCCCGGCCCGAATACAGGGTGAGGATCGAGGGGCACTGCGATGAGCGGGGAACCGCGGAATACAACGTGGCCCTTGGAGAGAAGAGGGCGCTCAGTGTCATGGAATACCTCGTCGCCCTCGGTGTTCCCGCAAAAAGAATGTCGACCATCAGTTATGGCGAAGAGCGGCCCGCTACCCGCGGTCAGGACGAAGCCGCCTGGGCAAAGAACAGGAGGGCGGAATTCCGGCTCCTCAAGTGAGCGCAAAAACCGGGCTGAGTGAGGCTTGAAACAAAGGTGGAACAAGATGGCGGACCGGCAATACCTGATCAACTACAGTCTAAAAAGGGCCTTTCCTCAGGCTGTCAGAGGTGAGGGAGTTTACCTTTATGACAGCGATGGAAAGAGGTATCTCGACGGCTGTGGCGGAGCGCTGGTGGTGAACTTCGGGCACCAGGTGCCCGAGATTGCCCAGGCGATGATCAATCAGGCCCGGAGCCTCGCCTACGTCTACCGGTTCCATTTCTCCTGCCCTGCCGCCGAGGACCTAGCGGCGCGTTACTGTCACCTGACCGATGTGCCCATGGGCCGTACCTTTTTTACAAACTCAGGGTCCGAAGCGACAGAGATGGCTGTCAAGCTTGCCCGAACGCGCCATTTGGCCGCGGGCGAGAAGGAAAGGTACAAGGTCATTTCCCGCTGGCAGAGCTATCACGGCATCACCATGGGAGCCTTGGCGTGGTCCGGCTACACGGCGCGGCGGGCCGATTATCAACCCTACCTCAAGGATTTTGTTCACATCCCTCCGGCCTACTGCTACCGCTGCTGGTTCGGGCTGGAGCCGCAGACGTGCGGGCTCGTGTGTGCCCGCGCCCTGGAAAACGCCATCCTCACCGAAGGACCTGAGACGGTGGCAGCCTTCATCGCCGAACCTGTGGTCGGGTCGGCTTTGGCAGCGGCTTGCCCGCCGCCGCAATACTTCAGCGAGATCCGTGAAATCTGTGACCGCTATGGGGTGCTGTTCATCGCGGAGGAGGTCATGACCGGGGCCGGAAGAACGGGTGGCAAATTCTTTGCCAGCGATCATTTCGCAGGCCGACCGGATGTGATCGTTTTCGGCAAGGGCGTCGGAGGGGGATATTATCCCTTGGCCGGCGCTCTGATTTCCCGGGAGATGGCCGAGACCATCGCCGCCGGCGCCGGGTCTTTTTCCGCAGGCCAATCCCATTCCGGCCATCCTGTTGGGATGGCCGCGGGCCTGGCAGCTCTCGATTATATGGGCAAGCACAGGCTTCTCGACCATGCGGCAGAGATGGGGAAATACCTTGGCTCGAGGCTGGAAGAACTGCTTGATCATGGCTCCGTGGGCGATGTGAGGGGAAAGGGGCTGATGCGGGGACTGGAGTTCGTCAGGGACAAGCGAACGAAGAGCCCCTTCGATCCCGCGCGGCAAGTCCACCTCAGGATCTATGAAGCGGCGAGAAACCGGGGTCTTCTGGTCCTCCCCTCCGGTGGTTGCAACCGCGGCCGTTCGGGTGACATGGCTCTCCTCGGACCGCCGCTGATCATCACACGGGAACAGATCGATGAACTGGTCGGAATCCTCGACGAAGCCCTCACCCAGGTCGAATCCGAACTTGAAATCTAGAGTTCGGCAATACGGAACGTCCCGGTAATTCACCAAGAGGACCCCCCCTTCTCATCCTGGAAGAATGCAGCCATCCCGTCCTCACACGCTTCAGCCGCATTAAAACGAACTCTCCCGGTCGAAGCATCTCTTCTCCTCCTCCTCATTAGACCGACAACTGAACAGAGGCAGAATCGTAAACGGTCATTGCCGAAGTATTGGCCGCCCCCGCGCATGAAATCCCCCTCGATCCCCCTTTATAAAAGGGGGAGGTCTAATGAGGAGCAGAAGCTTTCCCCCCTTTGAAAAAGGGGGGCAGGGGGGGATTTTTACGGTAAAAAGTCCGAAAACACCGGCTTGGTCATTACGAGCCCTTCGACAGGCTCAGGATAAACTCCGCGAAGCTCTCAAAATCCCCCCCAACCCCCCTTTACTAAAGGTGGGCAAGGGGGGATTTTTGGGAAAAAGACTTTTTTCCCCGCACCCTTCATTTTTTTCTTGACACGGAAAAGGATGCCGTCATAATTGACCGAACGACCGGTCGTTAGATTTTCTAACCGCGTTCGGTTTCGCCTTCGCGAAAAGATTCCACCAACCTTCAACCCTTGGTCGGAGCAACGAAATGCCGGGAATGAAGGACACCCTGAAGGCCGTCTCCATCGATCTCTTTCACCAAAAGGGATACTTTGCGACCAGCATCAGCGACATCGCCCGGGCCGCAGGCATCCAGAAATCCAGCATCTACTACCACTACGCGACCAAAGAGGACATCCTCTTCGACATTCTGAGCACCACCCTCGCCGATTTGAATTCCACCCTCCAAAAAGCGCTCGAAAAGGTCGAGGGTTCAGAGAACCAGATGCGAGCCGCCGTCCTGAGCCACACCATTTTTCATCTGGAGCGGCAAAAGGAAGTCATCATCGCCGACAGCGAGCTGCGGGGCCTGACCGCCAAAACCTACAAGACCATCATCGAACAGAGAGACGAGTACGAGCGGAAATTCCAGGCGCTCATCAAGGCGGGGATAGGTGAGCGGGTTTTCCGCACCGCCGATTACAAGATCATATCCTATGCAATCATTACCATGTCCACATCCGTCTGCTGGTGGTATCGAGCTCAGGGCCGCCTCGACAAAAAGGCCATCGCGGAAATCTACACGGATTTCATCATGACCGGATTGAAAGGAAGGGATCACAAGGCCGACGGTAAAGGAGTTCGCAAAGGAAGGAGGTGATTTTTTTCCAGGCAAGGAAAGGTGACAGGGAAAGAAAATTTTAAACGCACGACAATTAGATGAGGGAGGTAACGATGGCACGCAATTGGAGAAAGACAAAGATCAGGGTGTTTCTCTTCGTGATTCTTGCGGTCTGCATAACCTTCATTTTCACAGGCAGCCCCGCGGAGAGCAAGGATTACAAATGGAAAATCAGCCAAGGCATTGCGGAAGACCACCCGGCAGCAGCGCGGTGCAAGCAGTTTGCAAAGCTCGTGGAGGACAAGTCCAAGGGGCACATCAAGATGACTTACTTTCCGTCCGGTGCGCTGGGGGATTGGATGGAACAAATCGAAGCGAACCGGATGGGAACGCTTGAGTTTGGGCTCAATGCAGGCTCCACGTCTTATGACCCAAGGACCAACCTGATTTTCATGCCCTACCTGTTCGCCACCTGGGATGAGGCCAGGGCCGGCATCGGTTCAAAGGGATGGCTCACTCCGATTTTCGATGAGCTGTACTCCGCTATCGGACTCAAGGTCCTCGGCATCTACCTCAACGCGTGGGACGGTATGGCCTTTACGAAGCGGGTGAACAAGGTTGCAAAAGTCCCGGCTGATTTCGGCGGCATCAAGATGCGAGTGCCGCCCATCCGCATCTTCGAGATCTATGTCCCGGCCCTGGGCTTCATTTCGACGCCCATCGCGTACTCTGAAACCTTCACCGCGTTGCAGACCGGGATTGTCGATGCGCGATCCGCCTGCCCCGCCGTGGAGGCCTACGTCATGCGCGATGCCCTGAAGTACTGGGTGGCGACCCGGGATGCCTTCGAGTACTGGTTCCTGACCGTCAACAAGAAGCTCTGGGACGGCCTTTCCACAGAGGACAAGGCTCTGCTCACGGAGGCCGCCGACAAGGTCATGAGCGACCAGGCTGTTGCCGCGGAAAAGGACGAGACCGAATTTAAGAAAAAACTGGAAGCTGCCGGGGTGAATGTTTACGAGGTCACCCAGGCGGAATGGGCCGAGTCGGCAAAAGTGGTTCGGGAAAAGGCATGGCCGAGGATCCAGGAGGAACTTCTCGGGTCCATATTGATGGAAAAGGTCCGGGCTCAGGCCACGAAAATTTCTCAATGATCGTTCCGGCCCTCGGTGGCTGCAAATTGCACCAAGGTCCTAATTTGACCGGGAGAGGGATCGGTCGATCCCTCTCCATTCACCCACAGGAAGCTTGCCATGGTTTTCAATCTGATCAGAAAAGTGTGCTCTTCGGCCGACACCGCCATGGACCGGACGTTCACGGTTTTCATCGTCATCGGCGGTGCCTTGATAACCATTACCGTGGTCCTGCAGGTCCTGCTCCGCTACGTCTTCGAGGCGCCCCTGTTCGGGCTCGAGGAATTCTCAAGACTGATTGCGGTCTGGGTTTACTTCCTGGGTGCCATATTCGGCACCAAGCTCGACTCCCATGTGCAAGGGGATGTGGCGGAACGCTTCTTCAAATCGGATCGATCGAGAGCGGCGGTGAAGATGTTGACATGGGGCTTGAGCCTCGTCGTCTGTGTGCTGTTTCTCTACCATGCCACAAAGTACTGTGTGTGGCTTTACGGCACGGGTGAGCGAACCACGGGCCTTTGGTGGCCCAGGATCACCAGTGTGGGCAGCATGTTTTTCGGCGCCTTGTTTATGACGCTCTACAGTATCGGAAACTTTTATCAACACCTGCAGAGGTCCCTTAAGCTTTCGGGCACTTCATCCGGAGGTGATTCATGACCCTTGTTCTAGTCATTATGCTGGCGGTGGTGTTGATGATGCTTCTCGGCGTCCCCGTGGGGTTTTCTTTCGGCCTGGGCGGTTTTCTGATTTTGTTTTTTACGGGCCTGGATCCCCGGTTCGCCATTCCGGCCGCCTTCAGAAACCTCGAATCCTACACCCTGCTCGCTCTCCCTCTGTTCATCATGGCCGGGGGCTTGATGAGAGATGCCGACATATCCCGACGGCTCATCGCTTTCACCATGTCCTTTCTGGGCAGAATCAGGGGCGGTCTGGGCATGGTGTGCGTCGTGAGCTGCACCATTTTCGGCGCCATCTCCGGATCTGCGTCCGCTGCGATTGCGGCGATCGGGTCCGTGGTGATACCGGAGATGGTGGATCAGGGTTACGAGAGGGGGTATGCCACGGGTCTTGTTGCGGCATCATCCATGCTGGCTCTGCTCATCCCGCCCAGTATTCCCATGATCGTCTTTGCCATGACCGCGCAGATCTCCATTCTTGCCGCCTTTTTGAGCACCCTCATTCCCGGCATCCTGATGATGACGTCTTACTGCGTGATCAACCTCATCCTGTGCAGAAAAATGCGTGGAATCAAAGTTCACGATCGAACGGGTTTTGTGGAAACCCTGGTTCTGGTCGGACGGTCCTCCAAACAGGCCGGGCTGGCTCTCTTCATGCCCATTCTGGTCCTGGGCGGGATTTACGGGGGGATATTCACACCGACGGAGGCGGCAGGGATGTCGGCGGTGTATGCCATCCTCATCGGTTTCATCTTTTACAAGACGATGACTTTGCGAGGCGTCAGCCAGAACATCAAGAGCTCCATGATCACGTCCGGGGTGGTCATGATCCTCCTGTTCTTCATTCTCATGGTGAGCCGGATTCTCGTCACGTACCAGGTTCCCCAGCAGTTGACCAACCTCATCTTCAAAGTCACGACCAGCAAGCTCCTTGTGCTGTTCATGTTGAACATCATTTTACTTCTGATGGGCATGCTCGTAGATGATGTGTCAGGGAACATTCTTTCCGCCGCGCTTCTATTGCCCATCGCCAAGTCGGTGGGAATCGATCCGGTCCATTTCGCGGCGATTTCAGTGACCAACCTCTCCCTGGGGAACATCACCCCGCCCTGTGCGCCCATGCTCTACCTCGCTGGTCTCATCGGTGGAAACCTGCCGCTCAATGCGTATGTGAAGCCGGCTTCATACTTCATGATTTTCGGGGCTTTGCCCGTCATCTTCATGGTGACCTACGTCCCGTCCTTTGCCCTGGTGCTCGTGAACTATTTCCTGAAGTAACCTCGGGGGAGCGTGCAGATCGAGACGGACGAATGCTCAGGGGCGGTTAAAAAGGGTGTCGAGCGTTAAGACAGTGATCACAAGGAGAGGTGACGCGTTGATGAAAGTGCTCGATATGAGGGTGCGCATCCCACGGGAGGCCTCCAGGGAGGGGCCGGCTGATTTCATGAAATATTACCAGGAACGGGCCGGTTTTGATTTGCGCTACGAAGCGGATTCCAGAAGTCTCATCGAAGAAATGGACGGCGCGATGGTAGAAAAGGCCGTCCTTCACAGTGAGTGGGAATACGAGGACCCGGACCCGTTGAACCGAAGCGTGACGAGACTCGTCAGCGAACATCCCGGAAGATTCTACGGAGTCGTGAGCGTCGATCCTCGGAAGGGGATTTCCAGATCCGTCAATCAGTTCAAGGAGGCTGCGGACAAAACGAGTTGCGTCGGCCTGAGCCTGCAACCCGCTTTCATCGGCATGCTGCCGACCGATGCCGGGCTTTATCCCCTTTACCAGGTCTGTGAAGAGTCCCGCATCCCTCTCTGGCTCCACACGGGGATCAACTACTCGCCCAGGCACTCCATGGATGCCGATCGCCCCATCCACCTGGAAAGAATCCTGATCGACTTTCCCGAGATCAGGATCGTTGCATGCCATTCAGGGTGGCCCTGGGTGAGCGAGCTCTGTGCCCTGGCGCGAAAATTTTACCCCCGGGTTTTTTTTGAGATCGGCGGGGTTGCTCCCAAATACATTTTTGCCAACAACACGGGATGGGATCCCTTTCTTCAATACGCAAATTCCCTGCTCCAGGACCAGGTTCTGTTCGGCACGGACTGGCCCATCATTCCTTTCAAGAGGGCCATAGCAGAAATCCTGGAGGCTCCCTTGAAGGAAGACGTGAAAGGAAAAATCCTTTATGAAAACGGATGGAAACTCATCCGTGACACGCTGAAAGACCCATGACCCGTCTGCACGCCGGACCTGTGCCGGGGTGAGATCCGGGACCATCACGGTTTTGCCAGTGCCTGGGAAGCGCGCCGGGATGAGGTGAATCGGAAGGAGGCACCACATGCTGAAAGGAAAAACCTACGAGGAAGTGTACCGGAATTTCCAGTGGAAAATTCCCAAGCACTACAACATCGGCGTTGACGTGTGCGACAGGTGGGCTGTGGAAAAATACCGTCTTGCCCTCATTTATGTGGACGGGGAAGGAAAAGATCACAAGTACACATTCTGGGAACTGAAGAATTTGTCCAATCAACTGGCGAACGCCCTGGAGGCGAAAGGCCTCACGCGGGGAGACAGGGTCGGCATCCTCTTGTCGCAACGCCCTGAGACCTTAATTTCCCACATTGCCGTGTACAAGCTTGGGGCGATCGCGGTCCAGTTGCTGACCCTGTTCGGTCCCCAGGCCATCGAGTTCCGTCTCAAGGACAGTGCAGCCACGGCGATCATCACCGACAAAGAAAACCTCGTGAAAATCTCTGAAATAAGAGATCGCCTCCCGGATTTGAAGGTGGTCATGGTCGTCGACTCCGAGGGGGAGGAGGGGGTCCTGGATTTTTGGCAGTGCACTGAAAAGGGGAGTCGTGATTTCAAGCCCGCAGCCACAAAACCGGAAGATCCGGCACTGATCATCTACACCTCAGGCACCACGGGGCAGCCGAAAGGAACACTCCACGGGCATCAGCTCCTTCTCGGGATGTTGCCCGGGTTTGATTTCTTCCACAACCTCTTCCCCCAAAAGGGGGACCTGGTCTGGACCCCCCTGGACTGGGCATACATCGGCGGGTCCTACGACGCCCTGTTCCCGACCCTCGCACACGGTCGTCCGATCCTCGCCTACAGAGCGAGGAAGTTCGACCCTGAACAGGCTTTCTACATGATGGGGAAACACGGGGTGAAGAACCTGATGGCCGTCCCAACGGTCTTGAGAATGATGAAGCATGCTGTGGAGAATCCCCGGGAGCGATACGGGGTCCAACTCAGGTCGGTAACCGCGGGAGGAGAAACGCTGGGCATGGAACTGTGCGAGTGGACGAGGGACGCTCTTGGGGTCGAACTCAACGAGCATTACGGGCAGACCGAGTGCGACTTCGTGGTGGGCTCCTGTGCCGCCTTGATGAACATCGTTCCCGGCGCCATAGGAAAGACAGTTCCCGGGCACCTTGTCGAACTCATCGATGACAACGGCACGGTCGTCAAAGCGGGAGAAGTCGGCGAAGTGGCTGTCAGGCGCCCGGATCCGGTGATATTTCTCGAATACTGGCACAATCCCGAAGCCACCAGGAACAAGTTTATGGGCGACTGGATGCGGACGGGTGACTATGCCAAGAAGGATGAAAACGGTCACTTCTGGTTCGTCGGAAGGCAGGATGACATCATCGAGAGCAGCGGGTTCAGGATTGGGCCGGGGGAGATCGAGGATTGCCTGATGGGACATCCTGCCGTCGCACTGGTGGGCGTGATCGGGGTTCCGGATTCTCTGCGGGGAGAAATCGTCAAGGCCTTCATCGTCCCGAAAGAAGGGGTAACGGTGAGCGAGGCCCTCGAGGAGAGCCTCAAAGAATACGTTAAGACGAAACTCGAGGCCCATGCCTACCCCAGAGAAATTCAGTTTCTCAAGGAGATGCCGAGGACGAGCAGCGGAAAGATTTTGCGACAGGATCTTAAGAAGATGCACCAGGAACTCGTAGCCACAAAGACTGCCTGAAAGAGAGAAGAAAATTTCGACATCAGCAGGGCTGGAAAAAGATCGAATTGGGAGGGTTGGCATGGCAGGAAAAGCGGTTCTTTACAAGCGGCATGGAAACGTCGGCGTGATCACCCTGAACAGACCGGATCGACTCAACGCCATCAACGGGGAGCTCTTGAAAGACTTCACCCAACAATTGCGAAGGGCGAAAGAGGACAAAGAGGCCGTTTCGGTCATATTGACCGGCGCGGGCAGAGCGTTCTGCGCAGGAGAAGACTTGAAGGAGACGGCTGAGGGAAAGAGCTTTGACACCTGGGTGGAGGAAACGGACGGGCTTCAGGACATCCAGAGAGACATCATGAGGCTGGGAAAACCTTTGATTGCCGCCGTCAGGGGATACGCGCTCGGCGGGGGATGCGAGTTCGCCCTGAGTTGCGACATCAGAATCGCGGCGGAGGACGTGAAGTTCGGGTTTCCTGAGACCGAAGTCGGTCTCACGGTCACGACGGCGGGAACGAAACTGCTTTCTCATATCGTAGGACTCGGGAAAGCCAAGGAGCTGATCTTTGGGGGCGAGTTCGTCAATGCCGACGAGGCCTTTCGGATAGGGCTGGCAAATCGTGTCGTGCCCACGGAAAAACTCCTCGATGAAGCACTGGCACTGGCCGGAAAAATCGCAAAGAGGTCTCCCCTGGCGCTGAGGCTTTCCCGCATCGCCATCGACCAGGGGATCGGCGCGAGCATTGAACAAATTCTGGAACTCGAGGCAAGCCACCTCCTTATGTGCGTCGAGAACAGGGACCAGAAACAGTTCGTGGACAACAAGCTCAGGAAGATGAAGAAATAGAACATCTGAAACGGGTTTAGGCCAAGGGTCACGACCGAGAAAGGTTTGAAAATGCAGGAGGGTGCCTAGATGTCCAGGAGAGTGGGTATTGTTGGAGCGGGCGTTACGCCTTTCAAAGGAAGCTGGAAGGAAAAAACCTATTATGAGCTGGCCCAGATGGCCACCCGGGAAGCCGTCAAGGACGCTCAAATTCCCATTCAGGATGTGGATGCCGCCTTCTACGGGATCTATAATGATATTTTCGAGCGAACCGCGATACCGGAACACGCCGTCCACGGCCTGTGCGGGATGCAGAACAAGTTCGGCATCAGGATCACGACAGGAGGTGCGACCGGTGCCTACACCATGTCCGCAGCCCATGCCTATCTGGCGGCGGGGCGCTTTAAAACGGCGCTCGTGCTTGGTGTGGAGAAAGCAACCGACTGCTTCGATTTCTCTTCCATGTCGGCCACTCCGGAGGTGATCAAATCGATCGGGTGGTCCGGAGACAGCTTTTTCGAGCAGCCCATCGGCTGGTCCGCTTCCGACAGTTATGCCGAGGTCGTTCTGGCCTACATGGACGAACACCCCGGTGATTTGAAACCCCATATCACGGCAAAGATCTCCGCGCAGCTCAGTGAACAGGTCAGGAACAACGGGTATGCGCAACGGCAGTTCGACCAGGTTACCCCCGAGGAGGTAATGAATTCAAGGCTCATCGTCTATCCGTTCAGGGAACTCGAGATCTGCGTCTACTCGGAGGGCGCCGCGGCCCTTATCATGGCTGAAGAGGAAACGGCCCTGGCCATATCGAGAAATACCGGAAAACCCGTCGTGTGGATTACCGGCCTGGGTGAAGCCAATGAGCACTCTTTTGCAGGGAGGAACCAAAAGATCATGTCCCGCATCATGTCGGACTATTATGCCTCCCGGCGCGCTTACGACATGGCGGGGATCGATGATCCCAAGAAGTCCATTCAAATCGTGGAACTCCATGACGCGTTTGTTCACCAGTTGGAGATCTCCATGGCCGAGTTCGGCTTGGTCCCCCTGGGGCAGGCGGATTCCCTCATAGAGGACGGACTCATGACGCCGGGAGGAAAGTACCTGGTCAATCCCTGCGGAGGGCTGATCTATTGCGGCCACGCGGTGGGAGCCAGCAACATCATGTCGGCCTGGTCGGCTCGCAACGAGCTGTTTAAAAGGAACCTCGACACGGCGCTGGTTCATGGAACGGGCAGCACGGTCGCCCAGTACACAGCCTGCATGGTTTTTGAACGCGAATGAAATTCGGAGGAACCATCGATGCGCACGGTAGAACAAAAGATCATTCCCGCCAAATACATTCCTGACGTAGGCTCCCAGATCGAAGAGGTAGACGGCCGAAGATATCTCATCACCAATGACGCGATGTACACGTTTTACCGGAGGAGCAGGGGAGAGTTGTCTCCTTTTTTCCTGGCCCTGAAGGAAGAGAAGCGATTGTTGGGCTGCCGGTGCACAACGTGTGGCCTCGTGAGGGTTCCTCCTTTCCTGACGCACTGTCCGGATTGTGACTTCGCACCGACTGAACCGGTTGAAGTCGAACAGGTCGGTGTCATGAACAGTTCGCCGCCCATCACGTACTTTGCCACCGCTCTTTTCCAGGACATGGCGCCCTATGGAAGGGGCCGGGTCATTTTCAAGGGGGCGGACACGGCGATGAGCGTCATCCTCTACACGACCACGGGCATTCTGGTCCCGGGCGTGATTCGGAAGGGGACGGAAGTCAAGCTGGTTTTCAAAGACGAGAGGATAGGAGAATTGACGGATGTGTTCTGCGTGCCTTGCTCCGAGCTGACCAGGAAGCAGGTTGCAAAGAAAGGCTTGCTTGAATCGGAAATCGATTGGGAGTCGCCCGTCGAGCCCAAGTTGGGGAAGAGTTCGAAAAAGCATGTGTCCAGCTTTGAAGAATCCTTCAAAAAGGTCGACTCCATCCTCAAGGAAATGAATGGTAACGCGAGGGCGAGAAAAGACATTGCCGGGTGGAAGAGAACCATTCTCGTAAAAACCCGGGGTGGACAGTTTATGATCCGGATGAACGACGGGGATATCAAAACTCAAAAGAAGGCTTCGGCTTCACCGGATTTCGTGATGGTCTGCGACGATCTCATGACGCTGGTCGACGGGCTCGCGTATCGCGGTGCGCTCACGGATTCGGTGATCAACAAGAAACTGTGGATCAGCAAGAACATGGAGTTTAATACGATTTTTAAATTGGATAGAATGGCTCGATCCGTGGCGAGGTCTAAGAAGAGCTAGGGAGCGGTCTTGAGAGAACATGGTCATCAGCCCGTTTGGTTCTCGGCATGACAGGGCGGCCGATTTGACATGGAGGGCTCAGCATGAAAGGTGAGAGTTTGCTGGAGGGGAAGAGGATTTTGATTGTCGATGATGAAGTTGACGTACTCGAGACTTTGTCCGGGCTGCTTCCCATGTGTGATATCTCTACAGCCACCAGTTTTGAAGAGGCCGAGCGACTTCTCCAAGAGAGGGATTTCGATATGGCTGTTTTGGATATCATGGGTGTTGACGGTTACCGAATCCTGGAATTGGCGGGTGCCGGAGATATCACCGCCGTCATGCTCACGGCTCATGCTCTGAGTCCGGAAGACACGGTGAAATCCTTCGAGAAAGGGGCCGCCTCCTATGTCCCCAAAGAGAAAATGTCGGAAATCGCCACTTACCTGGAAGACGTCCTGGAAGCCAAAAAAAAGGGAAAAAGTACCTGGGGGCGATGGCTTGAGAGATTCAACGGCTACTACGACAGAGTATTCGGGCCGGACTGGAAAGAGCATGACAAGGAGTTCTGGAGGAAATTCCTGAAATATTACACCTACTAGTGCTATGTAACGCAAATTCCTTGACCGAAATCTTATCCTTCGATCTCTCAGCGAGGTTCCACAAATGACCCCGGACCGGGTCCTCCCTGAACGGGATAGGGTCTTTTCCCGTTCAAAATGGGGTGTTCACCCCATTGATCGTTCTGGAAAATCCTGTCATATTGCGATTACGACCCATATTCTATTTACCTAACCTCAATACCCCATTCCCCCCGGATGAAAACACGGCAGCCGTTTTATCCGGGGGCCTCCTTTTGAGCACCCATCCGTATCTCTCACAGAGCCCGCAGAGGATATAAGGTCCGGAATCAAAAATTGCGGGATAAAACACCCGGCCTTGAGAATAGATTTTTCCGCATTATATTTTTGGTGTAACTCTTTCCTCCTAAGCCCCTCCGGGTTTCCTTTGCAGGGCCCGAAGGGGCTCTTTTTGTATCTTTCACCGCAGAGCCCGCCGAGAGCGCAGAGAGAACTGGAATTTCTGAAACGCTTCCCCGGTCCGCCGTTTCGTGGTATTCTTTAAAAGACGAACTCACCGCCGTGGGTCCAACGAATCTCACCAGACATGCACAAGTCAGGAGGTCGGCCATGCAGAAGTACAGTCCTGAACAAGCCTTGTGGGAATGTGTCAGAGAACTCGGCGAGCATGACGGGGTGGTACCTTCCATTTCCCGTTCGGCCACCTTCTCGGTCAGGGAGCCTCACACCATGCCCGAGATTTTCGAGGGCATCCGGGGCCCGGACAAAGGGGGCTGCTTCCTTTACAGCCGCCATTTCAACCCGACCGTGCAGGTCCTGGCTCGATCTCTCGCAGCCATGGAAGGCACGGAAGCCGCTGCCTGCACGGCAAGCGGCATGGGAGCCATCGCCTGCGCGCTCTCCCAGCTCTGCGAGGTCGGAGACCACATCGTATCAAGCGACACGATTTACGGCGGAAGTCACGCCCTTTTGGGAGAGCTGTTTCCGAACATGGGGATCAACACGACATTTGTCGATCCACGCGATCCGGCGAATTTCGAGAAGGCCGTGAGACCGGAGACCCGGGTGCTTTACACGGAGACCCTGGGCAATCCGACCCTCAAGGTGGCAGACATCGAGGCTCTTTCGAGGCTGGCCCAGGAGCGGAACCTGACCCTGGTGGTGGACAACACCTTCACCCCCATGATTGTGTCGCCTGCCAGGTTGGGGGCAGACGTGGTCATTCACTCCCTCACGAAGTTCATTAACGGTGCGAGCGATCTGATCGCCGGGGCCATTTGTGCAAGCAAAGCGTTTGTGCACAAACTCATGGATCTCCACACCGGTCGTGTCATGCTCCTCGGGCCCACCATCGACTCGCGGGTGGCATTCGACATCATTCAGCGTCTTCCTCACCTGGCCATCAGGATGCGCGAGCACAGCAGCCGTGCCATGGCGATTGCCGCCAGGCTGGAAGGGATGGGTGCGCCTGTTGCGTACCCGGGCCTGCCGTCCCACCCGCAGCACGGGCTCATGACGTCCATGATCAATGAGAGTTACGGCTACGGCGGCATGCTGACCATCGACTGCAAGACTCAAGACAAGGCCGAACACCTGCTTTCCGTGCTTCAGAACAAGGAACGTTTCGGTCTCATCGCGGTATCTCTGGGATACTACGACACGCTCATGTCTTGCTCCGGGTCATCGACGTCCTCCGAAATCCCTCCGGAGGATCAGTGCAAGATGGGGCTTTCACCGGGTCTGGTGCGGCTGGCCGTCGGATATACGGGAAGCCTTTCGGCGAGAGTGGAACAGATCGGGCGGGCCGTGAAGGCTGTGGGACTGGCCTGACGGGGGCTCACTGGCCAACCACTTTGTTTCTACCGGTTTGCTTGGCCTGGTAAAGGTTCTTGTCTGCCGCCTTGAGCAGGTCTTCTACGGAATCGATGCCGGGAGCGGGCCCTGCAGCAACCCCGATGCTCAAGGTGATGCCCAATTTTTTCCCTTGGAAGATGAACACGGTCTTTTCCGCGATTCCGCGAACCCGCTCTGCAGCGAGAAGGGCATTCTGCAGGGGGGTTTCTCTCATGACCAGGGCGAACTCCTCGCCCCCGTACCTCACAAAGATGTCTTCCGCGCGAAGTCTTTTTTCAAGCACGCCTCCCAGCGAGCGCAACACCAGATCACCGGCTAGATGCCCGTAAGAGTCATTGATTTTCTTGAAGTGATCGATGTCCATCAGGGCAAGAGACAGCGGCTTGTTGTGACGTTTGGCAAATGCCATTTCACCCGGTAAACGGTCAAGGAAGAATCGCTTGTTGTAGCAGTGGGTCAGGGGATCCCGCGTTGCCGATTCGTACTGTTGACGCTGGAATTGCTCCTCCAGGGCATCCTGGAAACTGAATTTGATGATCGTGGTTACCCCGATTTGAATTTTGTCGCCGTCCTTGAGCACCCGGTTCTGCACCCGCTCACCGTTGCAGAAGGTGCCGTTGGTGCTGTTGAGGTCTGCAATGGTCACCGAGCCGTCGGGCTGGCGCACGATCTTGGCGTGCCGGCGGGAAACGCCGTCATCGTCTATCATGAGGGAAGCGTCTTCGCTGCGGCCGATAATGACTTCCTCGGACTCGATCTTGTACATGGCGCCGGTGCGCTTTCCGGCAATGACAATAAAACAGGCGGAACGAGCACCCTCCTTTTGCGCCTTGAGCACGGCAAGTCTCTTTTTGTCTAAGGCCTTGGTTTCTTCCCCGGAATCCATCGCACCCTCCAAGATTCGGCAACCCGAAAATCGTATCCGTTACACGCAGCGAAATTTTACCACGAAAGGGCCAAAAAAGGAAAGAGTGGAGTGGGAGAGCCGTATGAGTGCCTAAAATGCCCAAAATTAAAAACGGCATTCAGGAGAATTAGGATAACACATGAGTCAACCTTGGTTTAGCCCGGCATGGGTTTCGCTGCTCCCTTCGATGCACCCGGGGTCATGAGCCTATGTCGAATGGCTCAGCCGTCCTACCGGGTAGCGACTGACTTGCCAAGCTGCTCGATCATCCTGTGAAAGACTTCGTGCCTCCCTTTTCCAATTCTCTCTTCCTCGAGCTTTTCGAACTGCCGGGCCATATCCTCACGCGCCGGGCTGGAGAGAATCTCACGGGCTTCCGGGAACACGCTGCCGTTTTCCTTCCTGATGTGGGTTCGGAAAACCTGAATATAGCCGCGGATTGTCTCCACCAATTGGGGGGTCGCTTGCTCAGAATCTTGTTTCAGCTCACCGAGGGCGGCTTCCAAGATGGCCGTCATCTTCCGTCCGTCCTCGTGCTCCGAGATGAGTTCGTCAATAAGCCGGCTGTTGCTGGTTCGTGCTTTCTGCATGGCCGGGAAAAGGAATTCCTCTTCCTTGGCATGGTGACATTGGTCGATGAACACGGTCATGAAATCCAGGATTTGGTCGAAGTGATCGACGGCCTTCGGGTTGCGTTCCTCCATGTCTCGGGCCACCCCCTGCAGAATGGCAAGGACCTTCATGATGGCTCCGTGTTCTTCTCTGAGTTCTTCGAGAGGGTCCATGGCTTATACTCCTTTCGCGTCGTGATCGAAGCAAAGAGCATCCTCCTTCGCCGAGGCTTCGGAGGACTGGTGGAGCAGGGAGCGCGGAGCAGGGAGCTAAAATCCCCCTGTAGCCCCCCTTTGGCAAAGGGGGGTCGGGGGGATTTGATCTTTACCATGACTCCAACACTCCGGCACACCAACACTCCATATTTTATTTAAACACCACCTCCGGGAGCCAGGTCACCGCAGAGGGGATGAAGACGACGATCGCAAGGCCCACAAGCTGCAAAGCCACATAAGGGATCACGCCCCGGTAGATCTGGCCTGTGGTGACCTCCGGTGGACTGACACCTTTCAGGTAGAAAAGGGAAAATCCCATGGGCGGGGTGAGAAAGCTGGTCTGGAAGTTGACGGCGATGAGAACCGCCATCCAGACCATGTCGAAGCCCATGTGTTCAAAAACAGGCGTGAGAAGGGGAATGACGATGAAGGTGATCTCGATGACGTCGAGGACAAAGCCCAGGAGAAAGAGAACGATCATCACCACCACGAGGACGCCCCATTTTCCGCCGCCCATTCCCTGGAAAAAGCTCTGCACCATGTGGTCCCCGCCCAGCCCCCTGAAAACGAGCCCGAAGGCGGTGGCCGCCAGAAGGATCATGAAGATCATGCTGCATAGGCGTGTGGTGGTGATCATGGACTCCTTGGTCACCTGCCAGCTCAATTTGCGTTTTGCCGCGGCAAGAAGCAGGGCGCCCAGGGCGCCCACGCCGGCCGCCTCGGTCGGGGAGGCGATTCCGAAAAGGATGGATCCCAGGACGGCCACGATGAGAAAGGCCGGAGGAAGGAGAACGCCGGCAATGCGCTTGAGCGAGCTTCGCCCCCGAGTCCTCTGAGCGGGTTGGGAGGCGGCCGAAGGGACGGATGTTGGTCGCAGGAGGCCGTAGATCAGGATGTAGACGATGTAGCACCCGACAAGGACAAGGCCCGGGAAAAGGGCGCCTGCAAAAAGCTCGCCCACGGAAACACCCATAATGTCCCCCAGGAGGACCAGGATAATGCTGGGAGGAATGATCTGCCCCAGCGTCCCTGAAGCCGAGATGACGCCCGTGGCCATTTCCGCCGAGTAACCGGCACGGAGCATGACCGGCAAAGAGATGACACCCATGGTGACCACCGTGGCACCCACGATGCCCGTGGAAGCACCCAGGACCGCGCCCACCAGGACAATGGAGATGGCAAGGCCGCCGCGAATCCTGCCGAAGAGATCCCCCATGGTTTTGAGCAGATCCTCAGCCAGCCCTGACCGCTCGAGAACCACGCCCATGAACACGAAGAGGGGAACGGCGACCAGGGTGAAGTTGGTCATTCGACCCCAGAGACGAAGGGGGAGAAACATAAAGAAGTCAAACCCGAAACCGAGGAGTCCGAAGATGGTGGCCACACCCCCAAGGGTCCAGGCCACAGGAAAGCCTGCCATGAGACTCAGGATCAGTGCAATCACCATGATCAAGTCGAGATATTCTTTCATGGCCGGAGCTCCCCCTTGCCGCGCAGGATCATGAGCGCTTTAACGGCCTGCGAAAGGGCCTGGAAAAGGACAAGACCGAAGCCTGCCGGTATCGTCGCCTTCAGAAGGTATCGGGCCGGGAGACCGCCGGGATCCGGCGAACCCTCTCGGATGACCCAGGCATTGAAGAAAAAGGTCCAGGAGGTCCAGATGACGATGAGGCAGAAGGGAAGGCAGAAGAGGAACACACCCACAAGGTCGATGAGGGCCGTTTTCCTGGGACTGAGCCGGTTGTAGAGAATGTCGATTCGCACGTGGCCGTCTTTGAGCATGGTCCATGCCGCCGCCATGATGAAGTTGGCGGCATAGAGGTGCCATTCAAGCTCCTGAAAAGCGACGGACCCTGCACGGAAAAGGTAGCGGAGGGTGACATCGGTCGCGGTGATAAAGACGAGAAACAGGATCAGGAAGGCTGAGGCATAGCCGAATTTCTCGTTGACTTTGTCGATCCATGCGGAAACGGGGAGTAGGAATCTCATGGCTCACCCTCCCGGAATAGGGTTTGGACCCCGGCCCCGCCGAGTCGCCGGGGGGCCGAGTTTCAGGGGTTACTTGCTGCGGGCTTCCAGGAAGGCCTCTTCGGATACCGCGGTCCAGGGTGCGGTTTTGGCCTTGAAGGTGGTGAAGGATTCATAGATCTTCTTCATCTTCTCGCTCTTGGCCACTTCTGCCTTCATGACCTCGTCGCTCAACCGGTGCAGTTCTTTCAGCACGTCGTCAGGGAACTTCCGGACCTGGACGCCGTGCTTTTCAACCAGTTCCTTGAGCGCGTCGCCGTTCAGGGAGTCGAACTCCCCCAGGCTCCAGATGTAGCAATCCGCGGCCGCGCACCGGATCATAGCCTTGAGGTCATCGGGCAGAGAGTCCCACGCCTGCTTGTTGATGAGCAGTTCGCCCACGGTGCTCGGTTCCTGCCAGCCCGGGTAGTAATAAAACTTGGCCGCCTGGTGAAGCCCCATGCGCTTGTCGTGAAAAGGGGCGATCCAGTCTGCGGCGTCGATGACCCCTCTTTCAAGAGAAACGAAGATTTCGCTCGGAGGCAGGAGCACCACGTTGGCCCCGGCCTTGGCCATGACCTTGCCGCCGAACCCGGGGATGCGCATCTTGAGGCCTTTCACGTCCGCGAGGCTGTTGATCTCCTTCTTGAACCACCCGGCCATCTGGACACCGGTGTTGATCATGGGGAAGGGCACGATGCTGAAAGGGGCATAGAGCTCCTGCCAGAGTTCGAGACCCCCGCCGTTGTAATACCACGAGATTCTCTCCTGGGGCGTCATGCCGAAAGGCACGGTGGTGAAAATGGGAGCCTCGGGGATCTTTCCTCCCCAGTAGTAGGAACAGGCGCTTCCCATCTGGGCCATGCCGCCTCTCACGGCCTCGAAGGTCTCAAGGGGCGGAATCAAGGTCCCGCCCGGGTGGTGCTCGATCTTTAAACGACCCTGGCTCATGACCTCGATGTTATTGATCATGCGCATGATGGCTTCTTCCACGACGGGAAACTTGGGAGGCCAAGCGGTCACCATTTTCCACTGGAAGGTCTTGGCATCCGCGGCCAACAGATCGCCGTGGCAGAGAGCAAACACCGACAGAGACATCACCGCCAGAACCACGCACACTTTCACATGTCCTCTCATGATCAACCTCCTTCTTGGGATTAAGGGTGAATGGGTAATGACAAAGAAGAAGACAGAATACAGGAGCGGAAGAGCAGGAATCATGGAATCGTGGAGTATTGGAATGCTGTTCAAGCAAACAATCCTGCTGATCCTGTCCGTAAAGACCTCTGTGACCCCAGTGTACTCTGTGAGAGACCGGTCTTTTCTTTTCAACCTAACTCGGCCTTGGTTCGCTGGAATGGGTTTCGCTATGCTCAACCCATCCTACCGGCATTCGGCATCGCAAGCAGGTGCTTGCTGGTACAGAAATCAAAAATCGCAAATTCTCTCGAATCATTATTCGTGATCCGTGAATCGAAAAGCGGAAATCCCCCCCGACCCCCCTTTGCCAAAGGGGGGCTACGGGGGGATTTTAGCTCCCTGCTCCGCGCTCCCTGCTCCCTGCTTCACTGATCACTGGGATTGCTCCCCTGGATCATGGCCGCTCCCCTGTCATAGGCCGTGAGGTTCAAGGCCACCTTGTCCGGAGACATTTTGCTTGCCAGGACGGTTTCAAAATGATGCCGGTCCAGGGGCAAGACCCCGGTTGCTGCAAGGGCGCCCACGCAGACGATGTTGCCGAGGATGGGGTTCCCGAGCCTGACAGCCTCCTCGGTGGCATCGATGAACCAGGCGGCCTGCGAGAGTTCGCGAATCCATGCCGTGATCGCTCCCCTGTCCGGATAGGTTTGTTCACCGCATATGACCCCGATGGAACGGATGGGTCGCATGTTGCAGATCACCCTGACCTCGGGGTTGCCGTAATCTTTCAGCACCCGGAGGGCTTCGGTGGGTTCGAGGGCCACGATCATGTGTGCCCTGCCTCCGGGAATTTGCGGCGAATAGGACGAATGGGAAGAGACCCTGAGGTGGCTCATGACAGAGCCGCCCCGCTGGGAGGCGCCGAAGGTCTCCCCGATGGTGATATAGAGCCCAAGGCGTGACAGCATGTCCCCCACGATGCGGGATGCCAGCACATTGCCCTGGCCGCCAACGCCGGTGATGATCAGGTTGTAGGGTTCGCTGGAAATGTTCACAGATGCCGACATGCTCAAGCCGCCTCCTTTCTCTCGATGGCGCCCGCAGGGCAGACGGATGCACAAACCCCGCACCCGGCGCAGATCACCTCGTCGATGCGGGCCGCATGCTTGTCCTTGTCCCACAGGAGGCCGGGACATTTGAAAATACGGGTGCACAGGCGATTGCATCCGCAGTTCTCCCCCAGGCAGACGTTCTGGTTCACGGACATGTCGAATTTTTTCTTGCCCTTCTTTTCAGGGCTGAGGGCGCAGATCTGCCTGAGTACGACTACCTTGACGCCCTTCTCCTCGATCATGTCGAGCAGGGTTTTTCGTGTCTGCTCCAGGTCAAAGGGGTCGCACACGCTCACCCTGGCCCCCATGGCCTTGCACGTCTCGGGAATGTCCACAGCCGGCACCCGGTCCCCCAGGGCATTGACTTCCAGGCCGGGGTGGGCCTGGAAGCCGGTCATGGCCGTGCCGCTGTTGTCCAGGACGATGAGGGTGATCTCGGCCCTGTTGTGGATGGCGTTGACCAGGGCGGGCATGACCGCATGGTAAAAGGTGGAGTCTCCACACACGGCAAAGATCGGTTGATCGAGGCCGAAACGTCCCTGCTTGCCGAAGCCGCTGGCAAGCCCTGTACCGGTGCCCATGGAATGGAGCGTCTTGAGGGTTTCGAAGCCGCTGGAAATGGCGCCCAAGGAGTAGCACCCGATGTCGCCGCACACAAATCCCTCCCGGTTGTCCAACTGCAGGGCGTTGTGGATGGACCAGAAGGAAGCACGATGGGGACACCCGGGACAGAAGGTCAGAGCCCTCGGCGGTGCACCGGCGCCGGCGATCTCCGCCGCTCTTTTAGCATAGTTCTCGGGCACGGCCTCGTAAGATAGGTCCAGAATTTTCGAAAGAGCGGCCACCACCCGGTCCGGGTTCATCTCGTTCACCGCGGGAATCACGCGGTCGTGCTTGCCGTAAAACGTCTTGAGGCCGACACCCGGAGCGAGGAGGGCCGCCAGGGCGAGCAGGTTGTCTTCCATGACGGGCAGCACCTCTTCAACCACGAGAACCTTGTGTGTGCGGGACAGATGCTGTTCGATGAGCCGCCGGGGCAAGGGCCATGTGGTTCCAAGCTTGAGAATGCCGACCCGGTCCTGCACACCCAGGAGAAGGACGGCTTCCCTGCTGTAGAGGCTGCACGCCGAGCTGGTGACAATGAGGAGTTCGGGTCTTTCCGGACCGGTGTAGGTGTTGAAAGGGGAGGTCTCGAAGATTTCGGCCACCCTGCGAAGTTTTTCCTGCTGCTTCTGGCGAAAAACATGCAACAGGCCTGGCAGGTTGACGATGGGGCCCTCCATGGTGTCCAGGAGACCCCCCCGGTAATTGAAACGGGCCCGGGCCTCGACAGGAGGGAGGTCGCCCACGATCACGTTCCCGCTTGCATGGGAAAGGCGCGTGACGCTTCGCACCATGATCACGTTTCTGATCTCTTCCGAGAGTTCGAAAGCCCACCGGGTCATGTCCTTGGCTTCCTGAAAGTCGCCGGGCTCGATCAGAGGAAACTCCATCATCTTGGCATAGGGCCGTGATTCGCCTTCGTTGGTGCTGGAAAGGGCCCCCGGGTCTTCGCAGGACACGATCACCATGCCGCCCCGGGTTCCGTACTGGGCCAGGTGAAGAAGGAAGTCGGAGGCCACGTTCATGCCCACCTGCTTCATGACGGCCATGGCACGAAGTCCGGAGTATGAGGCGGAGGCCGCCACTTCGAGGGCCACTTTCTCGTTCACGGACCACTCCACGTACATGTCCCGGTCCCGGGAGGCCCTGGCGAGGTTTTCGACGATCTCCGAAGAGGGCGTGCCGGGATATCCCGCAACCACGCGGACACCGGCCTCCATGGCGCCGCGCGCGATGGCGTCGTTTCCCATGAGAAGAAGCCTGGCGCCTTTTTCCGCGTGCGCAAGTTCAAACATGGATTATCTCCTTAAAGAGAGAAGTAGATAGGAGACAGAATACAGAAGACAGGAGCAAAAGGCAGGAACACTGGAATGGTGTAATACGGTTCAAGAAAAATCCAGACGATCCTGTCCGTAAAGATCTCTGTGACCCCTGCTTGCCTCGCCAAAGCTTTGCGACGGCAGGTGCACTCTGTGAGAGAACAGTCTCTTTCTTTCCGTTTGTCCGATGTATTTGAAAATCAAAAATGCTTTTTGCTCCCTGCTCCTTGCTCCCTGCTATACCTAAAAGGTTCCGTTGCTGTCCTCGCCTGCCAGCATCCTTTCCAACGCACGGGGGTTAATCCTCAAGCAGGAGCGGCCTTGGGCGTTGACAAGCCCCATGTCCAGCGCCGTTTGGAGTGTCCTTCTCTTCTTGTTTGCCGCTGCGAATCGGAGGTGGGCCAGGTTCTCCCGGGGCATGGATTCGGTCAGCAGACATCCGGCCTCCGAGGCCCTGCCCACGAGTTCCTTTCCCCTTTCAGTGCGGATGATCAGGGTGTTCCAGCATGGGTCGCCTTCCAGGATCCCCACGGAGAGATCGGCCCACTCCGCGGCCATGTCCGGGCACACGGTGCAGCCGTGAGGGACGAGCGGTCGGATCTCGGAGAGCGGAATCTCCAATCGCCCGTCATCGGTTTCGATCACAAGGATCTCGGCCGGCGGCGGGGGAATGTCCATCTTTTTCACCTTTCGAAGATCCAGGCGCTGTGAAAGAAGAGCCAGAAGCTTGCGGGTATCCAGGGCCCACGTGCAAAAAAGGCCGACCGCAAGGGCGACAGGGTCCTTGAAATCCGGCTTGTCAAGAGGATTGGCGCGCATCTGCGCCACGGCCGTCACCTGGCAGGGTGTGCCGACCACGGCGATCTTTGTGCGCCCTTCCCGCACAGCCCTGTTGAGGGCTGACAGGGTCGGGGCCGCCGTGTACTTCGAGGTCGCACAGGCAGCCACGTCCTGCGGCCGGCTCACGAGGCGGGGGACGGGGATGAGATCCTCCCGGTCGGTCAGCACCGCTGCATCGATGACGCCCTGGTCCAGGGCAAAGGTGATCAAGGACGAAACCGTGCCTCCGGCCTGGAAAATGCCGGCCGGAGCCTTTTCACCTACCCGGGCTTTCACCACGGCCAGGTGGTTGCCTAACGGGTCTCCTTCATAGGCCCTTCCCCACCACCTCTCCGCGAGGGCATCCAGGTCCACTTCCGCTTTAGGACAATGGGCGTAACACCTGCCCTGGGCAAGGTCGCAAGGGAAAAGCATGGCGGTCTTGCCCTTGTGGGATCTGAAGTAGGGGCAGAGTTCCACACAGGCGCCGCATTCTACGCAGAGGTCCTTTTCAAAAACATCCTCCAACAGTTCTTTAGGTCCAAAGGATTCCATTTCAAAAAAGTCTCCAGGCAGATGTGTATGGGCAGGGAATACAACAAGGGCGGGGCAAAGTAAAGTTGAAACCCCAGATGTGCCCGATTTGTTACAAAAAACGTCAGAATCGTGACGCTCTTTGCTCAATTCTTGTCAAAAAAACGCCGGTTGCTCAGGCCTAAATTTCTGTGTTTTTAACTAAGGCATTAAGAATACTGAAGAATATATCTTTTAACCCTATTTGGCATCTATTTTGCTATAAGTATATGCCAGTTTTAATGAGTTCTCGGATGTTCGTGCATCTTTTCTGCCCGGGTTCATTCCAATAAAAAAGAGAGCCGCAGGGGAAAAAAACGACACCTCGGGACTCGAAGGAAAGCAGAGTCAAAGAAGCTCTGCTTTTTCCTTTTTTGGGGTCAGTGCCTGCCTGCATTAGCGTTCGTCATTCCGTATTCTTATTCTTCTGATCAGGAGAAAGCAGACCGCGGCCGCTGCAAGCCCTGAGAAAAGTACGGCTGCCAGAGCGAGGCAGGTCAGGTAGTTGGCTCTTCTCAAAAGCTTCACCGGATTCCAGCTCGCCTCCACGACCACCCTGCCTAAAGGTTCGCTGTACTTGGGGGGCATCGAGGCGACAAGAGCAGGTCCATCTCCGTGGAAGCTTCGAAGGTAATCCATAAACCCAACCCACTCCTTCAACTCCTGTATACCCGGTTGATGCGGGTCGGCATCAACCCGGGCCGCTTTCAGGTCCTGGATCGGCAGGCCTTCCCCGTCCTTGGGAACGATATTGAGGATGTTCCAGGTAAAACGGCCCACGATCTTGAGAAAGGTGGCGTTGTAAATGTTTGCGGCGCACCGGTACAAGCGTTTGTTCGCCGAAGAATAATCCAGGGGAGCGTAACCCTCCTCCTCGCTGCCGATCATGATGTCCGTCACCCTGTCGAAGATCATCCTGCAGGGGTTGTAGGTGAAGCGCACCCCTGATACGTGAAGGTAGTAGTCGCTGCCTTTGAGCGGATAGATGCTCGTCAGGACCTCGAGGCACTTCTTGATTTCCGAGCCGTGGAGATAAAACGAAATGATGGGATAGCCCATGGTGTCGTCCGAGCCGATCCCCAGGGGGACGGCGTTGAAAGCGTCACACACGGCGAGGTTCCCTGTTTCACCTTTGAGAAGAGGGTCCCGGATCAGGCCCAGGGATTCCACGGCCAGCACCACTCTTTCGGAGGGGTCTTTCTCTTCCTGGTCGATCCTGTTGACCGCCCATCGAATGGAATCGGCGATCAGGTTGCCGAGATTGGTTTCCCTTTCTCCGATCTCCAGATCAAAAGCCGTCTTGGCAATCACCTGGCGGAAAAGGAGGCTGCGCGGTTTCAGGACCCTTTCGTCGACCAGTGCAACGAAGGAATCGATGAGGGCCTGGATTTTTTCGTCCCCCGGCACGGCGTCATCCACCGGCACCAGATTGTAGCCGGTCACCACCGCAGGGCCTTCTCCGACAGAAAGGTCAAGGACGCCCACGTGCCTGCCGTAGGCTCCAGCCTGAACGATGATGGATCCGTCCCCGGCAATGGGTTGGGAAAGTGTCGTATGGGTGTGCCCTCCGATGACCACATCGATGCCCGGGACTTCAGAGGCGAGTTTCTCGTCCTCGGAGGCTTCTTTGCCTTCACCGAGTCCGCAGTGGGACAGGCAGACGACCAGGTCCACATTTTCTTTTTCCCGCAGGACCGCGACCATGTCTCTTGCCGCAGGTACCGGGTCACTAAATGTCACAGGCGCAGCAAAGGGCGCTACCTGAGCGGCCCTCTTTCCAAGGAGTCCGAAGATGCCGATGCGCAGCCCGCCTCGCTCAAGCACGGTGTAGGGTTTGACAAGTCCCTTTGAGAAAATCCTTTCCAAAGAGTCGTCTTCCGATTTCCCCTCGCTGAATAGGGCATTGGAGCAAACGATCTGAGGCGGTTGCCCTTTTTCCTTCGCCGATGTGATGATCCTCGCCAGCCCGTCCGGCTTCAAATCGAACTCGTGGTTTCCCAGGGTGGTGACATCGTAGCCCATCTGTCCCATGAGCCTGAGTTCGAAGCTCTCCTCCCGGCTCAACATGTGGAAGAGCGTTCCCATGAGGAAATCCCCGGCGTCGAGCACCAGGACAGGATGGTTCCTTTTTGCTTTCTCCTGTTTGATCACGGTCGCGACCCTCGCAAAGCCTCCGACCGTCCGGTCGTTCCCGGTCTCGAGGGGCGAGTAGTCGATGTTCGGCGAAAACCCGAGGCAGTGGGAGTGAAGGTCGTTGGTATGGATGATGGTGAGGGCTTTCACCCCTGCCTGCGCGCTCGATGAACAGATAAGAGCGATCACGACCGCGCACACGAACACCTTGCAAGATGATTTCATTCCCACATGCCTGTCTCTGGATCCGGACGAGATCGTTGATCTTCGCTTCAAAGGACAAGACACCAGCAGCCATCATACCTGTTACACGCTCAAGAATTCAAGAGGGTCTTTTCCTCGGCCAACCTCATTCTGAGCCTTCCAGCGAGCCGACGTTTTTTGCCGGTTGCAGACAATCTGTGTAACATCCGAAATTGCGGAGGCGGGCTGCTTGGTATAACCTTATGAAATCTCAGTAAATATTTCAAGAAGCCCGGAATGGCAGAGATTTTGCTTGTATTTCGGGAGGTGGTAGAAAGGAAAGTGATTTAAAACCTTGACGAGTTGAAGAGGCTTCGCTTACTCTCTAAATCTCCAGGGGGGAACATGAACGATTCCGAAAAAAGGCGGCGACATCCCAAGCTGAGTGAAAGATTCCCGGTCACCGTGCTCACCCAGGAGGGTGAATCGAACGGAGAGACAAGGAGCTTGACGGTGGAAGGCATTTTCTTTCACTGTCCGGAAAGACTTAGAGAGGGAGAAGTTTGTCGCATGAAAATCGACCTTCCGGAAAAACCCGTGGAGGTGACTGGCAGGCTTGCATGGTCCAACCTGGAACACTTCAAACCCGAGCACGCCATCCCCGGCATGGGCTATTGTTTCGTCAAGATGTCGGGTAAGGATCGCGATCGGCTGGGCGATGTCATCGACACGTACAGTGACAAGAAACGACCCCCGGCGCGTTCATGAGCGCTGCCCGTGCCTGTTTCGCCCTGCGCCCGTTTTTCCTGGGGCAGTGAAGGAAGTTCTTCCCGGAAGTTGCCGCTTTTTTATCCACCCTTGCATTTCATCGTAGCAATCCCAGTTGAGAATGCGTAAATTTTGCAGTGCAGGGTAAGAAAAGTGCAGTGAATGAAATGCCGCGTGACATTCGGGACGTGCCGGATGGAGGACTGGTTATGAGAATCCGCCGGAGATTTGCATGGGGCCTGATCACCGCCGTCATTGTTTTGGGGCTGTCAGATGCATCCTTTGCATTCAGATGCGGCACGAGGCTGGTCAGCGAAGGGGACAGCAAATACGAAGTCCTTCACAAGTGCGGTGAGCCTGATTACGTGGAATCCTGGGAAGAGGAGCGCATCCAGAAAGATTATGGTCTGAGACGGGAGTATGATACCGAAAACAGGCGGTACACCTGGAACCGGGAACCCTTCCTTGTGAAAGAGAAGGTGAGAATCGAAGAGTGGACCTACAACCTCGGTCCGACCCAGTTCATGCGCTACTTGAGGTTCGAAAACGGAATCCTGACGAAGATTTCCACTGGGGATAAGGGTTTCTAAATCGCCCGCTTCTCGCTGCTTCCTCTCCTGTGTCGATCTTACCAGCCCGAAATGCACACCATTAAGGGCGCGTGTGTACTAATTCTTGTCCATCTCCTCTGTATTCCCGTTGAATGGGGAAAAAGGCGCGTGGACTTTTTCACCGCGATTATGTATGGAGTGGGGGTATCAAGGCATTTGAGAAGTGCTTCAAGGAGGGATAAGCATGGCTTTTGAGACCGCCTTCACCATGGATACGTCCAGCATCAAGTACGGCCCCGGCGTGACCCGCGAGGTAGGGCACGACATGAAAGCATTGGGAGCCCGCCGGGTGATGGTTGTCACCGACCCCAACCTGACGAAGAGCCGATCGGTGTCTGTAACGCTCGAGGCCCTGGATCGTTCAGGGATTGACGCCGTCCTCTTCGATCAAGCCAGCGTCGAGCCGACCGACGTCTCATTCAAGGAGGCCATCCGGTTTGCCGGGCAGGCGAAGTTTGACGGGTATGTCGCCGTCGGAGGAGGTTCCAGCATGGACACGGCCAAGGCGGCCAATCTTTATGCCACCTATCCGGCGGATCTGCTGACTTATGTCAACGCACCGATTGGTCAGGGCAAGCCGGTGCCCGGACCATTGAAGCCTCTGATCGCGATCCCCACCACGGCGGGGACGGGGAGCGAAACCACCGGGGTCGCCATTTTCGATCTCCTGGACATGCACGCCAAGACCGGCATTGCCCACCGCGCTCTGCGGCCGGTGTTGGGCATCGTGGACCCGGACAACACCCGCACACTCCCCAGGATGGTGGCCGCATGCACCGGCCTGGATGTGTTGAGCCACGCCCTGGAGTCCCTCACGGCCTTGCCGTATCACCGGCGTCCTGCTCCTGAAAGCCCCGGGATGCGTCCGGCCTACCAGGGAGCCAACCCCATCAGTTCCATCTGGGCCGCGAAGGCGATTGAGATGATCGCCCGGAACCTCGTGCGGGCCATCGAAGATCCTTCGGACGAGGAGGCGAGAGGCCGGATGCTGCTGGCCGCGAGCTTTGCCGGGATCGGTTTCGGGAATGCGGGCGTTCACTTGCCCCACGGCATGTCCTACCCGGTATCGGGCATGGTCCGTGATTATGTGCCTGAAGGCTATCCGGCGGGCAGGCCCCTTGTGCCTCACGGCATGGCCGTGGCCCTGCACGCGCCGGCGGTGTTTCGTTTCACGGCGCCGGCCGACCCGGAACTCCACCTGTACGCAGCCGGACTGATGGGCGCCGACACCTCCGGCGTGCCCCTGGAGAGTGCAGGGGAGGTGCTTGCCTCTGCGATTGCCGGCCTTTTGCGCAGGGTGGGCATGCCGAACGGGCTCTCTGCAATCGGATTCAAGCCGGGAGACGTGGACAGGCTGGTGGCCGGCACGCTTCCCCAGCACCGCGTCACCAAGCTGTCGCCCCGGCCGGCCGATGCAGCGGCGATCGAGCAGCTCTTCCTGGACTCCATGACGTGCTTTTAAGGTTCAAGGGATTTTCCACGTTTTCGAGGTGAGGTTCGATGAAAAAAGCTCTCGCAGTTTTCGCCGTCCTGATCGTTGTCGTGGTCGCAGGAGCGTACTTGTGGCTTCGTGCGGGACTGCCCGGTTACACCACAACCGTCGTCGCCGGGAGCCTGTCGGCGCCCGTGACGGTCGAGCGGAACCGATTTGCCGTGCCGACCGTCACGGCGCAAAACCGGCCGGACCTTTTCTTCGCATGGGGCTACGTGAACGCACAGGACAGGATCTTCCAGATGGAGTTCACCCGCCGGGTGGGGCAGGGCCGCATTTCGGAATTCTCCGGGGAGGAAAATCTCGACAAAGACATTTTCCTTCGGGCCGTGGGGTTTTCCGACTACGCCAAGAAATCCGTGGACAGGATGGACCCCCGGATCAAGGCCCTGTACCAGCGATACATCGACGGGGTCAACCATTACCTGGACACGGAGGGTCCGAACCTCTACATGCGGCTTCTGGGCATGAAAAAAGAGAAGTGGGAGATCTCCGACTCCGCGCTCATTGCCATGATGCTCAACTGGTCTCTGGCCTACAACATGAAGCATGAAATTCTCTATCACCGCATGATCGGGAAAATCGGCCTCGAAAAGTCCCTGAAGCTCATGAACTTGATACCCCCGGGCACTCCGACCATCGTCGACGACCGGCTGACGGCCGCCGTCGTTGCCGAGAAGCTTGCCGCCCTGGTCAAAAAAATGGACTGGCTGCTCGGCTGCCGATCGGCTTCCAACGGCTGGACCATCGGCCCGAACAAGACGGCCCACGGCGGCGCCATCCTGTGCAGCGACATGCAGGTGCATCAGTCGAAGCTTCCCAACGACTTTTACGTGATCCGGGTGAAGGCCGGCGACTTCGACGTCACCGGAGCCCAGGTGGCGGGGCTTCCCTTCATCGCGGCCGGCTACAACCGGCACATGGCCTGGGGCCTTACCAACCAGGGCGCCGACATGGTGGACCTTTTCAGAGAGTCCATTGACTGGAAACAGAAAACCTATCGTCACAAAGGCGAAGAGCATCCCCTGGGGGAGAAAAAGGTTGTATTCCAGGTCAAAGGCAAAGGCCCGGTTGAAAAGACCCTGTTTTACTGCGGCCGGAAGCCCGTGCTGAACGAGGTGTTCAGGGATCTGGGTTTTGATGTAAGCCTTGACTGGGTCGGTTTTGACGGCACGGACCTGCAGGGCTTCTTCCTGCTGAATGAGGCGCGAAACTACGAGGAGTTTCTTGCCTCGGTGCGGCACATCCACATGACGCCCCAAAACCTGGTCTATGCCGACGATCAGGGAAACATCGCCTTCACGGTGATCGGCTCCCTTCCCCTTCGCGTGCAGGCTACCGGGAACCTCATGGCAGACGGCTCCTCGGTGTCGAAGAACTGGAAAGGCAACATTCCCTTTGACCGGTATCCCTTGCTGAAAAACCCGGAAAGGGGCTTTATCGCAAGTGCCAACAACAAGAACGCGGACTCCTACCCCTTTGACCTGAACGCCACCTATGCGCCGGGTTACCGCTACGAGAACATCGCGGTCATGCTCCGGGACAAGGGCGGCATCGACGTGGAGTACTGCAAGACGATGCAGACCGACACCCGAACCGTGCTGGCAAAGACGGTGCAGGCCGTCATCAGGGAGCACGTGAAGGTGGATCCAAACCATGTCATGGAAAAGCAGGCCTACGATGCGGTGCTGGCCTGGGAAGGGGACAACCGGAAGGATTCATCCGGCGCCTCGATTTATAACACCTTCTATGTGCGCTTCGCCATGCAGACCCTGGCCGATGAGCTGGGAGCGGAGCTGGCAGCCGAGTATGTGAGCGAGCGCTATATCAGCATGGAGAGAATCCTGGCGATGGCGGAACACGGAAGCGAGTTCTTCGACGACGTGAACACCGCCCAAGAGGAAAACGTTTCGGACGTGGCTACGCGGGCCTTCAAGGAAACCTGTGAGCTATTGAAATTGGCTTCCGGCAAGGACGATCCCTCGGACTGGGCCTGGGGCGCCGTCCACAAAATCCGTTTCGATCACGTGCTGGGCGCATCGGCCCTGCTCAGACCCCTGGTGAACTACGGCCCCCTGCCCTTTGAAGGAGACGGAGAGACCAACAACCGGGCCCGGTTCAATGAGGTGGCCCCTCCCTTCATCGCGGATCTCGCGTCGGCGCCTCGCATCATCGTCAAGTTCGACCCCGGGCCCAAAGGGTATATGATGCTGATCACCGGCGCGAACGAGCATTTCATGAGCGGGCACAACACCGACATGACCGATGCATGGCTCAGGCATGAATACTTTGCCGTGGAGGAAGAGCCGGTCAAGTATCGCATGAGCCTAACGCCTTCATAGATATTAATCGTCCCACAATAGGAACGACAGTCCGGTCCCTCTCACCCCAACCCTCTCCCCCAAGTCGTCGGGGGAGAGGGCAGAGCCTGCCCCGTACTTGATACGGGGGTGAGGGGGCTTGAGCGCGTCAAACTCATTATGGGAGCATCAATAGTGCCAGGCCAAGAGATGCAGATAGGAATGGCCGGTCCCTGTTGGGTCACCCTGTTTCCCTTCCGGAATTGAACCCAAGTTTGAGGGTGAGCTCAGGTTCCGATGATGGCGGTAACCCTGAATCGGCCCCTGGCTTCCAATTCGAGACAATTGGGATTGTAATCGTCATCTGATTCCTGTTGACATATTGGTCTTTTTCCTACAAAGCATTTGCTATAAGAGACCCTCTCACTGCCTAAAGCAATTCTCCCACACGGGGAAAAATGATAAGAGTCCTTCGAGAATGGCAACACCGGTACCTTTCCGACCCGCAGGCGGTTACCCTATTCCTTTTTCTCTTCATGGGGGTATTGATCATATTCGCTCTGGGGCAGGTTCTTGCTCCGGTTCTAGCGGCGATAGTCATCGCTTACACCCTCGAGGGACTCGTAGGGAATCTCATCCGCCTCCGAATTTCCCGCACTTTTGCGGTGCTCATCGTGTTCCTGACTTTCGTTTTCTCTCTGCTCGTTTTGCTTTTCATTCTTCTGCCTATGCTCTCCCGCCAACTAAGCCAATTGGTGAGTAGTCTTCCCGCGATGTTCGCATATATGCAAAGCGAACTGACTCTCTTGCCGGAAAAATACCCAGGCATCATATCTGAGGATCAAGCCTCTGCCATCATCCGTGCGCTGACCTCCGAAATGGCCAGCATCGGGCAGCAGATCCTTACCTTTTCACTCGCTTCGGTATGGGGAGCAATCACCTTCCTAATCTACCTCATCGTCGTTCCATTCCTGGTTTTTTACTTCCTCAAGGACAAGAATGAAATCCTAGGATGGCTGCCTGACTTCGTACCAGAAAGACATGCTCTGAGCGGACAGGTCTGGCAAGTAGTAGACCGGCAAATGGGCAGATACATCCGCGGCAAGCTTCTGGAAATCCTCATCGTGTGGGGAGGCAGTTCCCTGCTCTTTCACTTCCTGGGGCTACAGTTTGCCATGTTGAACGGCTTCATCGTCGGAATATCCGTGTTGGTACCCTACGTCGGCGCCATCGCCGCCTTTGTCCCTGTCACTTTGACGGCTTACTTTCAATGGGGGGCGAGTACAGGAACCCTTTACTTGATCACGGGCTACTGGATCATTCAGGTTCTGGACGGGTACGCTCTGGCCGTGTTGCTTCTCTCCGGGGTCGTGAATCTCCATCCGGCGACCACCCTCATTGCCTTCGTCCTCTTTGGCGGTCTCTGGGGATTCTGGGGGGTGATATTCGCCATTCCTCTTGCCACCCTCATCCAGGCACTGATCCGGGCGTGGCCTCGTGTAGGTCCACCGCAGAACCCCGTTACAAAATCTGGCGAGCCGACAGACCAAAGTGCAAATACCGTCCTCCCAAGCATGTAACCTCGATGGAAGGTTGGCCAGAAGCACCAGCGGATTGCGAAAATAGTTTGGACCGATGGTCACTAAGGAGTGCCAACGAGATTGACTCTAATCCTTTGCCGTAAAGATGAGTACATTGCCTTCAAACACGATATGAATTGTGGCGTTCAAGAGGTTAACCTGACACCCCAATTTCAAAGGAATCTAAAGGATTATGGGGGGTAAGCTTGAATTGACCATTTTTTCATGTTAGAAATCGTAATCGTAATGGGATGAAACCAATGTGGGCGCGACGACGGAGTAAAGTACAAGTTCGAACCCTTCAGGCTTCGGGCTACCCATTGCTATCAACCATGTAAATTTCCGCCGAGAACCTAGAGGCAAAGTGACGTCCTTCTATAAGAGCCTGACAGAAACACTGGTGTTGTTTGCAATTTTAGCTATTACAGCTTGTACTGCCAGTCCACCGATAGCGCCTGCTCCTTTCGTGGAACACGAATTAACCCCCACTCAAAAACTCCAAAATGCATTAGATCGTGAACGGAAAACTTCAAACGTCAAAGGTGTTTCAGCCGCCATTATATTGCCAAATGAAGAAATCTGGCTTGGCGTAAGCGGTATGTCTGACCCGACAATTGAAGAGCAAATCAATCCCAAAACGCTTTTTGACCTTTGTAGCGTAGGGAAGAATTATGTGGCCGCACTTGTTCTTCAGCTCGCTGAGCAAGGGAAGCTGATGCTCGACGATCCCCTCCAAAAATGGCTTCCGGACTATCCAAATATTAACAATAACATCACTATTCGCCAGATGCTGAATCATACGAGTGGCATTTATGACTTTGTGAAGCACCCTCAGTCACCGTGGCAGATGGCCTATAAATCGACCAGAATATGGACCCAAGAACAAATATTGCTGAGTTTAGTGGATAAGCCGTATTTCTCTCCAGGCAATGGGTATCATTATTCCACCACGAATTATGTTTTACTGAGAATGATAGTTGAAAAGGCCACGAGGGTGGAGGTATCAAAGGAAATAGAGAACCGTTTTTTGAGTCCCTTGAACCTTATCCACACTATTATCATAGATCCGCTTGAACCAATTCCCCAGGGTATGATTATTGCGAATAATTGGATTGGTGAATCGGTTGATCTTGCATCCAAGCCCCAACCATGGACGACCACATCCCCACACCTGATCTATGCCACCGCCGAAGACGCAGCCAAATGGATGCATCTTCTTTATTGTGAAAAAAAGGTCCTCAGTCAAAAGTCCCTTCAACAAATGCTTGATTTTCATTCCCCTGCGCCCGGTAATCCGCCGCTTTCTGGTTATGGACTGGGGGTTATGTTTGTAGATAATGAGTTAGCCGGAAAGTCATTTGGAGTTAAGAGGGTAAGGATGTGGGGACATGGGGGGTCCACTCTTGGGTTTCGGTCAATCGTAATGTACCTACCTGACCACAGAACGACGATATCGGTATTGATCAACGATAATAATGATGAAGGCTTGATCAATATTTTCGGTGGGCTATTAAGAGTTGTGGTAGATGACCTCAGCAAAAGATCAAAGATTCCCTTAGGGGAATCTTCACAGTCCTCAAACCGTTGACAGGTCCAACAGTCAGCCTTCACTTATCACCATTTATAATTCAGGTTCACCGATGAAATACTTCAGGAAATATTCATTGTTCGCTTCGAGTTTAGTCAGCTCACTTATGATTGTAATATCAGGCTGTAGTGCTCCAAAAGTCAATGTCAAAGATTTACTGAGTCAGCCCATTAAGGAGGCAGGCTCTCATAAGCAAAGCAAGAAACACATAAAGGCTGGGCTTACTGCAGTTTATTTAACGGGAACGCCTTATGAGATAGGATTCGCTCACGGAAAGTTATGCAAAGATGAGATCATGAATGTGAACAAAATTTATTGGGACTATTACGATCATCTTAGTAAAAAACCAGGTGACAAATGGCTTTCATTATCAAAAGATTTGGAAAGATATATTCCTGAAGAGTATGTTATTGAAATGAAGGGGATAGCTGAGGGTTCCGGAATCGAATATGAAAAAATACTCTTTCTAAATACCCTTACCACAATATCTATGGCCGATGGCTGTTTTGCTTTTGCCTTTAAAGATAGTGAATCAAAAATCATTACATTTAGACAGATAGATATCAGCAGGAATAGCCCATACAACAAGAACATGATCCTTTACATTATAAAGCCAGAACAGGGATATGGCTTTACAGCGATCTTGACTCCCGGAATGGTATCTGGTGAAACCGGCATGAATGAAAAGGGGATAACTATATCGGAAAATAATATTCATATTAAACAAACGGAGTGGGATACCATCCCCATTAACCATCTATCAAGATTTTTGCTTCAATATTCAGCATCAATTGATGATGTTGGACGATTCTTGAGGGAAAAGAAGGTTTATCCTTCACGACTTCTTTTTGTCTCTAGTGAGAGAAGCGCATCTATTTTCGAACTGGCAAATAGGGAAATGGCGAGAGTCAATATGGAAAACGATTTTTTAGCAATGGCAAATCATGCCTCCACCATCCCTTCCAAAAACATTACATCTCCTTCCACGAAAAGATTATATTTTGGAAATCAGTTCCTGAAGGAAAATTTGGAAAGCATGAACATTGAAAAGGCGATCGAACTTGTCAGAACTTCCAGAATCGCCTGGCGCTGGAATCCTATTGTTCATAACCGTCAATCCATCATTTTTTCACCAGCTACACTCGACCTCTGGCTGGCGATACCACCGAAATCTGATTTCATACCTGCCAGTTACGGTCCTTATGTTGGATTCAATTTGCCGCAGGAACTTTATGGCACGGGGCATGAACCAACCCCCAAGTCATTTCCTGCCTATCGATGAGGACTCCGAGCATTCGTCCTCAGTCGGTGGGTTTCACCATATGTGCAAGACGTGGCGAGCACCGAAGCTTGTGATAGGAACAGCCTGACCAATAAGCTGAGTTGCCTCATGTTCAGGCTTGCAGTTTGTAATCGCTCGTTTTGGGAGACAGCCCAACCAACGCTTACGATACGAAATCAGAGGCAGGATAATACTTCGTTTGTATAGTTCTCTGCTGGGTAGAAGAAGGGCCCCTTCTTTTAAAAGGTTGAGTTTCAGCCACAAAGGAGTCGGGGCCGAGTTCCAAGGGGAAGGTTCGCTTTCATGTGGCCGAGTTCAGTGCGGCACCTTTTGTCTTTCGATGGCAACGCTACCGTTTTCGTCACAAGGCGCTCCGATCCAGCATCCGGCATTCTTCTTTCGATCCAGGCAATCACAACCCTCGAACCGAAAGGCTTGATCCGTAGAGTTCTTCAATTTCTTTCAAATAGGTTTTGAGAGCCACGTTACGCTTCAACTTCATGGTTTGGGTCACCAATCCGTTTTCCAGCGTGAAGTCCTCGCTGGCAAAAATGAACTTCTGAGGGATTTCATATCCGCCGTAGGATTTCTGCAGATATCCCTTGATTTCGGCGGCCAGGAAATCCTGTGTGTCTTTGTTTTTGACCGTTTCCTGCGGGGAGCCCTGCGCCCATTTTGAGATCCGCTCGTCTTTTCTCAAGGCGGCGAAGTCCGGAACGATCACAGCGACGTTGTAGTCCTTTCCTTCCCCCCACACAAAGGCGTTGGCAATATTGCGGATCATTTTAATGTCGGTTTCAAGGGATTCGGGGTGGATGTATTTGCCGTTGGAAAGCTTATATTCGTCTTTGAATCGGCCTGTAATATAAAGAAATCCGTCGGCGCTCAAGCGGCCCTGGTCCCCGGTGCGTATTCCCGGGAACCCGTTCCAGGTGTCCTGCACCATGACTTCCGAGGTCAGTTTTGCTTTGTTGTGATATCCCATCATCACATGAGCGCCGTACGCGATAATCTCCCCATCCTCGGACTCTTTGCCCGTCAAAGACTGGTCAATTTTCACATGCATGTTTTCGACGCATTTGCCGACGGATCCATAGCGGTTCCCCAAGAGCGGGGAATTCATGGTGATCGCCGGTGCAGTCTCGGTCAATCCGTAGGCGTCATATGTGGGAATACCCAGGTCGGCGAAAAACATGGCGATCTGAGGATTCATCACGGCGCTGGCCGTAAGAACGCCTTCAAGCCGTCCGCCGAATCTTTTCCTGATTTTCGAAAACACGATTTTATCCAGCACCTTGAGTTTCACAGACTTGGTCGCCTTGCCTCTGCATTTCACCGCCTCGGTACACGACATATCGAAAAGCTTCTTCTTGAGGCCCCCCTCCTCGTGCATTTTTGCCTGAATGGCGTCGTAGATTTTGTTGAAGACCTTTGGGACGGCGATCAGAAACGTAGGCTTCACCTTGGCGAGATCCTCGGCCAGTGTATCAACCGATTCCATCAGGGCGATGGCTCCGCCGAACTGCATGAAATTGTGAAGCTCGGCGCTCAGGCCGTAGCTGTGCGCCCAGGGCAGGATGGCCAAAGAAACGGCGTTCTCGTTGAGACTTGGAAATATGTGATAACCGGACTGTGAACAGGCGGACAGGTTGCCGTGCGAAAGAAGAACACCTTTGGGCTCTCCTGTGGTTCCTGAGGTATAGATCAAATCGGCCGGTTCCGTCCAATGAGGCTTGTATGAGGGAACCGGATTTTTCTTTCCCGCCTCTTCCACGGCCTTGAGGCTTCTCTCGCCGTCCCCATAAATGGTGTAGACTTCCTGAAGGGTTTCGATTTCATCCTTGAAATGGCGTATCTGCTCCGCGATGGTGTCATCCCTGACGAAGAGATATTTCACCCCGCTGTCTCTCACAATGTATTGCCATGTTTTCATCAATTCTCTTTCGTACATGGGTACGAAGATGGCGCCGAGCCCGTGTGACGCATTTTCCAACACATACCATTCAACGGAGTTGCCGATGATCACCCCCACAGCATCACCCTTGTTGATGCCCAGTCGATGAATGCCGCCCCTCACGTCATTGATTCGCTCAGCCAGACGTTTGTAAGTGATCCATTCATACTGTTTTGTCTGAGGATTTTTCGTTCCAATGGCATTTCGAGCACCCCATTTAGCCGCGGTGTCTTCGAACAGGTCTACGAGGTTCCTCGGGTGTTTGTAGAATCCATCCAACGCCTCAATCTGCTTCTGAGTGTATTTGAGCACGGTCATTCTCCTTGAGTCACACTATTGAAGCCGGAGCCATTAAGACCATCCAAAGCGATCATGCCGTCATTTCGTATTCACCGTTGAGGGCAATGACGTAGTCCTGCCATACCTTCTCATACTGGCTTGGATTGGGCACGGAGAGGATCAGCATAATCTCTTTGCAGTACTCCCGCTGCCTGCCGTTTGTCGTGTGCTTCCCATAGATCTCCAGGGCAAATCGCGCAAAGTCTGTGACCATGAAGTCGAAGATCTGGTTGATGACATCCTCGTCGAGGCTGTCGATCTTCGCCTGCTCCAGAATCAGTTGGCCGTAGACGACGATGGAGAACATCTCCCCCATGGGCAGAGAGAAGGACGGATCCATCTCCTGGATCTTGTCCGGGAAGGCTTTATCCAGCATTTCCCTGAACAGATCGATTTGGTTGATGAACGCGGCCACATTCGGGAGCTTTTTGTATTCAGCGAACATGGGCCCGTAGTCATGGAACTGAACTTTGCCGAGGCCGCTGGTCGTGCCCTGGTTGAAAAGGAAAAGATCGTCTTTCGGGCTGAAATCCGGGTCGACCGGGGAATAATCCTTGGCGTTGAAGAAAAAGCTCTTGATAAACTTCCTGATGAGTTGCACGTTTACGTGGACGGTTCCCTCGAGCTTTGACGGGCCCTTGACGTCGATGGCGACGGTTGAGAAGTAGGTGTCTCGCTCGAAGCCTTTGGCGGCTATGACATCCCACAGCAAAGCAATGACTTCTTCGGATTGAAGGGTGACCTTCATCTTGCTCGTAGGATTGTACAGGAGATAGCGCCGGTCGTCGGCGGTGGCGTTGCGGAAATAGTCTGTAGCGCGGCGCTGGTAAAGCTTCATTCCCATGAGGCGCAGCCAGGCGTCCATGAAGTTCTTCTTCACATGCGGCATGTCTGTCACGCGAAAGCCGTACAGAACGCGGTTTGCTGCATGAGTGAGGGCTTCGTAAAAGGCATGCTGGCAAGCCCCGATGGAGGCAGGACCGATGTTGAACTTGCCGATGTTTACCGTGTTCAAAGCCGAATCCCAAGCCGAAGGCCCCCTGCTCAGGATGTCCGCATCCGTGACAGGATAATCGTTCAGTCCAAACTGGGCAACGTATTCCTGGTGGGAGATAACGTTTCGTTTCAGCTCAAAGGCCTTGTTCCGAAAATTGGTGACAAAAAAGCAGTAGTCGTCGGATCCGTCCCGAACCTTCCCCATGGTGGACACCATCTCCGCTTCATTACCGTTCCCGATATAGTACTTCTCACCCCGGGCCAGCCAACCGCCTTTACCGTCAGGGAAGAGACTCGTTTCTGTGGAGTATATATCCGCTCCGTGGGCCCGCTCTGAAAGGCCGAAGGCAAAAATGGCCCCTTCCTTCAGGAGCGACGCGGCCTTCTTCTTGGCCTGTTCATTGCCGCTCATCCAGATGGGACCAAGGCCGAGAATGGTCACCTGGAAGCAGTACCAGTAGCCGAACCCGTAAAAGGCCAGCAGTTCGCTGTATTCGTTGTTTCTGGCTGTATCCCAGCGGCAGTCGGGGTGGTCCGCATAGGCCTTCGGCGTTAGGAGCTTGTAGAAGATCTGCTCTTTTTTCAGGAAATCAAGGAACTCCCGGTACCAGATGCGGCTCCAGTAGTCCTCCGTCAACTTGGTTTTGCCCATCCGGTTTTCGAAAAAATCGATCGTCTTCTCCATGATGGCCAGGGACCCTGTGTCGGCCCCCAAGCTCTTGTACTTCCTAGGTTGTAACAGATAATTCATGTGATCCTCCTCTTTCATGCTACGATATGGAGTGTTCTTGGGCACGTTGTGGACCAGGCAGAGCCGCCCCTGTTTTGAGATCGTGCTTCCCTTCTGAAAACCCTTTCGTCAATGCCTGTGCGAAGTCCCAGAAAGACAAGACCCCATGTTCCACAGAAATGGGGTCTGGCATATTTTCTATGTGGGGCCTTTGTGTCTTGGGCCTCCTAGCTTGCAGAGAGGTTTGCGGGTTAAAAAACACTTGGTCATCTTACTCAAATGTTCAGGAAAAGAGAAGAAAAACAGACGGTATGAAGGGACAACCACCCCTTTACCTTTTCCGATTTATCCTGTATATGCTGTTCTCCTGTCCAACAAACCAGAAAAGGAGACGGAAAAACGAATGGGACTCTTGATCATCGACGAAAGCAAGTGCAAGAAGGACGGCCTCTGCGCCCGTGAATGCCCCATGGTCATCATCAAGCTCAAGGACGGAGACGGGTTTCCGGAGATGGTCCCGGGCGGAGAAGTCATCTGCAACAACTGCGGCCACTGCGTCGCCATCTGCCCTGACGGCGCCCTCTCCCACGCCAACGTGCCCATCGAGAAAAGCCCGTCGATCGAGAAGGAACTGGAGATCAGCGAGGAACAGG
>ENA-OSEO01000279-OSEO01000279.1-sediment-metagenome-genome-assembly--contig:-NODE-279-length-142956-cov-18.422434_pt1 | contig 142956 bp, 142 predicted proteins | sample MGYA00237883_ERZ534232 | MGnify/ENA metagenome assembly ERZ534232
GGGCCGTTAGCTCAGCTCGGTAGAGCAGCGGACTTTTAATCCGTTGGCCAGGGGTTCAAATCCCCTACGGCCCACCATGAAATACAAGGGGTTAGATGGACGGTCTAACCCCTAATTTTTTTCTCGCCTCCCGCATGGCTCCCCAACCCGCCCCCCCCTTTTTTTTGAAAAAAGTGCGCTAAGACATCCTGGGAAATGATTCTACTACGGGAATGGCGTGATGAAGCTCACCGATCCCAGCAGTTGGTCCGGCACGATGTCGCTATTCCTTTCACCTACCCATCCAAACCCTTATAGTGCACTGGGTGATAAGTATTTCAGGTTGTAAGCATTAATCACTGTTGTGAGATTACCAATAGACTCATTAATCCTGCCCATCGCGTTTGAGACGATTGATGAAACGGATCTAATTCTTCTTTGTATGAAACATCATATACTATTCTAATAATGAAATTGTTTTATAAAAAATAACCATGTATGAATTCAATATGAATTTTTTGACTTCTATGTCCACACAAAGCTTCAGAAGGAGGTAAAGCAAATGAAACTAAAAACAAGCAGGATTGGAAAAGGGAGGTTTTCGTTGGCATTGGGCACGCTTTGCGTGCTTTTCTCATTGGGGCTGGCCGCTCCGTCTCACGGTGAAAACATTCTCGACAGAATAGGCGAGACGGGCAAGGTCACCATGGGATTTCGCGAAGGTTCTGTTCCCTTCGGTTTTATGAATCAACAAGGGGAATGGGTGGGATTCGGCATAGACCTCGGGGATGAAATTGTCAATGAATTGAGTGCAAAATTCGGGAAAAAAATCGAACTTATAAGAAAACCGATCAATCCGAAGACCCGCATCCCCTTAGTTGTTAATGGCACGGTCGATATCGGCATCGGATCAACCACCATCACCCTGGCAAGGGAAGAGGTTGTTGATTTCAGCCTTCCGTATTTTCTCACCGGAACAAGACTTTTGGTTTCGAAAGACAGCGCCATTAAAGACTTCCCCGATCTAGCCGGCAAGCGGGTCGGCATGGGCAGTGGATCGACTGCCAACATAAAAGGCATCGACAAAGCGATTGCATCCGGACTCATCAAGCCGGAGTGCGAGAAAGTACTGTTCGAAGAGCACAACAAGGGTTTTTTGGCCCTTCAACAGGGTAAGATTCACGCTTATTTCACGGATGCCAGCATATTGGCCGGTATGAAGGCAAAAGCCAAGAATCCCGAGGATTGGAAGATCGTCGGCCAATATCTCACATACGAACCCTATGGCATGATTCTTCCGGAGAATCAGGGGGAATGGCGGGACTTCGTGAATGCCGCACTCATCAAAATCTTTAAAAACGGCAGGTTCGAGGCAATCTACGACAAATGGTTCGGCCCCAACGGGGAAGTACCACTGCCGATGAGTGCAGAATATAAAGCCTTGCTGAAGGCATTGAGTTACCCCGACTGAGGACTCCATTTTGAGAGGACGGCCCTCGAAACGGGCGTCGGGGGCCTTCCTCTTCCACCTTTCAGGGTGACGGCCGAAAACCGTTTTCCGTGTCTTCCATTCCGGATCGATGATGGGTTTTCTGAATTATACATTCGATTGGAGCGTTTTGTGGCGTTATCCCTATGGCGGCATGTTTCTGCAGGGTATCTTTACGACCATCCACTTGTCTTTGCTGGCCTGGATCATCACCATGCCCCTGGGGATCGCCATCGGCATTTTCAGGATTTTGCCGTCACGACCACTCCGATTCATAGGGAGTGCCTATGTGCAGGTTTTTCGGAATACGCCCTTTCTGGTTCAACTCTTTTTCTGGTATTTTGCGGCGCCTTTGCTTCTGCCAAAACCGGCCCAGGACTGGTTGTACAATCATGTGCCCGATTATTCCTACTGGGCCGGCGTAGCTGCCCTCGGAACTTACACGGCTTCACGATTTGCCGAGCAATTCAGAGCCGGTTTGTTATCCATACCGCGCGACCAATACCGCGCTGCATATTCGACCGGCCTGACAACCTTTCAAACCTATCGTTACGTCATTGCACCGTATGCTTTCCGAATCATCATACCGCCTTTTACGACGGAATTTCTGACCTGCTTCAAGAACTCCGCCCTGACCATGACCATCGGCGTCATGGAAATCACTCATACGGCCTATTACGTCGATTCGTTTACATGGCACGGTCTCGAAACGACCACGGCGGCCAGCCTGACCTATCTGTTCATCTCGGGCTGCGTGGTGCTTCTCATGCGGTTTGTAGAAAAAAGGCTTCATATCCCAGGCATGATCGCCAGGGGGCGATGAACCATGGATCTTGCGGTCATCACAAGAAATTTCGAATTCATGCTCGGGGGGCTGGCACTGACGATCCAACTGGCCCTGATAACCCTGGCGGGCGGCTTGCTGCTTGGTATCCTTCTGGCAATGGCCCGCCTGTCACCCAGATCCTGGCTTTATTATCCGGCCTCTGTTTATGTCCATTTTTTCCGGGGACTCCCGCTCATTTTAGTGATCTTCTGGATATACTTTCTGTCACCGGTGATTACCGGCAGATCATTGGACGAATTCCTTGCCGCCATCATTTCATTTATCGCATTTGAATCCGCCTATTTCGCGGAAATCATACGTGCCGGGATACAGTCCATCCCGCGCGGACAGGCAATGGCTGCCCATTCCAGCGGCCTGACGTCTTTTCAATGCATGCGCTTTGTGATCCTGCCCCAGGCAATGCGCAACATGATTCCGGCGCTGGTAACACAGGCCGTGGTGATTTTTCAAGACACGTCCCTGGGGTATGTGATCGGACTCAGGGAATTTCTGCGCCGGGTCAATCTGGTGGACGCCCGGGAAGCAAGATCCGTCGAACTCTATCTTTTTGCCGGTCTGGTGTATTTTGTGTTTTGCTCCATAGGTTCTTTGTGCAGTCAACGTTTGGAAAATCGTCAGGAAAGGGATTCGCTTTGATTGAAATCAAAAATGTCAGCCTCTGGTATGGTACAGATCATAGAGCGCTGGAAGACATCAGCGAAACGATTTCAAGCGGTCAAACCGTCCTCATATGCGGTCCCAGCGGTTCAGGAAAAAGTTCGCTGCTGAGATGCATCAACGGTCTGGAACATTTCCAGCAGGGAGAAGTCATCGTCGATGGCGTATCCGTACAGGCCCCTGATACGGACATTCACAAGCTCCGTTCCGACGTCGGCATGGTATTCCAGCATTTTGAACTCTATCCTCACATGACCGCCATGGAAAACATCACGCTTGCACCTGTCCAGGTTCGAAAAAAACCGGAAAACGAGGCCAGGGATAAAGCCATTGAGATCCTCGAACGGGTCGGAATCCCGGAAAAAGCATTTAAATATCCAGGAGAGCTTTCCGGGGGTCAGAAGCAGCGGGTGGCCATTGCAAGGGCTCTGGCAATGGAACCTAAAATCATGCTTTTTGATGAACCGACCTCAGCGCTGGACCCGGAAATGATCAAAGAGGTCCTTGATGTCATGATTGACCTGGCCAAGGCGGGAATGACCATGGTTGTGGTCAGTCATGAAATGGGATTTGCAAGGGAAGTGGCCCATGAGATTATTTTTATGGATAAGGGGCGTATCTTGGAGAAAGGAACCAGCCACGAATTCTTTGCTCATCCGAAAAATGAAAGGACCCGCCTGTTCTTGAGCCGTATCCTGATATAGGCTGACGGAGGCGGTAATAGGGGCATGATGACAAGCAAAGAAAGAAAGATTTCGATTTTATGCGAAGACCAAGCGAAGATGGGGTTCTCTGACAAAATATTTCTGGCCCAGCATGGTTTTTCCGTATTTGTGGAGGCTGACCAGAGGATTTTGTTTGATATGGGTGCCACTGATGTTTTCATTCACAATGCCGGTTTACTAGGTATTGACCTGAAAACCGCGGATTGGATTGTCTTGAGTCACGGACATTGGGACCATACCGATGGAATGAAAGCATTTTATACAGAAAACATTAAGAAAATTAAGCTTTTGGTTCACCCGGGCGCTTTTGTGGACAGGCGAAATGCATTCGGACAATACAACGGCATGTTTTACAGTCAGGAAGAAACAGCGCGAAAATTCGATCTGATTCAATCAAGAAATTCATACCAGCTATCGAATCATGTTTATTTTCTGGGACAAATTCCCAGGATCAATGATTTTGAATCTCGGAAGACAACCTTTTTTTATTTCAATGAAGGGGATAAACTTCAAGATTTTATCTTGGATGACACGGCGCTTGCCATTAAAACAAAAAAGGGGTTGGTGATTATTACGGGATGTTCCCATGCAGGAATCTGCAATATTGTTGAATATGCCAAACAGGTCACCCGTCAAAGCAAAGTTTTTGCCGTTTTGGGAGGATTTCATTTGTTGGGTGATCCGGTTCAATTGCAAAAAACAATCGAATATTTTAGTAAAAATAAGGTTGAGCATTTATATCCCATGCATTGCACGGACTTATCATCTCTGTCTAAATTTCATGAAACTTTCGGAATCAAAAAATTGTGTGCCGGTGATACTGTCACTTTGCACAATTAACTGCCTTCAAGATAGTGCATTGGTTTGATCTTTTGCAGAAGGGATTAGCCGGAAGGGGGAGTTCCCTTCCGGCGGGTTTGGTTCCGGTGGTTTCAGATGAGTTCACTGGAGGCGATGCGCACGTGTTCACCAGGCTGTCAGGGTGGCCATTCCCCAGGTGATCCGGGAAGTGTCGCCATGATGCTCATCAGGCTGTCAAAGAGCGAAATGCGGTGCCGAGAGAAAAATCACAGGCCTTATAGTGCCGAAATCACGATTCTATTTTTTGGCAACCGTTAAACTTAGGTAAGGCCTCCCGTGAGGGGGGCTATTTTTATGTTGTCAGCAGAACCCGGAGTTCCTATTTGGCAAAGGGTAACCTTTTGCCAAATAGGAGTGACATGTCTTTCCCCGAAAAATGTCACCCTTTCAACAGTGGATTAATTTCAGGCGATCTTGTATTATTGAAATCGTTGTTTGGTTTCTCCGCATCTATCAAATGGGCGTGATCATAAGCAAAACTTAATCCTCTTTTTCGTACGGGGAAAATCACATGGGCGACTTAACAAAGAATGATCTCCTGGAAATGTTGAGAAAGATATTGCAGACGGACAGGGACATGAATTTTTTGTTGTCCCTGGATGATAAGGACCTGACGACACTGCTGGTCGTTGTCAGAGAACGAATCGAAAATATGAAATAGTCGTTCTCCATTCCCTATGCTCCCAACACAAGAATCGGGCCTCGAACCGCTTCATTTCCAATGGACGCCCTCTTATCCTGAAGTTCGAGACCACCGGAGCCCGGAACCTGAAGTGCGATTCCCTTGCTTCCGCAACTGTCCGCAAAGGTGTCGGAAATTGAAAACACCGTGACGAACATGACCGAATGGTTGAACGGGAAAATGGGTTCGGAAGGATGCCCTTATTTTTCGGGTTTTTCGGGGAAGGAAAACTCGCTGAAGCGACCGGCCTCCACGTCGACGTGGAGCATGCGGTTCCGAAGGGGATCCCCCCGGCGCAGGATGATTTTAACGACCTCCATGGCCTGAAGGGCGGCGATCAGGGCCGGCGTCACGGCGGGTACGCCGAGAACCGCCTCGGCGTTCTGTTCTTCCGACTCCGGAGGATGTTCCTTTCCGTAGAGAAAAACAAGGCCGGGATCCTCCGGGAAAACGGTCATGATGTGACCCTCGAAGCCCGCCACAGCGGCATGAACCATGGGGATCGACAGCGCCCGGGCGGTATTTTCCAGGGCGAGGCGGTCCCGGATGCTGTCCAGGGCGTCCACGATCACGGCAGCGCCGAAGAGAAGTTCCTTCCCGTTGTTCTCGTTGATTTTGACTTGATGGGCCGTGATGTCGACGGCGGGGTTGATTGATTTGACCCGGGAAGCGCCTGCTTCCGCCTTGGACAGGCCGAGAGTGTCTCTCGAACACAGGAGCTGCCGGTTCAGGTTTGTTTCCTCGAACGTATCCTGGTCCGCCAGGATCAGGCGGCCGATTCCGAGCCGGGCGAGAATTTCGATGACGAATCCCCCGAGCCCGCCCGTGCCGACCACGGCAACGGCCGTTTCGAGGAGCTTCAGCTGCTCTTTTCCTGAAAGGACGGCCCGGTTCCGGAGATACCGGTAAGGGAGGATATCCCGCTTGAGGGCTTGCTCGTATACGCGGCGAAGGGTACAATGAAAAATCCCGGCGATCTCAATCGCGTCATCTTCCTTCAGGCAGCGGACGATTCTTCCCGCCTGGCCGACGGTCCGAAACGACCGGAATTGGATGGCCTGTTCCATGGGTGAGGTCCTTCGGTGTCCCCTTTTCGCCCGGTCTGTTCAAACGAAACGACAAAGTGTATGATATACGGGACCATTCGAGAATTGAAGGAAAAAAATGAAAATCGAGATCAATCTGTACGCTTCTCTCGCTTCCTATGCGCCGGGCGGCAGAGGCCGGGGGCCGAGGTTCCTGGAGGTGGAACCGGGGGTGACCGTGCGGGACATCCTGGATCGTTTCGGGGTTCCCCTTGAGTCGGTGAAGATGGTCTTCCTGAACGGCGTGCACGGGGAGGTCGGGGAAGTCCTGAAAGAAGGGGACCGGGTCGGTGTGTTTCCCCCTGTCGCCGGGGGATAGGAAGGGGCCTTCTCTATCGTGCCTCGATCCTGAGAAAGGTTTTTCCCGAGCCCCCTTTCATCGTTTCCCGGAGTTCCCGGACGTCGACCCTCTCGTGATTCCTTTCTGCGGGAAAAGGACGGTTCCCTGTCTCTTCGAGGATCCTTTCCAGGATCCGTCCGAGTTCCCTTTTTTCCATTCCGATCCCCCGTTCGAGAAAAATCCCGGCAAGCTCGGGAATCATGAAGTTGAAGAGCTTGACGGTCACCGTTCCTTCCTGTGGTTCTTCCGGTTTCCCGGAGCCATGCTCCCGGTGAGAAATCTCCTGCCGCAGGGACTTGAGGGGGCTTCCCTTCCTCAGGGTCGCCCCGAGGAGCCCCGGCATGGCCGATGAGAGGGCGAGAACGGTCCCGTTCCGGAGGAGGGCGCTGTTTTCATCGTCCACCGGTTCTCCGTCCAGGAAAATCGTCTGAATCCTCTCTTTCACGTATTGGGAGGACAGACCGAAATGCCCGCAGAGAAAGGCGGCGACCGTCAAGCCCATGCGGGTCTTTACGGCAAACCCCTTCTGCAGGAGGGGGAGGAAGTGAGCGAGATCCTTTCGGGGAAGATGCAATGTGACCGAATCTTCCGCGCCGCCCGCCTCGTTATTCATGGGGGTCATTCCTCCTTATCGAGTTCCGGGAAAAGGCGTCGCCCGTCGAGACAGGGAGGGGAGATCCCGCGGGTTCCCCCCCTCCCCATGATGATGGCCGGTTTCACTTTCTACCACTTGAACAGCCGGTCGAGGTCTTCGTCCTTTACCTGGAAGACGATGTTATGGGGCGGCAGAAGCTCCTTCTTGAAATAATCGGGCAGCCGGTCGTGCTCTTTCGTGAAGCCCGCGCGGGCGTTGAAGTCCCTTTCCATGGTGAGGACCTTCTTGCCCAGGGCGACCACGTCGCCGGCCTCGAGAGAGAACCCGTAGAAGGCGTTGAGCAGGTCCAGGAGGGCCTGGAAGGTTTCCGGCTGGTCGAGGACCGCAAAGGCGACGAAGAGGCACATCCCTGTCGAGTCGACAGCGGCTGTCGCGATCTGGAGGTCCCGGGACAGCTCGATCTGTCCCTCCGGCTTCAGGGGATCCACGTAGCCGCCCACCTTCAGGATGTTGGCCGTCACGGCGTATCCCGCCGTGTGGTCCGCTCCCATGGTGCTTGTGGCGTAGGTCACGCCCATGCCCTGGATGCCCCGGGGGTCGTAGGCCGGCATGGCCTGCCCCTTGACGACGGGGACCCGTTCCACCCCGAAGGCCCGGCCGGTGACGGCGGCCCCGTTTCCGAGGATCCTGCCCAGGGGGGTGCCTTTCCCGACTTCGTGGATGAGCCCGATGGCGCCTTCGGCGTCTCCGAACTCGACGATGCCGGCCTCCATGGCCACGGCGACAGTGGCGCCCATCTCGATGGTGTCCAGGCCGTAATCGTCATCCAGCCGGTCGAGCATGGCGATGGCGTCGAGATCGTCGATGCCGCAGTTTGCCCCGTGGGCCCACACTGTTTCATATTCGGGCTGCTTGGTCAGGTAGTGACCGTCCTTGTCCATGTAGACGCCGGAGCACCGGATCGTGCATCCCCGGTGGCACCCGTGGGTCGCCATGCCTCCCCGGGACTCTTCGAGGGCTGCCTCGGTTTCCCCGCTGATGGCCTGGCAGCCGTCGAACCGCCCCCACATGAAGTTTTTCGTGGGATAGGCGCCCGCCTCATTGATGACGTTGGCAAGAACATTCGTCCCGTAGGCCGGGAGGGCCTCGCCGGTGACGGCGTGTTTCTTGAGGCCGGCCACCCACTGTCTGTTGGCCTCCTTGAATTTTTCGGGGTCTTTCGGCGGCCGCATGCCCATCCCCGTGTCATCGAGGACGATGACCTTGACCCCTTTGGCCCCCATGACGGCTCCTACACCGCCCCGTCCGGCGTGCCGGGTGGGGCGAAGTTCCATGTCGGTGCAGGCCACCGAGGCGGCGGCCATTTTCATCTCGCCGGCCGGTCCGATGGAAATGCAGGCAATCCGGTCTCCGTGTTTCTCTCTCATTTTATCAACGAGTTCGTAATTTCCGAGCATCCTGAGGCTCTCGTCCTTTTCAATCCTGACACCATCCTTGTTGATGTAAATCGCATACAGGGCATCGTCTTCCGGTTTCCCCTCCAGGACAATGGCCCGGAAGCCCAGGCGCGCCAGGACCTGGGCGGGCTGGCCTCCCGCATTGGCTTCCTTGATCCCGCCGGTCAGGGGGCTTTTGCACCCTACGGAGATTCTTCCCGACATGGCGGCGATGGTGCCGCTCAGAAGCCCCGGCGCGATGACCAGCTTGTTGTCCCCGCCGAGGGGATGACACAGGGGGGGAACCTCGGAAGAGACGATGGCCGAGGTGAGGGCCCTGCCTCCCAAACCTTCATAAGTCCCCGGGGCCTCTTCCCTGATCTCGGGACCGCCCTCCGCTCCCATGTTGATTCTGAGGATTTTGTCCATGATGTCCTCCTTTCCATGGAACATGCTCCATGATTGCACGGCCATTTAAAATTCAGAAGGCTCCGGTTCCGTCACGGCTCTGTTCCGACGCCTTCCGCAGTCTGTGGGCTCATGGAAGATCCGGAGGAAGGCAGAGTCATTAAAGAAACCTGCAGGAATCGAAAGGCGCGGGAAAGGGGCGGTGGGTGAAATAAACCGTCCGTCCATAAAAATACTCAAACATCTCGGGCCTGTCAATATGTATAAGTAAGCATATCAATGGCTTGAGAATTGAATGCCCCGGAATCCTTGGCTGAAACAGCTTTTTCCCTGTCCCGAGGGATCCCTGTTGACAGTCCGTCCTGAATGGCGTATGAAAAAGCCCGGTCCTGCCTGCCGGTTGGATCAAGCTGTTGTTTTGGAGGTACAATCGAGGTGTTGCCCATGACGGCCCCGGAGCCTGGCTGCCGGGAAATCCGGTCACTGATTCAATACAACGAATTTCTCGATGGGAATGCCTCTCTTGTCCGGCTGAATGAAGACTTTCTCGACCACAGTCTCAAGAGGCTGGAGGAATACCCGCGGGAGAGCCCGGCCCTTTACTGGCTGACCTATGCCCGGCTGAATGAACTCGCCCTGTACTGCGCGGGAAATTACGCCGACAATTTCGAGTTTTCAGCGGCGGGGGATCTTCTGGTGAACCCCCGGCGCACCCTGGTCCATTTCAAGAACAGGCGCGGGGCGGTCGTGAAGGACCGGCACGGGCATCTCACCGAACAGTTCGGGGACGCCTCGGGTAGCCGGCGGGATGTCATCCGCTGGTTGAAACGGGAGACCGTCCTCGAGACGAAGGAAAGGCCGCTCCTCCCGTTCTTTTTCGAAAAGCTTTTGCGGTCGGACCGGATATCCGGCGGGTACCTTGAATCGATCCGGAACCGGATGAACAAGATCGCCGACGCGATCGGCTTTTTCGGATGCATGAACTTCGTCGACAGCCATGAGTTCTATCTGCGGCTGCAGAATACGCCCGAGGAGGAAAAGGCGTTCATCCGGTCGAAGATGTGTCTGTTCGACTGTAAAACCTTCGAGGCCCTGGGTTCCGATGTGATGCGGCTGATCCGGAAGGATGATTACCGGAGCGGATTCCTCAAAGCGAATTGAAGGTCCGTCTCTTATCTTATGAATGGAGCCTCCTGTTTTCCCGAGTGACGTCAAGGGGCTCTGAGGCTCAGGGTTAAATGACCGGATAAGCGGGAAATAATCCTTGTTTTCTGCTTCCTGTTTTTGAAGAGATTGCGACACCCGGTTTCAATACTTCCCGCCTGCGGGGCGGGGCTTTCCCGGATTTCATGAATCGGGGCTTCCCTTTTTATGCCATGGCCGACCAGGAATTTCTCGAGTTCGAGGACGTGTCTAAATACTTCGGAAGGATCCACGCGGTGGACCATGTGTCTTTCTCCGTCCGGAAAGGGGAATTCTTCTCCCTCCTTGGTCCGAGCGGGTGCGGCAAAACCACCCTTCTGCGGATCCTCGCCGGGTTCGAACGGCCCGATACGGGCCGGGTCCTCCTGGACGGCCGGGACATCACCGCCCTGCCGCCCCACCAGCGGAAGGTGAACACCATTTTCCAGAACTATGCCCTCTTCCCCCACCTGACCGTCCGGGAAAACATCGCCTTCGGACTTCTCATTGAAAAAAGGCCGAAGAAGGAGATCGAGAAGGAAGTGGAGCGGATGCTTGCCCTCATCCAGATGGAGGACCAGGCGGAGAAATATCCCGACAAGATCAGCGGCGGCCAGAAGCAGCGGGTTGCCATCGCCCGGGCGCTCATCAAGAAGCCCCAGGTGCTCCTTCTGGATGAACCTCTGGCGGCCCTGGACCTGAAACTCCGGCAGCGGATGCTCATGGAACTCGACCTGATCCACGACGAGGTGGGGATCACTTTTCTCTACGTGACCCATGACCAGGGGGAAGCGATGAGCCTGAGCGACCGGATTGCCGTGATGAACCACGGTGTCATCGAGCAGATGGGAACGCCTGCGGAAATTTATGAAGCACCGAGAAGCAGTTTCGTGGCCGCATTCATCGGAGACACGAATTTTTTCGAGGGGCTGGTGGCCGAGGTGGTGGGCGACGAATACAGCCGGCTTGCCATCGACGGTTTCCCCCCCGTTCTCTGTTTCAACGACAAGCATATATCCCTTGGAAATCCGGTATACCTGAGCATCCGCCCGGAGAAATTCCACATTTCACGGGAAAAGCCGGAAACGGGCAACAAGCACAACGTCGTACCGGGGAAAGTGGAGGATGTGATCTATCAGGGTCTCATGACCCGTTACTGGGTGAGGGTTGAGGGGTATCGGATTTCCGTGGTGCAGCAGCACAGCCGCTTTCTCCTGGATGAAAAACCCATCCGGTGGGACGAAGAGGTCTGGATTTCATGGCATGCCGACGACGGCTACATGCTCGAACGGTACAGTGAATCGGATGAAAAGCTCATGTCCCTGCCGCCTGAAAACATCGGCGAGATGAACGGGGAAGGAAACGGGGCGGCATAACCCCCCGTCGGGAATGAAGGAACCCTTCCAATGAAAGACCGCCGCCGATTTCTGGAACTCCTGGCCACGGCCCCATCGGCCCTCTGGCTCGCTGTTTTTTTTCTCGTTCCCACGGTGGTCGTCTTCGCCATCGCTTTCAAACCCACCAGCCCTTACGGCGGCGTGGACGCCGGCTGGACCCTGGAAACCCTGGCGAGCCTGGGAAACCCCAACTACCCGTCCATCCTCTGGCGTACCTTCTGGCTCAGCATCCTGACGACGGTCATCTCCATCATTATCGCCACGCCCGTGGGGTATTTTCTGGCCCGTGTCCGCAAACGATGGAGGCAGTTCCTCCTTCTCCTCATCATCGTGCCCTTCTGGACGAGCTTTCTCATCCGCATTTTCGCCTGGAAGGTGCTTCTCCACCCCGACGGCTTCATCAAGGAGGGACTCGTCTTCCTTCATCTCGTAGACGGCGGCACCTCTCTCCTTTACAATGCCTGGGCCGTTTTGCTGGTCATGATCTATTCCTACCTGCCCTTCGCCATCCTGCCCATCTATGCCGCCGCCGAACGGTTCGATTTTCAGCTTATCGAGGCGGCCCGGGACCTCGGGGCCCGGCAGTGGCAGAGTTTTTACCGGATCTTCCTGCCCGGAATCCGCCGGGGGCTTCTCACCGCCGTTCTGATGGTTTTCATTCCCGCCCTGGGATCCTACCTCATTCCCGATCTTGTCGGCGGCCCGGACAGCGAGATGCTCGGCAACAAGATTGCCCAGAGGGTGTTCATGGACCGGAACCTTCCTCATGCCAGCGCCCTCTCCGCCCTTCTCACCCTGGCCGTTCTGCTTCCCATGACGGCCGTCCTCTTCCTCCCGGGCCGGAAAGGGCGCCCCGATCTTATGACCGGGGAGGAAAAATGAAGAGGAGCCGGGTTCCCCTCATCGTGACAATGGCCATGCTGGTCTTTTTCTACCTGCCCATCATGATTCTGGTGATCAATTCCTTCAACGCCTCCCGGTTCGGAAGCACCTGGGGGGGGTGGTCCCTCAGATGGTACCTCCGCCTCCTCCATGAAAGGGAGATCTGGTACGCCCTGAAGAACAGCCTCGTCATCGCCTTCAGCGCGTCCTTTCTTTCCATCGTCCTGGGAACGACGGCCGCCTTTGCCCTCCACCGGTTCGCCTCGCGCCTTCAGAAGGCCCATTATGCGGTCATATTCGCTCCCCTGGTCATGCCGGAGATCCTCATGGGGATCGGTCTTCTTCTTTTCTTCGTCGCCCTGGGAGTGAAATTGGGGCTTTTCACGATCTTTCTCGCCCATGTCACCTTCTGCATCAGCTATGTCGCCATGGTGGTTTTGGGCCGACTTCAGGATTTCGATTTTTCCCTCATCGAGGCCGCCCAGGATCTCGGCGCCAACTGGTGGACCGCCACCTGGCGGGTCCTGGTTCCTCTTCTCATGCCCGGGATCGTCGCCGGAGGGCTCCTGGCCTTCACGCTTTCCATCGACGATTTCGTGATCACCTTTTTCGTGGCGGGTCCCGGTTCGACGACCCTGCCCATCCGGATCTACAGCATGATCAAGCATGGATCCCCGCCTCTCATCAACGCCCTGTCCACCCTGCTGCTTGTCGTGACCTTTGCGGCGGTTTGGTTCAGTCAAAGACTCCTGGAGGTAAGAAAATGAAAAAGATACTGTGGAGTGCCCTGTTTTTCGCCGTTGCCGCCTTTGTCCTCTGCGGGGGCTGCACCCGGAGGGAACCGGTGCTGCATGTCTATACCTGGGCGGATTACATCAAACCCGAACTCGTCCAGCGGTTCGAAAAGGAAAACCGCTGCCGGGTGGTGATCGACACCTTCGACTCCAACGAGGTCATGTATGCCAAGCTGAAGGCCGGCGGCGGGGGGTATGACGTCATTGTCCCGAGCAGTTATATGGTCAAGATCATGAACGAACAGGGCATGCTCCGGCCCCTGGACCACAGCCTCATGCCCAATCTCCGGCATGTCGACCGGGAGTACCTCGCATCGGCCCTGGATCCGGAGATGCATCACAGCGCGCCCTACATGCTCACCACCACGGTGATTGCCTACCTGAAAAGCCGGGTGCCCGATTTCGAACCCACCTGGGCCATGTTCGACCGGGAGGATCTCAAGGGGCGGACGACTCTTCTCAACGACATGCGGGAAACCATCGGTGCGGGGCTCAAAGCCCTCGGCTACAGCCTGAATACGAAAGACGAAAAGGAACTTAAGGAGGCCCGGGACGTGATTCTCCGCTGGAAGAAGAAGATCGCCAAGTTCGAAAACGAGCAGTACAAGACGGGCCTGGCCTCAGGGGAATTTTTCCTGGTTCACGGTTACAGCGGGGACATCATGCAGGTGGAGGAGGAAAACGAGGACATCGCCTATGCCGTCCCGAAGGAGGGCACTTCCCTGTCCTGCGACGATCTCGTTATCCCCGTGGACGCGAAGGAGGCGAAACTCGCCCACCGTTTCATCAACTTCATCCACGACCCCGATGTCGCGGCGGAAAACACGGAATTCATCGCCTATCTGTGTCCCAACACGGAAAGTTACGGGAAACTCAGCCCGGAGATCCTGGAGAACCCCGCCATTTTTATTCCCCGGGACATCCGGGCCCGATGCGAGGTCATCGAGGACCTCGGCTCGGACAACGACAAGTACATCAGGATCTGGGACGAGATCAAGGCCAACTGATCTTCGGGGACGGTTACCCGGCGGCCCGGTGCTGGGCGGGACAGGGATTCAAAAAAAAGAGGCCCCACGCCGGGGCGGGGCCTCCTGCCGGTTTTCTGGAAACAACGGTTGATTGCCTTGTATTGAAAATATCCTTTGCCTTCGAATTAAGCGGCAACCCGATTGGAACGGCGCCAGATCTTCATTTTTTCCGCCTCCCGGATCAGTTCGTCATGGAACCGGGGATCGGCGATGGCAATAAGGGCTTCCGCCCTTTCCCAGGTGCTCTTCCCTTTCAGGTTGGCGATTCCGAATTCGGTGACCACCATATGGGTGGCTGTTCTCGGACAGGTCACGATGGAACCCGGTTCGAGAGTGGGACGGATGCGGGAAGCCTTCCCTCCGTTACTCTCAAATGAGGAATTCATGCAGATGAAACTCTGTCCGCCCCTGGACCGATAGGCGCCCTCGACGAAATCGAGCTGCCCGCCCGTTCCGCTGATGTGGCGGATGCCGACGCTTTCCGAACTTACCTGGCCGAAAAGGTCCACCTCTATGCAGGCGTTGATGGAAACGAAGTTGTCCAGCTGGGCGATCACCTCGGGATTGTTGGTGTAATCCACGGAATAAGAGGCCATTCCCGGGTTCTCGTCGATGAAATCGTAAAGTTCCTGGGATCCGAAGGCAAAGGAAAATACCTGTTTGTGCCGGTCGATTTCCTTTCGCGTTCCCGTGATCTTTCCGGCCTTGCTCATCTGGACGAAGGCATCGACGTACATTTCGCTGTGTACGCCCAAGTCCTTCAGGTCCGAGTCGACGATCATGGAACCGACGGCATTGGGAACCCCGCCGATGCCAAGCTGCAGGCAGCAGCCGTCATAGAGTCGTTTGATCACGTGCTCGGCGATCTTTTTGTCGACCTCGGCCGGCGGGGCCGGCGGGAGGACGGGAAGTTTGGGATTGGACCCCTGGACGACAAAATCGACCTGGGAGAGATGAACCGCTTCCTGGTTGCCGCCGAATACCTTGGGTAGATTTTCGTTTACCTCGAAAATGACATATTCCGCCATTTCGATGGCCGCCCACACATTCGTGGCGCTTGTGCCGAAATTGAAGTAGCCGTGCCGGTCCATGGGGGTGACCATGGCCACGAACACATTGGGAGGGACGCAGTTGTTCCGGGTCATGCGGGGTAATTCGTTGAATTTCATAGGAATGTAAGAAAGCTGGCCCTTGTTGTAATATTTCCGGTCAAGACCGCTCATGTGCCAGCTGTTCCAGTAAAAATGCTGGCCCGTCGGGTCGGCGTCGGCGGTGCATTTCGGCCAGACGCCCAAATCGCACCGGATGTTGATGTTCCAGAGCTCATCTTTTCTTTTGGACAGGGCCTCGTCCAATTCCTTCGGGGCGTTCAGCCCGAATCCGTATTCGATCCAGTCGCCCGATTTAACGATTCGGACGGCCTCTTCGGCCGTCACCAGCTTCCGCTTATACTCATCCTGCAAACTTACGTTCATGAATACAACCTCCTCCTACGTCTCACGATGACCATCGTTTCCATTCTATACAGGCGTGACCGTAATACCGGATTTTTCGATTCTGTCAAGGATTTTATGACCTGGATCGGAAGGCCGGCGGAAACACCCGTATTTAGGAGATCAGGGAGAATCCCGGGAAGTCGCTGTTGGAAAAAAGCGGTCGCCGCCCCGTGGTTCCGCAGGACTGTCCGGAAGGATCGGGTAAGGGCCTGAAAAAAGGGTGGGGGAAGCTTCCGCTTCCCCCTGGAGAGGTTTTCAGCCCGTTTTGAAGTGCGGGCTTTTAGAGGTTTAAGCCAGAATCGGAGGAGATTCGATTCTTGATATGATTTTAATGCACGATGCATGCCACCTGGATATGTGGCGGGTCATCCTTCCGTAATGCCCTGTTTTTGGGGATTCTCCATAATAAAAGACATCCTGAGGTGCCTTGAATACGAAAGAACGGGGGAAGGAAATGTCGATGGCCCTGTCTGCCGTTCGCTGAAAGTGAACAATCGTAAGCCTTTTTGAAGGTGAGAGTATCATTCGACAGGATCGACAAAAGTGTCGATCCGGGACTCGCCCGGCGGTCCGGTCCCCGGTGACATTTTACGGTTCCATCGGGGATTTCCGCTTAAAATAGTCGGCAATGATTTTTGCATGATCGAAGGCCAGGGAAGGAGGGATGTCCTGTTCCGTGAAGGTTCCGATTTCCGCTGCGTCGTCATTCGCCCTGGGATGTCCGGAAGCTGTTGCTATAAACACGGTTGAAATGGTATGCTGTCTCGGATCGCGGTCGGGCGAGGAATAAACACCTAAAAGTCCTGTGAGGGAGACCTTCAGGGATGTTTCTTCCAGGGCCTCTCGCATGGCCGCTTCTTCCAGGGTTTCGCCGTAGTCGACAAATCCTCCCGGCAGAGCCCACCCCAGGGGGGCATTTTTTCTCCTGACGAGAATGATTCCCCCGCCGCTCATCTCGATAACCACATCCACTGTCGGGACGGGATTTCTATGAAGGGAAAGAGGTCTTCCGCAGAAAGGGCAGGAAATATTTCGGGGTGTTTGCTTCAAACGGCCTCTCCGGCATGAGTGATGATGAAGAAATATCTTATCGGAAATGATCTGTCAACGGGCCGGCGTTTGAGGAGGGTCATTCCAGCTTGACAATTAGAAGGCATTTCATTAGCCTACGATACTAATCCTTGAGTCGGAGCAAACCATGATTGGAACGTTGATCATCACCCACGGAAACCTGGCGGACGAGCTGATCCGTGCCGCCGTCATGATCAAGGGAGAACAAAAGGGAATCCTTGCCGTATCCGTCGATGCGGCGAAAGGATTGAATGAAATCAAAAAGGAAATAACATCGGCTTTAAAAAAAGTGGATCAGGGAACAGGCGTTCTCATTCTGACGGACCTTTTCGGCGGTACACCTTCCAATATTTCCCTTTCCTTTCTCCAGGACAAGAAGATCGAGGTCGTGACGGGCGTAAATCTGCCGATGCTGCTCAAATTGTCGGATCTCCAGGAAGAAAACGACCTTTACCGCTTTGCTGAGACCGTTCGTAATTACGGGATAAAAAATATTTATCTGGCAAGCGAAATCCTTAACAGGAAGGCTTCGGACTGACCGTTGCCCCGGGTCGCCGACCTGGTTTTTGAAGAGTCTTATTCTCGGACACTTAAAGGATTCATCTTTAATGGGTCATGTGTTTATCCGAGTGGACAACAGACTGGTACACGGACAGATTCTCGAAGCCTGGGTTCCCTTCATCCAGGCCGGACGGATTATTGTGGTCAACAATGATGTTGCATCGGACCCCTTCCGGGAATCGGTCATCCGGATGGCTGTCCCCATCCATGTGAAGGTGGACGTGTATGACATCGGTGATTTTGTCCGATACATGGTTTCGGGGGAAACGAACAGCGGAAACACCATCGTTCTTTTTGACAATATCGGCGATGTTCTTGAGGCCTTTCATCAGGGGTTCCGGTTTGCCAGGTTGAATATCGGAAATGTTTACGATGAGGATGGGAAAATTCGATGTTCCGCCACCATCTGCCTCAACGAGAAGGATTTGAACGCCATCCTCTTTCTTGTCGATGCCGGCGTGGAGGTGGAACTCCGTTGCGTTCCAAGGGATAAATCGATCGATTTCATTGAAATGATGAAGCGAAGGTCCTTCCGTGTTCTGGATTGACGGGGCGATAGGGGAAAAATCCGTTCTTGTGGCGACCCTGGGAGGGTTACTCTGTCTTGACCGTGTCTTCCTCCAGTCCATGGTTTCCAGGCCCATCGTGGTGGCCACCGTTCTGGGATTCGTCCTCCATGACGTGCCGACAGCCCTTGTCATGGGGTCTCTCATAGAAATTCTGTGGGCGGACCACCTGCCCATAGGCGTTTACATTCCCCCCAATGATTCCCTCATGGCAGTCATCGCCACCGGCAGCACCATTCTGGCGGGAGCGGAACTCGGTTCGGTTTCGAAAGAGATGATGGCCTTCTCCATCCTTCTTTTTCTTCCTCTTGCCTTTCTCGCACAGAGGATGGATCAGTGGGTCGTGGCGATGAACGGCGTTCTTTCGGACCGGGCTGTCAGAAGCGCCGCCGAGGATCGCCCCGGGGGCATTGCGGGAAGTATCTGTATCAGTCTGGGAAGAACTCTGGCCCTTTACATCCTTTTCATTTTCCTGTTTCTCTTGATCGGGGATTTCATCCTTGTTAAATTATACCCGCTTTGTTCAGGGAAAGCGCCCATGAAGGCCCTTCTCATCATTTTCTGGTCCCTGCCGCTTGTCGGGATTGCCGCCGTCTTGAATACCGTCCGCCAGAGGGGCTCCCTTTCCGTTTTCACGGGGCTCTTTTTTTTGGCGGTGTTTTTCGGCACCTTGTTTCGCTCTTAAGGGGGATTTCATGAGCGCTGCGATTTCTGAAGAAAGGGAAGGGTACCGCCCTTCCGTTATGAGCATCCGGGAAATGGATACGGCGGACCTCAGGGAAGTCATCGAGATCGAGAGAAAGTCCTTCAGAACACCCTGGTCGGACACCCTGTTCCTGGAAGAACTGAACTCTCCCTTCTGTCATAGCTTTGTTGCCGTCATTGGAGACGTTGTGGCGGGATCCATCCATTTCGCCATCATCCTGGACGAGATTCATCTGCGGAACGTGGCCGTGCATCCCGCCTTCCGCCGTGCGGGAATCGCCACAGCCCTGATGGAGAAAATGATCGAATTTTCGGATGCCAAAGGAGCCTTTCAGGGCTTTCTCGAAGTCAGGCGTTCCAACAGGCCGGCCCTCGGTCTTTATGAAAAATTCGGTTTCGGGAAAAGGGGGATCCGGCCTCTCTACTATTCCGACACCTGTGAGGATGCCTTCATCATGACCGCCGACTTTTCATCGAAGATTCGCGGGAAAAAGTCCCGGAGGACCTGACATGGCGGGAACGAGACAGGTTATGACGGCTGTGATCCTCCGGCAGCAGGAAGTTCTCCCGGGGCATTTCCTGATGACCCTTTCGTGCACACCCGGGATGGCGACTCCCCCTTCGCCGGGACAATTCGTCATGATCCGGCGGATGGGGGAAGAACACCCCTTTCTTTTCAGGCCGTTCAGTATCTATTTCTCTTCCTTCCCCCGGGGTGAAGACCGGTTGGATCTTTTCTATCGTGTCGCCGGAAGGGGCACGGAAATTTTCAGCCGGATGGCTAAGGGAGAGAAACTCGCCATCATCGGCCCCCTCGGCCGGGGATTCACGGTTTTTCCGGAAAAGAAAACGCTTCTTCTTGCGGGAGGGGGCATGGGCATAGCCCCACTTTACTGTCTGGCGGCGGCGCTCAGGGATCGCCTGGAGAAAGGGGGGGGCTCCGTCACGGCCTATTTCGGTTGCAGGAACGCCGATTTTCTTCCCGTGCTGAAGAAGTTCGCGCCCCTCTGCTCCTCTCTCAGGATCAGCACCGATGACGGGAGTTACGGGTTCAAGGGAACGGTCGTCGAACTGATCAGAAGCGACCTGCATCAGTACGATCCCGCCGGAACGGTGATTTATGGGTGCGGACCCCGCCCCATGCTGAAGAGCCTCTCCGCCCTCGGGAGAAAATATGGAATGGCCGGCCAGGTATCGGTGGAAGAGCGGATGGCCTGCGGTGTGGGGGCCTGCCTGGGCTGTGCCGTCCCCGTGAAGACGGCTGACGGAGACACGGCCTATGTCCGGGTCTGCAGGGAAGGCCCCGTGTTTGACTTTGATGCATTCCAGGGATGACGGATGGACCGATGACCAATCTCAGTGTTTCCATAGGCGGGGGGCTCACGTTGAAAAATCCCGTCATGACCGCTTCCGGGACCTTCGGTTATGGGGATATTTACGCTTCTTACTTGGATCTGAGCCTTCTCGGAGCCGTTGTCGTCAAGGGACTGTCTCTGAAACCGAGGATGGGCAACCCCCCCCCCCGGATCATGGAAACCCCCTCGGGGATGCTTAACGCCGTGGGCCTTCAGAATATCGGCGTGGAGGCTTTTATTGAGGAAAAGCTTCCCTTTCTACGGTCGTTCCAGGTGCCCGTCATCGTCAACATCTTCGGGGAATCGGTGGAGGAATACGGCGAGGTCGCCGGGATTCTTGACCGGATCGAGGGGATCCACGCACTGGAAGTGAACATATCCTGTCCCAACATCAAGCGCGGCGGAATCACCTTCGGGACCGATCCATCCGCCGCCGCGGAAGTGACCCGTCGGGTGAAAGAGGCGACCCGTCTTCCCGTGATTGTCAAACTGACGCCCAATGTGACCGATATCGGGGCCATCGCGCGCCGGGTGGAAGAAGCGGGCGCCGACGCCATTTCTCTCATCAACACCCTTCGGGGAATGTCCGTGGATGTGGAAAAGTATGTTCCCCACCTGGCCGTGGTGACCGGGGGGCTCTCCGGACCGGCGATCCGACCGGTGGCCCTCAGGATGGTCTGGGAAGTCCGGCAGGCCGTTTCTCTTCCCATCATCGGCATCGGAGGGATCGCCAATGCCAGGGATGCCCTGGAGTTCCTGATCGTCGGCGCGTCGGCCGTGCAGGTCGGAACGGCCAATTTCATCAATCCCCGGGCGACCCTGGAGGTTCTCGAAGGACTTCGGAGTTTCATGGAGCGAAAAGGGATCGTTGATATCGGGGAAATCATCGGAAGCCTGCGGATCCGCCTGGAGGAGGAAAGGTGAAAGGGACGGAAGAAATCCTGGAGGGGATCCATCTGGTGGGTGGGCCGAATATCTCTTATGGAGAAGATGCCACGGCCTTCGTGGTCCGGTTTGCCGAAACCCATATCATGATCGACGCCGGTGCGGGAAGAAGTGCGAGAATCCTGGAACGGAACATCCGGGAGGTCGGCCTGGATCCCCGGGACATCTCTCTTCTCATCCTGACGCACTGCCACATCGACCATATCGGGGGGGCTCCTTTTTTCAGGGGGATCCATGGTATCCCCATTGCCATGCATGATCTCGATGCCGGCGCCGTGGAGTCGGGGGACCCGGTTCAGACGGCAGCCAACTGGTACGAGACGGAATTTCCGCCCACACCGGTGGATCGGCGGTTCACGTCATCCCATGAGATTCTTTCCTTTGGTGACGAGGAACTTCATGTCCTTCACACGCCGGGGCACACGCCGGGTTCCCTGTCTCTGTACCTGGATCGAGGGGGAAAACGGGTGCTCTTCGGCCAGGATATCCATGGCCCTTTCCTCCCGGGCTTCCGCTCCAGCCTGGAGGACTGGCGGGCTTCCATGGAGGCACTCCTGAACTTGAAGGCCGACATCCTCTGCGAGGGGCATTTCGGCATTTTTTCCGGCCGGGAGAAAGTGGAAGCCTATATAAGGAAATACCTGCGAAGTTATTCCTGACGGCTTCGTAAAGAAATCCACGGGCCTTGTTGTCCTTCATCCCCCGTCACTGCGGCATGCCGGTCAGGATGCCCCGTTCGTCGGGATTCGGGCGTCCGGCCTCCGGATCGCTTTAAAAACCGTTGCCCGGGAAAAATTTTCAGGCTTTTTACGGGGTTTTTTAACGGTTTCGTAAAAAGTCTATCCATACAACGATGAAACATGAACGGCTTTGGAAATATCCAGGGGGGGACATGAGAGGAGAAACGATGGAGGGAACCCGGGATTACTTGATGGAAAACAAGGATGAAATCATTCGTCTCGAAGGAAAGACAGATCCTCGGGCCTTTGACCGGCAAGCTTCCTGGTGCGGAATCCGTCCGGGGATGCGTGTCCTCGACGCCGGATGCGGGCCCGGACTGACAACCGCTTACCTTCGCGAAAAGGTCATGCCCGGAGGTTCCGTGGTGGGTATCGATTTCTCCCCGGAAAGAATCGAACACGGCAGAAAAACATACGGGAATCTTACGGGGATTCATTTCGAAATCCGTGATTTCCGTGATCCCCTCCAGGATCTCGGGGTCTTCGACCTCATCTGGGTTCGTTTTGTCCTGGAGTATTTTCGAAAAGAGGCTGTGCGGATCGTCAGGAATCTGAAGGCGTTGCTTCGACCGGGCGGATGGCTCTGCCTCCTGGACCTGGATTATAATTGCCTCAGCCATTATGAAATTCCACGGCCTATGGAAAGGATTCTCGCGGAAATCATGGCACGGATGGAACGGGACCATGATTTCGACGTTCACGCGGGCCGGAAGCTCTATGCCTATCTATACGATGAGGGGTTCGCGGACATGGAAATGGATCTCATGGCCCACCATCTGATCTACGGAGAAATCAGAAACAGCGATGCTTACAACTGGCTGAAGAAAATTGAAGTCGCCGCCTGCCGTGCCCCCGATATCTTTGATGGGTACGCCGGCGGGTATGAAGCCTTCTTATCGGATTTCAAACAGTTTTTTTATGATCCCAGGCGGTTTACTTATACGCCCCTTATCCTGTGCAAGGGGAAAGTTCCCGTTTCAGAGAAGTGAGGCCTTTCCTTCCCGGCTGAATTGGAAGCTCTTTTCCCTTATGAGCTTCAGGCAGGTATCCACGACTTCCTCATCGAAAAGGATGCCTCTCATCCGGGTGATCTCATCCAGGGCTTTGTCGATTCCTAAGGATGGACGGTAGGGACGGTGGGAGGACATGGCCTCGACAACGTCGGCCACCGTGAGAATGCGGGCTTCCAGGAGAATGTCCTCCCCCTTTATTCCCCGGGGATAACCCGAGCCGTCAAGTTTTTCATGATGCTGGAACACCATGTCCGCGATGGGGGCATTGAATTCGATCCGGCGCAAAATACTGAAACCGACCTCCGGATGGGCCTTCATCATGTCGAATTCGAGCTGGCTCAGTTTTCCCGGTTTGGAAAGAATCTCCGCCGGGATATAGATCTTTCCGATATCATGGATCATGGACCCCATCCTGATGCCCTGGATGGTGATTTCCGGGAGGTTCATTTCCTCCGCAATGGCGCAGGCCAGTTCCGCCACACGTTTTTGGTGGCCGGCCGTGTACGGATCCCGGGCCTCGACGATGATGGACATGGCATCGATGGTGCTTTGCAGGGCCGATTGCAGCATGTCCAGGTTTTTCTCGAGGGCTGTGATGTCCTTCATGATTCCGATGAGACCGACCTTGTCGCTCGTTCCGTCCATGTTCGGAGAACCGCTCAGACTGATGATCCTCTCCGTGCCGTCATGGGACAGCATGACCGTCCGGATTCCCTTGACCGTTTCACGGTTGTTCTGGACCCTGCTGAAGGCCCGGATCAATTGGCGTCTTTCCTCCTCATCCTTCACGATGAAATCCGTGAAGTTTTTCGTAAGGGTCTCCTTCTTGGAATGGCCTAAAATCTTTTCCCAGGCCGGGTTGACGTAGGTAATGATCCCCTGGTCATTGAGGGTGAAAATGATATCCGGCGAATTTTCTCCCAGGGCCCGGAACCGCTCTTCGCTTTCCCGGATTTTCTGATAGGTCCGGGCATTGTTGATACTGATGCCGATCTGCGGTGCGATTCCCATGAGAAGGCTGAGATCGCTCTGGTTCAGGGGGCGCTTGGATCGGGGGGAATCGACAGCCAGAACACCTTCCGATTTGCCTTCATAGAGGATGGGGACGCACAGAAACGATTTGACGTTCAGGGCTTTCACGAAATCGACACTTCTGGCGGACATGTATATCTCCGCCTCGGACACGTCGTTGATGAGGAAAGGTTTCTGTTCCCTGAAGGCCTGGACGAACTGTCCCGTAGATTCGGGACGGTCGAGGTGGAACTGTGCCTTGCTGAGGATTGATTCCTGCTCAGGTCTGTACCCGTAACCCACCGTGTAGAGAAGCCGGGTCCGGTTCTCGTTGGCCAGCATGACGAGGCCCCGGTCGTAATCGAGTCGTTTCTGAAGGGTTTCCATCATGAACCGGAGCAACTGGTCAAAATCCAGAATATTCGATGCCGCCTGGCCGATTTCCTGGATCAGGAGGGCCTCATTGTAGTGGCGGTTGATCTGGTCGATGAGCTGATCCGCCGCATTCCCCTGGCTTTTCAGGTTTTTTACGTAATCCTCCTTTTCCAGGCGGCCGGCCCGGTTGAAGATTCCGAGAATGACGAGGCCGAAGGAAAGGGAAAGGAGGGACCATTGATAAAAGGAGGTCCAGAAAAAAAGTCCCAGGGCCAGGAGAAAAAGGACGGCGGTCGTATAATAGCCGATGCGTTTCCAGACGAGAAACGGGCTGATTTCCCAGGATACATCGTATTCGCAGCTTCCGTCGCCGCGATGAATGCAGGAGGGATGATCTATGGAAGCAAGGCGGTTCGTGAAAACCATGGCCATGGATTCGAGAAGGCCGATACGATTCTCGCACTGGTATGGTTTTTCCTCGACGCCTTTTTTAGGCTCAAAGGTGATTTTTACCTTGTTGGGGCCGGTGACCCGGCTTTTAACATGGTAGGCCCGACTGAGGGTGGCGGCGACTTTTTCCACCATCCAGTAGGCGATGCCGGGAGTGAGAAAGCCGACGACATATTGCTGGAGAATGCCCGAGGCCTGGTTGGAAGCGATATATCGACCGGCCTCCCGGGCGACGGAAGGATCCCTGGTTTCTTTCAGGACGACATCGTAAAACCGGTCCACTTCTTCCTGTGAGAACCAGTGACCGGCGTCTTCGATTTCGAAATTCGTGATGCCGGAAGATTGAAGGATCTTCTGCGGGTCGACATGGGGATGATAAACTTGCAGATACTCGAGATAAGTCTCGACGATACGGCTGTTATATAAAGGCGGTCCCTTCAATTAGTCGAACCTGATGCGAAAATTCTTCGCCATATGCTGGAGATATTCATTCCCCTTGTCATGAAGGTTCAAAATCCAGTGGTCGTAAACCTTTTTTACGGGCACACCTTTACTGATAACATAGTCCTCCGGATAAATTAAGAGAGGAATTTCAGGGATCGTATTTTCCTGCGCGAGGTTCGTGACGGATGCCGTCAGGATATCCCATGGGAGGTTGTCCGGCTCCGTGACGAGGATTTTCACGCAGTTCAGGAGCTGGGCCATGTTGATGCCCAGGTCGGAGCGCTCCCTGACGAGAAAAGCCACGGGGTCCTCCCGGTAAACGAGGGAATGGATGCCCCAGGACCTGTGAAAGCCGAGTTGATCGTAGAGGCTGAGCAGGTTTCCCTGCTGTCTTTGTTCCCCGTCCATGTTGTGGGCCTCCAGGAGCAGGCCGCCGGACCGGTGTTTGTAAAAAAGCTTCAATTTCCAGAGGTCAATGGGTGTAGACTCCCGGAGAGTCCATTCCTCGGGCAGTGCCTCCCGGAGAGGGTCCTTTTTCCACAGGAAATAAGAGAAGCGGTCGAGGGAACATCCCCGGGGATTGTTCAGGAACCGGGCGAAATCACCGAATATCCTGTTGGCTATTTTATTTTTCGGCTGAAAGTAGGCCATCACGTAATCCATGTTTGCCGAGGGGAGCTTGTAGAAGCCGTTCAGGTATTCCATGATCTGTCTCAGGACCAGAAACCCCGTTCGGCGGCTTTCAAAGGGTCTTGCCGCAAAGTGGTGAATCATCCAGGTTCGCTCGTAGGTCCGCAGCATGGACATGTGGCCGTAGATATCTCCATCCTGTTCGTATGTGAAATGGCAGGCAATCTCCGGATTTTCCTGGTAAAGCTTCCGGTATGTTTCCTTGAACAGATCCTTGTAACGATGGAGGGACTGGTATTTCTCGGGATAAAGAAATCCCGTCTGGAAGAAAAATTCCCAGAGGGCATCCATGTCCACCGAATTGGATACGAAAATGTGGCTGTCCGAATAATGGTTCAGGATCTGATTCAATTTGCCGTAGGATTTGACATCCATGTCGAGTATGGCGAGGCCGCAACGGACATCGGGCCCGTCTTCCTTCCGGTAGACCACCTGGGCGGCGCATTTGAGATGGAGGACATTGGCATAACTGATGGTGACTTCCGGGAGGATGAGACCCGGAATGAGCACGGAATCGATTGTTTTTTCCTGGATGGAAAAACCGGAATTGGAAATATCGCAGATTCGGCGCTTCACTCTCTTGTGAAAAAGGGGGTGAACGAAAGAAAACATGGCCGGCGGGGAAAGCTGTCGCCGGGGACTTCGGATTTTTTCCTTCGAATACTTCGTGATCTGATCCAGGATCGGGGCCACGACGATTTCTTTGCCATAGGGGTGATTGGCCTCACGTATGGTTCTGCACAGCCCTGAAAAGAGAACGTGTTGCTTCTCCCGGAGGTTGACGACGGTGGGATCGCTGAAATTGAACCAGTTGATGGGGGAGGAAAGCTCGGGGAGGAGCCGGATCCGTAATCCCCGGGGGCTGAAATCAATGAGGTGCCCGCGGGCGATGATGCCGTTCTGGATGAGGTCGGCGCCGATGTTGTTGCATTTGTAACGCTTGATCGCCCTCAGGCGGAGGATGAAGCCCTTTTCCGGAAGTTCGAGGGTGATTCCCGGCTGCCCGATGTCCCGGACGGAAGCCGGAATGAGCGTGATCGTTTCCCCCTCGAAGAGAATGATCCGTTCGAAACCGAAGGATTCAATCTTCAGGGAACGGACATGATCGTCAATCCAGTGAAAATGCACGGTGTCGCCTGAGCAGGGATCGGGTCTTCCCCGAAGGAGGACCGTCTCCTGGAAGGTGGGGTGGCTGAGGCTGATGTAGACAAACCCTTCCATGAAATGGATGTAATTGATGGCATTGATGATCTTTTCCTTATCCAGTTCCTCCGCCCGTTCGATTTCGTTCATCAGGTCCCGGTGCTGGAAAAGCCAGGGAGGAAGGGGGGGCGGGTCTCTGGAAATGTCTTTGACATACCCCAGTCCGAGGGGCACGAAGTTTTTCAATTTTTCGATTTCCATGATCGTTCCTCCTTTTCGACTCCAAGAGGTGAAAATCGAGTTAAGGTACCATGAATCCTTGTTTTCTCTCTCTCCAGGGGAGAGAAAAAGAACCCCCCATGTTGCTGGTTACGCCATGCAAACCCTGTGGTTAGTCTCTACAGGATGGGGTAGGATACCGAAAAACTTCGGGCTTCGGAGAAATACAAGAAAGAATAGTCGTCTTTTCTACAACGGCCCATGTTGATTCTTGAGGATCAAAGAGCTTCGGTAACCTGGCGATCACCCATCCTGGTGACCCATGGCTTTGCGTCCTACCCTCACGGATAGTTTGCCTTTTTCGACTCACGGTTGTGAAAAAGAACTCTGCCCTCTTCCCAACGATATTTATGACTCTGTGTTGATGGCTTCCTTCAACTTCCGCGAACATTTGAAAGTGACGACTTTTCGGGATGAAAGGATCAATTCCTCTCCCGTCTGCGGGTTTCTTCCCTTCCGGGGGTTTTTGCTCTTCACGGACCATTTGCCGAATCCGGAAATAAGAATGTCGTTTCCCGATTCCAGCTCTTTTTTAACAAGGTCAAACACGCTCTCTACAAGTTCGGTGCATCGCTCCTTGGAAAACCCCGTTTGGGTATGTACGTTTTTCACGAGCTCCGCTTTCGTCAGGGTCATTTTTTCTTACCTTCCTTTCCATTCTTCCTTCGCGGCCGAGGATTCATCGCGTACCGTTGTGGCAGAAACTAATAAAATATGAAAATCACAGTTTTGTCAAGCTATTGATGACATTTTTTTATCCATGTCCCGCAGAACCTCGCTTTTCTGTCCAAGACCAATCGATCTTATAAAATTCCGAAGAGTTACGCAAGATGTAAAATATGATGAATTTATTGTTTTTTATTGAAGGGAAGGGGGGGCTCCCCTTCCCCTGTTCTTTAAATGACGGTTTTCTCCTTGAGCTCAGCCAGCTTGACCGGCCCGTAGCCGAAATACCTCAGGTAAATGAAATCATTGTCATAACCCGCCGGACGGCAGACCCATTTGGTCCTCGGCGGCGTTTCCGTGGCCTTCCACTGGGCCTGGGCGCAGACCACCGAACCGTACACGACGTCCTGGACGGGTGTGAACAGGCCGCGATCGTTCCAGTTCTCGTCATGCATGGTCTTCCAGGGCGACACGATCTCCGCGACAACGGGCGTGATCGGGGCGAGACGGCCGCTTTTGGCGTAGTCGATGGACTTCTGCGTCAGTTCCTGGCTCGTATACTGGGACGTCAGGGGGTTGATCATGGCCTGGTACTTGAGCTGCCAGTCCTTCTTCATGAACGGCGCCAGGGTGGTCCATTCATCGGCCTTCCATTCGTCCCACTTGCCGAGAATGTCCACGAAGGCCTTCCACATTTCCAGGCGAAGGCCCCCGAGAAAAACGCCGCCGTCCTTCGTGGGGAAAAAGCCATAGAGCCAGAGTGCCGTGTCCAGATTGCTGAACCGCTCCTGGATGACGCCCTGGTCGGTGTACCAGTGGAGAGCGTAATCCTGGAGCCTCTGGTAGGCTTCCGGTGTGGAGACGTCGATGGCCTGTCCTTCCCCGGTCAGTTCCCGGTGATGGAGGGCCGCCAGGATCCCCAGGGCCGCGAAGGTGCCGGAAACAGCCCAGGCGATCCAGGGCCCCGCTTTCGTCGGTACGGCCCAGGGCATGTCGTCGAAGGTCTTCCCCTCGGGAAGAACTTCACCGGTGCCGTACTGGATGCCGGACCGGGCCTGGGACACGTTGTCGTAATCGTACTGTTTCCGATCACTGTCCGGTCCGAACTGGCCGTGAAGGGAGATGGAGGCATAAAGAAGCCTTGGATTCAATTGGCAAAGGACGTCATACCCGATCCCCCAGGCGTCCATCTGTCCCGCCGGGTAGGTCTCGATGAGAACATCGGCGCTGCCGATGAGCTGTTTGAAGATTTCCCGCCCTTCTTCCTTTTCCAGGTCAAGCGTGATGTGGAACTTGTTCCGACCTTCCTGAAGATAGGCGAACCCGGTTCCCTTCTCCGTGATCCCATGGGGAGAATAAGTCCGGACCAGGTCCCCGCCGGGAGGTTCGATGCGGATGGTTTCCGCCCCGAGCTCCGCCAGGAGGGAGGAGCAGTAACAGCCGGCCATGCTTCTCGAACTGATGTCGATGACCACCAGGTCGTCCAGGGCCTCGGGCTTTTCGAAGTTCTTCGCCGGATCGTCCAGGGAACGGACGTAATCCGCCCACTGGGCCCATTTTGCTCTTTTATAGTCTGCCATGGTTCCACCTCCTCAGCCCCTCAGGATAGCCCCGGTTTTGCCGTCCCATTCCTTCGGCGGACGGCGACCCTGCATGTCCTTCCATTTTCCGAGGACACCGTGGGTGTACAGTTCGTTGATCTGGGAGCGGCTTCTCCCGAGGATTTTCGTCATGATGTAGTCGTTGTCGAAACCGACGGGCCTCACCGTCCACTTGATCTTGGGGGGCGTCTTGGACATCATGACGGGGAAGCAGTGCTCCGCGTACCGGCCGTAAAGGGGATCGTCGACGTGTTTCACGAAGTCCCGCTCTCTGCGGTGGGGATTTTCATACATGTCCTTGGCATTGTGGAGGCGGCTGGCGGAAAATCCCTGACGGACGCCCAGTTCCTCGATTTCATCGGCCGTTTTCGCTCTCGCCCAGTCGGCGATGATCTTGAGAATGGCCACGGCATTCTCGTCCTTCAACCGCGTTCCGTGGTCCCGGAACCGGGGATCCTCGGCAAGCTCCGGTTTTCCCATGGCCCGGCACAGCCCCTTGAACTCGTCGGGACCGGGCGCCGCCAGGGCGACGAACCGGTTGTCGCTGCAGAGGAACGTATCGGCGGGACAGAGGCACTGGTCCCGGTTGCCCGACGGTTCCGCCCCTTTCCCCGTCAACTGCTGGTAAGGCCAGATCCATCCCATGGTGCGCATGATGTTCTCGCTCTGGGACATTTCAATGTACTGGCCTTTTCCCGTTTTCCTCCGGTGATGAAGGGCCGCGAGAACGGCCACCTCTCCCATGAGTCCGCCATAGTAGTCGCAGATCCAGATGGACTGTTTCAGGGGGGGCTGTTTCGGGAAGCTGGACATCCAGGCATACCCGGAGAGTGCCTGGGCCGCGCCGTCGTTGGAAGGACGGTCTTCCTCGGCATACCGTCCCCACTGGCCGAACCCGTTTTTCTCGATGTAGATGATGCTCGGATTGACCTTTCGGATGTCTTCGTATCCGATGTTCCACCGGTTGGTCACGGCGGGCCGGAGGTTGAATTCCACGATATCCGACTTGGCGCACAGTTCCTTGAATATCTCCTGGGCGATGTCGATGTGCAGATCGAGGGCCATGTAGTATTTGTTGGGGTTGATGTGCATGAACATGGGGCCCTGCTCCCGGTAGAGCCAGCCGAAGGGATTGAGTGACCGGGTCACGTCTCCCGCGGGGGGGAGTTCGATCTTGATCACGTCCGCGCCCATCTCGCCGAGGAATGAGGGTCCCGAGGGTCCGAAGAGAAGGGTGCACACTTCCAAGACCCGGAGGCCTTTCAGGGGCCCCGGTCTGCCGAATTTGTTCTTTACGTAATCCTTGAAGACTGCCGGCATAAAATTCCCTCCTTGATTTGAATTTTAAATCCGGTGTGCGTCTTTATCCGCCTGCCCGCGATGTTTTCCTCTTTTACCTCCTTTCTTTCGTTCTTGGCCTCCGATCCTGCCGGTTATCGTCGGCTGGTTTCAAGATCATGAGGCCGGATAAAAAAAGAAGCTTTGAAAAACCCTCCGATCTTTTCCGTTCACCGGTACCCCGTCAGGAGAAATTCTTCAAAGCTTCCTCAAGTCCCCCTATAAAGGGGAAGGATGCCGCCCCTTGAATCAGGTCAGGCTGGCGAGGATATCCCTGGCGACGACGAGCCGCTGGATCTGGTTCGTTCCCTCGTAGATGGAGGTGATCCGGACGTCCCGGTAGAACCGCTCCACGGGGAACTCCCTCGTGTACCCGTAGCCGCCTAAGATCTGGATGGCGTTGTGGCAGGCCCGTTCCGCCGCTTCGGTGGCGTAATACTTGGCCATGGAGGCCGCCCGGGCGAAAGGCTGCCCGTTTTCCTTCTTGAAGGCGGCGTTCATGAGGAGCAGGCGGGCCGCTTCAAGTTCCGTGAAGGATTCGGCGATCATCCACTGCAGGGCCTGGAAATTGGCGATGGGCTGGCCGAACTGAACCCGTTCTTTCGCGTATTTCGTCGCGTACTCGATGGCGGCGAGCCCGATGCCCAGTCCCAGGGAACCGATGCCGATGCGGCCGCCGGCCAACTCGCCCAGGGCGATGCGGAAGCCGTCGTTCGGTTTGCTCATGAGCCGGTCCTTGGGGATCCGGCAGTTGTCGAAGATGAGTTCGTTCGTGACGGAGGCGTGCTGTCCCATCTTGTGCTCCGCCCGGCCGATCTGGAAACCGGGGTCGCCCTGCTCCACGAGGAAGCAGCTGATGCCTCTTCCTTTCGGCGCGGTCTTGTCCGAGACGGCCCAGCAGACGAAAACACCGGCGTACTCGGCGCTGGTGATGAAGATCTTGTTGCCGTTCAGGACCCACGTGTCCCCGTCGAGGACGGCCGTGGTCCGCATGCCCGCCGGGTCGGATCCGGCGGTGGTTTCCGTGAGACCGAAGCCGCCGGCGGGATACTCGCCGGAACAGATCTTCGAACAGTATTTCTGCCTCTGTTCTTCCGAACCCACGGACTGGATGACTTCGGCCACCATGTTGTTCACCGACATGGTGACGCCCGTGGAGGCGCACGCCCGGCCGATTTCCGTCATGGCGAGACTGAAGGAGATGACGCCTGCTTCCGATCCGCCGTAATCGGCTTTCACGTTGATTCCCATGAGACCGAGGTCGGCGAGTTTTTTCAGGTTTTTCAGGAAGGTCTCCCGATCGTCCGTCTCGTCCAGCTTGGCGGCGACCGGCTCCAGCTCATTTTTAGCGAAATTCCGCGCCGTTTCCTGGATCATCCTCTGAATTTCTGTCAGTTCAAAGTTCATTGTCCCTCCTTGACCTTCATATGTTTTGACGGTATTCCCGGGGGGCCGGGTGAAAACCGTTGCTTTCAAGATTAAAGGGACCGGGGAGGGAATCCCCTCCCCGATCGAATGGCAGTGTATCAGGCGTCGATGATCTTCTGGATATCCGGAGGATAATCCACCTTCTGGGGAAGGAAGATCAGCTCGGCATCGACGAACTCGCGGAGAACGAAAAGCTCCCGGTAGGTGGGATGCCTGGTTTCCCCTTTGACGTTGGAGATATTCAGGTCAAAGCCGCAGTTTTCCTTTACTTTCTCGACAGTGACGCCGGGATGGTAGGTTTCGAGGTAGATCTCGCCTTTGTCGTCGAAACGATAGACGCCCATGTTGGTCACGACGCCTGTGGGGCCGCAGCTCTCGAAGGGCGTGCCTTTCCAGACCTCTTTCCTCGGTTTCCACTCGCCGGTCTTCCAGTCCCAGCACCAGTGTCCCGGCGTGGTGGTGTATTCGTTCCGTTCCAGGAACCGTCTCTTCTCCTGGAGGATGATGAAGGCCGTCCGGTGGGCCAAGGTCCCGATGTCGGAGTTTCCGCCGCTGCCGGTGAACCGGTGGGATGGCGTGAAATAATCCCCGATGGACGTGACGTTGACTCCGCCGTACTTGTCGATGGCGGCCCCGCCCAGGAACCCCAGGGTGACGAATCCCTGCTGGAGATAATAGCCGAAGGTGTCCACGAGCCCGCCGAGGGAGGAACTCATGTTGGCCGCCCTCTGGTCGCACACGGACATGGGGACGTGCATGGTCTTGCCGTCGCAGATCCCCGCTTCGTAAATGAGAAGAGCATTCGGGGCGTTCGTGAAATTGGCGGTCATGATGCCCACCATGGGGAGCCCCGTACCGGCGAAGACGATGTCGTCATTGCGGACCTCACCGGCGATGGCGATGGCCATGAGTTCCGGAAGAATGTATTCACCGGGTTTGGCGGGAACGTCGGGAATGACGTCAATCAAAGCAATCAATTCATCGATGGGTTTTGTCATGGTTCTTCCCCCCTTTCTTAGAAGCCGCTTCGGATGACCGACAAGGGCATCTTCATCCTCGGTGCCGGTTTCTTGCCCCGCATGATCCGGGTGCTGTAACCGATCACGCTGTCCGCCTTGAGTTCCATGAGACGCTTGGCCCCGACCTTCACCATCAGATCTTCCCAGCTCTTCGGTCCGTAGACCCAGTCGTCGAGCCATTTCTTCATGTCTTCCTCGTTCCGCGAGGCGGCGTCCATGCCCCGCATGAAGGGGGCGTCGTAGTCATAGAAGAATGGAACGGCGCTCGGATACGCAGCGTAGGCCTGAGGAACGATGGCATCCACGGTGAAGTAGGGAATCTGGTTCTGCTCGGGGTTCTTCCGGAGTTCCGACTCGGGGACGAGTTCCTCGCAGGTGAGGATGACTTTATCCGCGGCGAAGCAGAGTTCCTTGTCGATCGTTCCGATACCCCGCCAGCGGGCCGTTCCCTTGTCACCGGCCTGGGTGACGTGGATGAAGGCAATATCCGGCCGGGCGGCGGGCAGGAGATAAACGAGCCCGTCGTTGTAGAAGGGATCATTCATGGGGATATATTTCTTGAAGGGGATCTTGGGGTTTTTACCGTCCCTGAGGCCGGCCTTTCCGAGGGCGTCGTACTTGTCGTTGTAGAGATCAGAGCCCAGGGGGGCATGGTAGGGGATGAAGGGGGCGCCGATGGCGCCTGCGAGGAACCGCATGGCCATGGCCCCGTGGGAATAATCCTCCAGGATTATTTTGCCCCTTTTGTACAGCCGTTCCATGTTGACGTCGAGCTTTCCGGCCATTTCGCCCCAGCCCATCCAGTCCGTCTCATAGACCTTTATGGCCCCGACGGCATTCAGAAGCCAGGTGCAGCAGCTGCCGTGCCGGTCGATGACATGGAAGTCTTTTTTCCCCTGGCGAATCATTTCCCAGGTCAGGGCCACTGGGTTCCGGTTGAATCCGGTGAACCCGCTGAAAGCAACGACCATACCGTCCTTGACGTGTTTTTTGATCGCCTCTTCCAGAGTCAGAATCTCTGCTTTTTTCGTTTTTTCCCGAAGTTTGCGCATATTTCCCTCCTTTCAGGAATTTACTTCGAGTCGTCACTTGCGCAAAATACTGAGTGTTTCAACAATCGGAAACTGTTTCACCTCCTTTCCGAAAAAATTCTGACCGGAACGATTCCGGCATACTCAGTCATCACTCATAATCAAAGAGCTGTTCCTCACCCCTTTGCACCCGCAATCCCCCCTCCGCGAGGGCTGTCATTTCATCCTCTCCGGGGGCGATGTAGACCGGCGCGATGAAGTCGACTCTTTCCCGGATCCAGCGGGTCAGGAGTTCCGAGCGGGCCAGGCCTCCGGTGAGGACGATCCCGTCGGTGTCGCCCTTGAGGACCGCGGCCATGGCGCCGATGTCCTTGGCGATCTGGTAAGCCATGGCTTCATAGATTTCCCGGGCTTTCTCATCCCCCCCGTCGATCCTGCTTTCCACACTCGGGGCGTCCTTCGTTCCTAAGTAGGCATAAAGCCCGGCCTTTCCAACGATCCGCCGGAGCAGTTCCCCCGGAGGCATCCGGGCGGCCAGATCCGCCAGGTCGGTTGTGGGAAGGCTTCCCGCCCGTTCCGGGGTGAACGGTCCCTCACTCAGTCCGTGGGTGCAGTCGATAACCCGTCCTTGCCTGTGGGCTCCTATGGTGATCCCCCCCCCAAGATGGGCGACAATGAAGTTCATATTCTCATAGCGTTTTTTCAGTTCCATTGCAACTTTTCTTGCCCCCGACTTCTGGTTCAGGGCATGAAAGGCGCTTTTCCTTTCGATTTCAGGAATTCCGGAAATTCTCGCAAGGGGTTCGAATTCATCGGTGCTCGGCGGATCGACCACGATGGCATCCTTTCCGAACTCCCGGGCCAGGGAAAGGGCGAGAACGGGCCCGAGGGCGGAAGGATGAAGGCCGTACGTCCCCCGCATCAGATCAGCGGTCATGGCCTCGCTGATCCGGTATGTTCCCGCCGGCCCCGGTTTTCCGAGCCCTCCCCGGCTGATGAAAAGATCGACGGCGGAAAGGTCGATTCCATGTTTCTCCACAAATTGAAGGAGGTCCCGTCTCCTCAGGGGAAGCTGATCGGCCAGGGTGCTGCAGGCGGCCAGGTTTTTTTCGTCCAGGGAAAGGCTTTCAACGGCGGCCAGGGCCTTTCCGTCGAAGAAAGCCGCCTTTGTCGTTGTGGATCCCACGTTGAGAATGAGGAAGCGGTGTTTTTTATCCATGGGTCTTTTTCTTCATTCCTGCGAGAACGGCGAGGGCGATCTCATAGACTTTCATTTCTTCCCCGACGGCAGGGTGTTCGGGAATCAACGGGTGAGACGCTCCGAGAAGGAGTCCCGCCATGGGCATGCCGCCGATGAAAACGAGGAGTTCACTCAAGGCGTATCCCGTTTCCAGGTCTGGAAGCACATAAATATCCACATTTCCCGTAACGGGGCTTCTGATCCCTTTTCGGGAAGCCGCCCGCTCGCTCAGGGCGCAATCGATGTCGAGGGGGCCTTCCACGACGGCGTCGCCGAATTGTCCCCGTTCGGACATCTTGGAGAGGACGGCCGCATCGAGGGTGGAAGGAATGCCCGGGTTGACCTGTTCGATGGCCGCCAGAAGGGCCACTTTGGGTGAGGCGATTCCCAGGACCGAAGAGAAGGCGAGGGCCGTTTCCAGGATCCGCCGCTTGTCCTCCAGGGTCGGGGTTTCATGGATGAGGGTATCCGTCAGGAGGATCAGCTTTTTCCTGTTCTTGAGGGCATAAACGGAAATGTAACTCAAGGGTCCCTTCAGCGGCAGGCCGTGATCCCGGTGGGCCACCGCCTGGATGAAAGAACGGGCCTCGCCGTCTCCCTGCATGAGGATGTCCGCCTGTCCCGCCTTGATGCGTTCGACGCCCTTTCGGACGGCGCTGTCGGGATCCTCTTCCTGGATCAGAAGTTCCGGGCTGACCATACCCTTGAGCAGTCTTTCATGACGTCTCACGTTTCCGATGAAACAGGGCACGGCGAGACCGAGTGTCCGGGCCTTCAGGGCGGTCCGGACGGCCTTTTCCGAAAGAGGGGCCACCGTAAGGGTTGCCGGGCCCGCCGCCGCCGCTTTTTCGAGGGCTTCCTCAAACGATCCGATCATGACCGCTTCCTCAGGTTCTCCGCCGCCACCATGCCGAGGGCCAGTTCTCCCAGGATCGACTCTCTGAAATCCGACCGGGAGGGGATGATTACCGGTCCTTTCGTCGTGATGACCAGGGAGCGGCGCTTCACTTCAAGGAAAAAATCCAGTTTCACAAGGATATTTCCCGTGTCGAGGTGGGGAACAAGGAGAACTTCGGGGAAATTCTCAAATCGGACGTCTTCGCCCCGGGAGACCGTGTCGTGCTTATCCGGGAGGAATTCCGAAAAACGGGTTCCGGGGATGATCTCGCAGTCCCCCAGTCCTCCCCGGCGGCATTCCTTCACGAGTTTTTCGTAATCTTCGAGGGGGTCGTGAAGGGATTCCCCGATTCGCGGTGCCGACAGGATGGCGATCCGGGGCCTTTCGTATCCGAGGAGATGAAAGAGAAAGACGGCATTCTTAAGAATTTTTACTTTGGCGGAGAAGTCGGGCCGGATGTTGACCCCGGTGTCCGTGAGTGAGGTGAGGTGATTCAGCCCGGGGACGTCCCACAGGGAGATGACGCTCACGTTTCTTCCCGTTCCCGACTTTCCCTCTTCCCGGATGATGGATCGATAGATGAAGGCCGTGGGAATCTGTCCCTTGCTGATCAGGTCGACCTGGCCTGCAAAGAGCATGGAGGTCCCCAGGTCCGATATGGCTTGGCGATCTAATTTATGAATGATTTCAGCACCGTCCATGGCAAAGCCGATTCGGTCGGCCGCCCTTCTGATGCTGTCCCTGTTCCCGATCAGGACGGGTTCGATCCATCCCTTCTGCCGGCCGGTCCGGATAGCATGGAGGAATTCCTCGTCCTCCGGCGCGAGGACGGCAAGTTTTTTCTTTCCAACGGTTGCCGCCCGGCGATCGACCTCGGCAAATGTCCTGATCAAAAAAACCCTCCTTGGTGCTGTTGCGGATTTTAAAAGGGAATCCTCAAAAAGATCGGCTGAAAGAACGAAGAAAAGGTGACGGGCGTATAGAATACGCCCTTACGGTATAGGAACGTATCCGGATTCGAACGCTACCTGGAACGGATGGGATGGTGAATGGTGCCCCCGAGACACATTATGCCGTATCACCCGATGCTGAAACAGGTATATTGAATTGAACAGGGGCTGTCAAGGGAAAAGTGATAATGGATTTTATCCTTTTCCTGTGTTAATCAGACAAGAGTGAAATCCGGGGAGGTGATTCCATGGACAGTTTCATCCAGTACCTCACGGCCCACCCGGTCGTGGCGCTTGTTCTTGCCGTCCTTCTTCTTCTGGTGATTTATTTCGTCATCAAGCAGACCTTGAAACTCGTTCTTCTCTTCGGTCTCATTCTCATCGCCGTGGCGGGGTATTCTTATTACAAGGCCCCCGAGGAGTTTCCCGAAACGGTGAGGGAAGCCGTCACGACGGTCAAAGAGCATACGGAAACTCTCGTCGAAAAGGGCAGGGATGTCGTGGAAAAAGGGAAAGAAATGGCCGAAGACCTTGAAAAGGCGGTCAAGACCGGGAAAGAAAAGGTTTCAGGGAAATAAAGGCCTCACAACAGATTGATTTCCATCGCCCGGGCCGGGCAGGCGGTCACGCAGATCTCGCAGCCGCTGCACTTTTCCGGATCGAAGTGAACCTGCATGGTGTCCCTGTCCATGGAAAGGGCATCGGTGGAGCAGAAGGCGATGCAGGCGCCGCAGTGGACGCATCGATCCATGTTCCGGGAAACCCTCTTCGAGAGAGGTTCGACGAAGACGCCCGATTCCTTGAGATACTGAATGCCCCGGTCGAAATTTTCTTTCGTCCCGACCAGGTCCAGGACGAGAAGGCCCTCCCTCCGGGGAAAGATTCGCGCCTTGAGAATGTTGAAGGCGAGATCGAAGTCCTTCACAAGCCGAAAAACAATGGGTTTATCGACAATATCCGCGGCGTATCGAACGATGATTTTTCTCGAATAAAGTCCTTCTTCCGGACGGTTCATTAATGTTTTCACCTGTAAAATTCCGCCTTGATCCAAGGCCTTACTTCGGGGGTTGACCCCGGACCCCTGACGGGGCCGCGTTATGCTTTTTTCTACGAATCGACGGATAACGCAATGGGCCGTATAAAGGTAGCCGAAAAACGGAAGGCCTGTCAAGAGAATCGTTCAAAAGGGAATCGTCTGCGGAAGGAATGCGGCAAAATTGGGATTGAACCATTCGTGGCGAGCTGATATAAGGGTACGAAAACGAGGGCCAAACGCTATCGAGTAATTTGTGGGGTTGGTTATTGGATAGCGGAACTCCGTTCAACCCGCAAAGGAAAGGAGCGTTTATGAACATCTATGTAGGCAATCTCTCCTACAGCGTAACGGAGGAAGATCTGAAGCAGGCTTTTTCCGAGTTCGGCGAAGTTGAAAGCGTCAAGATCATTACGGATCATTTTTCAGGTCAGTCCAAAGGGTTCGGATTCGTCGAAATGCCGAATAATGCCGAAGCGGATAAAGCCATAAAGGCTTTGAATAAACTCCCGCTCAAAGGCCGCGACCTCAAGGTGAACCAGTCGGAGCCGAAGGGGAAACGCCCCGCCCGGCGGCCGCGATATTAAAATATCAACTCGACCCTGAGGACGGACGCCGTTTGAAGAAACGGCGCCCGTCCTTTTGAAATCTGCCGTTCTCCTCTTTTTTAACGCCGTCGTGACCACCCTCCAGCTCCGGTCATCGGGTCCGTGAGAGAGATCGGCCCATGGGGATGCAGGTCCTTCCCCCGGTGCGTCGAAACCGGCGGTTACCGTGGCGGATTAACGGCAAGCCTCCGGAATGGAGGAATGAAGCGCCCTCCCCGTGATCGATGAATTTCCCCTTTTTCCCCCGCCCCTTTTCATGGTACATGATTGCATAGAGTGTACGAAACGGGAAAAATCACCCGTCAGGCCGCGGGCGGCGCCCGATATGGGAACGGTATTCCCGGGGTGATTTCCGGCATCGTTTCTCGCGGGTATGGCGGCTTCGGCTTCGCCGGAAACGAATCGGGAACCTTTCAACGGGGAGAAAAGGAGGAAGTGAACATGCCTCTGATCACGATGACTTCCGGAATAGGCTGCGGGGCGTCTTTCATGGCCGCCGAAGTCTCCCGCCGGCTGGGGATTCCCCTTTTCGACGACAACGGGCTCCAGGAGAGAGCCCGCGTCATGGGCATAGACAGCCGGGAGATCGAGGGTATCGACAGCCGGGCGCCGGGATTCTGGAGCCGTCTGCTGGATATTAAACCACGGGTATATCAGGAACTTCTCGAATCGGTCGTCCTGGATCTGGCCAGTGAAGGGGAAGGCATCTTCCTCGGTCAGGGAGCGCCGTTCCTGCTCCAGGATTTCGACTGTGCCTTTCATCTCAGGATATATTCGACCCTGTCCGAGAGAATCCGGCGGATCATGGAGAAGGACGATCTGAGTTATGAGGCGGCGAGGAAGGCGATCCAGAAATCGGATGCGGACCGGAAGGGGTTCATCCGGTATGCCTTTCATCATGACTGGAACGATCCCTCCCTTTTTGATCTCATCATCAACCGGGACAAAATGGGGGATGAATCGGCCGTTGAAGTGATGGTTCAAGCCGCGCGGACTTCGGGAGTACAGGCCTGCGGTCTGAAGTCCCTGGAAGCCCTGGAGCGGCTGAGCCTCGGGAGCCGGGTGAAGGCGGTGATCCGGAAGACGAGCCTGAAGCCCGAAGGTTTTCATGTGGAGGTTCCCGAGACGGGGGTGGTCCGGGTGTCCGGTGAGATCAATCCCCTGGAATCGAAGGACCGCCTTCTCGACGCCATCCGGTCCATACCGGGGGTCGTGTCCGTGCTTTCCGAAGTCGGGGGGGAGAAAATTCACGACATTTGACGACTTCGTAAAAAGTCCACAGGCGGCGTTGCCCTTCATCCCCCGTCATTGCGACGTACCGCCGAGTACGTCTCATTCCTCGGGATTCCGGCGCCTTGCCTCTGAATCTTTTACGGATCCGCCGGAGTTTTCACTCCGGCCGGGGCACTGAAAACAGGGAGGAAACCATGATCAAGGCAAAGGATATCATGACCAGGGACATCGTGACGGTATATCCTGAAACGGACATTCTCCAGGCGGCGAAACTTCTCCTGGAAAAACATTTCAACGGCCTTCCCGTGGTGGACCATGAAGGCCGGCTCCTGGGGATCCTCTGCCAGGACGACCTCATCGTCCAGCAGAAACAAGTGCCCGTACCCTCGGTCTTCACCCTTCTCGACGGCATGATTCCCCTTTTTTCGGGGAAGCAGCTGGAAAAGGAAGTGGAGAAGATGATGGCCATGACCGTGTCCCAGGCCATGACCCCGAACCCCAGGACGGTGGAGACTGAAACGGCCCTGGAAGACATCGCCACCCTCATGGTGAGGAAGAATATCCATACCCTTCCCGTTCTGGACGAGGGGAAACTGGTCGGGATCATCGGGAAGGAGGACGTCCTCCGGACGCTCATGCCGGAGCCGTAAAAAGTCTCAAAACCCGGTTTTACAGCCGGCTGGTTTAAAAAAACCGTCATTCCCGTCCCCGGAATCCGATCCTGAGGCAGACGAGGGCCAGGACGGTCAGGACAATGGAGCCGGCGGCGATCCAGGACATTTTCCCGAGGAGCCAGACCGGTCCTCCGAGAAGGGCGCCGGTCATGCGCCCCGCGCTTGACGCGGCGATATAGCCCGACATCATGGTTCCCCGCATTTCCGGGAGCAGTTCCGTGGCCCGGGAAATGAGGGTGACGATGGAAAATTCCACGAAAAGGAAGATGAGAAACAAGACGGCGAGCGCCCCTGCCGCCGACCGGCCGAAGACGGGGATGAGCCCGTAGGCCGCCCCCGAGAGGAGGGTCCCGATCATGACCGCCCGGGAAAGGCCGATCCGATCCGAAAGGGAGGCGACGGCGATTTCGCCCAGGAATTCGGCGGTTCCCACGAGAAGCGCCGAGCCTCCCAGGGCGATGACCGACAGGTGGAACGATTCCTCCATCCAGACCCCGAACACAATGAAGAAGAGGTCGTTGGCCGCGCTGACGAAGAAGGCGAACCCCAGGACGCCGAGGGCGGGGCCGCTCCGGGCGATTTTCTTCCACGACATGAGGAAGGACGTCGTCTTTTTCGCCCGGACTTTGGATCCGCCGTTTCCGGAGAGAAGGAACAGGAGGACGAAGGTTCCCAGGAAGGCTGAGATGCCGATGGCGAAAAAGGGCGACTGCCAGCCGAAGCGATCGATAAGGAGCCCGGCGGCGGGGACGCCCGCCAGGGTGCTTCCGGCCCACCCCATTTCGACGATGCCGATGGCCGTACCCCTGCGGCGGTAGGGAATGCGCTCCGCCACGTAAGACAGAATGGCGGGGTCGTAGGCGGCCTTGCTCAGCCCGGCCAGAATGAAGGCGACGAGAAGAATTCCGTAGGAGGGAAGGGCGGCCGCTCCAAGCATGGCCCCGGAGAGAAGGGCGATTCCCCCGATGATGACGAACCGGTGCCCGAACCGGTCCCCCAGGGGCCCGAAAAAGGGGCTCAGGAGTCCCGTGGCCGGGTTGGCCGCCACGAGGGCGCTGACGGCGGGGAGAGACACGCCGAGGCCCCTGGCCAGTTCGGGAGCGAAAGGGTAAGGAAACCGGCGGGCCGTGTTGATAAGGACACGGCAGGCCATGGCTGCGGCGACCTGGAGAATGAAACGGTTACGGGAAGGCTGTTCCCCCGTTGGCGAAGAATTCATGTGAACAGGGCCTTCACATAGAAAAACAGGGCCGTTCCGGAATAGGCCAGTTTGACGATCGTTCCCAGGATGGTTCCCGTGAAGGCCCCCCAGGCCGCCCGGAGGGCTTCCCCTTCGGCTTTTTTAGACAGGATTTCTCCGGCGAAGGCCCCGAGAAAGGCCCCTAAAAAGAGCCCGAAGGGAGGAAAGAAGAAGACGCCGATCAGCATGCCCAGGAGAGAACCCGTGATGCCCCACCGGGAAGCGCCGTACTTCCTGGCGCCCCTGAGGGGGAGGAAATAATCGGCCAGGGATGCGATCAGGACGAGGACGGCCATGATCATGAGAAAGGGGCCGCTGAAAACGGTCCAGTTCCGGACGTGGGAAAGAAGAAGGAGGGAAAGATAGCTCAGGACCGGTCCGGGCAGTACGGGAACGACACAGCCGATCAGCCCTGCGAGATTGACGGCGAGGCCGAGGAAAATCAGTAAGAAGGAAAGCCAGGCGGGGTCCATCATCCTTTCTCCCGGAGACGGCAAAGGCGCCGGCCCGCTTCTTCGAGGGTTTCTTTTTTCTTGGCGAAGTGGAGCCGGATGTACCGGTAAACCGGTTCGGCGAAAAAACTCGATCCCGGGACGGCGGCTACGCCGATTTCCCGGGTCAGCCACTCGCAGAAGGCCGTGTCGTCCGTCCAGCCGAAGGGGGCGATGTCCACCATGACGTAATATGCCCCTTCGGGGGTCGTATAGGACAGTCCCGCTTCGTCGAGGCGGCGGAGGAATAAATCCCGCCGGTGCTGATAGTCATTCCGGAGGGAACGATAATAGGTGTCGGGGAATTCCAGGGCCGTCACCGCCGCTTCCTGGAGGGGGGCCGGTGCCCCGACGGTGAGGAAGTCGTGGACCTTCCTGGCGCCGTCAGTCAGATGAGGCGGCGCGATGATATAACCGAGACGCCATCCCGTGATGGAATAAGTCTTGGAAAGGGAACTGCAGGACAGAGTCCGTTCGAACATGCCGGGCAGGGAGGCGATGTAGGTGTGATTCCCGGGTTCATAGACGATATGCTCATACACCTCGTCGGTGATGACGAAGGTGTCGAACTCCCGGGACAGGCCGGCGATGAAAGACAGCTCCTCCCGGGTGAAGACCCGGCCTGACGGGTTCGAGGGGTTGCAGAGAACGAGCGCCTTGGGTTTTCTTTCAAAGGCCTTCCGGAGTTCGTCCCGGTCGAACCGGTAATCCGGGGGATAAAGGGGAATATAAACGGGTTTTGCCCCGGAAAGAATGGTGTCCGCCCCGTAGTTTTCGTAGAAGGGGGAAAAGATGACCACTTCTTCGCCGGGATTGGTCACCGTCATGAGGGCCGTTATCATGGCCTCGGTGCTGCCGCAGGTGACGACGATGTTCCGGTCGGGGTCGACGGGAATTCCCATGAACCGGGTCTGCTTTCGCGCGAGGGCCTCCCGGAAATTCGGGGCGCCCCAGGTTACGGCATACTGGTGGGGGCCGGACCGGGCGGCCCTGGCCGCCGCCTCAAGGAGTTCCGCCGGGGGGGCGAAATCGGGAAATCCCTGGGACAGGTTGATGGCCCCGTGCTCGTTGGCGAGCCGGGTCATGCTTCGGATCACTGATTCGGTGAAATACCGGAGCCGTAAACTGACGGAAGGCATGGCAGGTCCTCTTTCCGGGAAAATCGAGCTGTTTTCAAGCCTTCATACTTCGAACCGTTCGTTCCGTCAAGGAGGGAGACCGCCCGGAGAGGCATCAAATTGACAGTTCATGATGAATCCTGCTATGGAGGGGCCATGAAAACAGGCCTTAACCCCCCCGTTTCGAAGAAAGGAAGGTCATGAAACCGAAAATTCTCTTCATGGGCACGCCCGGATTCTCCGTTCCCTCCCTGGAGGGACTCGTCGGAAGCGGATACCCCGTCATCGCCGTGGTGACCCAGCCGGACCGCCCCAGAGGAAGAGGGAAAAGACCGGAGCCCTCCCCCGTCAAGATCCGGGCCGGGGAACTCGGACTTCCCGTTCTCCAGCCCGAAAAGGTTCGCGACGAATCCTTCCTGTCCCTTTTCCGGGAATTGAAACCCGACCTGGTCGTCCTGGTCGCCTTCGGACAGATCCTGCCCCGGGAGATTCTTGAGACTCCTCCCTCGGGATGCGTCAATGTCCATCCGTCCCTTCTTCCCCGGTACCGCGGGGCCGCCCCCATCCGCTGGGCGCTGATCCGCGGGGAGGAGAAAACGGGCGTGACCATCCTCTTCATGAGCGAGGAGGTGGATGCGGGGGACATGATCCTCCAGGAGGAGGTTCCCGTCGGGCCCGAAGACACCTACGATTCCCTCCATGACCGCCTGGCCCGGACGGGGGCCCGGCTTCTCGTCGAGGCCCTCGGGAAGATCGAGGGCGGAACGGCGGGGCCCATTCCTCAGGACGGAAGAAAGGCCACCTTTGCCCCGAAACTTACGGGCGACATGGGCCACATCAACTGGAACCGGGAGGGAAGGGAGATCGTGAACCTTATCCGGGGCTTGTCTTCCCAGCCGGGGGCCTACGCCTTTATCCGGGGGAAGAAGATCAAGATTTACCGCGCGGCGTGGGAGCGGTTTTCGACGGGGGCAAAGCCGGGAACGATCGTGGCCGGTTCGGAAAAGGGACTGGCCGTGGCCGCGGGGGACGGCCTGGTGTATCTGGAGGATGTGCAGCTCGAAGGAAAGAAGCGGATGCCGGCAAAAGACTTTCTCCGGGGCTTCCGTTTCGATTCCGGCGAGACTTGCTCCTGACCCTTCCCGGGACAGGAGCCCCGAAGGGAGGGATGGATCGGTGAAACGGTTGGCCTGTCTTGGCGGCCTCATGCTGGGGATAACCCTTCTTTTTCCCGTTCCCGCCGGTTTCGGCGCCGGAACCTGCCCCGTTCTCGAATTCGCCGAACCCGCATCGGATCAGGGCCTTCCCGGAGGCTGGGAACCGGTTTCCCGGCTGGGAAAGGGAGAAAACCTCTTTTCCCTGGAAAAGGAAGGGGCCGTCCCGGTTCTTCATGTCAAAAGCCTGAACAGTGTTTCGGGCGCCATGAAGCGTCTCGGCGGCCTGTCAACGGGGGAATGCCCCGTTCTTCGCTGGCGCTGGAAGGTGAGCCGGTCCGTGGGACTGGCCGTGGAAGACGTCGGAGACCGGAGCGATGCCGCCGCGCGCGTCCGGGTCATTTTCGGGGAGAGGTCCGCGCCCCTGGAAAAACACCCTCTGTTGAAGCAGCTTTTCGAATATACGGGCATCGCCCTGCCGCCTCTCGAACCGGCGGGCTTCGGGATCGATTACCTCTGGGGGAGGGGCCACCCCCCGGGGACCGTCCTCGACGACCCCCATTCTTCCCGGAGGAAAATGATGGTCCTCGAACAGGGAGACGGAAAAGCCGGACGATGGGTTCCGGAGAGGCGGAATCTCGGGGAGGATTTCCGCCGGTGTTTCGGAAAAGAGCCTCCCGGCGTCATCGCCATCGTTCTTCTCTCCGATACGGAGGACACGAACGAGGGGGTGGAGGCCTGGTTCAGGGATTTCGTTCTCACGGGACCGGGCGGGAAATGAGCTTGACCGTGGAAGCGGTTTTGTTTATCCTGATATGGCGTTGTTTCCCCTGAACAAGGAAGAAAAACCATCGGGAAGGAGAGGAACGATGAAAGACAGGGAACGATTGGATGCCCTGGAAGTGGCCCTGAACAATGAAACGCGGGAGCGGGAGTTCTATCTGCAAAATGCGAAGCGGACGAAAAACCCCGTGGGAAAAGCCATGTTCCGGCAAATCGCGGATGAGGAACTGGAACACTACGAGCGGTTGAAGGAACTGCATGCCAAGTGGGAAAAGGAACAGAACTGGCCGGAAACGGTTCCCCTGAAGGTCAAAAACACCCTCGTCCGCGATGTCCTGAAAAGCATTGTGGAAAAGGAGGCCAAGCTCCCTCCGGGGGATCGCGACGATCTGGCGGCGGTGCGGAAGGCCATCGACTTCGAGGCCAACGGGGCGATCTACTATGCCGATCTGAGGGACCGGGTGACGGACCCGAAGGAGAAGGCTTTTTTCAATCTCCTGGCCGACATGGAACATGAGCACTACGTCTCCCTGAAGGACACGGAGGAACTCATGACGAATCCCGCAGACTGGTTCCGGAACAAGGAAAAAACGGGACTTGACGGAGGCTGACGGCGATGATGCGAAAACCCTGGATCGGTCTTGTGATTATCGTCCTCCTCCTGGGCCCGGGAGCGGCTTCCGGGGCCGGACCGGCGGACGATCTCTATCATAAGGGTCTTGAAGCGGCGTCGAAAAACATTTACAGGGAATCCATCCGAATATTTACGGAAGTCCTGGAAATGGATGGCCGTTATGCCCCGGCCTACCTGGAACGGGGGAAAATGTACTTCGCCATGAGCCCGAGTCATTGCACCGAGGCCCGCGCGGATTTCACGAAGGCCATCGCCGTGGCTCCGGAAAATCCCGCCCCTTACTATGAGCGGGGGCTTCTGAACGCCTTTCTCCTCGAGAACGAACTGGCCCGGTCGGATATGGAAACGGCGGCCACCCTGGGTCACCCGGGAGCCCGGGCATGGCTCGATAAGGAGGAATCGTCCATCGTGACCGCTCCCCTGGAAAGAAAATGATTGCCCTTCGGGAATCCCCGCTCCCCATGAAGGAGGCGGGGACTCCCGGATTCCGGAAATAACTTCGGTACGCCGTCTTTCTCCCGCGCCGTGGGGCCGCCGGCGGGGGCGTGAGGATCAATACTCATCCCTGCGCCCCGTTTCTTCTCAGAAAGGCTTGTCCTCCGGCAGGGTTTCCCCCAGGGCCAGCCGGCAGAGATCACTGATCATGTAGTTCTTCATGCCCCTGTCCAGGACTTTCTGCCCCAGGGTCTTGTAGCACATGGGGCAGAGATAGACCATGGCGTCGGCCCCGGCATCCTCCGCATCCTTCACGTTTTTCTCCCGGAAGGGCTCGTAGTTCTTGCCCCGGGGAAAGAGCTTCAGGTTCGGTCCCGCCAGTTCCACGCCGCAGCACAGGGCGTTCACGCCGTCATATTCCCGCTTGACCCGCTCGACCCCGATACGCTCGAAGATCTCGTCGATCAGGGGATCCTTTTCCGGCGTATACCGGGAGGCGCAGGGTCTCTGGTAGGCCACTTTCATGTCGAGCTTCCGGATTTCTTCCGGGTGCGCTTTCATGTAGTCCAGAATGTGCTCGAAAATGGGGACGGGCCGGAAGGGGAGTTCGATCCCGTATTCCGGGGCGAGGCCCTTCAGAAGGGCGTAGCAGTCGTCATGGACGAAGACGATTTCCTTCGCTCCCGACTTGGCCAGGTTGTTCACCAGGGCCTGGAGCCGGTCCCGCATGATGGATTCGTCCCCCATGTGGGCGAACAGGACGTTGCAGAAGAAATGGCGGCCTTTCAGGGCGGGCAGCCCCTCGAAAAGCCTTCCGTGAATGGCCCAGGGCATGCTCCCTTCCATGACGCACAGGGAGATCGCCCGCTCAACCGGTTCCATGGCCTTGGGTTCCCCCTCGGCGGCGAACCGGGAGGCCATCTTGGCCCGGAGCGCCGGGTCGGTGAAATCTCCCGCCGCTTCCATCCGCTTGAGGATGAGATCAAAGGGCCTCGCATCTTTTGGACAGTATTCGTTACAGGCGATGCAGGTGATGCAGTCGTAAAGCCAATCGGATTTTTCTCCTTCCACGAGTTTACGGAAAGCCTCCGAACCGCTTTTCTTGTCGAAATCCAGGTAGTGGCATTTTTCCAGGCATTCACCGCAAAAATCACACCTTTCCTCGTAAAACATGACAGCCTCCTTCTCTTAAAGTTTCTTTTTCCTGATTATCGCGTTCCGGAGCGCCCTGTGGAAAACCCTGGCCGCCAGTTCCGCACAGTGGCGGTGATTGTCGGGCATGTTTTCCAGGTGTTCCAGGAGGGTGCTCTGGTTTATTCCAAGACAGCCGGCAAGGGTTGTCCCCTCAGCCATGGATGCGGCGGCATCGCAGGCGGCAACGGTAAAGAAACAGCCGTCCGTGGTGAACCGTGTTTCCTCCACGCGGTTGTTTCGGACCCGGAGAAACATCTCCACCGTGTCGCCGCAGGATCCGGTGAGTTCGGCATGGCCGTCCGGCCGGTCCAGGATCCCGTAATGTCCCGGGTGCATCCCGTGATTCATGATGGATTCGGAAAAACGCTTTATTCCCTTCTCCTCCAGGAGCCCCATCATTTCTGCCAGGATTTCTTCTTCTTTTTCCATAGGCCGGTCTTGTCCCCTCTTCGTGATCAGTGGTCGCAGAGATTCGACCCGAGTTGGAGGGAACCGTTCAGCCAGGCGGCCACCACCGATTCGGGAGACTCCGACGGAGCCCCCACCATAACACGAATACCCTTCTCGGAAAAGAGATCCTGGGCCCGTTGGCCCATGCCGCCGGCGATGATCATCTGGACGCCTTTATCATGGAGCCAGCGGGGAAGAAGCCCCGGTTCGTGGGGAGGGGCCGGGAGATCCTGGCGGGAAAGGATGTTTTTGCGGGCTGCGTCCACGTCGAAGACGGCAAAGATCTCGCAGTGGCCGAAATGGGCGCTCAGCCTGTTCTCGGTGACCGGCACGGCCACTTTCAGGACGGGACCCTCGACGGTTTTATCCTCCCTTTGATCCCCCGAAACCGGCGCGTCTTTTTCAATCGTCGCCATGAGGGTTTCCGCAATTCCGGAAAAGGCTTTTCCCGCCTCCGTATCTCCGTGAAAATAAACGAACGGCCGGCCCTCGTCGGAGGACTCGACGATCATGGGGTCGATGGGAATCCGGCCCAGGAAGGGAACCCCCATGTCCTTCGCCATGGCTTCCCCGCCGCCCGGCCTGAAGAGAGTCACCACTTCCCGGCAGTTCGGGCAGACAAACCCGCTCATGTTTTCGACGACCCCCAGGACGGGCACCTGGACCTGCCTGCAGAAATTGATGGATTTCCGGACATCGATGACGGAAAGATTCTGGGGGGTCGTGACGATGACCGCCCCGTCGCTGGACGGGATCATCTGGGCGACGGACAATGGCTCGTCCCCCGTTCCCGGAGGGAAGTCCATGACGAGGTAGTCCAGGTCCCCCCAGGCGGTTTCCGACAGGATCTGTTTGATGACGTTTATTTTCATGGGTCCCCGCCAGATGACGGCGTCGTCCTCGTTTTTCAGCAGAAACCCCAGGGAGACCACTTTCAGGTTATCCGAAAATTTTACCGGGGCGATGGATTCTCCGTCGTAGGACAGCTGGGCGCTTTGCAGGTGAAGCAGGGTGGGAATGCTCGGTCCGTGGAAATCCACATCGAGAAGGCCCACCTGTCTGCCTTCCATGGCCAGGGCGACGGCCAGATTGGCGGCGACGGTGCTTTTGCCGACCCCCCCCTTTCCCGAAAGGACCATGATTTTATGGCGGATCCGGGACATGCGGTCCTGGATGGCGTCCCTTCCCTGGTCAGCCTTTTCGGGGGCGGCTTTGCCCCTGTCTGTGCAATGGCTCGAATTGCAGTGATCGCGATCGTGCTCACAACTCATGGAATTGACCTCCTTCAAAATTTCAACGTCGTCGGCTTCGTTACAGGTCCATATGCTGCGTCGCCCTTCATCCCTTGTCGCTGCGGCGTACGGGCAACGGCGCCCCGTTCCTCGGGATTCGGGCGCCTTGCCTCGGGAGCTTTTTCCAAAGCCGTCTCAAAATGGACATTTTACTTCCTGCAACCTGTTTATCAGCGTTTCAGGGTGTAATAAATATTCGTTCCCGTCTCGACGGGTTCGATCCGATCCCGCGAAACAGCATCCGCAAGATACTTGATGATCTCATGAATAGCAAGACCGAGTCCGGATGCGATATCTTCGGCGGTTGAAGGCCTCCGGCCGATCATTTCAAGAATGGCGGCCTCCCGGTCCCCGGAAGCGGAGAAACCCTCAACTCCGGCGGTTCCAATGGCGGCAACGACCTCCCAGGGGTCCCCGAAGGATCGGGCGATGTCGTTCAGTGTTCCCGCATCGACCGGCGGGGCCTCTGTGCGGGCCGGGCTTCTCACGTTGGTGTTCAATTGGACGCGGTCCGGAGCGATGCGGTCTATCTGGTTCTTCAGGTTTTGAAGCTCATCCCCGCCGTCGTTCATGCCGGCGACGAGAAAGACTTCGAGCCACAGGCGGCCGGGGTATTCCTCCCGCATGCGGACCAGGCCGTCCAGCATCTTCCGGAAGGAAATTCCCCGGCAGGGCCGGTTGATTTTCCGGAACAGGGTCTCGTTTCCACCATCCAGGGAGGGAATCAGAAGATCGGCGTTCCGGAGAGCTGCCCTCACGTCGCCGTCCCATAACAGGGATCCGTTGGTGATCACTGCCAGGGGAATGTCCGTCGTTTCCCCGATGGATCGAATGATTCTCCCCAGGTCGCTGTGAAGGGTCGGCTCTCCCGAGCCGGAAAGGGTGATGTAATCGGGGGTCGGCCCTCTGTCGAGAGCGGTCCGGATTTCCTCCACGAGGGGTTCCACGGGCACATAAGGACGCCTTACGGCCGTTTTCGCCGTCGTTTTGCCGAGTTGGCAGTAAATGCAGTCGTAAGTGCAGGTCTTGAAGGGAACCAGATCGACCCCCAGGGACCTTCCCAGCCTCCTCGACGGGACGGGCCCGTAAATATGACGACGGCGTCTTTTCCCTTCTGATATCATCGATGGAACCTTTGATCTCGATGCTTCATGCTCTCGACGGAGATCAGGATTTGTCACAGGGTTTCGAGCTGCAGGGTGTTTCCCTGCCGCAGCAGGAAATCTCCCGGCCGCAGGACCGCATACCGGCGTCCTTCATGATGAAGCCTCCCCCCGGTCCGAGAACTTTTTCGACCGGGCCGCCGCATTCGGGGCACTTTTCAACGGGGGGGTCGGTGATCTTCTGGAACCGCTCGAATCCATGCTTGCATTCCCGGCAGCAATATTCGTAAGTAGGCATTATTTTGTCCTGTACAGGGTACCTTTTTATTTATAAGGGCATCACGATGATGTCATTGACCCATGTTTTGAACCGTTTTTTCCCAGAGGGATCGTATTTCCCCCGATATCGGGGCATCCGTGTATTCCACGACCGTCGTTCCTTCGATCTGGGCTTTTGTCACGGCGGAATCGTAGCGAATCCTCCCCGCAAGGGGGATGGATCTGTTTCCGGCTTCCTTTTCAATTTTTTCCGTCATATCCGGGTTGATGTCCCACTTGTTGATACAAAGAGAAACGGGTATCCGGAAATGAGACGCCAGCTCCAGAACCCGGAACAGGTCATGGCGACCGGAAAGAGTGGGTTCCGTTACCACGAGAACATGATGGCTTCCCGTAATGGAAGCAATAACGGGACAGCCGATTCCAGGAGATCCGTCGATGAGAATGAGGGGAAGGCCTTTCTCTTCGGCCATTGTTCTGGCCTTTTCCCGGAGAAGGGACACGAGCTTACCCGAATTGCCCTCGGCAATGCCGAGTCTCGCATGGACCAGGGGGCCGCAGCGGGTTTTCGATACGAACCACCGTCCGTTCACGGCAGGCTCGAAGGCGATGGCCTCCGCGGGACAGACCCGGAAACAGACACCGCACCCCTCGCAGAATATGGGGTTGATCACCGGAATACCCGATTCGGAAGACGCCTCCGGGACACTCACGGCATCGAAACGGCAGGCCGTCAGGCATTCGCCGCAGGCAATGCAGGCCTTGTCCAGGACCCGGGCTTTTTTGCCTCCGGAAAAATCCCCCTCGTCCTCCACGGACGGGTCCAGGACAAGATGGAGATCCGCCGCGTCGACGTCGCAGTCGACAAGGACTTTTCCTTTCGCGAGAGCGGCGAAGGACGCGATAAGGCTCGTCTTTCCCGTACCCCCCTTGCCGCTGATGATGACGATTTCTTTCATGACCTTCTCTTGTTCTCCGTGATCGATCCGTCCGTTCTTTTTTTCTCCACGAGTCCCGTGATGGATTTCCACAGGTTCCGGAACAGGTTTTCATATTCCCGATCCGCCTCCGAGATGAGACGGCCCCGGGAATAGGCCTCGGCGATTTTACGGTCATCGGGGATTTCCACGAGAACGGGGATATCTTCCTGCCGGCAGTATGCATTGACCCGGTCATCGCCGATGGTGCTGCGGTTGATGGCCACGGCGCAGGGAATGCCGATCTGCCGGACCATGTCCACGGCGAGTTTGAGATCGTAAAGGCCGAAAGGGGTCGACTCCGTCACGAGAAGGACGAAATCGGCGTCTTTCACCGCCTCGATGACGGGGCAGGAGGTGCCCGGAGGGGCGTCTATGATGCGGATGTCCGCATCCCTCTCCTCTTTTTGGACTCTTCTGATAACCGCGGGTGTCATGATTTCCCCGATATTGAGAAAGCCGTGGACAAACCGGATTCCCGCGGCGTTTCCCCGCTCGATCCGCCCGATGGTCTTTCCCCTTTCGATGATGGCCCCCTCGGGGCAGAAGCGGAGGCAGGCCCCGCAGCTGTGGCAAAGCTCCGGGAAAACGAGAACCTGGTCCTTGATCACGATGATGGCGTGATACTCGCAAACCTCATCGCAGATCCCGCAGGCGGTGCACTTTTCCGGCAAAACCTCGGGGATGGGAATCGTCACCTCTTCGGCGGAGACAATATGGGGGTTGAGAAACAGATGACAGTTGGGCTCTTCCGCGTCGCAGTCGAGGAGCGAAACGGCCCGATCCTTCCCGATCACGGAGGCGAGGTTCGTGGCAAAGGTCGTTTTTCCCGTTCCGCCCTTTCCGCTGGCTATGGTTATCGTGAGTGCTTTCATCGTGTTCCCTGTGAAATCCGAGGTCAGCTTTAACGGCTTCGCAAAAAAATCCATAGGCTGCATTGCCCTTCATTCCTCGTCACTGCGACGTGCCGCTAAGTACTTTCCATTTCCCGGGATTCGGGCGCCCTGTCTCCGGAGCTTCTGCGAATCCGCAGGAAAAAGAGCATATTCAAACCCTTACGAGATCATCAACTTGTTCCCTTTCGGAAAACACCGCCGCGGCCTCCTCCCATGCCCCGGCCTCCACCGCGGCCCATCCCTCTGCCGCCTTGTCCTTTACCCATTCCTCTTCCCTGGCCGCTGCGGCCCGTGTCCATGCCGAAATGATCTCCCACATTCGGTGACTGCGCCGCCTGAAAATGGCCTGACTTGAACTGAGACACGGCATCCCGGATCGATCCGGCGGCTCCGGTGAGCACCTGAATGCCCGCTGCCTGAAGAACCTGGAAGGCATTAGGTCCGCAATTCCCCGTGATGACGACTTCAACGCCTCGATCCACGACGAGTTGGGCCGCCTGGATTCCGGCGCCGCCGCCGGCCTGGGCGTGGGGGTTCGGGATCGCCTCGAAGTCCAGAGAATCCTCCTGGACGATGATAAAATAGGGCGCTCTGCCAAAACGGGGGTCCAACTGGGCCTGAAGATCCTTTCCCGTTGATGAAACCGCTATTTTCATTTTTTTACATCCTTTCGGCAAAAGAAAGAAACCTGTTCCCTCTTGAAACACATGCCGGTTCCCTGGAGAATCTTCCCGGAACCAGACGTAGGAGGCCTTCCTTTCACCAAGGATAGGTTCCGGGTTTCCTCACCGGGGGACCGGCACGTTCCTGTCCGGACCGGCTAAGGTTCGGGCTTATCCTGAAGTTCGGCGATCCTCCTCTTCAGCTCCGCGATCGTTTCTTCGTGAGTTCTCAGCTCTCTTTTCATGTATTCGACTTCATCTTCTCCCGTGGATCCGACGCTGTCCATGGGCTGCCATTCTCCGGGTACGCGTCCCGGGAGCGGGAAACCCCGGCGGAATGCCGTTCCCTGCTGGAAAAAGCGGAAACCCCCGCCCCGGCCTCCCCGGCCGAAGCCGAAGCCTCGACAGCCCCTTCCGGGGGCGGCATTGGCAAACCCGGGAGCGCTGAAACCGGCACAGAATCCGAAGGCTCTTCCGGTCATGGGCCCGTATCCTGAGGGTCCTCTTCTGTCACCACCTGGCATGCTGTTCACCTCCTCTCGGTGTTTTTGTCCCCTATACCCGTCAGAAGGGACACGTTCATGATTGCGTATATGCGACTTATTTGTGTATCAGTTGCATATCTGCTTACATCCAGTGTCCTTCCACTGTGGAAGCGGTGGCCTCGGTGGTTTCGCCCCGTTCCCACAGGGAGAGGGCGTCTTCGACCGTTTCCGTCCCCCCGGGGAAAAGGTGGATTCCAATGCCCGCCGCTTTCAGGGTCCGGAAAGCGTTGGGCCCGACGTTTCCTGTAAGAACCGCCGAAACACCCAGATGAGCCATATTCCGGGCCGCCTGGATTCCCGCGCCCTGGGCTGCGTGGACGTTCTGGTCATTCCGATGGACGACCACCGCTTCCGTCTCCGTGTCAAGGACGATGAAATATTTACATCGGCCGAAACTGAAATCGGCTTTGCTTTTCCTGTCTTCTCCGTAAGATGTGACCGCTATTTTCATCTGTGGCTTTCCTTTCATTCCATTATGTGACGGCCGGCCCGGAGACGTTGTCTCCGTCTGGCACACGACGCCTGCCGACGGCAACCGGGAAGAAAATACCGTTGGTCGAAGAGGCGGTCATCCAGATAGGCATCAAGCACATCCTCCGTCTTCCCCCGCAGGTAGGGGATAATTTCTATTCCGGCAGCACGGACCCAGTCCTCCAGCGTCTTCGAGATGGCCCCGCAGAGCAGGATGCCGACTTCCTTGCTTTTCAGCATCTCGACCCGTTCGATGAAACCGAATCTGTGCAGATCGAGAAGTTCGCGCGTGTGCGGCCCCTGAGGCATTGTTTCGACGAGGAGCCACGTGTCGCAAAAATCGCATACCGTGGACAGGGACTCACCCCAGACAGGGATGGCGAATTTCATGACAACCTCCTGCAAAGGTGATTACAATTGTTATGCCAGACAATTGAAAATTTAATATGTAACTATAACGATATGATACCTAAATCAGGCTTGGGCAATGGCTCTCGTTACGGAAAAAGCGTCGCGTTTCTGCGACCGTCAACTCAGGGTTGCTCCTCATATGCCGGAGTTCCGTTATCCGTTGCCGGGAACGGTCCGTCTGGAAAAAAGATTGACTGTACCGCTTCAGGCATGAAGTCCCCTTTCCCGGAGACTCGGACGGGGCGGCTCCGCCCCGCGTCTGCCCGGAATGCGGTTACAGGACCCTGAATGAAAACAAGTGCTTCGTGCAGCCTGAAAGAGAAGGTATCCGGGATCATATAACGGTGAGGAAGAATCCGTAGACGAGGGTGTTGACGATGGTCAGGGGGATGCCGATCCTGGCGAATTCCATGAAAGTGATGGTTTCCCCCGCCTTCCTCTCGGCATTCTGGATGATGATCACATTGCTCGCCGCCCCCAGGATGAAGAGATTGCCTGCAATGGTGCTTCCGGCGGCGAGGTCGATCATTGCCCTTGTCGTGGCCCCCGCGTCGAGGAGGAGCGGGAGATACAAAGCCACGAGGGGCACATTGGAAATGAACTGGCTGAGAATGACGCTGACGGCGAGGATCATGAACAGGGAGGTGACGTCCAGGGGGATTTTCGTGAGTATGGACTGAAAAAAGCCGGAAAGCCAGACGCTTTTCATGACGATGAACAGGGAAGCGAAAAAAATCAGGGTATACCAGTCGATCCGCTTCAGGATGGAAAATCTCTTCCTGTGAAACAGGAAGGGAAGCGCCCCCGCGAGGGCGATCCAGGTGAGCCGGAAGTCCCAGTCGGGTTTCAGGAAGGCGACGGCCACCTTGCCGAGAATGAAAATGAGGATGACGGTCAGGGAAACCCGGCAGGCCCGGCTCAGGTCAGCGTCCCGGATGTGTTCCTCCGTGTGGCCGTGCAGGACTGCCTGAAACTGGTCCCGGTAGAACCACCGGAGCATGACGAAAGCGACCAGAAGATTGACGACCGTCGGGATCAGCAGATACTTGAAGAAAGTCAGGAAGGGGTCGGGCACGCCCCCGGCGATGGCGATGAGGAGGTTCTGGGGGTTTCCGATAGGGCTCATGGTGCTCCCGATGGTTACGGAAAAAGCCAGGGCGAGAAGGAGGACTTTGGTCGGGATTTTCTGGCGGGCCGCCAGCAGCAGGATCACCGGTGTTCCGATGATGGCCAGGGTGTCGTTCATGAAGATGGCCGAAGCGAATCCCATGGTGAACAGGATGAAGAGGATGAGCTCGTTCATCGACCGGGTCCGCCGGAAGAGGCGGTAGGTCAGAAGGGCGAGATACCCGCTTTGTTCCAGGCCTTCCCCGACGATGAACATGCCGAAAAGAAAGAGCATGACATCGGGCTGGATGGAGCACAGGGCTTCCCCCGGAGCGATCTGCCCCGTGGCGAGAAGGAAAATCGCCCCGGCGAGCATGATCTGCCAGATTTGAAAACGGAATCGCCCGACCTGCCGGAAGGCGATGGAAAGAAAGACGACGCCCAGAACCGCCACGGATATCATAGGCATAAATCAACACACGCTGGAATCCCTTGGAGGCAGCCGTCGGGCCTTATAGATCATCCGGAGTTTCCTGTCAAGATCCCTCACAGATCCCTCACGGGACCCGAAAAGGCAGGGGAAGCCGAAAGGAGGGGGCGAGTCCTGTTCTATCTCTTTTTCAGGGAAAGGAGGAGGGTGAAGCGGGCCACCGGTTCCGTCCCCAGCCTGTCGGGAACCGTCGCCACCACGTGAACGGGTGTTTCCACCCTTTCCGTGCCGCCGATCGCCTGCTCCACGAGACGGGTGATCGCTTCTCCGTCTTCGCAGGTGAAGAGGACATCCCCCTCCGCCCGTTTCAGGAAATCGGCGGTGAATCTCCCGAAGACCAGGGAAATATTCTTTCCCCTTTCCATGATGAGACGCATGGCCAGAAGACCGCCGGCGCAGTCCGCACCGGCGGCGAGGACACCGAAGTACATGGCGCCCAGGTGGTTTTTCGTCCTCCTCCTCAGGGGGACCTTTACGACGATCCGGCGGTCGTCGATCTCCACGACGGAAGGACGGATGAAAAATAGAAGGGGGATTTTTGTCAATCCGAAAAGACGGAGCATGATCGTGGCCTGAAGGGTTTCGGGCAGCCTTTTGAGAATGGACAGCATTTGACGGTACCCCGGAACGTGTTTTCAAGGTCATAGCATTTTCTTCGCGAAATGGAAAGAAGGACCGGTGTGGCGGGAGCGCCCGAAACAGGCCTGCCGATTCCATGGGCATGAAATCCGGATGGCCGCCCGGGAGGTGAAGAAAGGAATCCACGGAAACCGCATATTGCCCATCATTGCGCCAACAATTGCCTCTACTGCGGGCTTCGGAAGGACGACGAAGAGATCCGGCGCCCCCTTCCCCCCGGCCCTCCTCGCCTTCGAACGAAAAATGAAGGCCGTCGGGAAGAACGGCGATTCAGGCGTATAATCCGTTGAAAAGGGCGGTTCTTTCCCTTATACTTTTACGGGAATGATAACGGGCTTCCGGGACGACGGCGCTTCACCGGAAGAGGACTTCCCCTTTCCCCTTCGGTCCCGGTCTTTTCCCCGGTGCTCGATGGAGAGGAGAACGCCGGCTGTGGCGGGAAGGGAGCCTCCATGGTGGAAAAATAGACTGCCGGGGCGAGGGACGGGGACAATCCCTTCTTCGGGCGTTATTCTCCAAGGCGGCGGAGGCCGGATGGACCGAACTGATATGGACAAGCAACCGCCGGCACAGGGACACCGCCTGGAAATTTTATAACCGGATGGCCGGTGATCCGCTGGGGACCGTCCAGGGGGTTTTTGAACCGGGGATCGGGACGCCGGTGTGGAAGATGTCTTTGTGCCAGGAGGAGAAAAGAGCCGGTTTAAAGGGCCGGAATCCCCATTATGAGAGAAGCTTTCGGAGGATGTCCTGAATGAAGGAGGTGTGACGATGAAGGAACGAAGAATTTCAGGCCTGCTCGACCTGGCGATCGCGCGAGAGGAAGAGGCCTATGCCTTTTACCGGGATCTCCGGGAAAAAATGTCGGACCTGACGGCCCGGGACACTCTGGACTTCCTCGCAAAGGAAGAACGGAAACACCGGGATTTTCTTGTCCGATATAAAAAGGGGGAACTCCCCTCGGGCACCATGAGGCTCATGGATGGGGTGGATTACCATGTGGCGGAGCACGAGAGGGAACCGGATCCGGGCACGGCGGGAGATCTCAAGGATCTTTTTCTGATTGCGGCGCACCGGGAACTCCGGGCCCATGATTTCTATGTCGCCCTGGCCAATGCCCACCCCGAGGGGCCGGTGCGGGACATGCTCCTCATGATGGCCAACCAGGAAATGAAACACAAGGAAAAGGTGGAATACCTCTATACCAACGCCGCCTTTCCCCAGACGGCGGGGGGATAGGGGGCGGAACGACCTTTCCCGAAGCGGATGGTGAAAATGAGGCGAAACAAGCCAGCGGGGAATCTTCGGCCTCTTTCGTGGCCGTTGGTCCTTTTCTGGGGGTGTCTGGCCGCTCTGGCCCTCACGGCGGGAACGGCGGAAACCCGGGAGATCTATGCCGAAAAGACCGGGAAGGGCTGCGCCTTCTGTCACCAGGAAAAATCGGGCGGCGCCCTGAACGCGGCGGGTCTCGCCTATATACGGAACGGCTTTCGTTACCCCATCCCGGATGAGGTGTTCCGAAAGGCGGAAATTCTCCAGGGGCCCTTTCATCGGACGCTCCGTCTCATCGCCGGATACCTCCATCTCACGGTGGCGGTCATTTTCTTCGGGGCCATTTTTTATGTTCACATCTTCATCCGCCCCACCCGGCTTCGGGGCGGCATTCCGCGCCAGGAAAGGATCCTTGGAGTTTCCTCCATGATTCTTCTCACGGTGACGGGGGGCTATCTCACCTGGTCCGTCATAGGGGATTTCCAGCACTTTTTCGACAATTCCTTCGGCCTTCTTCTCTTCATCAAAATCTGTCTGTTCGCCGTCATGGTGTCCATCGCCGCCGCGGCGATCACCGTCATCCACCGGGGAATGATGAAGGAGGGGAAAACCGCGCCGGCTCCCGGGGCGGACGGGAAAATCACCGCCGCGGCCCTCCGCCGGTACGACGGCGCGGAGGGCCGGCGGTCCTGGGTGGCCTTTGAAGGGAAAGTCTACGATGTGACGGAAAGCGCCCGTTGGAAAGGGGGACGGCATTTCGGAAAGCACGCCGCCGGGGCGGATCTTACAGAAGCCTTTAAAGGGGCCCCCCATGGAGCCGAGGTGTTTGAGAGGGTCGGAAGTGTCGGGGACCTCCTTTCAGGAGACGGGGAAAGCCGGCCGGCCGGGAAAGCCCATCGTATTTTCGTCTTTCTCGCCTACACGAACCTGGGGATGGTTTTTCTCATCCTCCTTTGCATCGCCTTCTGGCGCTGGGGGACTCCGGTTCCTTTCGGCCTTGAAAAGGACACCGTGAGAGCCGCCGGGCGGACGTGCCTGGCGTGCCACCGGGAGACCAAACCGGCCCTCTTCCGGGACTGGGAGGGCAGCCGCCATGCCCGGCTCGGCGTGACCTGTCATGACTGCCACCAGATCGGGACGGAAGACCCGGCGGTTCACCGGGGGCATCTGAAGAACACGGACATCCCCGTCGCCGTGGTCGTGACGCCGCGCCGCTGTGCCGCCTGCCATCCCGGGGAGGCGGAGGAATACGGCCGGAGCAAGCACGCCAACACGCAGGAGATCATCTGGAAAATCGACCGGTGGCTCCGGGATGGGATGAACAACGCCGCGGAAAGGGCCACGGGCTGCTATGCCTGCCATGGAACGGTCGTGGAGGTGAAAGACGGCAGGCCCGTTCCCGGTTCATGGCCCAATGTGGGCGTCGGCCGCATCAATCCCGACGGAAGCCGGGGAAGCTGCTCCAGCTGCCACACCCGGCACCGGTTTTCCATCGCCGAGGCCAGAAAACCGGAAGCCTGCGACCAGTGCCACCTCGGTCCGGACCACCCCCAGATCGAGATCTACAACGAGTCCAAGCACGGCACGATCTGCCGCGCCGAGGGGCAGACCTGGAACTGGAACGGCGAACACGGCTCCTGGGTCGCCGGACGGGATTATAGGGCCCCCACCTGTGCGGTCTGCCACATGTCCGCTGCCGCCGGTGTTTCCCGGACCCATGACGTGACGGAAAGGCTTTCCTGGGAGACCCAGGCCCCGCTGACCGTGAGGCCCGAAGCGTTCGAGCCCTTCCCGGCGCGGACGGACTGGCGGGCGGAACGGGAAAAGATGACATCCGTCTGTCTCCAGTGTCATTCGAAAACCTGGGCGGACGGCCACTTCGGCAATTTCGACGCCGTCATCGGCCTTTACAACGAAACGTATTATCTTCCCGCGAAGAGGCGGATGGACGATCTCTACGGGGAAAAGCGGCTCTCCGGGACGCCCTATTTTGACGATCCCCTGGAATGGGAATTCTACGAATTCTGGCATCACGAGGGGCGCCGGGCCCGGATGGGGACGGCCATGATGGCCCCCGACTATGCCTGGTGGCACGGGTTCTACGAGCTGAAGCACCGCTACGGGGTCATCATGAACGGGGCCGATGAACTGGAAAAAACGGGGAAACGGGAAGAAACCCGGGAAGTTCCGGGCCGGTTCGATCAGTGAAAGGGGGTGGGGCCGCCCGGAGTCAATCCCCTTTCTTCCGGGAGGGGAGAGTCCGTTTCCGCCATTGCCGGAGGCCGTGGCGGATGGCGAGGAGGGGATGGCGGCGCCACATCCGGGGGCCGGCATAGCGCATCACCTCCCGGATCCGGTTCCGCTCGTCGGGCCGGTAGCAGTGAACGGGGCAGCGGCTGCAGGCGGGCTTGTCCTTCCCGTAAGGACATCGGCGCAGGCGTTCTTCCGCATAGCGGAGGAGGTCATTGCAGGACGGGCACAGTCCCGGCCCTCCGGAGTGGAGATCCCGGCAGTAAATCCGGATCATGGCTTCAATGGTTCCGGTTTCCATACCGCCCCTTCCGGCCGATTCGTTTTCGCGGAGCGTCATGATGAAGATAATCATTCGGGCCGACCTTTGCAACGGCTGCGAGAAATGCGTGAACACCTGCTTCGAGGTCTTTCGCTTCTGGGGCATGGACCTGCGGTCCTCCTTCGAGGTTCCCGACGACACCCCCCACCGGGATAAAATCGGGAAGGCCGTTCTCGACTGCCCCCAAAAGGCCATCCGGGTCGTCGAAACGCCGGGGGCCGGGACCGGAGAGGCGGTATCTTCATAAAAGGGAGGGTCCCATGTCTGATCCATACGAAGAGCGTTTGAAACAATTCATCAGAGAGCGGGGAATCCCGGCGGAACACCTGTCCTTTACCCGATCCTGCCATACCGTCGCTGAAGCCGCCGCGGCGGCCGGCGCGCCGACGGAGGATCTCGTCAAGAATATCTGCATGATCACCGGCGCCGGCGAGTTCGTCGTCGCCGTCGTGAAGGGCGAAGACCGGGCGAGCACATCCCGGGTGGCGAAAGCCCTGAAGATTGAAAATGTCAGAACGGCGACGCCGGAGGAAATCCTGGAGCGCACGGGGTTTCCCTGCGGCGGGACGCCGTCGTTCGGTTTTTCGGCCCGGTTTCTGGTGGATCCCCGGGTGACGGAAAAAGACACGGTGTATACGGGAGGCGGATCGGGAAAGTCTCTCGTCAGGATTGCCAGCTCCGAACTGATCAGGGCCGGAAACGCCACGGTGGTTCGCGTCAGAAGATAATGGATGCCGAACAGAAGGGGAAGAAAGGTCAGGGACGAAAAAATGGAAAAATATCATAAGATAAATCCTGTGGCCGTCACATTGACGGCCCTGTCTCTCCTGGGACTGGCGGCCTGTGCGGGGATGCCGGAAAGGGTTTCCCCTTCAGGGGAAATAACCGCGACCTGCCATGACCTCCAGCTCATCTTCCAGGAGAGCACCTATTCCTTCGAGGCCGTCCGGGCCATGGGCGGGGCTTATTACGGCAGCGCCGACACGGGGGAATGCCTGGTCACCATCCATCGCATCGGGAAGGGGGATGATGAGAACTGGTACCGGGAATGGCGGAAGACGGCGGAGAGACTGGAAAAGGAGGGCGACGGTTTTCTGGCGGCGCGAGACCGGGTGAGCGCCCGGGAGTGCTACTTCCGGGCTTCCGGGTATTACCGCTCCGCGGAGTTCTTCCTTCACGCCGATCCGGAGGATCCACGGATCCTGGATACCTGGCGGAAAAGCCGGGATGGTTTCCTCAAGGGGGCGGCCCTGGCCGACAGGATCATCAAGCCGGTGGAAATTCCCTATGAAAACACGACCCTCCCGGGATATCTCTGCCTCGTTGACGAATCGCCGGTAAGGCGGCCTCTTCTCATCGTTCACACCGGCTTCGACGGAACAGGGGAAGAACTCTATTTCAGCGTCGCCCGGGCCGCGGTGGAGCGGGGATTCCACTGCCTCGTTTTCGAGGGGCCGGGACAGGGGCGGGTCCTGCGGGAGCAGGGGATCCTTTTCCGGCCGGACTGGGAAAACGTGGTCACGCCGGCGGTGGACTTTGCGATCCGCCATGAAGGGGTGGACCCGGACCGGATCGCCCTCATGGGGATCAGCATGGGCGGCTACCTCGCCCCCCGGGCCGCGGCCTTCGAGGGGCGCATCAGGGCCTGCATCGCCAACGGCGGGGTCTATGATTTCTTTGCCGCCACCCTCCGGCATGCCCCGCCGGGTTTCGAAAAGCTTCTCGACGATCCGGTGGCGTGCCGGGAGATCGATGGGGAAATCCGTGAAAAAATGAAGACGGACGCCATGGTCCGGTGGTCCTTCAACGACGGGATGTGGAAATTCGGCGCGGCCACCCCCACGGACTACCTGAAGGCCCTTCGTCTCTACACCCTGAAGGACTGCGTCGGGAACCTCCGGTGTCCCGTCCTGGTGGTGGATTCGGCGTGCGACAGCCTCATGCCCGGCCAGTCGAAGATCCTCTATGACCGGTTGACGGGCCCCAAAACCTGGATGGCTTTTACAACCGGGGAGGGGGCGGGCCTCCACTGCCAGGTGGGTGCCGCCGCTCTCTCCAACGAGCGGATCCTCCACTGGCTCATGGGTCGCTTCGGCATGCTGGAGGAACGGTAAACCGCCCCTTTATTTTGTTACCGGGGCCTACACCGTGATGAGATGGGGATTCTTCGCCTGATAAGCCTCGATGACGCCGTCGGGATCGTAATAGCCCTTGGCATCAACCCATACCTTCACCTGGACGGTAACGTTCGTACCCGCGGGCGGGGCGTAAAAGGCGCTCGGGGTCGTGACGGAACTGGTTGCGGCGCGGTAAAGGTGCCCATCGTCCTCGCTCGCGATCTCCGCCCGGACCAGGGGGTTGTCCGTGCCGATTTCTCCGTCTTTCACCTGTTTGGACTGTAGAACGAAGAAATTCCTGATCGGATTTTCCTGGGAGAGGAAGCATCGAAGCCGCATGGCCCCGTGGCCGTCCGCCAGGGTGGTATAGGTCACGTTGAGGGGGCTTTCAGCGTCCCGGAGCGGGCTTGTTCCCGGGATGGCGCCTGCACCCGTGTAGTCCTCGGCGTAAAGGATTCCGAAATATTTCGTGATCCGGGTATTGAAATTTTCCTCCGTCCAGGTTCCGTCGGAAAAGTCCAGCCAGAAGACCTCTGGATCGCCGGTGTCGGTGATGAAATCGGAAGAGGCTGTGCCGTCTCCCCCCCGGGATGTGAGGGGGAAGAATCCCACGGACCGGACATAGGCGTCGGCTCCTGTGAAATCCGAATCGGGGGGAGGGCCGGACCAGCCGGAACCGGAGGGGGCCGTCTGAAAAATGAGATCCGTCTTATTCAGGGTTTTCGTGGCGCCCAGGGTCAAGGTCGCCGTGTTGGCAACGTCGTCGATGGTCTTTACCGTCACTCCGTCGGGGATACCGTCTCCCAGGACGATCTGGCCGACGGCCACCTTGTCGGAAACATGCTCATCCTTCTTGAGATAGAAACCCGTGATGATGACGTTGTCCTTCGCGATGTTCAGCGGAAGCACCTCCTGTCCCAGGGTGAGACAGCTCCCGGTCACGGAAGCCGAGGCGGCCTTGTTCATCGTCATGGTTTTCCCCGTCCCGTTCACGGACAGGATCGTCGTGCCCGGGGGAATTCCCCGGCCCGTGATGCCTTTTCCGACAAGGTTTTCCGCCGGGACCGGATTGACAGTTTCCAGAAAGGCCACGTTTCGAACCGTGGTGTCCGTCGCGGATAGATTCCCCGTCGCCCGGGCATACCGGTCGGTGCCTGTCGAGGCGGCCCGGAAAGCCACGTAGTTGGCCACGTTCATGGTGACGTTTCCGATGGGCTGGTTCAGTTCCGTTCCGATCCAGGGGATGGCGGCGCCCGGCGCCTCCGGGGAAGGCCCGGCGGCGGACCCGCTTCCATGATCGTCGCAGCAACCCCAGGACAGGCAAAGTCCGAAAAAAACAGCAAAGATCAGGCGCCATGGCGTTGGCGTTCTTTTCAATTCCCGCCGGTTGCCTTCATTCGGAGGATCCGCCCTTTTCCGAAGTTGATCCTTCCCTCGTGAAGGCCCATAAACTTACCTGATTCCCTTTCCTTCCCGATGCCGCATTCATTGAATGCCTTTTCGATGCAGTCATTTGTCCTGAATATTCGGAATGCTGGAAGAATCATATCCGTTTGAGGGATGGGGTGCAAGGGGATTGTCTATTCCGTCTTGTCCATCTGTCTGATCATGATCGGACGGACCAAGAGCCGGATCGGGTTTCTCTGCACCGGCGGGGCGGCGGCGGGAGCCGTCATCTCCCCTTTCATGGGCTTCCCGGCGGACCGGTACGGCCGGAAAACCCGTTTCCCGGGCGAAAAAAAAGTTTCCGCCGTTCCCGTCCTGTGGTAGATGCAGGAATATCGAAACTACAAGAGGAGTTCCCATGGAAAGGTCCTGCATATATTTTGACAAACCCGGTCCGGAAAACACGCGGGCGGTCCTCGATCTGGTCTGTGAGCGGGCGGGGAAGAAGGGGATCGGTTCGGTGATCGTTCCTTCCTGCAGCGGCGGCACGGCTCTGGCGGCGCTGGAAATCCTCGGTCCGGTCTCCCCCCTTGTGGTCGTGACCCATGTCGCCGGCTTTTCCAATCCCGATGTGCAGGAAATGCCTGTCAAGACCAGAAAGGCCCTGGAGAAAAAAGGGGTCCCGGTTTTCACGGGACAGCATGCTTTCGGCGGTGTCGGGCGGGGAATCCGGAACAAGCTGGCCACCTACCAGGTGGATGAGATCATAGCCTTTTCCCTTCGCGTCTTCGGACAGGGAACGAAAGTTGCGATTGAAATCGCCCTCATGGCCGCCGATGCGGGACTCGTCCGGACCGACGGGGACTGCATTTCCCTGGGGGGAACGGAAGAGGGCGTGGATACGGCCCTGGTCCTGAAGCCCGTCAACAGTTTCCGGTTCTTCGACCTCAAGGTCCGGGAAGTGATCTGCAAACCATTCCTGTTTTAGGAGGGAACCATGGGATTCACGGGTAAACAACTGGAACGGTATGCCGACGTCCTCCTCTGGGGGCTCACCACGGCGAGAGATGGAAAATTCCGGAGAAACGAAGTGGTTCTCATCCGCTTCGACAAGCCGGCTCTTGAACTCATGGAAATTCTCCACGACAAGCTTCTCCGCCGGGGATTGAATGTTCCGGTCAGGATGGGCCTCACGTCGAAAATGGAGAGGAATTTTTTTGACGGAGCCGGAAACAGACAACTCGTGTTCGTCCCTCCGGGAGACCGGGAACTGTTCGAGAGCCTGAACGGAAGCATCTACCTGCATGCTCCGGAATCTCTGACCCACCTGAGCCACGTGGACCCGAAACGGATCGGGAAAGCCCTGGTGGCCAGAAAACCCCTCCGGGAAATTCTCGAAAAACGGGAGGAAAAGGGGATTTTCGGGTGGACGCTCTGCACCATCCCCACGGAAAGCCTTGCCCGGCATGCGGGGATGAGCCTCGGGGACTACACGGAGCAGATCGTCAAGGCCTGTTATCTCGACCGGGACGACCCGGTGGCGGAATGGAAGGCGGTCTATCGGAAGGTTTCGAGGATCAAGAAGTGGCTGAACGGCCTTGAAATCGATTTCCTCCTTGTCCGTTCCGAGTCCACCGATCTGAAGATCACGCCGGGGAAAATGCGGAGGTGGATCGGCATCTCGGGACACAACATCCCCAGTTTCGAGATCTTCCTTTCACCGGACTGGCGGGGGACGGAAGGGACCTATTTCGCCGATCAACCCTCCTACCGGAGTGGAAACTACGTGGAAGGGGTGACCCTGGTCTTCCGGGAGGGACAGGTGGTGGACATTACGGCGGGGAAAGGGGAATCGTTTGTGAAGCAACAGGCGGCCATGGACAGGGGGGCCTGCCGGATCGGCGAATTCTCCCTCACGGACCGGCGGTTTTCCCGGATCGACCGTTTCATGGCCGACACCCTTTTCGACGAGAACTACGGAGGGTCTCACGGCAACTGCCATGTGGCCCTCGGGTCGTCCTACAGCGACACGTATGCCGGGGATCCTTCCCTGATGACGAAAAAGATCAAGAGATCTCTCGGGTTCAATGATTCGGCTCTCCACTGGGACCTGGTGAATACGGAGAAAAAAACGGTCACCGCCCGCCTTAAATCGGGCAGGGAGATCCTCCTTTATGAAGACGGCGTGTTCCGTGTCCCGGGGGATGCCCTGACGTAAAGGGTCTCTCTGCCGGCGGCCTCCCGGTCGGGAGGGCTTTCCCTGCCCGCCCGTCCCGGCGTCCGGCTCAAACCGGGAGAGGCTGGGTTCTCTTCCTGTCGTAACAGGTCTGGCAGATCGGTTTCTTGCGAAGCAGCCTCTCCAGCAGGTTCTCGAAGACGAACAGATGAACCATCTCGTCCCGGGAGCCGATGTCCGGGAAAAGGACCGTCTCCGCCGCCTCTTCGAGTTCGACCCTGAGAGAAAACCATTCCAGGGCGGTCTTTTCTTCCGCCGTCATATCGTTTAATTCATCCAGAGTGTGAATGAACTTGTCTCCGTCTTCCCCTTCCCGTTTTCCACATTCACGGCATCGGATCATGGTCTGAGGATATCGGCTGATCAGAAGTTGTCCCATAGGTATTTTGATGTTCCCTTCCTCAAACAGGATGTGTTTTTCCTAAATATAATCATTTGTCCCGGAGAATCAACCGCGACGGCTTATTTAAAAAACCCGGGGCGACGTTACCCCCCTTTCCCCGTCACCGGGGCTCGCCGGCCGGCACACCGCGTTTCCCGGCCGCCGGACGTCCGGCCTTGAGGAACTTTTACAGGCCGTCGGAAGACCTCAGAAGCGTACCTCCGGAGCCGCCTTGGCGGCCTCGGGCACCTCGTAAAAGGGCTGTTTCCCGAAACCGAAGAACCCCGCCAGGAGATTGGCGGGAAAACTGCGGATCCTGACGTTGTAAGCCCGTACGGTTTCGTTGTATCGTCTTCTTTCCACGGCGATTCGATTTTCCGTTCCGGCGAGTTCATCCTGGAGCCTCAGGAAATTTTCGTTCGACTTGAGGTCGGGATACCGTTCCACGACCAGAAGGAGACGGCTCAGGGCCGATGTAAGTTCATTGTTCGCCGCGATCTTTTCCGGGACGGTGGCGGCGCTTCCCACCTGGGAACGGGCCTTGGTGACCTCGATGAACACCTGCTGCTCCTGCTTTGCAAACCCCTTGACCGTTTCGACCAGGTTGGGGATCAGGTCGTACCGTCTCTGAAGCTGATTTTCCACCTGGGCCCAGGCGGCCTTGACCGCCTCGTCCAGGGATACGAATGAATTGTAAGTGTTCTTTACGAAGGAATAGGAAAGAAGGAGAAACAGGGCGATAACGGCGAGAAAAATGAAAAAGACCTTCACTCCTCTGCTCATGGTCAAACCTCCTTGGGATACGTGGTATTTAACGGTCGGCGTGGGCGTCGATCAGGACACCGAACGCATCGAGGGCTTCGAGATAACGGCTGAAAATCTCGCTTATCTTTTCTCCGGGGGGACGGTCCGTCCCCTCCCGGATGTCCAGGCACTGAAGAAAAACCGATCCGTCCACGGCGAATTCCCGGTTCACTTCCTCGATGACGGCCCGTTTCGTGTCGGGAATGGTTCTGTCCCTGAGGAAGAGAAATCCCTGAAAGAGTACGGTGACAGCGGTCAGGGAGGCGGCGATGAGTTTCCGCAGGCGGTCCGTTTTCCCTTCCGAATCGAGGAATCCGCTCCGGAGAAGAAAAATCTTGCCCCTCAAGTCTCTTTCGCACTGGAGCCGGACGTGCTCCCTGCGAAATGAAAGATCCCGGAGGACATCCTTCCCGAAAACGGGGACGTGGTGTCTTTGCATGGTCAGAAATTCCAGGGGAAACACATCGAGGGAAGCCCGGATCTCTCTTTCCGTCATGATGAGAGGGGCGGCCAGGCCTTTCTTTTTCCACGATCCGATGAGGGGAAGCATCCTTCCCAGGGAATCTTTCCCCTCATCGGAAAGGACGACGAGGAGATTGACGTCCGATTTGCCGGGCCGGTAATCGGGGGTCGCCGCACTTCCGTAAAGGATGATGGATATGAGACCGCTGCCGAAAAGATCCTTCAGGTCCGCCGTTATTTCCGGAAACAGGGATTCCGGCCGCTCCGTTTTTGTCATGGCTTCCTCACCCTTTCAAGATTAAAAGCTTCTGCCCGCTCCCCCGCCGCCGCTCATGCCGCCGCCGAAGCCGCCGAAGCCGCCTCCGAAACTTCCGAACCCGCCGCCGGAGGACCCTCTTCCTCCGCCGCTCAAGGCGAGGAGAAGAATATAGGGGAGCATGGCCCTTCCCCGCCTCGTTCCGAGAAGGAGAAAAAGAACGAGAATAAAGAAGAGGGTGGACAGAAGACTTCCCCCCTTCCTCTTTTGAGGATTCTCGGCCGGGACCGGGGCCGCCCCCGGCGACAGGGAGACACCGGCGTCCCGGGCGATGATGCCCGCCAGGGCTTTCATGCCGTTCAGGAACCCCGGGCCGAAGGCGCCTCTTCTCAGGTCGGGGAGGACATAAGTATCGAGGAGGGAGCCGACAAGCCCGTCGGGAAGGAGGCCTTCCATGCCGTAGCCGGTCTCGATCCGGATTCTTTTTTCTTTCAGGGCCAGGAACATGAGAACGCCCCGATCCTCCCCCTTTTTCCCGATCCCCCAGGCTTCGTAGAGGCGATTGGCGTACTCGTCCGGGTCCTCACCTTCCGTGGAGGAGACGGTGGCGACGACGAGGGCCGTCCCTGTCTTCGAAAGCACTTCGCCGGCGAGGCGCTCCATGGCATCCCGGTCAGGGGCGGGGATGATGCCGGCGAAATCATTCACCGCTCCCAGGGGGGAAGGAAAGGCCGGTTCTCCGGCAACATCCCGGGACAGGGGAAGGAGCAGAAGAAGGGTCAGGAAAACGGCAGGGATGACCGGTGGAAGAAATTTCAAAGGTGGATCTCCATGGTCTGGGTCAGGGCGAAACATTCCATGGACGCCCGCTTATCTTCAATGATCCGCCTGCAACTGCCGATGATGCCGTCCAGGGCGTCGTCCGTTCTGTCCTGGTTGTGGTGGAATAGTCCGAGCCTCCGGACCCCGGCGTCCAGGGCGAGACGAAGGGCGTCCTGATAAATGGAATGGCCCCAGGCCCTCGTTTTCAGATACTCCTCTTCGGTGAATTCGGCATCGTGAATGAGAAGGTCCGCCCCCTCGGAAAACGCCGCATATTCCCCGAAAGACCGTCCCCCGGGATGGCCATGGGAAAGTTCGTTGTCCGTCAGGAAGACGAAACGGCGGCCCGCCTCCTCGAAACGGTATCCCAGCCCCCGGTTGGGGTGGCTGAGCGGGATCGGGGTGACGGTGATGGATCCGATGGTGAAGGGATGGTTGCAGACCTCATGGAATGTGATCCCGGCACGGATGTCTTCGAATTCCACGGGGAAATTCGGGGCTCTCATGATCCGTGCGATCATCTGCCGGACGGAATCGCGGGTGAAGGGACATCCATAAAGCGAGATATCCGTCCTTTCCAGGTAAAGGGGTTTGAAAAAAGGGAATCCCATGAGATGGTCCCAGTGGGCGTGGGTAAAAATCATGATGAAGCGGGAAGAGCCCTCCTCCATGAGCTGATTACCGAGGCGGCGGATGCCGGAGCCGGCGTCGATGAGGAGGATATCGTTGTTTCGGCTTCGGATTTCGATGGAGGTCGTATCGCCGCCGTACCGGAGATATTCTTTCCCCGATACGGGGATGGAGCCTCGGGCCCCCCAGCAGCGGACAATCATGGGTCACTCCCGAAAGGTGATCTGGATTGCGTGAAATTCAGGATCATGGGAACCTTATACGATTGAATCCATGGAATTGCAACGGGCGATCGGTATTTTTTCCCTCCGCGGCATCCGTTTCCATCTGTTTTCATCTTGACAGACCGTGGAAAGTGATATAGAAGTTTTCGCTCTGGTAAATTTTTGAGATTACGATTCATGAGGGAGGAAATCCTTGGCTAACCATAAATCAGCAATCAAGCGGAACCGCCAGTCGGAGAAGAAGAGGGTGCGCAACGTGTCGGTGAAGTCCCACGTGAAAACCCGGATCAAGGCCGTTCTCAAGGCCGTGGAAGAAAAGGACCCGGCCCAGTCTTTAGCGTCTCTCCAGACGGCCATTTCCATCATTGACAAAGCGTCGGGCAAGGGAATCCTTCACAGAAACAATGCGGCGCGGAAAATATCCCGGCTGACGCGGCGCGTGAACGCCCTCGCCGGTGCCTCAAAATCCTGAAGTCATCACCCGGTAGGCCCTTTCCGCCAGATCCCGTGCAAGTTCCCCCAGGGCGGCCCGGCGGTTTTTTTCCGTCCTGCGGGGATCGAGGCTGATGCCGTAAGTTTCCGTTCCCGCCATATTCCTTCCGGACCACAGGACCGTTCCGTTCAGGCGGTTTTCCAGGGTCAGATCCACCGTCAGATGGATGCGGTTTTCCCGGGCGTATCCCGCTTCCCCGTAGGAAACGGGGTAGGTCTCATAAGACCTTAGTTCGCAAAGAAGGAGGAGATCCGCGTCTTCCCGCCCCGCCGCAAGCTGAAAACGGCTTCCCTTGCGCAACTCCAGAATCAGGGATTCCCGCAGGGTGTTTCCGAGGGTGGATTCATCGGTCTGGTTGGGAAAGGCTGGAACAAAGATCGACCGGAGGGCCGGATCGATATGACTCCCCTCCTGGACGAACCGATACCCGCAGCTTCCTGAAAAAAAGAGACAGAAGAGGGAAAGAAAAGCGACCGCCCGCCTCAGCCTTTTTCCGGCTGTCTCCGACCTCCGGGAAAGAGATTCCCCGTTTTTCCCCCGATACAGGATCAACGATTTCTCCCCTTCAGGAAACGACTATATTGACGAGTTTCTTCGGCACGTAGATCACTTTCCGCACCGTTTTGTCCTCGATGAACCGCCTGGCCCCGTCGTCCCGGAGGGCCCGGTCCTTGATCGCCTCATCCGTTTCATCGGCTCTTGCCTGGAGCCGGCTTCGGAGTTTTCCGTTGATCTGAATGACGATGGTGATTTCCTCTTCCCGGGCGGCCTCCGGATCAAAGGAAGGCCAGGGGGTCTCGGAAAGCGCCGCGGAGCCGTCCAGGATCTGCCAGAGTTCCTCCGTCATGTGGGGGACAAAGGGGTTCAGGAGAACAACCACGGTCCGGATGGCCTCCCCGAGGAGTTGAAGGGCCTTCCGGTCGCCGCCGGAGGGGCGGGGGACCTGGTAAACGGTGTTCACGAGTTCCATGACGGCGCTGATGGCCGTGTTGAAATGGAACCGCTGGTCGATATCTTCCGTGACTTTCCGGATCGTCTGGTGGGTTTTTCTCCGGAGGCCCTTCAGGTCCTCCGGAAGGTCCTCCGGTTCCGCGGACGGGGAAAGGCCCCGGATTTCATCGGCGTAATCCATGACCATCCGCCAGACTCTTCCTAAAAACCGGAAGGCCCCTTCCACGCCTTGATCGCTCCATTCCAGGTCCTTTTCCGGGGGGGCGGCGAAAAGACAGAAGAGACGGGCCGTGTCGGCGCCGTATTCCCGGATCAGATAATCGGGATCCACGACGTTCTTGAGGGATTTGGACATCTTTTCCGTTTTCCCGATCTGCACCGGTCCTTCGCACAGGACGCACGAGCCCTCTTTCACCTGGTCGGGGTAAAGATAGCCGTGTTTTTTGCAGCGCATGGTTTCCTTGCACACCATGCCCTGGGTGAGGAGGTTCAGGAACGGTTCGTCGAAGTCGAAGACACCGAAATCCCGGAGCATCTTCGTGTAGAAACGGGCGTAGAGCAGGTGGAGAATGGCGTGTTCGATGCCGCCTATGTACTGGTCCACGGGCATCCAGTACGAGACTTTTTCCTTGTCCAGACCCGGTTTCCTGTCATAATCGGCGCAGCAGAAGCGGTCGAAGTACCAGGAGGATTCTACGAAGGTGTCCATGGTGTCCGTTTCCCGCCTGGCGGGGCCCCCGCAGCTCGGGCAATCGGTTTTCAGGAAGGCTTCGTTTCGGGCCAGGGGGGAGCCGCCCTCCCCGGTGAGTTCCACGTCCATGGGAAGGAGAACCGGGAGATCCGTCTCTGGGACGGGGACGGTTCCGCACTTGTCGCAGCAAATGATGGGAATGGGGGCGCCCCAGTACCGCTGTCTTGAAATTCCCCAGTCCCGGAGCCGGTACTGAATGGTTCTCCTGCCCCTGCCCAGGGATTCGAGATGGTCCGCGATCGTGTCAAGGGCCTCCATGTTCGGCAGGCCGTTGAAGGGACCGGAGTTGACGAGGATTCCCTCGTCCACGTAGGCTTCCGTCATGGTCCTGGCGTCCAGGGGCCCCTTCGGGTTTTCGATGACCACGACCAGGTCGAGATCGTATTTCCTGGCAAATTCGAAGTCCCTCTGGTCATGGGTGGGGACGGCCATGACGCAGCCCGTTCCATACTCGGCGAGGACGAAATTGGCGGCGTAGATGGGCATTTTCCATCCCGTCACGGGGTTGAGGCAGTATGCGCCGAGGAAGGCCCCTTCTTTTTCGTAGTAATCGGAGGTCCGCATGAGCCGGTCCTGCCGGCTGACCCGGTCCACGAACTCGCGGACCTCCCGTTCCATCGGTTTCCCCTTGGCAAGCTCCATGACCAGCGGGTGTTCCGCGGCGACGAGCATGAAGGTGGCCCCGAAGATCGTGTCCTGCCGGGTGGTGAAGACCTTGATGGATTTCCCGGGATCGCCGGCCATGGGAAAATCGATTTCGCAGCCCATACTTTTACCGATCCAGTTCTTCTGCATGGTGATGACCCGCTCCGGCCACCCGGGCAGCCTGTCGCAGTATGCGAGAAGTTCCTCGACGTAATCGGTGATCCGGAAGAACCACTGCTCCAAATGTTCCTGCAGGACTTCCGTTCCGCATCTCCAGCAGGCACCGCTTTCCACCTGCTCGTTGGCCAGGACGGTTTTGCACTGGGAACACCAGTTCACGACGGAGGCTTTTTTATAGGCCAGGCCCTTGTCGTACATCCACAGAAAGAAAAGCTGCTCCCACCGGTAATACCGGGGTTCGCAGGTGGCCAGTTCCCGGTCCCAGTCGTAGCTGAAACCCATCCGTTTCAACTGGGCCTTCATGGCCTCGATGTTTTCGCGGGTCCACTTGGCGGGATGGATGCCCCGCTCTATGGCGGCGTTTTCCGCGGGCATGCCGAAGGCGTCCCATCCCATGGGGTGAAGAACGTTGAATCCCTGCATTTTCTTGTATCGTGCCACGACGTCGCCGATGGTATAGTTCCGGACATGGCCCATGTGTATTTTCCCCGAGGGGTAGGGGAACATTTCCAGGAGGTAATATTTCTTTTTCCCCGGATCTTCCTTTGCCTTGAAAGTATGCCGTTCTTCCCAGATTTTCTGCCACTTTTCTTCGATGGTGTGGGGCGTGTACTTCCTTTCCATGGTAGGGTCCCTCTTCTTCCTGATTTTCCGTTCAAGGTTGACGGCTTTTACAATTTCACCAAGGGTCCGGGGTGTCGAGATGGTTTCCCGGGAAACATCCCGTCCTCACTGGCGATTATCATTTATCCCCCCTTCTTTCAATCCTATTTTTTCCAGAACTCCGGGGTCAGGAGTACGATAATCGTATAGATTTCGAGCCTGCCGGCGATCATGCAGAAAGACAGAATCCCCTTGGCGGGACCGGGAAGGTCCGCATAGGTGGAGGCGGGATTGACGAGTCCGAACCCGGGCCCCACGTTTCCCATGGTGGCGGCCACGGAGGAAAAGGCCGTCAGAGGGTCCAGCCCGAAGAGGAGAAGAAGGATCGTCGCGGTGATGGTCATGGAGAGGTAGAGAATGAAGAACCCCCAAATGCTGGCCATGGTTTCCGGATAGACGATCCGCTTTCCTAATTTGACGGCGGCGACGGCATGGGGGTGGACGAGGCGGTAGAGTTCCATGGAACTGTGCTTGAGGATCAGAAGTATCCGGAGGCACTTGATGCTCCCTCCCGTGGACCCCGCGGAGCCGCCGATGAACATGAGGAGGAGGAGGATGAACCGGGAGAGCCCCGGCCAGCGCTCATAGTTGTCCGTAACGAACCCCGTGGTCGTCATTACGGAAACCACCTGGAAGGAAGCATATCGGAAGCTTTCCGAGAGGCGGTCGAACACGGTATGCCAGAGGTCGAAGGTGACGAGAAGCGTTCCCGCAAGAAGGAGCCCGAGATAGAAGCGAAGTTCCCCGTTTTCGAACGCCGTTCGGAAATCTCCAAGGAGGAGCGTGTAGTGAAGGGTGAAGTTGATTCCCGCGATGATCATGAAAACGGTGATGACCCCGTCGATGTAAGGGCTGTGAAAGTAGGCGATGCTCGCGTCGTGGGTGGAAAAGCCTCCGGTGGCCATGGTGCAGAAGGTGTGGCAGAGGGCTTCGAAAGGGTCCAGGCCCCCGAAGAGAAGAAAAATGAATTCGACGGTGGAGAGAATGACGTAAACAATCCAGAGGGTCCGGGCCGTTTCCGTGATCCGGGGTGTGAGCTTGTCTTTTACGGGGCTCGGCATTTCCGCCTTGTAGAGCTGCATGCCCCCGACCCCGAGGAGGGGGAGGATGGCGATGGAAAGGATGATGATGCCCATCCCGCCTAACCATTGGGTCATGGAGCGCCACAGGAGGATGCCGTGAGGCAGGGTATCGATGCCCGTGATGACTGTGGCGCCGGTGGTCGTGAATCCGGAGATGGATTCGAAGAAGGCGTCGGTGAAACCGGGCAGAACACCGTAAAGCATGTAAGGAAGGCTGCCGAAAATACCCGCGAGGAACCATCCCGCCGCCACGATGAAAAACCCTTCACGGTGGCTCAGCGTGATATCCTCCGGCGACCGGTTGATGAAATAGAGGAATCCGCCGGAAGAACAGATGATGAAAATGGAGAGGCTGAAAGCTTCCACGTCCGGGTCCCCGTAGAAGAGGGACCACGTGAGGGGCAGGACCATCATGAGACCCAGAAAAAAGAGAAAAGCCCCAAGAATGTAAAGGATTTTTCCCGGCTTCATGCGAAGTAGTCGAGCTTGACGGTCAGAAACTTTTCTACCTGGGGGATGGCCGAGCGCAGGGTGAAGAGAATGACCCGGTCTCCCGGCTGGATGAACGAGTCTCCCCAGGGAATAATGACCTCGTTGTTCCGCAGGATGGCGCCGACGATGGCCCCTTTGGGGAACCGGATGTCCTTGAGAGGTTTGTTGGTAATCTCCGACGTTTCGAGAGCGATGAATTCGACGGCCTCGGCTTTTTCGTCCCGCAGCGGGGTGGCCGAAATGATTTTCCCCTTCCTTATGAAATGAAGGATCTTGCTGATCGTGGCCTGCCTCGGGTTCATGACGGCGTCGATGCCCACGTAGGGCACGAGATGGGTGTAGTCCACCCGGTTGATGAGGGCGATGACCTTCTTGGCTCCTAACTGCTTGGCCAGGAGGGACCCCAGAATATTGGCTTCCTCGTCATTCGTCACGGCGATGAAATAATCCGCTTCCTGGATATTCTCTTCCTTCAGGAGGTCCTGGCTCGTCCCGTCGCCGTGGAGAATCACCGCCTTGTCCAGCATGGAGGCGAGGTATTCGCACCGGTCCTGCCGCTTCTCGATAATCTTCAGGAGGATTCCCTTCTTCTCCAGGGCTTCCGACAGCATGAGGGAGGTTGTGCCCCCCCCCATGATGAAGATCCGCTGGGGCGGAGCCACGTCCTTTCCGAAAAAGCTGAGGATATTCCGAACGTTCTTGGATTCGGACAGGACGAAGAGGTAATCGCTCTCCCGGAGAATCGTTTTCCCCGTCGGAACGATGGGTTCACCGTGCCGTGTGATGGAAGCCACCAGGAAGTCCTGAGCGCCGCAAGTGTTTTTCACCTCCCGGAGTTCCTTTCCAAGGGCCTCGCAGTTGCCGTTGACAAAGAAGGCGGCGAGCTTGATCCGCCCCTCGGCGAAGTCGATGATTTCCGATGCTCCCGGATATTCCATGAGGTTGATGACGCTTGTCACCGCTTCTCTTTCCGGATTGATGCACAGATCGATGCCCAGGTGGTTCTTGTCGAAGATCTTCGAATCCCTGTTGAGATCGGGGTTGCGGATGCGGGCGATCTTCAGGATCGCCTTGGACTGGACGGCGGCGAGGAGACAGGCCACGATGTTCGTTTCGTCGCTGTCCGTGACGGCGACAATCATGTCCGACTGGTCGAGCTTCGCTTTTTTCAGGATTTCGGGGCTGCTCCCGCTTCCCTGGAGGGTCTGGACGTCGATGTTTTCCGATACGGACTTGAGGCGTTCCTCGTTCTTGTCGATGATGACGACGTCGTTGCCCTCCCTGGAGAGGATATCCGATATGTTGTACCCGACTTCCCCTGCACCGATGACGATGATTCTCATGACGGGTCCTTCCTGGTCAGTGATGAATACGGATGGCGGACTCCATTTTTGCCGTCACCTTCAATTGATACAGTCCGAGAAGAATCTCGTCCCGGAGATCCGCCGGGTGGACGATACAGGTGATTTCCACGGGAAGGGGACTGCCGGCATTGAAATAAGATTCCAGTATTCCGGAGAAGGCGCGCGTTGTCATTTCAGAAGCGGGAAAAGGGAAAGGGGGTCTTCCCGTGATATGGAAGGCGGGACGGCGGATGCCGACGGCCGACAGGGTTTTTCCCATGTCCCGTCCCAGCGTCTGCATCCGTTCCCCCGTCAGGGCCTCCCGGTTGCCCATGCCGAAAAGAAATAGTTTCCCGGAGCCCGGTCTGTGGGGGGAGATGAGTATCCTTTCCAGGTATTTTCCGGAAATCACGCCGCCGGCCATGTAACGGGAGATGAGACCGTTCATCCGCCAGTCCACGGTTCCGCAGAAGCCCTTGGGGGGTCTTTCGTCGGCATAGAGGAGAATGGCGAGATCCTCGTGATTCAGCCCGTCAACCGATGCCGATGATATCCTGATGTCCATGATTCTCCTGCAGGTTGCCGAAAAGGGCATCGAGGATACCGTTGATGAAAGAACCGGAGTTTTCCGTTCCGTATTCCTTCCCTAAGTCGATGGCTTCGTTGATGGCCACCTTCGGCGGGATATCCTGGCAGTAGAGGAGCTCGAAAACGGCCATCCTGAGGATATTCCGGTCCACGATGGCCATCCGTTCCATGGACCAGTTCGATGAAACCCGCCGGATACGGTTGTCGATATCCTCCCTGTGCTCGTGGGTTCCTTCGATGAGCCGGGTACAGAAAGGCCGGGCATATTCGGGAGCATCGAAATGCTGCCAGAACAGATCCATGGCTTCCCCCGGGGAAAGTCCCGTGACATCCATCTGGTAAAGAACCTGAAGGGCGATCTCTCTCGCCTTTCTTCTTCGTCCCATTCTCCCCCCCGTTTATTACAGGAGCTTGAACAAATTGGCCATCTCGATGGCCGACAGGGCGGCCTCCCACCCCTTGTTTCCCGCTTTCGTGCCCGCCCGCTCGATGGCCTGTTCGATCGTGTCCGTGGTGAGGACGCCGAAGGCCACCGGCACTTCCGTTTCGAGGGAAACGGCGGCGATCCCCTTGGTGACTTCGGCGCTGATGTATTCAAAATGGGGGGTTGATCCCCGGATGACCGCCCCGATGCAGATAACGGCGTCGAACCGCCCGCTTTTGACGATCTTTTTTGCCGCCACGGGGATTTCAAAAGCGCCGGGCACCTTGAAAATTTCGATGTCCCGGTCTTCCGCCCCCGCCCGCGTCAGGGCGTCCAGGGCGCCCTCGACCAGCCGGCCGCAGATGAAATCGTTGAAACGGCTCGCCACGATCCCGAACTTGAGTCCCCTGGCAATGATTTTTCCTTCCGTCAGCTTCGCCATGATCCTGTCCCTTTCCCTTCTGTATCTCCCGGTGGTCCGGTGGTTCTCAGGAAAACCCCGCCATAGACGGGACGTTCTCAGATGTTCAGGAGATGTCCCATCTTTTCCTTCTTGGTCGTCAGGTAGTGCACGTTTTCCCGGGTCGGAGGGATCTCGATGGGGACCCGCTCGACCACGGTGACACCGTAACCATCGAGACCGACGATCTTCTTCGGGTTGTTCGTCATGAGGCGCATTTTCCGGACACCCACGTCCACGAGGATCTGGGCGCCGATACCGTAATCCCGGAGATCTTCCTTGAACCCCAGTTCGATGTTCGCCTCCACCGTGTCCCGGCCGTTTTCCTGGAGGTTGTAAGCCTTGATCTTGTTGGCGAGACCGATTCCCCGTCCTTCCTGGTGCATGTAGACGATGACGCCCTTCCCCTCTTTTTCCACCATCCTCATGGCGGTCTGGAGCTGGTCGCCGCAATCGCAGCGGTCCGATCCGAAAACATCGCCGGTGAGACACTCGGAGTGGACCCGGACCAGGACCTCGTCCTCGGGCGTGATGTCTCCCTTGACGAGGGCGACGTGTTTCATCTGGTCCACGTCGTTCTCGTAGACGATGATTCTGAACGTTCCGCCGTAACGGGTGGGAAGGGTCGCCTCCGCAGCCCGGCGGACCAGCAATTCATTGCGCATGCGGAACTGAATGATGTCCGCGATGGTGCAGATCTTGAGGTTGTGATCCCCGGCGAAGATCTCCAGGTCGGGCATCCGGGCCATGGTCCCGTCGTCCTTCATGATTTCACAGATCACCCCGGCGGATTTCAATCCCGCCAGCCTGGCCAGGTCCACCGATCCTTCCGTCTGCCCTGTCCGCACCAGGACCCCGCCCTTCCGGGCCCGGATGGGGAACACGTGCCCCGGGCTGACGAGATCGTCCGCCGTAGCCCCGTCGGCCACGGCGACCTGGACGGTTGTGGCCCGGTCGGCGGCGGAGATGCCCGTGGTGACGCCTTTCTTGGCTTCGATGGAGACGGTGAAGGCCGTCCCGAAGCGGGACTCGTTGCGCCGCACCATGAGGGGGAGCTGGAGCCGGTCCGCGATCTCATCGGACAGGGTAAGGCAGATCAGACCGCGGCCGTACTTGGCCATGAAGTTGATGCTTTCCGGGGTGATAAACTGGGCGGCCAGGCAGAGGTCGCCTTCGTTTTCCCGGTCCTCGTCATCCACCAGGACGATCATTCGGCCATTCCGTATATCCTCGATGGCTTCTTCAACTGTGCATACCGGCATGATTTCTTCCTCAACTTCGTTTATTCGGGGGCGTGGTCAGGAAAGGGTCCCCCGGGAGAGCTTCATGATTTCATGAATCCATGTTTCTTTAAAAAATCTTCATCCAGATCCCGTTCCGGGTGGAGAAGCTTTTCGATGTATTTCCCCAGGATATCCGTTTCGATATTTACCCGGTCGCCGATTTTCCTGAATCGGAGGGTCGTTTCCTCCGCCGTGCGGGGGATGATATTAACATAAAACCGGTTTTTTTCACACCTGTTTACGGTGAGACTGATCCCGTCCACGGTGATGGACCCTTTTTCCACGATATATTTCGAAAGGCCGGCGGATATCTCGAAACCGAAGAGGATCGAGGCCGACCGCATCGTCTTTTCCCTGATCTGCGCCGTTCCGTCCACATGACCGAGGACGAAGTGACCGCCGAGAAACGAATTCGGACGGAGGGCCTTTTCGAGATTCACAAGATCCCCCGCGGCCAGGCTGTTCAGGGTCGTTCTCGACAGGGTTTCCGCGGAAACGTCGGCCCGGAACCCCCGGGATTCCTTTCCCGTTACGGTGAGGCAGACGCCGGAGACGGCGATGCTGTCCCCCAGGGCCACATCCGCCAGGTTCATGGCCGTCTCGATTTCGAGAACGCCGTCGAGGCCCTGTCTCCTCAATCCTCTGACCTTTCCAAGGGCTTCAATGATTCCTGTGAACATTACTTTTCCCTGTCCGCCTTGCTTTTGATAAAGGCATTCAATTCCTCGAGAAAATCGCCGGCATCCTTGAACCGGCGGTACACCGAGGCAAACCGGACGTAAGCCACTTCATCGAGGCGATGGAGTTCCTCCATGACCTTTTCCCCGATTTCCGCCGTGGAAATTTCCTTCTGCTGGGCCTCCTGGCAGGCCTGCTCGACCCGGTCCACGACAACGTCGATCCTGTCCATGCTGATGGGCCTTTTTTCACAGGCTTTCTTGATCCCTGAACGGATCTTGTCCCGCTCGAAGGGTTCCCTCCGGCCGTCCTTTTTCACCACCACGGGGAGGACTTCCTCCACGTATTCATAGGTCGTGAACCTCTTGCCGCAGGAAAGGCACTCCCTTCTTCTCCGTATGGCGTTTCCTTCCTTGCTGATCCGGGAATCGATGACCTTGTTTTCACCGTTGCTGCAGAAAGGGCATTTCATGATTTTTTCACCGGAATCGCCGCTTCCGCCAGGATCTCCTCGGATAGACGGTCACTGTATCCCTCCCGGAAAACGATGCCTGTGATACCCGAATTGACGATCATCTTGGAACAGATGATGCAGGGATGATTGGTGCAGTAAAGGGTCGCCCCCTTGACACTGACCCCATGGAGGGCCGCCTGGATGATGGCGTTCTGTTCCGCGTGAAGGCCCCTGCAGAGTTCATGCCGCTCCCCCGATGGGACATGAAGCTCCTCCCGGAGACATCCCCTCTCCAGGCAGTGGCGAAGACCCGTCGGTGCCCCGTTGTACCCCGTGGCGAGGATTCGCTTGTCCCGGACGAAAACAGCCCCCACCTTCCTGCGAAGACAGGTGGACCGCCGGGAAACAAGTTCGACGATATCCATGAAATACTGTTCCCAGCTCGGTCTTTCGAACGGGGACGGGGGGGTCTTTTCGTCCAAAACATTCACCTTATCGCCCTGTCATGGCTGTGCTTCGCGGTCCTTCCGGCAGGGCATGAGGGTTGATTGCGAAGCCGTCTCTCTTCAGGGCCTGGAATGGCGTTCCTGGCTTCCGATCCGTTCTCCGTAGAGGGGGAATTGTTCACAGAGTTTGGCCACGTCGTTTCTGACTTCCTCGATCTTTTTCTCGTTTTCGATATGGTGAACCACGTCGGCGATCCATTGGCCGATGATCCCCATTTCCTTCTCCTTCATGCCCCTCGTGGTCAGGGCCGGCGTGCCGATCCGGATGCCGCTGGTCACCTGGGGGCCCCGGGTGTCGAAGGGGATCCCGTTCTTGTTCACGGTGATGCCCGCCCGGTCCAGGGCTTCCTGGGCATCCTTGCCGGTGATGCCCTTCTCCGTCAGGTCCACGAGCATGAGGTGGTTGTCCGTTCCTCCGGAGACGAGCCGGAAGCCGTGGCGGATCAGCTCCTCCGCCAGGGCATGGGCGTTCAGGACGATCTGCTTCTGATATTTTTGGAAATCGGCGCCGAGGGCCTCCTGGAAGGCCACCGCCTTCGCGGCGATGACATGCATGAGGGGGCCGCCCTGGCTTCCCGGGAACACCCGGCTGTCGAGGGTTTTGGCGAAGGCCTCCTTGCACATGATCATGCCGCCCCGGGGACCGCGGAGCGTCTTGTGGGTCGTCGTGGTGACGAATTCGCAGACGGGGATGGGGGTGGGGTGGATTCCCGTGGCGACAAGCCCCGCGATGTGGGCGATGTCGGCCATGATGATCGCCCCCGTCCGGTCGGCGATTTCCCGGAAGGTCTGGAAATCGATGGTTCTCGGATAGGCGCTGGCGCCGACCACGATCATTTTCGGCTTGTGCTCTTTCGCCTGAGACTCCACTTCGTTGAAGTCGATCCTCTCCGTCTTGCGGTCCACGCCGTAGGAGACCACCCTGTAGAGACGGCCGGAAAAGTTGGCCGGGCTTCCGTGGGAGAGGTGCCCCCCATGGGAGAGGTTCATCCCCAGGACCGTGTCTCCCGGCTGGAGGGCGGCGAAGTACACGGCCATGTTGGCCTGGGTCCCCGAGTGGGGCTGGACGTTCACATGATCGCAGCCGAACAGTTTCCGGGCCCGGTCCCGGGCGAGGGTTTCCGCGATGTCCACGAATTCGCAGCCCCCGTAATACCGCTTGTCCGGGTATCCTTCAGCGTACTTGTTGGTCATGATGGAGCCCTGGGCTTCCAGGACGGCCTCACTGACAAAATTTTCCGAGGCGATCATCTCGAGTTTGCCGGCCTGCCGCTTTGTTTCCAGAAGAATGGCCCGGGCGATTTCAGGATCGGTTTTCCAAAGATGAGACATGTTTTTTCCTCCTGTGTCTGGATTCCCTCGGATCGGATGAGCACGGCGAAGCCCCTCGATGACCGCGGTGAACTGATATTCGCGTTGATTCCCGTCTCGTATCACCTCTGCCCGTCTGCGGGCACAAAAACGCATTTTCTTTCTATTTCGCGGATTTTGTCAAGTCTTCGATTGTGCCGCCCCCCTTCGAAGGCCGTTTCCAGCCAGGTCAGGACAATCTGCCGGGCCTCTTCGGCCTCCGTCATGCGGCCCGCCAGGGAGAGGACGTTCGTGTCGTTGTGGGCCCGGCTGAGACGGGCCGTTTCGACGTTCAGGCCCATGACGGCGCGGATCCCCGGGACCTTGTTCGCCGCGATGGCCATGCCGACGCCCGAGCCGCAAACGAGGATGCCCCGGTCATAGGCGCCGGAAGCCACCGCCCGGGCCACCCGCTCGGCATAATCGGGGTAATCCACCGATTCTTCGCCGTTCGTCCCGGCATCGGAAATATCATGTCCCTTCATTTTCAGAAAGGCGGCGATATCCTTTTTCAGGGAAAATCCCGCGTGGTCCGAAGCGATCATGATACGCACGGCTCTACTCCTCGAACCTGCGGAAGGCCAGGACGGCGTTGACGCCGCCGAACCCGAAGCTGTTGGAAAGGGCCGCCCGGACTTGTCTTTTCCTGGAAGCATGGGGGACGAAGTCGAGACGGCATTCCTTTTCCGGATGGTCCAGGTTGATGGTGGGTGGAAGGATGCCTTCGGCGACGGCCAGAACGGTGAAGATCGACTCCAGGCCGCCGGCGGCGCCGAGAAGATGCCCCGTCATGGACTTGGTGGAACTTACGGCGAGGTCTTCCCGGTCCCCGAAGAGCCTCAGGACGGCCTCCACCTCGTAAGCATCGTTCAGGGGCGTCGAGGTGCCGTGGGCGTTGATGTAATCGATCTCGGAAGGACGGAGGCCGGCGTCTTCCAGGGTGAGTTTCATGGAACGGAACGCTCCGGGGTGCCCCGGCGGCGGGGCGGCCACGTGAAAGGCATCGCTTGTCGTGGCGTATCCCGCCATCTCGGCGTAGATTCTTGCCCCCCGGTTCAGGGCATGGGCGTACTCCTCGAGGATGAGGATTCCCGCCCCTTCCGAAATGACGAATCCATCCCGGTCCCGGTCGAAGGGCCGGCTGGCCTTCCCGGGATCGTCGTTTCTCGTGGAAAGGGCCCTCATGGCATTGAATCCCGCCACCGTCAGGGGACACACGGCGGCTTCCACGCCGCCGGTGATCATGACGTCCGCCTGGCCGCAGGCGATCATGCGATAGGCGTCTCCCACGGCGTTATTTCCCGAAGCACAGGCCGTTACGGGGCAGCTGATGGGTCCACGGGCACCGTACCGAATGGAGACCTGCCCGGCGGCCAGATTCGGCAGGACGGCGGGGATCGTGAAAGGAGAAAGCTTCCGGGGACCGTGTTTCAGCAGGGTCTCCTTTTCTCTTTCCGTGGTGGAAAGTCCCCCGATGCCGGAACCGATGATGACCCCTGCCCGGTCGCCCAGGTCCTTCCCATGATTCAGGCCGGCGTCGGAGACGGCCATTTCCGCTGAGGCCAGGGCATAGAGGATAAAGGGATCCGTTCTCCTCGCCTCCTTGGCGCTGACAAAGGCGAGGGGATCGAAGTTTCTGACCTCCCCGGCGATCCGGGTTCGAAAGTCGGAGGGGTCGAACCGGGTGATGGGCCCGATGCCCGATCGTCCGGAACAGGCGGCCTCCCAGGAGTCCCGGACGGAATTTCCCAGGGGATTGACCGTGCCGAGCCCGGTGACGACGACGCGCTTCTTGAACGGATTCATCGTTCCTATTGTGAAAGACGCTTCTTGATATAATCCACGGCATCCTGAATCGTCCGGATCTTCATGAGTTCCTCGTCGGAAATTTCAACTCCGAAATGGTCTTCCATGGCCATGACGAGCTCCACGAGATCCAGCGAATCGGCGCCGAGGTCATCGACGAACGAGGCTTCGAGCACGCATTCCTCCTCCGTGACATTCAGCTGCTCCACGATGATTTTCTTTACCTGTTCTTCAACTGTCATGAAATGCCTCCTCCTAATTCATATCGGTCTAAGGTCTGATGGTATGAGCGTCATTGATTCATAGAGGACAGGAAGCTCCCTACATGTCGAGCCCGCCGTTGACATGAATCACCTGGCCCGTGATGTAAGCCGCCCCGTTCGTCGTGAGGAAAGCAACCGCCGCCGCCACGTCCTCCGGGCTTCCGGGCCTTCCCAGGGGAATCATTTCGATGATCTTTTCCACACCGGCGGGAGGGATGGACGACGTCATGTCCGTTTTGATGAACCCGGGGCTGACGGCGTTCACCGTGATATTTCTTGGCCCGAGCTCACGGGCCAGGGACCGGGTGAAACCGATCACCCCCGCCTTGGAGGCGCTGTAAATGGATTGACCGGGATTGCCCGATTCGGCCACGATGGATGTCATATTGACGATTCGGCCCCAGCGGTTTTTCATCATGTCCCGGACGACGGCCCGGCAGCAGTTGAAGACGCCCTTCAGGTTGGTGTCCATCGTTTCGTCCCAGTCCGTTTCCCGGGCCCGGACGATGAGTCCGTCTCTGGACAGACCGGCGTTGTTGACAAGAATGCCGACGGCACCCTTCGCATCGATCAGTTTCCCGATGGAAGCCCGGGTCAGGTCGAAGTCGGCCACGTCGAAGGGAGCCAGGGCCCCGTCGCCGCCGCGTTCCCGGATGGCCCGGAGGGTCTCCTCGGCCGCTGCCGTGTTGCTGCGGTAGTTTATCCAGACGAAATGCCCCTTACGGGCCAGTTTCAGGGCGACGGCCCGGCCGATTCCGCGGGAGCCGCCCGTGACAAGCACGTTTGTTCTCCTTTCTTCCATGAAACGCCTATGCCTTTCCCAGGAGAGCGGCTGTTTTTTCGAGGCTGGGCCGGTCCTCCACATTCATGATCCGACGGGTCCGGTCAATCCGTTTCACCAGGCCGGAAAGGACTTTTTTCGGGCCGGCTTCCACGATGGAGCCCACCCCCATGGCGGCCATCCGTTCGATGGTTTCCTGCCAGCGCACCGGTGAATGGATCTGCCTGACCAGGAGGTCCGCCGTCCGATCCCTGTCATGAAGGATATGGGGATCGCAGTTGGGGATGACGGGGATTCGGCATGATTCGATACGGACTTTCAGGAGGGCTTCCCGGAAACGATCGGCGGCTTCCCTGAGGAGGGAGGAATGACAGGGGACGCTGACAGGCAGACGGACAGCCATTGTCCCGCCCCGTTCCCTGACCTTCCGGATCATACCGTCCACCGCTTCGGCATGACCGGAAACGACGTACTGACCCGGCGCGTTGAAGCCTGTCAACTCCACGATTCCAGCGCCTTCCGATGACGCGGTAAGGCAGATCATCTCGATTTCTTCCCGTGAAAGACCCATGAGTGCCGCCATGGAGCCGGTACCGGGCGGAACCGCTTCCTGCTGGAGCTTTCCGCGGATCTGCACCAGCTGCAGGGCGTTTGGAAAAGAAATCGCCCCGGCGACGCACAGGGCGCTGTATTCGCCCAGGCTGTGCCCGGCCAGTACTCTCGGGGTGATCCCCGTCCGGTTCCGAAAGACACGGTAAGCGGCAATGTTCACCGTCAGGATCGTCGTTTGCGTGTGGACCGTAAGGTCAAGTTTTTCCTGAGGGCCTTCCAGGCACAGGGAGGCCATATCGAATCCCAGGGTATCACCGGCTTCCTCGAAGGTGTCCCGGCCTTCCCTGAACTGAAGAAAGAAATCCCGACCCATTCCCGGATACTGGGAACCCTGGCCGGGAAAAACGACGCCCGTCCCGTCCATGAATCATCTATATTCCGATTCAGGATGACTTTTTGATTTCGATGACTTCTCTTCCCTTATAGGTCCCGCAGTTGGGGCATGCCCGGTGGGGCATCTTCGGTTCGTTGCACTGAGGGCAGACGGATGTGGCCGGCGGTGTGAGGAAGTCATGAGACCGCCTCATGTTTCTTCTCGATTTGGAATGTCTTTTTACTGGATTCGGCATGGATCTTACCTCTTTGTTTTTTTGAAGGGATAATCCTTAAGTACGGCAAAAGGACTGGACAAGGTTTTTTGTTCATGGCCGCAATCTGCCACATTTAAATCATTTCCGCAATAGGGACATAACCCCCTGCAGTTCTCCCCGCAAAGGGGTTTCATGGGGATGCCCAGGACGATCTGTTCCACGGCGATCTCCGCCAGATCGATGACGTCTTCATAGTAACCGACCCCCACGTCCTCTTCCGTGATTTCCGTTTCCCCTTCCCGGGGCATCTTTTCGAAGGGAAGATAGGTATATCGGAAATCGGTGCCGAAATCCCTCCCGAAGGGTTTTATGCACCGGCAGCAGGTCATTTCGATCCGGGCTTCCAGGCGACCCTCGACGGCGACGGCCCGGCCGAGTTTCGTCACTTTGAACCGGGCCCTGATCCCGTCGACGGAAAAATCCCTCGGGCCGGCGTCTTTCAGTTTCTCCGAGAACCAGTCCGCTGTTTTCTCGTATGCGAGACGGATCCCCTCCGAAGGGATGTTCAGGACCTGAATCTTCACAGGGAGACACCTATGATAAAAATTACAAAGTGAAAGAACTAATTACAAATCCATGAAATTGTCAAGAAGATTTTCTTTTTAAACGTCCCTTTCTTGACAATCACGCGGGATTATGCAACCAGAGCTTTCCTGTTTCAAAATTATTAAAAAAGAAGTAGAATAAAAAATTTAGATGTCAAGACGAACAGGCAGGTGAAAGGAAGAGATGGAAGAAAACATGGTCAGGACAAGATTTGCCCCGTCTCCCACGGGATATCTCCATATCGGCGGCGCCAGGACCGCCCTTTTTAACTGGCTCTATGCCAGGCACACCGGCGGCAAGTTCGTCCTCCGCATCGAGGACACGGACCAGCAGCGGTCCACCGAGGCATCGACCCGGGCCATCCTGGACGCCATGACCTGGCTGGGGCTCGACTGGGACGAGGGACCCTATTACCAGGCGGAGCGGGTGGATCTCCACAGGCAAAAAGTGCAGGACCTGATCCGGGAAGGCAAGGCGTATTACTGCACCTGTCCCCAGGAGGTTCTGGAAGAGAAAAGGAAGAAGGCCCTTGCCGAGGGGCGGAAGCCCAAGTATGACGGCACCTGCCGGGAAAAAGGCCTGAAGGAGGCGGAAGGCTCCGTCGTCCGTTTCAAGACCCTTCCCATGGGCGTCACCGTGGTGGACGACCTGATCAAGGGGACCGTCCGGTTCGAAAACGAGGAACTGGACGACCTGGTCATCCAGCGGGGCGACCGTTATCCCACCTATAACTTCGCCGTCGTGGTGGATGACGCCGAAATGGGGATCACCCACGTCATCCGGGGGGACGATCACCTGAACAACACGCCGAGGCAGATCCTGATTTACGAGGCTCTCGGGTATGCCGTTCCCAAGTTCGCCCATGTCCCCATGATTTTAGGGTCCGACAGGACGCGGCTCAGCAAGCGCCACGGCGCGACCTCCGTCATGGCCTATTGCGATATGGGGTATCTTCCCGAGGCCCTGGTGAATTACCTGGTCCGCCTCGGGTGGTCCTACGGGGACCAGGAAATATTTTCCGCAGAGGAGATGATCCGTTTCTTCACCCTCGATTCCGTGGGGAAATCCGCCGCCGTCTTCAACCCGGAGAAGCTTCTCTGGCTGAACCAGCACTACCTCCGGGAGGCCGATCCCGGGCGGATCGCAGCAGAGGCGAAGCCCTTCTTTGAGAAGATGGGTGTGGACACGAAAGACGGAGATTTCTTGAAACGGGTTGCGGGGGACCTGAAACCCCGGTCGAAGACCCTGGTCGATCTTGCCGAGAGCGGGACTTTCTATTATCAGGAGTCCCTTTCCTATGACGACGGGGCGGCGGAGAAATTCCTGAAGGCCGACGTCGTTGAGCCCCTGGAGGCCCTTGCCCGGTCGATTTCATCGTGTGGCGATTTCACGAAGGCGGGAATTGAGACGCTCCTCCGGAAAGTCGCCGACGACCGGCAGATCAAGCTGAAAATCATCGCCCAGCCGCTCCGGGTGGCCCTCACGGGAAAAACCGTGAGCCCCGGTCTTGACGAGGTCATGGTTACCCTGGGGAAGGACCGGGTGGTGAAGCGGATCGACGAAGCCCTCCGATTCATCCGAAAGGGCGTAAGAAATTAGTACTTGACATTTTTAGGCAGATCCTTTAATTCGGGGGTTCTTGAAAATTGCTGGGGGATCGTCTAGCGGTAGGACTCAGGACTCTGGATTCTGCTACCCAGGTTCGAATCCTGGTCCCCCAGCCATGGTCCCATCGTCTAGCGGTTAGGACGCGGGCCTCTCACGCCTGAAACCGGAGTTCAATTCTCCGTGGGACCACCAAAACAATATCAAGGGGTTACGGTTATAATCGGAGCCCCTTTTTTCATGCGACCTTTCATTCCCCCCTGCATTTCCCACATCCACGGACATTCCTGGATTGAACCAGGGGATATTTGACGGCTTCGTAAAAAGTCCACAGGCGGCGTTGCCCTTCATCCTCCGTCTTTGCGGCGTCTCGCCGGGTACGTCTCGTTCCTCGGGATCCGGGCGCCGGGCCCGCCCCTCCTGGAGGACGTCTCCCGTGTCGTTGTCCGGACAGGGGAGGGGGAACCGTTCCGGCTCCCTGGCAGGAGGGAGGGAGAGGATCCGGAAAAGCGGCCGGTACGACGGCCTTTACCGGGAACGGTTTGTCGAGGAGCGCCATCACTGACGGGAAGTCACAGCCTCTTTTCCCGAGCCACGGCGAGCCCATGGGTGATCCGGTCGATGACGACGGCCAGGATGACGATGCTGACCCCCGCTTCGAACCCCCGGCCGACCTCGATGCGGTTGATCGCCAGAAGAACCTCGAGGCCCAGGCCCCGGGCCCCGATCATGGAGGCGATGACGACCATGGCGAGGGCCATCATGGTGGTCTGGTTGATTCCCACCATGATGGAGGGAACGGCGAGGGGGATCTGGACGTCGAAAAGGATCTGCCGGGACCCGGCCCCGAAGGCCCGGGCTGCCTCGATCGTCTCCTTCGGCACCTGGCGGATGCCCACGTCGGTGAGGCGGATGACCGGAGGGATGGCGTAGATGAGGGTGGCAATGAGGGCCGGAACCTTCCCGAGACCGAAGAACATGAGGGCGGGGATGAGGTAAACGAAGCTCGGCATGGTCTGCATGGCGTCGAGAACGGGGCGGTTGACGGCCGCGAAGAGGTCGCTCCGGGCCATGAGGATGCCCAGGGGAATGCCGATGAGGATGGAAACGATGACCGCCGACGTCGTGAGGGCCAGGGTCATCATGGCGAGGTTCCAGTAGCCGAAGGTGCCGATGAGGAACAGGAGGCCTCCCAGGATCGGCCCCGCCCACCAGCGCCCCATGACCTTCCACCCGGCGAAGATCACGGCGCCGATCATGACCCACCAGGGCACCCAGAGAAAACCCTTTTCAACGAACAGCAGGACCGTCAGGAGAAGGTCCCCCAGGGCGTCGAAAAACCCGGCGAAGTGATCGAGAAGCCAGGACATGAAACAGTCGATCCAGTCGGCGAGCGGGATCCGGATGTGACGGGGAAAATCATTCATGGGAAATTTCCTCCTCCGTCCGTGCTTTCGCCGGGCCGTTCTGGATCAGGTTCTCGAAGATGGAACTGATCTGGATCTCCCCAAGAAACCTCTGTTTTCCGTCCACCACGGCGATGGGGTATTCGGCCCCGGCGGCGAGAGGGAAGAGGTCTTGAAGAACCGTGTCCGGGCCTGTCATGGCCGGCGAGGGGTCCATAACCTCTCCGAGGGAAACCCCCCGGTTTTCGATCAGTTTTTTCATCCTCTCCATGGTGATGAGGCCGACGAGTTCCCTTTTCCGGTTCACCACGAAGGCATGGTCCTCCTTGGAGGCCCGGAGGATGTGGAGGACGGCCCGGGGGCCCTGCCAGTCGTAGACGAGGGCGTCCGGTTCATCCATGATCCTGCCGGCGGTGAGGACCCTCTGGATGGAGGCGTCGCAAACGAAGTCCCGGACATAATCGTCGGCGGGCGCGATGACCACCTCCTCGGGCGGCCCGATCTGGATGACCTCGCCGTCCTTGAGGATCACGATCCGGTCCCCGAGCTTGAGAGCCTCGTGGAGGTCGTGGGTGACAAAAAGGATGGTTTTGCGGAGACGGGACTGAAGCTCGATAAGTTCGTCCTGCATCTCCCTCCGGATGAGGGGGTCAAGACCACTGAAGGGCTCGTCCATGAACAGGATTTCCGGGTCGTTCGCCAGGGCGCGGGCGATTCCGACCCGCTGCTGCATCCCCCCGCTCAGGGCCCCGGGGAGATAGTTCTCCCATCCCGAGAGCCCCACCGTTTCGATGGCCTCCAAGGCCCGGGCCTGACGTTCCTCCCTGCCCACACCCCGGACCTTGAGCCCGTATGCCACGTTGTCCATGACCGTCCGGTGGGGGAAGAGCCCGAAGTGCTGGAAGACCATGGCGGTGGTGTGTCGGCGGAACCGGATGAGCTGTTCCTCGTCGTACTCCAGGATGTTTTCCCCGTTGAGGTGCATCTCGCCTGCTGTCGGCTCGATGAGCCGAAGAAGAAGGCGGATGAGGGTGGACTTCCCGCTTCCGGAAAGCCCCATGATGACGAAGAATTCCCCCTTTTTGACCTGAAACGACACGTCCCGGACGGCGACGACGGCACCGGTTTTTTCCTTGATCTCCGCCCGGCCCGCCTTCCGGAGGTCCGACCCGAGAATTTCCCCGGACCGGTCGCCGAAAATCTTCCAGAGCCCCCGGACGTCCACGCAGAGCTCCGGAGCCTCCGGGCTTCCGTTCTTTTCATTGTTCATGAATCAAAGCCTTTCTGAATTCAGGATACTTCCTCCGGTGGGCCGCTTCATGGCGGCGGCCTGAAGCCCGATGAGGCGGTTTTCCTTGAGATCTTAAGATTCCCGGTACATCCTTCGCCGCCTCCGCGGCCTTTTCGGGCGGGGGCGAGGGTGCCGGGGATACGGCGGGCGGTGTGCCGGGGGTTTATGTGAAATAATAAGGGACTGGGTCGAATCCGAGAAAAGTCATGAAAAAAACCTCTGCAACTTGACAGGGTTCATATGTCACGTCCGGCCCGTCTTGTCAAGCTCACCGGACGTTCCCGCCGAAGGGGGCCTTTCCCCTGCCTCGACTTCTCTCCGTCGTCCATGTTTTCGGGGTGTCTTCGCCCATCTTTCCGGCGCTGCAGGGCCGGCCGACCCGGAGCTTCCGGTCAAGGAAAAGCATTTCTGATTCGTCACGGGGGTTGATCAATGACCTTTTTTATTGTATCAGGAAGGGCGGGTAAGAAAAATTGAGGTGGAGGTGGCGTTTTACCAGTTTCAGCGATTTTTGGGGCCCGCCCCCGGTTCTGGATCTGAAACATCCCCGGTTCCTCCTTTTTCAGGAATATCATTTCAGAAGGCACGTTCTTCAGAAATCGGGTTTTTGACGATTCATCGGTCAAACGCATCTAAAAAAAAGTGACAGGAGGTTCAAGATGCACAAGAAGTGTTTCCGTCGGCTGGCTTGCTTTTTATTCATTATATTCGGTATGTTAATTGCTTCGCCCGCCGGGGTGTCCGCAGCCGGTCCCTCGAGCGGACCGCTGGTCCTGGCGGACGTCAACTGGGACAGCGTCCAGGTTCACAACCGCATCGCCGGCTTCATCCTGGAACATGGCTACGGGTACAAGGTCGACTATGTCCCCGGGGCGACCATCACCCTGTGGGCAGGCATGGAGCGGGGCGACGTGGACATCACCATGGAGACCTGGGTGGAAAACATGCAGGAGGCCTATGACCGGGGGATTGAGTCCGGCAAGATCATCGACCTGGGGAGCAATTTCCCGGACAGCTGGCAGGGGTGGCTGGTCCCGACGTATATGATCAAGGGGGATCCCGAACGGGGCATCAAGGCGGCGGCGCCCGGCCTGAAGAGCGTCCACGATCTTCCCAAGTACTGGAAGCTCTTCAAGGATCCCGAGGACCCCGGGAAGGGCATCTTCTATTCCTGCATTCCCGGCTGGGAGTGCCAGAAGGTGAACGAAAAGAAAATGAAGACCTACGGTCTCGACAAGTTCTACAATATTTTTCTTCCGGGGTCCGATGCGGCCCTGAACGGGTCCATGGCGGCGGCCTACCGGAAGGGCAAGCCGTGGTTCGGGTATTACTGGGCCCCCACCTGGGTCCTCGGGAAATTAGACATGACGCCCCTCGAAGAGCCCCCTTACAGCGATGAAGTCTGGAAGAAAAATAACGCCTGCGCCTATCCCTCCGTGAGCGTGAACATCACCGTCCGTTCGAGCCTCCTGGAGAGGGCACCGGAGGTGGTGGAATTCCTGAAAAAGTACGAAACCACCCAGGCCATGGCCAACAGGTTCCTCGCCTACATGCAGGACAGCCAGTGCGACACGGGACAGGCGGCCCTCTGGTTTCTCGAAAATTACGAGCCCGTCTGGACATCCTGGGTTCCTGCCGATGTGAAGAAAAAAGTGAAGGCGGCCTTGGCCAGGAAGTAGTCCGACAGGTTGACTGATACAGATGGGGGTAGATGATGAACGACTATGAGGAAGCGACTCTTTCCGTCTTTGGAACAGGGGGAAGCCCGAGAAAAAACGGCAACACCGATGTGCTCCTCCGGCAGATCGCCTTGGGGGTGGAGGAAGGGAAAATTCCGGTCCGAACCGTTCACCTTCGGGATGTCTTCTTTCAACCCTGCATCGGCTGTGAAAAATGCCGTAAGGACAGGATCTGCACGGGTCTCGTCGACGGGATGTCCTCTCTTTACCCCGCCATCATCGGCAGCCGGGGAATGATTCTCGTCTGTCCCACCCACAACTACAACGTCACGGCCTGGATGAAAGCCTTCATCGATCGGCTTTACTGTTTCTATGAATTCGATGACGGCGTGCCGAGGGGCTGGAGCAGCCGTCTGGCCGGACAGGACAGAAAAGCGGTGATCACGGCCGTATGTGAGCAGGACACCAGGAAGGACATGGGTTTCACCCTCGAAGCCATGCGCCTTCCCCTGGAAGCCCTGGGGTACGGGATCGTGGATGAAATGGCGGTCTTCAGGGTTTTCCATAGGGGGAAAGTCAGGGATCGCGAAGACGTCATGGAAGAAGCGCGAGCCCTGGGCCGCAAGCTTGCGGCATCCCTCAGGGGGTGATCGAAGAAAAAGCGGACCCGTTCTCCGGGTCCGCCGTCCGGTCCGCTTCAGGATAGATCCCTTGCTTCAGGGTTCGTAGAGAACAGGGGCTCCCATCTCGGAAAAATTGAAATTGTAGAAGATGTTGTGGCCGTTGTAATCAAGAACCCGGAGGTCATCCGTCTGGTCGAGATCGCCGAGGATGATCTTGAATTGGTTCTTGTATTTTGCTTCCACCTTCTCCACGGGAATCTCGTAGGCGATGAATTTTTTGATTCCCTTCATGGCCATTTTCTCCACAAACGCCGGGTTTGTCAGAGATTCATAGGACGTGAGGATGAGAATGGGACCGGTTCCGGTAAAAATGATGCCTGCCTTCATGATCTTTCCCTCCTTTCCCGGGAGAGAGGGTTCACCGGTTGGATCCTTACCGCCTCTCGTTCGATCAGGATCCCGAAGCCGCCGGGGCTCCCACCCTGGGACACCCTCTTCATGAAGCGGCCTTTACAATTTTATTATAGGATCTGATTCGATTCCTGTCAATTCATGACGACTTCGAAACCGTCCACAAAACGTGTTGCCCTTCCCGGGTCTTCCAGAGCCTGCGAAGACGCAGCGAATTGCCCACCACGGAGACGGAACTCAGCGCCATGGCCCCGGCGGCGAACATGGGGTTGAGAAACAGGCCGAAGAAGGGGTAGAGGATCCCCGCGGCAATGGGAATCCCCATGGCGTTGTAGAAGAAGGCCCAGAAAAGGTTCTGCTTGATCACCCGGAGGGTGAGGGCGGAGAGGGTGATGGCCTCGGGGACCAGGTTCAGGTCGCTGCGCATGAGGACCACATCCCCCGCCTCGATGGCCACATCGGTGCCCGAGCCGACGGCGATCCCGAGATCCGCCGCCGCCAGGGCCGGGGCGTCGTTGATGCCGTCCCCCACCATGGCCACCGTCTTCCCTTCCTTTTTCAACCGGACGACTTCCTCGGCCTTGTTCCGGGGAAGGACCTCGGCGAGGACGCGGTCCATTCCCAGGATTCTGCCCATGGCTTCCGCCGTTTTCCTGTTGTCGCCGGTGATCATGGCCAGCTGAAGCCCCATATCACGGAGCCGCCCGAGGGCTTCCGGGGCGGAGGCCCTGGCCATGTCCGTGAGGGCGATGAATCCCTCGATGCTTCCGTCCCCGGCGATGAAGATGACCGTTTTCCCCTCCTGAACATAAGGTTCAGACTGATTTTCAAGTTCCGCCGGAGAGACACCTCGAAAGGCCATGTAGGTCCTGTTACCCGCGAGTACGGTCTTGTCCCCGATTCGACCACGGGCCCCGAGCCCGGGTTCGGTCTCGAATTCCGTGACTTCCCGGGGTACAATTCCCATGGAAGCCCCCTTTCGGACAATGGCCTGGGCGATCGGGTGTTCCGAGAGGGCTTCCAGGGATACGGCTTTTTGAAGGAGCGACAGGGAATCGACTCCCTCCGAGGGGACGATGTCGGTCACCGCGAGACTTCCCTCCGTCAGCGTACCTGTTTTGTCGAAAAGCACCATGTCGAGCTTCCGGGCCTTTTCGAGGACTTCCCCCCCCTTGATGAGAATGCCTCTCTCCGCCCCGAGGCCGATCCCCACCATGACGGCTGTGGGGGTGGCGAGCCCCATGGCGCAGGGGCAGGCAATGATGAGGACGGAAACGAAGTTGAGGAGGGCCCTGGTGAAATCGGGATGGGGGATGAGAAAGTTCCAGATGATAAAGGTGAGGACCGCCGCCGCCAGCACCACCGGGACGAAAACCGCCGCCACCCGGTCGGCGAAGCGCTGGATGGGGGCTTTGGAGCCCTGGGCCTCTTCCACCATCCGGATGATCCGGGCGAGGGCCGTGTCGGCCCCCACCTTGTCCGCCCGGAAAAGAAGGCTGCCGTTTCCGTTTACGGTTCCGGCGAAAAGGGCCCCTCCTTTTTCCTTCGTTACGGGGATGCTCTCGCCGGTGAGCATGGACTCGTCCACATAGGTAACACCTTCGAGAACCGTTCCGTCCGTGGGGATTTTTTCTCCCGGCCGGACCCGGAGGATATCCCCGGGAGTCACGGCTTCCACCGGGAGGTCTCTTTCCACACCCTCCCGGATCACATGGGCCACCAGAGGCCGAAGCCCCACCAATTTCTGGACGGCCTGGGATGTTTTCCCCCGGGCACGGGCTTCGAGAAGGCGGCCGAGGAGCACAAGGGTCACGATCATGGCGGCCCCGTCATAGTATACGTGGGGGGGGATGCCCGCTTTTTCGAAGAAGCCGGGACGAAGAGTGGCTGCGGCGGAATAGAGATAAGCGGATAAGGAACCCAGGGAAACGAGGGTATTCATGTCCGAAGTCTTCTGGGCCAGGGCCTTGATCGCTCCTGAATAAAAACGGCTTCCCACCCAGAAGACCGCCGGTGTGGAGAGAATCAGGAGAAGGAGAAGCATGACCCTTCGGGGGATATCGGCCAGAAAGGGGAACCAGGGCTGCATGGAGCCCATGAAGATGAGGACGCTGAGAAGAGCCCCCGCCGTGACCTTGATTTCGAGGTCCCGGAGTTCCTTTTTTCGAAGGGCTTCAATGGGGTCTTCCCCCCCGGCACGGACGACGCCTAAATATTCGTATCCTGCTTCCCGGACGGTTTTTGCCACAAGACCGGGATCCGGGGATGAGGTTCCGTGGATCAGGGTGGCCCGGCCCGTGGCCAGGTTCACCAGGGCGTCGTCAACGCCGGGAACGGTTTTCAGGGCTTTTTCCACACGGCGGACGCAGGCGGCGCAGGTCATGCCGCCGATGGAGACAAGAGTTTTCCCGGGTTCTCCCTTCGGGGCGGGAAAGGCTTCGATCACCTCGTAGCCCATCTCCCCAATCTTCCGCCGGATCAAGGAGAAATCGACCTTTCCCTCGTCGTAGGTCACCCTGCCTGTTTCCGAGGCGATGTTGACGGAGGCTTTCTCGACACCCTCCATTCCGGACAGGCCCCGTTCTATTCGGGAGACACAGGCCGCGCAAGTCATCCCCCGGATATGAAAGGTTTTTTCAGCCAAGTTCGTATCCTGCCTCTTCGATACGCTGCCGGAGGGTTTCCCGGCTAACGGGGCGGACTTCATCGAAGGAAGCTTCCCCCTTTTCGAGGCTTACCGTAATGTTTTCCAAACCCTCGATGCTTTTCAGGGCCCGGGTGACGGCCGTGACGCAGTGGCCGCAGGACATGCCCTTGATTCGAATGGTCTTTGTCATGCTGTGATCCTCCTACTCTTTTTCCTTCTTCCAGAAGGCCAGAAGACCGTCCTTCCCGAAAGCCATGTCGACCAGCTCCCAGCTTTCATCTCCCCTCCGGTTCAGGAGATCTTTCAGAAGATTGATCTGATCGGACGGCAGCTCCTGGAGGCTGCACACCCCCTCCTGGGTGCAGAAAAAGGCGACTTTCCTGAACTGTTCCAGGGAATGAAGGGTGATCTCGTACTCAAATTTTTTCATCGACTCACCTCCTGAATTTCCATTTCGCCGCTTTACACAGGAAAAATGTAATCACGGCCTGTCGATTCATCAACTCTTCCCGGGACGGCTTCCCCGGCGGGTCCCCTTTCGTTTCATGGCGGATTCCTCATGGCCACAGAGCAAATCGGACACTTTCAGTTATTCAGGCTACCAGAAAGGAATGAAAAAATGAAGGGCCATCTCTCCCCTACTGATGGACGAAACCTCTCTTTTCATGTAAGATTTTTTATCTTGAAAAAGCGGTTTCTTTACGATATACGTATTCCTCGTTCAACGGGCGGTTAACTCAGCGGGAGAGTGCTACCTTCACACGGTAGAAGTCACTGGTTCAAATCCAGTACCGCCTACCATGAAAACCAAGGGGTTACGGCAAATGCCGTGACCCTTTTTTTTCGTTTGTGACCATTTTGTGACCGGTAGCTTCAAAGAAGGTTTTTTCGAGCCTTGAGACGGCTTCGGGATTTGTTTCATTGAACAAGGGGGAATAAACATTCAACGTCACTGTCGGGGACGAATGCCCCAACTGCCGTTGAATGTAGGTGATGCTTTCCCTCTGTTCGATCAATGCTGAAGCGTACAGGTGTCGAAGATCATGAAATCTGATCCGGGGCAACGCTGCATCCTTCAACCCCTTGTGAAAATACCGCTGAACCATGTTGCTGTAATTCATACCCAAGTTTAACAGTTGCCAAAAAATAGAATCGTGAATTCGGCACTATAAGGCCTGTAATATTTCTCTCGGCACCGCATTTCGCTCTTTGACATGTGCCGTGAAAGGCGGCAATTTTCAGTGGGTGAAATTCCCACCCGGCTTCTGTCGCTCCGGCCGGTAGCACTGGAGGCGGTGGAAGGAGGCAACGACTTCTCCGAAGCACTTCCAGAAAAGGGTCCTTGGGGATCCAGCGAGCATGCAGGCCGCAACGTGTAGTGAATGCCGACCAGGCCTCGAAACGTCGATGCGGAAGCCGATCCGACGTCAAAGCGGAGAAGGCCGTTGCTTTGCGGGAAGCGAGGGACATTTGCACCGCAGGGTTCCGCCGGGGTATTTGGCGGTGGCATGCATGTACAGGGAGATTGATCGCAACACGGGAAGCCTCGGTGGTGGCGGCGCGTGACCGCCAACGGATGTTCCGCGAGGAACCGAATCCGGCCATTTGAGGTGGTGGAGAGGCCCGCAGTAGTGATGATCTCGGGTAATGCCGAGGGAGCGAAGGGGCCTCAGCTCAAGGTTAGTGCAACAAGCAGGACGGCAGCCGGGAGATTGGCCATGCGTCTAACACCTCCGGAAAAGGTTGAGAAGTTGCAGACGGCGCTACGCACCAAAGCGAAGCAGTCGCCAGGATATCGGTTCTACGTACTGTACGATAAGGTGTATCGTATGGATGTTTTGCATTACGCGTACCGGCTTTGTCGTGCTAACGACGGCTCGCCGGGCGTGGATGGCCAGACGTTTGCGGACATCAATGCGTATGGTGAAGAACGGTGGCTGGGCGAACTGGCGGAAGGACTCAGGAAGAAGGAGTATCAGCCGCAGGCCGTGCGTGCGGGTGTATATACCCAAGCCGGACGGTAAACAGAGGCCGCTGGGCATCCCGACGATCCGTGATCGGGTGGTTCAGACGGCGGCGTTGGTCGTCCTGGAGCCGATTTTTGATGTGGATCTTCAGGATGAGCAGCACGCGTACCGGCCCGGCCGTAGCGCTAAAGATGCCATTGGGCGGATTGAAACGCCGCTGCGGAGCGGACATATGGAGATAGTCGATGCGTACTTGTCCGGGTACTTCGATAGCATTCCGCATTCGGAGTTGATGAAATCGGTGGCACGTTGCGTGAGCGATCGACATCTGCTGCATCGACTGAAGATGTGGCTGGTGGCCCCGGTGGAAGAGCGCGACGAGCGGGGAAACACGCGTCCCACAGCCCGCAACAAGGACAAGAAACGGGGAACTCCGCAAGGGGTTCCGATCTCACCGCTGCTGAGCAACCTTTATATGATGCGCCGTTTCGTGCTGGGGTGGAAAGTGTTGGGTTACGGGAAGAGGTTTTCTGCCCAGATCGTCAACTATGCCGATGACCTCGTGATCCTCTGTCCTCGTGGACTGGCGGAGGATGCCATGACCGCGATGCGGGACATGATGCGACGGCTGAGGTCGCAGGTCAACGAGAAGAAGACACGACTAGCCCGGCTGCCGGATGAAACGTTCGCCTTTCTGGGGTATACCTTTGGTCGCTTGCACGAGCGGCGAACGGGACGCGTCTACTATGGTGGCCGCCCGTCGCCGGAATCTATGAAGCGGCTCCGGAGCCGTATCCATGAGGAGACCACGCGCAGATGGCTGTGGAAATCCGAGGAATACATGGTCACCGTGATTAATCGCTTTCTCACGGGTTGGGCGAATTACTTCTCGGTAGGGACCGTTCGCCGGTCCTACGCCAGCGCGGATCATTATGTTTTCCAGCGGCTTCGCCAGTGGTGGTGTGCCAAGCACAAAGTACGCAATCGGAGAGATGCACGCTTCTCTTATAAGTATGTGTATGGACAACTGGGTCTCACCCGGTTGCGTGCTCGGTAGCGCCACGTTGCGTGTGCGAACGTGTGATGCCTTGTCCGAGAGCCGGATGCGGGAAAACCGCACGTCCGGTTCGATGAGCGGGAGAGTGGAAACGGAGCATGCTTGGGATATTGCGGCACCGGCAGCCGAAAGGGTCGGACACAGGCAGGCCCAACCTAAACTGCCGCGCCACCTCTCGACTCTACAATGAAGATATGATGTAAATTTATCTAGAATTCAGGCTGAGGACAAGCTACAAATCTCACATCTGCAAGGTTATATTAAATCAAAGAGTGTTTTTTGTTTCAACTTTTGAGATTCAATCTTGGGGTAAAAGAGACCAACTATCACCCATGTTTTAGGATGAGCCAATATTGTTCCTACATAAAAATATGTATTATTTTTTGGCCCACAGATATCATGAAGGAATTTTTCTTTAACTTTCTGACATGCTTCAGAATGTGAATAGCCTTCATCGACAAGCTTCCAGAAAAGTACGCCCAATTCCCAATCTTCAATCATCATTTTGTGGCTCTTATTGCATTGAGAGTCATCGCATTCAAACAGGAAATGGAATTTAAAAGGTACTTTTCTTGGAGGTATAAGAGTATTCTTGCGAGATTCGAAAAGCCTATACTGACGTAATTTCTCAAGGAAGCGTGGCGGCCATTCAGGGTCATCCTTTGTTATTAGTAGGTCCTTGATATTCTTGGGCTTAAATATTCCAAGGGATGTGTTGTCGTCTTCCTGTTTTGCGTACAGCTCTTCCATCGAACGTGAGGGATTCTTGAGTACATATTGAACTCTTTCGGACCAGTTGCCGGGATTAGCGCGTATTGGTTTACCAAGTGTTAGTATTGAGTCACTCTCAGGTAAATAGCTCTCTTTGCGAACATCATTCCTGTGTCTTCGAACACCTACCTCGATCCATTGATATTTCTTAAACTGCCGGTCATATGGTAGATCCCTGAAGTTTATTGGATATAGTCGTATTAAATCTCCCGTCTCAGTTACTCCAGCGGTGCAGACTAATTCATCATATTTTTTTGAAGGTATTGGATAGGTCTTTACGGTAATCAAGACCCTGAGCCTCTCAGTAAGGCTCATAGTCATATATGCCTCACATTCAGTCCGGATTTTTGAGATACGATTTTCGCCAGGCGACTTCGATGACAACAACGGAAATCCTTTTCCATGCACATAAGGGCAGAAATATTTTTTCTCACTAATGTACTAATATTTACTACACTTGTTTCGTTTGATGGAAGTATATCATTTTCGTAAAGCATAAGAAGATTTTGATAAGAAGAAAAATCATTCAAATTCGTCCGATGCTTACTAGGAATACCAAGCTCCGGCATATGAATATAAATGATTCCAAGCTCTTCCGCAATTTCACTGAATTTCTTTTTTGAAAAGCCGTAACGTCTTGAAACAGGGTTTGATCGAACATCGATTATCAATTCGATAGAATTCTGTAAAATATTATTAAAAAATGCGTCTACTGACTTCCCCTCATATCCAACTGTATAAATAACCGATTCGACGTCATGTTTAGGTGAAACGGGCTTTTTACGTGATTCTAATATTTGACTCCTACTAGCATACCAGGGGTAACGATCATAAACCTCTTTCAAAAGAACATCTTTATTCTTTTCACTATGGCACATCATCATGTTTCTGACTATCCGTTGAGAGGATCCAGAAATATCCGCAATAATCTTCTTTGCAGCTGAGATCTTTTCACTACAGAGTGATATTGTTCCGTTCTCATGATTTAAAAAACCCTGAGATTTTAAGTTGGCTAATTCATGATACAGAGTAAATGAAAAGGGACCGAATTTGTATGGAATAAAATCATAGAAAGTTGAATCAGTGGAGAAATCGGTCTCTTTTCGAAGAAGGAAAACAAGCTTCACAAAAGAAATCGAAGGTAGTGATTCCTGGGCGTATGAAAGAAGGGATAAAAGAATTTTTTGCCTTTTTAACACTTTGAGACTCCAATTGGCGGATATTGCAAGCCTATTTAAAAGAGATAAGGAATTGCCCATGGCAAGGGGCAGGGTAGATAGTTATATTATTCAATAACATAAGCAAGTACACCCTCCATGGTAACTTTTTAACACAAATTTAAGATGTGGGGAAGAGAATTTGTATCGCTTATTTTATATTTCATGTTATTCTATAAAGCTTTACCTTTGGTCGCATTACCTATGTTTTCTTAAAATGCATATCAAAGATGCAAAAAAACAGAGGAAAACATGGTCGATTTCAGTGACCAAATTGTGACCGGGTTGCTCCAAAAATGGTCAAAAAAGAGGTAAGGCATCGGAAATTGAGAATCAGATAAGTGTCTGATCTTCTTCTCCAATGCCTTACTGTGGTCTATCATATTGTAATCATTAACCCTTTCCTAATCAGCGTGCCGTGTGTACGAGTCACAACCGGAGTGCAACGATACCCTTCAGGGGGGCCACGGCAATCCCCAAAAATCAGCGAGTAGAAAAAACATTATGATTGACAGGGATGAATCTGGCATGTACATGAAAAAGAAAAATTATTGATGGGAAAGTACTGAAGAAAGACGCCACGGGAGGATTCGTCATGAGACCTGGTTTGCGGTTGGAGATTTTTTCGCTTGTGCTGATTGCGTTGCCGTTGACTTCGGGATTGTCGATGCCGGGGGCGGCGTTTGCAGAGGACACAGGGTGGGTGAGCCCGACTACTGTTTTAGAGTCAGTTGCGGTTGATGATCCTGGAAATGCATTGGCCGATGGGGGAGGATATGCCTATTTTCATCCTGCCGGTGAAAATAACCATGCAATATATGGTGGCTACAATTTTTCTATTCCCGCCGGTTCGACAATAACAGCCATTACCGTCCGGCTCGATGCCTGGAATAGTCCGCCGCCCAATAATTTCGCCTATTTTTTTGTCATGACTTCCCCCAATGGCACTGAGTGGAATTTTGCCTTACCTATATACCCGGCACTCACTGAAACGACCTATGAAATCGGGAATGATCTCTGGGAACATGCATGGACCGCGGAAGAAATTAACGGGAATTTCCAGGTCCATGTGCAGGATTCGGGATTTGGATATGGTTATCTGGACTGGGTTCCGGTCAAAGTCACCTACGAGCAGGCTACGGGCTCTCAGATCCCAACGCTGTCCGAGTGGGGCCTGGCGGTTTTCTTCCTGCTTCTAGCGGCGGGGTCGATCGCGGTCATGAGGCGGAGGATGAGAGGAGAAGCCTGATATTTCCCGCAGGCTGCGGCAACTCCAATTTGATAGGACGGCTGCTCTTTCGGAAGTGTCATGTCGAAGCAACTTCCGGGTAGTCAATACCCTTTCGGTCGAATGATTCGATAAGTGTTCTTTAAATGCATTTTAACGATGCAAGAAATCATAGTAAAACATGGTCGATTTCAGTGACCAAATTTTGACCGGTTGCTCCGAAAATGGTCAAAAAATGGGTAAGGCATCGGAAATTGAGAATCGCTTCAGTGCCTGATCTTCCTTTCCAATGCCTTACCATGGTCTATGTGCTTGTAATCATTGACCCATTTACGGGGTAGAAGTCACTGGTTCAAATCCAGTACCGCCTACCATGAGCATAAAGGGGGTTACGGCGGGGGCCGTGCCCCTTTTTTTTTGCTTCTGGTCATCCCCCGGTCATTTGTCGGCCCCAAAGAACCCCGCCGGCCTTTTTTTTCAAGATTCCCGCCGTCGTCATAAATCAGAGGTTTGAGCGGATTTTTGCGAAACGGAGAATGTTGCCGATAGTCCGGGTCTTGTGAAATGCCGATATATGGTATAACTGATTAGCGAAGGGGACATTTTGGGCCTCGGCGAAAGAAGGGGTTCCGTCTTTCAAAGGGAGGGCGGACGGAAGAGGGGGCCATGAATCGGAATGACCGCAACGACGGCCGGGAAAAAATGGATTCGAAAATCCTGAAAATCCTCCGAACCATCCCGTTTTGCGCGTTCCTCGGGGAAGAAGATCTTCGGGAACTGGTGAAGATCGTCACTTTCAGGTCCTGCAGAAAAAATGAGGTGATCCTCCGGGAGGAGGACACGATCCGTTTCATGTATGTGGTCTTCGAGGGGAGTCTCAAGGTTGTCCAGACGGGGTTTGACGGGAAGGAGAAGATCCTGGCCATTCACAAGAGGGGTGATTTCTTCGGCGAGATGGCCCTCCTGGACGGGAAGACCTCTCCGGCCACGGTGGTGGCCATGGAAAAAGCCGCCGTCGGACTGATCGGAAAGGCCGATTTCGAGGAGAAGGTGCTTTCGAACCGGCGGATCCTGAGGGAAATCGTCGCCCTTCTCTGCGCCCGGCTCAGAGAGGCCTGGACGACCATCAAGGTTTTGAGTTTTGCCGGCGCGGAGCAGAGAATCAGGCTCGTCCTGAATACCCTGAGCCGTTCTCACGGAATCCGGGAGGATCGGGGGACCCTCCTTTCCATCAAACTGACCCACAAGGACATCGCCGATTATGCTTCCGTCTCCCGGGAAACGGTGACCCGTTTCATCGACCGGCTCATTCAGAGGGGAGAGATCGAGATCCTCGAGAAAAGAAGGATCCTTCTGAAGCCGCTTTTTTTCGATAACTTGCTTCCTTTGTGACGGCCGTCACGGAAAGACCCCTGCCTGAAAACATAGAATGAAAACAAAAAGGGGAGGAAGTATCTTCCGGCTTTTCCGTCTGTTCCCTCCGGGGTTCGAGGACGGGGGCGGGAATACCTTTTCCGGGGACGTCTGAAAATGGATAAGATCTGCATCGTGAAACGGAGAAGGGGCGTGGCCCGGGATGACGCTCCGGTCCTGGAAACGGTCGGAGAAGGACGGCCCGAAGGCCCTTTGGAGATGCCTTTCGAGACCGTCCGTCCGGCGCAGCCGGACGACCGGCCCGGGGACGGGAAATACTTCCCCGGCGAGAAGACCAAGGTATACAACATCCGGATGGAACCACAGGCCGGGGTTGCGGGCGGGTACGGCGAAGAGATCCGTTATTTCTTCTCCAGGGGAGACCAGGGTCTGCGGGTCCATGCGGAAAAGGACGGCAACGGCCGGGACATCCGATTGCACCTCCATTTCAACACCGTATGCCTGTTCAGGCTGCTGGACGGGAGGGAGGTCTGCAGGATCCTGCAGGTCAGCCGCTCCTTCCTGAAAAGGCTCACCGCCAGGGGTGAGTTGAAGAGTTACAAGATCGGCCGTTTGCGTCGGTTTCTCCTGGAGGACGTTCTGGAATACCTGGGTTCCAGGGGCATTTTTGCCGACGGGAATCCCTCGACGGGGAAACCCCAGTAATCCATGATCGATGCAAGGGAGGGAATCCCATGTATTACGAATACTGGTGTTTGAAGAAACCGCCTTTTGACAATGTGCCCGATCCTTCCATGTACGTGGATACCCATGATTCCATGGAGAATGCCATCGCCGAAACGCTCTTCGCCGTCGAGGAGGGAAACGACTGTCTGGCGGTGATCGTCGGCGACGTCGGACTCGGGAAGACCCTTTCGCTGCGCCTCATCATCGACAGTCTCGATGCCGGGAAATACAGAATCGCCCTCATCACCAATCCCGACATGTCTTTTCCCCAGCTCCTCCGGGAAATGATCGGCCAGCTCACGGGGGCGCCCTGCGAGACCAAGAAGAAGCTGGACCTTCTGGAAAGTTTCAACCGGCTTCTTTTCGCGACCTGTGAGGAAGGGAAAAAAGTTCTCATCTTCATTGACGAGGCGAACGCCATAGCGCCGCGCAACCTGGAAAGTCTCCGGCTTCTGACCAACATGCAGGACGACAGGGCGAACCTTTTCACCATCGTTCTCGCCGGCCAGAAGGAACTGGCGAAGCGGCTCGAGCATCCCAGCCGGGCCAACCTGTACCAGCGGATCGGCACTTACTGCCGGATCGGGAAAATCGACTCGCCGGAGAAGCTGAAAGATTACGTGGAAACCCGGCTGAGGCAGGCCGGCGCCGGCAACGGGAGGATCTTCACCGCCGATGCCATCCTTGCTCTGTGGGAGCATTCGGACGAAGGGGTTCCCCGGCTTATCAACAAACTGTGCAAGCTATGCCTCAAGGCGGGGGAAACGAACGGGTTCCGGGAAATCGATGGTGAAATCGTCGGGCAGGTAGCCGGACGGTTTACCAGGCACGAAAGCCCGAGAACCGGGAAGGGGCCGAGGAAAAAACCGCAGCAGACCGTTTTGGAGGTGAAACCCGTGGAAACGGCGCCTCAGGTTCCCGCCGTGCCGGCAGACCCGGTCCCGGAGAGCCCCGGAATCGATTCATCCCTCGGCGTATTGCCGGAGGCGGTCATCGTTCCGCCGGCGGAACCGCTCCCGGAGGCGCCTGCGCGGGAAGCCGCTCCGGAACCGGAGGACAGGGACCCCGGGGAGGCGAAGATCGGAAATTACAGAATCCGGATCGACATCCCGGCGGAAATCCTCCAGGAGGCGAAGGCTTCCAACCCCGAATACCGCACCCGCATGGCCGGCTCTCTGGCCGCCAAGACCATGCATGAGAACCCTCATCTCGTCTCTTCGCCCATGACGGATCCCGTCGTGATCTGGAGCCAGATCAAGGAAGCATTCCTGCGCCGTCTCGGGGCGTAAGCGCGGCAGGCGATCATCCAGACGGGCTGCTTCAGTATCTGATGAAAAGAAGAGGCGCCGGAAAAGCCCGCTTTCCGGCGTCCGGCCGGCATTCTCAAGCCTTTAACTTACTGTAGAAATATTTGTTCATATTCCTGAAAATTTCCTGGATCTGCTCCTTTGTCGCGTCGGGCGGTATGTGAATCTGGATGTTCACGTTTACCGGCACCAGATCCGGGGAGGGCGCCGGCGCTGACCGGGGGGGTTTATTCGATCCGGCCCTTTTCTTTCTTTTTCCCCCGGTTTTGACGGAGGTCGTTTCAGCCTTTCGGGCGGGCCTGGCTTTGACGGCCGGCCGTTTCTTCCCCCCGGAGAGATCGCCTCCAGCCAGAAGGGTGTAAAAAGAGGCCATCCTCTTGACGGCACTGGTGCCCGCTCCCGTCCGTTCGGTAAACCAGGCTTCAACGGCCGTCCTGTTTCCCGAAGGATCTGAAACGGAATCCCTCAAACTATCCGGGTAAATGTCTTCAACGATTCGGGCGCAGACATCCCCGTACCGGGCGTCGTCCATCCACTCCTTTGCCCGTTCCTGTATGATTCCCTGTTCATCGATGAAACCGATAGCCTTCAAATACGGGAGAATATTTACCTTCACCGATTCCGGTTTCGTCTTCAGCAATTTCGACAGGTAAATGTCCGACAGGGAATCCGGGATTTCTTTCCTGAATTTTTCCCGTAACGACCACCAATGGATTGCCGGAAGCATGGGGAATGTTTTTCTTTTTTCATCTGTCATGGCGTTTCTCCTGTTGCGTCTTTTCAGAGAAATAAACATTCTCACTTCGTGAGAATTCCTGGGAAGACGGGCTTCCCGCCGGCGCAAAACGGTGAGGGATGATCCCGGTCGGTCACATACTGCAGAAAGACTTCCCCGGGAAAACCAGCCTCTATAATAATCTATAACACGAAAATAATCCATAAACAAGGGTTTCTGCGAAGTAAAAAAAGGCGATGATTTGAAGTATCTGAAGGATATAATCACCGAAATATTAATTCGTATCTCGGTGAGGATAGAGACCACCGGGGGATTTTTAAATCGAACCCTTATCGGGAACGCCCGTTTCGGGGTTCCATCCGAATGCCTCCCAGTATTGTCTTTTCAATGTTTCAATGTCTATTTCCCGGTTCCGGTTCGCGCCCCTTTTCTGAGGCGGGTGTCCCAGGGTCCGGTCCGGAACGGTAACCTGGCGGGGATCGATTCCCTGACGGATATTGAAGAGCTGTCGCACCGACTGGATCCGTCCGCCGATTTCCATGTATTCCTCTACGGTCTTTTCCCAGCCTGTGGCCGCATTAAGCCACTCGAACAAGGGTATCCGATGGATCCCGAGAAGAAGGCCGAAAAGGCAAAGTCCCGCACTGTTGGCCACATTCATGATTTTGCTGCACGCCGCCGCCATGGCCGCTTTTTCACGATCGGCCATATATTTGAGGTCTTTCGGATAAACTTTGGCCGGTCTGGGGAGAGAGGGGATCTTTCGCCAGAGCTGGAACATCTCGTAATACATCTGAGAGCCGATGGTGTGGCGTCCCGGTGCGGGCTCCACGGCATAGTGGAGGGCGAATCCGGGATCGTTTCTCCCGTCGTGCATGGGGAGTTCCTGGCCGCCGGCCTCCATGGCCGGAACTGAGGATTTCCCCCCGATCCTTTCGGCGGCCTTGCGGACGCCATCGGCCAGGACATCGCCGATCCCCTCCCGGCGGATCATTTTGTAGAGGAGAGCGATGATGGCGTCGGCGTTCCCCCAGGTGAGGTCGATCCCGTCCATGTCGGATTTCGTGAGGATCCCTTTTTCATAACATTCCATGGCGAAGGCCACCGTCGCGCCGGCGGAAATGGTGTCCATGCCAGCCCGGTTCATAAGTTCGTTGATATAGAAGATGCTGTCCGTGTCCGTGTTCAGGCACAGAGGGCCGAAAGCTCCCACGGTCTCGTATTCCGGCCGGTGGGAATGGGTGAATTTGCCCGTCAGGGAACAAAGGGCGCCGCATCCGAGGGGGCAGGAATAACAGTGGTATTTTCTCACCTCCGTTCGTCTGAAGAGGTCGGGATCGATCCACCGGGAAGAGGCGGGGGGATAGTCCTCATTGCTCCCGGACCAGTTTTTCACCGGTGTGTCCCCCATTTCGACGGATGCCTGATTCATGCTTACGGTTCCCCATTTCATGAGGAGGCTCTTGTAGAGCAGGCCGTCCTGGGCGATCTGGCGGGGCATGAGCCGGAACAGCGTGCCTACGGAAGCCATGAGGGAACCGGGGACGAGGGGCGGCTGGAGCCGCACCCAGCGGTTGCAGGATTTACTGAGCTTTCTCATCATTTCCCGGTCGAACGCCGGGATCCGCCCGGTCCCCGCGAGGACGAGGGCCTTCAGATTCTTGTCCCCCATGACCGCCCCGAGTCCGGATCGGGCGGCCATCCGGCCGCCGTCATTGGCAATCCCCGCAATGAGGGATCTTTTTTCGCCCGCCGGCCCGATGGCGGCGACGGCCGGCTTCTTTCCTCTCACGGCATCGGCGAGGTGTTTTTCCGTTTCGGCCGTGTCTTTTCCCCAGAGGTTCCGGGCGTCGCAAAGCTCGGCCTTCCCGCCCGTCACGGAGAGATAGACGGGGCGATCGCTTCGGCCGTGGAAAAAGATGCCGTCATACCCGCACTGCTTGATGGCCGGCGAGAGGTTGCCTCCGCAGTTTGCATCCCCCCAACCTCCCGTAAGGGGGGACTTCCCCGCTGCGATCCAGCGTCCGGTGAAAAGGCTGCCCGTTCCCGTGAGGAGACCGGGGACGAAGGCCAGAACGTTCTCCGGGCCGAGAGGGTCCGCACCGGCGGGAATGCGGTCGTAAAGAATGCGGCTTGCCAGTCCGATTCCCGAGAGGTGCTGTTCATAGAAGCTGTCAGGCAGGATTTCCTCTTCCGTCTTTCCCGTATCCAGGTGCACGATAAGAATCCGCCCCATGTATCCCCTGGAAATTCTTTCGACTTTATCCATTTCCCGCTCCTGACGAGGAGGCGTGCGGTCAGTACGCCTTCCGGAGAATGCCCAGGGCATCCTCGAAAGAGACTTCCTTGGGATTGTAAAGCAACGCGCCATCGTTGATCGCTGTTCCGGCGATGTCGGGGAGCTTATCCTCCCGCACACCGGCATCCCGGAGTCGGGTGGGCAGTCCCGAGACCCGGTTCAGCCGGTCGAGAAGGTTCCGGACGAGGGAAATGGTGAGTCCGGCCTGCTCCCGAAGGTCCAGAAATTCCCGGGTCCCGCCGAGATGACAGGAAAGTTCGGCGATGGCCCTTTCCGAAACGTCGAGATTGTACTCCAACCCCCACGGCAGGAGCAGGGCGTTGGCCGCCCCGTGGGGGACATGACTGACAGCCCCGGTGGCGTGGGCCAGGGCATGGATCACGCCCACCATGGAATTGGAAAAGGCGATCCCCGCGAACAGGGCGGCATTGGCCATGCCGAGGCGGGCTTCCCGGTCTTTTCCGTTTTCCGTGGCCCGGATGAGATAGCGGCGGACGAAATCAACGGTGCGGCAGGCGAAAATGTCGGACAGGGGGTTCTTCTGGATGGAAATGAAGGCTTCCATGGCGTGGGTCAGGGCGTCCATTCCCGTCGCCGCCGTGATCCGGGGAGGCATGGTCTGGGTCATCGCCGGGTCCAGGACGGCCACCCGGGGATAGAGCTTGTCGGAAACGAAGGACATCTTGACGTTCTTTTCCTCGTTGAAAATCACCGCTACCCGGGTGACTTCCGAACCGGTCCCCGCGGTGGTGGGGACGACGATCATGGGTTTCATGTCCGCCGTGATCCGGTCCGCCCCCTGAAGTTCGAGGAGATCCTCCGACTCCTGGGAGATGACGATGTTGGCGCCCTTGGCCGTGTCGATGGCGCTCCCGCCGCCGACGGCGATGAAACAGTCGCAGCCCTTTTCCCGGAAGAGGGCTGCCAGCTTGTTCACGATCCGGTTGCTCGAGTCGGGCGGGACTTCGTCGAAGATGAAGCCGATCCGGCAATCCGAGTCGGCAAAGGCCGATTCGAGCCGGGCGACAAGGCCCGCCTCTACGACCCCCCGGTCGGTAACGACCATGGCGCTGGACCGGCCGAGAAGGGTCATTTCGAAGGGGATGTTGCCGAGGGCATTCTCCCCCGACAGGATTTTTACGGGACAGTAAAATTGATAATATGCGGGAAGCATTTCTTCCTCTCCCTTGGTGAGGTCAGTTTTTTCCGCCGGATCCGAGCCGGAAAAGGGCCGGGACCAAGGCCCCGTAAACCTTCCCCTTGAGGATCATCTGCCGGAACCCCAGCTTCGGGGGCCTCTTGAGGATCCGTTTCAGGACGAATCCGGGAAACAGATAGGTTTGCACTGCAATCATGGCCCGGTTGAGTTCCATGGCGTCGGAAATGCTGCCGTTGACGAGGATACGGCACTGCGCCAGGGCATGGTGGGCCCCCATGAGTCCGGAAAAGACGGGGAGGGCGGCATCGAGGTTCTTGAAGAGAAAGGATACCCGGGGGAATCGGAGGCCCTTTCCCAGGTACCGGATCCGTCCCTCTTCCCGGATCAGGGTAATGGCCGGCCCCTTGGGGAGCACCCCCAGGGCGAAGGTTCTGCCCTCTTCCCAACGGGCGATTTCCTCCCGGAGTTCGGGGACCCGGGTGGCCGTCACCTCGAAGGCGGCGGCCAGGACTGAGAGAACGATATCGAGATACCGGTACTTGACGCCGGACCAGAGCTTCAGCATCCAGGGCTTCCCCCGGAGACGCCTGAACTTTTTTTGCAGTGCCCCTTTCACTGATGAAATGCCCTCCCCGGATGTCCTGTCTCCTTTGAGAAATCCGTTCTATTCTACATGATCGATACCGGAGTTTGCAAAGGATTTCAATCCGGGGAGTTCAATTCATGAACCCGTTCGACCGCCGGGAGAAACAGCTCTCCCCCCCGGATGGTCGCTTGATGACCGGCCATGGAAGATACAGGCGGGGGTGTATGATGAAAAAAGCCCCGGGAAGAGATTGCCCGGGGCTTTTCATGAATGTCGGGAGGACGGTTTAAAGCATCTCCTTCCGCAGTTCCTCTGCTGAACGGGGGGACAGGTAGACCGGGGCGATGTCGAAAACCGTTTTAGCTCCCACGATTCCCTCGCCGTTCATTCGGAAGGCGGCCCTGGCATAGGCCAGAAGAACGCTGGCCGTAAACGCCGGGTTGCTTTCCAGCCGGAGGCTGAATTCAATGGCATGGCGGCTCCCGTCGCTCGTTTCCCCCGTCCGCATGACGAAACCGCCGTGGGGCATTTTGCTGTGATTTTTGTTCATCTCCTCCTGAGAGATGAAAGTGACCCGGGTATCGTAATCAGAGAAATAGTAGGGCATGGTCTCGATGTCCCGGCGGATCCTTTCCAGGTCCATCCCTTCTTCTGCAACGACGTAGCAGTCCCGGAGGTGCTTTTCCCTTGTGGACAGTTCCGGTCCCTCGCCGGACCGGACCCTTTCGACCGCCTTTTCAATGGGGAGGGTGTACTGACGTCCGTCCCGGACGCCCTTGACCCGCCGTATGGCGTCGGAATGCCCCTGGCTCACGCCGGGTCCCCAGAAGGTGCAGGCCTTGCCCGAGGGCAGGACCGATTCCTCGATCACCCGGAGGAGCGAAAAGAGGCCGGGATCCCAGCCCGTGGAGATGACGGCCGTCTTTTTGGCTTTTACCGCCGCCTTGTTCACTCTCCCGAAATACTCCGGGATTTTGGCATGGGTGTCATAGCTGTCCACGGTGTTGAAAAGGGCGGCCATCCCGGGGCCCTGCTCGGGAAGGTCCGTCGCCGATCCCCCGCAGAGGATGGCCACGTCGATCCGATCGGCGTATTCTGCCGCCCGGCCGAGCCCGTCGACGATAACGCCGGGCATCCGGGGCACTATTCTTTCAGGATCTCTCCGGGTGAGGATAACCCCGAGGTCCATGTCCGCATTCTGTCGAATGGCCAGCTCGGCGGCTTTGCCGATGTTGCCATACCCGACGATACCGATCCTGATTTTCTCCATTTTTCACCCGCCTTGTCGAATTCAAAGATTGACGATCTCGTAAAAAGACGGAACATGATCCTTTCCCGTCAAAGATTCCATTTTGTGGAACTTCATATGGAAATGGATCATTTCTGTCAAGAAAAAAGAAATTTACGACTTTTTTGTCAGCCTTCTTTTCGGGCCGCCGCCTTTACCGCAAAGGTCGATTCATTGATGGGAACGGTCACGGACGGAGAGGCTTCCCGAGGTCGGGTATTTCCATTATGGAGTGGCCATGGAGGCCATCATATCATGGTACAGCCCTGCGGCCTGGCAGGCCTGGTTGAAGGAGATGGATTCCTCGGGTGCGTGGGCCTTTTCCAGCTGTCCCGGGCCCAGGATGATGGGCTTGACGCCCGCTGCCCAGAGGATGTTTGCGTCCGAATGGCTTCGGAAGACTTCCGGCTTCCACGGGAGACCGCGGCCGGCAAAAACCTCCTTGAGGCTGTCCACGACGGGGCCCTTTTCGGGCAGGGCGAATCCGCTGTGGAGGGTGGTGAAACGGAGCGACATGTCGGGGTGGGGGTTCCTTTCCCGATGCTTCTCGACGATTTCCTCCAGCTCCAGGGTGATATCCCCGATGGGGGCGTCCGGCGGCAGGTGGGAGTCGATCCAGACCTCGCAACGGTCGGGAACGACGAAGCCCTCCGGGGAGCTGAAAAGATTGCGGATATTGTAGATGAGTTCGGGCCGCTTTTCCTCGTGGTATCGGGAAAGGTCGATAAGAAGTCTCAGCAGGGCTTCCACGGGGCTTTGACCCGGACTGGCGAGGGAAGCGTGCCGGCGCCTTCCTCCCGTCACGACCTGGGTTTCGATGTAGCCGTATTCCCCCAGGCAGGGCCGGAGATCCGTGGGTTCGGCGATGACGGCCCAGGGGAAATGGTATTCCCTGACCAGTTCCTGGGCCCCGTCCCCCTCTTCCTCCTCTCCGACCACAAGAGCCAGGGCCGCGGGGAGCCTGCCCCGGAATCGCTCATAGGCATTCAGGTAAGCCTCGATGATGGCGGCGCAGCCGCCCTTCATGTCCGCCGCCCCGAGCCCGTAGATCTCGTCGTTTTCCTTTTCGTATTCATAGCTGTCCAGGTCATAAGCCGAAACGGTATCGAGATGTCCCACAAAGGCCAGTCGGATATCCATTTCCGGGGGCATCACCAGGAGATTGTAACGGCTGTCGTCCACTTCCTGGCGGATAACGGGCAGTTCGTGCCGCTTCAGGTAGCCGGAGAGGTAACTCAGTATCTCCTCTTCCTTGCCCGAAGGGCTGTAGATATCGATGAGCCGCCGGATCAGTTTTCGCAATCGCGGAGGTTGAATGATGGACGCTGTTTCAACGGTCATTGGGTTTCGGTTTTCCGTTCGCCTTTTCCTTCCACTGTTTCAGCTTGGCCGCTAAATTAAGGGTCAGGTACAGGTGTTCCTGGGGGTTTCCGAACCCCATCTTCCGGAAGAAATGAAGGGCCTCCAGGTTGTCCGCTTCCGTATCCACGAGAAGCATCCGGACCCCTTCCTGAAGCATGACCTCCGTGAGCTGGTTGAACAGCCTCGTGGCGACGGCATACCGGCGGTAAAAAGGGTCGACGCCCATCCAGACCATGAGGCCGTATTTCCAGGCGGAATGACTTTTTGTCACCGTTGTGCCGAGAACGAAAGCGACGATTTTCCCCGTGTCCTCCTCTTCGGCGATGAAACAGAGTTCGGGATCGCTCTGGTAAAGCTGGATCACCTCGAACTCGTCCCAGGTCCGATAGAGGTTGGGGACTTCCTGCGCTTTGAAAAGCTTTTCCCCGAGATGAAAAACGGGGGCGATATCGTCGATGTCCATTTCCCGCAGGGTGATTTCCGGTTTTCTTTTCTTACTTCCGGGCTCGTCCATTTCCTGACTTTTCATGATACGGATGAAACTCCTCGAATAAAGTGATTTGCCATGAAACCGTAAAAAAGTCTGAAAAATGCGACTTTTTACGGAACCGCCGGTTGTTGCCAATATAAAGAAGGCCCGGAGCCCTGTCAAGGAAGGATCTTCGGAGGGTCCGCCGCCGGGCGGGATTGGCGCGGAAATGAATGAAAAGGGTAAAAAGTGAAAAAAAATAATAGTAGAAATTTTTCCTGTTTTATAATAGGAGTCGTGGTTTAAGAATTTTAAACGGGATGGTTGTCAACTCATGAGATTCGACATTGCAAAAAGCGGCAACAGTCTGACTTATGAAATCCGTAATATCGTCGGTGTGGCCAACAAACTGGAGAAGTGCGGCGTCAACGTTATCTGGAAAAACATCGGAGACCCCGTTCACAAGGGGGAAAAAATTCCCGACTGGATGAAGGAGACCCTGATTGAGATCATCCGGGAAGACGCCTCCTACGCTTATTCCCCGACGAAAGGTGTGGATGCCACCCGGGAATTCCTGGCCGAAGAGGTCAACAAGCGGGGCAAGACCAGGATTACGAAGGACGACATCATCTTTTTCAACGGTCTCGGGGATGCCATCGCCCGGGCTTACAGTGCCATCCGGGTGGATGCCCGGATCATCATGCCCGAACCGACCTATTCGACTCACTTCCTGGCGGAAGTTCACCACGCTTCCTTCCCGGCGAACACCTACCGGATGAATCCTTACAGGAACTGGCATCCCGATCTGGCGGAACTGGAACGGAAGGTGAAAAGCCACCGGACCATCGTAGGCATCCTGGTGATCAACCCGGACAACCCCACGGGGTTCGTCTACCCGGAAGAGACCCTTCAGAAAATCATCCGGATCGCCCGGGAGAACGATCTTTTCGTCGTTTTCGACGAAATCTACACCAACATCATCTACAACGGACAGAAATCCGTCCCTTTGAGCGACATCATCGGGGATGTCCCCGGGTTCAGCATGAGGGGGATTTCCAAGGAATTTCCCTGGCCCGGCGCCCGCTGCGGCTGGATCGAGGTCTACAATGCCGACAAGGATCCCGCCTTCGAACGGTATGTCAACGCCATCCTGACTCAGAAAATGGCCGAGGTCTGCTCGACCACCCTTCCACAGCTCGCTATCCCGAGGCTCATGATTCACCCGGAATACAAAAAATACCTCAATAGAAGGATCGTCCACTACGAGAAACTGTCCAACATCGCCTACAGTATTTTCCGGGATGTCCCGTATATCGTAGTGAACCGGACGAACGGGGCCTTTTACATGACCGTGGTCTTCAACGAGGCGGCGATCAACGAGCGGCAGAAACTCCACATCGAGAACCCGGCCATCCGGGAAAACGTGGAAAAAATAGTGGACTGCAAAATCGAGAACGACAAGCGGTTCGTCTATTATCTTCTGGGCGCCACGGGGATCTGCGTGGTTCCCCTCACTTCCTTCTTCACCCATATGCCCGGGTTCCGCATCACCCTCCTGGAAAAGGACGAAGGGAAGTTCGAGGAAACGGTAAAGACCATCGCGGCAAAGATCGTGGAGTACATCGAATCCACGAAGATGCAATGATCCGCCTGTTTTTACGACGGCAGGTATGATGCCCGCAAAGGGGCGTCGGTGTGAGGCGGGACGTTCCTTCTTCCGGCCGATGCCCCTTCAGGTCCTGACCTTTCCGGGGAAGCCCTCCCGGAGAATCTCCTCGGCCACCCGGATCGCCTCGACGCCGTCCCCGGCGTAACGGGCCCCGATGGAATCGGCGTAAGACCTGGTCAACACGGCCCCGCCGACGAGGAAGGGGCAGTCGATCCCTTCTTCTCTCGCCCTTCGGATCACTTCTTTCATCCGGACCATGGTGGTCGTCATGAGGGCCGAAAGCCCCGTGAGAAAGGGACGGGTCCGCCGGATTTCGGCGATGATCCTGTCGGCGGGGACGTCCTTGCCGAGATCGACGACTTCGAACCCGTTATTTTCCAGAAGGAGGGAGACGATGTTCTTGCCGATGTCGTGGATGTCGCCCTGGACGGTGGCCAGAAGAATTCTGCCCCGGGGCTCCTCTTTCTCCCCTGCGGCCCTGAGTTTCGGCTCCAGAAACCGGAGTCCCTTCTTCATGGCTTCCGCACTGGAGAGAAGCTGGGGGAGGAAATATTTTCTCTTCTCGAAATAGTCCCCCACCTGCGTGATGGCGGGAATCAGGAATTCATGGACGATCCGTCCCGGAGGGATTTTCTCCTGGAGGGCCCGCTCGATGAGGGTTTCGATCTCCTCCACCCGGCCCTCGAGGATCGCCCCGAAGATCGCCTCGGCGGCGGTGCCGGCGCTCCCTTCCCGGTGCGGCGGGGCTTCTTCGCGTTTTATGTCCGAGAACCGGGCGACGTATCGCCGGGCCTCGCGGTCCCGTCCCAGAAGGGTATCCGACGCGGCCGCCAGGGCCGTCACCTCTTCCGTTCCGGGGTTGGCGATGACGAAACCGAGCCCCCGCTCGGCCGCCATGGCGAGAAAAGCCCCATTGAGCCATTTCCTTTCGGGAAGGCCGAAGGACACGTTGGAAAGACCCATGATGGTCCGGCATCGGAAAGTGTTCGAGGCCCAGTGGATCGTTTCCAGGGTTTCCCGGGGAGCCCGGGGATTGGAGGACACGGTCATGACGAGGCCGTCGACGATCATGTCCTCCCGGGTGAATCCGTGTTTCCGGGCCGCCTTCCAGACCCGCCGGATCGCTTCCCGCCTCTCCTGCCAGGTTTCCGGGACCCCCCCCTCCCCCAGGGGGAGAAGGATGAAAAGGGCCCCGTAACGGGCCGCCACCGGGAGGAGCTTTGCCATCTTCTCCGGTTCCCCCGGGATGGAATTGAGAAGGGCCCTCCCGGGATAGAGCCGGAGAGCCCGTTCTATGGCCTCGGGATCGGCCGAATCGACTACCAGGGGAAGGTCGCTGGCCCGGGAAAGGAAAGACACCATATGGCCGAGAAGTTTCTTTTCGTCTTGCCCGGGCACGGCGGCGTTCACGTCGAGGAGGCGGGCCCCCTGCTCTTCCTGCTCCAGGGCCATGGTCCTGACATAGCCCCATCTTCCCTCCCGGAGTTCCTCCTGGAGGTTTTTTTTCCCCGTGGGATTCAGCCGCTCTCCCACAATGACAAGCCCCTCCGTTTCTTCGAAGATCATCGCTTTCCGGGCCGAGGTGAGGGCTCCGAGGGCGGTGCGGGCGGGGCGGGGCGGTTCGACGGCCTTGACTTCCGCCGCCAGGGCCCGGATGTGATCCGGCGTGGAGCCGCAGCAGCCGCCGATGAATCCGACCCCTGAGGAAGCCAGCTTTTTCCCGTGGCGGGCGAAGTCCTCCGGTCCCAGGGGAAACACGGTCCGGCCCTGCCGGAATTCGGGCATCCCGGCGTTGGGCTTGGCGACGAGGGGGACCGTCGCATAAGGCTTCATGGCGGCGATCCAGTCGAGCATTTCCACCGGCCCGGCGGAACAGTTGCAGCCCACGGCGTCGGCTCCGAGGCTCTGAAGAGTGACCAGGGCGGTGACCGGGTCCGTGCCGTTCAGGGTCTTCCCGTCCTTTTCGTAGGTCATGGTGACCATGACGAAGCCGTCCGTCAGTTCCCGGGCGGCGATCAGGGCGGCCCGCGCCTCCTGGATGTCCAGGATCGTCTCGATGGCCAGGAGGTCCACCTGTCCCGCCAGGAGGCCGCCGATCTGCTCCTTGAAGACCGACACGGCGTCCTCGAAAGTCAGGTCGCCGAAGGGTTCGACAAAGCGGCCCGTGGGGCCGATACTCCCGGCCACCAGGACATTCCGGCCGGCGGCGGCCCGCGCCAGGAAGGCGAGTTTTTTATTGATGTCAAAGACATCGGTGACGCCATATTCGTCGAGTTTCAGCCGGTTGGCGCCGAACGTGCAGGTGTAGACCACGTCGGAACCGGCGTCGCGGTAATTCCGGTGCACCTCCCCGATGATTCCGGGGTGGTCGAGACCCCACAATTCGGGGCACACCCCGGCGGGAAGGCCCCGTTTCTGGAGTTCCGTCCCCATCGCCCCGTCGAGGATGAGTATCTTTTTCCTCCAGCGTTCAAGAAGGGTTTTTTTCCGCTTCATCGGTAAGAGCCTCCTGAGTGTCGATATTCATGATGCCTGCCACGGCCGTAACGGATTTCTCGGGAATGAGGATGAAACTCTCCGTTAATTCCACGGAAAGATCCCGGAGCCTGAGGAGTTCGTAAATGGCCTTCTGGTTCTCCAGGGAAAAGTCGCCGTACCCGGCGGAAAAACGGCGCCCCGTCACCGTTTTCATTTTCCGCAGGAATTTTTGGCGGTAAAACCGGGTGATCCAGTCGAGGGCTCCGTCGACGGCCTCGCTCGCCGCGGCGTCCAGGACGGCGGCCCGGGCCATCCGGCCGGTATGGACGGCCTCTCCGATGGCCTCCATGATTTCCGGCCCCGCCGTGGCGCCCAGGAGGAGGAGCCCGTCGCATCCCCGGAGAAAACGGGAGAGATCCCCGCTTTGGAAAACATCCCCTCCGGAGAGCCGGATGTCCCGGGGGCCGGAAGACCGGAAGGGGACGGGAAGACCGGCCCCCCGGATCCGCATGAGGGAAAAGGCTTCCCCCAGGGCGTCCCGCAGACTTCTGGCCTGCTCCCCCGTGGGGGCCTCCGTTTCTTTCCGGTATCCGAGGCGCTTCCATACCTGGATGTCGGGGACTCTCACGGGAATGGACGGGAAGAAATCGGGCTCTGCCATGGGTCGAAATTCACGCTCCTGCAAGGGAATCGAGAAATTTTGTACCAGAAATAGAAGGGAAAGGACAGGATTTTTAAAAGTCCCGTGTCCATTGCGAAGGCGTCATACATCCACGTGGAGGAGGGGAAGCCCCAGGTGCCTCCTCCCCGTTTCCCCGAAAAGCCGGGTCGATTCCCGCACCGTCGGTTCCCCCCGTTTCCCCTTTCCCGCCCGTTCGATGAGGTGGGACCCTCCAAGATGAACGCTGTGTTTGCCGTATTTTTCCGAAAGCCGGTCCGATGCCTCGTAGAGCCGTTCCACCTTCTCGACCCTCAGAGGATCTTCGAAGAGGGAGAGCTGGATGTTCCGGTTTTCCATGAGTTCCAGGAGGACCGCTCCCGTGGCGCGGTACCGCTCTCCCGGCCGGTAGAGGGCTTCGAAGATCTCCCGGGAGATCCCCGCCAGTTCCAGGGGATGGGAGGAGGGCCGGATGAGCCGGGCCTCGAGGCCCGCCACGGCGAAACTGTCTTTTTTCAGAAAGAGGGCGATTTTCCGGGGGGCCAGGCGATAGCGCCGGGCCTTGATGCATGCCGACTCGACGTTCCGGAGAAGCTGGGCGAAGAGGTATTCCCGGTCCCCCGTGGAAGGGGCGAAAGTTTTCGTCTTGCTGATGGAGGCATAGGTGCTCTTTTCTTCGGAAACGACGGGATAGACCGATTCCCCCCGGAGCTCCCGCCAGATTTCGATGCCGGGCTTGGTGAGGTTCTTTCTGACCCGGTGCTCGGGGAAGCGGGCGAAATCCAGGGCCGTCCGGGCCCCTAACTTGAAGAGGTGATTCGCCGTGGCGTGGCCGATGCCCCACACGGCCTCCACGGGAAGGCCGGCGAGGTACCGGGGGATCTCCCGCCCGGGGATGGCGGTGAACCCGTCGGGCTTCCGGTGCTTCGAGGCGATCTTGGCGAGGACCTTGGTGATGCTGAGGCCCGCGGTGACGGTGATTCCCAGTTCCCTCCGGATGTCCTCCCTCAGGGCCGCGGCGATTTTTTCGTAGGAGGCCCGGGAGGCTCTCCGGAGCCCCGTGAGGTCGGCAAAGGCCTCGTCGATGGAATATTCCTCCACCTGGGGGGTATGCCGCCGCATGATCTGGAACATCCGCCGGGAAAAGAGGCTGTAGGTTTCATAGTCCGAGGGGAGGACGATCAGGCCGGGACAGATCTTTTTCGCTTCATGGAGGGGGACCCCCCGCTTGACGCCCGACCTCTTGGCGGCGTAGCTGGCGCAGGCGACGATTCCCCGCTCCCCCCCGGTGATGAGGGGTTTCCCCCGGAGTTCGGGGTGGACGGCCTCCTCGCAGGAGGTGAAGAAGGCGTCGCCGTCCACATGGAGGATCGCCCGGGGCCAGGAACGGAGGCTGAAAAGAAGATCCGTCATGGCGGGGTCCTTACCGGTGGTACTTCCGGATCACCGCCGTGACGACGCCGGCGATCCGGAGTTCCGTCCGGGGTCTCACGGGAGGGTAGGCGGGGTTCGCCGCTTCCAGGGTGACCTCGGAGCCTCTCTTCCGGAAATACTTCATGGTCCATTCCCCGTCCACCTCCGCGACGATGACGTCCCCGTTCCGGGGCTCTCTTCCCCGCTCCACGATGACCAGGTCTCCCGCCTTGATTCCCTCGCCGGTCATGGAGTCCCCCCGGACCCGGAGGAGAAAGGAGGCCTCCGGGCGGTTGATGAGATAGTCGTCGAAGGAAAGAATGTCCCGGAGTTCCTCTTCCGCCGGGGAGGGAAATCCCGCGGAGACCTCGCCGACGAGGGGGAAGGCGAAGGAGCGGTTCGCGGGCCGGAGGAACCCCCGGTCGTCCTTTTTCAGGCGGCCCCCGTCGAGGAGCTTCCGGATCCAGAAATGAACGGCGCTTTTCGAGCGCATGCCGAGAAGTTTCATCATTTCCGAGTACGTGGGCATTCTCCCCCTTTCCCGGAAGAATCTTCCCAGGGCCCGCTCCACCGTTTCCACCGTCCGCCGGGTTTCCATCCGTCGCCGCTCCGCCCTCTTTTTTCTCAGGGTAATAGAACGATCGTTCTAATGTCAAGAAAAAGTTTGAAGGCGTCCGAGGCCCGGCGCTTCCGGAGAGGCGGCGGGTCCAGGGCTTTCGACCGCCTTTACAATCCCCGGGAATTGTACTATGAAATCCCTGTCCGCCCCCTTCTTTTCGGGGGATCATTCTTGACGGCTTCGTAAAAAGTCCATCGGCGGTGTTGACCTTCAGCCCCCGTCCCTGCGGCGTACGGCCAAGTACGCCCCGTTCCTCCGGATTCGGGCGCCTTGCCTCGGGACCTTTTTACAAAGCCGTCTAAAAAGATCATTTTTAAGACTTTTACGAGGTCGTCATTCTTCGACCTCCGGAGGAACGCCGGTCCGTTCCTTTGACGGCTTTTACGGGTTCATCCATTCAGATTTCGAGGTGCCTTCTGGCGGAACGGTTCATCAGGATGCTCGCCACGGGATTGGGCAGCGGATATTCCCCCTTCGCTCCCGGCACGGCCGGTACGATCGTGGGAATTCCCGTATATCTTGTTTTCTCCTTTTTCCCACGGCCCGTTCTTCTTCTTTCCGTCGTCGCCCTCTGCTTCCTGGCCGTGTACCTCTCCGGAGAGGCGGAGCGGATGTTCGGGGAAAAGGACCCTTCCGCCATCGTGATCGACGAAATCGCCGGCCTCCAGGTGGCCCTGTTTCTCGTGGCCCCTTCTCTGTCTCACGTCGCCGCCGGTTTCGTCCTCTTCCGGCTTTTCGACGTGATGAAGCCTTTCCCCGCCCGCTTATGTGAACGCCTTCCCGGCGGGTACGGTGTCGTGACGGATGACCTGGTGGCGGGCCTGTATGCCAATCTGTCGTTGCAGCTTCTGATTCTTTTCATGCCGTTTTGATGGTGAGGGCTATGAAGATCGGAATTCTTGTCGTGGGGGATGAACTGACCCGGGGGATGATCGCCGATGCGAACGCCTCCTTCATGGCCCGGGCCTTCCAGGAGGAGGGATGGGAGGTTTCCTTCGTCGTCCTTTCGGGCGACGGCGGCGAGGACATCGCCACGGCCCTCCACTTTCTCCTTCTCCGGTCCCGGGCGGTGGTGGTGACCGGCGGCCTCGGTCCCACCGCCGATGACCGGACCACCGAATCCCTGGCCCGGGCTCTCGGCCGGGGATGTTACCTGGACAAGGAGGTGCTCCGGTGGATCCGGGAACGGTTCGCGTTCATGGGATTTCCCTGGACGGAGAACAATGCCAAGCAGGCTGTTTTCCCCGAGGGGGCCGAACCGGTCGAGAATCCCGTCGGAACGGCCTGGGGATACGTTCTGGAAGAGGCGGGAAAAATCGTTGCCGTTCTTCCCGGCGTCCCTTCGGAAGTGAAGCGCCTGTTTCCCGAAGGGATCCTGCCGCGCCTGAGAAGGTGGTTTTCCGGGACGGGGGAGGGACCTCCGAGGAGGACCGTCAAGATGTTCGGCCTTTCCGAGTCCCGGATCGACGAAACCCTTTCGGGAGTGGATTTTTCATCCCTCGGAGTCTCCCTGGGATTCTACCCCCGGTTTCCGGAAAACCACCTGGTCCTGACGGCGCGGCACACGGAACGGGCCGTGGCGGAAGAACATCTCGCCCGGGCGGTGGAACGGGTTCGGGAGTGCCTGGGAAAATATATTTTTGCCTACGATGAAGAAACCCTGGAAGGAATGGTGGCCGCTCTCCTGACGGAACGGAAGAAGACCCTGGCCGTGGCCGAGTCCTGCACGGGGGGCCTGGTGGCGGACCGCCTCACCGACGTGCCCGGGAGTTCCGCCTGGTTTGAAAGGGGTCTCGTCGTTTACAGCAACGCTTCCAAGGAGGAGCTTCTCCGGGTTCCCCCGTCGGTTCTGCGGGAGTACGGGGCGGTGAGCGGGGAAACGGCCCGGATCATGGCGGAGGGGGTCCGCTCCCTGGCGGGGACCGACCTGGGCCTTTCAACGACGGGGATTGCCGGCCCCGCGGGAGGAACGGACCTGAAACCCGTGGGGACGGTGTTCATCGCCGTGGCCGGGGACAAGGGGACGGTGTGCCGTGAATTCCGTTTTCGCTGGGGTCGCCGGCGGGTGAAGGAAATATCCGCCCAGTGGGCCCTGGAAATGATGAGAAGATACCTCACGGGAGGGTAGGCATGGAGGAACAGAAGCCGATCAGGAGCTTTCTGGCCATCGATCTGTCACCCGCCGTGCGGGATCGGATCGGCGGGATTCAGATGCGCCTCAGGCTCACCCTGAAGGGCGTCCGCTGGGTAAGACCGGAAGGGATTCACTTGACGCTCAGGTTTTTTGGCGATATCTACGGGAAGGATATCCGGGCTATCGACGGGGCGGTGCGGGAAAGGGCCGGTTCAGCGGTCCCCCTGCGGTTCCGGGCCGGGGGACTGGGCGCCTTTCCGAATCCCGACCGGGCCCGGGTCCTGTGGATCGGGCTGGAAGGGGATGTGGAGCCCCTGGCCCTTCTCCGGCAGGATCTCGACCGCTCTCTGGAGATCATCGGATTTCCGGGGGAAAGAAGGCCCTTCAAACCCCACCTGACCCTGGGCAGGGCCCGGGGCGACAGGATCCTGGGGGTCCGGGAATCGTTGCGGAAAGGCGAACTCTATCAGGCGGGCGATTTCGAAGCGTCGTCTCTCGTTCTCTTCAGGAGCGAACTCGCTCCCGGCGGGGCGGTTTATACGAAAATGGCGGAATTTCCCTTTCAGACCTCTTAGAAGAGGGGATGAGGGGATAAACAAACGGAACAATCAACCTGACATTCAAGGGGGCTCGACATGGGTTCAGATGCGGATCGTCAAAAAGCGATGGAACTGGCCATAACGCAGATCGAAAAGCAGTTCGGCAAGGGGGCCATCATGAAACTCGGGGGCGCCGATGCCGTTCTGGACGTTCCCGCCATATCCACGGGATCCCTGGGGCTCGATATCGCCCTCGGCGTGGGGGGCCTTCCCCGGGGACGGGTGGTGGAGATCTTCGGCCCCGAATCGGGGGGCAAGACCACCCTGGCCCTCCATGTCGTGGCGGAGGCCCAGAAAAAAGGCGGTCTTGCCGGGTTCATCGATGCCGAGCATGCCCTGGACATCCCTTACGCGAAGAAAATCGGCGTCAACAGCGACGAACTCCTCGTCGCCCAGCCGGACACGGGGGAGCAGGCCCTGGAAATCGCAGAGGTCCTGGTCCGCAGCGGCGCCCTGGACGTTCTCGTCGTCGATTCCGTGGCCGCCCTGGTTCCCCGTTCCGAACTGGAGGGAGACATGGGAGACGCCCAGATGGGGCTCCAGGCCCGGCTCATGTCCCAGGCCCTCCGGAAACTTACGGGAAGCATCAGCAAATCAAAAACCACCGTGGTCTTCATCAACCAGATCCGCATGAAGATCGGGACTTTTTTCGGCAATCCCGAGACGACGACCGGGGGGAACGCCCTCAAGTTTTACGCCTCCCAGCGCCTCGACATCCGCAAGATCAGCACGATCAAGCAGGGCCAGGATGTGACGGGCAACCGGGTCCGGGTGAAGGTGGTGAAAAACAAGGTGGCCCCGCCGTTCAAGGAAGCGGAATTCGACCTCCTGTTCGGAGAGGGCATCTCGAAGGAAAACGAAATCATCGACATCGCGGCGGAAAACGGCATCATCGACAAGAGCGGCGCCTGGTACTCCTATAAGGGGGAGCGTCTCGGCCAGGGCCGGGACAACGTGCGCGCCTATTTCAAGGAACATCCGGAGATCTGCGCCCAGGTCGAGGGGGAAATCCGGGAAAAGTTCGGAATGAAAAAGGAAGAAAAACCAATCGAAGCCCGCGAAAAAAAGGAGAAAAAAGAGAATTGACATGACGCCCGGTGAATCCCTTTTCGAGGCGGGGAAGAACAAGGCGATCCGCCTTCTCCTTTTTCGTTCCCGGAGCCGCCGGGAGCTTCGCGAAAAGCTTCAGGCCAGGGGATTTCCTCCGGACATCGTCGATGAAGTGACCCGATGGCTCGAGGAAAGAGGGTACCTCGACGATCGTTCCTATGCCGAGAACCTGGCCCGGATTCTTGCCGTGAACCGCCTGTGGGGGAATTTCAGGATCCTCCTGGCACTCCGGGAAAGGGGGATTCCCCCGTTCCTTGCGGAGGAGGCCCTCCAGGCGGTCCGCCGGGACCTGGGGGAACGGGAAGCCATGGGAAAATACATTCAAAAAAAATATGGAAAAACCGGCGAATCCGATATAAATTCAAAAGAATTTACCCTCGGGGAACGGCATCGATTGTTTCGGAGTCTTTCGAGCCGTGGTTTTCCCCGGGAATTGATCATGGAAATCATAAGTATGCCGAAGGAGGAAAAGATACATGACGGGGAGTGAAATCCGGGAAAAATTCCTGCAATTCTTCAAAGACAGGGGACATGCCGTCATATCGAGTTCATCCCTCGTTCCCAAGGATGACCCGACGCTTCTTTTCACCAATTCGGGGATGGTTCAGTTCAAGAACCTTTTCCTGGGAAAGGAGGACCGGGGATACAAACGGGCCGCTTCTTCCCAGAAATCCGTCCGGGCGGGCGGAAAGCACAACGATCTGGAAAATGTGGGTTATACGGCCCGCCACCACACCTTTTTCGAGATGCTGGGCAATTTCTCTTTCGGCGACTATTTCAAGAACGAGGCGATTGAATGGGCCTGGGAATTTCTCGCCGGCGTCATGGAGCTTCCGAAGGAAAGGATGCTCATCACGATTTTCCGGGAGGACAACGAGGCTTTTGAAATCTGGAACAAGAAAATGGGGATTCCCGCGGACCGGATCTTCCGGCTCGGCGAGAAGGACAACTTCTGGATGATGGGAGAGACGGGACCCTGCGGCCCCTGTTCGGAGATCCTCTACGATCAGGGACCCGAGGTGGGCTGCGGGAAACCGGACTGCGGCGTGGAATGCGACTGCGACCGGTTCCTCGAATTGTGGAACCTGGTCTTCACCCAGTTCGACCGGGATGCTTCGGGGGTTTTCCATCCCCTGCCGAACCCGAACATCGACACGGGCATGGGCCTGGAACGACTGGCGGCGGTCCTGCAGGGCGTGAAGAGCAACTACGACTGCGATCTTTTCCGCGAAATCATCCAGGGCATCGAGCGGCTTTCCGGAAAAACCTACGGGGAAAACGGCGACAGCGATATTTCCATCCGGGTCATCGCCGACCATTCCCGGTCGGTGACCTTTCTTATCGGCGACGGCGTCCTCCCGAGCAACGAGGGAAGGGGGTACGTTCTCCGGCGGATCCTGAGGCGGGCCGCCCGTCACGGCAAGCTCCTGGGGATGGACAGGCCTTTCCTTCACGAACTGGCTTCCGTGGTGATCGAGAAAATGAAGGACCCTTACGGCGATCTTCCCGGCAAGGAGTCCTACATCCGGAAAGTGGTCTTCAACGAGGAGCAGCGTTTCATGGAAACCCTCGACGGGGGTCTCAGGATCCTGAACGAGGAAATCGAGCGGATCAGAAAATCCGGGGGAGATACCCTTCCCGGAGGGGTGGTCTTCAAGCTTTACGATACCTTCGGGTTTCCCACGGACCTGACGACCGATGCGGCCAAGGCGGCGGGCTTCCGGACGGACATGGAAGGATTCGAAAAGGCCATGGAACTCCAGCGGGAAAAGGCCCGGGAATCCTGGAAGGGAAGCGGCGAAGAAAGCGTTTCCGACGTTTACCACCGGCTATCCGTCAGAGGTCTTTCCAATGTCTTCATCGGTTACGAGGGCGTCACCGAGGCCGTTGCCCGGGTGACCGCCCTCCTGAAAAACGATGAAGAGGTGACCGTCCTTTACGAGGGGGAAAACGGCGAGGTCTTCGTCGATACGACCCCCTTTTACGGCGAGGTGGGCGGCCAGATCGGGGATGTCGGGTCCATGGAAGGATCGGAGGGCGTCTTCGACGTCTGGGATACCCAGAAACCCCTGGATACGCTCTTTACCCATATTGGAAAAATGAAAAAGGGGCAGCTGCGGGTCGGGGATACGGTGGTCCTGAAAGTGGATGTCAAGGCCCGCCGGGCCACGGAAGCCCACCACTCGGGGACCCATATCCTCCAGGCGGCCCTGAAACAGGTTTTAGGGGATCACATCAAACAATCGGGCTCCCTGGTCAACCCCGAACGCCTGCGGTTCGACTTCACCCATTTTTCCAGGATCGAAGACGATGAAATGGAGAAAGTGGAAGCCATCGCCAATGCCTATATCCGGGCGAACGCTCCCGTCGTCACGAAGATCCTTCCCAAGGAAGAAGCCTTCAAGACCGGGGCGACGGCGGTGTTCGATGAAAAATACGGGGACGAGGTCCGCCTTGTTCAAATGGGGGATTTCAGCCGGGAACTCTGCGGCGGGACCCACGTGCTGAGAACGGGGGATGTGGGCTTTCTCAAGGTTTTAAGCGAGTCGTCCGTGGCGGCGGGTGTTCGGAGAATCGAGGCGGTGACCGGTGAGGAAGCGGTCAAGTATTTTCGAAAAGTGGAGCGTGAACTCAGGAAAACGGCCTCGTTCCTCAAAACCTCTCCCATGGAGGTTTCCGAAAGAGTGGAACGCCTCCTCAGAGGACAGAGGGAGCTGGAAAAGGAAATCGAGGCCCTGAAGGGCCGGCTGGCGGCCCGGGAATCGGTGAATCTCCTGGAGCAGGTGAAAGTCATCAGCGGGGTCAAGATCCTGGCCGCGGAGGTGGGCGTTCAGGATGTCAAATCTCTCCGGGACCTGGGGGACAGACTCCGGGACAAAATGAAGTCCGGGGTCCTGCTTTTAGGGAGCCGGGCGGGGGAGAAGGTCACGCTTCTGTGCATGGTCACCAAGGACCTTGCCGGCCGCTTCCATGCGGGAAACATCGTAAAGGCGGTGGCCCCTCTCGTGGGGGGAACCGGGGGAGGGCGACCGGACATGGCCCAGGCGGGGGGAGCAAACCCGGAAGGGCTGCCCGGGGCATTGGCCCGGCTGGAAGAGATTGTCAGAGGGTGAGGCGGGTCAGGTCCCGATACCGGGGATCCATGTCCAGCCGGTAATAGGGGCGGATCCGGCCGGAGGGTTCCTTTTTAACGACGAATTCCCGGATGGCGTATCCAGCGGCAAGATAATGCATGAAGAGGGCCCGGCACTGATTTCTCAGATCCTGGGCCTTTTTTCTGTCCGCTTTCAGGATCCGGTCCTGGTTATAGGGAATTTCGAGAAAGAGGGGCGTCTCTTCGGCGTCGAAAACCAGTTTTTCCCCGCCCCGTTCCAGTCCTTCCTCATCGATGACGATTTCGTTCAGCGTGTTTCCGGGATGGATGCCGGAGGGATCGTGAACGGGAAGAACCCCCTTCTCCATGCGGTCCCTGACGCGATCCGTGTTGATGAACCACTCCACGATGAAACGGTCCGTGGAAATGTTCCGGTTGAATTCGTCATTCGTAAATACGGCGCTGTAGTAATTGAACCCGATTTCATGAACCTGGGCGCCCATCTTGTGGATGTAGATATATCCGTTTCTCGACTGGAGAGGGTCGTAAGTCCATCGGACCCGGGTGATGCCCCGTTCCCTGGCGCTGCGGTAAAGGGCGTCGAGAATGGCCTCGCCGATGTTTTTGTCCCTGTAGAGCCGGTCGACGCCCATCCGGGCCCCGTACCAGAAAGATCCCCGTTCATCGAAGTCGGCGAAAAGAGCGGCGAAACCGACAGGGTGGTCTCCGGCATACCAGGGATCCTCGCGGGCCATTTTCTCTTTTTCCTCCGGCGGGAAAAGACCTTCGTCGAAAGCGGTCAGGATGAGGCCGTTGGTGAGGTAGGCCAGCTCGAAATAGAGCATGGGAGCATTGACTTCCCGGTACCCCTCACGGTTCCAGACGCGTTTTTCCAGCTCCACCACGTCGTTCAGAACGGACTGACGGAGATAGCTCTCCACCCGGACGTGCCCCTTCCGGAATACCGTCATTGTGTTTCCCCCTTTTAACGAATTCCCGCTCTATTTATGTTGAATGGCGATTCCTTCTTTGTCAAGGAGTTCCTCAAGAAGTCGTCCCGCCTCCTCCAGCCCGTCCCGGAAGGCCTCGGGAAAAACGTCTTTATCGAGCCGGCAGGAAAGAAAGAGAGGGGTGAAGTAAATGGCACGGAATCTCTCGATAGGTTCCGAAGAAGCACCGAAAAGGGCCTCCAGGGCCGCCTCCGTCCGGTTTCTCCAGGCGGAAAAGAGGGGGGTGTACGCGGCGCTGTGACCGGCCAGGACGGGAATCTCCCGGCAACAGCTTTCCAGTTCATCATACAAACGACGGGTGTTCATCGGACCGTTTGAAATCATCCTTTTTTTCCGGCGGGACGCCGGTTCCCGTTTTACAGCGGATAACCCCATAAGAATTCACGAAATCATATGATCACCGAGGCTTTGTTGAAAGCGCCGGACATCTGTTGCCCGAGTTCCCCAAAGAGAGGAGCCGTCACATATAGCTGTGAAGCCCCGGAAGATAATTCACGCCGAGATAGGTGAAAAGAACGCTGAAGAGACCCAGCAGGGCCAGGACGGCCATTCCTTTCGACCTGTCTTTACCCGTGAACCGGTAATGAAGCAGGGCCGTGTAAATCATCCAGGTAATCAGTGCCCAGGTTTCCTTGGGGTCCCAACTCCACCAGGATCCCCAGGCCGAATGGGCCCAGACGGAACCGGTGACGATTCCCAGAGTGAAGAGCACATAGCCGACGGCCACGCTCCGGTAGAGATACTCCTGTAACTCCTCTTTTCCCGGGATCCCCCTTCGGGGGGGATTTTTTCCCCTGATGAGGAGATAACCAAGACCGAATATGGAGGATATGACAAAAGCGCCGTATCCGAGAAAACAGGTGATGACGTGTGTGACAAGCCAGTTGCTCTGCAGGGCCGGGATGAGGGGCTGGATCCGGGTTTCCACGTCCGGCGAATAGGACGCATAGGCCATGAGCAGGCCTGCCACGGGGAGGGCGAAAGGGCCCAGGATGCCCGTTTTTTCCCGGAATTCCAGGACAAGGTAGATAAGGAGGATGGCCCAGGAAAAGAAAACGAGGGATTCGTAGAAATTGGAAAGAGGGGCATGACCGAATCCGAGACGGTAGGATTCCATCCATCGAAGGGCCAGCCCCGCCGTATGGAGGGAGAACCCCCCTGCCGCCACGATCAAAGCCGTCCGGGACAAGGGATCTTTCCGGGCGATGGTTCCCGTCATGTCCAGGAAGAAAGCCCCCAGGTAAAGGAAGGGAACGAGGCCGAGCAGGGTTGTGTTCATCCGTTTCCCTCCCGGGATTCGTGATCCCCTCCCGCCGGCTTCCGCCGGGACCGGTTCCTCCCCTTCCCGCCGAGATAGGTGAGAAGGGCTCCGGCCATAAGAACGGAGGCCCCCCCTGCGGCCACGGGCGCCCCCGGGTCCCGGTTGACCATGAGCCCCGTGACATAGGTTTCCTCCAGCCCCGCCAGCCGAAACCGGTAGGGAGGGAGGCCTCCCGGGTCAAAGGGAGGATATCGTTCATAAAGATCAGGGGTCATTTCAAGCAGTCGATCGATATTTCTGAAAACAAACAAATTCCGGTATCCTTCCGGAGATGGGACCGCGAGCTTGGCCGCCGGTCCCAGGGTCATGAAATTTTCCATAATGGAAACCACATGGATCTTCAGATCGGCCGGGCTCCCGGAAAGTTCGAATTCCCGGCCTTCGAGCAGTTCCCGTTCTTCCGTCCTGTCTCCCTTCTGGATGGTCAGGCGGGCTTTGAGAATTTTTCGAAAGTCGGACTGGTAGAATGTGATGCCGTCGAAGGAAACGGGGTGGTTGACCAGGAGGTTCACCTTCCGTACCGGAGCGGAATCCCGGAAAAAAGTCAGCTCCGAGCGGAACTCCTTCGGCATTCCCGACGCATATCGTTCAAGATGAAATCCGTCACAGCGGACTTGAAATCCCAGATCCAGAGGCTTCCCGCTTTCATGCAAAAAAGCCTTCTCCATTTTTTCACCCACAGGGATTTCCATGAAGGCCTCGATTCCGAGAAAACGACTCAGGAGCGCCCCTGCAAGAAGAATCAGGATGCCTCCATGAATGGCAAAGAAAGGGATCCGGTGCGCCGTCGGGATTTTTAGCGCCTCGCCCGTTTCTTGACCGGGGAGAGGGGCTGTTTTGACGGAGGACCATCTCCGGTAAAGGCAGAAAACCAGATTCAGGGCCAGGAGAATGCCGGGGGCAACGAACCAGAAAGAGTGGAAAATGTCCGTCAGTTGAAGAAGTTCGATGAAGGAAAGGGCGGCAGGATCCATCCGGGAAATAAGATCACGGGCCCGCTCCCCCTGGGGGAAAACCGTTCCGATAATGGACGCGACGGCCAGAAAGGACAGGAGTTTTACAACGAACTCCGGAGAGGAAAGCCTGCCCGGGAGGGTCCGCGTCCTTTTTCCTTTTTCAGTGGGTCCCGGCGAACGATCGCTCAAGGTAGGGGGTCCGGCCTTTCCCATAATGGGCGCATGCTAACATGATTTCAGCCGCTCTTCAAATCGATTTTCATGACCGTTGAGGAGATGCGGGAAGATGCCGGCGGGAAGGATTCCCGGAAGAAAGCCTGCAACACCGAAGGAGGCGGCGCGGAAAGCGAACATCCGCCCCTCACCTCCTGCTCTCAAAAGAGATCTCTCTTGAAGAACAGAAAAAACGGACAATTCTATTTGCCCTTGACACTGAAAAAATGAAATATTGACGGAGATGGGGTGTTTTCGTATAATCAAACCATTCGAAAAGGACGGCCCTGAATAAATGCAGATGGGGCCGATTGTGCGGGGCGAGTTCTTAAAGGGAGGGCATGATGATTCTAAGAAAACAGTATCTCAAGACGAAACCGGTTTGTAAAGTGACCTTCGGTCTATCCGCCGAGGAGGCCGGGCCGGCGGAAACGGTTCATCTCGCAGGTGAATTCAATGACTGGAGCAAAACCGCCCTGCCCATGAAAAAAGCAAAAAAAGGGGGCTTTTCCGTGACCGTAGACCTGGAGACAGGGAAGGAATATGCCTTTCGGTATCTCATTGACGGAATCCACTGGATGAACGCGGAAAATGCGGACAAATTCTCCCCCACCCCCTTTGCCGACGCGAAAAATTCCGTCATTGCCCTCTAACCACCCGGCCGAGGCGTGATAAATCCTCTTCCTCCTCTCCCTTTCAATATCTCCGGGGCGTATTCGTGAAGGAAGAGACTCCCGGGCCTTCTACTTCCTGTCTCCGAAGGGGAGCTTGAAATTCTTGGGCAGTTTGTCCATGATGGACTTGGGAAGGGAGAACCCTTCGCCCTCCTTCTCCGGTTCTTTGCCCGCCTGGTCCTTTGTATCGGAACGACCTTCCGGGGCGCCAAAAAGTTGCATCATGTCGGCCACTTTTCTGTATCCTGCCGGGGGTTCGAAAAGGCTTTCCGGTTGCTTCCCTTCCCGGATATTCCGCATTTCAACGATGGTCCCGTCGCTGTTTTCCGTTTTCAGAGGCATATCGAACCTGTCTGACAACCAGACGGTTGATTTTACAGTCTTTTCAAAACCGAAGAAATTCACTGTCGTCTCTATTCTCTTTTTCGTGCACTTGTACCCGTTCACCGTTTCCGTTCCCAGGATCTCTTCCTTCCTGGTCTGGGCGAACTGGCCCATGGCCTGCTTCATCTTTTTCTCGTCAAAGGACATTTCCAGGTAGGTTTTTTCTTCGGGGTTGATCATGTAGTTGACGTTCCGGTCTTTTTGAAAGATATTGATGATCGATTTTCCGCCTTTCTCCACCGTGTTCTCCGATCGAAACATTCCCGGCATGACGAAGATCTTTCCCGTGACAACCGATTTCCCGCCCGGTTCGATGGAAACCTGTTCCGCCGAAAACCGGTCGATTTTTCCGCCGAAGAATGCCGATGCGGGGAGGGTTGCGAACAGGAGAAACAACACCGTAAAAGCAAGTTTCGTTAAGACTGTCTTATTTTGACTATTCATGGCTGTCTTCCCCCGGTTCTTTTTCCGGTATCATACACAATTCAAAAAAGAACATCCAAGTGAAAAATTTAACGGCGGGAATATGCAGAATATTTCTATCGTCCGTATTTTTTGAAATACGGTCATAAGGATTCGCTGAAGAATCCGTCAGGGTGATCAGGATCTTTAAACATGTATGATATCGATAGGATATCATTAACGATAACGATTCTTGACTTTCATCTGTCAAGTTGGCATACTGAATTCCGAAGACTTTCGGAGATTTGGACGACGGCAGAGAGGTTAAGGGGCATTGTGGAAAATATGAAATTTGTGGAACTCGAACAGAAAGTCAAAGGTTTGATCGATGACTATCAGGCAGTGAAAAGAAAGAGCATCGATCTGGAAGCGGCATTGAAACAGAAAGAGGATGAACTGAAGGAATCCAAAGGCAGATTTCAGGAATTGATGGAAGAGAAGGAGGCTGTCAGAGAAAAAGTGGATGCTTTGCTTCTTCTCCTCCAGGATGTCCCGTCCTGATCTTTGGTGGAAGGCGTTTGAAGAAACGGTTCGATATTGAAATACTGGGGCAGAAGGTATCCGTTTTAAGCGAACGAGGGGATGAATATGTAAAAGGGGTGGTTGATTATATCAATGAGAGGGCGAAGCAGATAGGAGATGCCTCAAGGGAAATACCGAAAATGAGTGTTGCCATTTTGCTGGCTTTGAATATGGCGGATGAATTATTTCTCCTGAAAAGGGAGAGAACGTCTGCCGAGAAGGAGCTGGAAGAAAAATTCAGCAATTTGATTCTTTTCATAGAGGATCAGGTTCCCAAGGTATGAACCCCATCCCCTGCGGTGTTTGTGATTAACATCATTTTTTAACCGAACACCTTTGAACCGGGAGCCTTTCTTTGATCGTGGTGTGCATGTCCGCTCCCACCCTCGCGGGTAGGGGTGGAAAGCCTGAAACGGTCAACAGGGCGCCCACCTGAGTGGTTAGGTTCAAAAGGAGAGTTAACACGGCATTCGCGGGGGAGTTTCCTTGTCATCATGAAGAGGCCGATCCTGCCCGTTTTTATCCCTTCCATTCCTTAAAAAATTAGATGGATTCGTGACAAATCAGCCGGAGCGCCGACTCTTGAACTCGGAGACGGGAATGCGGTGAGATCAGGAAGGTCCGTTTTTGCCGGTCCTTGCCGGGGATATGGAGCCTTAAAAAGCCCATGGCGGTTGTCGGACGGACCAGGACGTGAGCCCCGTCAGGAATGTTTGGGTTCCGGATATCTTTTGCCGGGACTTCATATTTGTGCTTTATGGCGCCCCCCAAAGGGGCGGGAGGCTTGCGGCGCCGTTGTTGGATATCGACGGCCCTTCGGGGCGTGCCATAAAGAAACGGGCCATCCTATGGATGTTCTTGTATATATAACATGAGGAGGTAAATCTGACCGATGGGAAGTGGTATATTCTGGATTGAGATGTTCGGTTTCGTCATGGTTGGAGTTGCTCTCGGGTATGTTCTGCGCCTGAGAATGTCGAAAAAAATGCTGGAGTCGTCGGAAACCCTTTCGACGAGAATCATAGCGGAAGCGAAAAAGGAAGCGGACACCATCAAGAAAGAGGCCGTTCTGCAGGCCAAGGACAATCTCCTGAAGGTCAAGTCCGATCTGGAAAGGGAGACGAAGGAAAAAAAGGCGGAAGTCGATTCTCTCGAAAAAAGGATTCGCCAGAAAGAGGAGAACCTGGATAAACGAATGGATCTTCTGGTGCAGAAGGAATCGAATATAGAGAAGCGCGAGAAAAGCCTCATGGGGAGAGAGTCCTCCCTGGAGGAAAAGCGGGGTGAACTGGACCGGGTGCTCCGGGAACAGAAGATGAGACTGGAACAGATTGCGGGCATCACTTCGGAAGAAGCGAGGAAAACCCTGGTTCAGTCCATACAGGAGGAGGCCCGCAGGGAAGCGGGGACCATCGTTCGCAACATTGAAGAGGAGGCCCGCAGGACGGCGGAAAAGAAGGCGTCGGAGATTCTGGCCCATGCCGTACAGCGTTATGCCGGGGATTTCGTGGCCGAGAACAGTGTGTCCGTCGTGACCCTGCCCAGTGAGGAGATGAAGGGGAGAATCATCGGAAGGGAAGGGAGGAATATCCGCGCCATTGAAGCGGCCACCGGTACGGACCTGATCATCGACGATACGCCTGAAGCGGTGGTTCTCTCAAGCTTCAATCCTATCCGGAGGGAAATCGCAAGATTATCCCTGGAAAGGCTCATCAGTGACGGCCGGATCCATCCGGGCAGGATCGAGGATGTGGTCAAGAAAGTGACCACCGAGGTGGAGACGATCGTCCGTGAAACGGGGGAACGAGTCTCTTTCGATACGGGCGTTCACGATGTTCATCCGGAGATTGTCACCCTCCTGGGCAAGCTGAAATACAGGACGAGTTTTTCCCAGAATGTCCTCCAGCATTCCGTTGAAGTGGCCCACCTGGCGGGAATCATGGCGGCGGAACTCCGGCTGAATATCAAAGAGGCCAAGAGGGCCGGTCTTCTTCATGATATCGGCAAGGCGGTGGACCACGAGGTGGAAGGGACCCATGCCGCCATCGGCGCGGACCTCGCCAAAAAATACGGGGAATCGGATCGGATCGTCCAGGCTATAGCCACCCATCATGATGACGGGAGAACCAACTCCCTTCTCGGGGTCCTGATACAGGCGGCCGACACCCTTTCCGCCGCCAGGCCGGGGGCTCGGAAGGAGATGCTGGAAAGCTACGTGAGGCGACTGAGCGAATTGGAAAACATCGCCAACTCCTTCAACGGCGTGGACAAGTGTTTTGCCATTCAGGCGGGCCGGGAAGTCCGCATTCTTGTGGAAAACGAGAAGATTTCCGATGCCGATGCCGTCATGCTCTGCCGGGATATCGTGAAAAAGATCGAAGCGGAACTGGCCTATCCCGGTCAGATCAAGGTGACCGTCATCCGGGAAATGCGGGTATCCGATTTCGCGAAATGAGACAGAACCGTTACATGAGATCGTCATGAATATTCTATTTATCGGCGATATTGTCGCAAAACCGGGAAGACGGGCGGTCAGGGAGCTTCTGCCCCAGATCGTGACCCGCCACAGGGTCGATTTCGTCATCGCCAATTGTGAAAACGCCGCCGGAGGCTTCGGGGTGACCCGGGAGGTGGTGGTGGAGCTTTTCGACCGGAAAATCGATGTCCTGACCTCGGGGAATCATATCTGGGACAAAAAAGAGGTTTATGAATTCCTCGATACGTTTGAAACCTTGCTCCGGCCGGCCAATTATCCCGAAGGAACACCCGGCTTCGGCTCGGTGGTCGTAAAAGCACCCGGTGGAAAGACCGTCGGTGTGCTGAATCTGGAGGGGAGGGTCTTCATGAGACCCATCGATTGCCCCTTCCGGACGGCCCGGAGGGAGATCGCTGTCCTGAAGGAGAAAACGGACGTTATCCTCGTCGATTTCCATGGGGAGGCCACATCGGAAAAACAGGCCCTCGGCTGGTTTCTCGACGGTGATGTCGCGGCGGTCATCGGGACCCATACCCACGTTCAGACCGCCGATGAGAGAATTCTGCCCGGGGGGACGGCGTATATCAGCGACGCGGGGATGACGGGTCCCCATGATTCGGTCATCGGGGTCCGGAAGGAAATCGTAATCGAGAAATTCCTCACCGGGCTTCCCGCCCGGTTCGATCCGGCCAAGAAGGGTATCCTTTTGCAGGGGGTCCTGATATCTCTGGACGAGGAAACCGGGAAAAGCCTTTCCATCCGCCGGATCAGCGTTCCCCTGGATTCCTGATTATTGAGAAAGCCGTCAATGACGGAAACGTCGCCGTTTCCCATCGAAATACCGCGTATTGAATACAGGGGACAAAAGGGTCCCGTGAGGAAAGGGGAGTGAGGAACAAACCCATGAATGCTTTTGATGTTCTGGCGGAAAGAGGCTTCATTGAACAGGTGACGGACGAGAAGGAAGTCCGGGATCATTTAGGCAGGGATAAAGTGACCTGTTACATCGGCTTCGATCCCACGGCTTCCAGCCTTCATATCGGAAGCCTGGTGCCGATCATGGCTCTGGCCCACATGCAGCGTCTCGGACACCGGCCGATCGTTCTCATAGGCGGAGGGACCGCCCTGATCGGTGATCCCAGCGGAAAGACGGAAATGCGTCAGATCCTGTCCCTGGAGCAAGTCAATGAGAACGCCTCGGCACTGAAAGCCCAGCTGTCCCGGTATGTCGACTTCACCGGAGGCCGGGCGGTCATGCTGAACAACGCCGAGTGGCTGACCCGCCTCAATTATATCGAGTTTCTCCGGGACATCGGCAGGCATTTCAGTGTCAACCGCATGCTGGCCGCCGAGAGTTACCGGATGCGCCTTGAAAAGGGACTGAATTTTATCGAGTTCAACTACATGCTCCTCCAGGCCTATGATTTTTACCATTTGAGAAGGCATCACGATTGTACCCTTCAGATGGGCGGAAACGACCAATGGGGCAATATCGTCGCTGGAATCGACCTGACGAGGCGGCTGGAGGGAAAGACCGTTTACGGGGTCACCTTTCCCCTTCTGACGACCTCCCAGGGGCACAAGATGGGGAAAACGGAACGGGGAACCGTGTGGCTGGATCCGGTGCTGACCTCCCCCTATGAATATTTTCAGTACTGGATGAATACGGAAGACGCCGATGTCGGGCGGTTCCTGTCTCTCTTCACGTTTCTGCCTCTGGAGGAGATCGTGGAGGTCCGGAAACTGAAGGATGCCCGTCTCAACATGGCCAAAACCGTCCTGGCCTTCGAGGCGACGAAAACCACCCATGGCCGGGAAGAGGCGGAGAAGGCCTGGCAGGCGTCCGCTGAAGCCTTCAACCTGAACCCGGTGGAACAGGGCTGGTTTCCGTCGAGCACCATCCCCCGGGATGCCGGGGAAAGCGCGATAACGGCCATTCCCTTCGTAATCGTTTCCTCCCGGCGTCTCGGCGAGGGAATTCCGGCTTTCGAGTTGTTCTTCGAGTCCGGTTTGTGCACATCCAAGGGAGAAGCGCGCCGTCTCCTCGATCAGGGCGGGGGGTATATCAACGGGAGGGCGGCGGAACGTTTTGACGCGAGGATTACCCGAAATGACGTGGACGGTCAGGGGGAGATCAGACTCAGGAAGGGAAAGAAGAGATTTGTGGTTGTCCGGGTCGAAGAATGCTGAAAATAAATACAGGCGATCCGATGAGTTGAAAGGGTTTTTCTTTTTGTGGAAATAATGCTTGACAGAAACGGGAAGACCATATAGAACGGCACACGTTTTTCGCGTTTCGCTCTTTTAAGAAGTCTGAAAAAAAGATGAAAATAAGCCTTGACAGGCACGGATCCTTCGGGTATATTCCGCAGCCTGTCGTCGAAAGGCGGCGAAAAAAGGCTCTTGACAAACTGAAAGGCTTTAACTAAGATATAATCCCATTTCAGTTGCTCTTTTAAAATTGAATAGCCGAGCGCATGTTTTGTGGGTCCTATTTCAATTCAATCTCAGGTTGAAAGGGTGCAAGCCCTTCATATTTCAACTGGAGAGTTTGATCCTGGCTCAGAACTAACGCTGGCGGCGTGCCTAACACATGCAAGTCGTACGAGAAAGTCGGCTTCGGCCGATGAGTAAAGTGGCGCACGGGTGAGTAACACGTGGATAACCTCCCCTTCAGTCGGGAATAACCTATCGAAAGGTTGGCTAATACCCGATAACACCGGTTCATTCCGATGGACTGGTCAAAGATGGCCTCTGCTTGCAAGCTATCGCTGATGGATGGGTCCGCGTACCATTAGCTAGTTGGTAGGGTAATGGCCTACCAAGGCTGTGATGGTTAGCTGGTCTGAGAGGATGACCAGCCACACTGGAACTGAGACACGGTCCAGACTCCTACGGGAGGCAGCAGTGAGGAATATTGCGCAATGGGGGAAACCCTGACGCAGCGACGCCGCGTGAGTGAGGAAGGCCTTCGGGTCGTAAAGCTCTGTCAGATGGGAAGAAATGGTTGAGTGCTAATACCACTTATCCTTGACGGTACCATCAGAGGAAGCACCGGCCAACTCCGTGCCAGCAGCCGCGGTAATACGGAGGGTGCAAGCGTTGTTCGGAATTATTGGGCGTAAAGCGCGTGTAGGCGGTAGGGTAAGTCAGATGTGAAAGCCCTGGGCTCAACCCAGGAAGTGCATTTGAAACTGCTCTGCTAGAGTGAGGGAGAGGAAAGTGGAATTCCTGGTGTAGAGGTGAAATTCGTAGATATCAGGAGGAACACCGGTGGCGAAGGCGGCTTTCTGGCCCTTCACTGACGCTGAGACGCGAGAGCGTGGGGAGCAAACAGGATTAGATACCCTGGTAGTCCACGCTGTAAACGATGTTCACTAGGTGTTGGGGGTATTGACCCCTTCAGTGCCGTAGCTAACGCATTAAGTGAACCGCCTGGGGAGTACGGTCGCAAGATTAAAACTCAAAGGAATTGACGGGGGCCCGCACAAGCGGTGGAGCATGTGGTTTAATTCGAAGCAACGCGAAGAACCTTACCAGGGCTTGACATCCATGGAATCCTGTAGAGATACGGGAGTGCCCTTCGGGGAACCGTGAGACAGGTGGTGCATGGCTGTCGTCAGCTCGTGTCGTGAGATGTTGGGTTAAGTCCCGCAACGAGCGCAACCCTTATCTTCAGTTACCATCAGGTTATGCTGGGGACTCTGGAGAGACTGCCTGCGTAAGCAGGAGGAAGGTGGGGATGACGTCAAGTCATCATGCCCCTTACGTCCTGGGCGACACACGTGCTACAATGGGTAGGACAAAGGGCAGCGAAGGAGCGATCCTAAGCGAATCCCATAAACCTATTCTCAGTTCGGATCGCAGTCTGCAACTCGACTGCGTGAAGCTGGAATCGCTAGTAATCGCGGATCAGCCATGCCGCGGTGAATACGTTCCCGGGCCTTGTACACACCGCCCGTCACACCACCCGAGTTAGTATTACCCGAAGCGATCGGCTTAACTTCGGAAAGAGGTCGTTAAGGTAGTGCCGGCAAGGGGGGTGAAGTCGTAACAAGGTAGCCGTACCGGAAGGTGCGGCTGGATCACCTCCTTTCTAAGGAAAGAAAAAGACAAGACATTTTCTCTCTCACTGTGCTTTGATTGTTGTAACACATACTGAAGATGATATTGGAAGAGAGGGAGAGGAGTTTGAGGAGAGAGATTAAATGATCAAGTTATAAAGAGCGCATGGGGGATGCCTAGGCGCCAGGAGGCGAAGAAGGACGTGGCAAGCGACGAAACGCTGCGGCGAGCTGCAAGCGAGCCGAGACCCGCAGATGTCCGAATGGGGAAACCCGTCAGGCTATAGCCTGACATCCTGAGGGAGGCCAACCCGGGGAACTGAACCATCTAAGTACCCGGAGGAAGAGAAAGTAAGAACGATTTCCTAAGTAGCGGCGAGCGAACGGGAAAGAGCCCAAACCGATGCGGCGTGACAGGGTGCAGCCGTTTCCGTATCGGGGTAGAGGGGCGATGTCGGGGGACCTGCACGGACCCGAATGGAGTCGAAATCATATCTGAACGGAACTGGGAAGGCCGGCCAGAGAAGGTGAAAGCCCTGTAGGAGGCATGATTTTGACCTGTTTTGACATTGTACCCAAGTAACACGGGTGCCGAGAAAGCCTGTGTGAATCAGCGAGGACCATCTCGTAAGGCTAAATACTACCTGGCGACCGATAGTGAAGCAGTACCGTGAGGGAAAGGTGAAAAGTACCCCTGTTAGGGGAGTGAAAGAGTACCTGAAACCATGTGCTTACAAGCAGCCAGAGCACTATTTAACAGGTGTGATGGCGTGCCTTTTGTAGAATGAGCCGGAGAGTTACTGTACGTAGCGAGGTTAAGCATGAGAAGTGCGGAGCCGGAGCGAAAGCGAGTCTGAACAGGGCGCATTAGTTGCGTGCAGTAGACGCGAAACTGGGTGATCTAGTCATGGCCAGGGTGAAGCGTGGGTAAAACCATGTGGAGGCCCGAACCGGTTACTGTAAAAAAGTATCGGATGAGCTGTGATTAGGAGTGAAAAGCTAAACGAACTCAGAGATAGCTCGTTCTCCCCGAAATAGCTTTAGGGCTAGCCTCATAAGAGTCTGACGGGGGTAGGGCACTGGATGGGTCAGGGGCCGAAAGGTTACCGCCCCCAACCAAACCGCGAATACCGTCAGATGCTTTATGGGAGTCAGACTACGGGTGATAAGATCCGTGGTCGAGAGGGAAACAGCCCAGACCGTCAGCTAAGGTCCCAAAGACAGTGCTAAGTGGGCAAGGATGTGAAACTGCTCAGACAGCTAGGAGGTTGGCTTAGAAGCAGCCATACCTTGAAAGAGTGCGTAATAGCTCACTAGTCGAGTGGTTTTGCGCCGAAGATGTAACGGGGCTAAAGCACTGCACCGAAGCTACGGCCCAGCACTCAATTAAGATCTACCGGAGGTTTTAGTTTGTATTACGTTTATGTATTACAGAATAAGATCGACAAGAGGATCTACATTGGGTATTCCAGGGATTTGAAGAGAAGGATCTACGAACATCGAACAGCAGGGATCCATGGGAATGCGCAAGGTAGAGAATGGGAATTAGTTTATTACGAAGCGTTTCGATCCAAACGAGATGCTCAGGAGCGAGAGAGGCAACTCAAAGCTCATGGGCAAAGCAAACGCTGGTTAAAGGAAAGACTAAAACATTCATTAGAGTAGGTTTTAATTGAGTGCTGGGGGTAGGGGAGCGTTCTGTAGTAGGAAGAAGGCGTACCGAGAGGAACGCTGGACGAGGCGGAAGTGAGAATTCCGGCATGAGTAACGAAAAACCAGGTGAGAATCCTGGTCGCCGAAAACCCAAGGTTTCCTGGGGAAGGTTCGTCCTCCCAGGGTTAGTCGGGACCTAAGGATAACCCGAAAGGGGATACCGATGGATAACAGGTTAATATTCCTGTACCTGGCTAGGTTTGTTTGAGCGATGGGGTGACGCAGGAGGATATGCGAAGCGCACTGATGGATGTGCGTCCAAGCGTGTAGGCGTTTCAGTACAGGCAAATCCGTACTGAAGTCAAGCTGAGGCGTGACGGGGAGCCCGTAAGGGTGAAGGAGCAGACTCCAAACTGCCAAGAAAAACCTCTAAGTGAGAACTTAGTCAGCCCGTACCGTAAACCGACACAGGTAGGTGGGGTGAGAAACCTAAGGCGCGCGAGAGAACCCTTGCTAAGGAACTCGGCAAAATGGCCCCGTAACTTCGGGAGAAGGGGCGCTGGAGAATGTGAAATTGAACATATGGAGCATTCACCAGCCGCAGTGAAAAGGCCCAAGCGACTGTTTATCAAAAACACAGGTCTCTGCGAAATCGAAGAGATGACGTATAGGGACTGACGCCTGCCCGGTGCCGGAAGGTTAAGGGGAGCGGTTAGCGGACTTGTTCTGCGAAGCTGTGAACCGAAGCCCCGGTAAACGGCGGCCGTAACTATAACGGTCCTAAGGTAGCGAAATTCCTTGTCGGGTAAGTTCC
>ENA-OSEO01000283-OSEO01000283.1-sediment-metagenome-genome-assembly--contig:-NODE-283-length-141837-cov-6.919117_pt1 | contig 141837 bp, 111 predicted proteins | sample MGYA00237883_ERZ534232 | MGnify/ENA metagenome assembly ERZ534232
GTTATCACTCCGGGGCTGGCAGCTCGCCTGCAGGGTGACCTTGAGGACAAGCTCGGGGCAAACGTAAAAGTAGGCCCAATGGACTCAGGAAGACTCCCAGGCTGGATGGAAAAGAACTGGCCGCCAAAATAAGTCCAAAAACAATTTGAATATTAATATTCCGTGTCTATCTGACACGGAATAAAGTTTATTGCAACTTTTAAAAAACGCAATTGTCGACTTTCCGGATAGGTTCTAAGCTAATCGCAAAAATTGCTTCAAAGTTTTGAAAACCGGATGGGCTTACTGTTGTAAGACCTGAAGATGTTCAGGATTTTGTTATCCCGCCAGACGTCTCAAAAATCCCGGGAATATATCAAAACACAAAGAGGCACTTAAACTCATAGGAATAACCAAAATTGAAGAGCTTACAAACTGCGATATCCAAAGGCTTCCAGAAAGGTTCGGGAAAATGAGTCTCTGGTTGAAACAGGCTGCACATGGTCTGGATTTCAGTTAAATTGAGGACAGCGAGGAAGCTGTAAAATCAATTAGCTGGAGCAGTAATTTTAAGGAGAACACGAACGATCCATAAAAATAGCAGGGTATTTAGAGATGCTTGCTGAGAGCGTGCACAAATCTCTCGTTAAGCATCGATTCCTTTGCAAAGTTGTAACAATCAGAGTTCGTTACGATGATTTTTCCACATATAATACTCAAAGACTATCCCAGTCTGGACTTCGGATATCTTCGTTATTAAGAGGACAGCCATGCAGCTACTTTCTGAGTTTATCGGAAGTCAAAAAATAAGGCTTGTGGGTGTTGGAGTTTCAAGAATCAGGGAAAAAGACGCGAGGCAAACCCTGATAACTGATTTTATGTGTAATTCTTAATAGAAAAAGAAAAGTAAACCTGAAACCTAATTATTTTTTGAAGTAAAATTCTTACTCTGTCAAGTCTACGGAGGCTAAAGAGTTTTTCCAGCTACTGTTAAACGTATAAATGCCCAGCTTCCGTCAACTTGACAGAACTTCAAACACTTTTTTGGTAGTTGAATAATTACCCAACAATTTTTCCTTTTCTATTTGTCACATAAACTTTTTTTCCATCAGGAGTTACTGTAACTCCGTAAGGAAATATTCCTACAGGTATCGTGGCAATAACAGTATTAATTGTTGTGTCTATAATTGAAATAATGTTATAAACAGAGTCAGGCACATATACTTTTTTTCCGTCTGCAGTTGCTGCAAATGCCAAATATGTCGAAATTCCATTCTCCAGCAGAAAAATCTACTTCATTTGACATCCGATCCACAATTTCAGAAATCATAGAATCTGTGCAGTCATTGATGCTTTTGCACTGGAGGCAAACCAGATGCGCGTGTGGCTCCATATTGGGATCAAATCTGGCCTGATCTTTTTCTAAATTCAATTCCTGGATCAAACCTGCCTCTTTCAAGATTTGAACAGTTTTATAAACTGTTGCAAGACTGACTGTTGGATAGACTTTCTTGACTTCGCTATAAATTCTCTGAGCCGTTGGGTGGGCATGATTGTGGAGAACAAATTGTCCGATCGCTATTCTCTGGGGTGTAGCCTTGTATCCTTTTCCGCGAAGAGCTTTGATTACGGATGAGTCTGAGTCCTGAAGGCTATTCATAGCTCATTATTATATAATAATCAATATTAAATAGATATCCATGGTTATAGAAGTTGATTACTGAACTGGAATAAGTTCGTCAAGGATAGTAAACTATTAGTAATGATTAAAGGGGGGGATATGGTCAGAATCGGAGTCGTAAGACATAAAGTAACGAACTTCCAGGATTGGAAAGGCAAACTCGACAAGAGGATGACTGTTTGAAATAATAGCTGATAGACTTGACACGAGCTGTATTATGATGAAGCCTATAAAGAGGCTTATGTCGTTAATACCTTAAAAGATGACAAATTGGACATGGCAAAACAGCATGTAAGAATTTCAAGCTCTTGTAACGCGGACCGAAATTAAGCCCTATAGTAATTGGCACTCAATTCTTCCAAGATGAGACAAGATTGAAGAGATTGCTACTAGAGATTTGGTCTTGAATTTTTAATCAATGGGGAGTAACGTTATGACTGACGATAGAAAGAACTCTGTAATGGACAGAACAAGCAAACTAGAAATCGGTAGAGGCACGTCGAACCGCGACTGGTGGCCGAACCAGTTGAAGATCGAGATCCTGCACCAGCATTCTTCCAAGTCCAACCCTATGGGCGAGGACTTCAACTACGCGAAAGAGTTCAAGAGCCTCGACCTGGCAGCTGTGAAGAAAGATCTCGCGTCGCTAATGACCGATTCGCAGGACTGGTGGCCGGCGGACTTCGGCCACTATGGCCCTTTGTTCATTCGCATGGCGTGGCACAGCGCCGGCACCTACCGCGCCGGTGACGGCCGCGGCGGTGGCGGTAGAGGCCAGCAACGCTTCGCGCCGCTCAACAGTTGGCCGGACAACGTCAACCTGGACAAGGCACGTCGCCTGCTCTGGCCGATCAAGCAGAAGTATGGCCGGAAGATTTCATGGGCTGACCTCATGATTCTTGCTGGCAACGTCGCCATGGAAACGATGGGATTCAAAACGTTCGGTTTCGGAGGTGGTCGCGAGGACGTCTGGGAGCCGGATCAGGACGTCTATTGGGGCCCTGAGGACACGTGGTTGGGTGGTGATAAACGCTACTCCGGTAACCGGAACCTCGAAAATCCGCTCGCTGCCGTGCAGATGGGGCTGATCTACGTCAATCCGGAAGGCCCGAATGGCAACCCGGATCCGATAGCGGCGGCCAAGGATATCCGCGATATTTTCGCTCGCATGTCCATGAACGACGAAGAGACCGTTGCGCTCATCGCGGGCGGTCACGCCTTCGGTAAAACCCACGGTGCCGGCCCTGCGTCCCATGTCGGGCCTGAGCCAGAAGCGGCCAGTATCGAGGAGCAAGGCCTCGGTTGGAAGAGCAGCTTCGGCACCGGCAAAGGCGATGACACGATCACCAGCGGCCTGGAGGTCACCTGGACCAACACGCCAACGAAGTGGAGCAACAACTTCTTCAGGATCCTTTTCAGCTACGAATGGGAATTGACGAAAAGCCCGGCCGGTGCATATCAGTGGCAGCCAAAAGGTGGCGCAGGCGCCGGCATGATTCCGGATGCCCACGACCCGTCCAAGCGTCACGCGCCAAGCATGCTGACAACTGACCTTTCCTTGAGGTTCGACCCTGCCTACGAAAAGATTTCAAGGCACTTCTACGAGAACCCGGATCAATTAGCGGAAGCATTCGCACGCGCGTGGTTCAAGCTGACACACCGCGACATGGGTCCGCGCTCCCGCTATCTCGGCCCGGAGGTTCCTCCCGAAGAGCTCATCTGGCAAGACCCCATCCCTGCGGTCAATCACAAGTTGATCGATGAGAAGGATATTGCCTCCCTTAAGGGCAGGATCCTTGCCTCAGAGCTGTCGATCTCACAACTGGTTTCGACCGCCTGGGCGTCGGCGTCCACCTTCCGTGGCTCCGACAAGCGTGGCGGTGCGAACGGTGCACGAATTCGCCTCGCACCGCAGAAGGATTGGGAAGTCAACCAGCCGGCTGAATTGGCGAAAGTGCTGAACACTCTCGAAGGTATCCAGAGCGAGTTCAACAGCGCGGCTTCAGGCGGCAAGAAGGTCTCGCTTGCTGACCTGATAGTTTTGGCTGGTTGTGCAGGCATCGAGCAGGCTGCAAAGAATGCCGGTCACGATGTGACGGTCCCCTTCTCGCCAGGGCGCATGGATGCCTTGCAGGAGCAGACCGATGTGGTCTCCTTCGCCTTACTCGAACCGATCGCGGATGGCTTCCGCAACTACCTCAAGGCCCAATACACCGTATCGGCCGAGGCGTTGCTGGTTGACAAGGCGCAATTGCTGACGCTGACCGCACCAGAGATGACGGTGCTCATTGGCGGTATGCGCGTGCTGAATACCAACTTCGGACAGACCCAGCACGGCATTTTTACCCAGAAGCCGGAAGCGCTAACAAACGACTTCTTCGTGAACCTGCTCGACATGGGCATGGAGTGGAAGGCGGCATCGGATGCCAGGGACATGTTTGAAGGGCGCGATCGCAAGACTGGGAAAGTCAAGTGGACCGGCACGCGTGTCGATCTGATCTTCGGTTCTAACTCCCAGCTCCGAGCTCTGGCCGAGATTTACGGAAGCGCGGACGCGCAGGAGAAGTTTGTCCAGGACTTCGTGGCGGCCTGGACCAAGGTAATGAACCTTGATCGCTTCGACCTCGCCTGATCTAGCATAAATGTCTTCAAGGGCTTGAAGATCTTCAAAACAAACGACTTTGCTCAGGCTGGAGAAAGGTATCGGTCGCTTGACAAGAAAGGGCAGGAATATATGATTGGTAAACTTGTGGGCGACCTGAGCCACGTCACCATTCCGGCTATTCAGAGACGTGAAAACGAAAAATTACGGCAGGCTGATAAGACTTTGGCAGCATCTGTAGAGCCAGAAGGAGTTCGAGGATATATCGAAATAAAGAAAGCCACCCTCGAATTCTCTATTTTATCGCGGAATAGCCCATTGATTGCTTTCATTCTGGCTTTTGGATTGCCTGATTGTTATGCGAGATTACTATTTCCGCGAGTTAAGAATCTCTATTAATCAACGAACTCACTCATTCCAGGCCCCACTTCTTCCTGAACTCGAGCTTCTGCTGGCTGTTCATCCAGTGGCTGCCGTCACAGTAGGGCTTGTTCTCCGACTTCCCGCAGCGGCAGAGGGTTACTCTGTTCCGGGATTCGTACATACTGCCATCTGCAGATTCAATGGGGACACCGCCTCGAACCCAGAGGGGGCCTTCACAACCTTTTTGCTTGTCGTGAACCAGTACAATGGATGGTTCAAACTCTTTTTCAAAGGGTTTGCCTGTTTTCTTGTCCCACAGGACCAGCCGTCCAGACGGGCAGATCATGGCTTCCTCTATGGCGGTTTGTCTGGCTTCCGGGTCGTCTGATTTTTGTATGAGATCCCTTATTCCGCCAGACCGCTGGCAGAAACGGGAATGATCACAGAGCTCGTAGACATCGGTGAGCTTTAGATCAGGACCTTCAAACGTTTCCGCTTTTTCCAGGTAAGGCTTTCTGCTGGCTGTTTCGCTACCGTCAAAACCGATCTTGCGGTGGGTTCCATCACAGAAGGGCTTGTTTTCGGATGAGCCGCAGCGGCATAAAATATAGGCTTCCCGCCGGGGATATTCCTTTTTATCAATTAATTCTCTGGTGTGGCCGGCATCGTCGGTGACAATTACCTGTTCGAAAAGCGGCACTCCACCTGTAACCCGATACGGTCCATCTTTGATTATCTTAATCCTCATTTCTTTCTCATTAACTGCCATAATCATAATCCCCCATTACCTCTTATAATGCAGTACTGGATGTTTAGTCTGACTATTCACCTCTTGATGATTTCTATAGTTTTCCGATGCATACTGTCTCCAATAAGAGAGTATGTAATAGGATTGGTCAGATCCTCCTACCAGGCAATAAGATGGTTACTGCTGCGGACACATTCGATACCTATCAGCTCAACTGAGGGTTTCAAGACTGAGGGAGAGGAATCAGAGACAGACGCTGATTACTGATTTCTAAATCTCACTTCTCCACTGGAGATAAAATAAGGTTTATCAAGTCTAAGGGTGCGGGGTGAAACAAAAAATCTTTTAACTTTTTAAAACATATACGGAAGCGTGAACAATGAAAGTGCAGTCATTGGCTCTGGTACAGGAGAAATAATAGTTACGAGTCATGCTGTAACATTATATGGGATACCGGTTGTTTACATTGTTATTGTAGCATTATTTGTATTATTTGGTTTATATTTATACTGCAGGACAACAAGAAAAGAAAGACACTGTATGAGTAAATCGAGTTACTTAAAATTGTTTTTTGCTTTATTTATCCCGCTATTCTTTTATAATCTGTATAATATTTATAACAGTTCGTGGTATTACAATGCCTATACAAAATCATGGTGTAGTACTTTCTGGATTACCGATCCTGTTTTTATTATTATATATGCAAGTGCTGCATCTATATGGGAATCTATCTTTCCGTATTTATTAATAACTCTGAGTATATTAGTAATAAACTGTTATCGTAAACCAGCTTAGAGAGGGTCTTGAAATTAAACTTTTATTGCAAAAACATTTGTTTAGTCTGTCATACACGGATATAACGCTAATTTCAACGGTGAAAAATAGGAGAGTTTTAGGTGTAAAGCTCCCGCAGCGCCTTATTAACTCTTAAGGAGTTATTAAATCTCTTTTTATTAACTATCTTAAAACTTTCCTCCACGCCCGCATGCTCACGAAGTGAGCAGATATCGGGCGGTATTTAAGGCTTTTGGGTAATATATTATAAAATTTCAAAAAAACAAAGTTCGCAAAATCAATACAGCTTACAAAGTAATTCAAAGAATAGATTTGGACTCATACCTAGATTGAAGCAAAATGATTTATTCTCTCTATTCTCGAAAACTAAAACGGAAAATTTTTAAACACTACCTTGATATGATTTTACGGTGTTTGGCAGTTGGTCGACCAAAAAAAAATTCACAATCAATGCTTAAGCGATGATCCAAAAGAGCGTATAAATGCGTTAAAGCAATTAAACAATTTTTTCTCATTCATGCCAGATAAACAGCAGGCATGGAACGATTTACATAAACTGACCTATGATAAAGATAGTAATGTGAAGTTTAAGGCTACTTCAACTCTTGGTTCTGCTTTTACTCAAGTACCTGATAAACAACAGGCTTGGTATGATTTATACAGACTGACTAATGATGAAGACAGCAATGTGAAGTCTAGTGCTGCTTTAGCTCTTGGTTCGGTATTTTCTCTCATGCCAGATAAACAACTGGCATGGATTAAATTAAGCAGACTGACTATTGATGAAAACAGTAATGTGAGGGAAAGTGCTACCTTAGCTCTTGGTTCTGCATTCTCTCAAGTACCTGATAAACAACAGGCGTGGAATGACTTACTTAGACTGACCTATGATGAAAATAGTTCTGTGAGGTCTAGGGCTGCCGAAGCTCTTGGTTCTGCTTTTTCTCTAGTGCCAAATAAGCAACAGGCATGGAGTGAATTACACAGACTGACTAATGATGAAAACAGTAATGTGAAGTCCAGTGCTGCTTTTGCTCTTGTTTTTGCGTTTTTACAAGTGCCAGACAAACAGCAGGCATGGAATGACTTAATTAGACTGACCAATGATAAAGACAGTAATGTAAGGGAAAATGCTGCATCATCTCTTGGCTCTGCTTTTTCTCACGTGACAGATAAAGAACAGGCATGGAATGACTTACACAGAATGACAAATGATAAAGAGATTCATGTGAGAGAAAGTGCTGCTTTAGCTCTTGGCTCTGCTTTTTCTCATGTGCCAGATAAAGAACAGGCATGGAATGACTTACTTAGACTGACAAATGATAAATTTAGTAATGTCATATATCGGGCTGCTTATGCCCTTGGTTCTGCTTTTTCTCAAGTACCAAATAAACAACAGGCATGGAGCGATTTAGTTAGACTGACCAATTATGGATACTGGTATGTAAGGTCTATTGCTGCTTATTCTCTTGGTTCTGCTTTTTCTCAAGTACCAAATAAACAACAGGCATGGAATGATTTAGTTAAACTGACCAATAATAATAACAGTAATGTGAAGTATAGGGCGACTTATGCTCTTGGTTCTGCTTTTTCTCAAGTGCCAGACAAACAGCGGGCATTGAATGACATACATAGACTAATCAGTGATAAAGATAGTAACGTGAGGGAAAACGCTGCCTCAACTCTTGTTTCTGTGTTTTATCAAATACCAGATAATCAGCAGGCATGGAACGACCTATACAGACTGACCAATGATGAATACTGGTATGTGAGGTCTAAAGCTGCTTTTGCTCTTGGCTCTGCTTTTACTCATATATCAGATAAACTACAGGCTTGGGATGAAGTACACAGATTGACTAACGATGAAGACAGTTCTGTGAGGTCTAGTGCTGCTTTATCTATTGGTACTGCGTTTTTACAAGTGCCAGACAAACAGCAGGCATGGAATGATTTAATTAGACTGGCTAACGATAAAAACAGTAATGTGAGGTCTAGTGCTGCTTTTGCTCTTGGCTCTGCTTTTACTCATGTACCAGATACACAACAGGCTTGGAATGATTTAATTAGACTGGCTAACGATAAAGACAGTTATGTGAGGTCTAGTGCTGCTTTTGCTCTTGGCTCTGTTTTTTCCAAAGTGCCTGATAAACAACGGGCTTGGCATGACTTATACAGACTGACTAATGATACAGATAGTAATGTGAGGTCTAAGTCTGCTTATGCTCTTGGCTCTGCTTTTACTCATGTCCCAGATAAACAACAAGCATGGAATGACTTAATTAGACTGACAAATGGTAAAGATAGTTATGTGAGGATTGGCATTGCTTCAGCTCTTGGTTCTGCTTTTTTACAAGTCCCAGATAAACAGCAGGCATTGAATGATTTACGCAGACTGGCAAATGATAAGGAAAGTTATGTGAGGTCTAGAGCTGTTTTAGCTCTTGGTTCTGCTTTTTCTCACGTATCAGATAAACAACAGACATGGAATGACTTACACATACTAACAAATGATTATGACATTCATGTGAGAGAAAATGCTGCTTTAGCTCTTGGTTCTGCTTTTTCACAAGTCCCAGATAAACAGCAAGCATGGAGTGACTTACACAGACTGATAAATGATAAAGACAGTTATGTGAGGTCTAGAGCTGTTTTAGCTCTTGGTTCTGCTTTTTCTCACGTGCCTGATAAACAACAGGCATGGAATGATTTACATAAACTTACCAATGATAAGTACAATAGTGTGAGAGAAAGTGCTGCCTTAGCTCTTGTTTCTGCATTCACTCACGTGCCAGATAAACAACAGGCATGGAATGAATTACACAAACTGATAAATGATAAAGACAGTTATGTGAGGTCTAAGGCTGCCTCAGCTCTTGTTTCTGCTTTTTCTCATGTCCCAGATAAACAACAGGCATGGAATGAATTACATAGAATGACGTATGATGACGTAACATCGGTGAGAACTTCCTCAAATCATTCTCTCGGAAGAGTTTCTATTTTCAAGGCTTCCCAAGCGAATAAAGAAGAAGAATACAAAAAAGAATTAGAAAAAGCAATTGAATTTTTTGATAAAGCGGCACAAGAATCATCAGAATGGAGTAATCCGTCAAAATTTTGCCTTCCTTTCTATCGTTCATTCCATACAATAATTTTTAATAAACAGGAAGCTAAAGAAGAAGTGAACAAATATTTGGCAGAAGCTAAAGCTGCAATTGAAGGCTCCGAGAGCAAAGAACTTCTTTTTGAAGCTGTTGAAAACCTTGCGAAAGCATTACAAGAAGTTCAGAATTCTGGAAATATGGACTTGCAGGAGATGAAAGGCGAGCTTAATTTTTATAAGAAATACTGTGATCATGCAGTAGAACTGATGAAAGATACTGATGAAAAGGTACCGTATGCGACAGACGTTCTAATGAAAGGACTGCCTATGCTGGATAGAAATCTAAGAAAGCTTATCGAAGAGATCCAGGAGAAAGCAAAAGCAGTATGCAAACAAACTATTGGAACTCAAGCTGAATCCCTAGGGAGAGAAGCTAACAAAGTAGCAAAGGAACTATCAGAATTTCGAGATTTTCCAACTTTAGATGCCTCACTTAATAAGCAAGTTGAAAATTATAGAAAATATTGTAGGTTTATTTTATTTGAACACAGACAATACTTCCTTGATATGATAGATGAAATCAAGAATATGGATATTCCTGACAAAATAGAATCAATGGATAAAATTAGTGACTTTGTCCTGAAATATACACTATTCCCTAGTATAGAAAATATCCATTTTTCGAATAGAATTAAAGACATAGTAAGAATTGCGACTGTACAGTTAAATTACACATTATCTGAAAACTTTCCTTATCAGATAAAAAATGAAGATAAAGACTCAATAAGACAAAAAATCAGAAATGCTTTTGTGAAGGCAATAGATGAGAAAGTCGATGTTTTATGTCTGCCAGAACTTTGTATTTGCGAAGAGTGGTTACCTGAAATGAGAAATATGTGCCAGAAAATGATTGTAATAGCAGGCACATATTATGACAAAGAAAACCATAATGTCTGCAGAATAATAGCAGATTTTGATGAAATCCCACCTCAATTAAAGATAGTACCGTCTGATTTTGAAGACTCTGAGATTACAGAACAAAGAATGACCCCTGGTGATAAAGTAATAAACGTTTATGAAAGCCAGTTTGGTACTTTTGCAGTTCTCATCTGTCGTGATTTCGGCAACTTTCTGTCTAACTTAAAAGGAATTGTAGATATAATTTTATGCCCAGCATATAATGAAGCAAACTACAGGTTCCATAATCCTGCTCATAATCATGTTACAGACAGCCCTTCATATATAGTAATATCAAATACAGCGCAGTATGGTGGGACATCGATTTTTGGTAGAATGAAAAATAGTTTTTTTGGTTCTTTAGTACAAAACAATTGTAAAGATAAAGAGGATACTTCTTACAAATTGTGTGAAATCAAAGCGGGAGAAGAAGGAATGATTGTTGCAGAATTTAATCTAGTTTATAAATGTCCACCACTGCAAACACCAATGAATCCAAAAGATGACATCAGGCCAGTTAAAAATATCAAAAAAATAATTTTTTAAATAAATACTATTTTAGTTATACTGCAAAAATTGGCAAGTTTTGCAGGCTAACTTTATTTAGATAAAAACATTTCTTACTTTCATGCCAAGTATCAAAGTGAAAAAATCATGCTATTTTTTAAAAAAGCCTGGAACTTTTTGAATATGCATCTATTGTGGAATCTGACCTAAATTCCTAATTTGGATTTCAAATTGTCAATTCAGCAAGTTTTTACCTTCAGATAAGTAGTTAAAAATATATTAATAAGAGAGTAAAGCAACTTTAAAACTTCTGGAATTAATAAATTCTAAGCTCTTTTAAGAGATTTTTCAGTTCCCAAAAGAAAATATCATTTTTAATCAAGATTTCACTAGTGAGGACATTCCCCGCTGCAAGGAGGTTGTCCGACAATTCAAATTTAGGTAAAAAATATAAAAAATAAGGTATATCGAGCTTTTAAATCGAACAAACAGAATCCAATTATTGCTGGTAGTAATTGTCGGACAGCCTGAAGCTAGCGGGGTATTCGACTGAAATAAATTTTATATTTTCAGAAGCTTACAAATCCCTATTTTTTTGTAGCAATACTATTGCTAAGTATCGAAGTGGGTAGATCTTATATTGTACCTATTAACCATCATCAGATACAAAATAGTCAAAAAGTCCTGGCTTTTTCTGGTAATCGTTTTTCTTCATGGTATAAATATTGTTTCTTATGTCTCTTAAAGTCTTAATATCAATTGAAACAATAGATATCCCCTCTACTCCTACACCTGCTTTCATTAATGTTTGACGTGTACCGTCTCTTTTCAATGGCCCAAATACTCCACTCCCTCCATATTGTGCTACATTACTCATAACAATGTACTGATAGTAACGATGGCAATCAGCTAGACAACAGCTTTCATATAGACTACTATCGGGATTATATGCAGGCACAAAAAGGATTTCTGGAGGGAAGTCAGATTTATATCGATTTATCTTTTGAAGAATATCTAGGTGACTGTAATCATAACAAATTAAAACACCAAACTGACCATAATCTGGATGCTTAAAACGAATTATTTTTGTTCCCAATTTCATTTTGAAATGTCCCATATCCCCTTCTCTTTTTCGAGGTGTTCTAGCATCATATTGAGAACGAGTTAATTTAACATACTCATGTTGCTTAATTTCTCCATTTTTTGTGGGTATGTAAATGAAGCACCTATTAGATCCACAGGCATCTTCTAGAACTTTAGGTTTTGGATTCTGCTCTTCGTATTCTACTCCGAATATGACAATTGTATTGTTGTTTTTTGAGAATTCTTCTATTTTACCCAATAATCCTAAAGGCATAAATACTTCTGGAAAAATTAAAAAGTCAAGTTTTTCACCAGTATCCTTTAATTGTTTTGACAACCTATCTAAATGATCAACAATATAATTTGTAAATATGTCAATTTTTTTTGATGAAGAAATATGATAATTGTTATACAAATAGTCGTCAATTTCCATACCTTTCAAGTGTGCAACACCAACATTAAGATTTTGTTTATATTGTAAGGACCCATATTTTTTTTGTTTAAGAGGATTTTCATATCCAATTTCTTTTAGATCTATAGTTTCTAAAAATGTATTTGAATTAATAATGTTTTTATATGAATTTTCAGATTTGTCCAAAAAAGTTTCTGCAGGTAAGATAGGTGGAAGATAATTCTCAAGTTTTCTTTTTTTATATTCAATAGAACCCTTTTCTTTTAATACATCGCGGATCATATTCAAACCGTTAAGATCTAAACTGACTTTTGTATAGGAGACATTTGGTCCTTTTTCATATGAAAGAACCCCACCTAATGTTACACCATGGAGTTTAGGGCCAATTCTACGGAAAGGAGCATAAACACCACTTCCTCCATAATTAGCTATATTAGATATAATTACAAAACAAAATAAACGATGCATATCCGCAATAGCATATTCGTTAAATAGCCGTGTTGCAGGATTAAATGCTGAAATTATCAAAATATCTATATTTTTATCTGCTATCATATTTATTAAATCAATATGTGTATAATCAAAACAGTTGAGTAAAGCTATTTTTCCGAAAGAAGAGTTAATTATATTAATGCATTCACCGCGCTTCAATTCATTACCTATATCCAACTCGTAATCTTCTGCAGTGAAAGCGATTTTGTCGACCATTATTTTTTCTCTATTTGGGACAAAAACTGCAACTGAATTCCTGATTCCAAATCCATTCCCACGATCATAATACCCAAATCTCGTAATAATTATCTGGTCATTCTCATCTGCCTTGTTTTGCAGCAAATCTAAATCCAACTTATTTCCACGATGTTCTGATATTATTACAATATCTATCTCTTTAGGGATTCTTTCAAGAATACTTTTGAAATTTAGTAAATCTTTTTGTCCTTCAACAGTTTGCTTATAATCTTCCAAGTTCCCATTATAGATTCCTCCATGAATTCCTTCTCCTAATTTTTTTCCAATAAGATTTTCGGGATAGAGTTCTTGAATTAGTAATATATCACACTTTTTTATGTAATGCGAGCAGTATTTCATTAAATTCCTCCAAAAGCAAAAGTTCAAAAAAGAATAAATTATTCCTATTTGATCCTTTCTAAAAATAAAGCCTATCCCAAAACTTGAAATTAGCTCTTTTAATCTCTAATTTGGGATCTTTATATGGAAATAAAATTGGTTTTGGGATGAGCTCATAATGCTTTTAAGTACGAAAGTTTCAATATAGAATGTTCGTATTTTCAATAAAAAACCACTAATTTTCTTATCATATTTTTGAATATTTTTCAATAAACACGAACTTTTTAACATTTTGTTCATATTCAATTTCTAGTAGAACATGTCACAATTTTTAAATTCACGAAATCACATCAGGATAAAACAATGAAATCAAAAATCAGGGATAAGAACCAATCCTATCCCTTTATTCACCGTAAACAACGCGAATAATTCCTCTGACAAAAAAAAGATAAATTTAGGCGTAAAGATCTCTTAACGCCTTGTTTACACCGAAATTCCTGCGCTCTTCCAATGTCTTCCTGTTCTTGTCGATCTTTTCCTTTGAGAGCTTCGTGAGGAGCTCTAGGCCGGGTTTGACTTCCTCAATGGGTTTTGTCTCGAACATGCCGTCTGCAACCGCCTTTGACCAGACTTCGTTCCCCTTCTTTGTGCGGATGAAAACCGTGGACCAGCCGTCCGGGCTTCCGACAGAACCGATTGAGATGTCGCCCAGATTGGAGACATAATCGAAGAAGACGGGGCAGCCGGGCTGCTCATATTTATGGGTTGCTTTCACTTCTTTGTGAGGAATTGGGAAAAAAGGATTTGAAACGATAAACAAAGAAAGTGTCAGACATACTTTGAAAAAAACAATTTTCGTGCCTCAGAACTCATAGGGCTCATCATGAAATCAGCCAGATTTTTCATCACAGGCACGTAATTGAGATTGGAAGTGTATTTTAAAAAAGCTGCCTCTTCCAGAGAAAAATATCCTTTTAGTATTCTCCCCGGAGCTCAGCCTGAATTTCCTCAGCAATCTCCCTGGCAGCCTCTTTTGGGGATTCTGCCTTGTAGATGCTCCTGCCCACGATCACCCAGTCTGCCCCTGCAGCAATAACGTCCGAGGCTTTTCCGCCCTGGGCGCCTACGCCTGGGGAGATGATTGTGAGTTTGTCCCCGATGATCCTCCTGATTTTCTTCACTCTTTCGGGGCGGGTAGCGGGAGCGACAAGCCCGAAGGCTCCTGCTTCAAGTGCCATCTTTGCAATTGCTTCTGCAACCGGCTGCATGAAATCGGCGCCGCCGGGGTGGCTCATTTCGCTCACAACAAAGACGTCCTTTCTGTATTCGGAAGCAATTTCAATGCAGGCATCAAGGCTGTCCCTGCCTGTAAAGCCCTGAGCGATTACCGCATCAGCTCCGGCTTCAAAGACCTGATCGCAAATAAGGCGGTTGGTGTTGGGAATATCGGCAACCTTGAAATCAGCTATAACCGGGGCGAATTCGGCAAGTTCCCTGATAATCCCGAGCCCTGTGGCAAGTATGAGAGGGTAGCCTACCTTTATTGCGTCCACGAATTCCCAGACGTCTTCTGCAATCTTCAGCGCTTCTTCCCTGTCGGTTACGTCCAGGGCAAGGATCATACAGGTATTCCTTTCCATCAGATCACCTCTTTGAAAGGCGCGTCCGCACAGCGGAAACGATAAGCGGGAGAGTGATTGTTGCATCTGCGTACACGGTTACTGACTTTGCGTCTTCCCCGACCTTTCCCCAGGATTGGGCTTCGTCAAGGGTTGCCCCGCTAAGCCCTCCGGTTTCCGGGTGGTCCATTGTCAGCTGGATTGCGTAGTCAAAGGACTTGGGAGTTACGAGCATGGACTGCAGGATGTAGTTTTTGGGGACTCCCCCTCCAAGAAGCATAGCGCCCGCACTTTCCGCCTCATAGCAGATTTCCATGAACTCGTGCATGTCCGCAAAAGCGTCCACATGCAGAGGGTTTCCTTCCTTATAGAGCCAGGCCTGAAGCCCTATAACCGAGTCCTGAAGTGCAGGACAGTAGACAGGAACACCCATTTCGGCTGCGGTCTTGAGGATGGAAGAGTCATCGTCCAGATTCTTCCCGATCTCGGTAAGGACCTGCCTGATAGAGAGTTTTTCCTGCGGAAGCCCTGCATAGACGCTCTGTAAAAACTCTTCAAGGTCTGTAAAGTGCTGGTCAGGGAGGTAAACATCATAGATCCTGTCGATACATTCATGCCTGAGCTGGATATCGTTTGCACAGTCCGAACCTTTATAGTGGTGAAGGCCGAGAGCCTCGACCGTGTCGTGCACCATATTGGCGCCGGTAGTGACAAGCACATCGATATGTCCGTCCCTGATCAGGTCTGCAACAATATTCCTCATGCCTGCAGGCGTCATCGCCCCTGCAAGCCCGAAAAACTTCGTAGTTTTTTCAGAAGCCAGCATCTCATAATAGATGTCCACGGCTTCAGCCAGCCTGCCTGCTCCAAAGGCACAGCCGGCATACTCCCTCACAAGCTCGTCTACGGTCATATTCGGAACTATCTTTGCCCCTTTAACCGGAGTTGTAAGATCCCTAGCAGAAGCTTCAAAGTCCATTTTTTTTTCCTCATAGGTTACAAGATTATAAAACGTTTATAAGACATAACTTCATGAAAAACATAAATATATTGAAGAGTAGTTATGTTAAAACGTAGATATATTAAAAGGTAATTATGTTAATGCGTAAATGTACGGAAGTACTCAGGCACGAAAAGGTCTGTGGATTCAGACACTTATAATTGATGCCTGCAACCGGCACCTGCAATATACTGGCATGTGACGTTGAGGTCAGCACGCTACATGTATCATTTTATTTTAAGCTTATCCATGCTGCAGGTAATTATATGGAACTGCTTATATGAATTGATTTAGAACACCTCTGTATAGATAAACTTTCTCTTATTGGGACTGCAGAAAGAAACTTCTTCTACAAAAAGGAAAGAAAAAAGCAAAAACCTGCAAGAAATATAAAAAATAGGTGAGAAATATCCGAACTATATGAAAAAATATAAGGGATATATGAAAAAATATAAGGGATATATGAAAAAATATATTAGTAGAGTGAAGCTCAGGGGCAAAAATGCAGGATGAAATAATAAGGTACGAAAATGCTGGTATACATTTCGGAAGCAAAAAAGTACTTTCTAATTTTTCTCTTTGCATTCCGAAAGGGAAAAAAATCCTGCTGAAAGGGAAATCAGGAACCGGCAAATCAACCCTCTTCAAAATACTCCTGGGGTTTGGAAAGCTTTCAGAAGGCTCAGTCTATTACAGGGGAAAGGCTCTAAACCCTCAGGTAGCCTGGCAGGTCCGAAAAGAAGTAGCCTATGTTTCTCAGGATACGGACCTCGGCGAAGGGCCTGTAAAGGACCTGCTGGAGGAAGTTCGTTCTTACAGGCCTAACAGGGAAAGAATAGCCCCTGAAAAACTCCGGATTCTAATGAGGGAACTCGAGCTGGAAAAAGATATCCTTGAGAAAGACTTTGAAACCCTTTCCGGAGGAGAGAAACAGAGGATAGGAATCCTGATAGCTCTGCTGCTTGAAAGAGAGATTTTCCTGCTTGACGAGGCAACCTCGGCTCTTGATGCAGGGCTTAAAAAAAAGGTTGCGGACCATTTCCTTGAACACGAAGGCTGGACTCTCTTTATAATATCTCACGACCGCGAGTGGGAAAGGGATGGCGTGGAGATTGTGACCATAGGAACCAATGGACCTGATTGAAAAACTATCCATCGGAAAGAGGAATCGGATTGAAAAACTATCCATCGGAAAGAGGAATCGGATTGAAAAACTATCCATCGGAAAGAGGAATCGGATTGAAAAATTATCCATAAGGAACAAGGAAAAGAACGAATAAAGAGCCTGATATAAAACTGCACGAAAATCAAAAGAGGAATTTTCAGATGGCAAGCCCCGATATATCGATACCTTCCCTGATACTCTGTTTTATGTTACTTGTGATTCCTCTGGCAATCAGTTACAGGATAAAGCTCCACATATCCCGAAAAACTATAAATGCGGTTGCTCGCATGACAGTCCAGCTGGGGATGGCGGGAGTGTTTTTAACCTATGTTTTCGAGCTGAACAACGGGATTCTGAACCTGGCGTGGGTTCTCGGCATGGTTACAATTGCAAGCTACACATCCATACGCAACGTCGAACTCAAAATGGAAAAACTGCTTTTACCGGTTATACTTTCCTTTACAATAGCAAATTTGAGCGTGCTGCTGTACTTCAACGAATTCGTGCTCGACCTGGGAAACCTGCTGGAAGCCCGATACCTGATCCCCATAGGCGGCATGATTCTTGGAAACTCCCTCAGAGGCAATATTGTGGGCATGGGAGAATTTTACAGTGATATCCGCAGAAACGAAAACAGATACCTGTACTGCCTCTCTCTCGGAGCAAGCAGGTATGAAGCCCTTATGCCCTATATCCGGAAATGCCTTCGCTCCGCACTCAGGCCTACGCTTGCCAATATCGCAACTGCAGGGGTTGTCTTCCTTCCCGGAATGATGACAGGGCAGATCCTCGGAGGGGCAAGCCCCATCCTTGCAATCAAGTACCAGATTTCAATCATGGTTGCCCTGTATGTATCAACATCCATGAGCACGACCTTCAGCATCTTCAGCACTATCCATACCACTTTTGACGAGTACGGGCTGGTAAAAAAAGAAATATACAGGGAAAAAAGTGAGAAAAAAAGGAGAACAGGAAACCTTTAAAGGGGAACAGGAAACCTTTAAAGGGAAACAAGAAACCTTTAAAGGGAAACAAGAAACCTTTGACCTGACCCGCAGGTTATACGTATCCTGGTTATACGTATCCTGTTATGTCCTGCCCTATTGGAGTGGTTTTTCTTATGCATTCCTCTCCATGCTGGACCATATCTCTGACCGCGTTCTTCAGGATTGAAGGGTAGATCTGGCCTACCTGTTCCCACACCGGTTTTCCATGGCAGAAAAACTTGAAGGTAGGCGTGCCCTGGACCCCGTATCTTTCTGCAGTCCAGGGATTTGTTACCACGTTTAGCCTGACAAAAACTGCCGAAGCCCTGTACTCCCTTGCATACTCCGCAAAATATGGTTCCATAGCTTTACAATACGGGCAGACAGGGCTGTAAAACATTACAATAACAGGTTTCTCAGAATCTTCTACCTGCTGTCCCCAGGTCGCATCTTCAATTTCAAGCACATAATTCTCGTCCAATCAATTACCCCCTGAAATAATGAGCTGATGAATTAAATTCAGGAATAGAATCCTTCTCGGGTTTTGAAAAAATATGTGGTTTTTTTCGATAACAATACTTTATGCTATTATTAAAGCAATATTTATGCATTCATTGAATTAAAATTCATTCATCCCCGGATTCAGGACTATAAAAATTTGTATTAATGCGGTTAACGAAGAAATGCGGCTAATGAAGAATGAAGCTGGCAGGACATAAGAGAAATAGAAGAGAAGTCAGAAAATAAAAAAAGATAAGAGCAAATAAATAATCTGAAAAAATAGAAGAAGAGTTAGAGAAATAAAAGATATCGAGAAACTATCAAAAATTCAAAAAATAGAGAGAAGCTTAAGAAAAAGCTGGGGAACAGAACTGGAAGATCAGTTCTGTCTTTTTTCGGATACAGTGATTTATAGGGTAGTTGAGCCTGGCTCTTTAACCCTCGTTATTTACCCGTGATTAAAACTTCAGGGCGGAGTGGAGAACAGAATTCTACCTGTCAGGCTTTCTGTTCAGACTTCCTTTTCTTCGTACTCAGGGTTCATAATCTCTTCGAAACATGTGCTGCAGATGTATTTGTCATCGAGGCATGTTTCTTTGAAATCTACCTTGGGACCACCCGGCTTTGTGGTTGCTTCCTTAAAGACATAGAATTTTTCATTAAACTCTATTGGCTGTCCGCACCTGGTACATACGAAGGGCGGGTTCTCAACCGAATCAATTGCACATTCAATGCATATCAGATCGGACTTGTCCCCGTGAACATCCTTGAATTGGATTGGTTTCATATCGAGACTGGTGTCCACAACCAGCACATCTTCCAGCAATTCCCGACCACAGATATTGCAATACTCTTTCATTGTGTCGCCTCCCTTCTTAAGAGGATTCCTGACAAAACCCTGTGCTGAGCCTACAAAAGGTTTTAAACTCTCCGTGTTTGCACTCATTTGATTCCCCATTTTTAGCCTGTTTTATCCATATCATACCGAACCGGGCAATTTTCCAGAACTTCCACTCCGGCTCAGTATTTTTCTTTCACACCTTCAATCTGAATTTTCACCCTGCCGGATAACATTTAAGCTGCCGGCATATCAGCCTGAGAAGTCCAGTCCCTGACTGAGATAAAAGCGATAAGAAGAGAACATATTTAATTTTATTGTAATGTGTTCCCGGAAATACTTTACGCCTCAAGCAGGAACAATCCGAGAAAACAATGTACAAAATATGTTTCAAACCGCTTTTCAGCTTCTGGCTTAAACTTCCCTATGTAAATATATGTTTTAAAAGTATATACAGTTATTCATTTTGATCAAAATCCGCTGAATAATAACATAAATAATAGTTATGGATAGAGGGACGATTTATAAACATCATAGTTACGGACAGATAAGCGGGTTATAAGCATCATAGTTGTGGATAACAGATTAAATGGCAGTACGCAGGGGGCAGGAGAGGAAAATAAAACAAAGAATTTTATTGATCCTTGATCAATACATAAGAAGGGTAAAGAAGACATAAAAGGACTCGAAAAAATGCTCAAGCAGAGATTCGTGCTGGACACCACAGCACTAACGGATCTGCAGACACGGGAGGTTATGGGTTATACATCCCTTTGTGAGGGGATGAAAGCGATACTTGACCTTATAGCCGACGCTCGCCTGCAGTTCGGGATCAGTTGTTATGTTCCCTATCCATCAGTATACAAGGAGATGTACGAATTTGCAAGCCGTAACGGCTGTGACAGAGATGTTACGGCAAAGATAGATACCTGGCTTGTGAAAAAGGCTCCTGACCGCTATAGAGTTGATGTAACCTCACAGATCTTCCACGAATATGTCTCCTACATGAGGGAAAGGATTAATCGTGGGATGGGGGTTGCAGAAGATGCAATATGGGAGGCTGCAACCGAATGCCTCTTCATGGAAAACCCGCAAAACAAGAAAAAGGAATACAGGGAAGAGGTTGAAAGGGAAGTTATCGGCGGGATAATCGGCAAATTCAGGAATAAATACAGGGCAGCTCTCAGGTATGGTATTCTTGACAGTGCACCTGATATTGACGTCCTGATCCTTGCCAAAGAACTTGATGCAGCTGTCGTTGCAAGCGACTACGGAATCGAAAAATGGGCAGAGCAGCTTGGGGTTCGCTTCGTGCCTGCTAACACCTTTCCGATGATGATCAAAGAGTACCTGAGGCATGCTCCGGAAGGGGAAAAAGAAAAGGGGGACGGAGACAAAAAGAAAAAAGACCATTCAGAGGAAGCAGGATTTATTTAAAAGGCTTAAAGGGTCCCTTAAAAGTTTCAAAGGACTTGAGACAGACAGCTTTAAGGATCCCGACCTTCCTGCATTTTTGGTTTTATTCAGGGGGCCTTCTTAACCGATTATTCCTTTATTGTCCGCGTTCGCCACATATCTTCACTGAATATCCCATCTTCACCAAAGACCTCATCCAGCCTCGCTTAATATCCAGACTTCACTGAGATACATTTATTGGCAAACATAAGCTGTCTTCACTTACATAAATAAGATCAATGCAGTATCTGTCACGCCCTTTAAGGGCAATCCGGGGGGAAAGAGTTTGAGAAATATTGTTATAGAAGAGTTGAAAGCTTCGGAAGTTTACCGCCAGAAGGTAGAGGTTGTTGAAAGAAAAGGGCTCGGGCATCCTGACTATATCTGTGATGCCATCATGGAACAGATTTCCGTAAATCTCAGCCAGAAATACCTTGAGACCTTCGGAACCATCCTTCACCATAACATAGACAAGGGCATGCTTGTTGCAGGGCAGGTGGAAGGAAAATTCAGAGGGGGAAGGGTTGTAAGCCCCATGCGGCTGATCATAGGGGACAGGGCAACCTTCGAATATGAAGGAGTTGAGCTCGATGTCCCCGGGCTTGCAGTCGAGACTGCAAAAGACTGGCTCTCAGAGAAACTCCGTTTTGTGGACCCTGAAAGCGTCATCTACCAGGTTGAACTCAAGAGAGGTTCTGCAGAACTTACGGATATCTTCAGCAGGGGAGGAAAGGTTCTTGGGGCAAATGATACGTCTGCAGCAGTAGGATATGCACCTCTGAGCCCTACCGAAAGGCTGGTACTGGAGACCGAACGCTACCTTAACTCAAAGGGGTTCAAGAAAGAATGTCCGGAGTCCGGCGAAGACATAAAGGTCATGGGGCTCAGGCATAAAGAAGACATCCATCTCACGGTTGCTGCGCCTCTTGTGGACAGGTTTGTCGAATCCGAGGAGGACTACTTCAGAAAGAAAATAGAACTGCACGACCGGATTGAAGAGTTTACTGCCAGGTTTGCAGAAACAGAGAGAGCTGAGTCTGAAGCCTGCATATGTGCAAAACCCACGGCATCCCTTAACACCCTGGACATGCCGGGCAGGGGAATGGAAGGGATTTACACAACAGTTACCGGCACATCCGCCGAGGACGCCGACTGCGGAGAAGTGGGGCGCGGAAACCGTGTAAATGGGATAATCCCCCTAAACCGCCCGGTCAGCAGTGAAGCTGCAGCAGGGAAAAATCCTGTAAGCCATATCGGAAAGATCTACAATCTCCTTTCCCACAGGATCGCAGCAGAGATTTACAATCAGGTCCCCGATGTCTCCGAGGTGTATGTCTGGCTACTGAGTGAAATCGGAACCCCGATCGACCAGCCTCAGATTGCAACTGCCCAGTTAATTATGAAAAAAGGCGCAGCCGGAGATGTAGAAAAAGAGGCGGCAGAAGTAATAGAAAAGGAACTTGAAAATATCCATTCCTTCTCCATGGAACTTGTAGCAGGAAAGAGACCTATCTGCTAACCCGTTTCCGAATCTAGCCCTGCTTTTAACCTATCTGCTGAGCCCGCAGGTCCTGCTAAATAAAGGAGAATAAGAGGATAAGAGTAGGATCTGGGGAATTTATTTAAAGTTCATACCCCGGCAATGAAAGCGATCAGCGCAAAAAACATGGCTATTTTGAACATCTTAGAGGACTTTGTCGGGTTATTTTTTACAAGGAGCTGGATAATGGCTGCAAGAAAGCCCAGGTCTGCCAGCAAGACGATGTAAAGGTAGTGCGACCCAAGGACGGACATAACGTACGGGAGAGGGCTTAAAAGTACGGCAAGAAGCCCTATGAGCACTGCAAGATAGCCTGCTTTTTTTGCCCCGATCCTGAGAGGGAGGGTATCTGCTCCTTCCAGCCTGTCCCCTTCCATGTCCTCGATATCCTTTACGATTTCCCGGGCTGTAATGGCAAGAGCTGCAAGCAGGAAAAGCACGGAAAGAGCCTTAATCCCACCAAGCCCGAAAACCGAGGCTCCGAAGAGAAAAACAGAACCGGTAAGGTAGCCTATGCTCAGGTTTCCCAGAAGGGGAGTACCTTTGAGGGTTTTTGCGTACAGGATCAGGAGCAGGGAGTTAAAAAGGGCAATTAACCCGCAGATCGAATTTATTGAGAAAGCCAGCAGAGTTCCAGAGGCAAACAGAAAGTAAGAAAAGTAAAGAGCTTCTTTTGCCTGCACCCTTCCGGAGGGGATGGGCCTTTCAGGACGATTGATAGAATCTATCCTTATGTCAAAATAATCATTGATAGAGTTGCCTGCACCTGAAACCAGAAACACCACCAGAAACACGAGACCAGAATCAAGAACAGGAAAAGTTCCCGCAAAATTCGAACTTAAAGGCCCGGAAGTCAGGATATTAAAGGCTATCAAAGTTCCTATTACGGCTGCGAAACCTGCCATCAGGCAGTTTCCGTACCTCATAAGTTCCAGGTATGTGCGTATTCCGGCAGACATTAGAAGAAAGCAGCATTATAAAGTATTAAAAGTATCGGATCTGTGGGGCCGAATCTGAAGAATTGAATCTAGAGAATTGAATCTAAAGAATTGAATCTAAAGAATTGAATCTAAAGAATTGAATCTAAAGAATTGAATCTAAAAAGTCCAATCAAAAAGAGCCCACTCAAAATAAGGTTTGAACGTTTAAGTGAAAAAACTCTTCCTGTGAAGGAAAAATATTAAGCTTTTAACCCTCTGTCAGGTTTGGATATACTATAAGGGTACAATTCCACTACCGGATAAAACAATTTAAAGTTGGGAAAAAATCCACCAGGTTTATTAAGGAGAAAGTGGTTCCAGCCCCCCGGAAGAGGATGAGGGTATAAAAAGACCTCTATCGTTAATTTCCCTAGACTTAAGGACTTATGCCTGAATATAACCTTATCCGGACTAATAGTCGGCTTGTTGTATTAAAGTAGAGTCTAGAGACACATTATATCGGCAGGAATCTTGTTTTTGACAGCAGTTTATTGGAAAAACCCACTCAAAACAAGGCTCTAAATTTTGTTTATATGAATAATATAATAAATTGTCAATGACTTACTGGATACCAGAGACCTTTGTTTACGTCTGTGTGGCCGGAGGCCTAAAAAATGAAAACTGGTTTTTTTAATTCTTTAATTTATGTACTATTAGTAATGCTAATAATTCCAGGAATTGCTCCCGGAATGGCATCTGCTGCAGATGAAATAGCTGGAGACAGCGGAAGTTCGGACACAGGAGACTCAGGTGCTGGAGACTCAGGTACTGGAACCGATGACTCGGGACCAACCGAGGAGCCAACCGAGGAGCCAACCGAGGAGCCAACCGAGGAACCAACCGAGGAACCAACCGAGGAGCCAACCGAGGAGCCAACCGAGGAGCCAACCGAGGAGCCGACTGAGGAACCAACCGAGGAGCCAACCGAGGAACCGACTGAGGAGCCAACCGAGGAGCCAACCGAGGAGCCAACCGAGGAGCCAACCGAGGAACCGACTGAGGAGCCAACCGAGGAGACGACTGAGGAGACGACCGAGGACTCAACCGACGATTCAACAACTGAAGACACAGCTGCGGAAGAATCGAGTACTGGAGACAACGAAGACAGCGGGAGTTCAAGTTCAGGTTCCAGTTCAAGTTCCAGATCCAGTTCAAGTTCCGGTTCCAGCAACATAGGAAGCGGTGTTTCGGCAGAACCGGCCAAGAATATCGAAATCAAGGAACTTACTACCAGGAATGTGATAAGTGGTTATCATATTAAGTATGAGTTCCCGGAAAACGTCACATGCATAACGTATATCGAATATGATGCGAAAAAAACATTCAGAAGGACAACAACAATTGTAGAAGTACTTAAAAGCAAATCTGCACTTGTCCCAAAACTTCCTTCAGGCAGAATCTATAAAAATGTGAATATCTGGGTAGGAGACAGTGGAGAAGGACTTCCTACTTCCCTCAAAAATGGATCAGTAGGGTTCAAAGTTGAAAAAGAATGGATTAAAGATAATAACGTCAATGAATCCCTGATAACCCTGCAGTGGTATAACAAAGGCTGGAAACCTCTCTCTACGGAAAAAGTCAGTGAAGACGAGAATTATACCTACTTTAAAGCAAAAACGTCTGGTTATTCCTCCTTTGCAATAACAGAATATCAGGAAGGAAAAATACAGAAAACTCTGAAAAGCCTGGGAAGTGAAGGAAAGTCCCTTCTGAACGGAAGCGCGGGAGAAAACGGCATAGTCAAAGATCCGATGGAACTGGCCAAGACATTTATGATAATTGCCCTGCCTCTGTTTGCGTTTATTGTGGGATATGCCGTTTTGAAGAAAAAGATCTAAGGTTTTCTTGCATGAAAGGAGGTGAGAGTTTGTTCCTCACCTGCTTCTCATTGTTTTTCCCATAATTCTGAAAATTGGTGGTCCCTGATTAACTGGTTGATCTATTCTGGTACGAGGGAGCTGAAAACTTTCAGTCCTTCTTTCCCACGCCTTGCGGGGCCTGGGTCGGCCTGTCAACCAGATAAAAAGGGACTTGAAGACCGACACCGCAATTAAGAGAGATAAATATTGAAGGAAAATAGCCCAGGACCGAGAGAATACTTTCCTTTATCCCGAAAACTGCATTTCAATAAATCGATAAATATAGTAGCCTCCGCCAGCCTGTCTGGCGGCCCTGCAAAAAAAGAAAAGCAGAAAAGACAAAAGAAGCAGAAAGTTATCGGTTTCCCGGTCACTTTAGTATGTTAGTCCTTTCAGACGTCAAAGGTCGTTTACTTGCTAGCTTTTTTCTCTTCTTTCTTCTTATTCTTCCTGTTTTTAGTAAAGACCGCTCTCCTGCGTCGAGCGGGACAAGAAAGAACGATATAGCGTATGGTTGTACGGGTAAGAAACTTTCGTAATTTAATTCTTTTTAGCCCTCTTGAGCACAGCGAAAAGGGCAGCGCGCTGCAGAGCCGCAACTCTGCTGAAATGGGCTGCAGCAAACGGGTAAAACTTTCAGGTGTTTATTTACTTTCAGGTGTTTGTTTACTTTCCTGTGATTATTTTACCTTTACCGCAAGCATCCTGTCAAGAGCCTCTTTTGCCCGGACCCGCACTTCTTCGGGGACGGTCACTACGTGCTGCATCTTTTCAAGGGAAGCAAGGACTTTTTCAAGATTGACCATTTTCATACTGGGGCAGCAGGCAAATTCAGAGATGCAGTAATAGGTTTTATCAGGAGCTGCCTTATGGAGCCCGTGGATGAGCCCGCACTCGGTGCCTATGATGAACTCCCGGGCAGGAGAGTTTTTCGCGTACAGAATCATCCCCCGCGTGCTTGCCACATTATCTGCGAGTTCCAGGACATCGGGGCGGCACTCGGGATGGGCGATGAATTTGGCAAGAGGGTGTTTTTCCTTCATCTTCAGGACATCTTCCCTCAGAATCTGGTGGTGCGTGGGGCAGTGCCCCTCCCAGGGGATGACCTTTTTGTCGGTCCGGGCTGCAACGTAGGCTGCCAGGTTCTTGTCAGGCACAAAGATAACCTCATCGGCGTCCAGGGAGTTTACCACTTCCACAGCGTTAGCAGAGGTACAGCAGATATAGGACTCGGCCTTGATTGCAGCCGAACTGTTCACATAAGAGACGACCGGAGCTCCGGGGTGCTTTTCTTTCAGTCTTTTAAGGCCTTCCACATCCACCATATCTGCCATAGGGCATGTGGCATCGATTTCCGGTAACAGAACCGTTTTTTCAGGAGAGAGAATTGCAGCGCTTTCTCCCATAAAATGGACGCCGCAAAACACGATAACATCCGCGTCCTGGCGGACAGCTTCCTGGCTCAGGGCAAGGGAATCCCCTACAAAGTCCGCAATATCCTGGACTTCGGGACGGGAGTAATAGTGAGAAAGAATAACTGCGTTTCGTTTTACCTTCAATTCCTGGATCCTTTTTATAAGGTCTGCTTGCTGCATGGGATCACCATAATATTTGAGAGAAAAATATGAGTTTGGAATTATAAAGGCATGTTAAACCTAAAGGAGTGCAATAAGGGAAATGCTTTCCATAAGGCGTTTTTTCGGATACATGCCACCTTCTCCGAAGGATTTACGTGCTTAACTCCTCCGGACTATATAATGCTTGTGAACCTGATGTTTGTGAACCCCACCTATCTTTAATCCGAAAATCCAGGTTCAGATACCGAATTCCATTCAATTTGGAGTCAGGCCTCAAGAGCTAACTCAAGAGTTGAGCCTCAGGAGCTGAAAGAATTCAGGTCCCTACCTGGACAGGGCTCAGGATCTTTTTCAGGGTAGAAACTGCAGAAAGGGCTGCGAGATAACTTGTTTTGGGATTTTCCGGGGAAGGGAGATTTTCTACTCTTGTGCTGAATTTTCCGAATTCTCCATCTACGGTAATTTCATGCACATTCCTGGACAGAGAAGGGTCAGCTATTACTTTTACCCTTGTCCGCTCAAAACCTATGCCTGCAAGGCTGATCGTAGCTGCCACGTTAACATTTGCAGGGAAAGCTTTTACAGCTTCCGAGGCAGGCCCTTCAAAAAGTACGGTTTCTTTTTCGAGTTTTTCAAGTTCTATGCCGTGTTCCGCAACATAAGGAGCTCCCATGAGCCCTGACGGAGGTTTCCTGGTGGTCAGGGTGACCGAGGAAATTCCAGCCGCAGATGCCGAGTTTAACCCGTCGATCCCGACAACTGCCCCAGAGGGGAAATACAGCTTGCAGTTATGCTCCCCTGCAAGCCCGAAAAGAGTTTTCCGCAGTTCTTCATCGGCAAGGGCGCCCACACTCAGGACCATCACATCACATCCGGCCTTAAGGGCCTGAGGTACAATGAACCTGACAGCATTCTGGGAGGCGCTTTCTATGATAAGGTCCACACTGCGTATGAGTTCTTCGATCTTCATATACGCAGGCCTGCAGGTCTTCAGGGAAGATGAAAGTTCAAGGACCTTACTCTCCGAAGAGTCGCAGAGGGCGTGCAGCTCTGCACTAACCTCTCCGTTATCAATTGCCCTGCAAATCTGTCCGCCAATGAATCCGCAACCAACAATTCCTATTTTCAGTATTCCAGGCTCCTGAGAATAATCAGTAGACTTTAATTGTTTTAGCCATTAACTTAAGTTGTTTTAGCTGGTATTTATCAATCCGTAATAATTGCTTGCATTATAATTTTCTTTACATGCCCGGCAGAGAAGGAAATCCGGAAACGGGATAACTGTATTCCGTTCTCTCACTTAAAATCTTCTGTTTCCCGCCTGTTTATGTCTTAAAATCCTCTGAACATTTCTGCCTTCCTTTGTCTTTTTTGCCTGTTTTCAGCACCTTACTTAAGAATGAAAATTACAAACAATGGGAGAAAAACAGAATGAAAAAAAAATCAAGTTGCGTGCAGTCACCCCACCCTAAGAGACTGGCCGGTAATTCAATGCTCCTGTTTTTCCAACTTTAAAGGCTGTTGTTTATTATATTTTTTCAAGCCTCTGGTACTTTCCATAAGTTTACGGAGGCAAATAAAAATAACCAATTTTTATAAAAAATCTTGCCGATAAATTTGGAAAACTATTTATTAAGAAACGGTGTCTTGAAAATTCTTAAAGGAGATTGAATAACTATGTTTGAATTAAAAGTTGTTACCCATTTTGCAGCAGCCCATCAGCTTAAGATGGTGGCCAAAAAATGTGAAAACCTTCACGGGCATAACTGGAAGGTCGAAGTTTGTGTGGCTGGAGAAAATCTCAATGATGCCGGAGTACTGGTGGACTTTGGAGAATTAAAGCAGAATGTATCCGAAATTATGACAAGGCTGGATCACAATTTTTTAAATGAACTTGATTACTTTGATGACAACAATCCACCGTCTTCGGAAAATATTGCCCTGTATATCGCAAACTCCCTTCAAACCATGCTCAAAGACCCTGAAGTCAGGGTTACCAGTGTCACAGCCTGGGAATCGGAAAATGCCTGTGCAACATATTTAACGTAATCCATTTTCCACTTTGTAAAAGGCGGGTCATCATTTCTTATTTGAACAAGAAACTTCATTAAAGCGTGGTTTATGCCCTCATTTTTCCACAATGCAGATGCGTATACTTTAAGAAAAATAATACCAACTGGAAAGAGATATACAACCCAAAATGTCCGTACCTCTTATAAATGCGGGAGACATAAAATAGCAGGGTAAAAATCATGCTTATCAGAGAAGTAGAAAGCTTCATAGAAGAAGACCTGGGGTATGATGATGTTTCATGCACTATTGTTCCGGACAGGCCTGCAGAAGCCATCATTTTCACAAAAGAGGACTGTACGGCTGCAGGACTTGGTGAAGCAGCATCAATATTTTGTTATTTTGGGATTCAGGCAGAAACAGATTTTAAAGATGGGGACCGCCTCAGCAAAGGGGATACAATTTTCAGGCTAAAGGGGGGAGCTGTGTCCATTCTCAGGGTAGAGCGCCTTAGCCTTAACTTCCTCGGGCACCTCAGCGGGATTGCAACCCTGACCAGGAACTGCGTAGATATCGTAAGAAAGCATTCGGAAAGCACGAGGATAGCGTGTACGAGGAAGACCACACCCGGAATAAGGAAATTCGAAAAGCTGGCTGTTGCTGCCGGGGGAGGAGACACTCACAGGTTTAACCTCTCGGACGCACTTATGATTAAAGACAACCACATCAAACTCATGGGAATAGAAGCCGCAATCAAAGCAGCCCGAAAAACCAGCTTTACGCGGAAAATTGAGGTTGAGGTCGAGTCTGCAGAAGATGCGGTTCTTGCTGCGAAACTGGGAGCCGACATTGTCATGCTTGACAATATGCAGCCTGAGGCAATCAAAGAAACACTCTCTTTACTTGAAGAAAAAGGACTCAGAAAATCGATCCTTGTGGAAGCCTCGGGAGGGATTTCCCCCGCAAACCTTGAAGGTTATGCAAAAACAGGCGTGGATGTAATATCAATGGGTTCCCTTATCCACAAATCAAGATGGATAGATATTAGCCTGGAAATAGTCGACTCCGAAAACTGAAACTAAAACTGAAACTGTATTTATTCCGCGTATTCCGCGGGGTATGCACTTTCTGTGGACGATATATTTCCTTTTGGCCCACATCTTACTCCCGGGCTCACATATTTTGGGGCTAATACAGAAATTTTGAGATTTGGTTATAAGTTTAACCAGTACTCATCTCTTTTTTTTTAGTTAAAGGATTTCCTGTATCACACAGTTCATTTTCAAATTTTTGTGCACCTGTGAGTGCAGTAGTATTTAAAATACATCTCATTTTTCGGCCTAAAAGTTGAAAACACCGAAAAGATAAATAGGAAGAAAAGAATAAACATTACAAAGATAATAGTCAAAAAATATAAAATGATTAAACAAAAATAGATAGGAAAATCCAGATAAAAAAGACTGATAGATCCTGCCAATAAGAGTCCATTGTATTCGGAATCTCTATCAGAAAAGGATACGAGAATTCGCGCACTCACCACAAATATCGGGCTTAAAGTGAGTGAAAAAAATAAAAAATACCACAGGCTTTCAGTCGGATCTTTCATATAAAAATTAATAATGTAATTGAGAATACAGCGGCCAGTTCCCGCCTTCGACTTAGAACAATTAATTTCACAGTTTAAATCGCTAATCTAAGATTATTAGTCTGAGAATAATTAGAAGGAGAACAACCTGCCATAAATTAACTTTTTTTATCACGAATTAGAGGTAGCAGAAGTGAAACTGAAAGGGATCCATAGAACTGTTTTATTTGCGTTTCTCATCCTGCTGATGCTTGGCAGCACAGCGTCGGCAAGAACCACAGTGTATGACGGTGACATCGAGGAAGGAGAGGTATATCAGCTTAACAATTACGTGATCGAAATTACCGATATCTTCCCTGAAGCCAGCACAGCCTCATACTATGTGTACGAAAGAGACAAGGAAATTGCAAATGGCCTGCTGGATATTAACGAAAGTTTCGAGTTTGATTTCGAAGATGATGGAGAAGTCCAGATGCGCCTGAAGTCCGTGCACAGCGGGGGCGTATTACCCAGAGCTACGATTGAGATCAGTATATCAAACTACAACATAGGAGACCTCTACGTAAACGAGGTTATCGAAAGCGGGCGCTCTGCGGCAACCTTCGCGGGGGATCCAAAGCTTGTAATAAGCAAGAGTATCGATAAATCCGAAATCGAGGTAGGGGACATCATAACTGTTACAGTAACTGCAAAAACTACCGGGAACGATGTTGCAAAAAATGTGCTGTTTACGGACCCCAAACAGGAACATTTTGTCCTGCAAGAAACCACTTACGAAGTTTCGACCAGCATACCGGAGATTGATTACGGGCAATCTGTCCCTGAAACCCTGGTTTATATTTATAAATTAAAAGCAACCGAGGCAGGAAACTTCAACCTCAGAGCTGTGACTGCTACTTATACGAACAGCGCCGGCCAGACCTACCAGTCTTCTTCGAATACACCTTCCATTACTGTAAGTGAAGGAAATAAGCAGAGTGCGAATGTTGACACCATAATGAATGTGGACCTCTCATCTGTGGAAAGGAACGAAAAAATTACCTCAACCATAATCCTGAGGAATACGGGAAATGCCCCTGCCCAGGCGGTCCGCCTCGACATTCTGGTCCCGGAAGGCATGGAATTCGTGGGGGGAGACGAGGGGATTGAAACCATCGGCGGGACCCCCAGGATATATATTGAAACTCTGCAACCCAATAACGACAAAGAGTTCAGGTACACTTTAAAAGCAAAAGAAATGGGGACTTACAGTATAAATTCAAATCTTTCTTATGAGTACAGCAACGGCGTAGATGCCCAGAACATCAGGCAGAACAAGGACTTTGCAACTTCCAGTATCAGTGTAAAAGAAGGAAAATTCGATTTCCTGTTAAAAAATCCTTTATACATCATAATTCCGGCAATCATTCTCGCAGTTATCGGATTTCATGTATACAGACGGCACAGTGAATACAGGTTTTGAAAGAGTTAAACTAAAAGAGTGGAACCTTGCAAATATTAGTAAAAAGAAGCGAAATCCGTGAGAGGTTCCGGACAGAAAAAAAATGGAAAATTCACCATAAAAATGGAGGAGTTTTTTGCTCAATATATTGGTAATAGGAAACGGGCAATGTGGAAACAGGATTCTGGATTCCATTAACCGGCATGCAATGGGTGGGGGAAAAAATTGCAACAAGCTTGCAAAGTTTTATTCAAAGCAGAAATATAAAAGCCATGTTGAAACCCTTGCCTTCAACACTGCTGTCAACGACTTAAAAGAGATGAAGTTTACAAAAGCAAAGGACAGAGTCCATATTCCTCACCTGCACGGAGTCGGTGCAAACCGGAATGTAGGAAAGCACGTCTTTGAAGAAAGTAAAGAAATGATTATGCGGCAGATTGAGGACAGGGGTAATTTTAATATTGCCTTTGTAGTGACCTCAGCTTCAGGAGGTACCGGATCTTCTTTTACCCCGCTTATCGTAAGAGAGATGAAAAAACGCTATAATTATCCCGTTTACTGTGTCGTTGTCCTTCCTTTCAGGGAAGAAGGAACCCTTTACCTTCAAAATGCAGCCTTTTCCATCCGGGACATCCGTCAGAGCGGAGCAGACGGGATTATCCTTGCGGATAACCAGTACCTTAAAAGTATAGGAGGAAGCATCGAGGAAGCCTACAACGGCATCAATGACATGATTGCAGAACGCCTTCTCTTCCTTCTCGATGCTCTTGACAGTGAGATGATGATGGTAACGGACCTCGGGGATTTTCAGACTGTCATGAGCGGGGGTGCAGGGCTTGCAACGATAGGCTATTTCAAGGCTGATACGGAAATGCCTGTCAAAACCGCAATCCAGAATGCCCTCTCTCCTTCAGGCCTTCTTTTTTCAACCAATGTTTATGAAGAAGCAAGCAGGGCAATGATCGTAATCAAAGGTGACCGCAAATACCTGAGCATAGACGAGATCTCAAGTGAAATCGAAAAGCTTTCCGGGTCCGTAGGGCATGTCTTCAAGGGGATAGTCGTAAGCAACGGGGAATACCCGCAGATCCTTTCACTCCTGACCCTGGAGTCCGCCCATGAGCTCGAAAAACTCTATAATGTGGCAGTCCATGCAATCCACTACGAAAAAGCAAAAAAGCAGCGTGTGGAAGAAGGAGCAGAAATGGAAAAAGTCATATCGCAGATTGAAGGAATGGAGCCTGAATACTGAAACTCAGGTCCTTCTCTTCTTACCTTTTTTCTCGTCTTCTTCTAACCTTTTTTCTCGTCTTCTTCTAACCTTTTTTCTCGTCTTCTTCTAACCTTTTTTCTCGTCTTCTTCTGACTTTTTTCTCGTCTTCTTCTAACCTTTTATCCTGAATTTTTTACTTCAGTCAAATACCCCTCTAGCTTGCTGCGGGGATGGAAAAACTTCCCCGGAAAAACATTAATGATAATATGATTTATCAAGTCTATTTTTTGGTTGGTAACTTCTGCTGAAACAAAACTGTTTAGGGTCATTGTCTCCTTTAACGGAATTTGGAGCGGGGATACGAACATACCCCATTGCTTGCAGTGGGATGCGCCAGTGCAACTTTGATTTTATCATTTAAAGAAGGAAAAAGAAAGAATCACAAACTATATATCTGGTTTTGTAGAAGATATTTTGGGTCAAGGGAATAAGGTTACTGTTAAGACGGCCTATCTAAGAGCGTGTCTTAAAATTAAATTTGATTATACAATTAGGACCGGACTTACGCATTTGAACTGAAAAACGGCAGAATTAAACCGTTAAATGTCCAAAGTGTACATTTTAACTATGATGTCTTATGTGTATGATTTTGTACCTCGAGCGAGTGAGTCCGATGTAATTAATTTACGGTCAGAATTTTAATTCAACAATGCCTATTATCCAAATGTGGAAGTGATTTGAATTTTAAGACATCCTCTAAGATATTCAGGCAATAATCTGGCGTAGACAAGCTTATTATCAGGTCTTTGGGGTAGCAGAAGTGAAACTAAAAGGGATTTACATAACTGTTTTGTTTGCTTTTCTTGTCCTGCTGATATATAGCAGTACAGCTTCGGCAAAAACTGCAGTATATGAGGGGGATATTGAGGAAGGACAGGCATATCAGCTTAACAATTACATAATCGAAATCACTGATATCTTCCCTGAAGCCAATACAGCCTCATATTATGTGTATGAAAAGGATAAAGAAGTAGCAAATGGGCTGCTGGATGTAAACGAGAGTGTTGAGTTTGACTTTGAAGAGGGGGGTAAAATCCAGATGCGCCTGAAGTCCGTGCACAGCGGGGGCGTATTACCCAGAGCTACGGTTGAGATCAGTATATTAAACTACAACATAGGAGACCTCTACGTAAACGAGGTTATTGAGAGCGGGCGCTCTGCAGCAACCTTCGCAGGGGATCCAAAGCTTGTAATAACAAAGTCTGTAGATAAATCGAAAATCGAACTCGGAGAAGACGTAACCGTTACGGTAAAGGCAAAGAATACCGGAAACGATACTGCAAATAACGTTTCGTTTACAGACCCGAAACAGGAACACTTTGTCCTTGAAGAGACCACATATGAAGTTTCAGGTGCAGTTCCTGAAATCGATTATGGAGAGTCGGTTCCTGAGACTCTCGTTTACATATATAAATTAAAGGCAGCCGAGGCAGGAACCTTCGACCTCAGAGCTGTGACTGCTACTTATACGAACAGTGCCGGCCAAGCCTACCAATCTTCTTCTAACACTCCTTCTATAAATGTAAGTGAAGAAAATAAGCAAAGTGCAAATGTTGAAACCGCAATGAATGTGGATGTCTCATCCGTAGAAAGAAATGGAGAGATAACCTCTACAGTTGTCCTGAGAAACACAGGCAATGCTCCTGCGCAGGCTGTCCGCCTTGATATTCTTGTTCCGGAAGGCCTTGAGTATGTGGAAGGCGAAGATGGCATTGAGACCGTCGGCGGAACTCCCAGAATATATATCGAGACACTGGAGCCCAATAACGACAAAGAGTTCACATATACCTTAAAAGCAAAAGAAATTGGTACTTATAATGTAAGTTCTGAGCTTTCTTATGAATACAACAACGGCATAGACGCCGGGAACCTGAAAGGGAGCAATAAGTCAACCACATCGAGTATCAATGTCAAAGAAGGGAAGTTCGATTTTATCATTAAAAATCCGCTGTATATCATAATTTTTATAATTATCCTTGCAGCCGCTGGGGTCCATATATATAGAAGGCACAGGCAATACCGATATTAATAGGATAACTCCAGACAGGAAAAATGTGGAAATATTCTTGAAATGGAGGAGTTTTTTGCTCAATATACTGGTAATAGGAAACGGGCAATGCGGGAACAGGATTCTTGATTCCATTAACCGGCATGCACTGGGAGGGGGGAAAAGCTGCGGCAAACTTGCCAGGTTTTATTCCACACAGAGATTTAAAAGCCATGTCGAAACTCTTGCACTGAACACTGCAATTAATGACTTAAAAGAGATGAAATTTACAAAAGCGAAGGATAGAATCCATATTGAACACCTGCATGGGGTAGGAGCAAACCGGAATATCGGAAAGCAGGTTTTTGAGGAGAAAAAAGAGATAATAATGCGGCAGATTGAGGAAAGGGGCAATTTTGATATGGCATTTGTGATAACCTCGGCTTCAGGGGGGACCGGTTCTTCGTTTACCCCTCTTCTCGTAAAAGAGATGAAAAACCGATATAACTATCCTGTTTATTGTCTCGTTGTCCTCCCTTTCAGGGAAGAGGGAACGCTTTATCTGCAAAATACCGCCTTTTCGATTCAGGAAATCCGCCAGAGCGGAGCTGATGGAATAATCCTTGCAGATAACCAGTACCTGAAAAACATAGGAGGAAGCATTCAGGAAGCCTATGATGGCATTAACGACATGATTGCCGAACGTATCCTCTTCCTGCTTGATGCCCTTGACAGTGAGATGATGATGGTAACAGACCTGGGGGATTTTCAGACTGTCATGAGCGGGGGCGCAGGACTTGCAACGATCGGCTTTTTCAGGGCTGATAAGGAAATACCTATCAAAACAGCAATCCAGAATTCACTTTCCCCTTCAGGCCTTCTGTTTTCAACCAATGTTTATGAAGAAGCAAGCAGGGCAATGATTGTAATCAAAGGCGACCGCAAATACCTGAGCATAGATGATATCTCTACTGAAATCGAAAAGCTATCGGGAGCCGTAGGGCAGGTATTTAAGGGGATAATCGTGCGCAGTGGCGAGTATCCCCAGGTCCTATCTGTACTCACCCTGGAGTCAGCCCGTGAAATGGAAAATCTCTACAGCGTAGCTGTCCAGGCGATTAATCAGGAGAAGGCAAAAAAGCAGCGTGTGGAAGAAGGATCTGAAATGGAAAAAGCCTTTTCGCAAATTGAAGGGATGGAGCCTGAATACTAAAATTAAGGTCCTTCTCCTTCTGGCCTCTTTTTTTCGGTTTATTTCAGGTTTTTTCAGACTTTTCTATTGAACCTTTTTTTGAGCTTGAGTTTTCTATTCCGATTTTTCTATTGTGACCTTCTTTGAGCCTGAATTTTCTATTCCGATATTTCTATTGTAACTTCCTTTGAGCCGGAATTTTCTCTGTTCTTAGTATGTCAAAAAAGTCAATGGTTCCGGACATCACAATGCCATAAATGAAAAAGTAACGGATTCATAAAACACCTCATCCATGATAGAAATTATCATCAACCAGATGAAAAATCGTAATAAATCACACCAATTTTGATAAATTATTGACCGTGTAAGAATTATTTGAAAAATTTAGTTAACTTTATGTAATACACTTTCTCTAGTAAACTAGAGGAAAGTAACATGAAAATCTCCCCCTGTATTAAATTAGAGAAACTTATTTTCATCGGAGTGCTTATCGTTGCCCTGGTTGCAAGTTCAGGATGTACTGACACGAGCACATCTTCCGAAGATGTAAAAGGCACGGTCCCGGTAGAGTCTGAAGAAATCACAACAGGTACCGATGAACTGGTAGAGTCTGCAGAAATCACAATCACGGATGGGTTCGGCAGGGAGGTCGCCATACCCGCAAACGTCGAAAGTGTCGTCTGCTCCGGGTCAGGGTGCCTGCGCTACCTTGTGTATCTCCAGGCCCAGGACCTCATTGTCGGAGTTGACAGCATAGAGACAAGAGAGTCCGAGATTGAAGGCCGTCCCTATGCCCTTGCAAACCCTCAGCTGAAGAGTTATCCCCTGATAGGCGAGTTCAGAGGCAATGATGACCCTGAAAAGATCATTGCAATCGGCCCGCAGGTCATCCTCAAGACGGATTCAAGCGATCCTGCAAGTGCTGCTGCAACTGCCGACGAGCTTCAGGAAAAGACCGGCATTCCTGTAGTGTCCTTCCCTTCCGGGTCTATGCGGAGTGACGAGGATAAAGCTGATATGTACAGTTCGCTCCGGTTAATGGGAGAAGTCGTTGGAAAGGAAGAGCGGGCAGAAGAAGTGATTGCTTACTTCGAAGCAGCAATGGAAGACCTTGAAAACAGGACGGCAGACATTCCCGAGTCCGAACAAAAGACGGCCTATGTAGGAGGGGTGAGCAGTGCAGGAGCTCACGGGATAATTTCCACAGAGCCTGCGTACGCCCCGTTCCTCTGGGTACATGCGAAAAATGTAGCCTCAGGAATCGGTGTGGACCATGCCGACATTGCCAAAGAAAAACTCGTTGAGTGGGACCCGGAATATATCTTCATAGATGTCGGAACAATCCAGCTTGGGGACGGCGGCGCCATCAATGAGCTTAAGACAGATTCCTCACTCACAGGGCTTTCGGCTGTGGAGAGTGACAGGATTTACGGAGTGGTGCCCTACAATTACTACAGCACAAACCACGAGTCAGTACTTGCAAACGCCTACTTTGTTGGGAAGGTTCTCTATCCTGACCGGTTTGAAGATGTTGACCCGGAGACTAAAGCCGAGGAGATATTCACCTTTTTTGTGGAAAAGCCCGTATTTTCAGAGCTGAATGCACAATACAACGACCTTGGCTTCACACAGATTTCTCTGTAAAACGGAGGGTATGAGGAAGTGCACCTTTACGATGGAGAGATTCCGGCTGACTACCTCGGGTACGTACGACGCAAGTCGATCTATATCCTGGGGGGAGTCATCCTCCTCTTCTTTATGTTTGTATATTCGATCTCTGTTGGGGCTGTATCTATCCCCCCCTACGAGGTACTGAAAACCTTGATGGGACAAAATGTCTCTACCAAGTGGGATGCCATCATCTGGAACATCCGCCTCCCCCAGGCACTTGCGGCAGTTGTCGCCGGTGTTGGGCTTTCCGTTACGGGGGTGGTGATGCAGTCGATCCTGCGCAATCCTCTCGGATCCCCTTTTACCCTGGGAATCTCGAATGCAGGAGCTTTCGGAGCTGCCGTCTCGGTGATCGTCCTCGGAACAGGAAAGATGCAGTCGACCGTTGCAAATGCGGTCACAATTAACAACCCTTACCTTACAACTATGACTGCATTCCTCTTTTGCCTCCTCGCCACAGGGATAATCCTGATCATCTCCCGGATACGGGGAGCTTCTCCCGAAGTGATGGTGCTTGCCGGAGTTGCACTCTCTTCTCTCTTCACCGCAGGGACAATGTTCCTGCAGTACTTTGCTGACGACACCCAGCTTGCTGCAGTCGTTTTCTGGACATTTGGAGACGTAGGGAGAGCGAACTGGAATGAACTGGCGATTATAGCAGGAGTTGTCCTGCTTTCGATCTTATTCTTCGTCGCCAACCGCTGGAACTATAATGCCATCGATGCGGGAGACGAGACCGCAAAGGGGCTCGGGGTCAATGTTGAGAGAATAAGGCTTATCGGCATGGTCGTAGCAGCGCTGGTCTCGGCGGTGATCGTAGCGTTTCTTGGCGTCATCGGGTTTGTAGGATTAATCTGCCCACATATGGTCAGGCGGCTCATAGGAGATGACCAGAGGTACCTGATCCCGGGCTCTGCCCTGATGGGAGGAATCCTCCTTCTTGTTTCGGATACAGCTGCAAGGCTTATAGTTGCACCTTACGTGCTTCCGGTATCCGTGCTCACCGCCTTTATGGGGGCGCCTACATTTATTTATCTGCTTATCAGGGGGTATCAACGGTGATTCTTTCTGTAGAAGAACTTCAGTTTTTATATCGTAACCGTAAGATCCTTCATGAGATTGCTTTTTCAATCGATGAAGGCGAAGTTGTCGCAGTCCTGGGGCCCAACGGCGTTGGCAAGACTACCCTGTTAAAATGCCTGAACCGGATCCTCCACCCGAAAGGTGGAGCAGTCCATATAGACGGGGAAAACCTTTTCGACCTCGGGACAATGGAAATTGCCCGCCGCATCGGATATGTCCCGCAGCGCGTGGAAACAGGAAGGCTGACGGCTTTTGATGCAGTCCTGCTGGGACGGCGCCCCCATATAAAATGGAATATTACGGAAAAGGATCTCAAGATCGTTGATTCAGTCTTCAGGCTGCTCTCGATGGAAAACCTGCGCCTGTCCTATATCGATGAGATGAGCGGAGGAGAACTCCAGAAGGTAGCAGTAGCCCGTTCCCTTGTCCAGGAGCCAAAAGTCCTGCTCCTTGACGAGCCGACAAGCAGCCTTGACCTGAAGAACCAGGTGGAGATCCTGACCATTATCCGGCAGATAGTCCTTGAACACAGGATTGCAGCTGTAATGACGATGCATGACCTTAACCAGGCCCTCAGATATGCAGACAGGTTTATCCTCCTGAAGGGGGGAAAAATTCACGCCCACGGAGGAGTGGAGGTAATTACCCCTCAGGTAATTGAAGAGGTATACGGCCTGCCAGTCATGATTGGGGAGATTTCAGGAATTCGCTGTGTAGTCCCGGGGAACCCGGCATGGGACTGCCACACAGGCTATGTTGCAAGCAAATGATGCAGTAATAGAAAGAAGAAGAACTGCGAGAAAGAAGAACTGTGGACAAAAGTACTGGATAAAAATACCGGACAAAAGTATTGGACTGTACTTTGTGAATATACCTCAATAAGAGGCGATGGAAAATTACGTCTTAAAAAGAGCTTAAGGAGGTTTGCCGGGAAGGCAAACTCAATCCTTAAGTGGAAAAATCCCTTGGGTGGGAATTTCCAGAATTACCTGGTAATCATCATTTCTGCGGTTTCAGGCTTGTAGAACCAATCTCTCGGAAGTACCTTTTCCTGCTTGTAGTACTTAACAAGCCTTCTGATTTTGGATTCGGTAAGGTTGAGAGAACGCTTGTTGTGGACATCTTTCTTGTTGACAGAAAGGTGCTTCCTCAGTCCCAGAGCCTTCACGATAAGGTTGGTAAGGTCTTCGGGAATGTTAGGAGCAACGTTGTTTTCCTTGAGGATTGTTGTGATCTTTTTGCCTGTGATGAGCTTGGCGTCAGGGACTCCATAGCGGTCTCTTAAAACCATTCCGATTTCGGCGGTGGAGACACCCTGTTTCCAGAAGTCAAGGATAATTGTGGTAACTTCGTCTGCTCCAATCTTGCACCACTCGGGCGCTTCGGTTCTGTTAGGCCTGGTGGAGGAGGACTTGCCTTTTCTTTTGGTGTGCATTTTTGCCATATCTGATTCTCCTGATATCAATTGATCGATACCCGAAAGAAAAGCTCTTCGGGTTGAGGTTATATCTTTACCGATTATAACGGACCAACACATCGATCGGGAGATTTTAATCCGCCACAGCAAACTGCTGCGTGGCTTTTTTCAGGAACTCCTGCAAAAGCGTAAGTTTTTCGGTAAAAACATCACTAGAGAACGCACCATAGGATATATACTTTGTGTCGGAATTCCGGGATTTCAGGTTATTAAAACGGTTTCCAGAGGTAAAGGACTATTCTTGCCCCTCCCGGATTTACCTGTCTGTAAATTGCCTCTATCCGGGAATCCCTCAGAGCCTGAGCCTCGGAGAGATCTTCTGCCTCGAGTATGGCATAGACCGTCTCATTGACCTCGCCTGAAAATTCAGCTTCAAGTTCTGCCCTTATCTCTGCTCTGATATGGTCTGCCAGCAGGGCTTCAAATAAAGAGAGCTCTGCAGTGGATACATTTTCGGAATAGGATTCGGAATCAAGGGCAAACCCTGCTTCAAGCAGGTTTGAGAGATAGGCATAAAATTCATCTCCCGTTGAAGAGGAATTGGCCTCCTTCGCATTTTCAGAAACCCCGTAAAGCAGGGTCTCAAAAGACTCATCTGCTTCCTCTCCGAAAACCGACCCCGAATAATCCGAAGGGAAAAGCAGCTCAACAATCGTTTCTGCCCCTTCAAGCGCTGCAGCATCGAGAGAAGCATTAAAAGCCCGGAAAAGTTCTCTTGAAGCCTCTTCGTCAGAAGCGTTAAGGGAAGCTTCAAGTAAGGAATCATTTACACAGGCAAGCAGAGAATCTTTGGAAGGTGCACTGGCATAAAGGGGCATGGATAGTTTTGTACTCTGTCGGATAGCATCTGCAGGAGGTTCTTCTCCGACTATAAGTTCACTTCCCAGAGGAAAAGCTTCCACAGGATACCAGTAAGCTTCAAACCGATAAGAAAACCTTCCTGCAACTTTCCTGTCCAGATAAACTGCGATAGCTTCAGAAGCCTGAGCCGAATAGTCCTCAGCAAGGGGGTTGAGTGAAACAGTTGAACCGTTGTCTGACAAAGTGAGGGAGACGGCAAGGTAGTCGGTTGTCAGGTCAGCAAAAGTCCTGTGTTTTTGTTCTTTTCCGAAAAGAGTGTGAGCAGGACTTTCAACAACCGAGTTTTCGGGGACTGAAACGTTAAGCACCGAAAGAGGAGAGATTTCATACTCGAAGTCCTCAAGTTTGCAGGAAAGAAGGGACTCGAGCAGATAAGCGTCCATTTCTGAAGATGTCACATATCCGGCTGCGATATACTGTTCATCAGTCTGCATGGAGGGCATAAGAAGGACTCCGGAAAGTGAAATTAACACAAGCAAAAACAGGGCATCAAAAACTGTGGAATAACCCGAAGATTCCTTAACATAAACGGAAGGTTCCTTAATGGAAGGTTCCTTAATGGAAGATTCCTTGACATGATTAGAAGATCCATTGATATAAACAGAAGAACCCACAAAATAAACAGGAGATCCCGTAACATAAACAGAAGATTCCTTAACAGCTTCTCGCTTTACTTTTTCATCATTTACGTTTTGTGACGTCCCGGAATTTAGAGAAGCTTTCAAATATTTCAGATATTTCACCCCCTGAATCAGAGATCCTTTTCAGAACCCGGGCAATTACAGTTTTCGACGCTCACTCCGGCTTGATCTTTTTTTACACCCAGGGAGTTTTATACAGCACTACAGTAAGGGTTCCGGGAACCGATTCTGCAGGACTTAACTCGATTACAACCGGCACCGAAGCCGCAACTTTTTCCTGTCCCCCCATAAGGTAACCAGGTTCGACCATATCGGGTTCGAGGAGCCACTGCCAGCGCCCATCTTCGGTCCGGACTTCGACCAGAAACGGGTAATTTCCGGAAAAGGCTGCAAAGAAATTCGTTCTCTCCTCACGTCCATCGACCCCTGAAAGCTTATCAAGGGTAGATGCCGAAAGTGTGCCCGGGTTTTCAGCCCGAAGGGCAGGCGCTTCTGACAGTGTTCCTGCAAGAAGGGAGGCACTTTCATAGTTTTCAAGGGCAAAAGAACGGTCTTCGTATCCCATATATGCCCTGGAAAGGAGGGCTGTAAGGACCACGAACCCTATGACCGCAAGCGCGGTAGCGACAAGATCGGAATGGGGTTCAAGAACTCCCCTTTCATCCCTGAGGATCGAAATGCCAGATGAAGTGCTAGACGAAGTGCCGGATTTTTTCCCGAATTTTGCCCCGGCTGCGATTATTCTCCCAGCTGCCTGTAAATTACTGGCAAACCTGGACACAACCTTACTGATAAACAAGGACACAACCAAAAGTAGAGACCCCCTCTCTGTCCTTCACATAAATAAGTTCTTTCTTTATGAAGATGTTTTCACCTGCGTTCAAAACCACTTCTTCGACCCCGGAAACCTGAAGAAAAGCCTTAATTTCCTGAAAATCAGCTGTGAGAGGAGAGTCTTCACTCCCCTCAGCCCCGAACTTTGTATGTAGTCTTCCCTGGAGTACGGACTCATTGAAAGGCAGAACCCTGAAAGCAAAGGGCCTTGTAGCACTGAAATTTTTTTCATCAAATTTAGCCTTCAAATGAACATACTCTCCTGAAACGCAAACCTCAATGTTTTCCCCAAATGGAGAAGCCCGAAAGATTTCATTCTCATCAAAACGGTAGGAAAACTCCTCCGAAACCTCTTCCTGAAAACTCTTTGCTCCAGCTTCGTCCACAGCTGCTTTGAAATCCCTGGCAAGGAAGTCAAGCTGTTCCCGGGCCTCAATCTCTTTAAACCCGGCAGCCAGTTGAAAAAGGGCTGCAAAGAGGACTACACTGGCAAGGATAAGGGCTCCCTTTGAGATTAAAAAGTCAGCCCATGCCGAATCGTCCCTTAATAAGTCTTTTCTTCCACGGATTTCCCCTGCTCTCATATTTTCTTATCAGCTCCGGTTTCAGAGATCAGTACGAAAAGCCTGCCAGATTCAGGTTCGATTTTTGTAGAAAGGAGTAACATATGCCTGCCCGGACCAAGTGAAAAGGGCCCATCAAGCTCCGGATTCGAAAATGAAGCAGCTGCGGGATAAAAGGTTGACTTTCCTCCTATGGTGATAAAGTAATTAGCCGCATCCTCAGGCCAGTTCCCATCCCTACCAGGCAGTACCCCAAAATCCACAGATACTCCCTGAGGTATCCTTAGCTCAAAGACAATTTCACTTCCCTCTCCCCGTATGGAGAGCTGTTCGGCAGCAGCAGTTAGCTTTGAAACCTCATCCAGAGCTTCCTGTTCCCTTGCCTGCTCCAGAAAAACAGAAACCTGAACTGCAGAGAGGAGCAGAAGTACGGCAAAGACAAGCCCTGTAACTGTAAGCCTGAAAGGAAGCCCACATACAGCAGACTCATCAGTTGTAATTCGACAGGCTGAAACCTGCACCTTATCAACCGTAACTTTACTCCCCCCGCATTCAGATTCCGGAAAACTTTGGAAAATAGATGCAATAAAATTTAAGCTGTTTGACTATAAAAAGATTATCGTTCTATTTAATACTAATAAACTACAATAAATACATAGATAGAATAACTTATAATATAACTGGACAAAAATAGTTGAAGTGAAACCCCTGGAAAACCGGTTATAAGATTCTTTTGCAAAAACTCCAGACCGGCTGGCTAAGGCGCTTATATTTGCCGAAATAGAAAAGCGGTTTCCGGAGTAAAGGGAAAACATTTATCTGGCTGCCAGGCCGGCCCCACCCCCCCACGCGGCGCAGGGAGAGAAAACCGAAAAATTATCGATTGGACGCCTTAATAGATCAACATAATCAGGAAATACCAGATTACACGCGAAAAGAAAAAGGAAAAGAAAAGAAAGAAAAAAAGAAGCAGAAACTGGACTAAAGGAAAAGTTCAGTCCGGCTGTCCCGTTATTTTTCCAATAATCTCTTCCAGCGTTAGGAGTTCCTGTTCTCCGGAGACCATATCCCTGAGGGTCAGTTTTCCTGCCTCGAGTTCTTTTTCCCCGACTATGATCACATAATCGGCGTTGATGGTGTTTGCATAAGAGAGCTGGGCTTTGAAGTTGCGCTCCATCAGGTCTATCTGGACAGGCAGGTAATTTCTTAATTCGGTCGCAACCTTTACGGCTTCGATGTGAGTTTCGGGTTTTGAAACCAGCACAAGGTTTTTGGGCGCAGGAGCTACCAGTGGGCATATCTCCATTATCCTGTCAAAACCTATTCCGAAGCCTGTGGATGGCACATCTCCGCCTCCGAAAAGCTGGATAAGCTGGTAAGAGCCTCCACCGCATACCTGTTTCTGGGCGCCAAGGCCTTCGGCGTAAACCTCAAAGACCATACCCGTGTAATAGTCAAGCCCGCGGGCAATCCCGAAATCAAGCGAGTAATTGACGCCGTATGCGTCAAGAAGTTTAAGGGTCTTTTCAAAGCTTACAAGCTCGGGGATGTTCCCGACTATTTCTTTTACCTTCGGGAGGATGTACCTGCCTTCAAGGTGTATCAGGCGGAAGAGGTCGGACTTCAACTGTTCTTCTGCCCCGATTTCCTCAAGCAGGGCTTCAAGGCCTGCATACTCTTTCTTGTCCACAAGCCTCATGACCTTACTAACGATTTCAGGTTCGAGCCCTTTTAAAAGAGTACGGATCACCGCAAGGTTTCCAAGCTTCATGTCGCCCTGTATGCCCACGGCTTTTAGCAGGGCATCGGCAAGGGCAATAACCTCGGCATCAGAGTCGGATTTTCCGCTTCCGATGAGTTCGACCCCGAACTGCCAGAACTCTCTGAAACGCCCTTTCTGAGGGCGTTCGTAGCGGAAACAGTTTTCAAAGTAGAATAACTTCAACGGCTTGGGGAAAGGCTGAAGTTCGTTCACATACATCCGCATGACAGGAGCCGTAAGTTCCGGCCTGAGGGTCATATCCCTGCCTCCTTTGTCCGCGAAGTTGTAGAGTTCCCCTATAATGCCTTCTCCGGACTTAAGGGTAAAAAGGTCCAGATGTTCAAACGTGGGCGTAATGATCTCACTGTAGCCCCAGTTGCGGGCAACATTTCGCATAACGCTTTCCACGTACCTTCTCCGGGCAGTATCTGCGGGTAAAAAGTCCCGGGTCCCTCTTGGCCTGTTAACTGTCATTTTTTAATGCACCTGGTATATCGAATTTAGAGAAATATCGAATTTAGGGAATTATGCTGAAGACATACTCTGCTGAATACACAGCCATCTGTTAGGAAAAATCACTCTATACATTCCACAAACAGGATATAAATTCTCGTAAATAGCCCGTATTCCTGTAGTTGTACGGGATTTATTCTGCTCCTCTTCAGCTATCTGGATGGAGTAGTCAAAAACAAGCTATTTTACTTTTTCGTTATTCACCCTATACAGACTAAAAATATCCACACAGACCGGGGGTTAGAAAACCGTATTCTGCAAAGGAAGGAAAACAGAAGAAATATATTTATTTTGTAAAATAAAGTAGAATGGATTCCAGAAGGCAGAGATTTCGCAATCAAATAACCACAAAGCAAATAAAGGCAAGTTTGCACCGGCTAATATAATAAACAACTTAATATACATGATTCACGCTAAATATTTGCGATCAACGTGTCAGAGCAAAGAAGTGTACCTTTAAGGGAGCATCTGCTGGCCCTGAAGCCCTGCTTACATGGAGGGCTAATCCAGGCAACTTCGGAGATGTACGGGATCCCCGAAAACGAAATCCTCGACTTCAGTGCAAACTTTAACCCTCTGGGAAGTCCCTTTGACTATCCGGAAAGCAGGCTAAACTTTGACAAAATTATTAGCGAGATTCGTGCGAAACTCCTGGAATACCCTGACAACAGGTATCTGGAGTTCAGGGAAGCTGCGGCCAGATTTGTAGGCCTGGGAGTAACACCGCAGAACATTATTCCCGGCAACGGTTCAACGGAAATAGTCCGGCTTGTAGTCGAATCTGTGGCCGAAAAAGGAGACAAGGTCCTTTTACCCTGGCCCACTTTCGGAGAATATGAAATGCAGTGCCGGATCGTGGGAGCAGAACCGGTATACCCTGCACAGGAAGAGGTAAATACACTCTCTGATGAGATGCTGGAAGAAGCAAAGATCCTTTTTATCTGTAACCCGAACAACCCCACAGGAAAACTCCGCAGCAGAGAAGAACTTAAAGCCCTTGCAGAACGCTGCAGAGAACATAAAACCCTTCTTTACGTTGATGAAGCCTTCATTGAGCTGGCTGACCCTTCGCAGAGCGTTGCAGACCTTCCTGCAGACAACGACTATGTTTTTGTCATGCGCTCCCTTACAAAGGACTTTGCGATCCCCGGGATCAGGATGGGCTTCGGGATAGCTTCACAGGCCATGGCTGATATCCTGAACACAGCAAGGCTGTCCTGGAACCTCGGAGCTATCGCAAATGCTACCGGAGTCGCACTTCTTAATATCGAAGGCGGGATTGACAGCCCGTACCTGAAAAAAGCCAGGGAAATGATCCTGAAGGAGGGTGAAACGCTCAAAGCCAAACTTGACAGGATCAGAGGCTTTGAAGCCGGGGAAGTGAATGTTAACTTTATTTTTGTCGATATAAGCAAATTCATGCTCAACTCAAGTGAACTGGCTGAACGCCTTGCGGCCAGGGGTGTCCTTATCCGGGACTGCGTCTCCTTCCACGGACTGGGAAAAGATTACATAAGGGTTGCGGTCAGAACCGAAAAAGAAAACGACCGGCTCATTGCTGTAATCGGGGAAGTTATCACCGAATGGGGCCGGGAACAGGCAAAGAACGAACTGCAGCACGTGATCGAGAAGGCCAGTGAAGAAGGCATAGGGGGCAGGAAGACCTGCGAATATTACCCCTGCCACTTTGAAGGCCAGAACTGCACCTTCTGCTTCTGCCCGTTTTATCCCTGTGAAAACGAAAAAACCGGGGGAAAATGGATCCAGAGCTCAAGAGGCGGCAGGGTATGGAGCTGTGTTGACTGCCACCTTGTCCATAAAAAGGAAATTGCCCAGAAGATCCTTGACTGCCTTATGCAGGAAGGGGACACGGACGAACTTGTAAAAGTAGCCTGGAAAAAAGTAATGGAGCCTATCATATGATCATCCCGGACAGCGGGCACCTTGCTCTGGTACTCCTGCTTGCCGCGGGCATAGACATCGTATTCGGGGAACCTCCTGCTGCTGTTCACCCCGTTGTCTGGATAGGAAAATTGATCAACCTTTTGAAAAATAAAGCCCCTAAAACCCACAGGAAACTCTACGGCACTGCAATGGCTCTATGCTGTGTTTCCTTCGCGTCTTTACTGGGCTATTCCGTCCTCTACATCGCCGCCCTTCCGGGAATTCCGGGCTTTTTAGCTCTCCTTATAGAGGCTTACTTCCTGAAAGCCACCTTTGCAATCAACTGCCTGCTGAGCCCTGCCAGGGAGATTTACAAACACCTTGAAGAAAACCAGCTGGAGAAGGTCAGGGAACTTCTCCCGATCTACGTAAGCCGGAACACTTCCAAACTGACAAAGACCCAGATGTCTTCGGCAGTTGTGGAGTCGGTATCAGAGAACTATGTGGACGGCATACTGAGTCCGATATTCTATTACGCCCTTTTCGGAGAACTCGGGCTTGTGGCTGCCTACGCCTTTAAAGCCATAAGCACCCTTGACTCAATGGTAGGGTATAAAACCGAACCTTACAGGGAACTAGGATATTTCTCCGCAAAGTCCGATGATGTATTGAACTGGATCCCGGCACGGATTTCAGTAATCTTTATCCTTGCTGCAGCCGTTACAGTATCCTTATTCCCCAGAAAAGGAAGAAAAATCAATCCCCTCGACAGCGTAAAAACCGCTCTCGAAGACGGGATGAAGACCCCTTCCCCCAATTCCGGCTATCCGATGGCTGCTACTGCCGGGGCTCTTGGAGTCAAACTCGAAAAACCTGACACCTATGTGCTGGGAGCCTCATACCCGCCTACCGAAGTAAAAGATATAAAACGGGTATCCCAATTAATAGCAATTGCTTCAGGGTTTTCACTTGTTGCTTTTGTGGCAGTGATCCAGATAACGGGAATTTACTTTTATCTGTGATCTGACATACCTTTGTGATCTGATTTACCCCCATTAATGAGGACTAATACAGGATTTCGGCCAATCCGGATATGTGGAAGTCCGGATTCTGAGCGACCGAATATGTCCGGCAAGTGATGCTGGAAGCAGTGAAACCCATCGGGTTGATCGGCATAAAAGCTTAAAACCTGTTTGTCGTTTAAGCTTAATCATTTCAAGATAAACAGTTATAATAATTTCAGAAAGCCAAACATAAACGTTTTAACAACCCCGGAGTGATCAGTATGAAGTTATCCGATATTGAGGAAAGGGACCTGAAAAAAGGGCAGCCTGAAAAAATAGAGGAAAAAGCTACCGTTGATATCCTCGATGTCCTGGCCGAAGAAGGCATAAGTATTCAGGACCTTGCGGACACGGCTCTCGAAATGTACGTCCCTCACCCGGGACTTGAGACAAGGGAAAAAGCCGAAGCCCTGTTTAAAAGAGAACTCAAATTCGCTCTTTCGGACCCGAACCTCTGCCTTCTGATTTATTCCGGGATCCTGCTGGAGAGAGAAGGCAGAGCCGGAAGCCTTCCGAACCTCAGCAAAAGTTCCTACGAAAAAGACCTGAGTTTTATAATTGCAGACGAAGTGCTGGGCAACAGCATCGCAAACTACATCAGCGGTTCTAAAGGGACATTCGAGTTTGTCAGGTATGACAAACTAAAACCCGGAATCCTTGCAGACCTCGGACCCTTTATGGACGACGTGATCGGCGGGCTTATCGGAGGGGTCTCCTCCAATATGTATTCAAGAGGTATGGCAGAGTTTGAAAGGAAAGACTGAAAAACAGGCGATACATAATGAATTCATATTTACTTGCATTTAAGTCGGGTTTTGGTTTCCTTTCCACGATCCCTGTAGGAATCAGCATGGAAGGGATCGATGAACTCATGAAAAAGATCTACTTCTACCCTGTCGTGGGAGCCGTACTCGGGCTTCTCATAGGGGCAATTGCATACATAGGGCAATTGATTTTCCCGGGTCCCGTCCTGGCAGCCCTTATCATGGGATCTGTATATTACTTTACAGGCTTTAACCACCTTGACGGGGTCACTGACATGGGAGACGGCTTTATGGCCCACGGGTCCCGTGAGAAAAAAATCAAGGCCTTAAAAGACACGACCCTCGGGACAGGAGGAGTTGCTTTCGGCATGCTTGTACTGCTCGCCTTTTACGGTTCCATAAGATCGGTTCAGGACGAAGGCATTACTGCTTTTGGTTCCAATCTTCCGCTTCTTATGTGTGCATCCATGTTTATAGCTGAAGTCAGTGCCAAACAGTCAATGCTTACAATTGCCGCTTTTGGAAAACCGCTCCCACGGCCGAAAGAACAGGCATATCCCGGCCTGGGAGAAATGACGATGAACGGAGCAACCCGAAAAAACTTCCTTATAGGATTTATTTTCGGAGCGGTTGTATGCTTCCTGCCCTTTGGACTGATAGGGCTGCTTCCATACCTGGCAGCATGCATCTCGGCTCTCGTACTCCTTAACAGGAGCTATGCCCACTTTGGGGGCTTAAACGGCGACGGAATAGGAACGGCTAACGAGATTGGAAGGATAACTGCCCTGATAATTATTGCAGTTACCCTCAAACTTTCATTAAATGGATACCTGGGAGGTTTAGAATGGACGCTATTGTAATGGCAGGAGGGTTCGGACAGAGGCTTGGGATGGGGGAAAAGCCCTGCGTTGAACTGCTCGGAAAGCCACTCATTACCTATGTGATTGATACCCTTAGATCAACAAAAAGTATAGACAGAGTTTTCGTAGCGGTCTCTCCTGTTACCCCGAAGACCGAAATAATGATCCAGGAACGCTACAAAGGCGAGGTCCAGGTAATAAGGACCTTTGGCGGGAACTATGTAGGGGACATGATCCATGCAGTGGAGACTTCGGCGACGACGGGTCCCGTAATGATTATCATGTCCGACCTGCCCCTGATCGACTCCGAGCTTATTGATTCGGTAATCGGGAAATACAGGGAAGAAGGAAAGCCGGCACTTTCCGTTTATGTCCCGATCAATGTCTGTAAGGGAGCGGGAACCAGGCCGGATACCGTATTCAACAAGGATGGAAAACTTATCGTGCCCGCGGGAATAAATATCCTTGACAGTTCGCAAATCCGAAACGAACAGGAAGACTTTAATCTGATACTTGATAATCCCAGACTAGCAATAAACATAAATACCGTTAAAGACCTGCAGCGCTGCAAGGATTTGCTGCAGTGCTCAAACTAAAATTTGCTAGAGGTGTCATAGATTCTATCCTTAAAAAACCTGATATTGAGCCGTGATGGGAAAAAAATTCTGCGTGGAGTCAACCTTGAAGTCGGAGACCGTGAAATCCACAGCATCATCGGCGCAAATGGCGCAGGGAAAAGTACACTTGCCTACACCCTGATGGGGCTCCAGGGTTACGAACATGAAGAAGGCGACATCGTTTTTGACGGGGAAGATGTTGCAGTACTTTCGATAACCGAACGCGCAAGAAAAGGCATAACCCTTGCCTGGCAGGAACCCGCCCGCTTTGAGGGGCTAAAGGTAAGGGATTACCTTGCAATAGGGGCAAGAGGCAATGGCGGCATTACGGAAGAAGAGATAAAAGAAGCCCTCAGGAAAGTCGACCTTAAACCTGAAAAATACCTTGACAGAGAAGTAGGTGAGGCATTGAGCGGGGGCGAAAGAAAGCGAATCGAGCTTGCCTCCATCATTACCATGAAGCCGAAACTTGCAATCCTTGATGAGCCTGACTCCGGAATTGACGTGGTCTCCTTAAAAGAAATCGTCTCCCTGATCCGGACGCTCAAAGAAAACGGCTCTTCAGTGCTCGTTATTACGCACAGGGAAGAAATTGCTGCCGCCTCGGATAAAGCATCTCTGATGTGCGAAGGGGTAATCCTCAGGAGCGGGGACCCCGTAGAGATAAGCGAATTTTTCAAAAACAGATGCATACCCTGTGACAACCGGGTATCACCCCCGAAGGTGGTCTGAAAAATGACTCAGATTACATTGAATGCGCTTTCCAGAGAAGCAGAAGACATAACTGCAGCTTATACAGCAGCCGGAGGAGATGCTGCAGTCCTGCATAACCATGGGCTTGCAAGCCTTGTGGTAAGCGGAAACAAAGTGCTCAGCGCAAACGGGACCGAAGGCATAGTGCTTGAGAAGAAAGAAACCGAATACGGCGTGGACATCAAAATGACCATCAAAAAAGGGTATAAAATCCCCCTGCCTGTCCACCTCTGCTTCGGGCTGGTCCCTAAAGACGGGCTTCAGGAGATCAAAATGGACTTCGTAGCCGAAGAAGACTCGGCTGTGGAACTTATCGCCCACTGCACCTTCCCGAACGCTGAAAAGGTTATTCACAAAATGGATGCTGAAATGCTTATCGGAAAGAACGCGTCCCTGAAATACACCGAGACCCATTTCCACGGGCCTCACGGAGGAATTCAGGTAATCCCGAAAGCCCATATAACGATCGAGGAAGGGGGCAGCTACTACACAAACTTTTCCCTTATCTCCGGAAGGGTAGGGTATCTGGAGTTCGATTACAGTGTGGACGCCGAAAAAGACTCGATCTGCGAGATGGTCACCAAAGTCTACGGAAAAGCAGACGATAAAATAAAGATCCTCGAAAGGATCTCTCTTAATGGAGAAAACGCCCGCAGTGTAATTAAAAGCCGGCTTGCCATAACCGATAATGCAGAATCCGTATTCAGGGGAATAACCGAAGGTCATGCCCCGAGAGCCCGCGGACACGTAGACTGTATGGAGGTTATCCAGGGCAATGCAAAAGCTGAAGCCGTGCCTGTGGTCCGGGTAGACAACCCCCTTGCCAAGGTTACGCATGAAGCTGCAATCGGCTGCGTGGACAAAAAGGAAGTCGAAACCCTCATGGCCCGCGGCCTTGAAGAAGACGATGCAATAGACATTATAGTAAAGGGAATGCTGGCTTAAAACCTGCCATTCTATTCCTTTTTATTCTAATCAAACATTTTGTAATAGGGTTTTCAGCCAATCAAACAATTCATCAGGAAAATTTAGAAATCTCAACATGGACGGAGGTGGAAAGTATGAGTGGTGAAGTAACCATCTTTGAAAAAAAGTATTCGGAAAAAAACCTGCAGCTCATTACCGGAAAAAAGGACATAAGTTCGCATACGATGGATATTCCCGAAGAAATGTTGCTTTTAAGTGAAGCAATCGAAGACCCCAGAAAACTTCCTTACCTGCTGGAAACCTTTTATACTGCGCAGATAAAGAATGAAAAAGCTTTTCATTTTGCTCTGCTCAGGGTCCAGGTAGATTCGGATATAAGGATGCATGAAGACATCCAGAGGTACCAGCAGAGAAAATACGTAGCCGAAACCCTGGAAAAACTGCTCTACGGAGAACTTATGCTCTCAGTCGGAGAAAACTCCGGACTTGAGGACGACTGAGCTGGCTGCAGACAAAATTTATTATTTTACCAATTTTTTCAGGTTTCTTGCCGGGCACGCAGTCAATATTGACCAGCCTGGTGCGCTTTCAGAAAATCATCTTATCCAGAACCTTATAAGTGTATATTTTTTCATTCCCCGACTCTATTTAAATTTCCGACTTTATTTAAACTCCCGAGATTTCTTTCCTCTGTATAAGACACTCTATTCCAGAAATAAAAATATATAAATGATTTTTTTAAATGAAATTGATATATTTAGATAAAAGATATTGAATAGGGAGAATCTATCCGGAAAAATAAGATACCTCAAAGGTTTCCATGGAAGTCTCTCAGAGAGGAGCAGATCTAACTTTTCCGGAAATCTACTTTCCCGAAGAAAAGATTTGATTTTTTAAGTAAGAGAGAGGGGGTCTTTCAGCGTGAAGTATTTTCCCTTTTCTCATATGTGACTTTGGAAATGGGGGTTGAGAATGGCAAGCAAAGAAGAGCTACTTCAGGAACTTTCGGATGCAATAGTTTCCTGTAAAAAGGACAGGGTGATTGCAGCCGTAGAAAAGGCAAAAGAAGTCATTGAGCCTTCAGAAATAATTGAAAAAGGGCTTGCTGCAGGGATGAATCAGGTAGGCACGTTGTTTGAGAGAGGAAAACTTTTCCTGCCGCATGTAATGATGGCAGCCGATGCCATGACTGCAGGGGTCAAAATCCTCGAAGCCGAAATGCCTGCAGGAACCGAGACAAAGAAACTCGGAGTTATCGTAAACGGGACCGTTGAAGGAGATGTACACGACATAGGCAAATCAATTGTCTCGACAATGCTGCAGTCCGCAGGTTTTGAAGTCCATGACATAGGCAGGGACGTCCCGATCAAAAACTTTGTCGAAAAGGCAAAGGAAGTCAATGCGGATATGATAGGGCTTTCAGCCCTGATGACCACCACCATGCAAGGGCAGAGGGACGTCATAGAACTTCTCAAAGAAGAAGGAATGAGGGAGAGAGTAAAAGTGATGGTAGGGGGTGCTCCTGCAACCCAGGCCTGGGCTGACAAGATCGGAGCCGACTGCTACGCTGAAAATGCCAGTGAAGCTGTGGCAAAAGCAAAAGAACTGCTTGTGGGGAAGTGAGAAGATATGGCAACCGAATATGCTTTAAGGATGGGAGACGGGAAGAGAATCTTCCTTACAAAAGAAAAGATCAGGGAGGAACTTGAGGCAGGTGCAGCCAATGCAGCAGATCTGGGAGAAATCCCTGCATTGAGCGGGGATGAGATTGACAGGCTTGCAGAAATCCTCATGATGCCCGGAAAGGCAGTCAGTGTCGAACAGGGTATGGAAGTGCCCGTTACTCACGACATCGGCACAATCAGGCTTGATGGAGACCAGGGTAACAGCGGTGTGGGTATCCCCTCCAGCCGCCTGGTCGGCTGCATGATGCATGAGAGGGCATTTGGCGCCGACACAATGGAGCTCGGGCACATCGACTACAGTTACAAGCCCGTAAAGCCGGTTGTTTCAAATGAGTGCCAGGCAATGGAAGTCTGCCAGCAGAACATGATCATCCCACTCTTTTACGGCGCAATGCCGAACATGGGGCTTTACTACACTCCTGACGGGCCCTTTGAAAACCCCGGCGACCTCATGAAGGCTTTCAAGATCCAGGAGGCCTGGGAGTCGATGGAGCACGCAGCCGAACACCTTACAAGGGACACAGTCTGGATCATGCAGAAGCTCTTTGCTTCCGGCGCAGACGGTGTCAACTTCGACACAACAGCTGCAGCAGGCGACGGGGACTTTTATGGGACCCTGCACGCAATCGAAGCCCTGAGAAAAGAGTTCCCTGAAATGTACATCGAAGCCGGAATGGCAGGCGAGATGGTGCTCGGAATGCATGGAAACCTGCAGTACGACGGCGTAACCCTTGCAGGGCTCTGGCCGCACCAGCAGGCTCCGCTTGTAGCAAAAGCAGGTGCAAACGTTTTCGGGCCTGTTGTGAACACAAACACGAGCAAGACTTCTCCCTGGAATCTTGCAAGGGCAGTGACTTTCATTAAAGAAGCCGTAAAAGTTTCTTCCCTACCCTGTCATGTTGACATGGGTATGGGTGTGGGCGGAATCCCGATGCTTGAAACTCCACCTGTGGATGCTGTTACAAGGGCAAGCAAGGCAATGGTCGAGGTTGCCGGCGTCGACGGCATATAGATCGGGGTCGGCGACCCTCTGGGTATGCCGATTTCCCACATAATGGCTTCCGGGATGACCGGGATCAGGGCCGCAGGTGACCTTGTCGCAAGGATGCAGTTCTCAAAGAACATGCGAATCGGAGAGGCAAAAGAGTACGTGGCAAAGAAGCTCAATGTGGACACAATGGATCTTGCAGATGAGCATGTTATGCGCGAACTCCGTGAAGAGCTCGACATCGGCGTGATTACCTCAGTTCCGGGTGCTGCAAAGGGTATTGCCGCAAAGATGAATATCGAGAAGTTACTCGATATCAGGATAAACTCCTGCGAACTCTTCAGAAGACAGACAAGATAAACACAGGCAAGAAACAAACCGAACATTAACCGTATTTGCACAAAAAATTGCCATAAAGCCAGGATGGATATCAGGACCTTTCTTTCCCCTGAGCCTTCGGGAGTTGGGGGGTGGAATTTTTTTGCTGCAGGTAATAATGATGCAGCTTTCTGACCCCGGTCCTGACTTCCTCCCACTTCTTCTGCTTGCAGGTACTGCAGGCTTATTCATGCTGCAAGAGCTGTGCGAATCTTCGGCTATGCCAGAAATAACCAACGGAGTGTGTGTTGAAATGAGCGACGAAAAAATTGAAACCGGAGGCCTTCAGCGAACAATTGACTGGAAGCAGGGGCTTGCAATCGCCCTTGGGGTTCCTGTGCTGATTCTTCCTTCTATCGGCTACTTTGCAAGTTATGTCTGGGCTTTTGCTATCATTGTGTGGGCACTTTCTGTTTTCCAGGGTTTCATGCAGAACTTTGCTTACGGCGAGCTTGCAACAATGTTCCCCAAAGCTTCCGGCCTGCCCGGGTATGCCCAGAGCGTTTTCGGGGCAAAAGACGGAAATAAACGATATGACAGGAGCAAACTGCTCGGAGGTTTCAGCGCCTGGAGCTACTGGTTTGCCTGGAATCCCGTGCTTGCCATCTTTTCAATTCTTATAGGAAGCTACCTGAAAGGGCTTGTCCCTGCCTTTGCAGGAGTACCTGATCTGGTTCTTTACCTTGCGTCCGGTGCAATTGTATTTTTGTTCCTGATCCTTGTTAATTACCGCGGGCTTTCAGGCGGAGCAACGCTTGGATATATCCTTGCAGTGCTTTCGCTTGCCCCGCTTATAATTATCTCCCTTGCACCTTTCGTAACCGGGCACTTTGAGCTCAGCAATATTACCGGCGCCTGGCTTCCGACCGACTGGAGCTGGGATCTGGATCACATCCTTATCCTGCTCGGGCTTATGGCAATGGCTCAGTGGAGCGCCTGCGCCTGGGAAACCGCAGCTATCTACGGGCCTGAGTACAAGCAGCCAAAATCTGACGTACCCAAAGCCCTCTTTATTTGCGGTGCTATCTGCCTTCTGACCTTTATCCTTGTCCAGGCAGCCTGTACGGGAACCCTGGGCATCGAAGGAATTCTGGCCGAGCCCTTCTCGCCAATGCTTCCTCTGGCTCAGATGACCCTGGGTCCCATAGGAGGGTCCCTTACCATCCTCATGCTGATTGCGGCAATGGTGCTTATTATCCAGACGGCTTTCCTGGGAGCGTCGAGAGCTATGTATTCCATGGCTGAAGAAGGGAATCTTCCGAAGTTTTTCGGGAAGATGAACGCCCATGGAACTCCTGTGAACGCAATGATCGTCATTGCTCTCTTTAATATGGGTTTCATCTTCCTCGGGACGCCTGCAGCTATCCTGGCAGCTTCTGCAATAGGGTATGTCTGTGCCAACGGGATCAGCCTTTTTGCCTATGTGAAAGCAAAGTTCGATTCCCGTTTCTCAGGGCTTGAAAGGCCCTTCAAAGCCCCGGGGGGCTGGCAGTATGTTGCTGCTTTCTTCGGGTTCTTTAACCTGCCTCTCTGTCTGGTGGGAGTAATTTATCTCAATAGTCTTGAGGTTGGATGGACCTCTACCATAGTCGGTTTCGTGGTGCTCGCTCTCTATATTCCGCTCTGGCTCTATTCTCAGAATGAGAACCCGATAAAGGTGGAAAAAGAAACTTCCGTACTGGGCGAAACCGTAACATGAGTTTTAAGGATGCAGAAACTATCCTGCATTCCTTCTTTTTACCGTATCCGATTTTCCACATTCTCACATATGCTTTAAGGTGTTTTTTAGTAGTTTTTAAATATTTTAATTGCTCATAGAAATTGTTTATTATAATACGGTTGCACCTGATTTTTCCTGAGGTCGGTAAATCCTTCTGACTAAAAAAGATTTCAGGATTAACATGCAGAAACTGAAAGTCTCAGCAGCACGGATTCTCCGGCAGAATAATGGAATTTAAGAGCGGGTCTTTTTTCGGGCACAAAGGTAATTTTCCCCTGTTAGGCAGCCAAAAAGGGAGAAACAAAAAATGAGGGTTAATAATGCTAAGTGATACCCCGTTGAAAACAAAGATGATTCTCTATACCGTACTCGGGGTTTTTCTAATCCTTACGGCTTCCACAGCCGTGATTATTTCCACGGTTACAACGCAGGAAGAAAAGCTGGCGTACCAGCAGTCAGTTGAAATGGCTTCCAATTATGCAAACCAGTTCGATACGGATATGAAAGCCAACCTTGTCATTGCAAGGACAATTTCAACAACCATGGAAAGCTACGAAACCGCAGACAGGAATGAAGTTCTCCTGATTCTGGAAAACCTGCTCCGCGACAACCCTCACCTTCTCGGGACCTATGTTGCTTTTGAACCTGAGGCTTTTGACGGGAAAGATGCCGAATACATAAATGCTCCTGCCCATGATGAAACCGGCAGGTTTGTCCCTTACTGGAACAAAATGAACGGGACTGCTTCAGTTGCTCCTCTTCTTCATTATGATACTTCGGATTATTACCAGCTCCCAAAGAATACAAAAAAGGATTTGCTTACCGAACCCTACTTTTATGAAGGGGTTTTCATGGTGAGTTATGTGTCTCCAATCATCAAGGATGGGCAATTTACAGGGATTGGAGGGGTGGATGTTTCCCTTGACTATGTGGACGAGGTGGTAAGCGAGGTCAGGACTTTTGATACCGGGTACGCTTTTATGGTAAGCAACACCGGAGTTCTTCTCTCCTATCCCACGCATAAGGACTGGATCGGGAAAAAGAACCTTTCCGATTTTGGGGGAGATGAGCTCAAAAAAGCCTCCATCGATATAAAAAACGGTGTAGGTGGGCACCTTGAGACAATAGACCCTACCACAGGCAAGACCGTTATTTTTTTCTACGAACCTGTTAAAACCGGAGACTTTGCTTTCGTACTGGTGGTCCCAAAAGAAGAAATGCTTGCCGGAGTAACTGACCTGAGAAACCGGCTGCTAATCATTTCTGCAATCTCAATCCTGTTCATGGCTGCCCTTGCTTATATGATTGCAAGGTCCGTAACAAAACCAATTAACCAAATTGTTGAGGACTTTAAGAGCATTGCCCATGAAGCGGTTAAAGGGGAACTGGGGGTAAGGGCTGAGACGGATGTGGAGGTTGATTTCCGGGAAATTCCCAAAGGCCTGAATGAAATTCTCAACGCGGTAGTAGTCCCTATCAGGGAAACCATGAGGGTGACCAACGCTCTTGCAAAAGGGGAGTTAAAGGAAAGGGTCAATGTCGATGTGCAGGGAGAGTTTCGGGAACTTGAAGATACCCTTGATAAGTTCTCTGAGACTCTCAACATGATTATTGATGACTCAAACGCCGTCCTTACAGCTTTTCAGCATAATAACTTCAAGAAGCCTATCCGGGTCCAGGGGCAGGGGGATTTCAAGCTTCTTACCGATGGGATTGAAGAAACTCGCCTGGTTCTTGACAGAGTTACGACCCAGCGGAGGGAAGCAGAAAAAGCCCTTCTCGATTATGCGCGGAAGCTTGAGCACTCTAACAAGTTAAAGGAAGAACTGGAACGCATAATTAACAGCAGCCCTGTTATTGTCTTTTTGTGGAAGTATGAGGAAGGCTGGCCGATAGAGTTTGTCTCGGAAAACGTTACGAGGCTCGGGTATGAAGTAGAGGACTTTACTTCAAGAAAAATCCTTTATGGGGACATAGTCTATCCTGAAGACCTGGAAAAAGTTGAGGTCGAACTTGCAAGGAATGTGGAATCCAACTGTGACGATTATAGTTTTGAATACCGGATCCTTACCAGGTCCGGGGAAGTCCGCTGGGTGGACGAACGGACTTTTATTCAGAGAGATGAGAACGGCAGGATTCACCTTCAGGGCATCATTCTTGACATAACAGAACATAAAAAAGCCGAAGAAGCCCTGTTGCAGATGGAAGAAATCCGCAAAAAAGAGATTCACCACAGAATCAAGAATAACCTTCAGGTAATCTCGACCCTGCTCTACCTCGAATCCGGAAACTTCACTGACGAAAAGGTAATCGAGGCTTTCAGGGACAGCCAGCACAGGGTTAAATCGATGGCTCTTGTCCACGAAAAGCTCTACCAATCCGAAGATATGATAAGTGTTGACTTTGCAGACTACATCCAGAACCTTGTAAATTACCTTTTCGGGGCGTATTCCGTTGGTGACAGGAATATCAGCCTGAAAATTGATGTTGATAATGTTTTCCTTGGCATGGATACGGCTGTCCCCCTTGGAATTATCATTAATGAGCTTGTTTCAAACGCTCTTAAGCATGCCTTCTCAGAAAAGGAAAGCGGGGAGATTTGCGTCCGCCTTAAAAAGGAAGAAAACGGAAATACTGGTAAAGAGCCCGAAAAATCCAGCAGCTGGAAAGAAAACCGAAAAGAAGTTCCTGGAAATTGTTTTTCCCTGGTTGTAAGGGATAACGGCAGAGGCTTCCCCGGAGATATAGATTTCAGAGAGACCGATTCCCTGGGTTTGCAGCTTGTAGTCACGCTTGTGGACCAGATTGAAGGAAGCATTGAACTCAATACAGGCGAGGGGACCGAATTCAGGATAAGATTCCGGGAATTGAGGTACAGACAAAAAACATAAGTCATTAACTGATGAACTGATGGTGGGATTTCTGAATAAAAAAAGCGACTATGGATGAACACATTAACAATTAGATTCGAAAAAGGACTGGCTTACATATATATTTAAAAAATTTATATGAAAGCTAAATTATATTTTTTATGACAATATGCTTTTGTTTATTGAATCAAATGGAAATTTCTGTTTTGTTGCCTGTAAACATAACGTACTTATTAACCAGTACGATACGGATATCCTGTATCTTTCCTGCTTAAAAATTCATTTTTATGCGAGTAAACAAAGACATTTCTACTTTCGAAATATTTATAAATTAGAGTATTAATACTTATTTAGAATATTTCTACCTCTGTACATTGGATTAAAGCTGTTTACGTTATGTTTACTCAAGCAGTCTTTTTAATCGGTGAGTTAATGAACTCCTTTAAAAAAGATTCGGATAATTACAAAGAAACGGGCAGGATTTCTGAAAATAGAGGCGGTTCCTTTAACTCCGTTTTTGAAAATATGCAGACCGGCATGGCAATTGTGGATATTGAAGGTACATGTCTTAAAGTAAATTCAAGGCTATGTGAGATGCTGGATTATTCTGAACCTGAACTAACTGGAAATGGTTTTAGTAAATTAATATGTCCTGAAGAATCTGAGATAGCCTCTCTATTTCTTGATAAAATTTCGAAGGAGTATCTGGAAATTCATGGTAAAGAGACATGTTTTACCCGGAAAAATGGGAATAAAATCTGGATCAGCATCTCAGCATCTCTTGCAATAGACCATGAAAAAAGACCTCTCTATTTTGTTTTCCAGATAGAAGATATAACAAGGCAAAAAGCGGCTGAACTTTCTCTTGGTGATTCGGAAAGAAAGTTTGAGTTAATCTTCGAAAACGCAGGCGATGGCATGGCCATCAATGAGCCGGGGGGTAAATTTCTAAAAGTAAATCGGATAACATGTGAAAAAATGGGCTATAGCAAGGAAGAGTTGCTGGAAAAAACAGCAACCGAACTGGTCTCTTCGGAATCTGCAGAGTTTTTTGTTCAACAGGTCAGAGAGTTGTACCAGAAAGGCCACGCAGTAGCACAAATTATGGCGGTCTGTAAAGATGGATCCACTTTGCCTGTGGAAATGGGTATGCGGGTTATTGAATACGAAGGTAGACCTGCCCTACTTTCGATTGTCCGAGATCTAACTGGAAGAATAAAAGCAGAAGAGGAAACGAAGATCAGAAATGCTGCCATGGATTCGGCTCTAAATCCTATGGTCATCTGTAGCCTTGCAGGCTGTATAACGTATGTGAATCCCGCTTTCCTGAAGACCTGGGGATATTCAACAAAAAATGAAGTTTTTGGAAAACAGATCACATCCTTCTGGTGTTCAGGGGAGAAAACAGATGTTATGAAAAGATTGTTTTCCGATGGAGTATGGGCAGGAGAGTTAATTGCCTGCGGGAAAGATAATAACAAGTTTCCAGTTCATCTTTCAGCAAGTTTTGTTAAGGAGGAGGCTGGAAACCCCATCTGTATGATGGGGTCGTTTCTGAATATTTCAAAACACAAAGAAGTAGAACAGATGATGATCGAAGCCAGATTAAGGGCTGAAGCTGCCAGCCTTGCGAAGAGTAATTTTTTAGCCTCCATGAGTCACGAGCTCAGGACACCCCTTAATTCGATAATAGGTTTTGCAGATGTTCTGAAGGAGAAAACTTTTGGGCCCCTCAATGACAGGCAGGAAAAGTACCTCAATAACATTTCGATAAGTGGAAAACACCTTTTGAAGCTTATCGATGACATCCTTGACCTCTCCAAGGTTGAAGCCGGAAAGATGGAACTTAATCCCGAAGAATTTTCTATGCCCGAAACGTTTAGGGAGATAGAGGCAACTCTGAAACCTCTTGCCTTGAAGAGAAATATCAAAATGGTATGGGGAAAAGAAAGCGAACTGAAAATCATAAGGGCTGACAGGACCAAGTTCAAGCAGATCTTATATAACCTCATAGACAATGCTATAAAGTTCAGCCCCCAAAATGGCCTCATAAAAATAGACACGCAGACTTCGGAAGATAATATTTCTATCAGCGTTACGGACTCTGGTCCCGGAATCTCCACAGCCGATCAGAAAAATCTTTTTGAACCCTTTTCCCAGCTCGGAAAATTTGAGTCAAGAGAGCAATCCGGGACGGGCCTGGGGCTTGTGATTGTCAAAAAGTTTGTGGAACTGCACGGGGGGAAAATATGGTTGGAGAGCATGCCAGGGAAAGGCAGTAAATTCAGTTTCATGATCCCTCTTGTCCGAGAATAATCTTTTTACGATTCTTTATAACTACGGTCCTGACTTCTCTATTTCTTTTCTTGCCTGGTGGCAGCTCCAGACCAGTACGACACAGGAAAGAAAACTAAAATTTTCTCTTGTTTCAGCATAGGTCAGCAAATTAATCAGGACCACTAAAGTATGGAGTAACAAAAACCCGGCTGGAAAACAGCAGGTGTGAAAGTAAACGTATGAACGTAAACATTCGTCGGGAATAAAAGAGAAAAGGGATATTTAAGCAAGTAAGCCAGTCCTGGTTTTTTTAGCTTGTCCGAACACAAAAGAAATGGGAAAGAGACCGTTTCGAGTCCTGTCAGGAAAAATGCTTAGCCTGAAGATTGCAGGTTTAACAGATCTTTGCAAGTTTAACAGAATCGTGGGTTTGCCATTTTCCCAGGCCACCATTGAGAATCATGTCCACTGAACTTCCTGGTTAAAACCCTGAGATCTGTAATTGGATCGGCATCCAAATCGGTTTTCCTTTTCCAACCTCTTTACTTTCTTAAGACTTTTTACTGACTTTTCCCTCTATTTCATTCTTTGGCGAATTCCTTGATTAATTCCCAAACCCCTGCCCTCTAAACCTACTATCCAAATTTTGAGGTTCTTACTTCTTTTATATATTTAATAACATACGTCCCAATCTGTGAAGTTTTTCATATCTATAGGGCATGGGAAGAGGGCTCAGGGAAATGCCTATCTCATAAGTTTTTTTAAAGGTTTTAAAGTTTCAACCTCTAATGCACCTTGAATGTAAAAGTGTAAATTCAGAAAAAAATGGAGATGTTATTCGGAATTACCTGAGGAGTGTGGCATTTCCCACGTGCCACTCCCCTCCGGTATATCCCTGATGCAGTTGCTGGGTACAGGAGCAGATACGAAAGCTGATCGCCACCAAGATATTAGCGATCGTTCCACTCTTTTTCTGTTCCAGATATTTTATATTTCCGAACGGAACCTGTAAATTCTGTCCGGGGAGGTTCTTCAGGATGCAACAATGCTTCCGTTTTTTCCACTTTTTTTGCTTCATTATATTATTACCGTTTTTAGCACCATTTCTGGATGGATTTCGTTTTCCTGTGACTGATTACTTTTATAGCTTCAATAATATTTAGCCCAACCCGTAGTGTTTGGTCAAAACTTTCAGGCAAAAGAAAGAGTGAAAAGGAGATTCCTCTGGCTCAGGTTTTTTTGATGCTGTTAAATTTTTTGAGCGGCTTGAAATGCTCCTGACTTAATAAATCTCTGGAACGGCTTTTATCGATCGATTCTGAATTGCCGGAACATAACATATTAATAAAAGTTTATTTATATAAGGAAGTATCAATGAGCTCCTCTTTATGCGACACTATCTGGCTTTCTGAAAAAAGAAAGAACCTCCTTCTTTTGCTGATGGAAGGACCCAGGGACATTGACCAGATAAAGACCTCTCTTAATGTTAACTCCAAAGCAATGATGCCCCAGATTAAGATCCTGAAAAAGCAGGAGTTAATTCTCCAGGAAGGGGACATATACGAGCTTTCGGAAATAGGAAAACTGGTTGTAGGGAACATGCTCCCTCTCCTGAACACACTTGGGGTCCTCGAGGAAAATAAAGAATACTGGGCAAGCCGGGATACGAGTTCCATACCCCATGACCTGTTCATGCATCTTGGTGAACTCGGGGAATGCATGGTGATTGAGCCTGACCTGAACCACCTTTTTGACCTCCCCCGAGAGTTTACCGAAAACCTTTCAAAGTCCAGGTGCATCCTGAGTTCCCTTTCCTATTATCACCCTCTTTACCCTTCTCTTTATGCTAAACTTGCAAGGAGTGAAGCTGAAGTTGAGCTCGTACTGACGGAATCCGTGTTTGAGAGGCTGAAAAATGAGTTTCCTGACGAACTCAGTTCTCTTCTCGAATCCGAAAATACGACAGTTGTGGTCTGCGAAGAAAGCCTTAATATTCCCACAATTGCCGTTACGGACCGTTTCATGTACCTTTGCCTTTTTGACAGGCAGGGAAAATACGACCACAGAAAGGTAATGAGCTTCGATGCAAGTGCCCTTCGCTGGGGCAGGGAACTTTTCATGTATTATAAAAAATCCGCCCGAAAAGTACCAGACGCTTGAAAATAATAGAGTTAACAGAGTTTATACTCTCTTTAAACAAGAATAGTTAGAGGTCCGTGCAAGGAAAAAATAGAGGGCAGGTTGACCCCAATTTAAGGAATACGGACTCTCAGATTTGTGGCTTATGACTGCGGCGGCGGATCTAATTAACGGAGTACGGAGCTGACACCAGCAGGGAGAAAACGAATTTAAATTATCTCCTGAAGCTGGAGTACAAACCAGGGGTTTAAGGAATGGCAGAAGGACGAATTCTGATAGTTGAAGACGAACATATCGTTGCAATGGGGATAAAGCGCATGTTAAAAGACCTGGGATACACGGTTACAGGTGTTGCTTCTTCCGGAGAGGACGCCATAAGCAAAGCGGAAAGTACCTTTCCTGACCTCGTGCTGATGGACATAATGCTAAAAGGGGAACTTGACGGGGTAGAAGCGGCAAAAGAGATCAAAGAACGTTTTGATATACCTGTGGTCTACCTGACTGCTTATTCCGACAGCAATATTCTTGAGAAGGTTAAAAAGACCGGGCCTTATGGTTATATTGTAAAACCTTTTGACGAAAAGGACCTGCACAGCAATATAGAAATAGCCCTGTACAGGTACAGAAAAGAAAAGGAAAACCTTGAGGAAAAGCCCAAAAATCCCTGAAAAGTGTGAAAAAAAGATTCAGAAAAATTGCCGGGTCTGTTAAGTGTACTGAAGGCTTCTGAACTGAAATAATTCTCCGCTTCCGAGCATATGTTCCTTACATTGGGCAGATATTATTATGTATTTAATTCATTTTCAAGGGTTTCAGCTACGGTTTTCAGGACTTTTATCCTTGAATAACGCTTGTCTCTGGACTCGATAACTATCCAGGGAGAGCCTGTAGTACTCGTTTTCTGGAGCATCTCGTCGGCTGCAACTTTATAGTCGTCCCACCTGTTCCGGTTTCGCCAGTCTTCTTCTGTAATTTTCCAGCGTTTTTCAGGGTCTCTCATCCGGCTTTCGAAGCGTTCAAGCTGGGTCTCTTTGTCTATGTGAAGCCAGAACTTGAGGATAATCGCTCCTGCATCGGTAAGGATTTTTTCAAATTCATTGATTTCCCTGTAAGCTCTCCTCCATTCTTCTTCCGTACTGAACCCTTCCACTCTTTCTACGAGGACGCGCCCGTACCAGCTCCTGTCAAAAATAGTTATGTGTCCTGCCATCGGGACTCCTTCACAGAAGCGCCAGAGATAATGGTGAGCTTTTTCGGAATCATTCGGGGAACCTACGGGCACAACCCTGTAAAGCCGGGGGTTGAGCTCTTCAACAAGACGGTGAATGTCTCCTCCTTTCCCTGCAGCATCCCAGCCTTCAAAGACTATGACAACCGAGCGCTTCTTTTTGTAAAGCTCATACTGGAGGCTTTCAAGTCTGTGCTGGTAAAGCTTTTTAGCCTCCCTGTACTCTTCCACGGAAAGGCTTTTGGATAGGTCAGTCTTTTCCAGGGCCGAACCATTGAGTACCGGGAGATTTACAGTTGCCATGTCGAGATACTTGATAGTCTGCTGCCCCGGAGTCCCTGTTACCTTTTCAATATATGTCTCGATGGCGTGGGTTACCGTTATTATGATTTTCAGGACTGCAAAGTTCCTGTCATTTGCCTCGACAATTGTCCAGGGAGCGTTGGGAGCATCTGTTCGCTCAAGTATTTTTTCCACAACAGGCAGGTATTCATCATATTGTTCGATAAAATCCTGCTCTACTCCGTTTTTTCCCTGGTATTCATCGAGGATCAGGGGGATGTCCCGTTTTTTTATTTCCTTGAAACGTTCTTTCTGTTCTTTTTCGCTTATGTGGAGGAAAAACTTGAGTATCAGGTATCCGGCATCAGCAAGCTGGCGCTCAAAATAAGTTATTTCTTCCAGGATCTTATCCAGGGCTTCTTCGTCTTTTTCTTTTCCAAAAAGCTCGATTACTGCCCGGCTGTACCAGCTCCGGTCAAAGATCCCGATCCTTCCTTTTACAGGGATCCGCGCCCAGAACCGCAGAAGAAAAGGTTTGAGGAGATCTTCGTAACATGGCCTGGTCATGGTGTGGAAATCAAATCCTCTCGGGTCCAGAGGCAGGATAAAATGGTTGATGTCCTCTCCCATTCCTGATGCATGCCAGCCTTCAAAAACAAGTATAATGGGGATTTTCAGCTCCCATGCCCTGCGTTGAAGCTCCCCGAGTTTAACCTCAAGGATTTTCATACTCTTCTTATACTCTTCGTTATTTATCGTCTGGGATAAGTCTACGTTTTCAAGCATAAGGAAGTCCCGTTTCTTCTTTAAAATCAGTTTTTCTTAATGTGCTTAAAGTAATATTGACTGTGCAGGTATAAGTTTTGTCCTTTATGAAAAGTAAGAGTAAAGAAAGTAAAAATGCAGGTTTTCTTCAAATGCAGGTTTTTTTCAGAGATTCGATTTAAAAATAATTTATGTTTTGTTTTTGGTTCAAATTGAAAAAAATCGAAGATTTTGCCAAAAAATGACAAAATATATACAAAGATTTATAAAAATTCTATTAAAAATGGGAAGTATGATTTTCATGCATAGTACGCATCATATAGTCTATACGGACGAGAACAAAAATTATTATATAAATATATGTTAATATTATTTGTGAAAAATGACAATAAACAGCACTTTCTTCAAAAAAATATATGTTTTAAATCATATATATTTTACCTCTTATATAATAATTTATCTCAATATTGTATTTCTTTTTCAAACTATACTTGTTTATGCTATATTCTAAAATATGTAATAAATAACTATTAATTTTTTTAGTAAATGGAGTACTTAATATTGACCAAACATAATAAAACAGATTCATAAATATATATTTTATATGGATTTTCTTTTAATGCTGTTCTGGATATTAGCCCACATCGAATAAAAGATAAATAATAATATTCATCATATTATCTATTTTTTACTAAATATGTCTCCAAAGTTTTACCTAAATAGTGCACTTCATATGCATATATCAAAATATAGCTATATGAAGAGCACTGTTTGCAACATTGCAATTTTCTAAAACTATATATTAAATAGTAAGTTCATATTTTTATTTCATAGAATTACACTTCATGAAACGTATATTAAATAATCTATTTTTAACTATACGTGTTTGTAAAAAAATAACTTTAAAATATAATACTATTTAGTGTATTCTTTTTTTGGAGTAACTTTTAGGTGACTTTTCTGAGGCATACTCTATAATAAATACTTTTCATTATTTTTTTTGATAAAGTATTTATTAATGATGTTAGTTTTGAGGCATATGAAGTTACGTTTAAATAATATATATTTCATTTAATATTCTCAAATTAATTACTTTAAAAAACAAATATATACTCAAAAATAACTATATTTTTCAAAAAAGAGACTGTTTTTTATCTTCAAGTGTAACTTTCTTAATTATTTTTTTAAACGTGTCCGTTTTTTTCAGCAGTTGTGTTAAATTAATTCTATATTTATAATATATTATTTGGAGTAAATAGGGTAGACTACACAGATCAAAAACCCTTAAAAACGCATAGTTAGAAAATCGAATGTTTGGGGTATTTTTAGTTAGAAATTACATATTTATTGAATATCATTGATTATTTTTTAAAAAAAGCTTGTTTAAGTGATACGATCGAAGAGACTTATTTCATTCTCATAGTCTATGTGTATAATTATTCTTATTTTCAGAATTATTTTTTAGAAACATTGTTTCGCAGTTAATCATGCGGTGATCGGCGAAATACCCCACATTCTTATAGTCATTAGAATAGTTGGCTTAACAAAATTAGAGGTTGATCAGGAAATTTCACCCGGTGCAAAGTTGATTCTGATATGATATAAGAATGATCTATCAGAAATATTTCTCCGGGGTCAAGGAACTGGCTTAATGGGGGGAGCCTGAAACCAGAAAAGACCCATATGCAATTAGATAATAATTATCATTTGAATATATTATAAATTTGCCATTTTGTTCAGCAAAGGGTGCATTTAAAGTTTGAGAAATAATTTTTATCACTTTTTTATTGAATGGTAGAAAAAATGGGGCTATAGAAAAAATAAAAAGTATTTGAAATATGGCTTATTATTTTACAGCATAATTATTTACATTTGAGCTGAAAATTTATTTTAAATGTAATATACCTTTTTTACAACAATATATATAAATCCATGCACATAAAAAAGTTTTATTATGATATATTTATATATTCATCTTTGACTCAAATACTCTACACTAGATAATTCAAAAAACATGTAAAACACATAGAATGAAATATCTGTAAGAGCGCAGAAAAATAAGCAATTATGGATTTAAATTTGCTATCCGGATGAAATTTTGAAAGAAGATTTTGACACTCATAATTATTATACCTAAATTATATTTCAAGTGAGCTAGAAAAGTTTTGTCACCTCTCAGGAACCCCATTTTCCAGCTTTTTTTGCAGGTAATCTGTTTAAGTTCGAACCAGAGTTATGGGTGGCTATCAAAATAAAATTAATGTTACCTGACATTTTTCCATTTAGTCGTTTTTATCTGATGTGACTTTATATTATTACTTTTATTTAATCTGGCTTTTTAACTCAATTTTACCTATTTTTTGCTCAAAAACAGGACTTTGATGTAACTAAATTATAATTGCAGCCTCAAATCAAAAATTTCTTCGAAAAGTTCGTACTTTTTGCGAGCCCTGTAGAGATACTGGCGGACAGGAGTTCTGTCTTTTGCCCTGGCAAAAAGAGCTTCGATCTCTCCCTTTGAAAAAACGGCTTCAAGCTTTTTTAGGGGGACAGCTTTAAGCTCTTCCCAGCTGTCAACTACGGGGTTACTTATAGGTATGGGGATGGGAAGGAGTGTTACCTGGGCTTCGTCCACCCAGTTCCAGTCAGAGTCATAGATATTTGCATAAAAAGCCCCACATGAGGTGCATTTTGTTATGACTGCTATATTCTCCCCTGCGGCATGATAGCTAAGGCTCATAAGAATGGAGTCACAACTGGTGCAGTTGCCAATCTCGTTTTTTTCCAGGCTATACGCAGGTATTCGGTTTTCATCGATGTAAAGAGTTTTCTCATTAAGATCATACCTATATTCCACATTATCCGCTCCTGAATGAGGCCTGAATCCGGGAAAGTAAGTTTTTTCTGTCCCGGGGCTGTTATTTAATTTCCTTTTTGATTTCTGTCTAAGGTAATAACCCTATTAAATATTAATCCCTCTTTTAACAAAAAAATTCTGATTTCAATGAGCGCCTTTTTTCCTGAAGCCACCTGTCCTTCTTTACCTTTACATAATCTCAACTTTAAGAACTGAGGTAAAGTTGCCGCATATTTCTCCAGCAATAGACGGTTAAACCTCTTTTTCATATGTAATCAATTTATTTTTAGAAAATAAATTCAACTCTGGATCAAGAAAGGGTGCACTCTGAAAACATAAGCGGTTTCAGGTTTTGCTGCATTTTGCAGTATCCCGGGCAGCGATTGAAATTCTCATAAGTGAACAGAAAACTCAGGACTTTTGTTATATCAATCAAATAAACTATGCCCATTTTAGCAATTTGAACACAAGCTTAATATATATGTTCGTAAGAAAATAATAATGTTAATAAGTAAATATATTATCCAAGTATTCAAATTCATCAAAGGAACTTAAAAGGCTTTTTCAGCTTTAAAACAGATGAAAGTCTTTATTGAAAAAAATATTTAAATACAATCGAATAAAAGTCCTGCTTCCCAGCAGCGTGATTTTAAGAAAACTCCAGGTGTACAGATAATGAGAATGGATGATAAAAAGCGATATATTGGAGAAGGAACATACCAATACACAAAACTGAACTTGAAGCAAAGTAAAATTGCCTGAAGAACAGGAGCTTTAATATCCATTCTCATCAGAACGAATAAATTTACAAACCTATATATAGAGCTATAACTGACATTGTTACTACATCAGTAGAGGTGGTAATTATGGTATCCATCCGAGCTAAAGTAAAATCCAGATTAGAGAAATTTCTTGAAGTAGATTCCAATGGATATCGAAGGGCTATACTGTGTATCTTCATCAAGGTAAAGAAAGCAACTATTGATGAGCTGCATGAAATGCTTTCAAGCAGATATAACGTATCAAGAAATACAGTAGCATCCATGGTAGGATATATCCATTCGAAGCTTGGAATCCTGAGGGCACATAAAGAGTCATACAAGACCCCTATGGTTTACCTTTTAAGAGAGGAGTACATAGACCTGCTAATGAAGATAGTTGCTTCATCCACAAAATCATCTACTGATTCTGCAGCCTGAAAATTTATATGTTCAATCCCAATGTCTGATAGACGATGTCGCTTGTGAAAAACGCACCAAGAACAGCAACCACTATCGTGGTACGGTCGGATGCCAATACCCGTATAAGCCACTCAAGAGACCCTTATTATAATCTAATGAGGCGTATTTTCCAGGAAGATGCAACTGCTGTACGGGGCCAGAAATTCCTGTCAATGGTCGAAGAACGACAGGCAGCAGGCAAAGCCATCCGGACTGATGAATGGAAGACCATCCTGGAAGAGCTCCAGATAGGTCGTGCTTCTTTTTATGCAATGCGCAATAAACTCCTCGGAGCCGGGCTTATCTCCATAAAAAATAAGGAATACCGGCTTTCCGGTCAGTTCTCAAAAGACCTTATGGATATGGCCCGCTGGTGGTGGACTGCTGTCCTCAACCAGTCCGAAGAAAGTTTGTGACTGACTAGCCGGGTAATCGATGTTTTGACGCGAATAACCCTTCTGACTGGAATAATACTTCACTTTGAAATAAAACTTCATTTTTTTCAAATTAAATTTTTAAAGTTTCTGATTTTCGATTCAATTTCTTGAATTTTTGAGGGATTCAAAGGTGCTCACCCGAAAGTTATATATATAAAATCTTCCTTTAGAAGATACGCTTCAGGGCGCAAGAATCACGCCCCACAGCGAAAAATCATCGAAGCCCGGTAGTGTAGTGGTCAATCATGCGGGACTCTGGATCCTGCAACCTCGGTTCGAATCCGTGCCGGGCTATACTTACTATTTTTTTAAACCGTTTTCACCATTTTTCGAAGCCACGTGCCTTTACTAAAACTGTTAGCTTTTTGTGTATTCTGCGGAAAGTATCAATATATAAATTTTTCATTATTTGTGCCAGTTTTCAATTCACTCCTGTTGCCAGATGACTCCTTTATAAGTCCATATTATAAGTCCATAATTCTCTTTTGTCATGTTTCAAACTCTGAATTGCAACAAGCCGGCAATTAAAGAACCTCAGTTTATAATGAGCCACGGTTAATTTCAAACTTAAAATGGGAAATCCGGGATTTGAATATTTAACTAATTAAAGCAGTAAAGATAATTTTTTTTCATATGATAACGAGCAGAAAATAATATAAAATTAAGAAATAAATCTTAAATTAATAGCTTTAACTCATTTTAAGGCATTTTAAAGCTTTTTTTAAGAGGCATGATAGAGGTAGACTATTCGATATACTATCAAAACAATATTAGTTTAATGAGATAACTATTTATAATAAGTGTACGTAGTATGTACTGTAGTAAAAACATAAAGCAATTTAAAACTTAAACCAGCTTAGAACATAAAGAACCTTACAGTGGGGGAAAAACATGAGAATAAGAGTCGTCAGTTCCAGAGAAGAGATCTTTACACTTAATCCGAATGAGCGTCTTGTTCACCTGGCTTTCAGGCCTTCAAATAAAGACATCTTTGGATTGGTTGAAACCTGTCCGAAAATTGAGGTAATTCAGTTACCCAAATCATACAGGCGCACGGTTTCAAAATCCATAGAGATGTTCCTGCAGATGCAGAGAGTGCAGCTTCTCGAAGGAGATGTCTGGGGCCACAGGAAGGACATTAACGAATACTACAACATCCCGTCCTCAGTGATTGAAAAGATTAAAGAAATGAAAATAGAAGGCAAATCCACAGAAGAGATTGAGAAAAGAGTTTCAAGGGAGAGTAAGCTGAACCCCGAAATGGTTACTTACATCCTGAGTAAGGAAATGCCTGCCTGAATCCATACATGCACGGTAGCCCTTTGCTGGAGATTAGACCGTACAGAAATCGATTCCACATATACAACGTTTAATCTAATCTCCAGTTTTAATTCCTATAGTTTTAATCATTCAGTTTGCATCCTCTTTTGAGTTGTAAGATATCTTAAAGTATGCTTCAGGTCAATTTTTCAAAAAAATCCTGCCTGTTCTTCGGGGTAGATAGGTGCGAGGTTTAAGGGTTTTTGAGCGAGGTTTAAGGGTTTTTGAAATACCCTGTGTTTTCTAATTATTAATCGCCCTTTCCGCTAATTCTCTCTGTCCAATGCTGTCTTCTCCCCATTTCTGTTTCGCTTCTTCACTCCAGTAGAGTTTATACTCTCCAATCATAGATATGGGAATTGTAAAGACTTTTGCTCTTGTATTTCTTGGGGTGCTGCACCTTAACCATTTATACTGGTTTTTGTCGGTATCGTATACCAGACAATAGTCAAGTTTAAAGGCGCTGGGTACATCCGAAGACTTATAGTAAACCTGCTTTAAACCTCCTTTTGGCTCCTTTCTCCGTCTCCCTCCGACTACCTTCGTCTCTTCTTTTCTAATGTCGTCCAGATACCTTAAGCTTCTTTCAACTTCACTTTTAAAGATAATCATATGCCATTTCAGGGATAGCGGATATTGTTTTTTTAGAAGTTCATTTAACTCGGCTATTAGATCAGAGTCATTTGTTGTGCTTTCAATTTCTTTCATTATTTCTTTCATTCTGGCTAAATTTGCTCTCTGTCTTTCCTGACTTGTAACCATAGCTATCGCCAACATTTAAAGGTAAATTTAACAGTCTTACTATATGGGATTCATGTTCTTAAATTTTTTTGTTAGTGGGGTGTGAAGGAGAAACTGATATCGAAAAGTATGAATAAAAAAAAGATAAGAAGACATTAAAGAAAATAACGGGACATTAAGTAAAGTAACAAGACTTTATGTGAAATATAAAGACTTTGAAGGAAATAGTAAGACTTTGAGGGAAATAACAAGACGTTATGTGGAACAAAAAGGCCTTATTGCAAAAGTTCTGTAAAAAACGAATGTTCAGGATTCTAAAGCCTGATTAACCGGGGTGATCCATTAACCGAACGTTAATTTTCACCAAAAATCTCAGTACTTTCGTACCATTTCCTCCTGCCATTTTACCTCCGGCCACCCTCTTGCCCCTCGGAGCCTGTTTATTTTATCCAGGTAGTTTACCACATCATCGGCACGAAAACCAAGGTCCCGGAGTACACATCCGAGCACAGTGCCAGTCCTGCCGATCCCGCCCATACAGTGGACAACAATTCCCACCTCCGCCTCCATCTCACGCCTTATTACTTCAACTGCATCCCTCACAAGTTCCTCTTCCATTTGAGGGTTAATTGGTGGAAAACCGTGGTGCAGATCTTCTAACTCTGCGGAAAACAGCACTTCAAGAGGAGAGGGGTTATAGGAAACCTTTGAATCGCAGAGGCAGACGACCCCTGAGAAGCCAGCATCTCTTATATTTTTCTAGGGTGTCCGCATTCCGGGGTAAGACATGCCGGCAAGAAGTGCAGGCTCCTTAAGCACGACATATAAGTTCAATGGAATTCTTATGCCGTCAATTGCAGGCATCTCAAGAGGGCTCAATAGGGAAGAGGCCATGCAGAGGGGTATAAGGCAGGATGTATAAATCCTCTCTTCAGTTCCAGGTTAATTTTGGAAATTGGAACCGGAATGAATGGGGTAGAATGAACAGGCACTTGAAAAAATCCGGTACCTGGTTTTTTAAAAAAGTTATCAGAACAAAACGGAATAAAATCGGAATAAAATCTGGAGAAAACCTGAAAAAATAGACAGGAGGGGGTTAAACATTATTGTTCTATGTTCAACCCACCTCCTGTGGAAATGCCTTCCTGATTCTGAATTTGCTTATTGATTATTTGCTTATTGATTATTTGCTTATTGATTATTTGCTTATTGATTATTTGCTTATTGATTACTGTTTCAATTGCAAATTCAGCTTAGGGCGTTGATTCTCACTGCCTGCTTCAGAACTGTAGAAAGCTATGTAATTGTTGCTTTCCTTTCGGGCTTTGATCAGGAACCCCGTGTTTTCGTATTTGCCGTTAACATATTCATTTACCAGGTCAGTTACGTCAATCTCGTGGTAGCTGTTATCCGGAATCTCACTGCCTTTAAGGGTTATTGTGGCGTATGGAGTACTGCCCTGCAGGACCCCGTTCTTATCGTACCAGTCTCCTCCGGCGTTCTTCCATGAAACGCCTTTGTCCTTTTTATTCCAGCTCACATAGTTCGGGTTCCAGGAATCGGCAGGCCTGTAAATTTCAATCACAGTATCCTTGGGCCTTGAGCTGCTTGCAGGGTAATACCAGTAGAGGGAAAGGACTGCATTACTGGCTTCTTCGGAATCTGCGTATTCGCTCAGGTCAAACCACATTACATCCCTGTACCTGCCAACACTCATTGCGCCGATATCAATAAAGGATGAACTCTGGTAAACTGCATCAGGTGAAGCTTCACGCAGGCGGTTATCGTAGATCTCTCCTGTTGCAGTTGAGGGGTCTTCCTGTTTGGAAACGCTTATGGTTGCTGTAGCCGAATCGGTCAGTTTTCCATCGCTTACCACAAAGGTTATGCTGTACGTTCCCTCCTGTCCGACAGCCGGAGTCCAGTTAAAAACCCCTGACTTGCTGTCAAGAGTTGCACCTGTGGGGAGGCCTGAAGCCGAGCAGGTGAGGCTGTCCCCATCTGCATCCGAAGCGCTTACCGTAAATGTCAGGCTTTTTCCGGTCTCAACAGTAGCATCTTTGATGGAATTCAGCACAGGAGCCTGATTGGTATTTACTGCTGCTGTTCCGGATTTGGAAGCATACTTTGTATTTCCGTATGCCCCTATGTTAACCCTGCCTCCGTTGTCCTGAGGTTCTGCAGAATAGTCCGAAGCGCTGTATCCTGCATCGATGCAGGGGGAACTCGTGCTGTCAGTGACCCAGCTTTTTCCGTCCCATCTCCCTGCTTTTGATTTCAGGTGATAGTCATGATTACTTCTGTCCGCAAACTGCGGGTCCACTTCTAAATCAGAAGCCGAGAGCTGGATGTTTCTGGAATCTCCTCCTGCATTCCCATAGAAACAGTTGTTCTGCAGGACAAAAGAGTGAGTACCTGACAGCTCATTGTTTATCCCGTATCCGCTTCCTCCGCCTGAAGAAGACCTCGAGTTTGAAATTATGTTATTTCTGACAGTAAGAAGAAAACCTGAACCTGAAGGGGCTGGGGAATAAACAGTCTTCTGGACAATTCCAGCTCCATAAGCTCCATCGATCATGTTGTTTTCAATGAGGCCGCCGAACCCGTTGGATACGATTCCTCCAATTATACTATTACTGGTCTTGGCGCCGGTATCGTATATCTGGTTATGGTGAACTTGGATGTTTGCCGTCGAAGCGGAATAGGATCCTGAACCGAAAATCCAGATCCCTGCAAGAGCAGTTTTATAGATTACGTTGTTGTAGACTTCAATATCGTCCATCGCAGGAGTGTTATACTTCTGGATTTCAATACCTGCTCCTCCTGAGCCTTCCGAGGTAATGACGTTGTCATGGAAGCTGGCTTTGTTCGTGTTATAAAGCCTGAGGCCACTGTTTGTCCTGCAGGTTATTATGTTGCCGTAAGCTTCCACGTCCGAACAGCCGCTGGCATAGAACCCGTCATGCCCGAGCAGGTAGATTTCGTTATCGTAGAGCTCCACATTTGTGCATTTATCGGTTTTCAGGCCGTCCCCGTGGTTGTTGGTCAAATACATATTATATACTTTTATGTTCTGACAGCTGCTGAGGTGGATAAGGTTATAATATCCTTTTCCGCTGACCACATTTGTATTCCCTTCCCGGTTCCCGTCGATTGTAAAACCGCGAATGGTAATGTCACTGCTGCCGGTACTTCTTTCTTTAATCATTGGTTTCCAGGCATCCCAGTTTGCATTGCTGACAAGCTTTATTTTTGCACTGGAGTCTCCCTCAAGGATAGTATTGCTGCCGATCAGGAGCGTATCGTCAATAACATAGGTAAAAGGTCCCTTGAGGTGGACAGTTGTATAAGCAGAGTTTTCGGCAACGAATTTAAGGGCCTGATTTATCTGGACATGATCGTCTGTTCCATCACAATTGAAATCCCCGCTGCCGTCGCCTGCTACATAAACGACCGGTGCGGAACTCATGCATAAAGCTGCAGGAATGCCTGACAGGACAAGGCAGTTTACCATGAGGAATATTACTAACTTCCTTACTAACTTCCGATTCAACAGAGCTATCACCTTAATTCTATTTAATAAAATTTCGATTAACTTAAACTAGAAATTTATTTTGTTTATTCAAGTTTTGTTAATAATTTAAATTCTGGCCTGGGGTCTATTTTGACTGTAATATTTTGGCTATAATTCAAACTTTTAGAGGCATATGGGCGGATCTGGCAGACAGTATCCACTATCACGGTTTTGAGTTCCAGAATTAATCCTTAAAATGTGTCCGGACCAGTGGCTATCTCATAGGGTTATGAACAATGAGAATAGCACATGCCCTTTCTTTTTCAGGATTTTATCTCTCGCCTGAACAGGCTCTCGGTAATTAACAGCGCGAATAAATTGTATTTAATAGGTTTAATTAGTTTAGTAAGTTATATTGTACTTTATGTGTTATATTATAAAAATATATGCGGAACCAAATTAATAACTTTAGACTGTATTTTGGAAAAAAGCATTTAAAGAAAATAGGAAAGCAAAAAACGATATTTATAGACAAGTTTTTGATTTAAATCCAAGACCTGATTTAATATTCAAAAACCCTGAATCTTTCATAAAAAAGGGTTTTTTACAGTTATGCCCTGACAACTTTGAACTCATTCGTATAATTACGAATTACATCTGTGTCATGTGAAGCATAAAATCAGGCTGCGGAGAGAGGTCAGGAAACCTGACAAATAAACCGCATAAATGCTTTTGTTAGATTTTGTTAAAAGTGTCACAGCACGATCAATTCAGGCAAAAATCGAAATGGATAAAAGGGAATTCACATTCAAATTTATAGGCTGAAACTTGGCGAAAATAATTCTACTCTATTCCGTAACAGCAGGAGGCAAAAATATAGTTTAAGCTTTCTAAGCTACCTTATTTGCTTCTCATAATTTTTTGTTTAAAAGAAATTTATCGGCTTCAAAAATTACAATATTTTCTTGAAGTTTTATTGCTTATTTACATTAACTGGTAGAATTATATTTATAAATAATATTAAATATTAGTGGATACATTTGTTATATCCAATCAATATTTTGTTACTCATTTAACTAAATTTTAGCAAAGTGAGTGCATTTTAAGGATCGTATTTCTCGCTTTTTAGCAGTAAATTTAAGCGGTTAATGATCGGAGTTTTCGAAAAGAACAGCGTGTTTTTGACCTGGTGGTTTTTTAAACAATAGCATATTTTCTGATGAATATATGCGGTTAATGAAATGTAATTTAATAAGCAGGGAGTCCGGGTTTAATTAAGTGTATCAAGTGGGAAACATGCTTAATTAAGTGTATCAAGTGGGGAAAATGCTTAGTTAAGTGTATTAAGTGGGAAAAATGCTTAATTGAGTGTATTAAATGGGAACATGCTTAATTAAGCGTTTTAAGCTCAAGAAGCGGGCATTGCGACCCTGATTACTTTAAATGGGGGGAAATAGTTGAATAAGCAGCTGAAAGCTTTGTTTATAGGGACTTATGTTCCGAAAGAATGTGGAATTGCTACATTTACTTTTGATCTTTTAAATTCGGTATCCGAGGTGCGTGACGATATATATTGTGAGGTCATTGCTCTTAATGACTCTTCTGAGACCTGCAACTATCCTGAAGAGGTCGTTTTTCAAATAGAGAGGGACAAAATAGAAGATTACTACAGGGCTGCAGATTTCATAAACCAGTCCGATGCGGATATCGTATGCCTTCAACACGAATTCGGGCTTTTTTGGGGAAACGCAGGCGATTACATTTTCGCTCTACTTTCAGGAATAAACAAGCCTGTGATTACCACAATGCATACGGTAATAAGGGAACCGAAACCGGAATACCGCATATCCACAGAAAAACTAATAAGATACTCAGAAAAGCTGGTTGTAATGAGCCAGACTGCAGTCGAGATGTTAAAAGACGTCTATAGGGTTCCGGATGAAAAAATCGAGACCATTTTTCACGGCTTACCTGATTATCCTTTTGACAACTGCAACAAATATAAGCAGAAATTGAAGCTGAAGGGGTCGCCTCTTCTCCTCACCTTTGGCCTGTTGAGCCAGAATAAAGGCATCGAAAGTATGCTCGAGGCTCTCCCGGAGCTTGTAAACCAGTATCCTGACCTTGTTTACCTTATACTGGGTGCCACCCACCCTGTGATTAAAAAACAGCAAGGGGAAACCTACAGGCAGTATCTCATAAACAGGGTTTCCGAACTCGGGCTTGAGAATAACGTATTGTTTCACGACAAATTTGTCGAAAAAGAAGAACTCTGCAATTATATCCTTGCCAGTGACATCTACGTATCTCCCTATCTTTCAAGGGAACAGATAGTAAGTGGAGCTCTGACCTATGCGATTGGTATGGGAAAAGCAATAGTATCCACCCCTTACTGGTACGCCCAGGAAATGCTTTCCGATAACCGGGGTTTGCTCGTGGATTTCGGAGATACTGAGGGCTTTAAAAACTCGCTTTTATACTTAATCGAAAATCCGGAAGAGTGTGACAAAATGCGCAGAAAGGCATACGATTTCGGGAGGAAAATGACCTGGAAAAACATAGGGAAAGAATACGACATGGTTTTTACCAGGGCTTTAAAGCAATACAGGCCCTATCCGGGAATGCAAAACAGATTTAATTTCCTTCCGGATCAGCTTCCCGAAGTAAAACTCGACCACCTAAAACTGCTGACCGATGACGTGGGAATTATCCAGCATACCAATCTGGGGGTGCCGGCCCGCCACTATGGATACAGTACCGATGATGTGGGAAGAGGGCTTGTTGCACTGACCCAGCTTATCGACAGCCAGGAAAAAGCCGAAGAGCTCTGGAAGTTGATTACCACCTGCATGAGCTTTCTCGAACACGTCCAGACCGGTACAGGGCACTTCCACAATTTTATGAGTTATAGAAGGGAGTTTCTGGACGAAGAAGGCGGCGAAGATACCCTCGGGCGTGCGGTCTACGGGCTTGGACATGTGATAGGCTGCCCTTATCTCTCAAAAAACATGCGTACCCTTGCATACACGCTCATCAGTAAAGCCAGAACGCAGATGGAAAAACTGAGCTACCCGCGAGCAAAAGCCTACACAATGTGCGGGCTGTATGAAATGCTCAGGGCAGGCGTGGATGCAGACTCTTTTGAATCCATATTTAATTCCCGCAGGGATGCGGTCAGGTCTGTAGATTCCCTTATAGACAGGGATACTTTTGAATCCATATTTCTTAGCCATGCCGATTCTCTGGTTGACCTGTATGAAGCTAACAGAAAAGAGAGCTGGGACTGGTTTGAATCCACAGTGACCTACAGCAATGCAAAACTGAGTGAGTCCCTTATCCTGGCGTACAAATATACCAAAGACCGAACTTACAGAAGAACCGGGCTTGATACTCTTGATTTCCTTACCGAGGTCCAGTGGAAAGGCGATTTTTTCGATATTGTTGGAAATAAGGGCTGGTACTCCATGGATGGGGAAAAACCGATTTTTGACCAGCAGCCCATCGAAGCAGGCTACCTGACCCAGGCTTATGTTTCAGCCTACGAGGCTGTCCGGGATAGAAAATATCTGGAACTTGCAAGGTACTCTTTTGAATATTTCCTGGGCAGAAACCGCCTGCAAACTCCTATGTATGACTCTTCAACAGGGGCTGTCTGCGACGGGCTTAACTGTGACGGGATGAACTGCAACCAGGGCGCAGAATCCGTAATCTGCTTCCTCCTGGCCTTAAGCTCCCTGAATAAACATGCAGAGGAAGCTTACAGTGCTATAATCCAGCCCGCAGCAAGTGGCGAAAGCCTGCCGAAGAAAAAGAGCCTGTTATCAGCAAATCGAGCAGACTGAGACGTGAGAACATGATCTGGAAGGACCAAGGAGAACTGTTTGTAAGGCATAAAAAAAATCCTATCCTCACTGTTGAAGACTGGCCGTATCAGGCAAATTCGGTGTTTAACCCTGCAGCCGCTATGGTTGAAGGCAAAACTCTTTTACTGGTGCGGGTTGAAGACCACAGGGGCTTTTCCCACTTTACAGTAGCCAAAAGTAACAACGGGATAGACGGCTGGGAAATTGACCCCGAACCAACCTTAACTCCGGATGCTATTAACTACCCTGAAGAGATATACGGCATTGAAGACCCGCGTATAACTTACATTGATGAGATGGGAAAATGGGCTGTGGCATACACTGCTTTTTCAGATTCCGGACCCCTGACATCCCTGGCCCTTACCAAGGATTTCCGTAATTTTGAGCGGATAGGAGCCACCATGCCTCCTGAAAATAAGGATTCGGCTCTCTTTCCTGTACGGTTTAACGGAAAGTGGGCAATGTTGCACAGGCCGGTCTCTTCGATGAGCGGGGCAAAGGCAAATATCTGGATCTCCTTTTCCCCTGATATGCGGCACTGGGGAGACCATCAGGTTCTGCTTTACGCCAGGGAAGGAGGGTGGTGGGATGCCCGTAAGATAGGTCTATCCCCCCAGCCGATTCGTACATACGACGGATGGTTGATTATGTACCATGGAGTGCGCCCAACAACATCAAAACTAAGTTATCGGCTTGGGCTGGCTCTCCTTGACCTTGAAGACCCGAGGAAAGTGCTCCACAGGTCCGAAGGATGGGTTTTCGGGCCTCGGGAACTGTATGAGCGCAGCGGAGATGTTAATGATGTTGTTTTCCCCTGCGGATGGGTCCTGAATGACGACCAGATCCGCCTTTATTACGGGAGTGCGGATACATCGGTGTCCCTGGCAAGCGCAAAACTTCACGATGTCCTGGAGTATATCCATGAGTGCCCTGAGGAGCAGTGTCCAGCAGAGTTTTGCAGGTCTTTTGAAGGGCACAGGTATACTACTTCAGAATAAAAATTTAGGAGAAGGAGCTTAATACCAAAATACCGGGGGGAGCTTTATCAGAATTGCTATGTTATCTCCGATTGCCTGGAGCACGCCGCCTAAAAAGTACGGACCTTGGGAGTCAATGGTCTCCTTATTAACCGAAGGCCTGGTAAAACGGGGAATTGAGGTTACGCTGTTTGCAACAGCTGACTCGCACACCGCAGGCAAACTTCATGCAATATGCCCAAGACCATATGAAGAAGATAAAGATATGATAATAAAGGTATACGAAGGCCTGCACATCTCAGAGGTTTTTGAAAGGGCAAATGAGTTTGATATAATCCATAACCACTTTGATTACCTGCCGCTCACCTACAGCGGGCTTGTAGACACGCCTGTCGTAACGACCATACACGGCTTTTCTTCGCGGAAAATTCTGCCTGTCTACAAAAAATATAACAACAGCACCTTTTATGTCTCCATAAGTGACGCCTACAGGTGCAACGAACTGGACTACATAGCAACGGTCCGGCACGGGATAGACATCGAGACTTTTCATTTCAATGACAGCCCTCAAGACTATCTCCTTTTTATCTCGCGTATCCACAGGGACAAAGGCGCAAAAGAAGCAATAGAAGTTGCAAAAAAAACAGGCAGGAAGTTGAGAATGGCCGGCTTTATTGCTGACCCCGAATATTTTAAAAATGAAGTTGAGCCCCACATCGATGGCGACCAGATCGTTTACGAAGGGCATGTAACCCAGGAGCGCAAAAAAGAGCTGCTTTCAAATGCCTATGCTCTCCTGCACATGATCAATTACGAGGAAGCCTTCGGGCTCGGGGTGGTCGAATCCCTTTCCTGCGGGACGCCCGTAATTGCAATAAATAGGGGTGCAATGCCTGAACTGATCCTGGACGGCGAAACCGGATTCCTTGTAAACAGCGTAACAGAAGCTGTGAAGGCTGTCCAGAAGGTTGACTCAATATCCCGCAGGAGATGCAGGGAAAGCGTGGAAAAACGCTTCTCTGTTGACCGGATGGTAGAGGAATATATCAGGGTTTACGAGATGATTCTGGAAAAAAGAAAACGTGAAGCAAAAAGGCCCTGGGGCTTTTATGAGATCCTCGCCCGGAAGCCAGGATATAAGGTCAAACGCATCACGGTCCTGCCTCAGGAACAAATCTCCCTTCAACGCCATGCTCATAGAAATGAACACTGGTATGTGGTCAGTGGCGAAGGCTTTGTGATCAAAAACAGTGATCATCTAAGGGTTCTTGTAGGAGACACGGTCGACATTCCAGTAAATGAAGTACACCGCGTAAAAAACACAGGCATTCAGAACCTGGTATTCATCGAGATCGCACAGGGCGATTACCTTGGAGAGGACGACATAGAAAGGTTTGAAGATAAATACGGAAGAGCCTGAGAAGGCTTATCCGGATTTTTATTGATCAACAACGGTACCTCCTGTCTGAGAACCTCAGACCCAGAGTACCGGAGCCCTTTTAAGTAAATTTGATCCGTCTTCTTTATCTTATTTTTATAATCCTTCTCGTTTCTCTCCTTTTAAATCAGGTTTTCAGGCCGGACATTCGGAGTTTTCATATGTTTTTTTTACCTGAGCTGCTACCTCTTCCCCCATCCTTTCGGATACATTTTCCATAAAGAGGGTCATATAATCAAATGGAACGCAGCCAAGGCTTTCTTCGCCTGATAAAATCAACCTTATAAGGTATTCAAGTTCGTACAGGGACAGCAGCTTGATCCTTCTCAGGAAATCGGCTGCATCCTTTGAATAGTGGTTTGCCAGGGGCGGAAGAATAGAACGATAGGGCACTCCCGAACCCGAACAAAGAAGCCCTTCACACTCCGGGGCAACCGTCTTTAAGATCCCAATATCTGTTTCTGAAAGTATTCTTGCCATGATGATCACCACAGTAAAGCAAAATCTAATTAAGAGTTATTCCTGAACAAAAGATGATTTTATGTTTCTGCTATTTAAGCGATGGGACTGCAGCCCTGTGATGCTTCCTTATTGAACCGGATGCGATGAAAAGAGTCTCCACCCGGACCATGATACTATCATTATCCGGAGGCCGGTTTACAATTTGAAATTTAAAAAATGTCCCGCTGGCTTTTTAGAAGGTACCTCCCAAAAAGAACGGGGTGAGATAGCGAATAAGGTTTTGTTGGGCAGAATGGGTATAACTTACTGCTGTAATCTATAAATTAGTCCTCTTGAGCGCAGCGAAGCGTAGCGAAAAGGACTGCGGGCTGTTGCAATTACATCACAACTCCCAGAAAATCTCCGATTTCCTGTGATCCCGAATCGCAATTCGGGAAGCGCAACTCGGGTGTTACAGCTCAAGCCTCATCAGGTCTTCTGCGAGGATCACCTCTCCTTCGACATAATCCCTGAGGCGGTGGACTGCTTCTTTTTCATGCCCTCTCATTTCGGGGTAGAAGTGGGTAAGGCAGATACTTCCGATCTCGCTGTTATAGTCCTCAAGCATTTCAGCAAGGGTGCCCGGAGTTGTGTGGTTTGTTACTTTTGTGCCGGCAGGGAAGGAGCATTCGTGGATCAGGAGGTCGGCTTCAACTGCGAGGTCCATGATATCCCTGCAGGGCTCGGTATCCCCTGAGTAAACGATTTCTCCGGCTTCTCCGGTTATGCGGTACCCCAGTGTCGGGACACTGTGGAGAGCAGCTGCACAGGTTATTTCGCAGTCAAAGCCCTCGGGAGTAAACTCTTTTCCGGGAGAGAGCTCTATAACATCCACGTCCACATCGTCCTGAAAATACTCATAAGCGCCGAGCACCTGTGAGAACCAGTCGTCGGTCCCCTCAGGGCCATATACCCGCATATCGGTCTTTCCTCTGAGCCAGTTTGCTTTCACGAGGGGGATCAGGTCAGCTACGTGGTCAAGGTGAAGGTGTGAGAGAAGTACGGTATCAACTTCCGTATGTGAGACTCCGGCATCGGGAAAACGGCTAAGTACGCCGCTTCCGCAATCAATAAGAAGAGGTTTTTCCTCAAGTCTTACAAGTACTCCGGACTGTACCCGACCCTTCTGGGGGATCGCAACTCCAGTGCCAAGAAATGTAATCTCCATAAGGTAAAGAATAAACTTTAAATAATTTAACTTTATTTAAAGCATGTCCGCGTAACAAAGTTTTTGCGGCTCAAAACCAGCCAGCTTTTCTCCAGGCGCGAGGGTTGCCCAGCCAGGCCAAAGGCGTCGGACTTAAGATCCGATATCGAAGGATTTCGTGGGTTCGAATCCCACCCCTCGCATCTGTTTTTATAAATCAAATAGTGGAAAGCTCTATTTTATTTTTAATTTGTCTACAATCGTTTGATTTTCAGTCGAATGCCCCGCTAGCTTGCTGCGGGTATGGATAACTTCCTCGGTAACCGTTAATGATAATATGATCTATCAATTTCATTTTTTGGTTGTTAACTTCTGCCCAAACTAAATTGTTTAGGGTTATTGTTTCATTTAACGGAATTTAGAGCGGTGGTGAGAACATACCCAGTTGCTTGCAGCGGGGTGCGCCAGCGCAACTTTGATTATTTCAGGTGATGCAATCTGTATTCCCGTTTGAGTTCCTTCAAATGATTTCACTGTACCCGTTATTGCAAATGAAGAAAACCCTGAAGTCTTAGCTGTGAAATACAGGTATTTATTATCTTCTCCTGACAAGTTCCCAACATGCTAACATTTAAAATCATTAAATTACTGTGAAATGTAATGGGAAAATAAGGAGGAATGAGAAATGAAAGCAATTCACAGGACAGCAATCGCGTTGAGTCTTTCCCTGGCAATTCTATTTCTAATTGTAGGGACAGCCACCGCGGGTTATGCTAGTTCTGAACACCCGGCGACAGATACAGGGTTAAAGCAAGTACCGTATAACATCAACGGCGTTTTTACAACCGCGTCAGGTATCACCTACGACTCTGCGTCCGGCGGATTTACCGCAGACAACTCAGGAAAAGTTTACACCGTCACTCAGTATGACCGGCTGTTTACGCTCGTGGAGGATATCTCCGGCTCTCCTTTGTTCTTTGCCATTGACAGTAAAGACGGCAGACATTTCTTCAGCTATGGAAATGAAGGGAATGCAAAATTGTTCCGAAGCGGTATCATCAAGTCTGAGGACGTTTTCTCAACGAGGATGATCACCAGTTCAGATGGGGTTGTCACGGTCAAGACGGCTCTCGCAGTTCGTAACGGAGCGACAGTTCCCAATGACAGAACGGCAATCCCTGATCTCACCGGGACGTGGACAACTGCCAAGAACAGTATTTACCTGATAGACAGCCAGGAAGGAGACGTGTTTTCCGGTAAAATAATTCCACACGGGAAAACAACATTCACACGGTTTGCCGGATACATCGACACGGTTGCCGAGGACGATACCGCCGAGATTATTATGTTCTGTGAGAAAGGCAACTTCATCCTGGGCAATGTCAACTTAAGCACGCATAGTATAGCCATTCCCTATGTTCTCTATGCTGATGGCAGAGTCTCATCTTCACCCCTGACAACGGACGGGGCTGAGTGGGCGGAGACTAACATGTCGTACAACGTGACCCGGAAATACGTCACCGTTCTGAATAGTGACGGGATTACCGAAGATAGCTCGGAACAGGTCCTGTTGCTGTCTGTCTCTGATGAGAATGCAGGCCAGTATACTCTGACCTCCGCTTCCGACGACATCACGATCATCGGCACTGTCCAGGAAGACAATTCATTTATCGAGTATTCTCCAGAGACGGGACTCGTCCGCGGTTTCGTTAAAGGTCATATAAAACATGATTTCCGAGGAGGACCTGACTTTGCAGAAGCCTCGGTCCATAATTTGACATTCTCTCAAAAGCTAAAGCAGAGGGCTTTATGGCTAGTATCGGTAGAATCGCTCTCATGAAGCATTGCTTCAAGTATGACCCTGGTAATGGACACACGATTAGTAGGTATTACTAATCTATCCGGTTTGCACCAAAAATTTAACAGAAGATATGTGCTAATCGGCTAAACACAACTGGAAGGAGAAGAATCGGGGTAACTCTAGATTAACACCAAATCTGAAAAATTAATTTTAAGAAATTCCCTTGAAAAAGGGAATTTTTTTAGATTTAACTCTTTAAAGCCAAAAGAAAAAATTGTTCAAGAACTAAAATTTAGTATGGAATTTTTATCGGGAAAAATCCCAGCAATTCTTGAGAAAAATTCTGAAAAAATTCCTTTATATTTGATACATCGATTTTATGCAGATCTTTTATTTAAAGTAACACTATCTTTGAAACCAATATTTAATTTCTACACAAAAATATAAGACTTAAAATAAATGAAAATACAGAAAATTTCCTAATTTTGTTTACTCAATAAATAAAAGCATGATCAGTTAAACGTACCTATATGTTTCTGTTTATTGTCTTGACCGCTCAAAAGAGGAAGCTTCATTAGAAATCAACCTCTTTCTTTTCTTTAGGATTTTTACGCAATAAACAATGGCGATATGCATGAACTATAGCAAAATGACAAAGGACGATTTTGACAGAATTCTTTACACACGTCTTAATGAGGAAACTCTTCAATCAATAGTTAATATTCCGGGTGTTTCTGAAATAGTGTCCAAACATTTCAATAATGATGTACTTCTTAACGAGGAAACTCCTCAATCAATAGTTAATATTCCAGGCGTTTATGAAATAGTATCCAGGCATTTCAATAATGATATACTTGAAGTGTGGGAGTATGAGCAGTATATAAAGGTTAAAGAGATTGTAGAAAGAATTGAGTTGTGGAATCCGGAATTCCAGCGAACCATAGTACTGTTTAATTTACTGAATGAATTAACTGAAATTCTTTACGATACCCTGGATCTAAAACTGGACAAATATGTTAACCTTCAAGCACTTCCAGTCAGGGAATTCCACAAAGAAACTGTAGAGAAATATTCAGCATACCCTATCTGGACATGTGATTTTGAAGGGTCCTGTCTTGTTGGTGCGGAGAAGTTTGAAATCGAGCCTATAGATTCAATTCTCCACCGCTTTGGGGATGAGTAAATCCTTCTGTGTGTTAGTTATCCACTGCACTGAATACAAAAGTTTATAAGTATCAACCAGAATTTACTTTAAATGTTAATATGATTTAATTTGAAAAACAGTATCAATTAACCAATGGTCGTGGGGGTGAGTCATTGAAAATCGCAAGCATAAGACTCTTCCCACGTTTTTACTCAAACATAGGTAGTGTGCTTGGTTTTTTCAGATTTTATCAATAACTCACGGACAAGACCTAACCAATTTTAAATGTTTTAACGATGCCGAAAATAATGGCTAGCGTGATTTGAAAAGGGGGATCCTATGAAACATTTCATTACAAAAGACACGCCTGTTACGGAAGAGGCGCTTAATGTCATCGCCCATTTGCCCACGAAGAGTCTTCCTGCAATAGTTGAAGATGAATTCTTCGTTAAACTGAGCGACTGCAATATTATGCGTATAGCGGTTTTACTTGCGCAAAAAAGCTATGATGAGGGCGGCTGCCCCATCGGCGGCGTCATCATCGATAACAATACGCGCCGGATAGTCGGCAAAGGGCATAATACGCTTGTGCAGGACAACGACCCTTACAACCATGGTGAAACTTCAGCAATACGCGATGCTGGACGACAGGACTTCAGCAACACCACGATTTTCACTACGCTCAGCCCCTGCGACGTTTGCGCCACGTTGATATATATGCGCCAGTTCGGCCGCGTGGTCGTAGGGGATGTTACGAACGCCTCGGGCAATGAACAGATGCTGCGCGAGAAGGGCGTCAAAGTCGATATCCTTGAAGACCCTGCGGGAATAGCTTTGTATGCGAAATATCGGGCCGAAAAACCAGAGCTCGACATGGAAGATTGGAAAGGTCTGGCTGCCGTTCGCAAGGCCCTACAGGACTTTGCTTAATAGAGGAGCCTATCTCAAAAACTAATCAAAACCTCTCACTTATTTACCTTTTCCAGAACATGAATGTCAAGAATAAACGGTTTCTCCGACCTGGCATTTTGCTTTATGTAACCCTGGCATTCCTTTGCTTTATTGCATAGTGCAAAAAACTTAATCCTGTAATTGGCATCACAACTAGCCAATAAAGAAAATAAATTGCTATGAGACCGTTACTAAAAGACGCTTCGTGTGAGTGCCTTGATGAGATTTCCCAGGCTGCAAAGAAAAGGGAAAATACGGAAACAATACTCGCTGTAGATGAAACTGCAAGATATGATTTCATCGAGTCTGGATGTCCGTGCAGAGATAAAAAGACCAGTAACGAAAATGGGGACAGTAACGCAAGAAGTGTTATCACGAGAGGTGTTACGAGATACCTATAGTCACTAAGAAGTTCTTTACCACTAACTTCCCAAAAACTTATGATAACCAGTAAAAATAGTGAAATACAAAACGGGACTGCCAGATACCATCCTGGCAGTACTTTTTTTGCTTCTGATAAGAAAAGTAAAGAACCGAAAAAAGAGATAATGCTCATTAATTCCACAAGGACGGATTCATTGCTACCGGGCAGCAAATGGAATATATTGGATATAATTGCGACCGCAAGCATAAAGATAACAGACATCAATGCCATCGCAATTTTCATCCTCATTAAATCGCCCCTATGAATATAAAATCAGGTGAAATATTATAATACCTGGGTTTTCGATATAAATACTCAGTTGAATATACAAGGTTTAACTACTTATAGTTAATAACCACAAACCTGACCGATCATTCAGGACAAACGGTTTAGAAAACATTTTTAAGTTTAGAGGTCGACTCCAATACTATCTTATTTTCAATGTTGAGAAGTAAGGTTTCAAAAATTTGAACTAAAAGTTGGAGTTGGAAATGTGGATGTAAGCGAAATAAACAGCTACGGACAGGAAATGGTCGATTATCTGGAACTTAAGACGTCTCCCGTTGCAGTAAAATTGGTTACGAAAGGGGGAGAAATTCCAGCCGGAATTAAAAAAGTCGGCGAGGTTATGACTCACTGCCAGTTCGTTGACAGGGTGAGGAGAACAGGAGAAGAGTTCTTTACCCTGGGTGAAGACCAAATGTGTAAAATTGGAGCCGGCACACTGGGCCTCAATGAAATACCCACGGAAGTATCAAGCGGAGAATTATATTATAAGGATTTCAAATTTTTTAGCACCCAGGGGGCTGCGAGGCGCACTGTAGAAATGATACCTATTCTTCAACCTAACTCAACAGAGAGTGTAATGTATTCTCCACTGGAAAAAACTTCATTTGTTCCGGATGTTGCACTGGTTATCTGCAACCCCAAACAAGCTATGTTGCTTACCCAGGCGTATATATACAAGACAGGGGGCAGGCTTGAAACAAGTTTTGCAGGCGCGCAAAGCTTTTGCTCTGAAGGTGTTGTGCAGACGTATAAAGAAGGCAAAGCAGGAATTGCATTGGGTTGTGCTGGCAGCAGGAGTTATACAGAGGTTGCAGACGAAGAAATGGTTATGGGGATCCCTGTTGAACTTCTGGCTGATGTTGTTTCAGGTCTCAGGGAAATCTGCCCTGAATAAGATTAATTCTTAATATTTTGGAACTGAAGAAGACTTTTGTTTTTATTGAAAATGCATATTATATTTGTTGGATGGAAATTTTTCCAAAATCCTGTTTCTTTTCTTTTCTTTTCTTTTTCATTTTGGTTAGTGTTTTTTGATAACTACCAATACCAGAAAAATAAGAAAATTACTGCTTCCAGTTCTCCAGGTCTAATTTCAGGAACAGTCTATCGCGCCCCTGTCCATACTCATCCTTTCTATATTCTGCAAATTCAAATCCGAATTTGTCACAATAAATATGCTTGGCCCGTGAATTATTCGGATCAACAGTTAAAGTAACAGTAGAAATTCCGTTCTTTTTCAGGTGGAGCAGGGACTGTAATAAGAGATAGGACCCGTATCCTTTTCCCTGACTTTCTCCTTCTACTGCTATCTCCACCATATAAGCAAGTCCGGGATTGTCCCATGCTCTTATGAATATAGAAAAACCTTTCAAGGAATTACGGTCAAAGAGACCAAAAACGTGTCCGAATCGGATAAAAGGAACAAGTGACCAGTTGCTGAGTAAATTCTCATGAAACGCATCACAATCAATTTTAAAAATCGCCTCTATATTTTCTTCGTTTTTCTGGACTAATTGAACATTAAGTTCCTGCTCGTTTACGTCGTTAATAAACTCAACTCCTCAATTACATGCTTCTATCCTATAACTGGTTTCTTGATCTTTGCCTATATTCAATATTTTTTTCTATAGTCTTTTTTCGCTAGATTATCATATATTTATGTATGTGTTAAATAGCTCGTTGCAGGGTAAAAAGAAAACATATCGGAAGTGATGATATTATGACAGGAATAGATGGTGATTAGAAAAATTTAGTGGGTTCGAATCCCACCTCCCGCATTAAAGTTATGGGATATAGGTAAGGCGAAAAAACGGAACTCTTCTAAAATTTGATTATCTAAAAGTTCGAATCTTACCCCTCGCATAGTAGTTCGGGGATATAGGTAAGTCAAATTTTTTGTACGCTACTGAAATAAAATAACAGTACTTTTTTCTAAAATTGCCTTAAATGAAAGTACTATTTTATAATAAATTCTTAATAAAAATCAAGATTTTGTACGTTTTTGTATGAATACTGCATAACCTCTATTTCCTGAAAATGCCCTCACTGAATTATCTTTTAATTATAACTCTGTTTAATAAAAAAATTAAATTCATTATTGAATGAAAAGATATAATAGAAATGTTTCGAAAAATTGTATTCTTTCTAAATGCGCTTAATTTATATTGAAAGAAAGTAAACACGTAGAAAATGAGTAACTCATTTTGGTCAGAAAATATTCTTAATTTAGCCACATTTTTAACATCAGTTATATCTCTCTTAACATTAAATGAACTAAAAAAACAACGAAATTTAGCAAACTCACCCAAACTTCATATTACATCAAAAAATGATATTATTTTAGCCAAAAACATATGGATGGATGAAGTAGAGGCATCGCTTCCAATTTTATGGGACGGTAAGTTTTTAAAAGAAACAAAACCCCGTTTTCCTCCTATGTACTCAATTCCACTAAATTTAATCAACATTGGATCAACTCCCGCTTTAAATGTTGAAATTACTTGGAATTATGATAACGAAGGGCGAGAAATTATAAAGAATATATTCAAGCAATTTAATGAATTAGACTTAATATTAAATTGTGAAGTTCCATATGACATTTATAAGGGTTCCATTCCTGAAGCTGGTCTACTTACTATTTCAAAAAAGAATCATCTAAAAGGAATCTATCTCATGAATTTAATGCCTTTTAATACTGATTCGATATTCCCTATTTCAGAATCAAATCGAGGAACTGATTTTTTTATTCCGTATCCTCATGCTTTAATTATAGCTTTTGAATTGAGTGTATTAAGGTTGTCAAAAAAAGACCATAAGTTTTCAGTTCCCACTCTTTATGCCGATATCTCGTATTATGATAACATAAATTTACTTCATAAAGATAAGTTCTCGATTAATTCTAACTGTTATGGATCGCCATGGAAAAATGTTACTGAAGACAGATGTGAAGAGGAATTTGAATCAGTTGCTTTTACCATTGAGACACGTAAGATTAATGGAAATACCTACTTAAATAATAAAGTGGAGGTTATGAAAAAATTGAAATTGAAATATAAACATCACATCCATAAAATATATAAAAAACAACGATCTAAAATTTGAATTAATAATTCTATACCATGAGAATTAAGAACCAAGTATAGTAGATTTTTGAGTTTTTCACGAATTTACTAGAAAATATAAAATATAACTTTCATTTTACGCCTCTTTTACAATTTCTCTTGATGCCATTTTACTATTTTACTGTAAATTTACAAGTTCTTCTGATATTGTTTTACAATTTACATGTAAATTTACATTTTTACTTTTTACAGTAAAAATATACATATTTTACTCTTGACTTGAAACTAATGCCTCCCACTTATTTACTCTGTCCAGAACATGGCTATTGAGAGTAAATGGTTTATCTGACTTGGCATTCTGCTTCATGTAATGCAAAGTGCCCTTAGAAAACCCTAATTTCTTCCAATCAACGTAAGAAATATTGAGTATCTTTTGCCTTATGTCATAAGAATCAATTCTCTCAATTTCGTATTCTGGCTTAACAAAATCCAGTTTTTCCTTTTTGCTTGTAAGATAATGGGCTAATTCTCTTACCTTAAGAAAGATAATATAACTCCAAGTGCTTTCCTTTCCCAGATAACTTACTTTTTTATTAAGCATATTGGAAAACTCATTAACAACCTTCCTGGCTCCTGTAGGTTTAAGCCTGAGATTGTAATTCTCAGTCCTGATAAAGTCTTTACTTTCCATAGCTCCACTTTCAACCAACCTAAGAACTGCAAGATCAACAAGGAACCTGAAAGGCTCCTGAAGGTCATAGGCTAAACTATTCTTGCTTGGAGTCATTTCATGCAAAAACCCTACATGAGGATCTAACCCTACAGTATTAATGGCTCTCAAGCATTCAGCCTCAAGCAGAGAATAGCCATAATTGAGCATGGTGTTTACCATATCTCCTGAACCCATAGCTCTTCTAAACTGGTCTATCCTATTACAAAAATCATATTCCTTTGGAACAGCTTTTGAGAACTCAATCCAGTATTTACCGGCTAGGGTTCCCTCTACTCCCAAAATTTCCTTGGTACTCTTTACATCTTTTAGTTTTGTGAGTCCATCCGATATATTAAAATTAATTTCAGGATACCTCTGGCTCAGGAAATCAAGGACAGCCTTGGACTTGTTAAATTTAGCTTCAATAAACTTCTTTGCTATCTCAAGCCTTGCTTCCTTATCCTCAAAAGCGTGATACTGAGCAAACTTTGTTCTTAGATTGGTACTTTCAGGAGGAAGCATTGTTGTCAGAAGCTTGCCATTCCAATCTAATATAGAAACCTGGACATTATGCTTAATCAACCATTTAATAGCCTCTATGGTAAGGTTCCCACTCTTTCCATAAATGACAATACCGTCAATATCAATTCTTTTTGGGGAAAATACATACTCTTGAGGCTCTTCTATAGTTGAAAATCTTCCATCTTTAATATGGAGCTTGGCTCCATCAACATGCATATTTATGCTGTGTCCATTCAAAAGAAGAAGTTTCACCAAGAATCATCCTCCTTTTTAGCAAAAGGGTTTTTACGCAAGCCCAAAGAGATTAGAACATCACTTCTTATATTGGAAACAAACTGAGAAGCATTCTCTTTTCCTTCTATTGCTAATTCTTCTTGCAGTTGATAAAGTTCTTCTCTATGTTCTTCAATAAGATTAGCTGTGTATTCGGTACTGTAAACGTTTTCTATGGGTGAAAAATCTTGTAAGGTTCTTGCATCTTTTGTAAACCTTTCAATTACAGCTTTATGCCCATAATGCCCAAGAAGATAAATGATGTGTGTTCTTAGATTTACTTGCCTTGAAACAGGAGAAGGATACTTATCTAGCAGTTTTACCAAAAGGTCGATTGTTTTTGTTTTATTCGTTGGTTCAATACCTTTTTTCAAAATATATGTGTTTAATAAAAGTAATAGCGTATTAGCAAGGTCATCATCTATAGTTCCTTTATCAATACCCTTGTCAAATTGCTTTACCATTAAATCCAATTGTTCAGGAGTTAGAACATATACTTGCTCATAAAGGGCAATCTCTTTTAAAGCCATTTTTTGCTTTGTGGGCTCCTCTGAAGCAAGCCTTTCTAAAATCTTATCCATATGTTCCTTTATTTTGGATATATTCTTCAAGGTAAGATAACTAGCTCTTTTATCAGTATCTTCTATTCCTAATTTCCCAAAATCGGAGTGTTTAAGACTTATAATTATTCCTTGATTAATCAAATTGTCTAGTTTACGGTTTATACTCTTGAGGCTATATCCTCTTTCATTTTTGTGTGCTTTCATCAGGTCTTCTATGAGTTGCCGCCTTCTTGCATGCCCTTTTTGGGCAAGATAATTCTTTATTTCAGTGTCAAAGTCATACTCTTTCTTTTTCATATTAATCCCAATTATATAGAAAATATATGTCAAACTTATACTTAAAGTTATACTCAATTCTGTACATATATCAGTTACTCCTTACTGTTTATTGTGAGTTACATGACCACAAAAGACAGAGTTTTGATAACATTGTCTCCTTACCTTAAGGAGAAACTGGAAAAGAAAGCAGAAGAATACGGATGTTCTCAGGCTGAAGTTATGAGAACAGCTTTTATCAGAATGATGGAGGCTGAACGATGAGCAGACCAAGATTTTCCAAAGACTACAGGACTTATGGAGAATGGCTCAAGGTTCAGCCTAGAGATACAAAATATGCAAAGGAAATCATCAGGAAACACAAATTTTTCCCTGATAAAAGCCTCAGCCAGCTTAGAAATCTGAAGATAAGCGATTTTGATCTAAGCCAGACAGCCTGGAAAACTCTTTCAGCCCAGGATAAGAGAGACAGAAATCTATCTCTCCAAATTTTAAGGGAAATGAGAAAAGGTGAAAATCTTTCTTCTGTACTTGAAAAGATAGGCAAAAGAACAGAATTTGCAGTCAAGCATCTTGGAAAGAACCTGTATAAGTCAGGAGGAACCTGGAAGGTTACAAAAGCCGATACTATCCAGGTTAATATGCTGATCTACTCCACAGAAGGACAAGAAACAATAGTTACAGCCAGTTCTAAAGATAGGTCTTTGATTGGAGAATATTTTGCCAGTGTTCAGAAGGCAATAAAAAATAATGATCCTTCTGTTCTTGCCAAGTTCAAAGATATTCAAATAGTGGATGCAAAAGGCAAAGTCCACCACTTTGAAACCAACCTTGATAAACTCTATGAGATCCTGGAAGCCCAGGAAGAGCCAGAGTTTTTGGAAATTTATCAGCACTAAGGAGGTGAAACTATGGACAAGGAAACTTATCAAAAAACTTTGAATAAACAGAAGAGAAAAGGAAAAACCTCTCTTTGCTGTGTTATCTGTGGAGAAGATGATCCAGATGTAATTGAAATGCATCATAGAGATGGAAGAAGCAATTCAGACCAAGTTCAACCTCTCTGTAAAAACTGCCATTCTAAGATAACAAAGGAGCAGAACAAGCTAAGTCCAAAAGCCAGATCTGGAAATGCCTCTCCTGAACAAAAGAGAGCTTTTCAATTAGTTTCTATTGGTGCTTTAATGAAAGAGTTAGGAACCAAACTAATTGATCTTGGAAATGAGATGGTGCAAAATGTCTAAAATTGCAGTCAGGGGATATACTCAGAAACTTGAAAAGCCCAAAGCAAAAAGGAGCTTTAGTTATGATATTCCTCTCAGGCATAACAGGATACTGGTCTTTGATACTGAAACAACAACAGACCAATATCAGAATTTTAAGATAGGATACTTCCAGATCTACCAGGATGGAGTTATTCAGCATGATGGTTTATTCCATGATCCAACTACCCTTAATGAGAGAGAAATAAAGACTCTTGTAGCCTATTCAAGAAAACATAACATAAGCCTGTATTCCCTTGATGAGTTCATAGACAGTGTATTTTATCCTGAAGTCTTTGGGCTTAAAACCCTCTGCAACGGGTATAACCTGGCTTTTGATCTTAGTAGGATTGCTAAAAGATCAGGAGATTCAAGGGGAATGAATAGAGGCGGTTTTACTCTTACTCTCTCAGATGATCCTTTCAACCCTCCTATAATCATTAGAAAACTTGGATACTCTAACAGCTTTAAGTTTACCACTACCAAGCAGAATAAAGGAGAGAGCTATTTTTCAGGCTATTTCCTAGATACTCAAAGATTGGCTGAAGTTCTCCTTCAGGAAAGGCGTATTTCCCTTGAAAAAGCCGCAGAAAGGCTCAACACTCCTGTTCAGAAAATGAAAGGGATTGAACATGGAAAAGTCACTGAAAAGTATATTGATTATCTGATAAAGGATGTTGAAACTACTCGGGCTGTGTATGAAAAGCTTGTTAAGGAGCTTGATGTTTACCAGATCCATATACCAATAACAAAGATCTTTAGTGAGGCTTCCATTGGGAAACATGCTCTCAGCCAATTAGGAGTTAATCCATTTTTGGCACTGAACCCAGATTTTTCAGATTCAGTTATTGGAAACATGATGACTTCCTATTTTGGGGGAAGAACCGAATGCAAGATAAGAAAGGAGCCAACAAAGGTTACAGTTCTTGATTTTACAAGCATGTACCCTACAGTTACAATGTTAATGAACCTCTGGAGATACATCATAGCTGACAGCCTGGAAATTCAGGACATTACAGAAGAAACAAAGATATTTATTTCCAAACTGAAGCTTTCAGATCTTCAGGATCAGGAGACATGGAAAAAGCTTGTTGTTATGGTCAAGATTCAGCCTGATAATGATATTTTTCCCGTAAGGATGGATTATAAGGGAAATAATACAGGCTTTAACGTAGGAATCAATTATCTGAGTTCCAATTCTGAGATGTGGTATTCCTTACCTGATGTTATAGGCTCATATCTCCTTACTGGCAAGGTTCCAAAGATTATAGAAGCTGTAAAATTTGTTCCTAAAGGAGTACAGAAGAGGTTAAGGAAATCCAGGGTTCTTGGAATTGATATTGATCCATCAAGGGATAACATTGTTCAGGTTCTTGTAGAAGAGAGACAGAAAATTAAGGAAAAGTCAAAAAAGACAGATCGGAATAATCCTGAATATCAGCATCTATCAAGCAGAGCCCAGGCTATCAAGATTCTTGTAAATGCTCTCAGTTATGGGATCTTTATCGAGCTTAACCCAGAAGATAAGAAAAGTGAGTTTCAGGTCTATGGGCTTGAAAACTTTGTTACAAAGGAAAACAGGTTTGAGAAATCAGGAAAGTATTTTCATCCTCTCCTGGCTGTTATGATTACCTCAGGAGCCAGGCTTTTCTTAACAACGGCTGAAGCCAGATTAAAAGAGCTTGGGGCAGTTCACGCTTACATGGATACTGATTCTGTGTTTGTGCCTCCTGAAAAGGCTCAGGAGCTTGTAGAGTTCTTTCAGCCCCTTAACCCCTATAACATGGATATTCCATTACTTAAGCCTGAAAAAAAAGATCTCTGGTTTTATGGAATCGCTTCTAAAAGGTATGCTCTATACTACTATAAGAATGAAAAAATCAGGTTCATGGAAGATGAACGGTCTTACAAGCTTCATGGACTTGGACATTTAACAAACCCCTTCCCTAACTCAGTTGAAGATTGGCAGGCTGAAATCTGGCAGGATATTCTTAAACTGCATTATGGGCTGATTACTGAAAGGGATATTGAAGAGAAATATTCTAACCTTTACGCAATTTCCAGGCTTACTGTTAGTACTTCCAATGTTTTGAACAGGTTTAAGAAACTGAATGAGGAGAAAACCTGGAAAAAACAAATTAAGCCTTTTAGCTTCTTCCTTGTGGGATTTCAGACAACTGAAGAAAACGATAAAGCTGTTAAGCCTCTGGCTCCTTTTACAAAGGATTATCAGAAGATAGTTTATGAGCTTTTTATTGATTATGAATCAGGAGAAATTAAGGAAGGTTCTCAATATTTCAAACCATTAAGTAGAACCATCTTGCAATATGTTGAACATCCTGAGCATAAGTTCGATGGAGATACTGGCATTCTTGAAAGAAAGCATGTTCATGCTGATAGTGTGGTTTACATTGGGAAGGAAGCCAACAACATTGATGAACAGGCTCTTGATGTGAAGCTTTCTCAAGAGTTTGTCAACAAGCAAGAGATTATGGAGAACATTCTGAACATTTCTCAAAGACAGGCTGAAGAGTTAGGGGTTTCTAGAAGCAGGTTTCATGATATTAAAAGGAGAATTAAAGAGAGTGGGGATTTGAATTTGAATACACCTGCTGTAAAGAGATTATCAATTTACAGTTGAGTTCCTTTTTTGTTTAACTTGTTAATGATATATCGATTTAAAGTATAACGATAAAACTTAAAACGGCTTTTATTTCCAACATATATAGGCATATAATCGGTAAGTAAAGATAACAGATTTTGTACCACCTGATTATAGACATTATTCGATATTTTTTTTATAACTAAAAGCACAGTAAGACTTGGGATACAAGTGTAACTGCATAATGACTTATTCCATATAAATGCAGCAATCATAGCTTCTTTCTCTTTTGGAAAACTCTCTAAGTCATCTCTTGTAAAAACAAGTTTCTCATTTGTCAGTTGAAGTGTTTCCGTATCTAACAACAATATATATTTATAAGCTTGTAAAACAAGTGCAAGAAGCATAAATAATCCGAAGATATATTCCCCTTCACTATAGTTGAGAATTTGTGGTATAATTCCCAAAACAAGTAATGTTAATTGTGCTTTCCCTAAATAAGAATTTATTTTATCGGCTAAATTGAGTTGATCTAAAATTTTATCAACATTTTCAACGACCTTTTTGTGCGGATCATATGAAATAGCTAAATCTGAATATTTGATTGCTTGTTTATAGTAAAAAGAATAAGTCTTTCTAAAATAATTTATTGATTCTTTATTATTGATTAATGATTGTATCCCTGTTTTATAAAATAAAAAAAAGCTATTTCTAACATCAAGTAAACCATTCAAATTTACAAAACTATTTACGATTATTTTTTTAGTTCGGTCTATAATCTTTTTGTCAATCAAAAACCCCATATAAATTTATAATGTGTTTTTTCCTTTTATACCTAACTTTTAATCTGTAACAAAAAAATGATTCAAATATATTGAGAAAGAAGATTATTGATATGTCTTACACCGAATGGAAGAAGATGGGATTCTCAAAGGGTACGTTGCATTACATGAAACTGAACGCTAGAGCTGATAAGCCATTTACTCTTAATGCTCAAGTTAGGGAAAGGTTGGAGATGTGGAATGATCAAGCTTCTATCTAGAGATGATTATCTCGTCCAACTAATTTTTGCATACAAGTGGTCACTATTTTAAATATTATGGTGTATTATAAACTTGTAAACTTTGTAGGAATGTTTAAATGACGGCAAACAATGATAGTACTAATATCAAAGTTTTCACTCACCCAAAAATTAGAAATCTTTTCATAAAAATGTGGAAAAATTATTATGGAAATGATATAAAAGAGGTATTATCTGCATTAATGATAGATGCCAATGTGGATGAATTCAATAATAAAAATATTCATTCTTTTTTAAAAAATTTAAGTTTATCAGACAGCTTAATTATATTAAAAGATCTTCTTGAAAATGATGCTGTTCAGATAGATAGAAGTAGCAGTTGGAATAATTTTGGTGACTTTATACGCGATTGGTACCCAACTTTAATTAAATATTTGAAGGATATTGGCATAGAATATGAGAAGGAATCTGCAACATTTTATGTCCATAAAGAGAAAATGAATCTCAACTCTTCAATAAAATATATAGAAGCTTCACATGAACAAAATATTGTTGAAGATGAGCATGTTATTATCGAAAAGAGTAAGATAGGTGGTAAAAATTTGAACCACAATGATATTGTTAACTCAGACTTAAATGAAACTAATATGAAAAAAAACGAAGTTTTTATTGTTCATGGGCATGATAATGAAATGAAGGAAAGTGTAGCTAGATTTGTTGAAGGTTTAGGCTTGCAATCGATAATACTACATGAACAAACAAATAAAGGCAGAACAATAATAGAAAAGTTTCAAGATCACTCCAAAAATGTTGCTTGTGCTATTGTTCTTCTCTCTCCTGATGACAAAGGGTGTAAAGCAAATCAATTTCCAGATTCAGCTCAATATCGTGCAAGACAAAATGTCATTTTAGAATTGGGCTATTTTATTGGTATGTTCGGAAGAGAGAAAGTATTTGTTTTAGCAAAAAATCATAAGACTTTGGACATACCTACAGACATACTTGGGGTTCTTTATATTCCTTATGAAAATGATTGGAAGGTAAAGCTAAGCAGAGAAATACAAGATTGTGGGCTTTCAGTAAAAATGGATAACATAAAATAATATTCGTAATAGAAATCATCCATTTTTTTTCTTATACGTATCTTTTAGAATTTTGTAAAAAAAATAGTTTTTTACATATTTTTAATTATAAAATTGGCATGTTTAGTAAATAACTTTAACAGTTCCGTTTTTTTGTGTTACCTATATCCCCGCATTAAAGTTATGGGATATAGGTAACTCAAAAAAAGTGTACGCTTTTGTAGAGAATTTGCACAACCATTAATTTTCAAAAATCGCCTTACCTGAAAAAACCCATTTTATATATTTATCCAGACAATACAATTAAAACGACAAAGATAAAAGAAATCTGTGTAGAGAATATTCCTAAAAAGATTGGGTAAAGTTACCTCTAATTTTTACAAAACTATACCAACTACTTTTTCTTGTTTACTCTTGGTTTTCATAAACCTTGTAAGCGTTCCGAAACTCGCGCTATTCTCAGATATACTAATAAGGTGTTGCATCTCTATTAGGCAATATCATCAATGAGTTTTGCTACGAAATTCAAAGCGAATAATAATTATTCCTTATTTCCAATGTATCCCCCATCATCATCTCTTAGTTCTCTTTTGAAAAAAATAAAGTGCCCCCCTTCCCGGGAGTCAAATCCAACCATTTCCCATCCGTCTTTTCCTAATTGATCCAAAACATCGGAAAGCAGTTTTCCGGTAAGAGTAATTGATTGACCCTTTAATTTGAGAGTGTATAAGTCTTCGTATGACCCACCAGTCGTTAAATAACAATACTCAAATCTATTTATTTTGTCCACCCCTGTGTATATTCTTGAATATTTTATTTTAACTAATTACATTCACTTTTCCGGATATCAAAGTTGCGTCAGAGAGGCACCTGGAATTGCTAAGCCAGGATGCATTCAGGGTCAGTAACGGTCTCGCTGTTAGAGAATAAAAGAAGATTGAATGTTTATGATAATTTGTGGAGTCGAAGAGAAAGTCATAGAATGTGCAATACTCAAAAATGGCTATATCTTCCGAAAGAATAAATAAAATTAAAATTGAAGTGGCATAACGTTAAGCTGCTTCAAGAGAATTAAGAAAGTAAAAAGTAACGATGAAATATTTGTAATGTCCGGTTATTCATCTGGTTTTTCAAAAAGGGCAGGATACTTCTTTTTTAATGGTATCTGAAACTCTTCGTCTAATTTTGTATCATAAAGTGTTTTCACTTTAGAAAGCTGGTCAAATGATAAACCGTAAGCCCCTTCAAGGGAAGCCCCTTGAAGATTAGCCCCTTCAAGGTTAGCCTCTTTAAGTTTAGCCCCTTCAAATTTAGCTCCTTGAAGATTAGCCCCTTCAAGGTTAGCCTCTATAAGGTAAGTCCATTTAAGGTTAGCTCCTTGAAGATTAGCCCCTTCAAGGTTAGCCTCTATAAGGTAAGCCCCTTCTAGGTTAGCCTCTACAAGGTAAGCCCTTTCAAGTTTAGCTCCTCCGAGTTTAGCTCCTTCAAGTTTAGCTCCTCGAAGGTTAGCCTCTATAAGGTAAGCCCTTTCAAGTTTAGCCCTTTCAAGTTTAGTCCCTCCAAGTTTAGCCCCTTCAAGGTTAGCCCCTTCAAGGTTAGCCTCTATAAGGTAAGCCCTTTCAAGTTTAGCTCCTCCGAGTTTAGCTCCTTCAAGGTTAGCTCCTTCAAGTTTAGCCTCTTGAAGGTCAGCTCCATAAAGGTTAGCTCCCTGAAGGTTAGCCCCTTGAAGGTTAGCTCCATAAAGGTCAGCCCCTTGAAGGTTGGCTCCCTGGAGGTTAGCCTCTTTAATGTTAGCCAGATGAAGTTTAGCCAATTGAAGGGTAGCCTTTTCAATATTAGCCTCTTGAAGGTTAGCCCCTTGAAGGTTAGCTTCTGTAAGATCAGCATAAAAAAGATCAGCTCCTCGAAGATTAGCCTCTTGCAGGTTAGCTCCTCGAAGATTAGCCCCTTGAAGATTAGCTCCTTGAAGGTTAGCCCCTTGAAGGTTAGCTTCTATAAGGTCAGCTCCCTGAAGGTTAGCTCCTCCAAGCTCTTTTCTCTCTGGAATATCCATTTACAATTATTGGCGTTGGACTAAAATAAGCATTACTATGCCAGGAAGATATCTTCTACCGTTTTACTATTTTACTTTGAAATTTACATTTTTTACATTTTACAGTAAAAGTATACACATTTTTACTTTTGACTTGAAACCAAAGCTTCCCACTTATTCACTCTTTCCAGTACATGAGCATTAAGAGTAAACGGCTTATCTGACATAGCGTTTTGCTTCATATAATACAAAGTGCCTTTAGAAAACCCCAATTTCTTCCAATCAACATAAGAAATACTCAGGATCTTTTGCCTTATAACATAAGAATCAATTCTCTCAATTTCATATTCAGGCTTAACAAAATCCAGTTTTTCCTTTTTGCTAGTGAGATAATGGGCTAATTCTCTAACCTTAAGAAAGATAACATAACCCTAGGTGCTTTCTTTTCCCTGGTAACTTACTTTTTTATTCAGCATATTGGAAAACTTATTAACAATTTTCCTGGCTCCTGTAGGCTTTAACCTCAGATTGTAATTCTCAGTCCTTATGAAATCCCTATTTTCCAGAGTTTTATTTTCAAGCAGGTTGATAACTGCCAGATCCACAAGGAACCTGAAAGGCTCCTGAAGGTCATAGGCTAAACTGTTTTTGCTTGGTGCCATTTCATGCAAAAAACTACATGAGCATCCAGACATACAGAATTAATGACTCTCAGGCATTCAGCTTCAAGCAAAGAATAGCCATAATTGAGCATGGTGTTTACCATATCTCCTGAAGCCATAGGCCGCCTGTATTGGTCTATCCTTGAACAAAAATATCCACCATGAAAAAACTGATTTGAAATCTTTGACCAAAAACTAAAAGAGGAGTTTTCTTAATGTACGAGTATGATTGAAATCGCGGATTTATGCGTAGAAAGGCCAATCGGAAGTACAAATAATGCTCAGATTTTGGGATTAATTAAAAACGAATTTGTGAAAGGGGATTATGACATCATTTCTTTACCGATCAAATGTCAATACTGGAAAAAAGGAATCTCATTTATAAAACAAGGTGACATCAAGTATGAGCTCTTAACAAGTCCATTTTCAAAGAAATTTGAGGGAAGGAGGAGATTAATTGTTTGCTCGAAAACATCGGATTTAGAAGATAGTGAGATTGAAAATGGGCTTCTTATATTGAAGGATGAGATCACTCAAAACCCGTTAATGCCGAAGGACTTCCCGTTCTATTTTCCGGATGAGCACAAAAAACTCTATGAGGCAATCGAAAAGTCCAATCCATCTTGTATTCTGACTCTTACTGGAAAACACCAAATGTCTGGACTCGACCCATGCCCTTTCTTTGAAGACGGAAATTTTAACATTCCATCTTGCTATGCATCGAACAAATTAGATTTAGACAAATTTGACCTTACAAATGATATTGAAATCATCATTGATTCAAGTATTGAAGATAGAGAAACAGAACAACTGGTCTTGCAGAAGAGAGGTACATCAGATGAAACCATTGTTATCTGTGCACACATGGATAGTAAGTATGGAACAAATGGTGCTCTTGATAATGCAAGTGGACTATATGCTCTTTTGCAGATTGCTAACAGCTTAAATGAAATAAAAACAAAAGCAAACATACATATTGTGCCTTTTAATGGGGAAGAATATTATGGTGTTAGTGGCCAATTAAAGTATTTAGATCATTTGAAAGAAAACGGGACTAACATTAAACTTGTTATAAACATTGATTCCCCTGGATACAATGGATCAAAAAACGCCCTGTCGTTTTACAACTTTACCGATGACACTATTAATGCAATTGTAAGCAATAGTAAGTATGATTTTGAAAAAGGAGTGAACTGGTATGCAGGAGATCACGCAATGTTTGCTTTCCAAGGCATACCCTGTATCACAGCAACTTCAAGCAATCTATTCGACGAAGCGATAAATGTCATTCATACATCAAATGATGTCCTATCAAATGTAAATGCTAATCTGCTTAATAAGTTATCCAGTGACATAATCAACATTCTTTTGGAACTCGATGATAAATGAATTTTCAAACATATTTTTTTTCGTGTAGTATCAAACTCCGTCCCATATTTCAAATCTTTCTCTGACATGAGAATTCATAGTGAGCCTGTTTCAAAATTATATATTATTTGAATTTATATAATATAGGAGAATAGTATACATTTCGAAGAACTTAGTGATGCTCAATGGGACTATATTCACTTACGCCTTTCTCCCCAACCTAAGGTTGGGAGGAAGAGAGTAAATGATCGTAAGACTATCAACGGTATTCTTTATGTTCTTGTTACGGTTGTCAATGACGAGATATGCCCAAACAATATGGCTCTTATGTAACTGCTTGGAGACGATTAAAAAGATGGTCTGAAGACAGTGTTTGGGATATGATTGTGAATTCTTTTAAAGATGATTTTATCAAAACGGGCAACTCTCCCTTGGAATTGTTGCTATAGATAGTAGTTTTGTAGAGGCAAAAAAAGGGGGGAAAGTGTCTAGTATAATGGGTTCAAAAAGAGAAAAGGAATAAAGATTCATGCAGCTGTAACCTCAGAAGATCTTCCATTAAGCGTTGTTATTGGTTCAGGGGCAGAATATGATCGATATAGATTTGAGGAAACTCTTGGAGCAATAAAAATTAGGACTGGATATAGACCGCGCACCAAATTTCAATAATATCATTTTTTCGAAAAATATATTTTAAAAACGTCAAAAAAGAAGGCCTTTTATGCAGATTCCATGCATGGAATTTTAAGATAAAAAGGAAAGGAAAGAAAAGGGATAATAAATTATCTAACAACTTTGTAAAGAGGTTCTCAGATCTTGGCATTTCCCTTTAAATTTGGGGCTCTTCGCTATTTCATGTAGGTAACTCATTAACTATTTTCTTAGCTCCAGAACTCCTTAATCTCAGATTATAATTCTCAGTTACAACGAAATCTTTCTTCTCCATTGTGTTATTTTCAATAAGGTTGATAACAGCCAGATCAACAAGGAACCTGAAAAGCTCCTGAAGGTCATAGGCTAAGCTGTTCTTGTTTGGTGTCATTTCATGCAAAAACCCTACATGAGGATCTAACCCTACAGAATTAATGGCTTTCAGACATTCAGCCTCAAGAAGAGAATAGCCATAGTTGAGCATGGTGTTTACCATATCCCATGAACCCTAGGCTGCCTGTGCTGATCTATTCTGGAACAAAAATCATACTTCCCTGTGCAATAATTTTCATATCTGTCATTTTTAATTGCTGTAGAAATATTCATTCTATTTATATCAGGTTTAAAAGGAATGGAACTAAAAATTAATAGTAAAATTAAAGATGCAATGATAATAGAGTTTAAATTCTCAACTATTAATTTCCCATTAATGAAAATATTTTAGAAGGGAGAAGAGAACGACAATGAATATTTCTATCAGATTAGAAGAAGAAAAGGACTTCAAAAGTGTAGAATACATGACAAGAGAAGCATTCTGGGATTTATACAAACCAGGATGTGATGAACATCTTGTATTGCACAAAATAAGAAAAGTACCTGCATTTGTAAAAGAGTTGGATTTTGTTGCATGTGATGAGGATACAATCGTCGGCAATATTATCTATTCAAGAGCTAAAGTCCTGAATGAGGAAAATAAAGAATTCGAAGTTTTATGTATGGGCCCAATTGCAGTATTGCCATCATATCAAAAGCAGGGAGTCGGTTCTTTATTAATGAATCATTCTGTCGAAAAGGCAAGGCAGCTGGGATATACGGGTATAATTATTTTTGGAAATCCCGACTATTATCATCGTTTTGGTTTTGTCAATGCTAAAGAATATAATATCCGGACATCCTGGGGCGATAATTTTGATCCGTTTATGGCATTAGAACTCTACGATGGTAGCTTGAGGGGCATTTCAGGTAAATTTTATGAAGACGAGGTTTTTAAAATAGAAAATGAGGAGCTGGAGGATTTTGAAAAGCAATTTCCCTACAAAGAGAAGCATGTTACGGACACTCAATTAAAACTCTAAATAATGAAGGAACACCATGAATTAATTTTTTGAGAAATTTATGGTAATTAGGATAGATCCCAAAAGCCAGATATGGTCATGTCAAAAGCATTTGATTTCATTGCTTCTTCTTAAATAGTGTCAACCTGGCTTGAGGGAGCCATTTTCTTCTAAGATTTATATAAGAGATTGTCGGATAATACAGGATTAAAATCCAGGACTTGTGATTCTCAGACGGCAAATCAAGGGAAATTGCCTCAACTGTATAAAGGGTTTTTCTTGTAGTGTCTTTACTTCTGGAAAGCAGACAGGGAATATCACGGAATACAATATCGCCTATGCGTCCGGTTGTGGGGCAATGGCAGTCGAGCACAGTCCCGTCAACTTCAACTTCCATAATAAGCCGGTTCCTTCGTCTGCGAATTATACCCTCTATTAGAGGTGTTTCAAAAAAAATGCATCGTTTTTAATCTCCATAACACCTTCTCCAGAATCCAAACGTAAATCGACTACATGGCGTAAATCGACTACACGGGGCTCCCGGCACCTGGCGCCAGCTCACGTCTCAGGCTTACCAGGGTTTGTACCTCCATTCCCGCAATTCTATGGCCAGGCCATCAGGATCGGTAATCTCGGCGCGGATGGATACGCCCAGATCTATCGGCCCCCAGGTAACGTAGATGCCATGCTCACGCAAGTAAGTAGTCGCTGCTTCCATCGATTCGACTTCCAGGGCAATCGCACGGTAGCCCACGGTCATCGAGGCGGACATCGGGGCAGGATTTTCCATATGCAGTAATTCAATGACAGTGTCTCCCAACTGCAGGTAGGCGATCTCTTTAAGCGGTCCGACCTGCACTGGCGTCCGCGATACCAGACGAAACTCCAGTATATCCTGGTAGAACGCCATCGATCTGTCGAAATCACCCGGTAGAATCTCCACATGGTCAATACGTGTAAACATTGCTTGTTCCTCCCACTTGTTACTTACAGCACAGTTATTACAGCTGACTTTGAATCTGTACCATTTTTATTAGCTGCGGTCAGGTTCACAGTATAGTTTCCTTTTTTGCAATAAAAGTGCACCGGATTCTGCTGCACTGAACTGGCTCCGTCCCCAAAATCCCAGTTCCATCCGGTTGTGTCTTCAGATAAATCGGTAAACCGGACTGAGAGAGGAGCATTTCCGCCGGTTACACCGGTACTAAAGTTTGCAACAGGAAGTACCGGTTTTTCTCCTATAAACTGCCCAAAAGCTGTAGGTCTGCCTCCCACATTTACTGTAGCTGTAACAGTTTTTGTTGCAGTGTCAATTACCGAAACCGTTTTTCCGGAAAGATCATAGTTGCTGCCCTGGTTAGCTACGTATACCTTTTTTCCGTCCGGGGTGACTGAAACCCCGTAAGGCCCACTCCCTACAGGTATAGTGGCTGTTACGGTGTCGGTTGTTGTGTTAATTACAGAAGCAGTGTTTTCCCAGTAGTTCGTAACATATACCTCTGTTCCATCCGGGCTGACTGCAACCCCATAGGGACCATTTCCTACCTTCACCCTGGCTGCAACGGTATTTGTGGCTGTATCAATAACAGAAACATTATGAGACGGAGAATAAGTTATGTCGCCGTAGTTTGCCACATATGCTTTTGTTCCTTCGGGGTTGAATGCAATTCCCCAGGGGTATTGTCCTGCATTAAACGTGCCTGTAACATTATTTGTTGCGGTGTCAATTACAGAAACAGTATTGTCATAGTTTGTCACATATGCCTTTGTTCCATCCGGACAGACTGCTACTCCATGAGGAATGGCGCTTGCATTCACCGTAGCTATAACAGTACTTGTTGTGATGTCAATTACGGAGACCGTGCCATTTTCAGAGGTACTGCCGCTGCCCCAGTTCGCAACATATGCCTTTGTTCCGTCCGGAGTGACTGCAATTCCATGAGGGGAATCTAATCCGTTAACCGTGGCTATAACCTTGCTTATAGTTGTGTCAATCACGGAGACAGTGTTGCTGCCGTCTGTCACGTATACCTTTTTTCCATCCGGAGAGACTGCAACTCCCAGTGAACTGCTTCCCATATACATTGTGTCTACAACTTTGTCTGTGGCTGTGTCGATTACAGAGAGATTATTGCTGTTAGTGTTCGTGATATATGCAAACGGGCCTGTGGTATTCAGGACATTGATTGTGGAAAGCTTTGAATCTGTACCGTTTTCATTGCTTGCTGTCAGGTTAACTGTATAGTTTCCTGCTGCAGAGTAAGTATGCGTCGGATTCTGTTCGGTTGAATAAGCTCCATCTCCTAAATTCCAGCACCAGGATACAGGCTTTCCAATACTTTTATCAGTGAATGCTATTGTCAGTGATTTTGGAACAGAGACTTTAGCTGCAGTGAAAGAGGCTACCGGTCTTGTAAGTCCTGTTACGGTGATATAATGATATTTTGTTATCGCGGCTGTGCCGGCAGGATTGCGCTGATATAATGTCACGGTATATTTTCCGGGCTCCAGATATGTGTGTTCTACATCTGTTTGCATCTCACCGTTGTCATCCGAACTGAAGCCTTGATGTGAACCATCTCCAAAAGTCCAGGAACTATGATATCCGCTAGATTCCTCATGAAACGTTACTTTAAACGGCGCATCTCCGCATGTTGCACTTGATGAGAAATATGCCGGATAAACCGATTCATCACCAAGATCAATAAGTGCATATCCATACTTACTTACTGTACTGCTACCCGCAGCATTCTTAACAGTTAGATTGACGGTATATCCTCCCACTACACCATACACATGGATTGGGTTTTGCTCTGTTGATCTGTTACCATCCCCAAAGTCCCAGAGCCAGGAAACAGGTGAGCCCGTGCTGTTGTCGAAGAACGATATCACAGCATCTGGTGCAATCTGATTACTGATATGACCCTGGTTATTTACTTCAGGCGAATAGAAATCTGCGACTGGTTTTTCGGATGCTGCCAGTACAGTGGACGATGCAGGCATCAGAAATAACAAAAATAGTCCCATTAACAGAATTTCACTTTCTATTTTTATTCCCCCACTTACATACTATTCTATAATATGCAATTAAAGTAAAAAAAGCAGATCCAATAGACATTGTAGTGAAAATTGCATTTTAGGGAGTTGATCAATTCTCTGAACCTCAAATCCAGGCTTAACAAAGTCAAGTTTTTCTTTTTTGCCTGTAAGCTAATGTGTTAATGCTCGTATCTTCAAAAAGATAAAATAACTCTACTAACTTTTTGCTATTTTTATCAAATAACTTGTTACACCTGTCACATAAAAGTGCTTGAAGATCCCCAACTCTTAAATAATATGAATTCTCAGATAATATACAAAGTTGACATCAGTGGAATACTAATGGAGTATAACTAAAAATCTGCCTGGAGCCCTTCGAAAAGTTACCAATGGTATAGTATAAATTTATAATAAGTTTAAACTGTTGAGTGCCGCCCATTCCAGTTTTAATATGCCAACTGTAAAAATTAGTGATCGCAGTACTTTTTGAAGGCTCTAAGTAAAAAAAAGTCTTGAGGAACTTTTATGAAAAATTTAAAAACACTTATGAAAATACTTAACCTCACTCTTTTTTGTCTTGTGTTAAGTAGTTCTGCAGCTTCGGCGGCTAATATCGTAATTGACAAACAGGCTGGACCGGCTGAACCGGGTATTTTTCATACACCTAATTATGCAAACGATGCCGTTTGCATTCAGGCTGCACTGGATAGCTCAAAAAGCGGGGATACAATTACTATCTGCGCCGGGGACTATTATATAAAAAAACCAGTATATCAAATAGGTAAGAACCTGAATATAACAGGCGAAGGAAAAGCAACTATTCACATTCAAACGGACGAAAGCTATGAGAATGGAATTACTTTCGCCGGATCGATGATTACAGGTAAAACTCTCTCTGCTGATTCTAAAAAAGGTTCGTCTCAAATTACTTTAACCGATGCTTCACAGGTTCGAGCAAACGACCTGATTAAGATATGGAAAAACGTTCAGTGGTGTCCTTCGGATTATCCTGATCAAATGACAGGAGAAGTATATGCAGTGCAAAGTGTGAATGGAAACGTTGTCACTTTGAACCAGCCGCTCCTGAGAGATTATAGCCGGGCCGAGACTACACAGGTTGAAGTGTACAGGCCTGTTCAAATACATATAAAGAACATAAGGCTGGAGGATACGGGCGAGACTATGCGCCATCATGGGCTGGTTATGCAATACTGCAAGGATAGTTCTGTCAGTGATTGCTGGTTAAATAACAGCGGATTTGGTGCTATTTGTCTTTATTCCTGTTTCAATGTAAATATTGAAAATAATGAGATTTATAATTGCCTTCTTCCGGGGAGTGGATATGGTATAAATGTAGCAAGTGGTACGGCTTTTGTAAATATCGAAAATAACCACATAGAAAATTGCAGGCATACCATTACAGCCAATTCGGCTGAACGCAAATCTTTAAACAGGGACGTGATTATTGCCAATAACATTCTGATAGGGGCAACTATACCCGGCTCCTCGGTTGTTGACGCTCATCCTCTTACTATTGATTATGTCGTAACTGGAAATAAGATATACACACAACCATCCTTTATAGCATTTGCAGACGGTACACAACAGTCAATTTTTTCGGACAATGAAATATATGGAGGATACGGCGGGATAAATAAACGTGGAGCCGTAAACGACGGCGTACACATTTACGAAAATAATACGTTTACTGATTTAACAGGTTACATGTATAGAGGAAGAAATGGAATCGATGACACGCTTATAATTAGAAATAATATTCAAAACAGCGGGATATACGGAGTCTATTTCCCGGAACAGGGAAGTTTCAGAAATATATTGATTAGTGGGAACACTTTCAGCAACCTTTCGAACATGGGAGTGTATCAGAAGTTCCTGATTAAGGGGGTAAACCTGAATATTTCCAAGAATACGTTTGCAAACATCAAAAATCAAGGAATATACATAGACGGAAATTCTTTCACAAACGGTGCTGTGGAAATACAAAATAATATCTTGATGAACGTGAATGCACCGAATTACGCTTCCGGAATCACAATCAAAAATATTCAAAACGCCGAAATTAGCGGAAACCAGATATTCGAAACCCTGGTATCCCTGGCTCCTGTCGCTGCCTTTTCAGCATCTCCAGGTTCAGGATATGCACCTCTAACAGTAGAGTTTACTGACCTGAGTACAAATTCGCCTGCTTCATGGAACTGGAACTTTGGGGATGGGACAACATCAGTTGGACAGAACCCGACTCACACCTATTCAACAGCAGGAAGCTATACAGTGGTGCTTACTGCAAGCAATGCTGCAGGCAGCAACACCGCATCAGGGACTGTTTATGTAAACCCGGCCGAAGGGTCTGAAGGGTCTGAAGGGTCTGAAGGGTCTGAAGGGTCTGAAGGGTCTGAAGGGTCTGAAGGGTCTGAAGGGTCAGTACCTGGGGAAACCGTAGTTTCCGAAATAGAAGTATCTGACAACCGCCTGCGTGAGGGTTCCCCTTCCACAGTCTACCAGACTTCGTCCTTTATTGATGTCGGTGGAATGAGTGTTGGCAGGTACAGGGACGTAATAGGATTTGACCTGAGCGAGTATGACAGTGACTCTCAAATTGAAGCTGCAACACTTTCTCTCTACTGGTATTATCCTGCAGGAAAAACAAGACCTGAAGATACTGTGCTTGAAATTTACAGGCCTGCTGATTCCTGGAACTCAAACTATGTAAGCTGGACCAGGAGGGACAACGGAGCTGCCTGGAAGAACGCCGGAGGAGACTGGTACGATAAGAATGGTATCCTTCAGGGCAGTACTCCCTATGCCACAATTACGATTAAAGGCAGTACTCTTCCTGACAACAGATATTATGAGCTGGATGTAACCGACCTCATAAAAGAATATGTCAGCGGCAAATACGAAAACACGGGATTCCTGATAAAAGCCCGCACCGAAAGCAATAATTACATAGCTTTCTACAGTTCCGAGATCGGGAACGAAAACCAGAAACCCAGGCTTACCGTAACTGCAACCCGGGAGAAGTCTGAAAGCCCGGTTATTGATGTCCCTCCTACTGAGGTAACTATTACTGGTGCAATGGATAACCGCCTGCGTGAGGGTTCCCCTTCCACAGTCTACCAGAGCTCATCCTTTATTGACCTGGGTGGAATGAATAGTATCAGGTACAGGGATGTAATGTGGTTTGACCTGAGTGAGTACACCGGTTCTACCGAAGTTAGTAATGCGGCTCTTTCTCTCTACTGGTATTATCCTGCAGGAAAATCAAGGCCTGAAGATACTGTGATTGAGATTTACAGGCCTGTTTCTTCCTGGAATTCAAACTATGTGAGCTGGACAAGGAAGGACAGCGGGGTTGCCTGGAGTAATGCGGGAGGAGATTGGTACGATAAGAACGGCGTCCTGCAGGGCAGCACTCCATATGCTACACTAACAATCAAGGGCATTAGCCTTCCTGACAACAGGTATTACGAGCTGGACGTAACCGATCTCGTAAAAGAGTATACCAGTGAAAAGTACGAAAACACCGGTTTTCTGATAAAAGCCCGCACAGAGAGCAACAATTACATTGCATTCTACAGCAGTGACTGCGGAAACGAAAATCAGGTGCCAAAACTTCAGCTTGTATACAGCTAAAGGATTAAATGTCTTTCAGGAGGGGCTCCGAAACTCTGGCTACAGGAGATGTTAATTTCTTAATGCTTGCTTTTCGGAAAACCCCTTCTAGTTTTTTGCGTATCTTTATACAAGTTATATACATTTCTGAGAGCAGTATAGCCAGCTCAGGTAGCCATTCAGGACAACTTCTTCCGAAGATACGCTGCCACAGCTATTGCTTTTACCTGATGCTCAAGCCCGGCAAATATTTTAATGAAGCTATTTTTCGTTAATGAATTCTGAAAAACAGACTTTGAAAATCCCAAACAAACTTAAAAAAGGTAAGAAATTAGATAGCAGGAATCAATTATCCTCACGATCTAACTGCAGTTTATCCCCTTCTCCACAGGAGCACTCCAAACAGCCCGATAATACAGTAAATAATTTCAAATCCGGGCATAATTACGTTTTCTTTTCCAGCAAAACTTGTGTTTCCTGTCTGGTTTCCTGTCTGCTCAGGCTTCGTTTCAATTTCTGATTCCATACTTTCGTTTTGTTCAAGACCCTGAGTGTCAGATTCAGATGGTATTTCAATCACAGTTTCTTTTGCTGTAATCTTACCTGTTATTGCAAAAGGCGAGAATCCCGGGGTTTTGGCTGTGAAATACAGGTAAGTGTCATCTTCCCCTGATAGGTTGGTTAAAAGCGGATTCCATTCTGTATCATTGTACCTGTTCAGGGTTATAGAAGACTGGTCGATCCTTTCGTCCTTTATCCAGGACTTTTCAACCTTGAAACATACGACCGGGTTTTCTATAGTACTTGAGGTTCCATATCCACCGCTTCCAACCCAGAGATTAAAGAATTTATAAACCTCGTCTGAAGGCAGGTATGAAACCAGAGTAGATTTATTTTTCAGCATCTCTACAATGGCTGTTGTCTTGCCGACTGTCTTTTTTGCATCAAAGCCTGCATACACAACGCATGTTGCGTTCTTTGCAAAATCAAACTCTACTTCTTTCCCGTTTGTAATGAAGACCTGTGAAAGCTCCTTTACCTTAACATTTTTTGCAGGTTCGGGAGAGCCGCCGGCACCGCCACCACTACTGCCGCTCTTGCCACTGCTTCCTCCACCCCTTCCTCCCCTGTCTTCTTCATTGCTGTCACTGCTGTCACTGCTATTGTTTGACACATCCAATTCTGATTTTGAGGCATACCTCGTATTTCCATCAGGACCGATGTTAATCCTGTTTCCATTGGGTTCCGGTTCGTTAGAATAATCCGATAAAGAATATCCGGCATCGATGCATGGGGAACTTATATTGTCATTCACCCAGGCGCTCCCATTCCAGCGACCTGCTTTTGACTTCAGGTGATAGTCATGTTTATCCCTGTCTGCGTATTGAGGATCTGCTGTTATATCCGAAGGTGATGCCTGAACACCTTCATAATCGCCACCTTTGTTGTTATAAAAAGAGTTATTCTGCAGGACAAAAGAGTGTGTGTCTGTCAGCAGGTTACATATTCCATACCCTTCTCCTCCGGCTGCCGATGTGCGAATATTCGTTATTATGTTGTTTCTTACTGTAATCACATACCCTGAGCCATCCGGAGACGAATAGTATGCCCTGTCCTGCACAATACCAGCCCCGTGTGCTCCATCAATCAAATTGTTTTCGATGAGCCCGTTGAACCCCTCGGATAAGACTCCACCTGTTAGTTCGCTGCTTGAACCAATTCCAGTATCATAGATCTGGTTATGGTGGATGTAAACATTTGCTGAGGAAGTGGAATAATTTCCTGATCCAAAAACCAGAATTCCTGAAAGTGCAGTGTTGTAGATTACGTTATTGTATACCTTAATATCATCCATTGTGTAATCTGATCCATCTTTCTGGATCTCGATCCCTGCCCCACCGGAACCTTCGGATGTAATATTATTGTCATGGAAGCTGGCTTTGTTTGTATTATATAATCTCAGGCCACTGTTCGTTCTGCAGGTTATTGTGTTGTTATAGGCTTCAACGTCTGAACAGATACTTGCATATAAAACATCGTGTCCCAGCAAGTATGCTTCATTATTATAGAATTTTATGTTAGAACAATTGTCAGTCTTTAAGCCGTCCCCGTGGTTATTTGTCAGGTACATATTGTACACACTTATATTCTGACAATCGCTCAGGTGGATAAGATTGTAGTAGCCTTTTCCGCTAACCACATTGGTATTTCCTTCCCGGTTTCCATCTATTGTGAAACCGCGAATGGTAATGTCGTGGCTGCCAGAATTATTTTCTTTAATCATCGGCTTCAAGTTTGCCCAGTTGGCATTACTGACAAGTTTGATTTTTGCACTTGAATCCCCTTCAAGGATCGTATTGCTGCCGATTAGAAGAGTATCGTCAACAACGTACGTAAACGGTCCTTTAAGATGGACAGTTGTATATTCAGAATTTTCTGCCACAAATTTAAGGGCCTGGTTAATCTGAACATGGTCATCTGTTCCATCACAGTTGAAGTCTCCGCTCCCATCTCCTGCAACGTAGACTATTGGTGCAGGTGTAATACACAAAACAACAGGAACACTTGTAAGTATAAGGAAGCCCATAAGGAAAAAGAATTTTAACATTCGATTCAACACTCTGTCACCCGTAAATTATCTGCAGCTCGAATTCACATTCTGCTGGTCCTTCAGTTCAACTGCGTAAATCCTAAAAAATCTCAGATTTAAACTGAGGATTGGATCACAAACATGGACTTCTGTAAGAGGCACGAAGTAAGAGATAAGAAATTAGATGACAAGGGTCAATTTCCCCTCCATCTAACTGCACTTATCCTTTTCTCCACAGAAACACTCCAAGCAGTCCGATAATGCAGTAAATCATTTCAAATCCAGGAATCGTCTTCTCAGGCTTCTCTTTAATTTCTGATTCTATACTTTCGTTTTTAATGAGACAGTATTTTCCGTTTTTCCCTTGCAAACTGATTCAAAAGCCTCCTTTTCCTATTTTAATGCAAAAAACTCTTTTTTTGAGATTAAATAAAGTATTTTCTTTTTTTTTTTCTATAACTTTGGTATTATACTTGGATTGTGTGCCTGACATGAACCTCTGATTGGACTTTATATGTTCAAAGCTACTCCATAACAAGAACCTTCAGTCTAATGATATGCAAACAGCCGGGATTTGAGGGAAAATCTCCCTCCAAACAATACAAATATTAAGACACAGTATCAAATACTACTTTTTAATATTTATACTTAAGTAATCCATGTTTAGGTTGCCTTCATGCCGTCATAATTACAAAAAAGATTGGCTTCGTTGAAGTTCTTTCTAAATCAGTTTTGATAGATTCAAAAAAGAAATGGAAATATATCAGGCACATCGTGCCGTCTAGTTCAAATGAAGGAATCTTTTATCCCAGAGGCTTTCCATATAGACCGGCTTTTGTCTTCCTGTGTCGTTTGCTTTATATTGCGTGAATCTCTAAATTTATCAGGGTATATGAAGTAAGATTTTTAGATACTGGTACGGGAACGTTTAGAAAATTGATCAATGCCGGAAGATTTGACAGCCCTATTAAGTCATAAAGGTAAATGCAAATTTTTCAAACAAAAAAAGGAGAGTGCTGGAATTGGTTTCGTCCATAATTATCCTTGTTTTTTGTCTGGTGGCATTTGCGATTATTCACAGCCTTATGGCGAGCCTGCCCTTCAAACGTTTCATCATGCAGGTCCTGGGTTACAGGGCAGAGAAATTGTACATGCCGGTATTCAGCCTCATCGCAGTGATGACTATATTGCCCCTCATCTATCTGCTCTACAAAAACCCGGGACCGATTCTCTACGTAATACCTTCTCCCTGGCGCTGGCTGATGGTAGGAGCACAGTTGATTGCTGCAATCATTGCCCCCAGAGCTTTTCTGGATGCCCCCAGCAGATTCAAGATACGTTCACAGCTGGCTGCCCCAAATACTCCCGAAGCAGGCCCCCTGAATATCCGGGGCATTTACCGGTGGGCAAGGGATCCTTTCCTGCTCTCGGGCCTGGTCATAATCTGGCTTACTCCCTTTATGACTGTCAATCTGCTCGTCATATACATTTTGACCACCATATACCTCTATCTGGGATCCCTCCACTGGGAAACAAGGCTGGTGGCACAGTTTGGTGACGAATACCGGGAGTACCGGAAGCGGGTTCACAGGATAATTCCCAAATCCGGAGGGTATAGCTGAAGAATTTTTATAACTTTCTACTTTTCCCTTCTGTTTTTTGAGAACCCCATTTTATACCTTAATAATCTGTTCCTTCAGTTCAGGCAATACTCCGCTTAGCCGTTCTCCTGCAACATCTATGGAATGTACTCCCCAAACCGGAGGCTATGAAGGTTCAGGGTACTTTTTTCCCGGCAATCAAACGATGAAGCTGACTTAGCATTTTGCTGTATGTAATGCAGAGTTCCCCTAAAAAACCCTGAATTCTCCCGAAAAAGTAAGAAATATTTATAGTTTTCTCCTAACTTCATAAGAATCAATTACCTTAATTTCATACCAGGGCTTAAAAATCAGGTTCTTTGGTTTTTCCTGTAAGATAGGGGATTAACTCCCTTATCTTTAAGAGTAAGAGGAAACTCAACTTATACTGATCATGATTTATCTCCTATTAAATGTCGGTAAAGAAGAGGTAAAACCATTTGTGAGACAAGCTCAACTAATGAAAATATATCGTAAAAGCAAAACTAACACCAAAATTACGTTTTCATAGACGAAGAACTTGTAGATACGTACAGCTCAATGATATTAAAACTCAATAATATTAAAACTCAATAATATTAAAAATGTGTGTAAAAGAAAAACAGACTCCGGAAGGTGAACAAAAATGAGTGAGATTGACTGGGATTCTCCTGAGGGTGCCGAAAGGTATGACCGGAACTGCGATCATCAGTTACAGAAAGGAGAGGTACTGGTAGAAATGATGGGAATAAAGAAAGGGGATTTCGTGCTTGATGTCGGCTGCGGGACCGGGCGCCAGGCCCTGAACGTCGCTGGAATTATCGGGCCGGCTGGCGAACTCACAGGTATCGACCCTTCCTCATACCGCATTGAGCTTGCCAGGAAAAAGTTTGGTGAAGATTCCACCGGCAATGTCCGTTTCCTGGTAGGCCAGGCTGAGGACCTCAGAGTCGTGCCGGACAATTCGATAAACCATGCGTATTTCTGCTCCTCATTCCACTGGGTTGATGACAAGAAAACCGCCCTTAATGAAATATATCGGGTGCTTCGGCCAGGGGGCAGGGTTGGCATGACAACACTTGATAGGGACAGCCCTAACATGATGAGGGCACTTGTAGACCCCATTTTTGTGAAATATCACATAGAAAGTCGCCAGGAATGGCACAGGGGAATGAAAAAAGTAACTGCACCGGAACTCCACGATCTGCTGTCAGGTGCCGGCTTTACCCGCATCTCAATAGAGCCAAGGGCCGTCCCGCGGAAGTATAATTCTCCGGAAGAGTTTTTGAAACACCTGGAAGAGCGGGACAGCCCGGAGGGAGTGTTGAAAGACATTCCCGACGAGATCAGGGAAAAGATCAGGCAGGAAATTACTGAAGAGTTCAGGAAGGCACAGGCTCCGGAAGGCACTGGTTTTGGGAACATTACGCTGTTTGCAGTTGCAACAAAAGCGAAGGAAGGGATGTGAAGGGATGTAAAATCAATGAACATGGATATTTTCAAGGTTTTTCAGGGTTTCAAGGTTTTTCAGGGTTAGCAAAATCCATTTTTTTGCTCTCTCTGTCAGGCAACAAGCAAATCATCCGGTTAATATATAATAATAAATATAAATTAAGATGGTATTTAACTTAAACACCAGAAATAGCATTAAACACCAGAAATGCCATAAACCAGGCTTGAGCGAATCAACAGGTTGATGAAGTTTATGATAAAATCGGGTGGTTCTTTTTTCTACAATGGAGACCGCTGTACTATCGGGGCTGTTATCCTGCTCAAGGGCCTGCCTCACATGGTTACTGTTTCTCATGTATTTCGACGCGGGGAAGGAGACCACTTAACAGTTGACGGAAGAAAACTCGCCGTTACGAGCATTTTGAAAGCCTTTGATTTAGCTCTGGTAGAACTTCCCCCTGTCTGCACGTTTGAAATCACCGAGCTTGGCAGCGCAGCTGAACTGGAACAGGCTGTGCTCATTAATGACCTCCACTCCATCAACTGCAGGGTGGTTAATGCCGGAGCTTCACTGCTCTTTCTGGGTTTCCAGTGCTATAATATGCCTGAACCGGGGGACAGCGGGACTCCTGTCCTGCAGGAAGGGAAGGTAATAGGGATAATGTCCTCGGTGACGCTGGATACCTGTATGGGAATTGCAATTTCGTCAAGCGTTATCCGCAGTCTGGAAGGATGAAGAAGCTGATGGATGAGGGATAAAAAACGACGCTAAAAATAAAGTTCTTTCAAAAGAAAGTATTTTCGAAACAAAGCTCTTCCAAAATTCCCCGATAACCTGAAGTACGTTTTTAAGATTGCCTGTTTATCCCCTAACCTGCCGCCTGGTTTGCTATAATAACTCCAGGTTCTTTTAACCTGGTTTTGGCATAGTTAAAAACCTGGCCTCCTAATCAATAATAGTAACCGGGAAGATTGAAAATACCTGTCTGATCTGTAAAAGTAGTTTTATCGAAAAATTAAAAAAAGAAGGCTGGATTTAAGCCTTCCTTTCCCTTCCTCTCCTTAATTCCTCTCCTCTCTGTAACCATATACATAACCAGTGGACGACAAACTCTTTTTGAGGAAAAATTTAGCCCTCAAAACTTTGAATTTTAAGCTGATGTCACTTCTTTTCCTTGCTTTGTGTTTCTGACTGTTTTACTCTAAAATGCAGTTATTGGCTCTGGAATTTGCCTCCGAATTCCATGACGACATCGGCAGCATTATTGTATTCCCGGTCCGGAAACTTTTCAAGAGCTCTGATAACTTCGCTGCGGGCATTGTGTTTTTTAGCATTCTCGATAAGTTGACTCTTCGTTGAAGGATATTTCAGGTCCTGGAGGGCTTCTACAGCCCTTTGAATGCCTTCGAATTGCTTAAGGACATCGGCAGCATTGTTGTACTCCCTGTCTGGTATACCCTCAATAGCCTGGATTACTTCGCTGCGGGCATTCATACTTTTAGCTTTCTCGATAAGTTGATTCCTTGTTACAGGATATCTCATCTCCCGGAAAGCCTGTACAGCTTTCTGAATCGAACTCTGAACTTCAGCAGCAGAACTTGCTTGCATTTATTTTATCCCCCGTATTTTGGTTTTTATTTGATGTGGAATTCTTTTTAACATCGGTGTTGTCTTATTTCTGTCAAGAAGAAGTTTAAGAACTTACATGATCTTCCGTATATAAACTCCTCTCTGGTTTGAACTTCTCCTGAGGAGTTCATCTCCTAAATTCAGACATCAGTTCCCTTTCCCAATTAAGTTGCCACCCACCATTGTGCATTATAGAATTATTATTATAAAAAAGAATTCAACTCAAACATTTGCTAGAAGCTGAATATTGGCCGTATCATCCCCCGCATCCTGAGAAAAACAGAATTCTGAGATTGTATGATTTACCAGGCAATTACCAGGCAATTTATGATATATTTCCGATTGTATCGTGCCCTGATGTGGATTTCCGGTTCTATTCTCTGGTGGATTTTCGATTTTATTCTCTGGTGGATCTCTGATTCTATTGTTTAATACATCCAGAGCTCCTGCGTCTATGATCGGATTGAATTTCCTCCTTAATTATCCTGTACCGAAAAAAAGATGAGGCGGTAGTTTTAGGCAAGGTTACCGTCTCCGCGTCGTAGCGAGAAGCCATTATGCAGTCAATGGTCTAGCTAACAGGTCGGGGAAAATCCCGGTTACGGCTTGTTGCTAAAAGTCCCCGAATAGATCGCATCACACATGTTTTGCAGCTGTCCTTTTGCAGCTAGTCCTGAATAATTCGTACCGTGCATTAAAGGGTCGAGGTATAAGGTCCCGTATAGGACCCTGGCCCTATAACTCCACCCCGGCGGCAACTTGAGTTCGGTATCGGGTGTCTTGAGATCCTCATATATAAGGTTCTTGTCCACGAAATCAGTGCAGGACTTCACGATCCATGTCGTACCGTCCGGTTCATCCAGAATAAAGACAGGCTTGTTTTTCTCAAAGAACCACGTAGATTTGCGCTCAGCCGTCGCCAGGATGTGAGGCTGCCCTCCCGATATTGCGCCTGGCTGCAAGTTAACCATTCACCGTGCCTTCAAGCCGTAGAAATAGCGCACCTTCGTTCCTGCAGGTATGTCCACCGAGTCTAACAAAAAGTAGCGGGAGGATTCAAGGACATGCCCTGAATGTCATACTGTTCCTTCACCGCCGCGGTTCAGAAGTCCACCATAATTGAATCCGGACATGTGTCTTCAGGATCCTTCTCACTGTTCAGGCCGATCGTATTGTAAACGCCCGACCCGGCGTTGCCTCACGAAACAAAAGAGAAACAAAGGTTTGTAAAGCAAAAATATTTTAAAAGTCCCCGATAATCTGCAGCACAATTTTTCTTATCTTTTCAATCCTGTCAAAATTTATGTACACGATCTGCTGCCAGGTTCCGAGTGTCAATTTTTTTTCAATAAAAGGAACTGTAAGGCCCGGACCGACCAGAAGTGCTCTTAAATGAGATCCTCCGTTAAAATCACCCCAGGTTTTATGATGATGGTAATCTCTATTAAGAGGGATCAGCTTTTCAAGAGTCTCTGAAACATCTTTTGAAAGGTTTGACTCAAATTCCATAGTTGTTATTGCTCCGGTTGACCCGATGCAGAAGACTGTAACTATCCCATTTCTTATTTTTGAGTTTTTGACTTCCTCGGCTACCATTTCAGTAATATCTACAATTCCGCAGTCTTCTCTTCCAGTAACTGAAATTTCTCTTGTATCTACAGGCATAAAACGATATTAGCAGACCAGGTAAATATATTCTTGCAACCCTGAAAAGTAGTACCTATAGCCCAGCCTGTAGACCAGCTTATGGGCCAGCCTGTGAATTGGCAGCCCTCAAAAAAGCCATAAGATAATCTGGAAATCAGAGTTATCTGAAAATACCTGCGGGAATTGCAGTTTCGTCCAGCATTACCCGTAGCCTGAAAGGTACGAAAAAAATCTCCAGTAATTAGTTCTCCGATAATCTTCAGCACGATATTTCTTACTTTTTCAATTCGACTGAAGTTTATGTAAAGAATACATTAAAAAAGATTGGAGGAAAAACTAAAAGAGTTATGTAAAAGAGTTATGTTTCTTTCCTATGCCCCCAAACACAGGAACCAATATCTTGCAGGCAATTTTTATTCGCATCATTAACGGCTACACAATCGTTAATCTTCACCCATTTCTTTTCTAAATTCTATGAAATCTCTCTCGACTTCTTCTATTTCGTGTTCCATTTCATTCCCCCATTTTCAGTTGTGATAATACTTACGCAATTGAACTAAGATTAGATTTTCTTTAACTTTTCCAGTTCAAATTATAGTACTACTATGGTTACTTAAAATTAATTCTACAAAAAATTGCATCATATCAAAACATTCCTTTGGACTAAAAGTTTCAAAGCCGACATTCAACCTTCCCTGTATGAGGAAACTACTCGAAAGGAAAAAATTATAATTGTGAGCTCATCCCGAAACTTGATTTGACTCCATTATTACTGCTAAGATTACAACTCCAGGGTATGATTTCTTTGATTTTATATCCTGGAAATACCTTTTTGCATGATTCTATCCAGCTAGAGAAACTTTTTATTGCACTTTTCTTTCTGAATTCATCCCAAAAACGGATTAAAAACAGATACTAAAGAAAAAAACTGGAAACGAATTAGAGTAGTTTTTTGGAACTACACCAATTCAAAAACACAGCAAAATCATGTTACATACAGCCTTTACATTGCGAACAATCGCCGCAGGTTGTTGCTTCCGTATAATCTCCACCTGTGATTTTGAACGTGCTATCAGATATCCGGTATTCGGCTGCTCGCTTACCGTCATCAATGGTTACGGAATCCTCTCCAAAGAGCAGTTTTATCGGCACTTTTTCGTAGTCTTCCATTAAGCCCGGTTTCAGCTTCGGGAAGGTGACTTTCTTTTCTCCGCTGTTTGTTTTGACCGAAATGATATCAAAGGTGGAAAGAGCGGTTAAGCTGCCGTTTCTGTCAAAGCCAAGGGAGTTTGTATCCGCATCGATGCCCAGTGCAGTTGCATCGTATGCATTGATCAAACCGATGGGAGTTTCGATAGGGACTGGTTTTGCCGGTTCTACGGACTCTATGCTGCCATCTTCATAAAGCTTGAACCCTGTTCGAATGGGAATTTTTCCTGCCGGTGTTTCAATTGTGATTCTTTCGGTGGGCCAAAGGATCAGGCTTCTGACTTTTCCGTCCGGGTAAAAGCGAAGCCCGATTATCTTTGCACTGAAGCTCCCGAACGGGAATGTAAAATCATACTTTTGGGCCAGGGCTCCTTCATCTTCTTCCGACCAGAAACCGCTTATTTGCCCGTTTAAGGGGAACAAACTATTGAGCGAGCAGTCTTCAAAAAAAGTGACCAGTTCAGCAGGGAATGTGCCTATTGATGTGCTTATTTCAGTTTGCTGTTCCAGAGAAAGGCTTTTGATTTTCCCGCTTTTGTAGAAAGAAAGGGCTTTTAGTTGCTTTCGCCTGATCCCGGGGTCGCCGTACTGCGGAACAAGGTCGCCGTATTTTGTGCGGATTAAATTGTAAGCATTAAGCTTGCACTCATTCAGTTCGCCGCTATCATATGTGGTAAAGCTCGTTATCCCTTTGATTCCGCTTGTATCAACAGTAAACATTATGTATCTCCCTGACTGAAAACTAAGTCCAGTTCTTTGCTTTAACTCGTATACTGAAAGCAATACTGCATATTAATAAATTTAATTGCATATTAATACTCTAAAACACACTCTACTATAAATTGTACCATAAATTGTACCATAAATTGTATTATAAATTCTGCCGTACACTATGCTAAAGATCCTGCCCCAGGCTTACATTAAAACTCCATGCATATTTCAATTTAACCTGCCGCAATATATTCCATTTTTAAGCTTATGTTTTTTAGGCTTGTTTTAATGCAGATATATTCAGATCGTTTTGCCGGTGAAACGACTGCATCAACTTGAATCCGCATTCAGTTGACATCTTTGAATGACTCTCATGTCTGCTTCAGATTTCAAGATCGAATGGAACAGGAATTCTGACTCTATTTTGGGCACTCCTTGTGAGACATGAATGAAGATATCATTCATTTCGCTTCCCAGGAGATATGCCAGAGCTTCAAGTTATTTAAAAAGATCGACAGAACCGAATGTAAGAGATTTCATTTGAAATATTTTTTACAAAATTTTACTTTTTTTTGAGCTGTAAAAGGGTTCGATTTTGCAGAAATCTATTTCTGGTAGACATCGCAATAAGTAAAATAAATATATCAATAGATCCATAACTTAGTAATAAAATTACATCAGTCCGCAAAATCACACTGAATCGTTTGTCCAGATTTGTATATGTATGGAAATATGCAATGGATCAGTTGGTTAAGTCGGGACTCAGGGAGGGAAATTGTATGACCAGAAAAACAGATGAAGTTGTCTGTCCAAACCCGGAATGTGAATATTATCTCAAAGAGGAAGGAAAAGCCATAATAAAACGTGGAAAATACAGGACCGGACACCAGAGATACTATTGCAAACATTGCGGAAAATTTTTCATGGATACGGTTGGTACAGCTGTTTACCGCAAACATCTACCCAATGATAAAATCGGGCTGATATACAGGCTTTTCCTTGAAAAAAATGGGATACGAAGTATTGAAAGGATAACCGGGCATCATAGGGATACCGTAAGCAATCTGCTAAAAGATACGGTAAAGAATGAAAAAACAGAAGAATATCTGGTCAAACAGATAGGGCTTACGGAGGCTGAATGTGAAAAGTTATGGGTGCTTCTGGAAAAGAAGAGAAATGCTTCCCGAAAGTCACCTCGAAGCGAATAACAGGTGCCTCAAAGTGAATCAAGGCTTTCTCTTCACTGATATCCCTGAATACTATCTGTGAATACTAATGCGTGGCAATTTATCCTTAAAGGCAGATACTCTTACAAAAAACACTATTAACATAATGCAAACAATAAAGTGCAAAATCCAGGGATCAATAATTCATGGATCAATAATTCATGGATCAATAATTCATGGATCAATAATTCATGGGTCAATAATTCAAAGATAGAGGTTCAAGGTCAACAGTGTAAAAACGAGTATTTTACACGATAACACAAATTTTGCATACTTGCAGGACTGAAAGTTTGTTAAGAGTCTGATACTTACTTTTTTGAGATCTCTTTTTTAGTTTAATAAAAAGTTTGCATAATTTAATCCAGCTACAAATCCTGTTATAATCAGCTAAAGATTCTGTTATAATCCAACTAAAGATTCTGTTACATCGCTTTCTTTTTAAAAATTTTTTTATTAAACCATAAGGATTTGTCAAAGTAAGAAGTATTTTATATACGGACACACCTCAATTATAGAACTTACGCACTTTGAAAAATTATAAGATGCCTGAGGCCGGGTACATAGAGTCTTTTGCAGGGGTTAACGGCTTACACTGTTGATTTTCTCAGCCCGGTCCTATGGCCTCCTGTGGTCTGGCACTTTGCAGATACAAGGGAAGCTTGAGTGCGCTGGTTTACATGAGGTATTACTGGTTGAAGTCCAGAATTCATGAGATTCTGGAATTTAGCCGTTGTGAAATGGAATACAAAAGAGAGCAAATAAGCAATTTTTGAGAGTTATACACAAATAAAGGAGTAAGAAACATGAGTAAAAGTGCATTATTGAGAGCAGTATCCCAATTTTTAGGAATACTGCTTTGCCTTGTATTGGTACAGGCTGCATTTGCTCAAACAGATGATGAAAGAGCTTCAGACTCAGGTTCGAATAAAACCGTAATACATGATATAAATCCCGATTACCAGGACCTGTATTTACAGCAGGGAGAAAGTAGCAGCTTCAATGTAAGTTTCAGAAACAATGACAAAAAAGCAATTGAAGTCGAACCGAAACTTGTATCTGTGCCTTACAGTTATTATGATAACTTTGACGAAAGCTGGGTAACCATATCCCCGGCAAAAATAACAGTAGATCCGGATGAAGAACAGGAATTTACCGTTGAAGTCAATGTCCCCGAGGATGAGGACGGTGGAACCTTTGAAACCTACATAGCCTTTACGGATGACATTCCAGTAGATCCCGGGATATATGCCGAATACGTCAATGTAATGTACCTTTCCGTGACGGTCCCGATTTATCAGAAGCTTGAGCTTCAGACATATTACATCTCCGACTCTATTGTGGCCGGGGAGGAATATGTATACACGATAAAGATCAAAAACGTAGCAGCCGGGAACATTACCCTCGATCCTGAACTGAGCAGCTATATGTATGATTATTCATTTGAGGAATCCGGGCTTGATGAAGACACAATAGAAATCTCCGCACCTTCCCTTTTAACTCCGGGTGAAATCGCTGACATGGTCATCCGTGTCCAGGTTCCGGAGAACGCCACCGGAACTTACAACGGGTTCATCAAAATGAACGTTGACGGGGGAGAGGATGATTGGTCTGACCCGCAAATAGACCTGTACTTCACAGTTCGGCAGCAGCCGACAGTTCCTTACGTGAAAACCTTTAACACCAGGACCTCCGACCCTATTACGATCGAAATCTCAACTTATACCTACAGCTCGGAGGCGTGGCTGCGTTCCTCCCCTAAAGATGAAGAACCATCCTTTGAACTGAGCCTGAAATACGATTCCAGCCCTGTTAATATGAACCTTGCAAAAACAACTCTGAGAGATAATGTAAATATTGGCGGGTACGATTTCCCTGTATGGTCAACAGATGAGGGGTCAATCTATCAAAATTACAACAAATACTATGTTGAAACGTATACGATACCCGGAGCAATCGGAGAATGGGAGCTTTCAATTTTCCCGAAAAACACGGATAATTTTGAATATTCGATAACTATAGGGGACTCGGAGTAAAAATAGAGCCATGCTCAGAATAAAAAAAAGAGTTCTGCTAAAGTGGAAACAAGGTAAATAAAAAGGAATAAGTAGCAGGATCTGATCGTTTTTCAGGGTCTTGCTAACTATTTTCCTTCTTTTTTTCCATGTAATTATTTTTGGTTGTCCCGGATTACCTGTTTGACCTGCTCCGCAATACTGGAAAAAATCTTTTAGTTCTCTCCCTGCGCCGCAAAAGGCATGGACCAGCCTGCAGCCAGATAAAATGCCTCTACAAAACGACAACGCAATTAAGAGAAACAAATATTGAAGGAAATAGCCCCCAGGCCCGAGAGAATGCTTTCCTTTACCCGGGAAATGGTTTCCAATTCGCAGGGAAACATAAGAAGCACCTCCGCCAGCTTTTCTGGCGGTCTTTCCCAAAAAGAAGTGAAAATGAAGTGAAAATGAAGTGAAAATGAAGTGAAAAAGAAGAAGCATGAATGAAAAAGCTCAAAAGAAAAACATAATGCAGCTATACGTTGTAAAGGTTAGAATTCAGGTTTAAGAAGTTTAAGCCAGACGTTGTTTTTAAAAAATAAGGCCAATATCAGGATAAAATCATATTCAGAACTCTCCTGCCTGCAGCTCTCCAATATACATATCATAAAGGGCTGTTGAGCTGCCTGAAATAAGCGCAGTATAATAGTCTGCAGCAATCGAAGCCTGTTGTTCGCGGTTATAGTCACAAAAATGCGGTTTTTCCCCGAGAGTGTATCCGTATCCTTCTGTTGCCTGGGCATAAAATGCTTCGACCAGATATTTCGAACCGACGTGTTCCATCTGTGAAACGTGGGCTAATTCGTGAATGAGCCACTTCATGTCCGAATTGCCTGCTGCAGTCTTAATCTTTTTATTGAAATTGATTGTATGAAAAGTAGCAACCCCCATACCCGAACTATTTTTGATCTTCGCCCCGATCCAGGCAATTAGCGAATGCTCATCGATACGTACCTCCCGGTAATTGATGCTGTCCCCAAATACGGTTCTAGCTTCCTGTTCCTCATGTGACGTTAGCTTTCTTGTACCGGGCTTCATGGCCTGCCAGAAGAGATCCATGACCTTCGGGAAAAAGCAGATGTCAAGAATTTTTGCAAGAAATCTACCTGGCCAGACAGCAAAGGAAAGCAATCCATTCAGTATCCGTTTACAAAAACCCCTGGTCTCCTGCACAACCCGGATCGTGACAGCTTTCAAATTATCCCACACATTATCCTGCACACTATCCCTGAAAGAAACTATACACATCGTCTACCTGTACATATCATTTTCTTCTCTATGACATGTACACATCACCTAAATGTACACATCATCTTGTAGAATACGGTATTTTTGAGTTAATAATTCCCCTATTTCAAACCATATTAACCAGTATATTCAAAGAATCTTTCTCCAGGTTTCAAAAATTCCTCCGATTTTTTAATATTTATTGTTTACCAGTCCCTTTTCTGAGAAAGCCATATGAAACATGCAGTTCTACAATTAAATAGGGGAAACTAAACTCTGTACAGCGCGCCGGAAAAGATACCGGATACAGTTCTGTACCGGGTACGAAATTGCTTTGGCAAGAATAGAGTTATTTTAGCAACACTGAGTTACTTTACAGGTACAGCAGTATCAAATGTAGATTTTGTCAGGGGGTTAAACATGATATTTGAGCGAATTAAGTCTGAAGGGCTGGCTCATCTTTCTTATTTCATCGGTTCGGGAGATGATGCCGTTGTTATCGACCCTCGGAGGGACTGTCAGGTCTATTTCGATCTGGCCAGAAGAGAGGGGATGAAAATAAAATGCATCTTTGAGACCCACCGGAACGAAGACTATGTAATAGGCTCTCTGGAACTGGAGAAACTCACGGGTGCAGGGATTTATCACGGTTCAGGAGTGGATTTCAAATACGGAAACATTCTAAAAAAGGATGGGCAGGAATTCAGTTTTGGGGCATTGAAGCTGACTGCTCTGCATACTCCGGGACATACCGACGAAAGCATGTCCTATGTGCTCACAGATCCTGATGCCGGCAAAGAGCCGATAATGGTTTTCACAGGCGATGCCCTGTTCGTGGGGGATGTGGGCAGAACCGATCTTTACGGCCCGGAAGAAGCTCCCAGGCTGGCAGCAAACCTTTACGACAGCATTTTTAACAAAATACTTCCGCTTGGAGACGGAGTAATCCTCTGTCCTGCACACGGTGGAGGTTCACTTTGCGGAGGCGCGATCTCTAATAGGGAATACAGCACCCTGGGCCTGGAACGAGTACAGAACCCTGCTTTACAGAAAACGGAAAAAGAAGAATTTGTGAAGTTCAAGCTTGAAGAGCAGCTCGAATTTCCTCCTTACTTTAAGAAAATGGAGAAGTATAATCTGCAGGGCCCTCCTCTACTGCAGGGACTGCCGGTTCCGAAACTGCTTTCTCCGGAAGAATTCAAAACAGAGATAGAGAAAGGAGCCGTGGTTGTAGATACCCGCATGCCTCACTCGTTTGGTGGAGCCCATATAAAGGGTTCGTACAGCATCTGGCTGGAAGGTCTGCCTTCCTTTGCAGGCTGGACGCTCCCCTACGACAAGCCCATACTTCTGGTACTCGAAGAAAAGGAGCAGCTGGAAACTGCTGTCAGGTACCTGGTCAGGCTGGGGTATGACAATATAAGAGGTTTTCTGAACGGCGGAATTGCAGCCTGGTATATGGAAGCCCTGCAAATTGACAGTTTTAATCTCATATCCGTCCACGACCTGAAGGCCAGAATCGAAAAAGACGAGGAAATTGTGATCCTGGATGTCAGGAGCGACGAGGAGTGGGAAGCCGGACACATCGAAGGGGCCATGCACATATATGTCGGACATGTGGAAGAGAATCTGGACAAAATTCCAAAAGAGTGCCCGATAGTTGTCTACTGCGGCAGTGCCAGGCGTTCCAATATAGCAGCTTCGATTTTGAAAAAGCACGGTTACAGAAAAATATACAATGTCCTTGGAAGCATGGCTGCGTGGAAGAACGCAGGGTACGAAGTCGTAAAATAAGGTAGTGTGATTTTAGCCCCGTTCTTATTTTGATTTTGGGAGTTACGGGAAGCTGTTGTTTTTTCCGGGGCAATTTGCGTGGAGAAAACCCTTTTTCTTCACAGCCCTGCAAGCCGCCTGAACCCGCCTGCTACGGGAGATAACAACAGAAACACTAGCTGTGTCCGGGGTTCGAGTCAGGACCCTCTGTTTCCAGCATAAACGCCCGGAGAAGTTTTCGGATAAAGAGTTTAGAAATCTTTATATCTCCTCTCTATTTTTTTATTAACCATGATATTACACGTTCCTCACATTATTCTCCCGGAGGCTAACTGGAAAGAATGGGCAGTAATTGCCTGTGACCAGCATACCCAGGATATGGAGTACTGGAAAAGAGTAGAAAAATTTGTTGGAGATACACCTTCCACTCTTAATTTAATTTACCCCGAAATCTATCTTCCTTTAGATGAAAATAGAGTAAATAAGATTCATGAAGCGATGCACAATTACAGAGCTATTCTTGTTGATCACGGTCCCTGTTTTATTCTTGTAAAGCGTGAGGTCTCAGGAAGTGAAAGGACAGGTCTGGTCGTTGCGGTCGACCTGGAAGGGTACGAGTATGACGGATCCGAATCTTTTATCAGGCCGACTGAAAAAACAATCAAAGAAAGGCTTCCTGCACGAGTGAAAATAAGAGAAAATGCCGAACTTGAACTTACTCATGTCCTTGTTTTATATGATGACCCGGACTTTTCCGTTTTGCCCAGAAACACAGCTGATCCTGTTTATGAAGAAAATAAGGTTTATGATTTTGACCTTATGGAAGACGGCGGTCATATCAGAGGCTTTAAGGTAAAAGATGAAAAAGCAATTGAGGAAATTTCGGAAAAAATTCAGGCACTTGGGACCCTCCTCGTTGGGGACGGAAACCACAGCCTTGCCGCAGCAAAGAGTTTCTGGGAGAAGATTAAAGGAACGGTCCCGGACAACCACCTGGCAAGATACGCCCTTGTCGAGCTTGTAAACCTCCATGACCCGGGACTTACCTTTGAGCCTATTCACAGGCTTGTACGAGGGGTTGATTCTGAGAAACTGCTACAAAAGTTCAATGCAAGGATTGTAGAATCTCCATCAGGGGACTCAACCACCGGACCTTCAGATAATACCCACTCAATTGGCTTTATTACAAAAGACAGGCGGGGTATCCTTATCTTTGATAACCCCGGGCACGACCTTGAAGTTGAGACTCTTGACGAGGTTATTGACGCTTATCCGGTTGAATACGAACACGACCCGGAAGTGGTCGAAAAACTTGGAAAAGAACCGGAGAGTATTGGCTTTTTCCTTCCGTCCTTAAAAAGAAGCGAATTCTTTGCTCTTATAAAAAAGAAGGGAATTCTCCCAAGAAAATCCTTTTCCCTTGGAAAGGAAAACGAGAAAAGGTACTATATTGAAGCCAGAAGGATTATGCAGTAATTCTTCCGGCAACCTTTTCAACCATTTCTTCCTATTTTTCAGTCATTTTATTTTTCAATCTTGTCAATCATTTTGTTTTCTAATCTTTTCAGTCATTTTGTTTTCTAATCTTTTCAGTCATTTGTTCTGTAATAACGGCAGAGCATCCACTGCCCTTAAGAAGTGCCCGAACTGCAGGAACAAAGTATCGATTGGCACCAGGTTCTGCGGAGAATGCGGAACAAAGTTAGACTGATGCCTCTAATTCGAAGAACATTTTTAGAATAAAAATGGGTCTATGTAAGTTTGACCCTTTTTTCTATTTTTTCTCTCTTTTTATCGAATTTACCCGGATCTGGTCTTACAAAGGCATCGAGTTACTCAAATTTTTTTACATTAAAACCCATAAACATTTTAAAAATTATTTAAATTCGAAACTGTCATAGTCCATTCTATCAGAACCCATTCTATCAGAACCAATTCTATCAGAACCCATTCTATAAGAGTCCAGTACAATCAGGAATGAGGAGCTTTTTTTACCGAGATTGAACCGGGATTAATTATTTTCTCTCTGTTAGTACTGCTGAGTCATTCCAAAAAGGGAATTCAAATGAAAAAAATGTTCCAGCTTATCTAAAAGTCATTTAATTCGACAGTCAAATTATAAATACCTCTAATCTAATTATGAATTTAGTGGTTAAACAACCATAGGGGGAGTAAAATATACCAGACTTGATTGGACTTGCAATAGTATTTTTAATCTTGGCGCTGGTTGCATATATTTTGGGTGCAAGGGGGATTGCCGGTTTATCCATGAATATCGCAAAGTGGCTTGTTATAATCTTCATTATACTTGCGATAATTTCGCTATTTTTGTGACGGCATTCCATATCGTAACAGGGTTAAAAGATCAGAGATGGGCATAAACAGTTTCGTGCCCATGCTTCTTTTTTATCTTCAGAATCAGGAAATGAAGAAATTAAATCGTAAGCTTGACTTAATATAAAAATTTTGTTTGACTACTAAAAATTGTCTGTAAAACTTTTCAGAAGACGATTAAATTCCTTAATATCCGAATAAAGTGTTGGCCAATTGCTAAAAAATCAAAATAAGATGAGCATTTACTGGCATATAAATACTGTATGAATAAATTAATTACAATAAATGCATATAAACAGGCGCATGAGCTTGAAATAAAGGATATATAATGATTAATCTGCACAAAAATTGTAATATTTTTCAGGGCAATTTAACATATAAATCCTGATAATGTTTTTAGTAATTGTGTTAGATTATAAAATATCTTTATATTAATATTTATTTATACCAATATACTTATATTTCATTTTATAAATCCCCGTTTAACTAACAGAAGTATCGATCCATACTTCCCTGAATTTACGGGGGAATCCGAATAAACAGGTTAATAACGTTATTGGCAGCTATTTTTATCCTGATTTCAGGTTCGGGTCTCGTGACTGCAACTGAGATTTTAGTCCAGCCAGGAGATTCTATACAGACAGCAGTGGACAACGCAACCTCAGGCGATGAAATTGTCATCCAACCCGGGACCTATAACGAAAATATTGTTATAAGTACAGGCAATCTGGTAATCAGGTCCGAATCCGGAAATCCTGAGAACACAATCATCAAAGCCAGGACCTCAAGTGCCCATGCCCTTTCCGTGAAGGCAGATTCCGTGAAAGTTAGCGGGCTTAAGATAACAGGGACAAAATCCAGCTATGCAGGGGTCCAGTTATCCGGATGCAGTAACTGTGTCGTTGAGAACAATGTAATTTCGAACAATGGGTACGGAATTTATCTTCTGAGTTCTAAAGGGAGCACAGTCTCAAACAATGAGGTTACGGACAATGGAGATTACGGAATCGTGCTTGGAACCTCAAACGACAATACAATCTCAGGCAACACGGCTTCTGATAATGACGGGCGAGGCATTCACCTGGGCACCTCTGACGGGAACACAATCTCAGGCAACACCGTTACCTCAAACGGCGTTAGCGGGCTTTATGTGTGTCCAAAGAGTGATAGCAATCTCGTTTTTAACAACTACTTTGTTAACAACGTAAATGGAGAAATTAAGAACGGAACAGGAAATGCATACAGTACCGCAAAAACCGCGGGCACGAACATTGCAGGCGGTCCCTATATCGGCGGAAACTTCTGGGGAAAACCTGACGGAACAGGCTTTTCCGATACTGCAACTGATGCGGATGGAGACGGAATAGCCGATGCTGCATACAGTTTTGAAAACAGTATCTATGCAGATTCCCTCCCTCTCGTATCCATTAATGGAAAATCCACTGAAGAAACCACAACCGTACTTCCGGCCGCAAACTTCGAAACCAATACTACAGGTGGCCCTGCCCCTCTTTCCGTCCTCTTTGCCGACCTCTCGGAGAACGCTGAAGGAAGGGAATGGGATTTTAACAGTGACGGAAAAATTGACTCTATTGACCAGAGCCCGGTTTACGAATACACAACCCCCGGGACTTACACCGCCAAACTCAGCGTAAGCAATGCAAACGGCACGGATTCAAAAACTGCTACAATTACAGTTACGGAAACAGCAGAAGATAGTTCCGCAGACAGTGGAACCGGAGAAAATGAAGGTGCAGATGACGGGTCCGGCGGCGAAGAAGAAGACAGCGGAGGAAGCAGCCACGGAAGCAGTCATCGAAGCGCAGGCGGCAGCGTAGGGGGTTCCCCTGAGCCCGCAAAAAATGTTGAGGTAAAGGAACTATCACAGGTCTTTATTACAAACGGGAAAGAAGTAGAGTTTGATTTTGCAAAGAATGCAACTTGCATTGTGTATGTGAGTTTCGATTCTAAGAAGACCGCAGGCAAGACCACAACCATTGTTGAGGAACTAAAAAATAAATCCACACTTGTTTCCGGACTTCCTTCCGGCGAGGTTTATAAGTTCATTAACATATGGGTTGGAAACAGCGGGTATGCAACTGAAAAGAACATTGAAACCCCTGTAATCGGCTTCAAGGTTGAAAAGGCCTGGATGCAGGAAAACGGTATAGACAGTTCTTCCATAACCCTGAACAGGTACAGCGATGAAGCCTGGGAACAGCTACCAATCAACCTTTCGGGAGAAGACGATGAGTTTATGTACTTCACAGCCGAGACCCCAGCTTTCTCCTTCTTTGCAATAACCGGCAATGTGAATGCTTCTGCTGAAAATGTAACTAAACCGGGTGGGCCGGAAACCCGTTCGGTGAATCTGCCAGATGCGGAAAATACGGGCCTCGCGGCTGAACAGATGTCCGAGCAGGGGAAAAGTACAGTCAGTAATGGCTCTGCGATACTTTCGGAAATGGCCAGCCTGCTTGCAGAATGGATCAGGTCTTTACAAGCCTGGACGAAAGGCTAACCCTTTCATCCGGCTTTTTCTTCTTTTTTGAGTTTATTCTCTTAAACGTAATTTGTTTTTGACAAATGGATAGTTATATAAGAATACAATAATCTGGGGAAAGGTACACTGTATGATAAATTTTTGTTTAAGATCGAAAGAATAATTATAATGATAATTCGTGATGTTTTTGCAATTTTATTGCGCAAATGTACTTTTCAGAGGGGAAGCCTTTTTTGTCCTGCCCGTAAACTAAAAAAGTAAGAAAAAAGTGCTCGCTTGATTCCGAAATCTCCTGACGTGAGGAATAAGTTTAGAAATGTCCGAAAAAGGCAAATCAGGTTTCGGGATTTTGAGCTCGTATTCTTATGCTTTCTTTCCAGAAACAGAACCAGAATATGGTTTAAGGGAACAACTGAAAATGCCAGGCTTATGCTTTAATGCCAGGTTTCAGCCAGACCTTTCGGGAAGAACATTGTAAATGAGTTTTTCTTCAGATTCCAGTTTGACCCGATAATGATAATCAAACCACCATTCCAAAACGCTTATATATTTAGTCAAGCAGGTTCTCCTAATAAAATTTGGAGAAACTCCCAGTGAAATTTGATAAGTTGAGACTTCTCCGGTTTTAAGAAAAACAATATCAAACTTACAAAAGGTACTTGCTGCCTTTCAGTAGCTGCTCCGTATCCAGACCGGTTGCTGAGGCATCGATTTAATGGCTCGAAGTTCCCTACCAGACAGCCATCGTGCAAAAAAGGGCAGAAGCCTTCAAAACCGAGTTTGTTGAACACCTGAAACGGGAGATAAACTGTCCGTTCAGGATGCCGGTAAGCTTAACCCACCGCTCCCGGAAAAACCCGGAACTCAACCCAAAACCCAATTAAGGATCAGCAGAGGATCTTCCAGGACCCTGCCAGGATCCAGTTTCGAATTAAGTTTCGATTCGAATCCGATTTACTCCAACCAATCGGGACCCTACCACGATCCAACCCACGGGGCACTACCAGGAAAATCCCAACCCACAATTCCTCGGGTACTGCCAGAAGTCCGGCTATTATCGAGTGCTCAACCGCCCTTGAGTGCTCAGGGCCTGTAGAATCCTGCGGAGAACACAAACGCTCGATTGATCTCACCCTGCCTGGACTTCAGCCCCGGATACAATCGAAGACCTAAATCAATCCAACCCAGAAGGTCGTAAATAAACCATGTCGGTTGTAAAAGAGAAAACCCAGTTAGATTTTGTCTTAAAAGCTCACCCTGAAGCAATCGGACAAAAAATAGAGCAAAAAGACAGACACAACGACGTATTTAAGACTTACAGCTGTTTCAAGGAACTTGAAACCGCAGACTTTGAAACCCAAAATCCTGAAATGAAATTTTCGATTCAACCCCGTACTCATTTCATTCCATCAAATAACAGTCCCCTATCTGGTAAAATCTGTAAGGTTAAAGGACCAGGCTCAAATCTCCTGCAGCCTGCAGAAGGAAGCCGCTTAAACTTCTCTAACCAGCTGACCGAAAGTTCTTCAGCCGTAACTGGCAGGGCAACGGAACTCTGTTCCTGTCCACAGGCCCCGGAATACAGAAATTAAGGGCACGGGGATTCTCATGTCAGTTAACGAATCGGTCAACCGGATAGTGGCAGGTTCCGGTGTGATCCTTGCAGGTACACTTATTGGAATGTTGCTTGACATCGTAATTAAAGGCGTGCTTACCTCTTACCTTTCACCGGCAGATTTCGGCACCTACTCCCTTGCCCTTACGGTAATCTCAATCACAGGCGCAGTGGCAACCCTCGGACTCCACGAAGGGGTGCCAAGGTATATTGCCTACTTTAGAGGCAGGCATGAGGAGCACAATATTCCCGAGTTGATTATCTCGGCCATATTAATGGGTCTTATTGCCGGGATGCTTGCCATGCTGGTCTCACCCCTATTGTTTGAACGGCTGGCCGGAGATGGGTTTGATATACAGGGCAAAATCTCATCCGTTGTCAAGATAATGATCTTTGCCATCCCGTTTACCATACTCCTGAACCTGTCAGTAGCGATTTACAGAGGGTTTGACCGTACAAGTGTCAACATGTACTTCTACAACATCATAAGGCCGGTATCTCTGCTGGGCTTTGCTTCAGCTGCCGTATTCTTCGGAGTGTCTCTGAAAGGAGTGGTATTTGCAGACCTGCTTTCAATGGTCTTTACATTCGGCGTAATGGCGGTTTACTTCATAAGGAGACCTCCGATCAAGCCGGAATGGAAACTCAAGTTCAGCGAGCCTACGAAGAAGCTGATAAGGTATTCGTTCCCGCTTTTGATAAGCGCAACCCTGCTTAACCTCATGACCTGGACAGATACCATAATGCTTGGTTATTTCAAATCCGCCGAAGTTGTTGGAGTCTACAGTGCAGTGTACCCCCTTGTCGGGTTTCTTTCCCTGATAATCGGCTCCATGGGGTTTGTGTATATTCCCGTAACCTCAAAGCTGTGGGGAGAAAACCGGACCGAATCCCTTGGCTCGATTTACGCGATAATGACAAAGTGGTGCTTCCTGCTCACTTTTCCGGTCTTTGCATTGATGTTCGTGTATCCGGATTTTATCCTGACAAAAATCTACGGTGCAAACTATGCAGTCGGGGCCCCAGTCCTGCGTATTCTCGCCTTAGGATTCGTAGCAAACTCGTACTTCGGATTTAACTATCATACCATAATGGCATCAGGAGACTCTGACTTCCTTATGAAGTGCTCGGTTTCAAGCGCAGGAATCAATGCCGTACTCAACTTCGTACTCATACCCCAGTATGGGATGTTAGGTGCGGCAACCGCATCTTCCGTGTCCTTTGCGTCCATAGAGGTCTTAATGACCCTGAGAGCCTGGAGGTCACAGCACATGCATCCTTTCACCCCTATGTACAGAAGGTTATCTCTCATAGGTGCCGTACTGGTCGTGGGGATGCTTATAGCCAGGGAGATGCTTCCGCTGTCCGGAGCAAGCTGGGAATACGCAGCATTTATGGTTGTATATTTCGTGGCTCTCAGGTATGGAAAGGTGCTTGATGAAACTGAAATGGATATGGTAAACGGGATCAAAAAAACAATTGTGCAGAATATGAGTATCCTTCTCTCGCAGGCCCTCAAAACTCCTGGTCTTAAACTGTAAGTCTTTAACGTAAAGAAGAGCCTTTCCCGGCGTCTGAAGAAAATCGGCTACCCCTTTCTTTTTTGAAGGGGTGCCGGGAATTTGTTTTTACAACTTTTAAGTGAAGTCTCGTACACCGGGAAGGGTAAAACCTTCAAAGCTATTCGAATATTTTCAATTTAACTTTCATTTAATTTCTTCTGAGTTTTTTATTCGGTCCTTTTACTTTCATTAAGCCGGCTCCCGATCTTTGAATTCTAACTCATAAATTTTTTTTCTCACGAAAGCTTAATTTGTGTTATTTGTTAACATACTACACATTATCATGGATTACGAGTTAATTCGTTGATTCGACTGGAGATAATAAATGCTCGGAATTAATGATCCCCAGATCTGGATTGCATATATCCTGTGTTTTGTTAGCGCTTTCGGATGCATTGCTTATGGCATATTGAAATGGAACGTCGGTGCCGAAGAGGAGGCCTGAAATATGGTTGTAAGTACTCCTGTTCTCGGAATGGCTGTTCTGGTCTATTTGATGGTGATATTTTACCTGGGATGGGTGGGATACAAAAAAACGAAAGACATAGACGACTATATGATTGCAGGGCGGAAGATTCATTCTTACGTACTTGCCCTGTCATACGGAGCCACTTTCATCAGCACCTCGGCAATAGTGGGATTCGGCGGGGCAGCCGGAGTCCTCGGGATGGGGCTTTTATGGCTCACATTCATGAATGTTTTTGTAGGGATATTTATCGCATTCGTTTTATTCGGGTCAAAAACCAGGCGCATTGGTTTAAACCTCAAGGCCGTAACCTTCCCGGAGCTGATGGGAAAACGTTTCGAATCAAGGTTCATACAGGGCTTTTCAGGGATCCTGATAGGTATCTTCATGCCGCTTTATTCGGGAATAGTCCTGATCGGGGCGGCAAGGTTCCTTGAGACCACACTTGGGATAAACTATGACGTTGCTGTTTTGATCTTCACAATCATAATTGCAGCCTATGTGATTACAGGCGGCTTGATTGCGGTTATGTATACCGATGCGCTTCAGGGAGCCCTCATGTTCCTGGGCATGGGCATTTTAATGGTCCTGACCTATTCAAAGCTCGGAGGTATTACGGAAGCGCACAGAATGCTCACGGATATGGCTCCTCTGGTCCCGGAATCCCTTGTGCAGGGAGGGCACCTCGGGTGGACTGCAATGCCCGCATTCGGGTCAACCATATGGTGGAACCTTATCTCAACCCTTGTCCTGGGAGTGGGAATAGGAGTCCTTGCCCAGCCCCAGCTTGCAGTCAGGTTCATGACGGTAAAGGACGACAGGGCCCTTAACAGGGCAGTCCTTGTAGGCGGGCCTTTCATTTTCATGATGACAGGGGTTGCGTTTACCGTAGGGGCACTTTCAAACGCGTACTTCTACAAGACACAGAACCTCATCTCGATCGCCGTGGCAAAGGGAAATACTGACCTTATAATCCCTGAGTACATCAACAGCTCAATGCCGGATGTTTTTGTGATTCTTTTCATGCTCACCCTGCTTGCTGCCGCAATGTCCACGTTGAGCTCGCAGTTCCACACAATGGGCACGGCTATAGGGCACGACTTTTACCGGGAGTACCTGATGAAAGGAAAGTCCGGCAAAACCGTTACCATAACAAAACTGGGAATTGCAATAACAATCCTTGCAAGCGTGGTTCTTGCCTATGTCCTTCCGATAAGCATTATTGCAAGCGCTACAGCGATTTTCTTCGGGCTCTGTGCTGCAGCCTTCCTTCCAATGTACGCAGGAGCCCTTTTCTGGAAGCGCATGACAAAGGAAGGAGCTATTGCAAGCCTCATTGTGGGGACATTTGCCAGCCTTTTCTGGCTTATTTTCGTGCACGCAAAAGAAGCCGCACCTCTCGGTTTCAGCCAGGCCATTTTCGGAAAAGCAACCCTTCTGACAGGAACCTGGACCGTTATCGACCCCATACTTGTTGCAACCCCGCTTGCCATGCTTGCAGCTATCGTTGTAAGCCTCGCAACCCGCCCTCCCTCAAAAGAGCACCTTGAAACATGCTATGGAAGATAACGCCAAAAATGAATACAAGTAAGGTTAAAAAGTTTCTATGGGCCGAATTTACAGATATTCAGCCCACGAAACTATTTTTTGATAAATTTTCAGGTAATGTTTCTTTTTCAGGCAACGTTTCTTTGCTTTTCTCCGAAACGTTTTAGCTTCTACACAAACTACCCCCTGCTCTTTTTTCTCAGATAAAAAAACCTTCAGGAAACCGGACAGCAGCCCGGATTTAAAAATCAAGAGTAAAATAATTAAACAGTTGTTTTTGGAGTCAAATCTGTCGAAAAATCAAAAAAGTTATATGTGGTGAGAGAGTATACATCACTAGCAAAAAATTTACAAAATATATGGGTAGAAAAATAAGAGAGTAAAGAAGAGTGGGGACTCATGATAGGAAACAATTTTCACAAAAATAAAAGAAAAAAAGTAAAGCATTCAGCCTGTAGAGGAATAACACATATCTCAAGAATACGCTCTTTTCCGGAAATGAGCCAGAAAAGGCCGTCCTTCGTGAGAAAAAAGGCAAATGTTACTGAAAATAACGTGCCTGAAACCGAGATACGTCAAAATGAAAATTATGATGCTGTAATGCGCCAAACTGTAAACTATTATTTACCTCAATTAGTAAGGATAAGGGCTACTGATAGAGAGGGAAACTCTATCGAAGTCACCTATTGATTGAAGAAAAGCCCTAACATATGCCGTGAAGAGAAAAAAGGCATAATTGAAACTTCATGGCTTTTTATCTATCTCCCGATTTTTATTGAATTTAAGCTGGTCGAGCCAACTCCACACAGTTGCTGTTTTTGAGTAAAAAGTTAAAAGCTGGCCGCTCAAGAGTGCAAATTTACGGGTTTTAGCAGTAAAGTTTGCTCAAGAAGACTAAATTACAGCTTTTTTGACCCGTGCAACCTTATTCACTATACTGGGTCGTTCTTGCCCCGGCAGACTTGCGGCTCTGCAGCCCGAGTTTCGCTTCGGGAGAACGAGGTCTGTTTCGCTTCGCTTCCCGAATTGCGCCTCGGGAGTACGC